>Ga0157371_10000003_pt1 | contig 543317 bp, 475 predicted proteins | sample C45metaG_FD_113462 | JGI IMG/M metagenome (GOLD analysis project Ga0157371, IMG submission 113462) | Corn rhizosphere microbial communities from Kellogg Biological Station, Michigan, USA - C4-5 metaG | ecosystem: Host-associated > Plants > Roots > Rhizosphere > Soil | place: USA: Michigan... | reverse complement strand
GTATTTCTTTTTTGTGAACATTTGATAATTTAAGTAATCAAAGACCGAAGTCTTTGGCACCTTCATCAAACGCCCACACTTATCGACTGTTAATTTTTAAAGAACTTTATTCGGTGCTGCTTCATCTGCCGTTTGCCTCGAATCGTTTTGTTCGCTGCAGCAGAGGAATGAGATTATGCTCGACCTGCTGAGCTTCGTCAACAGCTTATTTTTCAGTTGTGTGACAAATCTGGTGCGATCTCTGCACTAGCGTGCCTGCTTACTCTCGCAATGTAACGGTCGTGTAGTTAGGGTCGGCCTTGATCTTCTCTTGCGTAAAGGGAAGGCTTGGCCAGCTCTTGCGCGAATACAGCAGCGTCTGGTCGGCATACCACGGCGAAGCCGGGTCGACCGACTGCCCATACGTCAGCATCGCCTGCGCCACCGGCCCCTGCTCATCGAATGTCACGGTCTGCAGATAGCTCTGGCCCCAGTGCGCGCCGACATAGCCTTGCGCTATCAAGCCACTGCGCATCGTCAGTGACCCATACGTACCTTCCTGATTACCATTGCCGCCGTGCAGTGGAATCCGCACGCCATTGCGCGGTTCGACCTGGTAGTCACCCAGGCGGCCATCGAGTGGCACGCCGAGCGACTGCAACTTGTCCGCCGCTGTCCTCAGCGCCGCCAGCATGGCGGGCATGGCCGCCGGTGCCACGCCGGCCGGCGTATTGACCGGATCCGCCGGATCGAACGGCCGTGCCCATTTGTTCGGGATCGCTGTCGCCACTGCCCAGAATTCGCGGAACAGCACCGCGCCCCGGCTGTCCAGATCGGCGCGCCGGTCCCACGCTTGCAGTGTCGTGCAGGCTTGATGCATCAATGTGCTGCTCGCGCTGCTGCAGGCGGTCAACAACTCGGGCAGCACCAGCTCAGCCGCATAGACGCGGTTCGAGAACGCCAGCGCCTGCATGTCAGCGAGGTTTAACTTGTTGCGCTGGGCCAGCAGATCCTCCACCTGGCGGAACCCGATCCGGGTGCGCAGGCTTTGCTCGGCATTCACGCGCCCGTACAGCGGCGAATAGCCCAGTGGCGCTGGCCCAGTGAGCAGCGCCTTCGGATTGGTCAGCCAGTAACTGTCATTCGAATTGCCGACGTAATCGGTGCGCATCATCCACGGCGCCGTGGCCGGTGCGTAAATGCCGGCCGGCGCGCCCGTATCCTGGCCCCAGCCGCAACTGCTTTTCGACCCGTCGAACAGCAGCGCCGCCTGCAGCAACAGGCAACCGTTGACGAACTTGTCCGCATTCATGTGCGGCACGACACTGGCATCCGCGTACAGCGTATTGCCATCGCGGTCGGCCGCCACCGTGTTCACCCACGGCAACCCCACCACCTTGTCGAGCGAATCCTTCAGCGTGCGCACACTGGTGGCGGTGCCGATGCCCAGCCACTGCTCGAGCATCCGGGTATTGCTGCGGTTGGGGTCGGCCAGCACATACGCGGCCTGCGCTGTCCAGGTCAGGCCCGCCGCCGGCCGGCTGATGACGGCACCCTGGTGGCTGAAATAAAAGGTTTTGGTGCGCCGGCCGACCAGACCATCAGGCAGCAGCGCCTCGACCGTCACCGTTTTCGATGTCATCGTGCGCCGCGCCCCGTCATATAGATACGTGGTGCCAGTGGCGTCGCCAGGGTCGAGCGCCAACCGGAACGTGGTGAAGTGATTGGCGAACGTGACCGTGTGGCTCCAGGCCACGTCGCGGTTGAAGCCGATGACGACGGCCGGCACGCCGCCGATGATCACGCCCATCGCATCGTAGCGCCCCGGCACGGTCAGGTGGGCCTGATAGAAGCGGTCGGTGGTGGTCCACGGATAATGCGGGTTGCCAAGCAATAGCCCGCGCCCATTGGCGGACAAGTCCTTGCCCACCGCCAGCGCATTGCTGCCGAAACCTTGCCGGTTGAGCAGATCGAGCTGCGCGACCAGCGACGACGCGTCGATCTTGCGTGGTGCCGCCTTGGCCAGCGTCACGGGTGCGCCGGGAACCCGACCAGCCGCAACGAAGTCGCGGGCAAAGGCCTGGCCCGATGCGTGCAGCGCTTTTTCTGCCACCACCAGCATCATGTCGTCGAGCGAAATCGGGCGCACCCATTTCGTGTTGGCACACGCCGCCGGCAACTTGCTTCCCGCATCCTTCAGGTACCGGTTATAGCCTTCGACATAGCCTTCAAGCAGGTCGCGTGACTCACGCGCGCCGCTGGCATACCCCGCACGCAATTGCTCGATGTCGAGGTAGCCCTTGAAGAAGAAGTCGCTGTCCTCGTTGTTCAGGTCCATGAACCCGCTGCCGCCGCCATACTCGTCGCCGGTACGCTGGCGTGGCCGCGCGTCGGCGCCAAAGAACAGCGAGCGCTCACCGCGTACGGTCAGCACCGCATCGGCGAACATGCAGACATTGTCCTGGGCATAGGCATACGCCAATCCATACCCGAGGCTGCGGAAGTCGTCGGCCCGCACATGCGGCACACCATGCGCGGTGCGGGCGACGTCGACGTTGATGCGGGCGGCAGTGGCTGGGGGCGGCGGCTGAACGGCCGGATCGTCATCATGATCCCGACCACAGGCGCCCAGCGCCAGCACGAGTGAGATTGCAAGGAGGCGACGGTACGCAGCAGGATGACGACGTTGCATGAGGGACGCTTTCTGCGGCGGGCGCCGCGCGATCAAACCATGACGAAGTAAAACTATTGCAATACTTTAACCTTAAAATAGTGCCGACGTGCTATTTCTCTCGCATGAATGCGGCATCAGCGCGACAAACACGGCGCGGCAAAAACGACGCCGCAAAGCAAAAAAGCCCACCAGACACCTGGTGGGCTTTCTCTATATAACTAGCCTGACGATAAACTACTTTCACACTGGTTGCAGCACTATCATCGTCGCAAAATCGTTTCACGGTCCTGTTCGGGATGGGAAGGGGTGGGACCGATTTGCTATGGTCATCAGGCATAACTTGCTGGAAAACTGTTCCTCAACTGGGCAACAGGCTTCCTGAATTCCGGCTCGCATTCTAACAAGCAATTTCTGATACCGCCAGCTTTATCGCACACCCCATCAAAAACGCGGCAACGGCTGCACCGGGCCAGCCTGCAAGCCCGCCTGGCGCATCGCCACCTGCACGGCATCGATGCGCGCAGCCATCGATGGATGCGACGCCAGATAATGCAGCACAGCCGGTGTCTTGCCCTCTTCGCGCTGCAAGGTGGCAAACAATTCGGTGGCGCCGCCAGCATGGCCGTAGCGACATTGCAGGATAGCCAGTGCCTTCGCATCCGCCGCAGCTTCGCGGCCCCGCGAATACCCCGACTCACCCAGATGCTGCGCCGGCGCCAGCACGCCCGCCGTCCCGCTACCGTCGCCCGTGAGCACGGTGGCAGCGGCAATCAGCACCAGTCGCCGGCCAACTGCGCGCAGATGATCGCGGTTGGCCATATGCGACAGCTCATGGGCCAGCACGAACGCCATGCCGTTTTCGGATTGAACGCTGTCGAACAGCGCCGAGAACACGATCACCACGCCGCCCGGCGCAACCATTGCATTGGGCGTGTCCGAGCGGTTCACGCGCACCGTGACCGGACTGCTGACGCCAGCGCAGCGGCGCATGCCATCGACCAGCTCCTGGGCCCAGGCTTCGCGCGTGCGCATCGCCGGCTCGCTCGCGGGCGGCATCCATGCCACCATCTGCGTCAGCTGCGCCTCGGTCTGCGGGCCCATACGATCCACCACCACATCGACCAGCCAGCCCAGCACCAGATAACCGACCACCACCGCCGCCGACAGCGCGGCCAGGATCAGCACGAAATCCTTCAGAGGATGGCCGGGCGTGACGTTGTCGTTGTGTTCGGGCAGCGACGCCTGGTACTTCATGGTGCGGCGCTCTGTTCCACGTAATAGATGGCGGTGCCGTAGGCCAGTACCTCGACGCCATTGATCTGCCGCTGGTTGCCGGTGAGCGGCATCGTTTCGAGGCGCACGTTGACGATCTCGTGGGCACCCGGACAGCTTTCCTTCAGGCGCAGCACTGCTTCACGCTTGGCGCGATCAAGCAATGTCTCGTACGACTGCACCGGCCCACCCACCAGCGAGCGCAGCGCCGAGGCTGCCTTCTTGAAGTGATCGACCGCCACCACCACGCTGCCCGTGACCAGCTCGGTGCGCGCCACCGGCCCAGACCCAAGCAATGTCTTGAGCGACGTGGCCGGCAAGTGCAGCCACGTTTTTTCCCTGGCAATGATGGAGCGGTAATGCCTGGATTCGGCCATGCGTCCGAACACATAACCAAGTGCGATCGGCACCGACCAGAAGACAATCAGGAAAATTAAGTCCATCAGCCCACCGTCACTGCAGTGCCGTAGACATAGATCTCGGCGGCGCCAGCGGCCACCGACGAGGTCGAGAAGCGCACATTGACGACGGCGTTCGCCCCCATCTGCGTGGCTTGCGCCTGCATGCGTTCGGTGGCCTGCGCGCGCGATTCTTCCAGCAACTCGGTGTAGCCCTTGAGCTCGCCGCCAACCATGTTCTTCAGTCCCGCCATGATGTCGCGGCCCACGTGCTTGGAGCGCACCGAGCTGCCGGAGACAACGCCGTGACACGCCGTGATGGTCTTGCCCGGAACGGTTTCGATATTGGTCATGAACATGGAAGGCACTTTCTAAAGAAGGAGTCTTCGATTGTAGGCGCCGATCTTTATTAGAAGCAATGTCAACTGCATAGTCGCGCGAATGACTGCCGCATCACAGTAAAATACCGCCTTCAAATCCCCTCCTCCTGCCGCCACCATGTCGATCCTGCTCACCACCCTGAATGCCCGCTACACGCACGCCTCGCTCGGACTGCGCTACCTGCTGGCCAATATGGGCCCGCTGCAGGACCAGACCCGCATCCAGGAATTCGTCACCGGCGCCAAGACCGCCGACCTCGTCGAGCGCATCCTGGCGCACGCGCCGCGCATCGTCGGCTTCGGCGTGTATATCTGGAACGTGGAAGAAACCACGCGCCTGGTGGCGATGCTCAAGCGCGTCGCACCCGCCGTGAAGATCATCCTGGGCGGCCCGGAAGTCTCGCACGAGACCGGCGAGCAGGAGATCGTCGGGCTGGCGGACTATGTCATTACCGGCTGGGGCGACGTCACGTTCCCCAAGCTGTGCGGCGAGATCCTCAATGGCCCGAAGCCCTTGATGAAGATCCACGCCGGCGTGCAGCCGCCGATGGACGCCATCGCCCTGCCCTACGCGCTGTACAACGACGACGACATCGCCAACCGCACCCTGTATGTGGAAGCCTCACGCGGCTGCCCGTTCAAGTGCGAGTTCTGCTTGTCGTCGCTCGACAAGACCGCCTGGCCGTTCCCGCTCGACGCCTTCCTGGCCGAGATGGAAGCAATGTACGTACGCGGCGCGCGCCTGTTTAAATTCGTCGACCGTACATTCAACCTGAACGTCAAGACGAGCCTGCGCATCATGGATTTCTTCCTCGACAAAATCGCGCAGTATCCGGACGACCCGATCTACGCCCACTTCGAGCTGGTGCCCGACCACCTGCCCGATGCGCTGAAGGACACCATCGCCAAGTTCCCGGCCGGCGCGCTGCAGTTCGAGATCGGCATCCAGAGCTTCAACCCCGAAGTGCAGGCGCTCGTGAGCCGCCGCCAGAACAACGAGAAGGCGGCCGAGAACATCCGCTGGCTCACGCAGCATGCCACCGCCCACCTGCATGTCGACCTGATTGCCGGCCTGCCGGGCGAAGACGTGGCCAGCTTCGCGCGCGGCTTCGACCAGCTGGTGGGCCTGGGCGCCGAGGAAATCCAGTTCGGCATCCTCAAGCGCCTGCGCGGCACGCCGATCATCCGCCACACCGAAGCCTTCGGCATGGTGTACGACCCGTACCCGCCGTACACCGTGCTGGCGACGGACAAGATCGACTTTGCGACCATGCAGCGCCTGGTGCGCTTTGCGCGCTACTGGGATCTGGTGGCCAACTCCGGCCGCTTCGCCAACACCACGCCGGTGCTGCTGGCCGAGGCGCCGTTCGACAACTTCATGGCGTTTTCGGACTGGATCTACACGCGTACCGATGCGACGCACCGCATCGCGCTCGATCGCCTGGCCAAGCTGGTGGCCGAGTACTTACAGGTGCGCGGTATGGCGGCGCATGAAGCGGCCAGCCTGCTCGCCAGCGACTACGCCGGCAAGGTCGATGCACCGGCGCGCACGCCGCAAGCGGTCGCGGGCACGGTCCCGGATACCGCGCGCGCGGTGGCCCCGTCACGCCAGGCGCGCCACCTCGCGGCCTGATCGCGCAACCAACAATGTGGCAGCGGGCGCGATTCTCTTTTACACTGCCGCAATGCAGATTGAAAATGCGCCAACATTAACCATTCAACAGGCCGGCCAGGGGGCGGGCCAATCTGTCATCGCCAGCGGGGTCTGGCAAGTCCACGGCCTGTCGCAACACGGTATATTGAAAGGCATCACGCGCCAGCTCGCGGGCCTGAAAGACAAATCCGCCTGCACCTGGGACCTGTCCGGCGTCGATAGCCTGGATCACATCGGCGCCCAGATGTTCTGGAATACCTGGAACAAGCAGCGCCCACCGCACCTCACGCTCGACCCGCGCCAGGAAGACCTGTTCAAGCGCATCGAAGCAGCCAGCAAGATCACCCTGCCGCGCCAGCGCGTCAGTCCCTTCGACTGGCTGATCAAGCTTGGCGCCGGCATGCTCGACTTCTTCGCGCACCTGCGCAGCTTCATTGGCCTGATCGGTATCGTGATCCAGGACCTGTGGCGCTTTGCGCGCCGCCCGGCCACTGGCCCATGGCGCGAAATCTCGGCCAATATCTATCACTCCGGTTTTCAGGCGCTGGGCATCACGGCGATCGTGGGCTTTTTGATCGGGATCGTGCTGTCGTTCCTGTCGTCGCAGCAGCTGCGCATGTTCGGCGGCGACGCCTACCTGGTCAACATCCTCGGCATGGCGGTGATCCGCGAACTGGGTCCTCTGCTGGCCGCGATCCTGGTCGCGGGCCGCTCCGGCTCGTCGATCACGGCGCAACTGGGCGTCATGCGCGTGACCGAGGAACTCGATGCGATGCTGGTGATGGGCGTCTCGCACGGCTACCGCCTGATCCTGCCGAAGGTGATCGCGCTGGCGATCTCGATGCCGCTGCTGGTGGTCTGGACCGATGCGATGGCCCTGCTGGGCGGCATGGTGTCGGCAAAAATCGAGATGGGCATGTCGTTCCGCTACTTCCTGCAGAAGCTGCCCGATGCGGTGCCGTTCGTGAACTACACCATTGGCCTGCTCAAGGGCGCGACCTTCGGCGTGCTGATCGCGCTGATCGCGTGTCACTTCGGCCTGCGCATCAAACCCAATACCGAAAGCCTCGGGCGCGGCACCACGACCTCGGTCGTCACCGCGATCACGGTGGTGATCCTGGCCGACGCGGTCTACGCGATCATCTTCAGCAACACGGGATTCTGATGGCCGACACCCAAGCACAATCCCCCCAGCGCCTGAACCTGCGGCCCGACGAAGATGTGGGCAAACCCGTCGTCGAGATCCGCAACCTGTGGACCCGCTTCGGCCGCACCGTCGTGCACCAGGACCTGAACCTCGAGATCTACGATGGCGAGATCCTGTCGATCGTCGGCGGCTCGGGCACCGGCAAGACCGTGCTGCTGCGCCAGATGCTGGGCCTGGAGCGCCCGTCGCAGGGCAGCGTGCACGTATTCGGCGAAGACATCAGCGCGGCCAAGCCCGAGCAGCTGCAACGCATGCGCAACCATTGGGGTATGCTGTTCCAGCAGGGCGCGCTGTATTCGGCGCTGAACGTGTTCGACAACATCGCCCTGCCGATGCGCGAGCTGCATGCGCTGCCCGAGGATGTCATCCGCGACGCGGTGCTGCTCAAGATGGACATGGTGGGCCTGGGGCCGGAGCACGCGGCCAAGATGCCATCCGACCTGTCCGGCGGCATGGTCAAGCGCGCAGCGCTGGCGCGTGCACTGGCGCTCGAGCCGCAGCTGCTGTTTCTCGACGAGCCGACCGCAGGCCTGGACCCCGACCTGTCGGACGCCTTCGTCACGCTGATCCAGACGCTGCACCGCGAACTGAAACTCACGGTGGTGATGGTCACGCACGACCTGGACACGCTGTTTGCGCTGTCTTCGCGCATCGCGGTGCTGGCCGAAAAACACGTGCTGGCCGTCGGACCGTCGTGCGATGTGCTCAAGGTCGAGCACCCGTTCATCAAACACTTTTTCCTGGGCCCGCGCGGCCAGCGGGCACTGGAAGTGCTCGACGAGCGCCGGGCCCAGAACGAATCGGAGACACACTAGTATGGAAAACAGGTCACATGCGCTGATGACCGGCATCTTCACGATCGCCCTCTTGGTGGCGACGGTGCTGATCGGCCTCTGGTTCAACCGCGACAAGACCGAACTGGTGCAATACGAGATCGTCACCACGCAGTCGATTCCCGGCCTGAACCCGCAAGCCACGGTGCGCTACCGGGGCCTGGAGATCGGGCGCGTCGACACCATCGACTTCGATCCGCGCGTCACCGGCCAGATCCTGATTCGCCTGTCGGTCGACGAAGCCTCGCCGATCACCAGCACCACCTATGCCTCGCTTGGCTACCAGGGCGTGACGGGCATCGCCTTCATCCAGCTCAATGACGAGCGCACCGGGTCGCCGCGCCTGGCCACCGGCGGCGAGCGCATTGCCCGCATCCCACTGCGTCCCGGCCTGCTCGACCAGCTCGAAGACCGCGGCCTGGCGATCCTCGACAAGGCCGAGAAGATCACGACCAGCCTCGATGAATTGCTCAGCCCCGAGAACCGCGCCACGATGCTCGGCGCGTTCGAGAGCGTGGACCGCGCCGCCGACGCCTACGCGGCAATCCCGCAGCGGCTCGATCCGGTGCTGGACCGCTTGCCGTCACTGATCACGAAAGCCGACCGCAGCATGGACTCGATCGACACGCTGGCCACCAGCGCCACATCGATGACGCGCAACTACGACAACCTGGCCACGCGCCTGCAAGCGCCGGATGGCCCGATCGAACGCCTGAACAGCACCATCGGCGCGCTCGGCGCGGCCACCAGCGAACTGGAACTGGAAACGCTGCCGCACGTGGTGCAGATGACCGACGAAGCACGCGCCTCGCTGCGCGCCGTGCGCCGCACCGCGAACTCGTTCTCCGACCGCCCGCAAAGCATCCTGTTCGGCACACCGGGCGATGCGCCCGGACCGGGCGAGCCGGGCTTCGCGCCCCCGACCAAATGAGGACCACCGTGAATCTCCGCCCCTACCGCCTCGCCGTTGCCGTGACCGTTGCTGGCGCCGCGCTGATGGCCGGCTGCGCCAGCAACAAGGGCGCGCCCAATACCATCTATGACTTCGGCGCGCCATCGGCCCAGCTGTTCACGGCTGCCAATCCATCGTCGCACCTGCCTCCGATCGTCGTGATGGACGCCACCGGCGGCGCTGTCCTCGACAACGAGCGCATGGTCTACCGGCTGAACTACGCCGACCCATTGCAGGCCCGTACCTACGCCGGCAGCCGCTGGAGCGGCACACCGCTCGACCTGGTCACGCGGCGCCTGAAGGTGCGCCTGGCGCAGGCCGGTGTCACGGTGCTGTCGGCCACCGACGCCGCCAACCGCGTGCCGATCCTGCGCATCGAGGTCGACGACTTCGTGCACGCTTTTTCCAGCACCAGCGCAAGCGAAGGGCAGATCCTGCTGCGCGCGTCGGTCCTGGCCGACCATCGCCTGGTGGCCCAGAAAAGCTTTGCGCACAACGCCCCTGCCCCGAGCCAGGACGCCGCCGGCGGCGTGGCCGCACTGGCCGCTGGCACCGACCGGATCGCGCTCGATCTCAAGAACTGGCTGTCGACCCTCGACCTGCAGGGCAAATGAGCGACGAGGCCATCTCCGCCGAAGTCGCAGCCGGGCGCTCGCGCGGCTCGCCGATCGTGCGCGCCGCGCTGATGGCGTATCTGCTGCTGATCATCTACGCCAGCTGGTTTCCGTTTACCGGCTGGCGCGATACAGGCGTGGCGCCGCTGGCGTTTTTGAACCTGGTCAAGCAGCGCTACTTCACGGGCTTCGACGTCGGCGTCAATATCGTCGGCTACATCCCGTTCGGGATGCTGCTGGTGCTGTCGTTCTATCCTCGCGTGCGCGGCATCTGGGCGGTGCTGCTGGCCGCCCTGATCGGCATCTTCACCACCGGCGTCATGGAAACGGTGCAGAACTTTTTGCCCAGCCGCGTGCCGTCGAATCTCGACTTCGTCACCAATGCGGGCGGCGCGCTGCTCGGCGCCGTGCTGGGCGCCCTGTGGGCGCCTGGCCTGCTCGATCGCAGCCGCCTGTTCAAGCTGCGCCAGCGCTGGTTCGCACCCCATGCGAGCCAGGGACTGGTGCTGGTGGCCATGTGGCCACTGGCGCAGATCTACCCGCAAAGCTATCTGTTCGGCCATGGCCAGGTGCTGCCGATCGTCTCCGGCTGGCTGTCGTCGTGGTTCGATACCGACATCGACCTGGTCGCCATGCTGCGCCCCGGCGTGACGATGAGCGTCGAGCAGTACTGGCTGTCCGAGACCATTATCACTGCCTGCGGCATGACCGGCGCAGCGCTCACGCTGATGTGCCTCGTGCGCCGCGGCGCCCCGCGCTTCTGGCTGATGATCGCTCTCTTGGGGTCGGCGCTGGCGCTCAAGGCGTTTGCCAGCTCGCTGCTGTTCCGGCCCGATAACGCGCTGGTCTGGGTCACGCCGGGCGCCGAAGGGGGCTTTTTGATCGGCATGATCATGCTGTCGGGTCTGGTCTTTGCGCCGCAGGTGGCGCAGCGGCGCCTGGCGGTGGTGACGCTGATACTGGCGCTGGTGGTCGTCAACACGATCCCGGTGAACCCGTATTTCTCGTCCACGCTGCAGGGCTGGGTGCAGGGCAAATTCCTGAACTTCAATGGCGCGGCGTGGTTCCTGTCGCTGAGCTGGCCGTTCTTCGCGCTCTGGTTCCTGCTGCTGCCGTCACATAAACTCAATCGCCAGTAAGATAATACTTCTGCCTTTTTCGACGAGAACGCCATGACCGACCAACCGTTTTACCAGCATCACGTATTTTTCTGCATGAACGAGCGCGAAGGCAAGGATGCGCGCCAGAGCTGCGGCAAGTGCGGCTCTGAAAAAGCCCAGAAACACGCCAAGAAGCGCATCAAGGAACTGGGCCTGAGTGGCGAAGGCAAGGTCCGCATCAACCAGGCCGGTTGCCTCGACCGCTGCGAAGAAGGCCCCGTGCTCGTGGTGTACCCGGAAGGCGTCTGGTACACCTATGTCGATAACGAAGACATCGACGACATCATCGATACCCACCTGGTCGGCGGCAAGGTCGTCGATCGTCTCAAGATCTGACCATGAACATCCACTCGCAAAAATTCTATCTGGACGGCGACGCCGGCAAGATGCAATGCCTGCTCGACCTGCCCGACGACGCCCCGCGCGGCATCGCGCTGGTCGCGCACCCGCACCCGCTGTACGGCGGCACCATGGAAAACAAGGTCGCGCAGACGCTGGCGCGCACCTTTGTCACGCTGGGTTACGCCGTGGCGCGCTTCAATTTCCGCGGTGTCGGTGAATCCGAAGGCGTGTACGACGACGGCAAGGGCGAAGTGGACGACATGGCCATCATGTACGAGCACATGCGTGCGCGCTACCCCGACCTGCCGGTGACGCTCGCCGGTTTTTCGTTCGGCACCTTCGTGCAGGCGCAGTTCGCGCTGCGCCTGGAAGCCGAAGGCCGCGCGCCCGAGCGCCTGGTGCTGGTGGGCACCGCGGCCGGCAAATGGCCGATGCCGCCCGTGCCACAAGACACGATCCTGATCCACGGCGAGCAGGACGACACGATCACAATGCAGCAGGTATTCGACTGGGCACGCCCGCTGGATATCCCGGTGATCATCATTCCGGGCGCCGACCACTTCTTCCATCGCCGGCTCGGCCATATTAAAAATCTGGTCGTTCAACTGTGGCGCCGTGACATTTAACGGTCACAGTCCCCTATAATCATTCCCTTCTCTTGAGGCAGTGCCCCCGGGCATTGCCTTGCGCTCTACCACCGCTCCACCTTTTACAATGACGAACGTTTCCATGAAAAAACTGTTAGCGGCCTTTGCCGCCAGCCTGGTAATGATCTCGGCCAGTGCGCAAACCGTGCCGGCTCCATCCATCGCAGCCAAGTCGTGGTTACTGCTCGACACCACAAGCGGCCAGGTCATCGCGTCGCAAGACCAGAACATGCGCATCGAACCGGCATCGCTGGCCAAGATCATGACCGCGTATGTCGCGTTCTCGGCGATCCGCGACAAGCGCCTGTCGATGAACCAGATGGTCAATGTGTCCGAGCGCGCCTGGAAAGTCGACAGCAGCAGCTCGAAGATGTTCATCGACCCGCGCGTGCCAGTCTCGATCAGCGACCTGCTGCATGGCCTGATGATCCAGTCGGGCAATGACGCCGCCGTGGCGATCGCCGAAGCCGTTGCCGGCGACGAAGCCACCTTCGTTACGCTGATGAACCGCGAAGCGCAGCGCCTGGGCCTGAAGAGCACACGCTTTGCCAATCCACATGGCCTGCCGGACGCGAACAACTACTCGACCGCCGCCGACCTGGCCAACCTGGCCTCGCACGTGATCCGCGACTTCCCCGAGTTCTACAAGATCGACTCGATCAAGCAGTTCACGTACAACAAGATCACGCAGCAGAACCGCAACCGCCTGCTGTGGCTCGATCCGACCGTCGACGGCATGAAGACGGGCCACACCGATTCATCGGGCTACAGCATGATCTCGTCGGCGCGCCGGCCAAATGGCAGCACGGGCGAGCGTCGCCTGGTCGCCGTCGTGCTGGGCACCAGCTCGACCGAGGTGCGCACGCAAGAAAGCCAGAAGCTGCTGAACTGGGGCTTCCAGAACTTCGACACCGTCAAGTTGTATTCGAAAGGCCAGGCAATCCAGACCCCGCAGATCTGGAAGGGCAGCCAGCCGACCGTGAAGATCGGCTTCACGCGCGATATCCTGGTGACCGTGCCGAAAGGCGTCGCCGGTAAGCTCAAGCCGGTGCTGGAGCGCCGCGATCCGCTGGTCGCGCCGCTGGCGCGCAACGGCGCGGTCGGCACGCTCAAGATGACGGTCGACGGCAAGCCGCTGCTGGTGCTGCCGGTGGTCGCGCTGGAAGAAGTCCAGGAAGCGAGCATCTTTGGCCGCGCCTGGGATTCGATGCGTCTCTGGATGCAGTAATCCGGTCGCCAGATCCGACAAGCCCGCCCGCGCAGCAGCGCCGGCGGGCTTTTTTTACCCCGGAATGCTGAACCGTCATTCCCGCGCAGGCGGGAATCCAAGTCCGTTGCGTGCCAGGATCAAGGCTGCAGCAAGGGTGTGCAACCTGGGTTCCCGCCTTCGCGGGAACGACGTATCGGCTACCGCTATAATCGTGTAATCCTGTCATGACGAAAGAAACACGATGTCGCCTGCCCTGCCTGCCGATCTGCGCTGCCCCCGCACCCTCACGCGCGAAGGCGGCCCGACGCTCTCGCGCATCGTCGCCGGCATGTGGCGCATGACCGAATGGGCGATGCCGGTCGCGGCGCGCGTGGAATTCATCGAACAATGCATCGCGCTGGGCGTGACCTCGTTCGACCACGCCGACATCTATGGCGACTACGGCGTCGAGATGCTGTTTGGCGAGGCGCTGCGCGCCCAGCCGTCGCTGCGCGCGCGCATCGAACTGGTGAGCAAGTGCGGCATCCGGCTCATGTCGGCCAAACATCCCGGCCACACGATCCAGCACTACGACACCGATGCGGCGCACATCATTGCGTCGGCCGAAGAATCGCTGCGCCGCCTGCACACCGATCACCTCGATCTGCTGCTGATCCATCGCCCTGACCCTTTGATGAACTTCGACGAGATCGCCGAAGCGTTTACGCGCCTGCAGGCGGCTGGCAAGGTGCGGCACGTGGGCGTGTCGAATTTCACGCGGCACCAGTTCGAGTCACTGAATCGCCGCGTCGCCCTGAGCACCAACCAGGTCGAGTTCTCGCCGCTGGTGACCACGCCCCTGTTCGACGAAACTTTCGACGGCCTGCAAGACCTGGGCATCGCGCCGATGGTCTGGTCGCCGCTCGGTGGCGGGCGCCTGTTCGATCCGGCCAATGAGCGCGCGGCCGTGCTGCGCCAGACGATCCAGGGCATTGCCGAGCGGCTGAACCAGCCGTTTGCCAGCGTGGTGTTTGCGTGGATCATGCGCTTGCCAAGCCGGCCGATTCCATTGACCGGCACCGGCCGCATCGCGGCGATTGCCGACGCGGTGGCCGGCACGACGTTCGCGTTGTCGCGCGAGGATTGGTTCCATATCCTGCGCGCCGCGCGCGGCCACGAGGTCGCCTGATGCTCGAGGCCCACGTCAAGATCGTCGAAGGCAAGGCGCTGACGGCGCCGCAAAAGAAGGATCTGCTGAACCGGCTGGCGCGGATCGAGGGCCAGCTGCGCGGCGTGCAGAAACTGATCGCGCTGGCCGACACGCCAGTGGACTGCGACGCCGTGGCGCAGCAGATGGCGGCAGCGCGCAAGGCGCTCGACCGCTCGTTCGTGCAGCTGCTGACCGCGTCGATCGTGACCCAGACGAGCGGCGCGGCCGACCTGCCGGAGGCGCGGGAGCGCGCGGCGCACCTGGCGGCGATGCTCGACAAGTTCGCCTGAAGGTCGGTTCCGTGGGCGTGGTGGGGGCGGCTGTGCGTTGACGCTGTGATCATCTCTGGCCGCGATACTTGAACGTAGGGTGGACGGCTCTGCCGTCCACGCGGCGATCGCTATCGGCGCCGTTTTCGCACCGGATGATCTCGCCGCCAACCATCACCGCGTGGACGGCGTAGCCGTCCACCCTACGGCTTAATCTTCGTAGACTTTCGGCTGCGCTACCCCGCGCCAGCCCATCTTCCAGCCGATATTGAGCAGCAGCGTCAGGCTGATGTACACCAGGAAGAACAGCACGAAGAAGCGTGTCTGCAGCACGGCCAGCAAAGCCGCGCAGACGGCGACGATGGCGATCATCAGCTTGCCGCTCGGGTGCTTGGAGCTGGGGAAGCGGATGGTCGAGACCATCAGCGCGCCAACCACCACCATCAGGCCCGCCACCATGAACGCCTGGGCCATCTGGGTGACCGGATCGGGCCAGGCCACGACCACGGCCGACACGCAGGCCGCGCCGGCGGTGATCGGCATGCCGACGAAATAGCGCGGGTCGGTGCGGCCCTGGCTGATATTGAAGCGCGCCAGGCGCAGCGCGCCGCAGGTCACAAACACGAAGCAGGCCAGGCCGCCCATGCGCACCAGCGTCGGATGCACGTCGTTCAGTTGCGTGAAGCCGTAGCAGTACAGCAGCAGGCCCGGGGCGCAGCCGAAGTTCATCACGTCGGCGATCGAGTCGAGCTGCATGCCGAAGCTGGACTGGGTATTGGTGGCGCGGGCCACGAAGCCATCGAGCGCATCGAACACGCCGGCCAGCACCAGCAGGATGGCGGCCAGGCGGAAGTCGCCCGGGGCGCCCACACCCGCATTGTCGACCGAGATCACGATACTGGCGAAGCCGCAGGCAATCGACAGCAACGTGACGGAACTCGGCAGGGCGAACTTGGCGCGTGCGAGGCGTTGTTGGTTAATAGGCTTCAATGGACGACTCGACAAGATAAATGATGGCTTATTCTACAGCCTGCAAATCAAGGTGGTTGCGCGTTGACGTCACCACCCGCCATGACGTCAAGATTTGCCCTAGAATATCGAATTAAGCCCGTATTGACAGGAGTTGTAAAATGAGCTATACGCTCCGTTGGCAGCTGATGATCCCAGCCCTGGCTGCCGTCCTGGGCCTGGCTGCCTGCGGCAGCAGCGATAGCGACAGCCTGTCCGGCCAGGTCACCGGAGGCACCGCCGTCAATCCAGATTCGTCCGTGGCCCCCGACCCCACCGGAGTCGCAGCGCCGACGCAGACTGGCAATATCGCTGTCGACGGGCGCAACTGGATCAACTACCGGCGCAGCCAGATCAAGGTACCGCAGGTGTCCGAGAACGCGCAGATCAACAACGCCGCGCTCGGGCATGCCGAATACCTGCGCGTCAATAACCTCATGAGCCACGACCAGATCGCCGGGCGCCAGGGCTTTACCGGCGCCGACCTGGGGGCGCGCCTGAACGCAGCCGGCTACACATTGCGCGCCGATCGTGGCTATGCCTATGGCGAAGTCATCTCGGGCAGCCGCAACGGCTCCGGCTTCTACATGGCCGAAGAACTGATTACCGCGATCTACCACCGCTTCGTGATCTTCGAGCCGATGTTCCGCGAGATCGGTACCGGCGCGGCCACGGCCAGCAGCGGCTACCGCTACTTCACGGCCGATTTCGCCAGCCGCGACGGCTTCGGCCCCGGCATCGCCCGCGGCACGCTCGTCACCTGGCCGTTCAATGGCCAGACCCAGGTCGTGCCGAACTTCTTCAGCAATACCGAACAGCCCGACCCGGTCCCGAACGCCAACGAAGTGGGCTATCCGATCAGCGTGCACACCAACCTCGATGCCAGCGTCACGGTCACCAGCTTCACCGTGCGCCCGCGCGGCGGCAGCGACCTGGCCGTGCTGCGCGTTGTCCCTCTTTCTGACAACAAGCCTGCTGCCGCCATTATCCCGCTGCAGCCGCTGCGCGGTGACACCGCCTACGACGTCAGCTTCGTTGGTACGGTCAATGGTGCGGCCGTCACGCGCACCTGGTCGTTTACCACCCGGTGACGAACGCCCCGAGCGGCGACGCCGCAGTCGCCATCGACCTGGCGGCAGCCCTGGACCGGGTCATGGGCGACCGTGCGATGTTCCTGCGCCTGCTGGCGCGCTTTGCCGGCGACTACCGCGACCTGATCGCGCGCCTGCAAGCCGCCATCGCCGCCGGCGACGCCGTACTGGCACAGCGCATCGCCCACACGCTCAAGGGCGCGGCCGGCATGATGGAGGCACTCCCGCTGCGCCGCCTGGCGCTCGAGGCCGAACTGGCGCTCAAAGCTGACGGCGCGGCGCCGCCGGCGCTGATCGATGCGCTGGACTGTGAGCTGACGCGGGTGCTGGTGGAAGTGAATGCGCTGCTGGCGGCGCCGGCTGTGGCGCCTTTGCCGGAGGTGTCGTCAACGGCAGCGCCAGCGCTGCCGGTCGATGCGCGCGACCTGGCGCGGCTGCGCGCGATGCTCGACATCGGCGATGGCCGCGCACCCGAGCTGGTGGCGCTGCTACGGCCACGCCTGTTGGTCACGCTGGGCGCCGACCGCATGGCGGCACTGGAGAAGTCCATCGAGCGCTTCGATTTCGAACATGCGTTGCTGCTGCTGGCGCAGGCAGGCAACGCATCGCCGCTAGATCTCAACGCGTAAACTCGGCCTCTTCGTCGAAGGCATCGGCGCAGGGCTTACCGCAGAAGCGCCGCACGCTGTCGAGCGGCTTTTCGCAATACCAGCACGAGCCCTTGGCGGGCAGGTTGGCGCGGGTGGGCGCGGCGCTCACGGCGGCGGCAACCGAGACGGGCGGCGCCTGAAGCGGCCTGCCACCGTTCGGAAAACTCTCATAAGTCGTTTCCAAGATCCACCCCCTGATACGGCAACCTGAAGTCAGAGAAAGATTACTTCAGTGGAACTCCATGCCCATGAGAAAGCGCAAGTGGGAGCCCAACTGGCGAACCCATCACTGCGGTTCTTTGCGTATCAGTGTGCTCCGAATGCAATGCGGGTGCAATCCCTGACCTGCCGTGCCGATGCAATTTGACGCAACTGCAACATGAGGAGCGGATTACGTTACTTCGCCGGTTCGAGCGTGACCAGGAGGCCCGTGCGGGTGGTCTGGATGCGCGTCGGGACGAACTGCACGCCGGCGTAGCGCAAGTCCTTCTGGTCAAACGCATACACCGGCATGTCGCGCGCGACGGTGTCGATCAGCGTATTGGCCACACGCGCCAGCCGGCGCTCGGCCTCGGGATTGCCAAGCTGCAGGCGGTCGACGCGCGGCTCGGCCATCATGACGGCGACGCGCCCCGGATCGATGTACAGGCGGCCCGAGAACGCGACATTGCCGGCCCAGGCGCGCGCAAACGGCGGCGCGACCGATGCATCGACGGCGAGAGCGACCCGGTCCTGGTCAGGCACCAGCGACAGTAGCGGACGCGTGAGCTGGACGTCGAAGATGTCGAGCAGGCGTTCGTTGATCGGGAAGCGCTTGTCGAGGCTGGATTGCAGCTTGTGCAGCGGCAGCTCGACCTGGCGCGGGCCGAGGACGCTGGCGCAGGATGACAACAGGCAGGCGCCGACAAATGCGGCGGTCAGGGAGAGCGCCGTGCGGCGCGCGGGATGAAGCTTGGAAGAGGTAATGTTCTGGTCCATGTTCCAAGCCTAGCATGCCGGGCCGCGGCGCACGCGATGCTTACTTTCCGATACAGAATCGCCCAAAAATCACCCCCAGCAAATCATCCGGCGTGAATTGCCCGGTAATGCTGGAAAGCTGATCCTGCGCCAGCCGCAGCTCTTCGGCAAACAGGTCCAGCGACTGGTCATCCTGCATTGCGTGCTGGCGCGCCAGCTCCAGATGGTCGCTCGCCGCGCGCAGCGCAATCAGGTGCCGCTCGCGCGCCAGAAACAGCGATTCACCCGTCTGCTGCCAGCCGGCGATGCGCAGCAGTTCGGCGCGCAGCAGGTCGATGCCGAGCTTTTCGTGCGCCGACAGATACAGGTGCACAGCGTCCGTGCTTTCATCCTTTGACGGCTTGTGGCCCGACAGGTCGATCTTGTTCCAGATGCGCACCACCGGCACATTGGCCGGGAAGGCGGCGACGATGGCTTCGTCGGCCGCGCTCGGGCCCAGGTTCGCGTCCAGCAGGTGCAGGATCACGTCGGCCTTGCCCACTTCGCCCCAGGTGCGCTCGATGCCGATGCGCTCGACCACGTCGATCTCGTCACTGATCGCGCGGATGCCGGCGGTGTCGATGATGTTCAGCGGGATGCCCTCGATCTGGATCGTCTCGCTGACCTTGTCGCGCGTGGTGCCGGCAATCGGCGTGACGATGGCGACATCGGCCCCGGCCAGTGCGTTCAGCAGTGACGACTTGCCCACGTTCGGCTGCCCGACCAGCACGACATTCAACCCTTCGCGCAGCAGCGCGCCTTGCGCCGCCTGGCGGAACACGTGTTCCAGCGCCGTGATGATCCCGGCCAGCTGGCCGCGCGCGTTCGACTTTTCGAGGAAGTCGATTTCTTCTTCCGGGAAGTCGAGCGTGGCTTCGACCAGCATGCGCAGATTGGTCGTCTGGTCCACCAGCGTGTGCACCACTTGCGAAAACGCGCCCGACAGCGATTGCGACGCCGACTTGGCGGCAGCTTCAGTGGAGGCGTCGATCAGGTCGGCCACCGCCTCGGCCTGGGCCAGGTCGAGCTTGTCGTTGAGGAACGCGCGGCGCGTGAATTCGCCCGGTTCGGCCAGGCGCAGGTCCATGCTGCTGCCCGCTTCGAGCACACGCCCCAGCAGCATCTGCAGCACGATCGGACCGCCGTGGCCTTGCAGTTCCAGCACGTCTTCGCCGGTGTACGAATGCGGGCCCGGGAAGTACAGGGCCAGGCCTTCGTCGATGATGTCGCCGTTGGCGGCCTTGAACGGGATATAGGTTGCGTGGCGCGGCGCGAGTTTTACGCCGGGGAACAGTGCGGCGATCAGCGCGCCGAGTTCCTTGCCGGAGGCGCGCACGACGCCGATGCCGCCGCGGCCCGGGGCGGTGGCGATGGCGGCGATGGGTGAGGTATCGAGTTTCATGGAGCGATTGTAAGGGATACGGGTGATGGGTATGGGGGATGACTTGGGTTCCCGCCTTCGCGGGAACGACGGTTTTCAAGCTGCGGGCTGCGGCATGGCCATGGCCCGCACAACCGGCACGTCATTCCCGCGCAGGCGGGAATCCAAGTCCACCACACCCGCCAAAAAAAACCCGCGCACACGGCGCGGGTTTCTCGTCAAGACCGGGGCAGCTTACTTCGCGGCGGCCGTTTCGAACTTGCGCGTGATGACCCACTGCTGCGCGATCGACAGGATGTTGTTGACCACCCAGTACAGCACGAGGCCAGACGGGAAGAAGAAAAACACCACCGAGAACGCGATCGGCATGAACAGCATCATCTTGGCCTGCACCGGATCGGTCGGCTGCGGATTGAGCTTGGTCGTGATGAACATCGACACCGCATAAATCACCGGCAGGATGTAGAACGGGTCAGGCTGCGTCAGATCCTGGATCCAGCCGATCCATGGCGCGCCGCGCATTTCGACCGATGCCTGCAGCACCCAGTACAGGGCGAAGAACACCGGCATCTGCACCAGGATCGGCAGGCAGCCGCCCAGCGGATTGATCTTCTCGGTCTTGTACAGCTCCATCGTGGCTTGCTGCATCTTGACTGGATCGCTCTTGAAGCGTTCGCGGATCGCCTGCATTTTTGGCGTGACCACACGCATCTTGGCCATGCTGCGATAACCTGCCGCCGACAGCGGGAAGAACGCCAGCTTGATCAGGATGGTCAGCGCGACGATGGTCCAGCCCCAGTTGCCCAGCATCGCGTGCAGCTGCGTCATGACCCAGAAGATCGGCTTGGCGATCACGGTCAGCATGCCGTAGTCCTTCACCAGCTCGAGGCCCGGGGTGATGGTTTCCAGCGTACGCTCGTCCTGCGGACCCGAATACAGGCGCGAGTCAACCGACACGGTCGCGCCAGGCGCCACGGTGCCCATCGACTGCACGGTACCGATCGCATACAGGTTGGTGGCAATCTTCTTGGTGAAGATATCGCGCGGGGTGCGATCGGCCGGGATGAAGGCCGAGACAAAGAAGTGCTGCGAGATCGCGACCCAGCCGTTGTCGGCCTTCAGCGCGTGATCCGCACTGCCCTTTTCGATCTTCTCGAAGGTCAGCTTCTGGTACTTGTCGGCGTTCGTATAGAGCGTCGGGCCGGTGTAGCTTGGCATGAACCACGAATCGGTGGCCGGCTTGGTGCCGTCATGCTGCAGCTGCAGGTACAGCGATGGCTGGACCGGCGCGGTGCCGATATTGGTCACGTCGTGACGCACGCCGATCAGGTAGTCGCCCTTGCGGAACGTCAGCGTCTTGGTCAGGCGCACACCGCCCTGCTCCGCATCCATCACGACCTGGACCTGACCATTCGCGCCCAGCGTACGCACGCCAGGACGCACGGTGAACGGCGTGGTGTGGTTCGGCAGCACGCCAGCGGCAGTGGTACCAATCAGGCCAGTCTGGCCCAGGTACACGTTCGGACCATTCACGCTGAACAGGACCTGGTTCTTGGTCTTGTCGAAGTGATCGCGGTACTGGAGCATCTCGAGGCGCTTGATCACGCCGCCGACCGGGTCGATGTCGACCTTGACGACGTCGGTGGTGACGGTAACGACCGGGCTTGCCACGGCGGCCACTGGCGCGCCGCCAGGAACAGCAGGCGCACCTGGCGTGGCCGGCACACCGGGCACGGCATTGCTGCCCGCTTGCGGTGCAGCCGGCACATCGGATGTCTTTTGCTGGGCAACCTGGGCCGGACGCGCCGGCGAGAACATCGACTGTTTGCCGTTAGCCACCATCCAATTGTTCCAGAGAACAATCAGGGAAATGGCGAACACGATCCACAGGACAGTACGTTTATTGAATTCCATTGGAGTCTTCAGGAGTGGTTGCAACCGCAAGCGGCTGAATGGGATTCCTTGGCGCCGTGAGGCGGCACCGGGTCGAGGCCGCCGGCGTGCCACGGATGGCAGCGGCCCACGCGGCGCGCGGCCAGCCATGAGCCGCGTGCAGCGCCGTGGACGCGCAACGCTTCGATCGCATAATTGGAACAACTGGGATAGAAACGGCAGCGCGGCCCGAGCATCGGCGAGATCAGCAGTTGATAACCGCGCAAGATCCCGACAAACAGCGAGACGAGCAGCGCTTTCATGCCGCGTCCACCGGCGCCGGGCGCCGCAGCTGCGACGCGAACAGGCGCGTCAGTTCCACCTTCAACGCGGCCTTCAGGGCCCGGTTCGTGGCCGGGCCATCCTTGCCGTTGACCGGCCGCGACAAGCGGACGATGCAATCGACAGGCGGCAGGCCGGTGGTGCGGAACAGTTCGCGCGTGATGCGCTTGATCGTGTTGCGCGTGACCGCGCGCGGCGCAAAGCGCTTGGCCGCAACGACGCCCAGCCGCGCATGCGGCAGTGCGTTCGGTCGCGTATAGAGCACGAAATGCGCCGTTTTTTGCGCTGGCCGCAAACGAAAAACGGATGAAAATTCATCCGTTTTAACGATGCGCCGAACGCGCGCGAAGTCGTGCGAACCTTCGCCTGTCATCACTGACCGCAACGTGCGGTGTGTGACTTAGACAGCCAGACGCTTGCGGCCTTTGGCGCGGCGAGCGTTCAGGACTTGACGGCCACCACGGGTAGCCATACGTGCGCGGAAGCCGTGCGTGCGCTTGCGACGGACGACGGAAGGTTGGTAAGTACGTTTCATGGTGGTCTCGCTTAAAGCAAAATAAGATGCAAAATCGGGTCTGACTTGAGTCAGATTCGGCGCCGATGACAATTTCGCAGATTAAGCTCGCGTCATGCCACAGGTCTCTCTTCGCCCGACTACCAGCCGCTGAAATTATCAGCCTGACACGGTGCACGGACGGGGAACCCTGAATTAGACTCTAATTCGCGCATCAGTGTCAAGGTGGATGTTGTTTCGCAAGCCGCCATCACTGCCCTTCCCGGCCCCGCTGCCGGGCACCCCGACAGGCCGTTTCGGTGGAAAATATGTGTAGCGCCTGTGGATAACTTTGTCCGGTGCGGGTAAAATAGCGTGTTACGTATCAACAAGCGAAGTAATGGAAAATTTTTGGCAGACCTGTTCCGCGCAGCTAGAGCTAGAGCTCACGCCACAGCAATATAGCGCGTGGATCAAACCGCTGGTCGCCCTCGACTACGAAGACGGCAAGCTGCGCGTGGCCGCACCGAATCGCTTCAAGCTCGACTGGGTCAAGACACAGTTTGCCACCCGCATCACGGAGTTGGCAGCCCAGTACTGGGAAGCGCCGGTCGAGGTGCAGTTTGTGCTCGACCCCAAAACGCACCCATCGCGCAACACGGTCAGCGCCGGTGCGTCTGGTTCGACCGCAACCGTCGACTTCAACGCCCCGCGCCCGGCGCCAGGCGCTGAACACCCGAGCCCGAACAGTGGCAACGGCCCGAGTCACAACCAGAACCTGAACATCGCCAACTCGCCGAAACGCGAGCAAAGCCGCATCAACACCGAGCTGACCTTCGACAGCTTCGTGACCGGTAAGGCCAACCAGCTGGCGCGCGCCGCCGCGATCCAGGTGGCGAACAACCCGGGCGTGTCGTACAACCCGCTGTTCTTCTATGGCGGCGTCGGCCTGGGTAAGACCCACTTGATCCATGCGATCGGCAACCAGGTCATGGCCGACCAGCCGAACGCGCGCATCCGCTACATCCACGCCGAGCAGTACGTGCGCGACGTCGTCACCGCCTATCAACGCAAGGGCTTCGACGATTTCAAGCATTACTATCACTCGCTCGACATGCTGTTGATCGATGATATTCAATTCTTCGGCGGCAAAAGCCGCACGCAGGAAGAATTCTTCTATGCGTTCGAGGCGCTGATCGCCGCGAAGAAACAGATCATCATCACGTCGGATACCTATCCGAAAGAGATCACGGGCATGGACGACCGCCTGATCTCGCGTTTCGATTCTGGCCTGACGGTGGCGATCGAGCCGCCGGAGCTGGAAATGCGCGTCGCGATTCTGCTCAAGAAAGCGCAATCCGAAGACGTGACGCTGTCGGACGACGTCGCCTTCTTCGTGGCAAAGCACCTGCGCTCGAACGTGCGTGAGCTCGAAGGTGCACTGCGCAAGATCCTGGCGTATTCACGCTTCCACGGCAAGGACATCACGATCGACGTCGTCAAAGAAGCGCTGAAAGATCTGCTGTCGGTGCAGAACCGCCAGATCTCGGTGGAAAACATCCAGAAGACGGTGGCGGACTTCTTCAACATCAAGGTCGCGGACATGTACTCGAAGCGCCGGCCGGCCAACATTGCCCGCCCGCGCCAGATCGCCATGTACCTGGCCAAGGAACTGACGCAAAAGAGCTTGCCGGAAATCGGCGAACTGTTCGGCGGCCGCGACCACACGACCGTGTTGCACGCCGTGCGCAAGATCGCGGGCGACCGCCAGAAGAATCCCGAATGCAATCACGAGTTGCACGTGCTGGAACAGACCCTGAAAGGGTAATCCGGCAGCAGCCGGGCAGACGCCTTGTGTTTGCCGCAGGCAATGGCACAATATCGTTTTAGTAATAATTAACCAATCAAACGTACTGAGGATAAAATGCAACTGGTCAAATCCACCCGAGATACGCTTCTCCGGCCACTGCAGATCGTGAGTGGTATTGTCGAGCGTCGGCACACTATGCCGATTCTGGCCAATATCCTCATTCGCAAAGATGGCCAGAACGTGTCGTTCCTGTCGACCGACACCGAAGTACAGATCACCACGCACGCCAATATCGGCGCTGGCGACGAAGTTGCCGGCACGACGGTGGCGGCGCGTAAACTCCTCGACATCCTGCGCGCGCTGCCGGAATCGGGCGACGTCACGATGACGCTGCAAAACAAGCGCCTGGCCGTGCAGAGCGGCAAGTCGCGCTTCGCGCTGCAGACGCTCGCGGCCGAAGAGTTCCCGACCGTGTCGATCGCCGACACCTACAACGCATCGGTCACGCTGCCGCAAAAGACGCTCAAACACCTGTTCAACATGGTGTACTTCTCGATGGCCCAGCAGGACATCCGTTATTACCTGAACGGCCTCCTGCTGGTGCTCGACGGCAGCAATATTATTGCAGTAGCTACAGACGGTCACCGCCTCGCTTTTTGTTCGGTGGAAACCGAACAGCAGTTCGAGCGCCAGGAAGTGATCATCCCGCGCAAGACCATCATCGAACTGCAGCGCCTGCTGGAAGAAAGCGATGAAACGGTCCGCCTGGACATCGCCGCGTCGCAAGTCAAGCTGACCTTCGCCGACATCGAGCTGGTCTCGAAACTGGTTGAGGGCAAGTTCCCTGACTACACGCGCGTGATCCCGAAGGGTTACAAGAACGACTTCACGATCAGCCGCGATGAACTGCTGCGCTCGCTTCAGCGTGCCGCGATCATGACCAGTGACAAGTTCAAGGGCGTGCGCTGCATCATCGAGCCGGGCGTCATGAAGATCAGCTCGACCAATGCCGACCAGGAAGAAGCGGTCGAAGAACTCGAGATCGACTACGGTGGCGATTCGATCGACATCGGCTTCAACGTGACCTACCTGCTCGACGTGCTCAACAACCTGAAGTGCGACCAGGTCAATATCGCCCTGGGCGACTCGAACTCGTCGGCGTTGATCTCGATTCCCGAGGTCGGCGACTTCAAGTATGTCGTCATGCCGATGCGTATTTAAGAAGGCTGGCTGACCGGCGACCTAGCGTCACAAGTTAGCCCAACCCCGTCGTTCCCGCGCCGGCGGGAACCCAAGTTCGCTGGCGTTCACGCACACTTGGATTCCCGCCTGCGCGGGAATGACGGTTCCGGGGTCGCAGGCCAGAAGTTGCAGCCTGCGCCGTCCCGGATCCACCCGTTTTATAGAAAGTAGTCCATGTCCGAGAATACCCCAGCAGAAAATATCCCCGCCATCCCGGTGGATGATTATGGCGCCTCCTCGATCCAGATCCTGGAAGGTCTGGAAGCGGTGCGCAAGCGCCCGGGCATGTACATTGGCGACACGTCCGACGGCACCGGCCTGCACCATCTGGTCTTCGAAGTGCTGGACAACTCGATCGACGAATCGCTGGCTGGCCACTGCACCGAAATTCACGTCACGATCCACTCGGACAATTCGATTTCGATCACCGATAACGGCCGCGGCATCCCGGTCGGCCTGAAAATGGACGACAAGCACGAGCCGAAACGCTCGGCGGCCGAAATCGTCCTGACCGAATTGCACGCCGGCGGCAAGTTCGACCAGAACTCGTACAAAGTTTCCGGCGGCCTGCACGGCGTGGGCGTGTCGTGCGTGAATGCACTGTCAAAACTGCTGCGCGTGACGATCCGCCGCGACGGCAAAGTGCACCAGATGGAATTCGTGCGCGGCGTGCCGCAAAACCGCGAACTAGCGATGGTCAATGGCGTCGAAGTCTCGCCCATCAAGGTCATCGGCGAGACCGACAAGCGCGGCACCGACGTGCACTTCTGGGCCGACGAGACCATCTTCAACCACGTCGAGTTCCACTACGAAATCCTGTCCAAGCGCATCCGCGAACTGTCGTTCCTGAACAATGGCGTGAGCATCAAGCTGACCGACCAGCGCTCGGGCAAGGAAGAAATCTACGCATTCGAAGGCGGCACGCGCGGCTTCGTCGAATACATCAACAAGACCAAGAACGTGCTGCACCCGACCGTCTTCCAGGCGACCGGCGAGCGCATGTCGGACCAGAACACGAACATCTCGGTCGACGTCTCGATGCAGTGGAACGACGCCTTCAACGAGCAGGTGCTGTGCTTCACGAACAACATCCCGCAGCGCGACGGCGGCAGCCACCTGACGGGCCTGCGCGCGGCCATGACGCGCGTGATCAACAAGTACATCGACGAACACGAGTTCGCCAAGAAGGCCAAGGTCGAAATCTCGGGCGACGACATGCGCGAAGGCCTGACCTGCGTGCTGTCAGTGAAAGTGCCGGAACCGAAATTCTCGTCGCAGACCAAGGATAAACTGGTGTCGTCCGAAGTGCGCGGCCCGGTCGAAGAGATCGTCGCCAAGACCCTGACCGACTTCCTGGCCGAAAAGCCGAACGACGCCAAGATCATCTGCGGCAAGATCGTCGAAGCCGCCCGCGCCCGCGAAGCCGCGCGCAAGGCACGCGACCTGACGCGCCGCAAGGGCGTCATGGACGGCCTGGGCCTGTCGTCGAAACTGGCCGACTGCCAGGAACGCGACCCGGCGCTGGCCGAACTGTACATCGTCGAGGGTGACTCGGCAGGCGGCTCGGCCAAGCAGGGCCGCGACCGCAAGTTCCAGGCCATCCTGCCGCTGCGCGGCAAGGTGCTGAACGTGGAAAAGGCGCGTTTCGAAAAGATGCTGTCGTCGGAGCAGATCACGACCCTGATCGCCACGCTCGGCACCTCGATCGGCCCGGACGAATTCAACGTCGAGAAACTGCGCTACCACCGCATCATCATCATGACCGATGCAGACGTCGACGGCGCCCACATCCGTACCCTGCTGCTGACGCTGTTCTACCGCCAGATGCCGCAACTGGTCGAGCGCGGCCACATCTACATCGCGCAACCGCCGCTGTACAAGGTCAAGGCCGGCCGCGATGAACGCTACTTGAAGGACGACATCGAAGAAGCCAGCTACATGATGACGTTCGCGCTCAACACCGCTTCGCTCATCCCGCGCGATGGCGCCGAGCCGATCAGTGGCGAAGCGCTGGGCGAACTGGCACGCCAGTACAACCTGGCCAACACCATCATGATGCGCCTGACGCGCGTGATCGACCGGGCAGCACTGACCGCGATCTTCAGCGGCGGCGTGGCACTGGACCTGACCACGCTCGAGAACGCCGAAGCATCGGCGCAGGCGATGGAAAAATCGATCAACGACCCGGCCGTCAAGGTCAAGGTGCGCTCGGATGACCTGTCCGAAAAGCACGCGCTGCGCATCGAACGCATCTACCACGGCAACGTACAGGTGACGTCGATCGACGCCGACTTCGTGGCAGGCGCCGATTACGCGGTACTGGCCAACTCGGCAGCCACATTCCAGGGCCTGATGGGCGAAGGCGCGATCGTGCGCCGCGGTGAAGGCGAGCGCATGAAGGAATTCGCCGTGCGCGACTTCCACGCAGCGATGCTGTGGCTGCGTGAAGAAGCCGAACGCGGCGTGTCGAAGCAGCGTTACAAAGGGCTGGGCGAGATGAACCCGTCGCAGCTGTGGGAAACCACGATGGATCCGACCGTGCGTCGTCTGCTGAAGGTGCAGATCGATGATGCGATTGCGGCGGATCAGATCTTTACGACGCTGATGGGGGATGACGTGGAGCCGCGTCGGAACTTTATTGAAGCGAATGCGCTGCGGGCGGGGAATATCGACGTTTAAGATGTTTGCTTGAACGATCGTCCAGAAAGGGCCAACCATTCGGTTGGCCCTTTTTCATTGGATGCGCGACAGGCACCGTTACATGGCGTGCAACCCGTGCTAGTATTGACGCTGGGCAGTGCAGGCCGCCCAGCTCTCGCGAAAGCCAACGCACCTGCTCAGGAAAATCCGTTTCAGGAGTCATACCTGTTCAATCACAGTCGCCGTAGCGAGAGCGGCAACATCATGTGAATAGGATCAGGCATGCGCCCCCAAACTCAGCAACAAATCCCGCTCGACACCAACACCGACTTTTTGCGCCGCCACGCCCGTGGCATGTTGCGCAGCGCGCACTCGGACCAACCCAGCAAGGCACTTCCTATCGTTCGCCGTGTCCACACGGCGCGCGCGTTTCCGATGCCACGACTGACCAAGCTTTACCATGCTCGCGCCAAACTACAACTCAAGCATATGTTTCGCACTCTGGCAGCAGAACTTGGCTATGCGAGTTGGGATGCCTGCAAACGCGATATCGATCGTCGCCCGAGCGAGATTCTGGATCGGTTCCGGCTCGACCTCGGCGCGTTCGGCGACCATGAGCATGTCTGGTTCTCAGACCAGCCCACGGCTGCTGCATGGCAGCGCCAGCATGGTGGTCGGATGATTGTGTATGGTACTCAGGCTGTCATGATGCCGGCTTGAACGGTCAGTATCCGGAATGGGCGGCCGTTTGACCGGCCATCCTGTTTAATTGCCTTCAGCGATCAAATGTCGTTCATGACCTGGACGGCAATCCGGCTGATCTTTGAGGTGCCGGCGTTGGATTAACGTGCCAGCTAACGCTGATTGGCTCGAGGCTCGATCTGTTCGTCGTACACGTTCAGCCGTTTTTTCACGTTGGCATCGCTGCCATATTTCTTTTTGAGCAAGCGCAGTCGCCGATCAGTACCGCGACAGCGTTTCTCGATCTGGCAAGTGACTTCTCGCATTCGCTCCGCCTCTTCAGGATCGGGTAGCTCGCCACGAAAATGATCGCACGCATCGCGTTGCGCAAGAAACTGTCTGACATCGTTTGGCAGCTTTTCCGCTGCGAAAATGGACGAGAAGGAGAACAGAAGAAGGACAGGAACCAGGCCAAGCGTCTTCATAAATCTCCCTATCGCCGACGTGCCGCTTATCGCAGCCGAATCTTGACGACAGCATTTCCCGAGGTCGCGTACAGTAGCCCTTTTCCATCCGTGACGATGCCGCGGATATCACCAAGGCTTCCCGGCAAATCCCCGACCCGCAGTGTCGTCGCTCGCGTCGTCCCAGCCACCGTCGTCACCACACCCGCCGGCGTAATCTTTCGAACGAGGTTATTCACCGCATCCGCCGCATACAGATTGCCCTGCGGGTCCACTGTCAGCGCCACCACCTGTTCAAACCGCGCCGCGTTGCCGGTGCCGTTCACCGCGCCGCGTGCATTCTGCGCACCAGCAATAGTAAACAGATTGTCCGACCCAAAATTGGCCGTTGGATTCCAGCGACTGATCTCGCGCTCGAGATCGAACAGGTACACGACATTGCTACTGTCGACCGTCACGCCTCGCGGTGCCAGCGTGCGCGTGCCGAACAGGTCGCCCACCGTGTTCTGCCCTTCCAGAATCCCCGTCCCGCCCGCACCGATGGCGAAGCGGCGCGTGCCGTAGTTGTTGGTGATGTAGAGATTGTTGTTGGCATCAATCGCAATCGCCCCTGGCGTGACGTCAGGCCGGCTCGCTGTCGCGACGTTGCTGCCAACCGGGATCGTCGTCACCGTCGCGACCTGGCCACCCGTTGTGATGCTGCGGATATTCACATCATCCGCGACATACACCGTGCCGCCGCTTCCCACCGTCAACGCGACCGGATTGACGAAGCGCGCATTGGCGGCGGCGCCATTGGTCAGCCGGCTCTGCCCTGCGCCGCCGGCCAATGTGGTCACCACACCGTCCGGCGTGATCTTGCGGATGACGTAGTTGCCGCGATCCGCCACGTACACATTGCCGCTGCTGTCGATCGCCAGCCCATGCGGATTGTTGAAGCGCGCCGCTGTGCCGGTGCCGTCCATCGTCCCGTCGGCAGTGGGGTCGCCCGCGAACACCGACAGCGCTGACGTTTGTGCTGGTGGCGGCTTGTCATCGTCCTTGTCTTTGTCCTTCGGGATGCCGTCGCCGCAACCGGCCAGTAGCGCCATCAAGCAAAGGGCGCCAAGCAGATTCAGGCGCGAACGGGACACATCGTTATCAGGGCGGCGCATTGTCAAAACCTTTAGAAAGAATCGCAAACGATGCTATCACGGGCCTTTGCGCGCGGTGGTGCTGCCGGTGATGGCTGGTGCATAAACTGCGTCGGACATTCCCCTGCGGCGTGTCAGATGCAGGCGACGTACTTGGGTTCCCGCCTTCGCGGGAACGACGTTTTCACGTTGACTGGAAAATAATTCCACCCCGAATTCCCGTACTTTCTTTTCCACACGCGCCTATTGTCCGCTTGACATACGGCGCCGAGTTCCTTAAAGTCGAAATTATGTCTTTCACCCTGCATCTGTCGAACACTCTCCCTGCCGCTGGCGCGCTATCGCTAGCTGCACTGCTACTACGCGCCTGATCGTTCGGCCGTACGCCCGGCACACGCCGGTCCCCACAGCAGCAGGAAAGTCGCAGATGTCTACCACGCCAATTTTCGCTTCATCGTTTTTCCTCACCGGGACCATCCTGGCGGCGAGCGCTTGCGTCCCATTTGCAGCGCTAAACCTACCGACCGGTTGCCGGGCCTCGCGTTTCGTGGCCCGCCTGGCAGCCTCCGCCACCCGCAGGCGCATCCGCGCCGCCCAGTGACCAAACCAATCAGGAGCACCCGATCATGTTGACCAATCCCGCCGCCAAGTACCGTCCCTTCCCTGCCATCGACCTGGCAGACCGCCAGTGGCCAAGCCGCACCATCACCACGCCGCCGATCTGGATGAGCACCGACCTGCGCGACGGTAACCAGGCATTGATCGAGCCGATGAGCCCGGAAAAGAAGCTGCGCTTCTTCAAAATGCTGGTCAAGATCGGCATCAAGGAGATCGAGGTGGGCTTCCCGTCCGCATCGCAGACCGACTTCGATTTCGTGCGCATGCTGGTCGACGACAAGCACATCCCGGACGACGTCACCATCATCGTGCTGACCCAATCGCGCGATGAGCTGATCCGCCGCACCGTCGAATCGGCCGTTGGCGCCAAGCGCGCGATCGTCCACGTCTACAACTCGGTTGCGCCGGTGTTCCGCCGCGTGGTGTTCAATATGGAGCGCGACGAGATCGTGCAGATCGCCGTCAAGGGCACGCAGCTGATCAAGGACCTGACGTCCCAGCATCCGCAGACCCAGTGGGGCCTGGAGTATTCGCCGGAATCGTTCTCGACGACCGAGCTGGATTTCTCGAAGCAGATCACCGATGCGGTCAGCGCCGTCTGGCAGCCCACGCCGCAGAACAAGATGATCGTCAACCTGCCCTCGACCGTCGAAGCGGCCACGCCGAACGTCTACGCCGACCAGATCGAGTGGATGTGCCGTAACCTGAACAACCGCGAATCGCTCGTCATCAGCGTTCACCCGCACAACGACCGCGGCACCGCCGTCGCCGCTGCCGAACTGGCCGTGATGGCCGGTGCGGACCGCGTCGAGGGCTGCCTGTTCGGTAACGGCGAGCGCACCGGTAACGTCGATCTGGTCACGCTGGCGATGAATTTGTACACGCAGGGCGTGCACCCGGGGCTGGACTTCTCGGACATCGACGCCGTGCGCCAGCTGGTCGAGGATTGCAACCAGTTGCCGGTGCACCCGCGCCATCCGTATGCGGGCGATCTGGTGTTCACGGCGTTCTCGGGTTCGCACCAGGATGCGATCAAGAAGGGCTTTGCGAAGCAGCAGGCCGACGCCATCTGGGAAGTGCCGTACTTGCCGATCGATCCGGCCGATCTGGGGCGCAGCTACGATGCAGTCATCCGCGTCAACAGCCAGTCGGGCAAGGGCGGCATGGCCTACCTGCTCGAACAGGAATACGGCCTGCAACTGCCGCGCCGCCTGCAGATCGAGTTCTCGCGCGTCGTGCAGCGCCAGGCCGACGAGAGCGGCCGCGAGATCAACCCGGCCGACCTGCACGCGCTGTTCGCGCGCGAGTACCTGGATCAGCAGGAGCCGTATCACTACATCGCGCACCGCATGACCGAAGACAGCGCGCATGACGTGCAGCTCGAAGTCGACGTGGCGCGCCACCATGCGCCGCAGGTGTTCTCTGGCCGCGGCAACGGCCCGATCGATGCGTTCGTCACGGCGCTGGGCCTTGAGATTCGCCTGATGGATTACCACGAGCATGCGATCGGCTCGGGCGCCGATGCCCGTGCAGCGTGCTATGTCGAGCTGCGGGTAGGGAATGGCCCGACGTTGTTCGGTGTCGGCATCGACAGCAATATCGTGACGGCGTCGTTCAAGTCAGTGCTGTCGGCGGTGAACCGCCATGTGGTAAGTGCCGAGCCGAATTCGGACGCATTGGCGGCATAACGATGCCACTTGGGCTCCCGCCTTCGCGGGAGCGACGGTGTTCAGGCTGAGGCCCCTGCATTAAGCACGTCGTCCCCGCGAAGGCGGGGACCCAAGGTCAGCCACCGACGTCGCAACCGCAACTCACCGCCCACTCATCCGATCCACAATCTGCAACGACGCGCGCTCGCTCATCACCAGCACGAGCTTGAGCCGCGCGCGCGTCATCCCCACGAACAGCTTGCGCAGCGTCTGCTCGTCGAGTTCTTCGAAATCGATCTCGGTAAAAATCAGCGCCGGCGCCGACTGCCCCTTGAAGCGATACACCGATTCGGCCAGCAGCCCGCCTTCGCGGAACACTGGCGTGCCGAACAAGTCATATGCCCCCGTAAACGAGCGCAGCGAGTGCGCGTCGCTCAGGCGATCGAGCTGCAGAATCGCCGACTTTTCGCGGCCGCGAAACGCGCAGATCGCGATGTCCTGGCGCCCGAAGCCGGCCGCCAGGCACGACGTCACGGCGCGTCGTGTCTGCGCCAGCATCGCCTCGACGTCGCCTTCCGGATAGGTCAGCTCTTCGATGTCGGCGCCCTTGAACGGGCTGCCTGCTTCTACCGGCTGGTGCGATGCGCCGATCGACGTGAGCATGTCGACGATCTGGCGCGGACTGCGGTAATTGACATGCGAATGCAGCGTCACCCAGCCGGGCAGCGGCACCATCCCGCGGCCGTACAGGTTCTGATCCGGGTCTTCCATCCAGATCGCGCGGCCGCCCTCTTTCAGCATGCGCAGCACGATGTCGCGCCATGCCACTGAAAAATCCTGGCCCTCGTCGACGATGACGACGTCGAACTGCCAGGTCTCGGGCAAGGTGGCGTCGGCCATCGATGCTTCGATCTTTTCCCACACATCAGCCGCCGCGTAATCGGGCGTGATGTCCTGCGCGCGCAGCCAGGCGTCCGACAGCATGTGAAAGGTCGCGACCCGCCCGCCGGCCGGCACCAGCCGTTCGATGTGGTCGGCCAGCGGCCGGTTGAAGCAGACGTACAGCGGGCGCAGGCCAGCATCGATGGCCGCGCTGTATTCGGCCAGCGCCAGCTGGGTCTTGCCGCTGCCGGCGGTGCCGATCACGTGCAGGCGGAATGGCGAGAAATCGAGCCGTCGCGCCCAGGTGGCCAGGCCGCCCGAGAGTTTCGTGACCATCGCCTCGGCGTTGCCGATCATGGCGCTTGGATCGGGCCGCAGGTTCAGCGTGTCGCCCAGGAAGCGCGTGACCTTGTCGAAGTCGTCGGTGCGCTCGGTGATGGGCAGCGCCTCGCGGATCACGCGCGCCAGCTTGGGTTTGTTCGATGCATCGATGATGTGGTCGGCATCGATGCCGGCCAGCGGCTGGTCGCGCACGATGTAGTCGGGGCAGTACAGCAGGTAGTCGATGGACAGCTTTCCCTGGAAACGCTTGGCCAGGCCCTCGATCGTGGCCAGGATCTGCGTGCGGACCTTGCGCGGCTTGCCCTGGTAGCTTTTGACCAAGCCGTCCGGCGTCTCGTTCAGAAAGCCGGCGACCTGCTCGATAACCAGGATGCGGCCGTTTGGCGCGAGCACGATGAAGTCGACGTCGCCGTACACCGAATAACCCTGCTCGACGTTCGTCCAGTGCACGCCGTGGTAGATCACGTAGGGCGTGTCGGCCAGACGCTGCTCAAGGTAGGCGAGGGTCTCGATTTCGCGGGCGGCGGCGCCCGTGACGGACAGTTCGCGCCAGCCGCTTGGTTGGATATGGGCCATGGTGTCCGCTAACGTTAATAAGGTGGAAACTATTGTAAGACTGTTTCCACGATAGCCACACACCGTTGTCCATACCACGCACCCGGTGCACGGAAAGCTGTCGAATGGTTGCCTGAGTGAAAAATCTATTGTGGCTGTACGGCAATCCAGTGCACACTTTCGTTCATCCCGTTTCGTGCAGGTTTCCTTGTGTATTTCACTTCCCCGTTCTCGCTGATCCTGCGCACGGCGCTGGTCCTGTTCGGCCTGATGCTTGCGGCCGGCGCCGCCCAGGCTGGCGCGACGTACCGCTTCGGCGGTGCGGCGGTACCGGGCTGCTCGCTGTCGGGCAAGGTGTACACCTGCCCCAGCAGTGCGGGTATCGCCTCGGACGACAAGATCATCATCGACTCGGGCTATACCGTCAGCGTGCGGTCCGATTTCACGTTCGGCTACAACCAGGGCCTGACGATGTCGGGCACCGCGCGCCTGACCAGTACGGGCAATCTGAGCATCGCTGATCTTCCGCCCAGCAACCTGAATGTGACTGGTGGTTCCTTCAGCTCAGCCAAAACCTTCACCGCAGGCAACCAGGTGCAGACCTTCAAGGCCGACATCAGCGCCGCGTCGCTGGTGCTTGGCAGCGGGTCGACCTTGCAGATCACCGGCACGCTGGTGTCCACCGGGCCGGTCACCATCGGGTCGAACACGACGATCACTGGCCCCGTCACCGGCACCACGGTCTCCATCGGCACACCGGTGAGGGTTACGGGCGACGTCAAGGCGTCCACGAGCCTGTTCCTGGGCTCGGGCAGCACGATCGACGGCAACGTCGACACCGGCCAGATGACGCTGCAAGCCTCGGACGCGCTCATCACGGGCAATGCAGCGGTCGACTTTGCAAAGCTGGACTGGCACGGCCGCGTGGCCAAGAAAGTCATCTGCAAGACAGGCACGCGCCCTGGCGAGTGCGACTGCGTGGAGAACCAGAGCGGCTATCCGGTCAACACCCCCGAAGGCCCGACCTGTGAGTCGGCCAAGCCGGCGACAGCCCCCTTGCACCATTTTCAGATCACCCATGACGGCAGCGGCCGCACCTGCGCGCCGGAAAGCGTGACCGTGACGGCCTGCGCCAACGAGTCGTGCAGCGCCTTGTACAAGGGCGGCGCACAAATCACGTTGTCGCCGGGTGCAGTGGCAGCCACCATCGACAGCTCCGGCACCACGCTGGCGCAGGTGTCGCGCAACACGGCCGGCACGGACACCCTGCAACTGACGCAAAGTGGCGCCAAACCGGCCACCACCTGCTACAACAGCACGAGCAAGAGCACCAGCTGCGCGATGACATTTGCCAGCGGCGTGAGCTTCCGGATCGACGCAAATCACCACAAGGCCGGTGACAGCGCGGGCGCCATTGTCACGGCGCTCGCGCCCGACCCTGCTACCGGCCAGTGCGTGGCGGCCTTCAGGAACACCAGCAAGGATATCGCGTACGCCTGCCAGCATGTCACGACCAGTGCCGACACCAAGGGGTTGCAGCTGACCGACAACACGACCAAACGCGCCGCCACGCTGGCTTGCGCTACCGGTGCGGCGCAAGCCGTCAACAGCCGGTTCGATGCCGACGGCAAGGCGCAACTGACGCTGGTCTACCAGGATGTGGGCACGCTCAAACTCCTGGCGTCGTTCGACGACGCCCAGGGCGACACCACGGTGACCGTCGCGCCCTACACCTTCGACTTTTCAACATTGCCCTCCTCCCCCATTCGCGCGGGCGAGAATTTCCAGGTCACCGTCACGGCAGTCAACAAGGCCGGCGCCACCACGCCAAGTTTCCACCGCAGTGCCCTGGCGGCTGGTGCCACGCTCACCGACATTGGGCTGTCCTGCGTCGGCAAGGGCAGCGCCGGCCTGTTCACTGGCGCCAGGATGGAATTCAATAGCGGCGTCGCTGTGGCGACCCTGGCGTGGGGCGACGTCGGCATGCTGGACCTGAAGGCGACGTTGAGCGATTTTTTGGGTAGCAAGGTAGACGTGCTGGGCACCAGTGGCGAGACAACGACATGCACGCCGACCGTCGGCCCCTTCATACCCAAATATTTCAAGGTCGATTATCCGGCTGCGAGCAAGACACGCGCGTTCTACTATGCCGGCGAGCCCATCCCTGTCGAGGTGGCGGCGATGAATGCGCAGGGCGCCATTACCAGGAACTATTCGGGCGACCTGGGCCTGAGCGAAACGGTGACGCTGACCGCCCTCAATCCGGCCGACTATGCTGCAATCAAGGACACCAGCGCCGAACTGAAGGACTTTACCGTGCCCGCAAGCGCCTTCAAGGATGGGCTCGCACAAGCGAAGCCAGCTTACGGGCCGACAACCGCGGCGCCGATCGCTGCCAGCATTTTGCTCAGGGCAAGCAACAGCGGGGGCGTGGTGACATCGGGCGATGGAAAGGGCAGCTACGAGATAGCCCGGCCAGCGGTCCACAGTGGCCGCCTGCGTATCGCCAATGCATTCGGTCGCATCAACACGCCACTGCCGATGCGCATCGAAGCCTATTACTGGACCGGCAAAAGCTGGCTGTTCAATCAGAAGGATGACTTCACCGTGATTGCGGCCAGCGCGTTCGTGCAAGCGGCCCGGCCCAACGTGACGGGCGGCGTGGCGCCGACAATTGGCGCCGTCAAGAGTGCCGTGGTGCTGGCCAGTGGTCGCGGGCAAGTCGACCTGACGGGTGACCGGCCCGGCTGGATCGACCTGGCGATCAATCTGGGCAATGATACGCAGCCCCTGCCGTGCAACAACGCCGTGTATCCCAAGAACACCGGTGCCCGGCTGGCCTGGCTGCGCCTGCCCACGGGCTGCGCCGATCCATCGGCGCGCGCGACCTTTGGTGAGCAGTCGGCCGAAGAGCGTCGCATCATCCATGTGCGCCAGGTGTTCAATTGAGCCGCCAGCAGGGTTTCACGATGGTTGAACTGATCACGGTGATGGTGCTGATCGGCGTGCTGGCAGCCTTTGCCGTCCCGCGCCTGATGGGAGACAGCGCGACCGGTGCGGCCCTGTTTGGCGACCAGGTGGCCAGTGGACTGCGCATGGCCCAGAAAAGCGCGGTCGCGCGGCGCCGCACGGTATGCGTGACCACGACGGCAACCACGCTGATGCTGCGCGTGCGTACCGCCGTCGGCAACGGCCCCTGTGGCAACGTGCAGCTGCAGGGCATCACCGATGGTCTGTACGACAGCAAGGAAGCAAATATCGTCATGAGCGGCGCGCCCCCGCTGCTGCTGTTCCGGCCCGACGGCACCATCGATGACGGCAACGGCGTACGCCTGGGCAGGGTCGACATCGCCATCAAGGGTGCTGACGCCATCCGGCGCACCATCACGCTCGACGGAGGCACTGGCTATGTCCATTAAACGCATGGCAGGCACCACGCTGATCGAACTGATCGTTGCGATCGTGATCGTGGGCACCGCCCTGGCGGGACTCGTGGCTGCCTATAACCGCGCCAATATCGCCTCCACCGATCCATTGATTACCCAGCAAATGCTGGCGATCGCCGAATCGATGATGGAAGAGGTCATGCAAAAGCCGTTTGTCGCCCAGCCGAATCAGGCAGGTCGCCTGTTTTTCAATGACCTCATGGACTACAACGGCTACGGGCCTGTCGCCGTCAGCAATGTCAACGGCGGCGCTGTCCCGGGCCTGGGACGCTATACCGTGCAGGTGCAGGTCAACCAGCAGGCCATCACCGGCGTGGCGGCTGCCGACGCCATGCGCGTCCAGGTCATCGTGCGCGCGCCCGGCGCCCAGGATCTGCGTCTGGTCGGCTGGAGGACGCGTCCATGAGCCATTCCATGCCCTACTCCATGCGCCATCGCGTGCAGCGCGATGGCGGCTTCACGCTGGTCGAGCTGGTCCTGGTCATCGTCCTGATCGGCATCATCGGCGGCGTGCTCACGATGCAGCTGGCCCCGGCCATCCAGAGTTACCTCTTGATCAGCCAGCGCGCAGGCCTGACAAGTCAGGCTGACACCGCGCTGCGCAGAATCACCACCGAGGTGCGCGCCGCCGTGCCCAATTCGCTGCGCCTGAATAATCCGCAATGCCTGGACCTCGTGCCGACCCGCGATGGCGGCCGTTATCGAATGGGCCCCGACACGGTCAATCCCAACGACGCCCATATCAACGATGCCGAAACCGGTGCCGCGTTCGATGTGCTCACGCCGCTCAATGCGATGCCGACGCCAGGCGATGCGATCGTGATCGGCAACCGCAGTCCGGACGATGTGTATAACGACTCCAATGTCGGCACGGTCAGCGCGCTGGCCGGGCCATCGCCGAATGCGCAGGCCGGCATCACCCGCATCATGCTGAACGCGCCGATCCAGATTCCCCAAGGGTACGATGGCGGCCGCTTCCTGGTCGTGCCAGGAGCCGAGCGCGTCGTTACTTACGTCTGTACGCAGGGCGTCGACAAAGTAACTGGCAACGGCACAGGCTTCCTGACACGGTTTTCCCGTACCACGTCTGGCGCAACGACGTGCAATGCGCCGGCCGGCACACCGGCCATCGTGGCCACCCGGGTGTCAGCCTGCAGCTTCGTCGTCTACACCAACCAGGGCGCGACCCAGGACAGCGGCTTCGTACAGCTCCAGCTCACGCTGACCGAGCGCGGTGAATCGGTCCCGCTCACGATCGGCACCCACGTCGACAACCTGCCATGAGCCGCTTCCCCATCCTTCCCCGGCGCCAGTCGGGCTTCGCCTATATTGCTGCTGTGATCTTCCTGGTGGTGATTGCCGGCATTGCGGTCGTGCTGTTGCGCCTGACCGAGACGCAGCAGAGCACCGTCAACCAGGCCTTGCTGGCCTCACGCGCCAGCCTGGCGGCGCGCGGCGGCATCGAATGGGTCTTCAACAACCCGGTGCAGCGCTGCTCCCAAGCCCCTCTGTCGACCAGCAATGCAGCGCCAGCGGGGGCAGTCAACCATCTCACTGACTTCCGTGCCGAGTCCGGATTCCTGGTCAGTGTCAGCTGTTCGTTCCGCGCCTATAACGAGGGCGAGGCGATCGATGCCAGCGGTAACTCGTCGCCGGTTGTCAAACGTATCTACCGGATCGACGCCGTGGCCTGCAATGGCACTGCCACCACCTGCCCGGACTCTGGCAGCGTGCCACGCGCCGATTATGTCGAGCGCGCGCAAGTGGCCACCATCTGCCTGCTGACCAACGGCACGCCTTGCGTGTGAGTGTTATCGTCGGCAGCCGCTGCCTTGCCGGAGGATCGTGCAATCTTCCCGGACCATCGCACGCCCCGCCGGTGGTCTAATGGCACGTTGTTCACCGACCCGAGAAACTGTCCATGCAAGCGATCCGCGACCTCGCCACCCAGATTGCGCAGCACGCCCCCGGCGACGGCATGCACCAGAGCCCGATCCCCGGCGTGTGGCTGATCCGCAGCGGCCAGACCACCGAACCGCTGCGCGTCGTGCACACGCCGGCGGTGTGCATCATCGCGCAGGGCGCCAAGCTGGTCTCGCTGGGCGGCATTGACTACCGCTACGACACGGCCAAGTTCCTGGTGGTGTCGGTCGATTTGCCGGTGACCGGCTGCGTGACGCTGGCGACCGAGAACGAGCCCTATCTGTGCCTGCGGGTCGATCTCGACGCGCAATTGCTCGCCGCGCTCGACCTCGAACTGCCGGCCCGCCCGGCCGCGCGCGGCACGCCCCCGGCGCGCGGGCTGTTCCTGAGCGAGACCACGCCCGCGCTACTCGAAGTCGCCAACCGCCTGGTGCGCCTGCTCGATGCGCCGCACGACATCGCGGTGCTTGCGCCGCTGCTGCTGAAGGAATTCCACTATCGCCTGCTCACCGGCGAGCATGCCGACACCGTGCGCCATTGTGCGCGCGGCGATGGCCGCATTGCGCAGGTCACCCGGGCCATCTGCTGGATCAAGGATCACTACAACCGGCCACTGAGCGTCGAGCGCCTGGCCGGCGAGGTGGGCATGAGTTCGTCGACGCTGCACGAGCACTTCAAGACCGTGACCTCGATGAGTCCGCTGCAGTACCAGAAGCAGCTGCGCCTGCAAGAGGCGCGGCGGCTGATGCTCGCCGGGTCGATCGATGCGGCGCGCGCGGGCCACGCGGTGGGCTACGAAAGCAGCTCGCAGTTTTCGCGCGAATACGCGCGCTTCTTCGGCCTGTCGCCGGGACGCGATGCGACGCGGCTGCGCCAGTCGCTCCAGGCGGGCAGCCTGCAGGCCATGCGCTGAGAGGGGCGTGCCGACGGCGTGCCGGCGCGGTGGTCTCTATAATCGTCGCATGACTTCTATTCCACTGACCCGCGCATGAGCTATCGCCTGGCGATCTTCGACTTCGACGGCACGCTGGCCGACTCGTGGCCTTTCTTCATGAGCGTGTTCAACGAGATCGCCGACCAGCACGGCTTCCGGCGCGTCGACGCCGCGCAGGCCGAGCAGCTGCGCCACTACGGTCCGCGCGACATCATGCGCCATGTCGGGATGCCGGCCTGGAAGCTGCCGATCGCCTCGCGCTCATTCATCGACCGCATGCGCGGCGCCACCGGCCGCATCGCGCTGTTCGACGGCATCGCCCACACGCTACGGGAGCTCGACCGCAATGGCGTGCGGCTGGCGGTGGTGTCATCCAATGCCGAAGACAATGTGCGCCGCGTGCTGGGGCCGGAACTGGCAGGCCTGATGGGACAGTACGAATGCGGCATGTCGATCTTCGGCAAGGCGGCGCGCATCCGCAAGGTCGTGCGCCGTGCCACGGTGCCGGCGATCGAGGCGTTGTATGTGGGCGACCAGACCACCGATGGCGACGCCGCGCGCCGGGCCGGGATTGCGTTTGGGGCGGTCGGCTGGGGCTACGCGTCGATCGAAGCGCTGCGCCGGGTGGCGCCGGAGCGGGAGTTCGGGACGCCGGCGGATTTGCTGTCGCTCGCAAGCCAAACATGCCCGCCACGGAATTGCCCGGACGCATAGGCCAGTTGCTATACTCGGCAGCAACTGCATCAATGAACAACGGACCTTTCATGCGCCTTCCACTCATCTTCCTGGCTCCGCTGCTGCTGAGCGGCTGCTTCATCGAGACGTCGACGTACGTGATCGACCTGAATACCGATCACGCGATCACGCTGAAGGTGGAGAAGGACAATTTCTGGACGAAAGAAGGCACGCTGCGCGTCGTCATGTCGCGCCTGCCGGATTGCCAGCGCCAGTACGAGCTGGGCTCGGTGTGGCTGGCCGACTTGCAGGTCGAGCTGTTCGGCAACGGCAACAACGTCTATACGCTGCGCGCAGACGACCAGGCATGGCAGATCGACACCACGACCTGTAGCGAACTGAAGGCGCCCGACCCCGATGCCGTTACCGGTCTGCCGCTGGGCATCTTCACGCTGGACAGCGACAACAAGCTCAATTTCGAGAAGCCGGAAGCTGACAGCAAATAACAGCTCAATAGCGCTGGATCAGCGTGCGCAATCGCGCGAGCTCGATCTCACGGCCTGATTTCTCGAGCACGCTTTCGAGCAGCGACTGGCCGTTCTCGCGTTGCATGGTCCACTGCGTGAAATACTCGTGCACCGTGCGCCACGGGGGAAAATCGGGTGGCATCGCGCGCCAGGTGGCGCCCGTGTGCAAAAAATACAACACGGCGCAAAACACGTCGTACAAATCGTGCTTGCGCGGGCGCGTCTTGCGGCGCGCCGCTTCAAGCATGGCGCGCACGACCTCGAAGTGTTCGCGGGGGATATCGCTGGGGTAGACAGCTCGGTCCATGGGTGACCTCCAAAACAGCTTGGAGGCCCGGATCTGGAACAGGTTCCCTAGCTGTATTTACAGTCTACCCGGAATAGTTGAACCTAGCTAGTCCCGCGCCAGGGCAAGAAACTCGGTTCGCAGTGCCAGGTTCGGCTGCAGCTCGCCCAGCAGGGTCGAGGTGATGGTTTCTTCGCCGATGGCGCGGATGCCACGGCTTTCCATGCACAGGTGGCGGCATTTGATGACTACGCCGACTGCTTTTGGTTCCAGCACTTCCATCAGCGCATTGGCGATCTGCATCGTCATGCGTTCCTGTACCTGCAGGCGCTTGGAAAAGATATCGACCAGGCGGGTCAGCTTCGACAGGCCGACGATTTTGCCGTTCGGCAGGTAGCCAACGGTGGCCTTGCCGAAGAACGGCGCCAGGTGGTGTTCACAATGGCTGTAGACCGGGATGCCGCGCACCACGATCAGCTCGTTGTATTCTTCCGCGCCGTCTTCAAATGCCTTGAGCACTTCCACCGGATTCTGGTCATAGCCCGACGTCCAGTGCTTCCAGGCCTTGGTCACGCGCGCAGGCGTTTCGATCAGGCCGGGACGGTCCGGATTTTCGCCCAGCGATGTTAGCAGACGACGCCAGTCGTGTTCGGTGAAAGCTTCTTTGTCAGACATGGTGCACCCTAAAATAACGATTGCCGCCAGTATATAGAAAACGTCTGGCCCCGGTCGGGGCTGCCCTATTCTTGCGCTAAATCATCTGCTGCATGCGACATATCTCATAACGTTGAATGCATTACCCATTCACGGAGAGCGCCATGTTCAGCAGCACGGTACTGGAAGTGGTCATCGGGCTGGCATTTTGCTACGCCTCCCTGGCGCTGACCGTCACGACCTTGCAAGAGGCCTTGTCGGCCGTGTTCCGCCTGCGCGCCGGCATGTTGCGCGCCTGCCTCCAGCGCATGCTGCACGACCCGGCGTTCACGGGCATCGCCCGCGCCTTGTACGCCCATCCGTTGATCAGTACGCGCACCGACCTCACCGACCCGCACGCGTCGCAGCATCCCGGCCCATCCTACATCGAACCGGCCAACTTCGCGATTGCCCTGATCGATGCCATCCGCGGGGGCGGCGCAGCGCTCGACAGCGCCATTGCCGCCGTGCCCGATCCGCAATTGCGGCGCACGCTGAACACGCTGTACCTGCAAACGGGGGGCGACGTGCAGCGCTTCCAGGCGGCGCTTGGCGGCTGGTTCGACAGCACGATGGCGCGCCTGTCGGGCGCCTACAAGCGGCGCCAGCTGCTGGTGTCGTTCCTGCTGGCGCTGCTGCTGGCAATCCTGCTCAACATCGACAGCATCCACCTGTTCCAGACACTATGGCGGCAGCCGGCGCTGGCTGCCGGCGTCCATGCCGTGCCTGCCGCGCTCGACGCGAAACTGGTGAACGATCTGGCGACGCTGCCGATCGGCTGGACCAGCTTTCCGCCGGTGCTCGACGGCGCGTTCGCGCTGCAGGTCACCGGCTGGCTGATCACTGCCAGCACGACATTGTTCGGCGCGCCGTTCTGGTTCGACATCCTGCAGCGCGCGATCAACCTGCGCAGCACCGGCGCCAAGCCGGCACCGGTGGAGGTCGGGCAAGCCATGGCGCACCACGCCGGTCCAGCAGCGCCGTAGCGCCACCTCAGGCGTTACGTGCCAGGTGGCCGGTGCGCGTCGATCAGCACGCTCGAGATCGACATCTGCGGCACCCGCTCCGGCCACTCGTCACCCGGGCCGAACCAGCGCGCTTCGGCAATTTCGGCCGGGTCCACGCGAATCTCGCCGTCCAGATAATCGGCCGTGAAAGCGAGCATTAGCGAGTGCGGGAACGGCCACGACTGGCTGGCGAAATAGCGCGGATTGTGCACGCGCAGTCCGACTTCTTCGAACACTTCGCGCGTGATGCATTCTTCGATCGACTCGCCCGCTTCCAGAAAGCCCGCGAGCGGCACGAAGCGCTGCGTGGCATGCAGCACGTGCTTGGCCAGCAATACCTGATCCCCCTTGCGGATCAACACCATCATGGCCGGCGAGATGCGCGGATAAGCCATGTGACCGCACTGCGGACACTTGAAGCAACGTTCGCCGGTGGCCAGCACCGTGCCGCTGCCGCACACGCCGCAGAAGCGATGGGTGCGTGCCCATTCCGCCACCTGGGCGGCGCGCCCGGCCAGGCCCACCAGCGACTCGTCCATCACGCCAAACAGCGCGCGCAGGCCACGCCACGCATAGCCTGCCGGCAGCGCAGGTTCGGCATCGAGCCAGCCGGTCTGGCAATACCGGCCATCGAGCAGGCCAAGCGGCTGCAAATGTTCGCGCACCGCGCCGACCTGTTCGAGCACGGCGACGTCGGGCAGCGCTGGCCCGTCTTCGCGCACCAGCAATTGGCCCTTGTGGAACAGAAAGTTAAGGGGCGCCGGATCGGGATGCGGCGCAAACAGTGGCGTGAAAGAAGCAGGCGTATGCAGCATGATCGATGGGGTGGTCAATGAGATCGCTAAATGATACTGCCTTTCACGGTTCGGGATTCGGTGCGCCCCCTGCCCGTTGACCGGCCCGGCCCGGCCAGCATGGTGGACGCAGGCCAGCATGGTGGACGCAGGCCAGCGCGCCTTCAAAGAGGCGTTATTTCTGGTGATGGATGCTTTACATCGGCGTTGCCGGCAGGCGACGGGATCGTGTCTTGAACTGTTCTTGACCCGATGTCATTAACGAAATCGTCCTGGAACTTGTCTAGTCAGGTTATGTTGCAATTTGCCCCCCCGCGCTCTGACTTTTGCCTGCTTGGCTGTTGTGTAAGTCATTAATTTATTAGGGAAAATAGTTGGACCACGACATCCAGAAAGCGTTGTATTCGCGCTGAAAATGTCACCAATTTCCACACAGAAATAGCGCTTTTCGTCCAGAATAGATAGCTATCTATCTAAATCGTACTGTCATGGACAAACTGTCATCACTGGTCGGTCGCCATTCATTCAACGCCCGTATTTTCTATAACGGCGCGTTTTGCGATACCAATCAATTCACCGAAAACGGTGTCTCCGGTCAGCTGCACGTGGTGCGCGAAGGACCGGTCGATTTCATCCATGACGATGGCGAGGTCATCACCGTGACCGAACCGTCGCTGCTGTTCTATCCGCGCGGCGCCAGTCACCGTTTGCATGTCCATCCCGGCCACACCGCCAACCTGCTCTGTGCGCACATCCAGTTCCAGGACGAAATGAGCAATCCGCTGTCGCGCGTGCTGCCCAACTGCCTGGTCATGCCGCTGAGCGAAATTGCCGGACTGCGCTCGACGCTCGACCTGCTGTTCAGCGAAGCCAGCCAGGCTGAGCCGGGCCGCGAAGTGATCCTGGATCGCTTGTGCGATGTGCTGCTGATTCAGGTGATCCGGCGCGAATTCGACAGCGGGCGCCTGTCGCTGGGCCTGCTCGCCGGCCTGTCGGACCGCCAGTTGTCACTGGCACTGACCGCCATCCACGAGCGCCCGCATGAGCCCTGGAGCCTGCAATCGCTGGCCAAGGTGGCCTGCATGTCGCGCGCCGCATTCACCGAACGCTTTCGCGATGTGATGGGCATGCCGCCGGGCGAATACCTGACGCGCTGGCGTATCGGCGTCGGCAGCCGCCTGCTGCGCCAGGGCATGCCGGTCAAGCAGGTCAGCAGCCGCGCCGGCTATACCAGCCCTTCCACGTTCACACGCGCCTTCACGACCATGATGGGCGCCTCGCCGCGCGAGTGGCTCAAGCAAGCAGCGGGCTGATCCAGAAACGACAACGCAGACGGGCCTTGCGGCGCCGTCTGCGTTTGTGTTTGCAGCTCATGCATGCGGCCACCAGGCCGCAGCGCACGCAACTTATTTCAGCATGCGGGTACGGCAAGCGACCATCGCGATCACGATCGACAGGCCGCCAATATAGGCAATGGCTGCCTGCATGCCGATGAAATGCGCGACGGCGCCGATGGCTGGCGGGCCCATCAGGCTGCCGCTGTACGCCATGCTCGCCACCGCAGCCAGGGCTGCCGGGCCTTGGGCGCCAGCCGCGCTGAACACGAACGGGAACACCAGCGCCAGGCCAACGCCCGCAACAGCGAAACCGATCAGCGCCACATAGGCGTTCGGGGCCAGCACCGCGAAGAACAGGCCGGCAGCCGCGATCATGGCGCCGGTGCTCACCAGGCGCTTGGCGCCATGGCGTTCCTTCAGTTTGTCGCCGAACATGCGCGAGATCAGCATCATCACCGAGAAAGCCGACAGCGACAGCGGCGCCAGACCATCGGATGCACCGAAGTGTTCTTTGAGGAACATGCCGCTCCAGTCGGCGATGCTGCCCTCGGCCATCGAACCGAAGAAGCCCAGTAGACCCAACAGCACCAGCGGACCACGTGGCAGTGCAAACGATTTCTTCTCGACCTGAACGCCCACTTCATCCGCTTCCAGCACGCTGTAGGCCATCCACAGCACGACGGCCAATGGACCGGCCAGCATCAGGAAGTGGGTTGCCGGGGCAATCTTGAGGCTGGCCATCAGGCTGCCCAGCGTGGCGCCCACCAGACCGCCAGCGCAGCACAGACCGTGCAGGCGCGACATTTCCGACTTGCCGCTGACTTTTTCGCGGCGCGCTGCCGCCGAATTCATTGCCACATCAAAGATGCTGGCGGTCACGCCAAGCATCAGCACCGACATCATCAGGCGTGGCACGGTCGGCGCCATGCCGATCGACACGAGCACACTCAGCAACGCCAGGCCCGCGAGCAGGATGGTCTTGCGGGCGCCGAAGCGTTTCATCATGAACGACGAGACCGGATACGACAGCACGGCGCCCAGGCCGCCACAGACCAGCACCATCGACAGTGCCGCATGCGACACATTGACGCCGGCGGCCAGCGCAGGGATACGGCCAGCCCACGATCCCATGATCAGGCCGAACAGTGCGAAGACGAGTGGCAGGGAATATTGCTGGGCTTGTACAAGGACAAACGACGAACGACGCGGCGCAGAAACAGAGGTGTGCATGAAAGCGGTGAAATGTTAAATTTATTGAGGTGTCAAAGGATTGCCAAAGTGCTCTTCAGATACCAGCCGCGCGTGGAATATTTACTTGAGGCATCTGATGGACCGCAATTCTAAACACCTTTTTTCGTTATAGTTTTCTGAGCGGAAAAATATTTTCAACCGTTGTTTTGCACTCACACATAAAAGCGGAAACCGTTAGCTCGGATACATCGAGCGATAGCAATTACACATCAATCATCGAGCAAAAAGCCGGTATTTTGCGGTAGATGTAACGATTTATTGCACCTCTTGCGTTACCGCAGCAATTTCAGTTTGCAGGCAGCTATTTGCTGCCGCGCACCAATAAGCGCTGTATTTTGCCGATTTTGTAGTGTCTGCACGCCCCGCTCAGAAAAGCAAACAGGTGCATGAAGCTTTTTCTCGCCAAATAAATTTTTTCTGTCTTATCAACCAGACCATACCCGCACCAATTGTTAAATCTTGGCGTCAAACTACCGCATATTTTTCGTGCAGCGGCACAAAAAAAGGCTGCCCTTGGGCAGCCTTTTTCGTCATCGACACCACCCTGGTTTCCCAGGCAGCCATGTCTTACACCAGTTGCAGCGTCACATCGATATTGCCGCGGGTCGCGTTCGAATACGGGCACACGATGTGCGCGCGGTCGATCAGCGTTTGCGCTTCATCGGCCGGCACGCCTGGCAGGCTGATCTTGAGCAGCACTTCGATACCGAAACCGGTCGGGATCGGGCCAATGCCGACCGTGCCTTCCACCGCGACGTCCGGCGAAATCTTCAGCTTGTCGCGGTTGGCGACGAATTTCATCGCGCCCAGGAAGCAGGCCGAGTAGCCCGCAGCGAACAATTGCTCAGGGTTCGTGCCAGCCAGACCATTGCCGCCGAGTTCTTTCGGGGTGGTCAGCTTCACATCCAGCGCGCTGTCGGACGACACGGCGCGGCCTTCGCGGCCACCCGTTGCGGTGGCGTTGGCGCGGTAGAGAACGTTTTCGATTGCCATGATGAGACTCCTTGAAAGGGTGGCGGATGCCCGCCGAACTATTTAACGCTATTAGATAGCGCGCTATTTAAATGGGTTGCTGCCTTGGCCCGCCGACCCGCTCGCCCGTTCCGGGGTACGTTCGGCGCTGCCATGAACAGCATATTACATAGCTCGCTATTTAATAGCAAGCGATTTTTATCAAGCTACTTGAGCGCGCTGACAACACAGCGCTCACACCAGCCGCACTGACTCCCGCACGACCAGACTCAACCCCGGAACATCGGCCGCCGGCTGCTGATGCCCCAGCATCGCCAGCATGCGGCGCCCGATCCCGGTGCCGACTTCATACAGCGGCTGGCGCACGGTGGTCAGCGGCGGCGTCGTGTACATCGAGCTTTCCAGATCGTCGAACCCGACCAGCGAAATGTCTTCGGGTACGCGGATATTGCGGCGGTACAGGGCCAGGCGCGCGCCATAGGCCGTCAAATCATTGGCCGCGAAGATCGCGCTGAAACGCACATTGGCCACCAGCAGGCTGTTCAGCGCCAGCAGGCCGCTGGACTCGCTGAAGTCGCCCGTCACGACCAGCCGCGGGTCGCTCGCGATGCCGTGTTTGGCCAGCGTGTCGTTGTAGCCCGCCAGGCGCTCGCGCGCGTCGCGATGATCGGGTGGCCCGGCGATATGGGCAATGCGCCGGTGCCCCTGACTGATCAGGTATTCCACCGCTTCGCAGGCGCCGCCGTAGTTGTCCAGGCAAAAGGCCTGGGTGCGCTCGCCCTGCACCTCACGCCCGAACGCCACGATCGGCACGCGGCGCGAAAAGTCGAGGATCTGCTTGTCGCTCATATTGCCGGTCAGGATCGCCACGCCATCGACGCGGCGCCCGATCAGCAGTTCGACCCGCTCGGCTTCCTCGTCGGCATGCCAGTGGCCACTCATGATCAACAGCGCATAGCCGGAGGCCTTGACCGCATCTTCGATGCCGACCATGGCGCGGTTGAAGTAACCGCTCTCGAGCGACTGGGTCAGCACGCCGATGGTGTTGGTGCTGCCCATCTTGAGGCTTTGCGCCAGGCGATTGGGCTTGTAGTTGAGCTCATCGATGACGCGCTCGATCGTGCGCCGCTTGTCGTCCGACACCTTGGCGGTGCCGTTCAAAAAACGCGAGACCGTGGCCGGCGACACGCCTGCCCTGCTGGCGACCTGGTACAGCGTGGTGATACCGCTATCGATGTTTTTCATGAAGCGTTCTGGACAGGTCCGGGGCAATTTGTTGCTTGAAGTATATCACGCAGCTTTCACATAAAACGGCCGCTGAACCATGCTTATGAAACGCTTTCATAAACAATCCGTCGTTGACCTGCAACAAACCCGCTACTCCCTATCATAAATACTAATTGACATTTTTTTACCGTTGAAATTACTATGAAACCGTTTTCAAGATTGATGAAACCGATTTCTTATCAGTCCTAACGCAAGCAGTACCCATAAAACTATATCGGAGACAAGCATGACAACCATGACGCCCCAACTGGCAGGGGTCCGTACGCCCTCGTCCGCCCCTATCCGCCTGGCCATTCTGACGCTGCTCGCCAGCATCGGCACGGCCCACGCACAATCGGCTTCGGATCCGGCATCGCCTGCCGCCGCCACCCCGGCAGCAGTCGTCGACAATGGCCGCATCGCCGAAGTGGTCGTGACCGCCACCAAGCGCTCGACCTCGCTGCAGCGCACCCCGATCGCGGTCACCGCACTGACCGCCGCCACGCTGGCCGACAACCATGTCCAGACCCTGCTCGACGTCGTCGCACTGGTCCCAGGCTTCCAGGCCACGGCCCAGGGTGACCACGGCGTGACCACGATGACGCTGCGCGGCATCGGCAACGACAGCGCCAAGACCGAGTACGCCGATCCTGAAGTCGCCTCGTTCGTCGACAACGTGTATTCGCCACGCGCCGAAGGCGCCACTGCCCTGCTGTTCGACGTCGAAGGCATCGAAGTGCTGCGCGGCCCGCAAGGCACGCTGTGGGGCCGCAACTCCACCGTCGGCGCGGTCAATATCCAGACCGTCAAGCCAGAGCTGAACAGCCGCTCGGGCTATGTTGAAGGTGGTATCGGCGACTACAACCGCATCGGTACGCGCGGCGCGGTCAATGTGCCGCTGTCCGAAACGGCAGCACTGCGCTTTGCCGTCGTGCACGAGCGTCATGATGGCTATGTCGATTACCAGCAATTCCCGAACCCGTCGATCGCGCAACAGCGCGCTGCCTACCTGGCCGCTGGCGGCGCCGCTGCCGGCTTCCGCCCGATCAATCCAAACAACTACGTCTCCGGCGGCGACAAGTACAGCGCCCAGGACCAGACTGCTGCGCGCCTGTCGCTGCTGTGGCAACTGGCGCCGAACCTGCGCTGGAACATCGCCTACGAAAAATTCATCGACCGCGGCACCCCAAGCGCCAACCTGATGCAGACGCCGCGCCCTGGCCAGGACCACTGGTCGACCCTGTCCGACTCGTCGCCATGGGTCAACCGTGACAGCGACAACGTGCGCAGCCGCCTGAGCTGGGATATCAGCCCCGACCTCGCGCTGCAATACGTGGCCGGCTGGTCCAAGTACAGCGGCGACATGCGCTTCGACCAGGACGGCGGCACGATCGTCCCGACCTCGATCATCTCGGGCGGCAAGTTCCAGGAACACACCACGACCGACTCCAACTACCGCAGCTTCAGCCACGAAGTCCTGCTGCAGTCGGTCGGCACGCGCGCCATCGACTGGCAGGTCGGCGCCTACTACGGCAAGGAAAAGAACAATATCCGCTTCGACATCGGCGGCATGAACGGCACCGAAGACGGCACCGTGGCATGGCAGGGTTCGTTCATCCAGCCGGACCAGACCGTGGAAAACTCGGCCGTCTTCGGCCAGGCCACCTGGAACCTCACCGACGCCTGGCACCTGACCGGCGGCGTGCGCTACACCCACGACAAGCGCGTCCACATTGGCGGCCGCGGCTACACCTGGGCGTACGACGCCAGCGCGCCACAACTGCCGCTCAATCCGCAGATCGATCCGCGCGATCCGGTCAACGGCTACCAGTCCGGCGTGCCGAACGATGGCCGCTACAGCGACAACAAGGCCACCGGCCTGCTGCGCGTGAACTACGACATCGACCGCAGCAATATGGTGTATGCGAGCGTGTCGACCGGCTACAAGGCGGGCGGCGTGCAGGATCGCGGCTTGCCGTACCAGCCAGAGACGCTGACCAACTTCGAGATCGGCTCGAAGAGCACCTTCATGGATGGCGCACTGCGCATCAACAACGCGCTGTTCTACATGGACTTCAAGGACTTCCAGTTCAATTCGCCGGTCAGCTTCTCCGACGGCAGCCGCGGCCTGGCCATCGAGAACGCCGATGGCGCCAAGGTCATGGGCCTGGAAACCGAGATCGCTGCCCGCATCGCAAAAGACGGCCGCCTGTCGATCGCACTGGCGGTGCTCGACACCAAGCTGGGTCACCTGGTCGCCGGCTCGAACGACTATGCACTGCCACCATGCACGGTCGACACCCGCATCGAGACCTGCCTGGACGTGAGCGGTCACAAGCTGCCGCACGCACCGAAGTTCTCGACCACGGTGCAGTACCAGCACACGTTCCGCCTGGCCGATGGTGCTACTCTGGTGCCGCGCATCACGGCGCGCTACGAGGATGACGTCAGCCTGAGCGTGTTCGACCTGGGTCCGGAAGACCGCCAGAAAGCCTACGCCAGCGCCGACCTTGGCCTGCGCTACGCGAAGGACAAATGGTGGGTCGACGCCTTCGTACGCAACGTCGGCGACAAGAAGATCAAGACCAGCGCCTTCAACGGCTTCGGCCCTTGGCTGGCGCAGTACAAGCCTCCCCGTACGGTTGGCGTGAATACCGGCTTTGATTTCTAAAAGCTGAAGCATGGCAAGCGCGCCCGGTGGGCGCGCTGCTTTTTTTGTTTGACCTGAATCTGCCCCAGCAGTGATCCGAGAGTTCCATGACCAACAGCCCCGACTTCGACTTCCGCAACAACTTTCCTTCCGACTTCACCTGGGGCGTGGCCACCAGTTCCTTCCAGATCGAGGGCGCTGCCGCCGTCGATGGCAAGGGGCCGTCGATCTGGGACACCTTCTGCCTGGACCAGAACAATATCAAGGACGGCAGCGACGGCATCATCGCCTGCGACCACTATCACCGCTACCAGGAAGACGTCGGCATCATGGCCTCGATCGGCGTGGACGCCTACCGCTTCTCGTTCGCCTGGGCGCGCGTGCAGCCGGATGGCAAGGGCGCCTGGAACGAAGCAGGCTTCGATTTCTATGACCGCCTGCTGACCGAACTGGAAAGCAAAGGCATCCGCGCGCACGCGACCCTGTACCACTGGGACCTGCCGCAAGGCCTGCAGGACGATGGCGGCTGGCTCAATCGCGAGACCGCCTACCGCTTCGCCGATTACGCCCGCGAGATCGCGCGCCGCTTCGGCAACCGGATCGAGGCCATCGCCACCCACAACGAGCCGTGGTGCACGGCCAACCTGGGTTACGGCAATGCGCAGTTCGCGCCCGGCGTGGCCGACCTGAAGCAATCGATCCAGGTCTCGCACCACCTGCTGCTGTCGCACGGGCTGGCCATGAGCGCGATGCGCGAAGTCGGCAGCAGTGCGCAGCTGGGCATCGTGCTGAACCAGTGGACCGCCGATGCGGCCACTGATGCGCAGGCCGACCGCGACATGGCCGAATTCGAGTACGCACGCTCGGTGCAGTGGTTCATGGACCCGATCTTCAAGGGCCGCTATCCGGAACTGGCGCTGCGCGGCCATGGCGAGAACGCCCCCGTCGTTGCTGACGGCGACCTGGCCATCATCCACCAGAAGATCGACTTCCTCGGCTCGAACTACTACTTCCGCTCGTGGTGCAGCGCCAGCACGCCGCCCGTACCGGCACCGGCGCGCCACGGCGTGACCGACATGGGCTGGGAAATCTTCCCTGAGGGCTTGTCCGAACTGCTGCTGAAACTCAAGGCCGAGTATCCCGACCTGCCGCCCGTATACATTACCGAAAACGGCATGGCCAATCCGGACGTGCTGGAAAACGGCCGCGTGCACGATGCGGCGCGCATCGCCTACGTGCGCAGCCACCTGGCTGCGCTCAAGGACGCGATGGATGCGGGCGTCGACGTGCGCGGCTACTTTTTGTGGAGCCTGCTCGACAACTTCGAGTGGAATTCGGGCTACGCCAAGCGCTTCGGCATCGTGCACGTGGACTATGCAAGCCAAGAACGCACGCTGAAAGACAGCGCGCTGTGGTACCGCGAATTCATCGCCAGCCGCATCAAGGCTTGATCAACGGGATCGATCATGCGCCCTGCCAAAACCGTATCACCGCTGTTGTGGGTCCCGACCGGCTACTTCACGATGGCGCTCGGCTACGTGATGCTCACCAGCGTCACCGCCATCATGTTCAAGAATCTGGGCATGGACAACGGCCGCGCGGCCCAGTATTCAAGCCTGTTGATCCTGGCCTATACGGTCAAGCCGCTGTTCGCGCCGTTCGTCGAGATGTACCGCACCAAGAAGTTCTTTGTCCTGTGTTCGCAGCTCGCCATCGGCGCCGGCTTTGCCGGTGTGGCGCTGCTGATGGAACTGCCTGGCTACATGACCTTTTTGATGGCGATCTTCTTTGCGCTGTCGTTCATCGGCGCGACGCAGGATATCGCCAGCGACGGCGTATATGTCACCTCGCTCGACGCTCGCGCGCAGTCGCTGTACTGCGGCATCCAGAGCCTGTCGTGGAATATCGGCCCGATCGTCGCCGCCGGCGGCATGGTCTACCTGAGCGGCTACCTGCACACGCACGTGTTCGGCCATGATCCGGGCGTGTTCGGCCCGGACTGGATCGACGCCTGGCGCATCATCTTCCTGCTCGTCGGCGGTCTGACGCTGTTGATGGCGCTGTGGCACTGGCGCTTCATGCCTGAAGGCGCACGCGCCGCCGATACGCCATCGAGCGCGAAGGACGCCGGCCGCATCCTGGTCGACGCCTTCGTCACGCTGTTCCAGAAGCGCGGCGTGTGGCGCATGATCGCGTTCGCATTTCTGTTTCGCTTCAGCGTCGGCCTGCTGGAAAAGATCGGCCCGTTCTTCATGGTCGACCCGGCCTCGAAAGGCGGCCTCGGTCTGTCCAACGAGATGCTGGGCCTGATCTACGGCACCTATGGCCTGGCCGCGGTGCTGGTCGGCTCGCTGCTGGGCGGCCTGTATGTCGCCAAGCGCGGCCTGAAGTCGACGCTGTTCGTGCTGTGCTGCGCGATCAACATCCCGAACGTCGCGTTCCTGGTCATGAGCATCTACACGCCATCGAGCCTGGTGCTGATCACGCTGGGCGTGGCCATCGAAAAGTTCTTCTTCGGCTTCGGCGCGGTCGGCTTCATGATCTACCTGATGCAGCAGCTCGCACCGGGCAAGTACACGACTACCCACTACGCGTTCGGCACTGGCCTGATGGGCCTGTGCGGCATGGTCACGGGCGTCATCAGCGGCCACCTGCAGGAGATGATGGGGTACGTCGCCTACTTCGGCCTGGTGATGGTCGCGACCATCCCGTCGTTCATCGCCACCTGGTACGCGCCGTTCTATCACGATGACGGCAGTACGCCGGCGGCAGGCATCGACACGGACGGCAAGACGGTGCCGGCATGAAGCGCACCGTGCTCGCCACGGCGCTGCTGACGCTTGCTGCCGGCGCCGGGTCTGCGGAAATCAAGGTCAATGCGGTGGGCTTCCTACCGCAATCGCACAAGCTGGCCGTGATCCCGCAGGCGCTCGGTGCAAACCGGTTCGAGGTCGTCGACGCTGACGGCAAGGTCGTGCTGGATGGCGCGCTGAGCGCGGCGAGCCGCTGGGCGCCGTCGGACGAAACCGTGCGCGTGGCCGACTTCAGCGCGCTGACGCAGACCGGCGCCTATCGCGTGCGCGTCGGCAGCCTGGTCTCCGATCCGTTCACGGTCGCCCAGGATGGCTACCGTCCGCTGGGCGACGCGGCCCTGAAGGCGTTCTACTTCAACCGCAGCGCGCTTGCCCTCACACCGCAATTTGCCGGCGCGTGGGCGCGGCCCGCCGGCCATCCGGACGACAAGGTGCTCGTGCATGCGTCGGCGGCATCCAAAGCCCGCCCGCAAGGCACGGTCATCGCCAGTCCCAAGGGCTGGTACGACGCCGGCGACTACAACAAATACGTGGTCAACTCGGGCATCGCGACCTACACGCTGCTGGCCGCGCTCGAGCACTTCCCCGATGTCTTCAAGCGCGACATCGGCATTCCTGAATCCGGCAACGGCGTGCCCGACATCCTCGACGAGGCGCTGTGGAACCTCGACTGGCTGCTGACGATGCAGGACCCGGCCGATGGCGGCGTGTACCACAAGCTCACCAACCTGCGCTTCGACGGGATCGTGATGCCGCACGCGGCATCGACCACCCCGCGCTACGTGGTGGCCAAGAGCACGGCAGCGGCGCTCGATTTCGCCGCCACGATGGCCACCGCCAGCCGCGTGCTGGCGCCGTACGATGCGAAGTGGCCCGGCCTGTCGCAGCGCATGCTGGCCGCGGCGCAGGCCGCGTGGCGCTGGGCCGAGGCGCATCCGAACGTCGTCTTCAAGAACCCGAAGGATGTCGTTACCGGCGAATACGGCGACGCGCAGCTGGCCGACGAATTCGCCTGGGCGGCGGCCGAACTGTTCATCGCGACCGGGCAGGATGGATATGCGAAAGCCTTCATGCAGCGTGATGCCGCGCTCACCACACCGGCCTGGGACAATGTGGCGGCGCTGGGCTGGATGTCGCTGGCGCACCACCGCAACCGCCTGAAGCCCGGCATCGACCGCGCGCTGATCGAACGTCGCATCGATGCGCTGGCCAACCAGCTCGCGAAACATGCCGATGGCGGCTACCGGGTGCCGCTGGCGTCAAAAGACATCGTCTGGGGCAGCAATGCGGTGATCCTGAATCAGGGCATGATGCTGCTGCAGGCCTACCGCATCAACGGCACGCCGGCCTATCTGCAGGCGGCGCAGTCGAGTCTCGATTACGTATTGGGCCGCAACGCCACCGGCTACACGTTCGTCACGGGCTTTGGCGCGCACCCGGTCATGCATCCGCACCACCGGCCGTCGATGGCCGATGGCGTGGCTGCGCCGGTGCCGGGCTGGCTGGCCGGCGGCCCCAATCCGGGCCAGCAGGACGCCAAGGATTGCCCGCCGTATCCGAGCAAGCTGCCGGCGCTGTCCTATCTCGACCACGCATGCAGCTACGCCGCCAACGAGGTCGCCATCAACTGGAACGCGCCGCTGGTGTACGTGACCGCGGCGCTGTCCGCGCTCACGCCCCATGTCATGACCGACACTGCCACCGTTTCGCTTGCCACGCTGCTGCGCGAAGAACAGCAACTGCAATTCGACCGCTTCGACGATGCCACCGCGCGCGCCGTCGGTGCGCAGCTGGTTGCGCGCGCCGAGCGCGAACGCAAGACGGTGACGATCCAGGTCACGCGTGGCGACACTGTGCTGTTCAAACAGGCGATGCCGGGCGCGTCGCCCGATCACGCCGACTGGATCCGTCGCAAGAACAATCTGGTCGGGCGTACCGGCCACAGCTCGTTCTATACTCACAACGAAGTGCGCCAGGGCGGGGGCGACCATGATGCGCTGCCGGGCCTGGACATGCGCGACTATGCGGCCCACGGCGGCGCGTTCCCCGTGATCGTACGGGGCCAGGGCGTGGTCGGCACGGTGACCGTGTCCGGCTTGCCGGGGCCGGACGACCATGCACTGGTGGTTGCGGCGCTGAAGGACTACCTGAAGCCCGGTTCGCCTTAACGGCGCGTGGCTTCCTCGCGGTACCACTGCCAGGCAAAGCGCCACGCCACCACGGTCAGGATCACCAGCTTGCTCCAGATGAACAGCCAGACCGGGGTGGGCAGGTCGATGCCGAGGTTGGTCCAGCGCACGACGCCGGTGGCGATCATGATCAGCACGATCGGCGCCAGCGCCAGCAGTAGCGGCCGTACCAGCTGGCGCCGCGGGCGGATAAAGGAAGACGTCATCATGGAGAGCGCAGGTTGGTTGAATCGGCCTGACCTTGTTGACCGGGACGAGCCTGACATCCTACCAGCCCTCGTATCAAACCGGGACGACTACCTGCGGGCCGGCTTTACGCCGCTTTACAATTGACGCCCTGTTGCGCAGTCGCTCTCAAGCCGTTAAAGAGATACGATTCGCCACAGGACAAACATCATGGTTTCCAGCATCAGCAGCAGCACCGCAACCCAGGCCACCTACGCACCGGCCGCCAGGAAAACGCCCGATGAGACGGTGGCCACCCCTGGCCCGGCCCCAACGACGGACGAGCAGGACAGCGCTGCGCCGCCGACCCAGAGCGCCGAATCGGCCGCCAGCGCGCGCCTGGGCGACCAGCTGAATGCCCAGGCCGACGCGTCGCGCGTGCAGCGCGCGGTAGCCGAAGCAGGCACGGAAAGCGACACGACAACAGCAACCGGGAGTGAAGCGTCGAGCGAGGCAGCAACAGGGGCAGCAGCGGCCCCAACCGGCGGCGCGGCACCCGCTGCATCAACGTCCACGTCCGCCACTTCTTCAACGACCAACGACTACGTCGCCGAGGCCGACACCAATTCGGACAAGACCGTCAGCGACGACGAGCAAGCCGCCTACGACACCAGGCTGCGCCAGCAGGCCGAAGCGGCTGCCGCGACGAAGGCGGCGGCGGCGAAAGAAGCCGCGCCACAGGACGCGCTGACCGCCGAAGTGCGCGCCACGTATGGCGTCGATGAAGCCGCTGAACCGGTGCTGAACATCACGGCTTGATGCCGGAATTTGTTGCGCTGCACCCGAAGTTACAAGCAGTAAATTCGAAATAAACGACGAAACGCGTTGTAGTCAGGTCGTCAACTACGGTAGAGTGTCGCATTCCGAGAAGTATTTTACGAGGCGGCGCATGCCAGAACTTAGCCCAACTACGCCCCCCGGATCGTTGATTGCCAACCATCTGCACGCCTGCTTTGCCAGGCTGCCGGATGCCATCTGGCACGCAACCAACCAACAATCACCCTCGCTGGTGACCACGCAGGTACGTAACGTACCCGTGGCGCCGGCGACGCACGCCCATGGCGCGGCGCATGCAGTACGCACGCGCGCGCCGGAGAACACCATGAACCAGCACCAACTTGCCCTGCGCCTGTGCGCACGCCGTTACATGTCGCACTGCCCCGAAGGATGATGTCGATGACCTCACTGCCACTGATCCTCCTCGTCCTTCTCCCCTTTGCCGGCGCCATCATTTCCGCCTGCCTGCCCAACACGTCGCGCAACCGGCCCGCCGCCGCTGCCGGCGTGTTCACCCTGGCAGCGCTCATCATCGCCATCTCCAAATTCGACGAACTCGGCGCCGGCCAGGTGGTATTGGAGCGCTATGAGTGGCTGCCGCTGTTCGGCCTGGACTTCATCATGCGCATGGACGGCCTGGCCTGGCTGTTCTCGATCATGGTGCTCGGCATTGGCCTGCTGGTGATCCTGTACGCGCGCTACTACATGTCCAAGCAGGATCCGGTGGCGCGCTTCTACGCCTACATGCTGGCATTCATGGGTTCGATGATGGGCGTGGTCCTGTCCGGCAACCTGATCCAGCTGGTGGTGTTCTGGGAACTCACCAGCCTCACGTCTTTCCTGTTGATCGGCTACTGGCAGGACAGTAACGATGCCCGCCGCGGCGCGCGCATGGCGTTCACCGTGACCACCGCCGGCGGCCTGTGCCTGCTTACCGGCGTCCTGATCCTGGGCCACATCGTCGGCAGCTACGAGCTCGATGCGGTGCTCGCCGCCGGCGACCAGATCCGCGCCCATTCGCTGTACCTGCCGGCCCTGATCCTGGTGGCGCTGGGCGCGCTGACCAAGAGCGCGCAGTTCCCGTTCCACTTCTGGCTGCCGCACGCGATGGCGGCACCGACGCCCGTATCGGCCTATCTGCACTCGGCCACGATGGTCAAGGCCGGCGTATTTCTGCTGATCCGCCTGTGGCCGGCGCTGGGCGGCACGCCCGAATGGACCTGGCTGATCGGCGGGGCCGGCGTCATCACGCTGCTGCTGGGCTCCTTCTTCGCGATCTTCCAGAACGACATGAAAGGGCTGCTGGCCTACTCGACCATCAGCCACCTGGGCCTGATCACGGTGTTGCTGGGCATCGGCTCGCCGCTGTCGGTGGTGGCGGCGATCTTCCACGTGATGAACCACGCGATCTTCAAGGCGTCGCTGTTCATGGCTGTGGGCATCATCGATCACGAGACGGGCACCCGCGATATGCGCGTGCTGCGCGGCCTGCGCCGCGCGATGCCCGTCACCGCCGCGCTGGCGATCGTCGCATCGGCCTCGATGGCCGGCGTGCCGCTGCTGAACGGCTTCCTGTCGAAAGAGATGTTCTTTGCCGAGACCGCGCACGTGGGCGGCACCGAAGACTGGAAGATGTCGTATGCAGCGGTGGCGATGGGCATCTTCAGCGTGGCCTATTCGCTGCGCTTCATCAGCGTGTTCTTCGGCCAGCTGGCCAAAGACCTGCCGCAGGAACCGCACGAGCCGGTGCGCTGGATGCGCTTCCCGGTCGAATGCCTGGTGGTGCTGTGCATCGCCGTGGGCGTGATGCCCGAGCGCGTGGTGGGCGACATCCTGGCCGTGGCCTCGAGCTCCGTGCTGGGCGCGGCCATGCCGGCCTACGACCTGGCGATCTGGCACGGCTTCAACCTGGCGCTCGGGATGAGCGGCGCGGCGCTGGTACTTGGCGCCTTGTTGTACTGGGTGCTGCTGCGCCGTCACGATCTGCGCGAACGCACGCGGGTGCCGGTGCTGCACCGCCTGAAAGGCGCGCAAGCCTACGAGAGCACGATGCTGGCGCTGTCGCTGGGCGCGACCTGGATCATCCGTCTGACCGGCACCCGGCGCCTGCAGCCGCAGCTGCTGGTGCTGATGTCGTTCATGATCGTCGTGCCGCTGCTGCTGGTCGATCCGTGGTTCAGCCTGCCGCCCGTGAACCTGCTAAATATCGAACCGCTGTTCGCCGTGCTGTGGCTGATCGGTGCCGCCTGCGCTGCCGGCGCGGCCTACAAGGCCAAGTACCACCGCCTGGCAGCACTGAGCATGGTCGGCGGCACCGGCATCGTCACCGCGATCACCTTCGTCTGGCTGTCGGCGCCCGACCTGGCGCTGACCCAGCTGATGGTCGAAACGGTGACCACGGTGCTGATCCTGCTCGGCCTGCGCTGGCTGCCGCCGCGCCTCGTGCCGAAGGTCCTCAAACTGACGAAGGCGCCGCCAAACACGTGGTTCCGGCGCTCGCGCGACAGCCTGATCGCCGTCGGCGGCGGCCTGGGCATCGCTGCCGCCAGCTACGCGGTGCTGATGCGCAGCCCGCCGCCGTCGATCGGCGAATTCTTCGTGCTGCGCGCGCTCACTGAAGGCGGTGGCTCGAACGTGGTCAACGTGCTGCTGGTTGACTTCCGCGGTTTCGATACGCTGGGCGAAGTGACCGTGCTGTCGGCCGTGGCGCTGACCGTGTATGCGCTGCTGCGCCGCTTCCGCCCTGCCACCGAATCGATCGCGATTCCCGTGCAGCAGGCCAGCGACGTCGATCCGACCAAGGACCAGGCGCCGGCCGCGCAGGCGCGCCACGGCTACCTGATGGTCCCGGCCGTCTACCTGCGCCTGCTGTTGCCGGTGATGGGTGTGATGGCAGCCTACTTCTTCATGCGCGGCCACAACCTGCCTGGCGGCGGCTTCGTCGCCGGCCTGATCTTTGCCACCGCGCTGATCGTGCAGTACATGGTCGCCGGCACCGACTGGGTCGAATCGCACTTGCGCCTGCGTCCGCACCGCTGGATTTCGTGGGGCCTGTTCTGCGCTTGCTTCACCGGCATCGGCGCCTGGTTCCTCGGCTACCCGTTCCTGACCAGCCACACGGCCCACCTCGACCTGCCCGTGCTGGGCGAACTGCACGCGCCGAGCGCGTTCATGTTCGACCTCGGCGTGTTCCTGGTGGTCGTCGGGTCGACCATGCTCACGCTCGTCGCGCTGGCCCACCAGTCGCTGCGCAGCCACCGCCTGGCCGCCGACGCCACGCGCGTCACCATTCCACCTGCCAAGGAGATCCTCTGATGGAGCTTGTTCTTTCGCTTGCCATCGGCATCGTGTTCGCCTCCGGCATCTGGCTTGTCCTGCGTCCGCGCAGCTTCCAGGTGCTGTGCGGCCTGATGCTGATGTCGTACGCCGTCAACCTGTTCATCTTCGCGATGGGCCGCCTGTGGATCGACGCGCCGCCGCTTACCCCGGCCGGCACGCTGCCCAACCCGGCCATCCTGGCCGACCCGCTGCCACAGGCGCTGGTCCTGACCGCGATCGTGATCGGCTTTGCCACCACTGCCCTGTACCTGGTGGTGATGATCGGTTCGCGCGGCCTGACCGGCACCGACCACGTTGACGGCCAGGAGCCCGATTTATGAGTCTGCACTGGACACAGCACCTGATCCTGGTGCCGGTAATACTGCCGCTGCTGGCCGGCGCCGCGCTGGTACCGCTTACGCAGGGCTGGCACCGCCTGAAGTTCTGGCTCAGCTACGCCTCGATCCTCGGCCTCGTGGCCAACGCACTGGCGCTGATCCACATGACCGACGGCGGCGCCTGGCAAGACGGCCTGGGCATCTACCTGGCCGCCAACTGGAGTGCGCCGTTTGGTATCGCGCTGCTGGCCGATCGCCTGAGCAGCATCATGCTGCTGCTGACCGCCCTGCTGGGCTTGGCCTCGCTGCACTTCTCCAAGCAGCGCTGGGGCCGGATCGGCGTGCACTTCCACGCGCTGTTCCAGTTCCTGCTGATGGGCATCAACGGCGCGTTCCTGACGCACGACCTGTTCAACCTGTTCGTGTTCTTCGAAGTGATGCTGGCTGCTTCATACGGCCTGGTGCTGCACGGGTATAACGCCGAGCGCATCCGCGCCAGCATGCAGTACATCGCGATCAACCTGGCCGCCGCACTGCTGTTCCTGCTCGGCCTGGCGCTGATCTACGCGACCACCGGCACACTGAACATGGCCGACGTGGCCGGCCGCGTACCGCTGCTGGCAGGCGACGATCTGGCGCTGTTCAAGATCGGCGCGACGATGATGGCGCTGACCTTCCTGACCAAGAGCGCGATGTGGCCGCTGGGCTTCTGGCTGCCGACCACCTACGCTGCCGCATCGCCGCCGGTGGCGGCCATGCTGGTGCTGATGACCAAGGTCGGCGCGTATGTCGTGCTGCGCCTGTGGCTGCTGATCTTCTCGGACGACGCCGGCGCCGCTGCCGGCTTCGGCCAGGATGCACTGCTGTACGGCGGCATGGCCACCATCGTGTTCGGCGCCGCCGGCATGCTCTCGACCGACACGGCCGGGCGCATGGCCGGTTACGCGGCGATCATCTCGTCCGGCATGCTGCTGGCAGTGATCGGCTACGGCCAGCCGAACCTGGTCACGGCCGGCATCTACTACCTGATCGGCTCCACGCTCGCGGTGGCCGCGTTCCTGCTGTTGATCGAGCTGATCGACCGCATCCGCACGCCGCGCTCGGCGATGCTGGCCCTGACCATGGAAGCCTATGCGGTCGAAGACGCTCCGGTCGAACCGGTCGGACGCGGCGTGCCGGCCGTGATGGCGTTCCTGTCGCTGGCCTTCGCCGCATGCGCACTGATGATCGCCGGGCTGCCACCGCTGCCGGGCTTCATCGCCAAGTTCGGCATGTTCCATGCGGTGCTCCATCCGCAGGTCGTGGCCACGGCCGCGAACGGCGTCATGACGGGGCCGACGACGATCCCTGTCGCCGGCTGGGTGCTGATCGCGCTGATCGTGCTGTCGGGCCTGATCGCCGTGATCTCGATGATGCGCTTCGGTGTGCGCACGTTCTGGGCCAGCGGCGTGCTGGTGCCGCCCAAGCTGCACCGCACCGAAGTGATGCCGATTATCTTCCTGCTGGGACTGGCGATCGGGATGACGATCCAGGCCAATGCGCTGTTCGGCTACCTGGCGCGCGCCAGCGACGCGATCCATCGCCCGGCCACCTATATCGGTCGCGTGCTGTCCGAACCGACCCTGCCCGGGCCGGCCTCGTCGCCCGCGCCCACCATCAACCTGACACCGGAGGCGCCATGAAGCGCTGGCTCCCCCACCCCGTCGTCTCGCTCCTGCTGTGCGGCCTGTGGCTGCTGCTGAACCAGACGTTCTACCCGGGCCACGTCCTGCTCGGCGCCCTGCTCGGCATCGCCGCGCCGATCCTGACGCGGCATCTCAACCCGCTCGGCTACCCGCGCATGCGCGCACCCGTCGTGGCGCTGCGCCTGCTCGGCTTTGCCTCGGTCGAGGTCGTGCGCTCATGCTTCAACGTCAGCCGCGTGATCCTGTTTGCCGATTACGCCAACCTGAAGTCGGAGTTCATCCGCGTGCCGCTGACGATGCGCGACGAGTACGGCCTGGCCGCGCTGTCCTGCCTGATCAACATGACGCCGGGCACCGTATGGACCGAGATCCAGCCAGACACCCATGAGCTGGTCCTGCACGTGTTCGACCTGCACGATGCGGCCTGGTGGGTCGACACCATCCAGACCCGCTACGAGCAACCCCTGATTGAAATCTTCGAGAAGAAAGGCCCCCATGGCGACCCTGCTTGAACTGTCGATCGGCTACGCCCTCGTGTGCGCCATGGCGGCAATGCTGCTGTGCGCCATACGCCTGCTGATCGGGCCCTCGGCCCACGACCGCGTGCTGGCGCTCGATACCCTGTGGATGTGCGGAATGCTGCTCGCGCTGGTGCTGGGTATCCGCTTCGGCACGCAAATCTATTTTGAGGTGGCGATGCTCATCGTGCTGGTCGGCTTTGTCTCGACCATCGCGATCGCCAAGTTCCTGATGCGCGGGGAGATCATCGAATGAATGGCATCGAACACTTGCCCGACTGGGCTGCCCTCGTCGTCTCGCTGCTGCTGATCGTGGGCGCGAGCATCGTGCTGATCGGCGCGCTGGGCCTGCTGCGCCTGCGCACCTTCTACCAGCGCATCCACGGCCCGGCCATCACGGTCACGATCGGCGCCGGCAGCCTGCTGCTGGCCTCGATGCTGTACTTCACGGTCGCGCAATCGCGGCCCGTCGTGCATGAAGTGATCATCACGCTGTTCATCCTGCTCACGGCGCCCGTGGTGTCGATGATGATCATGCGCGCCGCCGTCTACCGCGACCTGCGGGCCCGCCGGCCCGATGCCGGCGCCACCGCCGGCGACGTCTACTCGATCGTCGACGAAGAATAAGTCACGGGCCGGGGCCGATCTGCGCCCCGGCCTGCCTCTCCCGTAGAGTAAATACAACACTCCTGTCATGACGTTGGCGCATCGCAGCAATGATAGCGCTATCAATTCACGTCCTCACGCGTCGAGTCAGCGGCCCTGCGCAACCTCGAAATTTTCTGCGAGACACCGGCGCCACGCCGCCAGATTGCATTGCGTTGCAACATCGATAGTTGGTTTACAAATTTCATAAGCTCGACAACACTGAAAAAAAGCGCGATGTTAGCGCTAACGAATTGAGGAGATACGATGTCGGCAAGCAGCACATCCCCGGCCCTGCGCTGGGTTGTCATGGGTGTCAGTGGATCGGGCAAAAGCACGGTGGGGGCCATGCTCGCCGCCCATGACGGCGTTCCGTTCCTCGAAGGCGATGCCTATCATCCGCCCGCCAACGTCAGCAAGATGAGCGCCGGCATCCCGCTCGACGACGATGATCGCGCCGGCTGGCTCGCCAGCCTGGCCGGCGAAATCCGCACCGCGCGCGAACAGGGTCATGGCCTGGTGCTGTCCTGCTCATCGCTAAAGCGGCGCTACCGCGACCTGCTGCGTGACGCCGATCCGGCGCTGCGCTTCGTCCACCTGGCTGGCCCGCGCGAGCTGATCGCCACGCGCATGACAAGCCGCCCCGGCCACTACATGCCGCCATCGCTGCTCGAGAGCCAGCTACGGATCCTCGAGCCTCTCGAGCCGGACGAAGCCGGCCTGACCCTCGACATCACACTGGCGCCGCAGGCGCTGGTCGAACGCATCACGGCCAGCGCCTGATTCTCAGCGCAGCCTTTACCCATTTGCCAGCAGGCGCAGCCACCCACCCATAGAGGCGGCGCGCTTTCAACCAACGAGCATCGAGGAGACAACCATCATGCGCACACCCGTTCAACGCACTCTCATCAGCCTGGCCGTGGCCAGCGCCTGCTGGATGGTCGGCGCCGCCGCCCACGCCCAGCAAGCGCAAACCGAGCCTGCCACCGACACCACACCCGAGGCCACCGCGCCGGATGCCAGCCTGGCTGGCCCAGCGACAGCGGCAGCGGCAGAACCGGCCTCCACGTCCGTGGTGCGCATCTCGGGCTCGCGCATCGCTGCGCGTGGCTTCTCCCAGCCGACGCCCACCACGAGCCTGAGCGCGGCCGACCTCGAAAAGGCGGCCAAGCCGAACCTGTTCAACACGCTGACCGAACTGCCGGCGCTGCAAGGCAGCACGGGCCGCACGACCAGCACCAACAGCACCAGCAGCGGCATCCAGGGCCTGAGCTCCCTGAGCCTGCGCGGGCTGGGCACGATCCGGACCCTGACGCTGCTCGACGGCCAGCGCGTCGTCGGCGCCAACGTCACGGGCGTGACCGATGTGAGCCAGTTCCCGCAACTGCTGGTCAAGCGCGTCGACGTGGTCACTGGCGGCGCCTCGGCCTCGTACGGCTCGGACGCGGTCGGCGGCGTGGTCAATTTCGTCACCGATAAAACCTTCACCGGCTTCAAGTCCAACGTCCAGCTGGGCCAGACCAAGTACGACGACGACCGCGGCGCCACGGTGCAGGCAGCCTGGGGCCGGGCCTTCCTCGACAACCGCCTGCACGTGACGGCCAGCGGCGAATTCACCAAAGAAAACGGCATCGAATCGCCCGGCATCGGCGGCGTGGGCCCGAACGGGCGCACCTGGTACCAGAACCCGGCCTATTCGGTGCGGCCCCTGAACCAGACCGGCGACGGCCTGCCGCAATACCGCGTGATCTCGAACGCGCAGCAGTACCAGTATTCGAAATACGGCCTGATCACGAACGGCCCGCTGCAGGGCACTGCATTCGGCGATGGCGGCGTGCCGTACCAGTTCCAGTATGGCTCCAACGGCCGGCCCACCGGCACGGGCGCCGTCACCAATTGCGTCAATCCGTTCTGCATCGGCGGCGACTTGGGTGGCAGCGTGGGCTCGGGCACCAACCTGGCCATGAACTTCAAGCGCCAGGTGGCCTACACCCGCGTCTCGTACGACCTCGATGCGGACAACCAGGTCTACTTCACTGCCAACTACGGCCAGGTCGCCTCGCGCTTCTCGCCCAACCCGGGCGCGGCCAAGAACGCCAACCTGACCGTCCAGTGCTCGAACCCGTTCCTGCCGGCGTCGATCCTGGCCGCCTGCGCGCAGAACAACATCACCAGCTTCCAGTACGGCACGGCGAACGCGATCTTCCCTGAAAACATCGACGTGCAGCCGACGCGCACCCAGCGCCGCTTCGTCATTGGCGCCGAAGGCCGGTTCGACCTGTTCGGCAAATCGTGGGCGTACGATGCGTATGTCACGCATGGCGAGAACAAGACCAATCTCGACGCGAACAACATGACGATCAACCGCCGCTACAACGCCGCGATCGACGCCGTGCGGGCGCCGAACGGGCAGATCGTCTGCCGCAATCCGGTGGCCGCCGCATCGGGCTGCGTGCCACTCAATATCATCGGCAACAACCCGGTCGATCCGGCCGCCTGGGCCTACATCGCGCCCGAGAACGGCCCTCGCCAGCGCACCACGCAAAGCCAGGACGTCGGCAGCTTCAACGTCAATGGCGAATTGTTCGACGGCTGGGCCGGTCCGGTGTCGGTGGCCACGGGCGCCGAATACCGCCGCGAGAAGTACCGCGTGCGCGGCGACGCCTACGGCAACGGCGTGTCGCCTGCGTCGCCGAACAACGCCATGTATCCGGTCGACCCGCTGCTCGACACCACAGTCGGCAACAACTGGTACGCCGGTAACTTCCACAACGGCGACGGCAGCTACAACGTGCGCGAAGCCTACGTGGAGTTGAACATCCCGCTGTTCAAATCCGCCACCTGGGGCGAAGCGAACCTGAACCTGGCCGACCGCGAAACCAAGTACAGCACCGCCGGCAGCGTGGGCAGCTGGAAGATGGGCGCCACCTGGCAAACCCCGATCGATGGCCTGCGCCTGCGCGGCGTGACGTCGAAAGACGTACGCGCACCGAACCTGAGCGAGCTGTATGCCGCGCCGGTCGTGGTCAACAACGTCGTTCAGTACCAGGGCAACACGATCAGCGTGCAGGAGCGCACCGTCGGCAACACGGCGCTGCGGCCCGAGATCGCCCGCAACAACTCGTTCGGCATCGTCCTGAGCCAGCCAACATGGGCGCCCGGCTTCTCGGTGTCGCTCGACTACTTCGACATCAAGGTCAAGGGCGTGATTGCGGCGCTGACGATCCAGCAGGAAGTCGACCTGTGCGTGGCCGGCAACCAGGAAATCTGCGCGGCGATGGTGCTCAACAGCCCGGGCAACAACTACGTCACGCTGCAGAACTTCAACCTCGCTTCGCTGCAGACCAAGGGCTTCGATATCGAGACCTCGTACAGAACAGGACTCGAACGAGTGAACCTGCCGGGGCGCTTCACGTTCCGCGCACTGGGCACGCGCAACCTGCACTTCATCACCGACACGGGCGTGGTCGGCACGATCCCGGTGGATGCAGCCGGCTCGAACATGAGCAACACGCCGAAGTGGAAGGTGCTGGCGCAGCAAAGCTGGGAGCACGACAAGCTCAGTCTGACGCTGACCGAGCGCTGGGTCAGCGACGGCACCTACCGCAACGACTTCATCGAGTGCCAGACCGGTTGCCCGGTGTCGACGCTGATCCACCCAACCATCTACAACAACCGGATGAAGGGCGCGACCTACTTCGACCTGGGCGGCAGCTACAACGTGTCCAAGCAGTTGCAGCTGTACTTCAAGATCGACAACCTGGCCGACAAGGACCCGGAACCGGCGCCGCAGACCAATGCCAGCTACGGCATCAACCCAGCGCTGTATGACGTGGTCGGGCGCACGTACCGGGCCGGCCTGCGCTACGGCTTCTGACCGGCCGGCGGCATGCTCGATATCGTCTCGGTACTGCTGGCGGTGGGCCTGCTCACGCTGTTGATCGCGTGGGGCAAGGTCCAGCCGCTGCTGGCCTTCGTGGCAGCGTCGCTGCTCGCGGCTCTGCTGCTGGGGGTGCCGCTGGCGCGCATCCCCGGCGCCATCGAAAAAGGCATCGGCGACCTGCTCGGCTCCCTGGTGGTGATCATCTGCCTGGGCGCCGTGTTCGGCAAACTGATCGCCGACAGCGGCGCGGCGCGCCGCATCGCTACCTGCCTGGTCGATGCACTGGGGCCGCGCTGCCTGCCGATCGCCTTGACGATCACCGGCTTCGTGGTCGGCATCCCGCTGTACTACAACGTCGGCTTCGTGCTGCTGGTGCCGCTGATCTTCTCGCTCGTCTACAGCTCGGGACGGCCGGCCGTGGCGCTGGCGATTCCGCTGCTGGCGGGCCTGTCGATCGCGCACGGCTTCCTGCCGCCGCACCCGTCGCCGGTGGCGCTGGTGGCCGCAATCCACGCCGACATGGGCACCACGCTGCTGTACGGGATCCTGGTGGCGGTGCCGACCCTGATCATCGCCGGGCCGGTGTTCGCCATGACGCTCACGCGCATCCAGGCCAAACCGGCCGCCATCTCCCAGGAGAGCCAGCAGGCACCGGCTGCGCAGCTGCCCGGCGCATTCAACAGCTTCGCCACCGCGCTGCTGCCGGTGCTGCTGCTGGGCGCGACGACGTTGCTCACGATGGCGCGGCCCGACCTCAATGGCGTGCTGGCGTTCTTTGCCAATCCGCTGGTCGTGATGCTCGTGTCGTATGCCGTGGCGATCGTCTCGCTCGGGCTGGCGCAGGGCCGCTCGTTCGTCACGGTGATGCAGGGTCCGGCCGAGGCGATGCGCGAGATCGCGCCGATCCTCCTGATCATCGCCGGTGCCGGCGCGCTCAAGCAGGTGCTGGTCGAATCGGGCGTGAGCGCCGATCTCGGCGCGCTGCTCTCGGGCTTGCCGGTGTCGCCGCTGGTGCTGGGCTGGCTGGTGGCGACCGTGATCCGCATCTGCCTGGGCTCGGCCACCGTGGCCGGTGTGACGGCCGGCGGCATCGTCGCGCCGCTCGTCCAGAGTTCGGGCGTCGACCCGAACCTGATGGTGCTGGCCATCGGCGCCGGAAGCCTGATGTGCAGCCACGTCAACGACTCCGGCTTCTGGATGTTCAAGGAATATTTTGGTCTGTCGCTGCAGGACACGTTCCGCTCCTGGACGCTGATGGAAACGCTGGTCGGTGTCTTCGGCCTGCTGTTTGTCCTGCTGCTGTCCCAACTTTTATCGCTGTGATCCGTTTCAAGGAAACCACCATGATGACAAGGCTGTTTGTACTGTCGCGCGCCCTCGCGTTTTTGCTGCTTCTCTCCACCACCGCATCCGCCGCGTCACTGTCGGCTTACCCTGCCATGCCGGTCGACCCGCGCGCGATCGTCGTGCGCGCCACCGGCGACGGCGTCACCGACGACAGCGCCGCGCTGCAGGCAGCGATCAACAGCGCGGCCAACGGCGGCCAGGGCGGCGTGGTATTCCTGCCGTCCGGACGCTATCGCGTCACGCGCTCGATCCTGATTCCGCTGGCGGTGCGCGTGTATGGCGTCGGCCCGACACGCCCAGTGTTCGTGCTGGCTGAGAACACGCCCGGCTTCCAGAAAGGCGTCGCGAACATGGTGATCTTCACCGGCGGCGACCAGTACAGCGTGGGCAAGGTACCGATGCCGGTGCCGAGCGCCGTGCCGTTCAGCGCGGAAGATGGCAAGGCGGTGCGCAATGCCAATTCATCGACCTTCTATTCGGCGCTGTCGAACGTCGACTTCGAGATCAAGGATGGCAACCCGGCCGCCGCCGCCGTGCGCATGCACACGGCGCAGCACTCGAACCTGAGCCACATCGATTTCCATATCGGCTCTGGCCTGGCGGGCGTCTACCAGGTGGGCAACGTGGCCTACAACCTGAACTTTCACGGTGGCCGCTACGGCATCCTGAGCGAGAAGACCTCGCCCGCCTGGCAATTCACGCTGCTCGATTCGACGTTTGACGGCCAGCGCGACGCCGCGATCCGCGAGCATGAAGCGAGCCTCACCCTGGTCAATGTCGACATCCGCAACACGCCGGTGGGCGTGGAGATCAACCGCGGTTATGGCGACTGGTTGTGGGGCAAGGATGTGCGCTTCGAAAACGTCAGCCGCGCTGCGCTCATCGTCAGCAACGAGAACAATGTGTACACGCAGGTTGGCATGGAAAACGCCAGCGCCCGCAACGTGCCGACGTTCGTGCGCTTTCGCGACAGCGACCGGGCGCTGGCCGGCAAGGGCCGCGACTATCTGGTGAAGGAATTCAACTACGGCCTGTTCGTCAAGCAGATGGGCGAGCCGGGCCAGTTCTCGACCAACTACAAGACGGCGGCGCTGCCGGCCAGTGCGGCGCCAACGCGCGCACTGCGCGCCCTGCCGGCATCGAATGACTGGGCCAATGTCCTGGAATACGGCGCGAAGGGCGACGGCAGTACCGACGACACGGCGGCGCTCCAGAAAGCCATCGACAGCAAGCGCACGGTGTACCTGCCGCTGGGCTTTTACGTCGTCAACGACACGATCCGCATGAAGCCGGACACGGTGCTCATCGCGCTGCATCCGGGCCTGACGCAACTCGTGATTCCGAATGGCTCGTCGCAGTACCAGGGCATCGGCAGCCCGAAGGCGCTGCTCGAAAGCGCGCGTGGCGGTGACGGCATCGTCTCGGGCCTGGGCCTGGCCACCGGTGAAGTCAACAACCGCGCCGTGGCGCTGCTGTGGCGTGCGGGCGAACAGTCGCTGGTGGACGATGTGCGCATCCAGGGCGGCCATGGCACGCGCCTGTACGACGGCAGCCGCGCCGACCCGTACAAGAAGGACGCCAAATTCGACACCACCGCGCATTGGGACCGTCAGTATCCGAGCGTCTGGGTCACGGACGGCGGCGGCGGCACGTTCTCGGGCATCTGGTCGCCCAGCGGCTATGCGCAGGCCGGCTTCTACGTCACCAATACGACGACGCCCGGCAAGGTCTACGAGCTCTCCGCAGAGCACCACATCCGCGCCGAGATCGTGCTGGACAAGGTGCAAAACTGGGAATTTTTGGCGCCGCAGACCGAGGAAGAAGTGCGTGACGGCGCCGATGCGGTATCGGTCGAAATCCGCAACTCGAAGAACATCCTGTTCGCGAACTACCACGGCTACCGCGTGACGCGTTCGTACAAGCCGATGCCGGCCGCGATCCTGGTCACCAATTCCAGCGACATTCGCTTTCGCAATGTGCACGTGAATGGCGAGAGCGGCTTTGCCAGCTGCGACGACGCCGGTTGCGCCACCTATCTGCGCGCCAGCAAGTTCGCCTACGAGAACGCGATCCGCGACGTGACCAACAAGCTCGATGTGCGCGAACGCGAGTTCGCCGTGTTCGACTACAGCGGCGCGCAGCGCAAGGCGCCTGCGCCGCTGGGCAAGGTGGCCAAGCTCGAAAGCGGCTTCTATTCGATCGCCGGCGGCGCTGTCGATGCAGAGGGCAAGCTGTACTTCGTTGACCGCCACTGGAAGCGCATCTTCAGCTGGACGAAGGATGAAGGCCTGGTCGTCGTGCGCGACGCGCCGCTCGATCCGGTCAACCTGGCGATCGACAACAGCGGCAACCTGATGGTGCTGTCGTCGTATGGCCCGCAGGCGAGCGTATATGCGTTCGATCCGCGCAAGCCTGGCCTGGACATGACGATGATCCAGCCGACGCCAGTGGCACGGCGCAACGGTGGCCGCATTGCGGTGCCCGTCAACTTCTGGCAGAACGGCGAATTCAAGGACCAGTTCAATCCCGATACCTACGAATTCACGACCCTGGCCGAGATGTTCGCGCGCGACGTGGCGCTCCCGAAAGCGAATGAGTACGTGTCGCCTGACGGCAGCCTCGCACTGCCGGCCTACCGCGTGCTGCGCCAGGGCGCGGCAGACCACCTGGGCTGGCGCTGGGCCGATTCTTTGCAGACGCACGGCTTCGTCACGGCCCCGGTGGGCGGCCGCGTGGTGTTTACCAACGGCTCGGAAAACCGCACCTTCAGCGGCGTGGTGGGCGCCGGCGGCGGGATCACTGACCTCAAGCTCGTGGCCAACCGCGGCGGCGAAGGCGCGGCAGTCGCGCCGAATGGCGACGTGTACGTGGCCAATGGCCAGGTCTTCATCTACGGCAAAGACGGCAAGCAAAAGGGGCGCATTGACGTACCGGAGCGCCCGCTGCAACTGCTGTTTGGCGGCGCAAACAAACGCACGCTGTTCATCCTGACCCACCACGCGCTGTACGCAACGCAGATCAACTGAGGACACCATTATGAGACGCATCACCAGGGCGCTGGGCGCAGCGCTGCTGCTGGCAGCGGCAGCGGACGGCATGGCCGAGGACCAGTTCAAGCTGCTGGTACTGGCCATGCCCGGCAAATACCACTACGAGTACATCCCGATTGCGCGCGACAGCCTGGAGCGCATGGCCAGGCTGCACGCGTTCGAACTCACCTACACCAACAAGCCGCAGGTGTTCGAGGGCGACCTGACCCAGTACGCGGCCGTGATGTTCCTGAACACGCCGGGCGAAGAACTGAACGCGGCGCAGCGCGCGAAGTTTGAGGCGTACATGCGCGGCGGGGGCAACGCGATCGTCGTGCACCGCGCCGCGATTACGCCGCCAAACGACTGGGTCTGGTACGAAAAAATGGTGGGCCGCTCGGTCGGCCCGCACCCGAAACTGCAGACGGGTGTGGTCACGGTCGTCGACCAGAACTTCCCCGCCACCTTCGGCCTGCCCGCGCGCTGGATCTGGAGCGACGAGTTCTACGTCACGACCAATCCGTATCAGGTGAAGATCGACACGGTGCTGAGCGTGGACGAGTCGAGCTACGACACGACGAAGATCTGGCCGGGGCAAACGGTCAAGGGCATGGGCAAGGACCACCCGATCGCCTGGCACCACCGGCACGAACAGGGGCGCGTATTCGTCACCACGCTGGGCCACAATGGTGAGATGTACCGCGATCCGCAGTACCTGAATCATCTGTTGGGCGGGATTTACTGGAGTGCGACGGGGTTGGGGCAGAAGCGCTGATCACGCGTGCAAACCGAGCTCGCTTTCGTGGTGCAGTAATGAACGTTGGACGCGTGGATGGCATAGCCATCCACCCTACGCTTCAATGTAGGGTGGACGGCTATGCCGTCCACGCGTTCAAACCAACCTGGCTCAATCGCGTACCACGCACGTCGGCGTGTGCCTGGTCACACCACGCGCGTGCGCTTGCGCAGACGCTTCCACCCCAGCACCAGCCCGGTCGACGTCAACGCGGCGCCCAGCGTGCACAGGGCGATCACGGCCACGTCCCACATCGGACGGCTGCGCAGGAACGCGAAATCCATCTGGTGCATGCCGTTGAACAGCCAGCGGTTCCAGCGCGTGTTGCGGTCGACGAAACCGGCCACGCGGCCATGCACCGCATCGATATAGAAGACCGGTGCATCGGGCAGCGCGAACCGTGTGCGCAGCACCGGGAAGGACGCCTGTCGATGATGGCCATAGTAATAGTCGTCGGCGTCGCTCAGCATCGTCGTCGTCATCGCCACGCCGGGCCGGATGGCCTGTGCGCTGCGCAGCAGCAGCGCTTGCGGCAGCACGCTGGACACGGCGCCATCCTGCGCGCGCAGCAGCGTGCGCACGGTGCGGCCCAGGGCGCTCAGGTACAGCGTGCCGCCCACGCGGCGCCATTCCAGTTCGAGCGTGCCGGGATGCGCCCGCAGCAAAGCGGCCGCATCGATCGCCAGGTCATCGCTGGTCAGCGCCCCGCCTGCAAACGCCAGGCGATCCTGCGCGGTCGCGCCAGGGTCGGAAGGAAAGCCGAACGGGCCGACCGACAACCAGCCGCTGAACAACCAGGTGATGACGAGCACACCGCCGCTCAGGCCCAGCCAGTGGTGCCAGCCCTGCCAGCCTTTGTACGGCGACATGCGCCCGCCCGCGTAGCGGCGCTGCACGCGCAGCCGCTGGACGCCCAGCACCATGCCGGTCACGGCCAGCAGCAGTGCGACGCCGGACGTCGACATCACGGCCAGGCGCCATGCTTCGTTCTGCTTGCGCAGTGGCGTGACGTAGATCCAGTGGACGACGGCGCCAACCCAGTTCCAGGCGCGCTCGCTGCGTATCGTGTCGCGCACCAATTCGCCGGTGCGGCTCGAGACATACACCACGCTGCCGGCATCATCGTCGGCCGTGACGCGCAGCAGCGGCTGGTGCACGCGCACCGCGCCGAACGTCCACTGGTCCACGTCGATGGCTTCGAACGACAGCGCGCGCGCATCCGGCGCCGCGCTGCGCGCACTGCTCGACGCTACCTGCTCGTCGACCACGAGCACGGCGCCGTTATCGGCCCACACCGAATTCCAGGTGCCGTCATGGCCAAAATGCCAGGCCGGGCGGCCCGCCACCGTATTCAGGCGCACCGCATCGGGCATGCCCTGCAATGCCGTCTCGCGCCACGCCGCATCTGCGCTCACCTGGACCCGCGTCGGATCGAGCGGCGCAAGCCAGATGCGGCGCTCCGCCTCAGTGAGCTCGGGATACGGGACGTACATCATCACGATGCCCGAGCCAAACCACAGCAGCACGAGCACGCCGATACCGATCCCAAGCCAGCGATGCCACAGGTGCAGCTGGCGCTTCATCGAAGCCATCGCAATCCCGATCAGTAGCGCCAGTGGACCGTCAGCTCGGCATGCCGCTCGTCACCCAGCAGAGACTGGCTCGGACCGTAGCTGGTAATCGCATACAGGCGGTCGGTCAGGTTGCGCAGATTGAGCTGCACCTGCACGTTGCGGTTCACGGTCCAGCCGATCGACGCGTCCAGCGTCGTGTACGCCGGCAGCGTTTGCGTATTGGCGTTGCTGATGAAGCGTTCGCCCACGTAACGCAGGCCGGCGCTCGTGCGCCAGGCGCCGGCGCGGTACGTCAGCCACAGGTTGGATGACAGCTTCGGTACGTCGGCAGGCCGGTTGCCGGCGCGCGAGATGCTGCTTTCCCCTGCGCCCGCCTCGAGCAGCGCATCGAATTCGGCCTGCGTGTACGCCAGATTGCCCTCGATCCGCCATGCCTGCGCCAGCCGCACACTGGCGCTGACTTCCGCACCCTGCGACGTTTGCGACCCGCCCTGCCGGGAGATGGCAGCGTTGTCCGGGTCGCGCGTGATGATGTCGTCCTTCTCGATGCGGTACAGCGCCGCGGTCCATTCGGCCGCGCCACCATCCAGCATCCCCTTGACGCCCGCCTCGACCTGGCGCGCGTCGGTGAGCTTGAAGCGGCTGTTGGCCAGGTTCATCGACAGGAGGCTCGTCACCGGGTCGCTGCCGGTGCTGAACTGGCCGTACAGCGACGTGGATGGATCCAGCTTCCAGCTCGCGCCCAGGCGCACGGCGGTCGAGCGCAGCGTCGCGTTGTGATTGCCGCTTGCAGCCCGCAAGTCCTGATAATCGACCCGGTAGCGGTCATGGCGCGCGCCGGCCGTGAGCAGCAGGCGCTCGTTCACGCGGTACGCATCCTCCACGTAGAACGCATGCGTGAGCGTGTCGGTCGCGAAGTTCGGCACGAAGGCATCGGTCGCGTCGCTGAAACTGCCCGGATCGAAGCCGGTCGGCGCCACGGTCGACGCGCCGCCGTACGGCGCATTGTTCGTGTGCCGGAAGTTGATCGTCGAGACTTCCCAGCCTGCGACGATCTGGTTCGCGCCGTGCTGGTAATGCGCTTCCAGGCGGTTTGCAGTCTGCTCCTGATTGTGGCGGATGCCGATGTAGTCGCTGCGGTCGACCACATTGCGCACCGGGTTGTAGGCATACGATTCGATATTGCGCCAGTCGCGGCGCGCCTTGAAGTACGCCAGCTCGTTGCTGATGGCCAGGTTCGGGGCCGCTTGCCAGTCCAGGCGCGCGACGGCCTTGTCGTCGACGTAGCGCAGCACGGCATCACCGGCGTTGTAGTTCTCGTCGCGCAGCTGCTCGGTCAGGCCACCGTTCACCAGCGGCGTGCCGAAGTAACGCACCGGTTCCTGCTCGGCGTGATCGAGTTGCGCCGACAGCGTCACGCCTGGCGCCAGCGTCGTGGTCATGCTGGTCAGGATCTTGCCGTGACGCGCTTCGCCGCGCTCGATGAAGCCGTCGCTGCGGCCGGCATAGGCATCGACGCGGAATGCGCCCTGCTCGCCCAGCGCGCCGGTGGCGCCCACGCCGGCGCGCAGCGCCTGGCCACCGCCAACGCCGCCCATCACTTCAAGCGACGCTTCACGGCGCGGCGCCTTGCGCACCGCATTGATGATGGCGCCGGTCGTGCCGCTGCCATGCACTACCGAACCCGGGCCACGCAGCACCTCGATGGTGTCGTAACCCCATGGATCGGACGGATAGGTGGCCGTGCCGGAACCGACCAGCAGGCGCTGGCCGTTTTCCAGCAGCGCGACCGAGTTGTTGCCGTTGAAGCCGCGTGCCGAGTAGCTGATGCCACTGCCGGGCGAGCTGCTGTCGGTCAGGCCGGTGGTGCGGGTCACGGCATCCTTGACCGACAGGTCGCCGCGCGCCGCGATCGTCGCGGCGTTGAGGGTCTCGGCGCTGGCCGGCAGGTCGAGCGTGCTGATATCCAGGCGGCTGCCGGTGCTGTTGGGGCGGTCGAGCGCCAGGCCGCCGTCGCCCGCGCCGGCGTGGATGGTGACGGTGGGGACGGCCTGGGCGAAGGCGCCGGTGGCGCACAGCAGGCCGATGGTGGCCGGCAGCGCGCGCAACAAGGTGGTTTTCATTATTTTCTTTATTTTTTTGCGGGGGTTGCCGTGGGCTCGATCAGCACCAGCTTGCCGGTCTTGGGATCGCGATAGACTTCGCCGACGCGGTCGTAACCGCTGCCGTCCTGCGTGACGCCGCTGGCGGGGCGCTCGATCTGGCGGCCCTTCTCGACCGGTTGCGGCGGTTTGATGGCCCCTTGCGAGCCGGCGATCGCCGCGATCAGGCCGCAGGCAAAGACCAGCATCACGTCGACCAGATTGACGAGGCTCGCGCGCGGGTCTTCGTCGCTCTGGTCGAAGCGCGCATCGAGATGGCGGTACAGGCGCAGACGGCCACGTGCCGGGGCGCTCATGCCAGCGGCTCCATCGCATCGAGCGTCTCTTCGTACCAGCGGCGGCGCAGCTTGCCGATCACCAGACCGGCGATGCCGGCAATGAGGCCCAGCACGGTCGCATCGAAGGCAACCGTCACGGCGCTGGCCAGCTTGGCCGGATCGCCTTGTCCAAGCGCGGCCAGGCCAGGCCCGAGCGGAATGATGGTGGCCATCAGGCCGAGCATCGGCGGGATGCGCGCCAGCAGGTCGGCGCGTTCGAGGCGGTGACGGGCCAGCTTCTGCACGTGCTCGACGTTGCCGGATGCGCGCAGTCGGGCGAGGCCGTGGAAGCGTTCGCCGACGGCGATGCCCGATTCGACCAGCGCAATAGCGCAGCCGGCCAGCAGCGCCACCAGCGAAGGCGTGAGCAGCCAGCTGACGGCGTCGTGCAGCCAGGCATAGGACAAGTGATCGATCATGGAGTACTCCTTACAGGTTGAGGGATGCTGCGGCCGCGCCACAGGCCGAGCGCAAACAGGGCGAAGCAGGCGGCCAGGATGACCAGGACCTGCACGATGCGCAGGCCAGGGAGCGGCGCGGTTTCGGGTGGTTGATTGAGTTCATAGACGCGCATGGCTGGCGGGGCCGCCGGTGCGGGCGCGGAAGGCGCCTGTCCCTGCTGCGCGTCGGCGCGTGGTGGCACCGCGGCCGGTGATGCCGCCGCTGCCGGCGCGCCGGTCGGCACCGGGACCGCAAGCGCCGGCAGCATCTCGCCGCGCGCCTTCGCCAGCGTCACGCCAAGCTGCTGTGCGTCGCCGCGATCGAGTTGCGGCGCCAGCCAGCCCCACATCGGGTGATCGGGCGACGTGTGGCCGCTGCCCGGCAAGCCGTTGGCGGCGACCAGGCGCGCCAGCTCGCCGCCCATCGTGCGGATCGTTTCCGGGTCGGTCTTCCAGAAGCCTTTTTCGGCAGCCACCATGAATACGGCCAGCATGTGCGCCTTGACGTGCGCGTTGTGGCGCTGACCCAGAAATTCGGGCAGGCCGAGCTTGTGCGCATCGTCGAAGTAGACGGCCTTGACTTCATCCCAGGCCCAGTTCTTCACGAGGTCCGGGCGCGTGACCTGCCAGCCCCACAGGTTCTCGATGAATTCCTGGCCCATCGTGCGCGCGCCCGAGTAGCCGTTGTCCATCAATGGGCGCAGCCACGCGGGGTTCAAAAAGCGCCCGCGCAATTCGCCCAGCAGCGCGGTGGCCAGCGGCTCGACATCCGCCTGGCCCGGCCGCCCGTGCTGCAGGATCAGTGCGTCCGGCACGCGGCCGGTGCGCGTCTCGACGGCGAGCGACAGGCCACCCAGATAGTCGAAGGCGTCGTTGTTGTCGAGCAGGCCGTACAGATTGCTGGCGCGGCCGTGGTAGGTGCGGTGGATGCCGTCCAGCGCCACGTCGAAGGCGCGGTGCTGCGCGTCTCCATCAGCATCCAGGCCGTACGCGTGGCCCATGCGGTTGCGATACGCGCGGCCGATTTCCTCGCGCTCGCGCCAGGCGCCCGAGCGCTCGGTGAGGCGGTTCACGCCCGTGCCGTACGCACCCGGCGCATCGCCGAACACGCGCAGCGCGGCGCCCTGCCCCGCTTCGAGGGTCGATGCACCGCCCGCGACCAGCGCGCGCTGGCGCACCAGCCATTCGCGCGCGACCCGGTTGTCCTGCACGGCTTCAACGCCCCAGGCGGCGCCCTGGAGCGGCGCCAGCGCGGCTTGCAGCGCTTCGCGCAGGGCCGGGTCCTGGCGCGCCATCGTCTCGGCGGACGCCGCCAGCGCCAGCCGGCCGGCGCGGTCGATCAGGCGGATCAGGTTCGGGTACAGGTCGCGGAAGAGGCCAGACGTGGTTACCAGCGCATCGCGCCGCACGGCGCCCGGCACCAGGCGCACATCGGTGACGATGCCGCGCGCATTCCAGACCGGCTCGGCGCCCATCATGGCCAACGCGAAGCCGACCATCACGCCCTCATCACGCACGGCGTCCGACGCCCACAGGATGATGCCTTCGCTGCCCTGCTCCCGCGCAGCGTCGCCCTTGCTGCGCGCCATCGCCTTGGCCGCCATCTTTTGCGCCAGCCCGAAACCCAGGCGCGTCGGCAGGATGTCGCCATCGACCGCATGGAAGTTGCGGCCGGTCGGCAGCGCCTCGGGTGAACGCAGCGGATCGTTGCCCTTGCCCGGCTCGATGTAGCGGCCATCCAGGCCCGCGAGCAGGCCGACCATCTCGCGCCGCGGCGAGTCGCGCAGCTTGTCGGCGATGGACGGATCGTCGATGCCGCTCTTGGTCATCGAATCGAGCATCAGGTCGAGGGACTTCTGGTCCCACGGCCGGCCAAACACGTGCAGGCCGAACGGCATGAACTTCTCTTGCAGCTTGGTCAGGTAATGGCCGACCTCGTGCGCCAGCAAATCGTCATCGGCGGCATCGAAGCCGATGCCGCGCACTTCGAGCACGTCGGACATCGACGCTTCGAGTTCGGCGCGCAGGTTCAGCGCCACGACGCGCTCGCGCATCAGTTGCGCGGCCTGCGTCTTGAGTGACTCGGACGACGCGGCTTCGAAACTCTCGACGATCTGGCGCAGCGACAGCAGCTCGTCGTACAGCGGCGTCGTCGCCAGCGGGGGCGTCAGGTGGTCGACGATGATCGCCAGGCCACGGCGCTTGGCCTGCGTGCCCTCGCCCACGCCGTCGACGATGTACGGGTAGATGCCCGGCAGGTCGCCTGCGATCAGGCTGGGATAATCGTCGCTCGACAGACCCACCGCTTTACCGGGCAAAAATTCGAAGGTCGAGTGGCGCCCCACGTGCACGACGGCGTCGGCCTTGAAGCGGTCGCGGATCCAGTGATAGAAGGCCAGGTACTGGTGCGGCGGCGTGATGCTGGTATTCGCGTGCAGCAGTTCTTCATCGACTTCCCAGCCGCGCGGCGGCTGCGGGCCGATGAACACATTGCCGAACGTAAGGCCCGGCACCAGCAGCTTGCCGCTGTCGACCATCACCTTGCCCGGCGCCGGGCCCCAGCCGCGCATGCCTTCGATGCCGTAGCCGATCAGGCGGCGATACAGCGGTGCGAGCGCCTTGCACGGACTGGGTTTACTGTCATCGAGGCAGGCGCGGTAGCCGTCCTCGAGCGCATGCAGGTCGCGCGTGGCCTGCACGCGCTGCGGATGGTCGACGCCTTCGACCAGGTGCAGCAATTCCTTGATGATCGTCTCGGCCTGCTTGCGGCCCGGCGCGCGCTCGCCCTGCGCTTCGGCGACCAGCACGTCGGCATGCAGGCGGCCCAGCATGCCGTCCTTCATCTCGCCCTGCATGCGCGGTGCAAGCGTGGCGAACCAGCGCGCATAGTCGGCGGCGCTGACGCTATTGACGGTGGCGCTCATTTCGCGCAGCGCGGCGCGGTCTTCGGGCAGGTTCACGCCGTGCGCCATGATCATGTCGAGCAGCGCTTCGGGCGTGGCGGGCAGATCGCCGACCGTGTAGCCGGCCGCTTTCAGCGCATGCAGCATGTCGAACAGCGACGCCGGTACGTTCAGGTTATCGGCGCCGATGTTCTGGCGGCCCGGCGGGTGGTTGTAATAGACCATCGCGACGCGCTTGTCGGCATTGCGCTTGGCACGCAGCGCCAGCCAGCGGCTCACGCGCGCCGTCATGCGCTCGACTTCGGCCGGCAGCAGCACCGGCGGGCGGTTCTCGATGCCGGTCAGGCGGTCGCGCTGCGACTGGCCCAGCGCCGCCACCACCATCGGCTGGCCAATGCCCTGCAGCTCGGGCAGCGCGACGCGGTACTGCACCGAATCCGGCGGCAGGCCGTCGGGTGAAAGCTGCCACTGAATGGCAGTGCGGTCCGACAGGCGGATTGCCTTGAACACGGGGATATCGAGACGTTTGAAGGCTTCGCTGACGACTTCGCGGCCTTCGGCGGCGCCGACGACGAAGTCCTGCAGCACCACCAGCGCCGCGGGCCTGGCCGGCGCGATCAGCTCGGGCAGGCGCACCAGCGCTTCGCGCGAGGCGCCGCCCCAGCGCGTGAGCAGCTGCACGCAGGCCTGCCCTTGTTCTTCGATGCGGCGGCACAGCGCAGCCGGCACCATGCCATCCATGTTCGCCAGATCGAGCACGACGACGGTCGGGCGGTCCTTCAGCCCGAGCTTGGCGGCGTTGCCCCAGGCGGCGGCATCCTGCAGCTCGTTCTGGCCGACGCGCAGGCGCAGCGTCGGTTCTAGCAGCGGCGAGCCCAGTGCTGTCGATGGATGCAGCAGGTGGGCGATGAGGGCCGTGGTGTTGTCCACGCCACCCGCTTGCCAGACGCGCCGCGCTGCAAGCCAGTGGCGTGCGGCGGGATTGGCCTCTGCCGCTTGCAACGCATTGGGCGCCGGCGCTTCGGCCGCCAGTTCGCGCAGCAGCTCGGGCGCAAAGCCCGCCAGGCTGCCATGCGCGGCGCGCGTCATCAGGTTCAGGCTTGCTTCGCCATTGAACGCCAGCACCGCGGTGCCGGGCTTGGCGTGGCGCGCCAGCGCATCCTTCATGCGGCGCGCCGGATCGCCGAACAGCGACACCGCCAGCACCGTGTCGGCGCTCGCGATCCACTGGCCCACCTCGCGTTCACTGGCGGCCATCAGCTGGGCCGGCGTGCGCAACTGAATCCGGTCGCGCGGGTGGCTGGCCAGGTGGCGGTGGGCGGCTTCGATCGCGCCTGGCGCGGCGCGCTCGGTGACCACAGCAAACATGGTGGCGGCGTGGCTGTGGGCGCAGGCAAGCAGGGACGCGAGCAGGATCGTGAGCAAATACGCCAGCGCGGCCCAGGCGCGGGGGAGCGAAGCAGTGTTCATGTGAACGTCGACCTTTCAGCTGCGCGCCAGGGCGCGCATGACAACGGGCAGACGTCTTCCTTTCACGCTGGGCGCAGCAAGCCATGCGCACGCGTACGTGCGAACGCCTGCGCGAGCGCAATGGCAACACAGAAGGAACGACGAACTACCAACAGGCACGCCCACACCCCGGGACGTACGCAATGCATCGTGAAGGCCGGTCTTCTGGCTTGCCGTCATCCTTCCCGGGTCCTGCCTTCCCGTGCACGGGGCACAGTGGCGTTCGACGAGGGTCGTCAGGCATACAGCAGCGGGGGCTGCGCCGGACTGGCGTGCGATGGATTCGCACACGTCACCGGCTTCCCGTTTCACCTTCCTGCAGACGAGCAGGACGGCACCATTCACTTGATTGGGCGCGATTCTACAGCCAGGGTGCGCCACTGTCACCGCATTCTTTGGCCTCTAGGGAAGCACTGATTAATTCATGGAGGCGGACTTGGCACGGAAAACAGCCACCCTGCGGCGTTGCAAATTCTCGCAATAGCTCGCTATTGCTGCGATTTGCGCCTTGCATGGCGGCTTTTTCCGCAGCCAATTCCATCCCCCAGAATAAATCAGTGCTTCCCTAGCCTAGAATGGCGGTATCGTCCGGCCAGGCCGGCACCCACTACTTCTTCGCGACCGTTCACATGATCACACGACAAGACTGCCTGGCCCTCGACGCGGCCGACCCGCTGGCGCCCCAGCGCAATGCCTTTGCACTGCCGGACGGCGTGATTTACCTCGATGGCAATTCGCTCGGCGCCCGCCCCCGCGCGGCCCTGCAACGCGCGCAGGACGTGATCGCCGCTGAATGGGGCAATGACCTGATCCGCAGTTGGAACACGGCCGGCTGGTACGACCTGCCGCAGCGCCTGGGCACCCTGATCGCGCCGCTGATCGGCGCCGCTGCCGATGAAGTGGTGGTCACCGATTCGACCTCGGTGAACCTGTTCAAGGCGCTGGCCGCGTCGCTCAAGATGCAGGCCGACGCACCGGCGCACGCGGCCCGCCGCATCATCCTCACCGAGCGCGATAACTTCCCGAGCGATATCTACATGGCCGAAGGCCTGATCGGCTGGCTCGAGCGCGGCTACGAACTGCGCCTGCTCGACAGCTGGGCCGACCTGCCGGCCGCACTCGAAGGCGACGCCGGCGCCCAGGTGGCGGTGGTGATGCTCACGCACGTGAACTACCGCACCGGGCGCATGCTCGACATGAAGACGATCACGGCGCAGATCCACGCCGCCGGCGCGCTGGCGATCTGGGACCTGGCCCATTCGGCCGGCGCAGTGGAGGTCGACCTGAATGGCGCCAACGCCGACTTCGCGGTGGGCTGCACCTACAAATTCCTCAATGGCGGGCCGGGCGCGCCGGCATTCATCTGGGTGCCGCAGCGCCATCACGCGCAGTTCACGCAGCCGCTCACGGGCTGGTGGGCGCACCGGCAGCCGTTCGCGATGCAGCCGGCGTTCGCGCCGGTGGCCGGCATCAAGCGCGCGATGTGCGGCACGCAGCCGGTGGTGGCACTGGCGCTGATCGAGTGCGGGCTGGCCGTGTTCCAGGACGTGACGATGGCGGCGCTGCGCAAGAAGTCTCTCGCCCTGTCGGATCTGTTCCTGGCGCTGCTCGAGCAGGAATGCGCCGCGCATCCACTGGAACTGATCACGCCGCGCAATCATGCGGACCGTGGCAGCCAGGTGAGCGTCACGCATCCGCATGGCTACGCGGTGATGCAGGCGCTGATCGCACGCGGCGTGATCGGCGACTACCGCGAGCCGCAGGTGATGCGATTTGGCTTCACACCGCTGTACACGGGGTATGACGATGTGTGGCAGGCGGTGATGGTGCTCAAGGATATTCTGGACCGCAGCGACTATCAGGTCGATGCCAAGCGCACTGCGGTGACCTGAGCGATTCTCGATCAATTCTCGATTGATTCTCCAGAGAGGACACGATGCCCTGCCCAGTCAATCCGGATTCGTCCAACAACAATGTGGATGCGGGCAGCTGCCCGGTATCGCAGCCCGGCTACCACGGCGCCAAGCTCGATTTCAGCAAGGACATGAGCTACGGCGACTACCTGTCGCTCGACACGATCCTCAACGCCCAGCACCCGCTGTCGCCCGAGCACAACGAGCTGCTGTTCATCGTCCAGCACCAGACCAGCGAACTGTGGATGAAGCTGATGCTGCACGAACTGCACGGCGCGCGCGACAACATCGCACGGGGCCACTTACCGGCGGCGATGAAGATGCTGGCGCGCGTGGCCGCGATCATGAATCAGCTCGTGCATGCATGGGATGTGCTGGCGACGATGACACCGCCCGAGTACACGGCGATCCGTCCGTACCTGGGCGCGTCGTCGGGGTTCCAGTCGCATCAGTATCGCGAGATCGAATTCATCCTGGGGAACAAGAACGTCACGCATTTGCAGGTGCATCAGCACAAGCCTGACGCGCATGCGGCGCTGCAGGGCGTGCTGGATAAACCGTCGCTGTATGACGAAGCGATCATGGTGATGGCGCGCAGCGGATTGACCGTGGATGCGGCGCGGCTTGCCGGGCCGTGGCATCAGGCGACGCGGTCGGATCCGTCGGTGAAGGCGGCGTGGATGGTCGTGTATCGCGATACCGATCAGTACTGGCCGCTGTATGAGCTGGGTGAGAAGCTGGTCGATATCGAGACGGCGTTTCGGCTGTGGCGCTTCCGGCATGTGACGACGGTGCAGCGCGTGATCGGATTCAAGACGGGCACCGGCGGCACGGACGGTGTGGGGTATCTGCGCAAGATGCTCGATGTCGTGCTGTTCCCGGAATTGTTCGAACTGCGCACCGAGCTCTAATCACCTTCATTTAAGGACCGCCTGCCATGATTTCCCATCTCGACCACCTGGTGCTGACCTGCACCGACCTCGATGCGACCAAGCATTTTTATACGGAGGTCATGGGCATGCGTCTGGAGACCTTCGGCGCAGGGCGCATTGCCTTCAGATTCGGCAACCAGAAAATCAATCTGCATCAGCGCGGCGCCGAGTTCGAGCCGAAGGCGCACCTGCCGGTGCCGGGGGCGCTGGATCTGTGTTTCATTGCCTCGGTGCCGCTTGATCAGGTTATTGCACATCTTGGCAACTGCAACTGGCCCATTGTCGAGGGGCCGGTCGAGCGGACTGGGGCGACCGGCAAGATCCGCTCGGTGTATGTGCGGGATCCTGATCTGAATCTGATCGAGATTTCGGAGATGATTGGCTGATGGCGTTGCTGCATGAGCTGCGCCGGACACGTCGTATGCAGCAGTGGAAGAGCAGCTTGGCGCGTTACTTTCTGGTGTTGACGTAGAGCGCATAGGGCAAACCGAGGAGGATCCCCAGCCATGGCCACGCCACGATGACGTTGGCAAGCGCCACGAAGAAGACCGTGAATACAGCGATCATGAAGAACAGTACGAAGCGGTTTGTCCAGCGGCTGCCTGCCGGTCGCAGCGAATCGGCTTTGTGTTCACTTGCGGGCGGCGCGATCGTCTGCGTTGTCTCCGTTGGCAAAGGCAATGTCTGCTCTGGTGCCGAGGTATAAACCCTTGCCTGAAATGTTTTGTCCGCGCCGGACGCGCCCCCCATATCGTTGGCACAACGCAGCAGCACCTCGATCATCCAGCTGTCGAGCCGTTCACCCCATTGATGCACTTTCTGGTCCATACGTTCATTGAAGGTATTTTCATTTTTCGGGTTCATGTCGTGGGAAAACGATGACTGTGCCCGTTGCAGCGTTGCCGCGAGGTGATGTGCCTTGGCGACTTCTCGCGTGAAGGGAAAGAGCGGCAAGCCTTCGTGCGGGGACCTCACAGGAAAAATAAATGGCCCTGCGGGTACCAGGCTCGATGGGACCGCGATCCCAAGATCAGCGCCAATGGATGCCGCCAGTTTTTTCCAATCCGTTTCAGCGACATCAAGCACGCCTGGCCTGCTGTCGGTGTACCAGTAGCTGTCGATCTCGTTGCTGTATCTGGCCGCATCGGGCAAGTTCAGCAATGCCTCATGTGCTGCCTCGGTAAAGCGGGGATGCTCCAGCCATCGGGCGTGTTCTTTCCCGACTGCCCAGATCTCGTGGCGATCTGCGTAATGCACCACAATCGCATAATCACCGCCGCGCCAAACGTGGGGCAGGTGCAATTGAAATTCGGTGGCAAGATGGAGCGACAATCGCGTTGCACCGGACAATTTCAGTATGCCCAGCCACCAGGTGAAATCTTCCGCCAGCAAGGTGTTGCCGGTAAGCGCGCGGAATTGAAAACGCACGTCGGCAAGAATGTGGTGGCGGTGCCAGTCTTCGAGTGTGTTGCCATTCCGAAGAAAGCGCGTGCCGTAGGCGACCAATGCCACCTGGCGCAAGATTGATCGTTTACTCAAGTGTTTTCTCCGAATCGCCATTCAATCAGCGGATGACCGGCATCGCATATCAGCCGCGCTATGCGACAGCTTTACCGCGCATCCTGCATGCATAAAAAAAGCGCCGTGGGTCACAGACCCACGGCGCTTTGATCGCTCCAACAACATTCAGTCTTAGAACGGAATGTCGTCATCCATATCCGAGAAGTTTGGTGCCGGCTTCGGCTGCGGACGTGCTGCCGGTGCCGGTGGCGCCTGGCGTGGTGCTTGCTGGCGTGGCTGCTGTGGCGCCGAGTAGTCGTCGTCCATGCCGCCACCACCCATGCCGCCACCCATGCCGCCGCCGTCGCCGCCCATGCCCTGGCGACCGCCCAGCATTTGCATGTTTTCAGCGATGACGTCGGTTGCGTAGCGCTCGATGCCGTCCTTGTCGGTGTACTTGCGGGTCTGCAGGCGGCCTTCGACGTAGACCGACGAGCCTTTTTTCAGGTATTGCGCGACGATCTCGGCCAGGCGGCCGAAGAACGAAATACGGTGCCACTCGGTCAGCTCTTTTTGCTCGCCGGTGTTGCGGTCTTTGGATTTGTACGAGGTGGCGACCGCGATGTTCGCGATGGCGTCGCCGCTCGGCATGTAGCGCACTTCCGGGTCGCGGCCGAGGTTGCCAACGATGATGACCTTGTTAACTGATGCCATTTGATTACTCCTGCTGGGTATGATCAGCCCTGACTCTGCATGCTTCTAGGCGTCAGGGAACGTGGTAGTACAGCGCACTATTATGAGGCCGGCGCCCGGATTTGCCACAACAATTTGTTGAAATCCATCAGCCGTAACGCAGCGTCATCCCGTCGATTTTGTTGTCAATCCGACCTCATCCATAGCTCAGCAGGGAATTTATTTTGCGATTCTAGATGCTTTGTCATTGAACCGTTCATAGGGCGACCCACATACGGCGGACATGTCGTTGTCCAGGCCCTCGCGCCACCCGGATGCGCTTGCCGATCCGGCAATGCGCACATTAGAACCACTGGACAAATATACAGCCGTAACAAAAACCAGCTACACTAACGGGTTCTCCCCGATTGGCCCGCTGACCCGGTCGCTTAGCGTTCGCGGCTCCGCCACGGTGGCCCACATAAACTAATAGAAAGTCTGCCCAACTTAATGGAAGAAATTCGCATTCGTGGTGCCCGCACGCACAATCTGAAGAACATCAACCTCGACCTGCCGCGCAACAAGCTGATCGTGATCACGGGCTTGTCGGGCTCCGGCAAGTCCTCGCTCGCTTTCGACACCTTGTACGCCGAAGGCCAGCGCCGCTACGTCGAGTCGCTGTCGGCCTACGCGCGCCAGTTCCTGCAGCTGATGGAAAAGCCCGATGTCGACCTGATCGAGGGCCTGTCCCCGGCCATCTCCATCGAGCAGAAGGCGACGTCGCACAATCCGCGCTCGACCGTCGGCACCGTCACCGAAATCCACGATTACCTGCGCCTGCTGTACGCGCGCGTCGGCACGCCGTATTGCCCGCAGCACCCGCATCATCCACTGGCCGCGCAGACCGTGTCGCAGATGGTTGACTCGGTGCTGGCCATGCCGGAAGGCACCAAGCTGATGATCCTGGCGCCGGTCGTAGCCGGCCGCAAGGGCGAGCATGGCGACCTGTTCCTGGCGATGCAAGCCCAGGGCTTCGTGCGGTTCCGTATCGCCAGCGGCGTGGCCGCGGCCAAGATCTACGAGATCGACGAGCTGCCCAAGCTCAAAAAGACCGAGAAGCACACGATCGACGTCGTGATCGACCGCATCAAGGTCAATCCGGACATCAAGCAGCGCCTGGCCGAGAGTTTCGAGACCGCACTGCGCCTGGCCGATGGCCGCGCGGTTGCGTACGAAATGGACACCGAGAACATGACGGTGTTCTCGAACAAGTTCGCCTGTAATGTCTGCGGCTACTCATTGCAAGAGCTGGAACCGCGCCTGTTCTCGTTCAATAACCCAATGGGCGCCTGCCAGGAATGCGACGGCCTGGGCCACATCGAATTCTTCGATCCAAAACGGGTCGTGGCCTTCCCGCACCTGTCGCTGGCGTCCGGCGCCGTAAAGGGCTGGGATCGCCGCAACCAGTTCTATTTCCAGATGCTGCAGAACCTGGCGTCGCACTACGACTTCGACCTCGACATACCGTTCGATAAATTGCCGGCGGCGTCGCAGGATGCCGTGCTGTTCGGCTCGGGCAAGACGGCGATCCCGTTCAGCTATGTGAACGAGCGCGGCCGCACGGTGATCCGCGAGCACACGTTCGAAGGCGTCGTCAACAATCTGCAGCGCCGCTATCGCGAAACCGATTCGATGGCCGTCAAGGAAGAGCTGGCGAAGTTCATCAACGAGAAGAAGTGCCCGTCGTGCGAAGGCGCGCGCCTGCGCACCGAAGCGCGGTACGTGAAAATCGGCCAGGGCGCCCAGCAGCGCGCGATCTATGAAGTGTCCGACAAGCCCCTTCGCGACACGCTCGAGTTCTTCGAAACACTGGAACTGACCGGCGCCAAGAAGGACATCGCCGAGCGTGTGATCAAGGAAATCATTTCGCGCCTCAAGTTCCTGAACAACGTGGGTCTGGATTACCTGTCGCTCGACCGCAGCGCGGACACTTTGTCCGGCGGTGAAGCGCAGCGTATTCGCCTGGCGTCGCAGATCGGCTCGGGCCTGACAGGCGTCATGTACGTGCTCGACGAGCCGTCGATCGGCCTGCACCAGCGCGACAACGATCGCCTGATCGCGACACTGAAACACCTGCGCGACATCGGTAACAGCGTGCTGGTGGTCGAGCACGACGAAGACGCGATCCGCACCGCCGACTACATCGTCGACATGGGGCCGGGCGCGGGCGTGCACGGCGGGCAGATCATCGCCGAAGGCACGCTCGAGCAGATCATGAAGAACGAGCATTCGGTCACGGCCCAGTACCTCGATGGCCGGCGCCGGATCGAAGTGCCGAAGAAGCGCACCAAGGCCGATCCGGCGCGCCAGCTGGTGATCACGGGGGCCAAGGGCAATAACCTGAAGGATGTGACCCTGACGCTGCCGGTGGGCTTGATGACCTGCATTTCGGGCGTCTCGGGTTCGGGCAAGTCGACCCTGATCAACGACACGCTGTACCCGGCGCTGTCGCGTCACCTGTACGGTTCGCAGACCGAGCCAGCCGAGCACACGTCGATCCACGGCCTGGAGCACTTCGACAAGGTGATCTCGGTCGACCAGGCGCCGATCGGCCGCACGCCGCGCTCGAACCCGGCGACGTACACGGGCCTGTTCACGCCGATCCGCGATCTGTTCTCGACAGTACCGACGGCCAAGGAACGCGGCTACAGCGCGGGCCGCTTCTCGTTCAACGTCAAGGGCGGACGCTGCGAAGCGTGCCAGGGCGATGGCGTGATCAAGGTCGAGATGCACTTCCTGCCGGACGTGTATGTGCCGTGCGATGTCTGCCACGGCAAGCGCTACAACCGCGAAACGCTGGAAGTCAATTACAAGGGCAAGAACATCACCGAGGTGCTGGAACTGACCGTCGAGGATGCGCACGAGTTCTTCAAGCCGGTGCCGGTGATTGCGCGCAAGCTGCAAACGCTGCTGGACGTGGGCCTCGGCTACATCAAGCTGGGACAGAGTGCGACGACCTTGTCGGGCGGCGAAGCGCAGCGCGTGAAACTGTCGCTCGAGCTGTCTAAGCGCGACACGGGCCGCACGCTGTATATCCTGGATGAGCCGACGACCGGCCTGCACTTTGCCGACATCGACCTGCTGCTGAAGGTGATCCACCGTCTGCGCGACCAGGGCAATACGCTGGCGATCATCGAGCACAACCTGGACGTCATCAAGACGGCGGACTGGGTGGTGGACCTGGGACCGGAAGGCGGCGCCGGCGGCGGCGTCATCGTGGCAACGGGTACGCCGGAAGATGTGGCCAAGAACAAGGGCAGCGCCACCGGCAAGTATCTGAAGCCGTTGTTGAAGGCGCCTGCAAAGGCGTAACACGCCGCTTCAGGCAGCACGATCAAACAGAGGCAACGCCAGCGGCGCTGCCCCTGTTTTTTTATGCGCGCAAGGCCTGCATTGCCGCGCTGATGAACGCGCGCATGCGCTCGTCGACCATCCCGGATTGCCGCAGTGCCGGCTCGTTCTGCAAGGCTTGCCGGATCTTTTGCTGGGTTGCCGGCTGGTCGCCTGCAAACGAGCGGAACAGATCGAACCACGCCAGCGCCAACGCGCGTGCCTGCGGGGAGTCGGGCGCATGGCCTTCGTCCATCGCCGTGCGGACCTGCGCTACGAGCGGCGGCCACTCGGCATCGCGCTTGCCGAAGTTGGCGCGCATGAAGGCAAATTCATCGTCGTCGAGATAGTTCCGGTAGATCGACAGCTGGTGCGCTTTCGATGCCGCCAGGATGAACGTCATCATCTGCGGCGAAATGCCGGTGCGCTCCTGCACGCTGGGCTCGTGTTCGTGCATCGCGTTCAGCTTGGCGAACAGGATCGGATTGTTCCCCGTGTCGCGCCGGACTTTGGTCATCCATGCCATCGACAAGGCCTGCGCCTGCGGATCACTTGGGTCGGTACCGGCATCCATCAGCGCCTGCACTTGCGCAACCAGTGCCTGCCACTCGGGTTCGACATCATCGGCCTGGGTATAGATCGGTAATTGCGTGAGTTCTTCCTGCGAAAAATATTTGTCGTACATGGTCATGTGCTCCAGCGTTGTCAGCCAATCGGCCAGATCCGGTTCCTGTCCGTCGGCCAGCTGCCCCTGCAGTTGTGACAGGCGGCTGCGCAAGGCTTTGGCCTGCTGGATCTGCTCGGTCAGCAGGCCGATCTGGCGCGCAACGACCGTGGCCAGCGACAGGTCGGCTCTGGTGAGGGTAGTTCCGATGTCGGCCAGCGCCAGCCCAAACCTGCGCAATGCCAGAATGCGGTGCAGGCGGGCGATGTCGGCTTCGTTGTACAGCCGGTAGCCGGCGTCGGAACGCGCAGAAGGCGATAGCAAGCCGATCGCGTCGTAATGGTGCAAGGCACGGACCGTCAAGCCAGTGCGTTTTGCCAGTTCCCCAATTTTCAGCAGCATCGTCTCACCCTTTCTTCATGCGTGAAGACAGGATGGAGCCTGACGCCACGTGAGGGTCAAGCCTACAATGAATTACAGCAACGCCACCAGCAAATAGCTGAGGCCGACGATCACCGCGTGGACGGCAGAGCCGTCCACCCTACGCCAACAGAGGGCAGTCGTAGGGTGGACGGGTTCCCCGTCCACGCGGTGATGGTTGACGAAGAGGTCATCCGGCACGATCACAACACCACAAATGAATCAGTCGTAGGGTGGACGGGTTCCCCGTCCACGCGGTGATGGTTGACGAAGAGGTCATCCGGCACGATCACGACGCCACAAATGAATCAGGGGCAGCGCCACCGGCGCTGCCCCTGTTCTTTTTTTTATATTTTCACCGTCGCGAAGACGGCGCCTCCCCCACCAGGCAGCTTAAGCTCAAGCAGCCAGTTGTTTCTCCAGCCGGTCACGCGTGGCCACCAGCTCTTGCGGCAGGTGGTAGGCCAGCTTCTCGAACAGCTCGGTATGCAGTTTCAGTTCTTCGCGCCAGGCATCCTTGTCGATCGATGTGATCTGCGCAAATTGCTGCTCGCTGAAGTCCACGCCTTCCCAGTTCAGGTCGGTGTAGTTCGGCGTGGTGCCGAACAGGTGCTCGGTGCCGCCGGTGGCGCCGGCGGTGCGGTCCAGGATCCACTTCAGCACGCGCATATTATCACCGTAACCTGGCCACACGAAGTTGCCCTGCGCATCGGTGCGGAACCAGTTGACGCAGAAGATCTTCGGCAATGCCGCCGGATCAATTGCTTCGACCTTCTTGCCCAGATCGAGCCAGTGCTGGAAGTAGTCGCTCATGTTGTAGCCGATGAATGGCAGCATCGCGAATGGATCGCGGCGCACGACGCCCATCTGGCCGGCAGCGGCGGCGGTGGTCTCCGAACCCATCGCGGCGGCCATGTAGACGCCTTCCACCCAGTCGCGGGCTTCGGTTACCAGCGGCACGGTCGTCGAACGACGGCCACCGAAGATGAACGAGGAGATCGGCACGCCGGCAGGATCGTCCCAGGCGGCATCAATGACCGGATTTTGCGTAGCAGCGACCGTGAAGCGCGCATTCGGATGCGCCGCCTTGGTGCCCGATGCCGGCGTCCAGTCCTTGCCCTGCCAGTCGATCAGGTGGGCCGGTGCTTCTTTGGTCATGCCTTCCCACCAGACGTCGCCGTCGTCGGTCAGCGCGACGTTGGTGAAGATGACGTTTTCACGCAGCGAAGCCATGCAGTTCGGATTGGTCTTGTCGTTGGTGCCCGGGGCCACGCCGAAGTAGCCGGCTTCCGGGTTGATGGCGACCAGCTTGCCATCGGCGCCCGGCTTGATCCAGGCGATGTCGTCGCCGATGGTCGTGACTTTCCAGCCGTTGAATGCCTGTGGCGGGATCAGCATTGCGAAGTTGGTCTTGCCGCAGGCCGACGGGAACGCGGCGGCGATGTATTTCTTGTCGCCTTGTGGTGATTCGACGCCCAGGATCAGCATGTGTTCGGCCAGCCAGCCGGTGCCGCCCTGCTGCGCTTCCTGGTACCCCATGTTCGACGCGATGCGCAGCGCGAAGCACTTCTTGCCCAGCAGCGCATTGCCGCCGTAGCCGGAACCGAACGACCAGATTTCGCGGGTGTCCGGATAGTGGACGATGTACTTGGTGGCATTGCATGGCCATGCAACATCGGCCTGGCCATCGACCAGCGGCATGCCGACTGAGTGCACGCACGGCACGAAGTCGCCGTCCTGGCCCAGCACGTCGTACACGGCGCGGCCCATGCGCGTCATGATGCGCATATTGACGGCGACGTATGGCGAGTCGGACAGTTCGACGCCGATGTGGGCGATTGGCGAACCGAGCGGGCCCATCGAGAACGGCACGACGTACAGCGTGCGGCCGGTCATGCAACCGTCGAACAGGCCGTGCAGCGTCTGGCGCATTTCGGCCGGTTCCATCCAGTTATTGGTCGGGCCGGCTTCTTCTTTCGTGGCCGAGCAGATGTAGGTGCGGTCTTCGACGCGCGCCACGTCCGACGGATCGGACCAGGCCAGGTAGGAATTCGGACGCTTGGCCGGGTTCAGCTTTTTCATCGTGCCAGCGGCAACCATCTCGGCGCACAGGCGGTTGTATTCGTCTTCCGAACCGTCGCACCAGTAAATGCTGTCAGGCTTGGTCAGCGCAGCAATCTCAGCCACCCAATTGATGAGTTTTTGATGTTTGATGTAAGCTGGGACGTTCAGTGCGGCGACGCCGCCCATCACGGGTTGGTTCATGGGGATACCTCCAAATGCCAATTAAGAATTCGGGTGGACCGTTACCTTGCATCGTCTTCGGCCGGGGCGCCCTGCGGTCGATCACGACGTTGGGCAAGCACTCTGCGGCAGAAGCAGGAATCCACACTTGACGATACAGCGGGCAGGTCGGCAGCTTCGAGTGAAGCCTTGCGGTGCGTCTCGTGAGCACCGTTGGATACGTGTTATTCGCTTAAGTTCTGCGGCGATTGTACACCCGCAAAACAGCGTTTCGACGGGTTTCACTACAAAAAAGTAGGAAAAATGCCCGACTAATGTAGTAGGCTATTTGGGCATTTGCCCTATCGTGTTATTTGTTTACAGGCAGATCATACAATTGTGACAACACCATTGAAAATCGCGATTCTTGACGACTATCAAGACGCTGCACGCCGTCTCGCGTGCTATCCCCTGCTCGACGGCCATGAGGTCAAGGTCTTCCAGAGTTCGACGCGCGGCCTGGGCCAGCTTGCCATCCGGCTGGCGCCGTTCGATGCGCTGGTGCTGATCCGCGAACGCACCGCCTTCCCTGCAGCCCTGCTGGCCAAGCTGCCCAACCTGAAACTGATTTCACAAACCGGCAAGGTCAGCGGCCACATCGACGTGGCGGCCGCGACCGCGCGCGGCATCGCGATTGCCGAGGGCGTTGGCTCGCCGGTTGCACCGGCAGAATTGACCTGGACCCTGATCATGGCGGCCAGCCGCAAGATCGTGCCGTATGCCACCAATCTGAAAGAAGGACTGTGGCAGACGGCCTCGACCAATCCGGTGCTGAATGGCGTGGGCCGCGTGCTGCACGGCCGCACGCTCGGGCTCTGGAGCTACGGCAAGATCGGCAAGCTGGTGGCCGGCTATGCGCGTGCGTTCGGGATGCGCGTGGTGGTGTGGGGCAGCGACGCGAGCCGGCAGGCGGCGATCGCCGATGGCGTCGAGGCGGCGCCATCGCGCGAGGCGCTGTTCGAGATGGCCGATGTGCTGAGCCTGCACTTGCGCCTGGCCGACACGACCCGTGGCATCGTCACGGCAAGCGATCTGGCGCGGATGAAACCGGACGCACTGTTCGTCAACACCAGCCGCGCCGAACTGGTGGCCGATGGCGCGCTGGAAAGCGCCTTGAAGAAAGGCCACCCGGGCATGGCGGCGCTGGACGTGTTCACCAGCGAGCCGTTGGCACCGGATGCACCGTTGCTGCGCATCCCGACCGTCCTGGCAACGCCCCACATCGGCTATGTCGAGCAGGACAGCTACGAGCTGTATTTCAGGGCGGCGTTCGAGAATATCGTGCAGTTCGCGCAGGGTACGCCGACCAATATTCTGAATCCTGAGGCACTGGGCAAGCGGTAAGCGGGCCGCGGCACTGCGTTGGAACGGCGTGGTATGCGGGCTGACTTGGGTTCTAGCCTTCGCTGGAACGACGTTCATCGGTAGCAGGCCAAACTGCGCAATTGCATCCATCCCGGCTACCACCGGCACGTCGTTCCAGCGCAGGCTGGAACCCAAGGCTGACGCAAAGGTGGAAACTCAGCGCAGTTCGGGCTCGCCTTTGATGTTGATCTTCGGCGCCGGCAGCACATGCGTGCCGGTCCACAGCCCGGCCCAGCCCGGCGGCCAGCCGATATCCGGCCCGGCATAGGGTTTGAGGCCGGCGCGCACCGGGACGATCGGCACCGGTGGCGCTTCGATCAGGCCGCCACCCGGGGGCCGTTCCATGTTCAGGCTATACATATACCCGGGCAGCAGCAGGTCGCATGCCTGTGCGAACCACGCAGTGTGATCTTCGTCGCGGCCCAGCGCCTCGGCCAGCCCTTGCGGGTCGAACTTGGCCAGTGCATGAATCAGCTCATCGGTGCTGGCGCCCGGCACATCGTTCCAGCCCATCACCGGATTGTTGTTGTATTCGGCGCCCGAGCCATACCAGCCTTCGCGCCAGGTGCGCTGCATCCAGTTGCGCGGCCCCGTGAACAGGTGCCAGCGCCAGTGCAGGCCGGACGGCTTCGGCCACGAGTACAGATACAGTTTCTGGTAACCGGCCTCGTGCAGCGCGCGCACGACGGCCATCAAGCGCGCGTGCGGCATGCGGTCGGGCGGGGCGCGCCGGAACAGGATCGGCTCGCCGTCGGCGTGCTGCACCTCGTCATTCGACAGGTTCAGGTCTTGCGCGCGCGACTCGTTGCCGAAGCGCGCCGACACCCACCCGGTGAGCAGGTTGACATGCGTGATCACGCCATAGCCGCGATGGCGCTGGAAGATCACGGTTCCGGGGGCAACTGCTTTCATGGCAAATATGGAAATAGACAGGAGAAAAGGAAAACGATGGGGAAAATACTCATCCGATCCGGACGATTCTAGCGCAGTCGCCTGGAGATCGCTGATGGTTTGGCGATATCATGAGGACCTTTTTTCAGCGAGTGGATAAACCAACATGACTTTGCGACTCATCGCCACCGGCGGCACTTTCGACAAGCATTACAACGAACTCAATGGCGTGCTGGGCTTCGCCGAAAGCCATTTGCCAGAGGTCATCAAGCGCAGCCGCATGACGGTGCCGGTGGCGCTGGACGTGCTGCCGCTGCTCGATTCGCTCGAGATGGGCGACGCCGACCGCGAGCGTGTGCTGACGACCTGCCAGGCCGCATCCGAGAAGGCCATCGTGATCGTGCATGGCACCGACACGATGCGCGAGACGGCTGCCGTGCTGGGCGCGGCGGGCCTCGACCAGACCATCGTGCTGACCGGCGCCATGATCCCGTACTCGATCGCCAATTCCGACGCGCTGTTCAACCTGGGCTTTGCCTGCGGCGTCGCGCAGCTGCTGCCGGCCGGTGTGTACGTGGCAATGAACGGCCAGGTGTTCCCGTGGGATAACGTGACCAAGAACCGCAGCGCCGGCGTGTTCCAGGAATTATAAACAGAAACGAAAAACGAAAAACGGCCGGACACCAGGTCCGGCCGTTCGATGCACCGGCGCCTGATTCAGGCGCCATGTACCTGACGCCTGCTTACGCCTTGGCTTCGCCGCCCAGCGCTTCGACGATATCAGCCAGCATCTTCGACAGCTCGCCCGTCATCAGGACGATATCGTTGTCGAAACGTTCGTCGTCGTTGTGGGTCGCGCTTTCACCTTCTTTGATCACGTCCAGTGGCTTGATGCCCTTGATCGCCAGCGACTCGGTCAGCACGAAGCTGACGCGGTCGTTCCAGGTCATGGCCAGGCGCGTGCACTGCTTGCCGGCGGCAATGTGACGGCGGATGTCGTCCGGTTCCAGCGTGTGCTTCACGTAGCGCACGGCAGCGCGGCTCTCGCCGGTGGCGCGCAGTTCGGTGTCCTGGTCGATCGTGAAGCCGTACGGCGCTTCATCGGCCTCGAGCCAGCCGGTCATCACGGCCACTGGCGAGCGCTGCACACGGAGCGACTCCAGCGGCATCTTGTCGACGGCCTTGAGCAGCAGCTTGACGACGTCGTCGGCCTTGGCCGGGCTGGCCGCATCGACCACGAGCCAGCCATTGACCGGGTCGATCCAGGTCCAGACATTGCTGCGCAGCGTGAAGGCGCGCGGCAGCAGTTCGTCGGCCACGCGCTCCTTCAGTTCCTTCATGGCTTTTTTGCCTGGCGGGAAGCCCTGCGCTTCTTCCATCTCGGCCGCCTTGGCCTTGGCCACCTGGTTGATGACCGATGCCGGCAGCAATTTCTTTTCGGTGCCCAGCATGATCAGCATCTGCTTGTTCACGACATGGACCAGGCCGCCATTCGGGCGCGGTGCGTCCCAGCCCTGGCGCAGCAATTCATTGCTGTTGGCAGGCACGAAGCTGCCCGGCTCGAGGGCCTTTTCCAGCTGTTCAGGGGTGTAGGCCCAAGGGGCCGGCAGGCGGTAGATCTGGAGATTCTTGAACCACATAGGTTTAATCCACTTGTTTCAGTATTTCTAGGGAACGACATTCTACGCTGCACAGCAGCCGCAGCGTCAAAAATGTCAGGGGGTTGTCGCGTCATCCGGAGAATCGTCGAACAGCCGTAACTGCTCGACAATCTCGGTGTCGCCCAGGCGCACGCCGACGCCCAATAATCGCACCGGCCGGCTGGCGCGCGCCCAGCCGGTCTCCAGTAAACGTCCATAAGTCGGAATATTGGGCGCATATCCCACACATTCGACGGTTGTCTGCTGGAAGTCCGAAAACTTGATCTTCACGAACAGCTTGTTGATGAATTTTTCAGCATTTGCCCGCTTGATACGGCCCAGCAAATGCTCGTGCAAATCGGGCAGCAGCTTCAGGCAGGCGGCCAGGTCGGGCACGTCCGGCGTATAGGTTTCTTCGGTGCTGATCGACTTGCGCTCGCGCGAGGTATTTACTTCACGGTGGTCGATCCCGCGGCTCAGGTCATACAGCCGCACGCCGAAGCTGCCCATATGCTCCTGCAGCTTGTCCAGACTCCAGCCGCGCAGATCGGCGCAGGTCTGGGCGCCGAGGCGGTTGAGTTTCTCGGCCGTGACCTTGCCGACGCCGTGCAGCTTCTTGACCGGCAGCGCCGCGACAAACGCGTCGACTTCTTCGGGCCGCACCAGGAACAGGCCGTCGGGCTTGTTCCAGTCGCTGGCAATCTTGGCGACGAACTTGTTCGGGCCCACGCCGGCCGAGGCCGTTATGCCCACCGTCTCGACGATACGGCGCCGGATCTCCTGCGCGATCAGCGTCGCGCTGCCCTTGCAGTGCGGCGAATCGGTCACGTCCAGATAGGCTTCGTCGAGCGACAGCGGCTCGACGATCTCCGTGTAATCCTGGTAGATGGCCATGATCTGGCTGGACGCGATGCGGTACTTTTCCATCGCCGGCGGAATCACCACCAGCTCCGGGCACAGCTTCATCGCCTGGGCCGTGGCCATCGCCGAATGGATGCCGAAACGGCGCGCTTCGTAATTGCAGGTGGCAACCACGCCACGCTGGTCGGCGCGCCCGCCCACCGCCAGCGGCCGGCCGCGCAACGACGGATCGTCGCGCATCTCGACCGATGCATAAAAGCAGTCGCAATCGCAGTGGATGATTTTTCGGGCTGGGGCGTTCACGCTGGCGGGCCGCCCCATGCGGTCACAAACTGCCGGGGTCGCTTACTGTAATTGCATACAGTATCTTCTAAAAATCTCCCCCGTGCAAATCTTGCTCATTTCTTGGCATCCTTCCCGGTGAAGCCGTTCTTCACCTTGCTGAAGTCGGCCTTGCGGATCATCCCGTGCACGCCCTTGGTACCGTCAACCACCTGGCTGACCTGGAAGTCACTGGCCGCGCTCAGGTAGGCAAATGCGGTGGGACGGTCCATGCCCAGCATCTCGGTCAGGAAGCGGATCGATTCACGCGTGGCGTCCTTCATCGCTTCATCCAGATCGGGGTTCAGGCCGATCGTCACCCAGTGATCGGCCGTCTCGCCCAGCGGCCTGGCCAGGCTGCCCGAGCGCGATGGAATGCCTGGGTCGCCCTTCTTCAGCACCGTGATGCGGAAGGTCGGGCGCATCGAATGCTCGAGTGCGGTCAGCGCCACCTCGCCGTCACCCTGCGCCATGTGCGGATCGCCCGTGTAGAAATTGCCCCCCTTGACCAGCACCGGCAGGTAAACAGTCGAGCCGACGCCCAGGTCGTTGATGTCCATATTGCCGCCGTACAGGCCAGGCGGCACCGAGTGCACCGGCTTGGTCGTGTCCGCCGCGACGCCCATCACGCCCATGAACGGGGCGGTCGGGAACGTCACTTCGGTGCCGTCGGCGGTCTTCATCACGGCTTCCCACTTGCCGGCCTTGGTGCGCCGGATTGGGGTGAACACCGACACATTGTTGTAGGCGCTCGGGTTGGCAGCCGAGGCATCTGCGGTCGGCTTCGGCGTTTCCGGGAATTCGCCGGGCAACGCCCCCTTGCCGTGGCGATTGGAAATCACGCCATACGGCACACGCGGCACGGCCGACAGCAGCTCGACCTTGAGCACGTCGCCCGGCTCGGCGCCGTCGATCGCCACCGGCCCGGTCACGATATGCGGCCCGTCTTTGGCAAAATCATGGGCCATCGACGAGCCCGTGATGACGATACCATCCTTGAGGACCATATTGGCGGGAATGCCCTTGCTGCCAAAATACGCCAGCGGATTGCGGCCCTGGTCTTCCACCAGGCCTTCATGCGACAGCGTATCGAAGACAATCGTCGCGCCGGACGGGATCGACAGCACCGGTTTGGTGGCCGCGTTCGGCAAATAGCCCCAGGTGACCGTCTCCACCGTCGAGGGCACGTAATACACCTCGTGTTTGGTACCGGGCACAAGGACCCGCCCGGGCTCGTCAGCCAGCGGTTGCAGCGGGAGCTTGTCGGCGGTCTGGGCAAACACCGCGGTCGCGGGCGCAAACACGGCCAGGGCAAGGGCGGTCGCGAGCGTAATGGTGCGCAATTTCATGGTGGACTCCGGTCGATGGCTGCTTGGCAGGGAACCCTGTATGCATGCAATCAACGTGCCATGTGAAATCAGGGCGTGCAGCGCTGCAGCACCCCCTGCGCACGCACCGGCAAGGTGCGTGCGCCACGACTTACCTGGTCAATGCCAGCGCATACCGGCCATTGCTCGTACCGGTGCCGCCGCTTGCGTACACCACCCTCAGATAGAGGACCGCCGTGCTGGTGCTGGTATTGGCAAAGGTGGCGGTGTCGGCCACACCGGCGCGGTTCACGCTCGCGCTCAATTGCTTGCCTGCGCTGTTGTACAACTGCAGGTCATAGTTGGCCGTTGCCAGTACCGCGCTCAAGCTGGCCTTGAGTGTCTTGCCGGCCGGCAGATCGACCCGGAAGTAGTCGGTATCGGTCGTCGTGCCCAGGTTGCCGGTGACGCTGGCATTGGCGGGCGTGACCGTATTGGCCGTCGCGATCGTGTTGTTCGCTTCGCTTTCGGCAACGACGACGGGCGCGGCGCTGGTCCTGGCCCATGCTGCGGCTGCCGCCGCATCGACGATGCCGGTCCCGCACCCCGTGCAACTGGCCGGGAACGCACGCGCCGTCGACTTCAGCCTTGTTGCGATCTCGTCCGGCGTCAGGTTGGTGTTGAGCGCGAACATCAGCGCAGCCACGCCGGCCACGTGCGGCGCGGCCATCGAGGTGCCCTGGTAGGCCGCGTAGGTGTCTGCCAGCGGCCCGCTCCGGCCGCTGTTGAGCGTGGACAGCACACCCGAGGCGCCATCGCCACCCGGCGCGGCCACCGCGACCAGCGCGCCGAAATTGGAATAGCGTGCCCGCCCGCCAGTGCGCCCGGTGGCGGCCACCGCGATCACGCCGGTGCAGTTGGCCGGGCTGGCGTTTCTGACGTCCATGGCCGAATTGCCTGCTGCGGCCACCACCACGGCGCCGCGCGAGCGGGCCCCGTTGACGGCGTTCTGCATCGTCGCGCTGCAGGCCCCGCCCCCGCCGAGCGACAGGTTCAGCACGCGCGCCTTGTTGGGATTGGCGGGCACGCCCGCGACGACGCCGCCCGATGCCCAGGTGATCGCATCGGCGATGTCGGATGTGTAGCCGCCGCACTTGCCCAGCACGCGCACCGGCAGGATCTTGGCGTTGTACGCCACGCCCGCCACGCCGGCGCCGTTGTTGGTGCGCGCCGCTATCGTGCCGGCCACATGCGTGCCGTGCCAGCTGGATGGCTGGTCAGAGAATGGCTGGCCGCCACCGCAGGCACCGGCCGTGAGGCCGTCACCCGGGTCGGTCGCATCGCTGTCGCGCCCATTGCCGTCATTGCCGATGGCGGCGGTGCTGATGAAGTCGTAGCCCGGCAGGAACTGGCCGCTCAAATCGGCGTGCGGACGGTAGCCGGTGTCGATCACGGCCACCACCACGCCGGTACCGGTCGAGATATCCCAGGCGGCCGGCAGGCGCAACCCGCCAACCGTATCGTAGTAATGCCACTGGTCGGTATAGCGGGGATCGGTCGGTGTGGCCGCGTGCGTCATGATGCGGTCCGGCTCGGCATATTCGATCGACGCATCGCGCGTCATCATCTCGGTCGCCAGCGAGCGCACCTCGGCCAGATTGTGCCGGCGATCGAGCTTGAACACCTTTGCGCCGTTCGCCAGCGCATGGCTTTCCCGGACCAGCACGCCAAACTGCTGGCCGGCGCGATCGAGCCTGGCCTTGCGCGCGCTGCTGCCGCCTTCCACGATCACTGTCGATCCATTGGCGGCGGGCTGGGCATCGCGGTACTTCACGATGACGCGGTCGGTTTCCAGAATGGACTGCGGCTCCTGGGAGCCCGCGGCGGCGGCGGCTGCGCACACCGGGAGGGATGCCAGCGCCAGCCAGAGTGCAGCGCGCTGCGTCAACGTCGCTGCGTGCATCGAATACGTTTGTTTCATGATTTTCCCGTTCAAGTTCTGCATCAGGCATGTCGATGCGCCTGAGTCATGACAAGACCAGCTGCACCGGGCGCGGCACCATAGCGGCAGATTCAAGAGTAGCCGCAAGGAAACATATTGTCGCGTGGGAAATCACACCCTTTCAGCATAGTTACAACACTTGCACTGGTCGTTTCCTCATTAACATTTTTTCTTTGGCGTAACTTTTTGAACGCAAAATATGTAACGGGCAATTTCAGTTAATTAACAATCATGAACAGGGAATTCTGAGCCAAAAAAAAACACGCGCGAACGAATCGCGCGTGTCCTGGATCCAAAAAATGACCCTGGCCATGACGGTGGCGCAGGGTTACTGGCTTACCAGCTCAGTTTCAGCGAATAGCGGCCATTGGTCGCGCCGGTACCGCCCCCGTAATACGTCACACGGACATAGCGGATCGCCGTGCTGCTGGTGGTATTGGCCGAATTGACGGTATCGGTCGCGCCGGCGCCGTTCTGGCTGGTGCCCAACTGCGCGCCGGTGCTGCTGTACACGTACAGATCGTAGTCGGCCGTCGTCGATGTCGGGCTCAAGCTGGCTGCCAGCGTCTTGCCAGCTGGAAGATCGACGCGGAAGTAATCGGTGTCGGTCGTGCTGCCCAGGTTGCCGGTAACAGTCGTGTTGCTGGCCGTGACCGGGTCTGCCGTGGCGGTCGTGTTGTTCGACTCGCTCTCGGCCAGCGTGGTGACCGGTGTACCGCCACTGCCGCCCGTGGCCGACGCCACGGCAGCGGCCGCATCGACGATGCCGGTGCCGCAACCCGAGCAGCTGGCCGGGAACGCGCGCGCCGTCGACTTCAGTTTCGACTCGATCTCGTCCGGCGTCAGGTTGGTGTTGACCGCCAGCATCAGCGCTGCCACGCCGGCCACGTGCGGGGTGGCCATCGACGTGCCCTGGTAGGCCGCGTAGCTGTCCGCGGCCGGTGCGCCGGTGCCGCTGTTGAGCGTCGAGAGCACGCCCGAGGCCCCATCGCCGCCGGGCGCGGCCACATCCACCAGCGTGCCGAAGTTGGAGTACGACGCCCGTCCACCGGTGCGGCCCGTGGCCGCCACCGCGATTACACCCGAGCAGTTGGCAGGGCTGGCATTGCTGACGTTGACCGCGTCGTTGCCGGCAGCGACCACCACCACCGCGCCGCGCGAGCGGGCACCGTTGATGGCGTTTTGCGTCGTTGCATCACAGGCACCGCCGCCGCCCAGCGACAGGTTCAGCACGCGCGCCTTGTTGGCGTTGGCTGGCACACCCGAGACCGTGCCACCGGACGACCAGGTGATCGCGTCGGCAATGTCGGACGTGTAGCCGCCGCACTTGCCCAGCACGCGCACTGGCAGGACCTTGGCGTTGTAGGCCACGCCTGCCACGCCGGCGCCGTTGTTGGTGCGCGCCGCCACCGTGCCGGCCACGTGTGTGCCGTGCCAGCTCGATGCCTGGTCACGGGTCGGCTGGCCGCTGCCGCAGGAACCGGCGGTGACGGCGTCGCCCGGGTCGCTCGCATCGCTGTCGCGGCCGTCGCCGTCGTTGCCGATGGCGGCAGTGCTGATGAAGTCATAGCCGGCCAGTTGCTGGCCGCTCAGGTCGGCATGAGGGCGCGAGCCCGTGTCGATGACCGCCACGATCACACCGGCACCGGTCGAGACATCCCAGGCGGCCGGCAGGCGCAGGCCACCCGCCGTTTCGTAGTAGTGCCACTGGTCGGTATAGCGCGGGTCGGTCGGCGTGGCCATGTGCGTCATGATGCGGTCCGGCTCGGCGTATTCGATCGACGGATCGCGTGCCATCATCTCGGCGGCCAGGGACTTCACTTCGGCAAGATTGCGCTTGCGGTCGAGCTTGAACACCTTCGCGCCGGTGGAAATCGGATGGCTTTCCTGGACCAGGATGCCGAACTGCTGGCCGGCGCGGTCGAGCTTGGCCTTGCGCTCGCCGCTGGTACTGGCCACCCGCGCAGCGATGCCATTGACGGCCGGTTGCGCGTCGCGGTACTTCACGATGATCCGGTCGGTTTCCACAATGAACTGTGGCCCCGGGGACGCCGCATCGCCCGCAGCCGCCAGGGCTGCGCTCGAGGCCAGCGCCAGGGATACCGCGGCGCACATCTTCAATACGACAGGACGAATCGAATGCGTTTGCTTCATTTTTCTTCCTTGTTCAAGGTTTTCCGTCGGGCGAAAGGGCTCGCCCGTATCGTTGTAGTCCGGACTTTGCCGGCGCCGCATCGAGGCGGCTCAGCCAGCGTAGCGCGAAAGAAAGATTTAACGGAACGCAAACCTGAGAGAGTGAAGCGTGCATACAACGGTTACATGTCTAAATTTTGCAAAACCATGTTTTGTTCGGCAAAACATAAATTTTGCAGAATACTTGACACCTAAAATTTGTTGACGAAGGTTTATCGCATCGTTCTCAGATGCAAAAAAGGGCCGCGCAATGCGCGGCCCTTGTCGTTTGTGACACGCCAGCCTCGTGGAGGCCGGTCAATTCTTAGAAATTACCCTTGAATTGCATGCCCCACTGGCGCGGCTCGTTGGTGAAGCCGGTCAGGTTGTTGAAGTCGATCGCACCGGTGATACGGCGCTGGTCGAGCACGTTGCGGCCGAAGGCTGCGACTTCATACTTGCCGTTGCCGAAGATGTAGCCGACGCGCACGCCGCCTTCGGTCAATGGTGCACCGGTGAACTCGGTCGACTCGTACAGGAAGAAGTTGACCTTGCTGCGGTACGACCAGTCGGTGTAGAAGTACAGCTCGCCGTCACGGAACGGCACGCCGTAGCGGGCCGTCGCGTTGAAGGTCCAGCGCGGTGCCTGTGGCAGTGCGTTGCCATCGATCACGACACGGCCGGCGCCGTTGATCGGATCGGTGATCGTGCACTGCGCGCAGCGGTTGACCGACAGGCTGCCGTCGCGGATCTGCGTGTAGTTGTAGCTTGCGCCAGCGCTCATGCGCAGAGCGGTGCTGATCGCTGCTTCGAAGTCGAACTCGGCGCCGCGGCCCTTGGTCTTGTCGGCGTTGATCAGGCGGTTGACGTTCGAATTGCCACCCACCACGGTCAGCTGCTGGTCTTCGATCGTGTAGTCATAGATCGAGAACGAGCCACGTGCACGGCGCTCGAACAGGTCAGCCTTGATGCCCAGTTCGACCGACTTGATGGTCTCGGCATCGGCCACGGTGATCGGCACCGACGCCGACGCAGCAGCGATACTTGGCGCGCGGAAGCCCGTTGCGGCGCGGCCATACACGTTCACGTCAGGCGTGAGCTTGTAGGTGGCCGACAGATCCCAGCTGACCTTCTTCTTGTCCGCTTCGACCGACGACGGGCCGATCTGCACGACGTTGGTCGCTTCGATGGTGCGGAACTCTTTCTCGTCCTTGGTATAGCGCACGCCGCCGCGGATGGTCCAGTCAGGCGTCAGGTTGTACGTTGCCGAAGCGAACGCAGCCCAGGCCTTGTTCTTCTGGGTCGACACCAGGCGCGAGGTGCGCGCGTAGGTGGTGCTGTCGAAGTTGTCGCTGCCGCCGGTGACGTCTTCATCGAAGAAGTAGACGCCGGTCTGCCAGTTGAACGGGCCGGTGTTCTGCGATTCGACGCGGAATTCCTGGCTGTACTGGTCGAGGTTGTTGATGTAGCCGTTGGTCTCGACCTGGAACGGGATGAAGCCCGGACCGGTTGGCGTGCCGCCGTCGATGTCGCCGCGGCTCGAGTAACCGATGATGTGCTCGTAACCGGTGATCGAGGACAGCTTATAGCCGCCCAGATCCCATTCCAGACGCAGGTTGATGCCGTTGGTTTTCAGGTCCTGATCATTCATCGCGTTGGTGACGATCTGGTCCAGATCGGTGCCGTCGGCGAAGGTGTTGCTGCCCTTCTTGATCAGGTTGGCGCGGAACAACCGTGCGCTGCCATTGGTCTGGCGCTGGTGGAAGCCCAGGAGGCCGGTAACACCATCTTTGCTGTACAAGAACTGCACGCGCTCGGCGTGTTCGTTGTAGCCGTCGAGCTCACCGCGCTTGGTGGTCTTGGCCGGGGTGCTGTAGTTGTCGACGTAGTCGTCGCGGTGCTGGCCGACGGCCGACACGCGCATTGCCACGTTGCTCGACAGCGGCACGTTGACGGCGCCTTCGGCATTGAACGTGTAGTGCGATGCCGCCGACACGTTGTAGTAGCCTTCGGTGCTGTTCAGGCGTGGCTTTTCGGATTCAAACTTGACGACGCCGGCCGGGGTATTACGGCCGAACAGCGTGCCCTGCGGGCCGCGCAGCACTTCGACGCTGGCCAGGTCGAAGATCGGGAAGCCCTTGAGGATCGGGTTCTCTTGCACGATGTCGTCGTACACGAGCGAGACCGGCTGCGAGGCGAAGGTGTTGAAGTCGGTATTGCCGTAGCCGCGGATGTAGAAGCGCGGGAAGGTACGGCCGTTCGACGATTCCACGTTCAGGCTCGGCACCTTGCCGGCCAGCAGACGGATGTCATCGCCACCCGAGACCAGGACGTCCAGTTTGTCACCCTTCAGGGCCGTTACCGACACCGGCACGTCGCGGATGTTCTCGGTACGGCGCTGCGCGGTCACGGTGACCGATTGCAGCTGCAGGGACTCGGGTGCCGGTTCGGCCGGGGCCGCCGTCTGGGCTGCAGCCTGGGCGATCGGCAGCAGGACGAGGAACGCCAGCGCTGCGCCATGGGAGCAGGTGACGCGCTTGTGCATCTTGGACATCTTGGTCATGGAGTATTTTCCTGGTGATGATAAAAGAACCGGTGTCTCCGTTCTTCTTTTCCAACGCCCCCCCGCCGGGTGCGCGGGCGGTGCTACCCCGCCCCTGGCAACGCGCATCTATGGCGCCCATCTTTGCGATGTTTTAAGGTTGCCGACTTGCTAAAGGCGGTATTGTCCGTGATGGTTATCAGCCGGGCAAGTAAATAACGCCATGACGCCATGATTACAACACATGCAGATCGTCGGCTGCGGCCGGGGGTCATGACCAGAAAAAATAGCGCTTTCGATATTTTTTCGAAAAACCCCTTGCAGACCCGCAAACGCACCCTCTATAATTCGGTCCTCTTCGACGCAATGACAAGCGTCAGTAGACATCAACGAGATGGGCGCTTAGCTCAGTTGGTAGAGCGGATCCCTTACACGGATTAGGTCGGGAGTTCGAGCCTCTCAGCGCCCACCAAGCATCTCGACGATGGATCGAAGGCTGATCTTAGTAAAACGGAGTGGTAGTTCAGTTGGTTAGAATACCGGCCTGTCACGCCGGGGGTCGCGGGTTCGAGCCCCGTCCGCTCCGCCAGCATCACTGAAAAAGGGTCCGATTCGTCGGGCCCTTTTTCTTTTTCCATTGCGTGTTTGTGTGCGCGGCTTGCGCCGCGCTTCCCCGCTACGCCCGCTTGCGCACCAGTTCCCCGATTTCCACCCGATCCCGCCCCGCGCGCTTGGCCGCATACAGCGCATGGTCGGCACGCGCCATGGCACCACCCAGATCCTCGTGCGGATCGAGCACCACGACGCCGATACTCACTGTCATGCGGTAGGTCGGGCCGCTGGTGATGATCGTCGCCTCGCGGATCGCCCGGCGCAGCCGCTCGGCGGCCTGCACCGCCGCATCGAGATCGGCCCCGGGCAGCAGCAGCGCGAATTCTTCGCCACCGAGGCGGCCGATCGTTTCATGCTCGCGCAGGAGCTGCCGTACGGTGCGTGCGAAGACGACCAGCGCCTCGTCGCCGGAGGCATGGCCCCAGCGGTCATTGATCTGCTTGAAATGGTCGATGTCGATCATCAGGAGACCCAGGCCGGTGCGCTGGCGCTGGGCCAGCAGGCGTGCGCCGTCGGCCTGCTCCAGAAATGCGTGGCGGTTCGGCAGTCCGGTCAGGCAATCGGTCGTGGCCAGCTTCGCCATGCGACTGTCGTCTTTCTGCTTGCACAGCAACAAAAAGCCGAAGCCGTTGACGATCATCAGCATGTAGCCGGTCAGGTACGCCACCTGCTGGGCGGTACCGTGGTCGAGCGGGCCCTTGCCCAGCCCCGCCGAAACGACCCAGACGAGGATGGCGGTGGCGAATAGCGCGTCGTTGACGCCGATGATCCGCTGCAGCAGCGACGCGCTGCGCCGGCGCAGCAGCGCCCATGCCATGGCGGCAGCGAAGAACGCCACGACGGCGCCCACGAGCGCGCTGAGCTGGACGTGATTGGCGCCAAGCGCTGCGCCCGCCAGCACGATGACGGACGACAGCAGCGTAATCGGCAGCAGCACCCGGCCCCAGCGTGCGAAGCCGAAGAAAACGCAATAGGCCGCCATTTCAAGAGACATGGCGAGAATCCAGACAACCCCCTCCAGCCCGGAGAATACCGGCAAGCCCAGCACTGGACTCGCCCAACCGATCAGCTGGCTCACGCCCATGCCAAGCCGCGCCCACATCCACAGGCGCAGCCCGGCACTGGGCGCCGCACCATGGGTGTATCCCGCCATCAGAATCGCAAAGCCGACGTTGCCGATGCCGAGTGCAAGAAGAAAAGTCTGTATATCGATCACTGCCTGTCCTTGAAAAGGCACTAGCACTCCGCCCTGCCTCACAGCGCGCCGGGCTTTATAAAAACACCATTGATGTTGCCCTATGGAATTATGTTACACGTTTTTCAAGACTGGCGAGCGCACGCTTGACACACCCTATGGACGCGCCGCCACACCGCCGTGCGCACGCGACGCTTTTTGATGCGTGGCAGCATCTGATCGCGGATAATCAAACGGACAACAGACCGCACCACCCTGGAGCACGCCTTGATTTTTCGTTTTCTCAAACCTCCGCGCATGTCGCCGCGCCTGCATCGGCTCAAGAGCTCATCGCTGTTTGCTGCGCTGACGCCGCTGGAACTGAAGATCGTCGACGGTCTGCTGCACGAGCGCCGCTATTTAAAAGACGAAATCATGTTCGACGAGGGCGAAGAAGGCCAAGCGCTGTATCTGTTGATGAGCGGCCGGGTGCGCATCAGCCGCCTGCACGAGGGCATGACGCAGGTCGTGGCCGAGCTCGAACCGGGCGGCTTTTTTGGCGACCTGGCGCTGCTCGACAATTCGCCCCGCAATGCCCAGGCACGCGCGCTCGAACCGTGCGAAGTGGCCGTGTTCTTCCGCGCCGACTTTTTGGGCCTGATGGAAACCGACGCCGTCATCGGCTACAAGATCTCGCTGGCACTGGCGCGCCACATTGGCCTGCGCCTGCGTGAATGGATGGGCACAGGCCGGCCGCAGCTGGAAGCGCTGTGAGCACCCACCTCGACCCTGCCCACGGCCCCGAGCGCGCCGGCCCGGTCGTCTGGACCGGCATTATCGGCGGCACCTGCCTGCTCCTGCTCGTCGTCCAGAAGCTGCTGTGGCTCGCCCTGCCCTTCATCTTCGGCGCCGTCCTGTATTACATCCTGCTGGGCCCGATGCAGCGCATGGTGCGTTCAGGCTTTGGCCGCAACGCTGCCGCGCTGTGGGTCTGCACGCTGTTCTTTGCCCTGACCGCGCTGGCGCTGACAGCGGCCATGGCCTGGAGCGACGGTCCCGAAGAAGATTCATGGGAAGCGACGATCAGCCTGTATCTCGACGGTGGCGTCGCCTTCGTGCGCAACTCGATGGGTTTGCTGGAAGCGAAATTCCCGCTGCTGGCCGAGATGCGCCTGACCTCGACCGTCAACCGCGCGTTCACCAACTACACCAGCGACTTCGCGCAGAACCACCTGGGCGACATCGTCGTCGGCATCGTGACCTGGGTGCCGTCGCTGTTCCTGGCGCCGTTCCTCAGCTTCTTCCTGCTGCGCGACGGTGTGCGCTTCAAGAAGTTCCTGGCGCGCGCGGTGCCGAACGCCTACTTCGAGCCGGCGCTGTACCTGCTGCACGAAGTCGACCAGACGGCGCGCCGCTACTTCGAAGGGCTGCTCAAGCTGACGGTGCTCGACACGATCGTGCTGGCGCTGGGCCTGTGGATCATCGGCGTGTCCTCGCCCCTGCTGCTGGGTTTGATCTCGGCGGTGCTGGCCTGGGTGCCGTTCGTCGGCTCGATCGCCGGCTGCGCGCTGGTCGTCATCGTCGCGTCGACCGATGCACCAGGCAACCCGCTGATGGCCTACGGCGCGATTGGGGTGTTCGTGCTGGTGCGCCTGCTGGACGACTTCATCTTCATGCCGGCCACGCTGGGCCGCAGCCTGCACATCCATCCACTGGTCACGGTGCTGATGATCTTTGTCGGCGGCATGCTGGCGGGCGTGGTGGGATTGATGCTGGTACTGCCGCTGCTGGGCGTGGTGATGGTGATCGGCGAGACGCTGGGTGTTCTGGTCACGCATCCGCGCCTGCGGGCACGGCATCGCTATGCCAACTCGCTGCGCACGCGCCAGGCCAGCATGGACCTGGACATCGCGCGCGAACGGCGCGGGGCGCCGACGCCGAATGCGAAACTGAAGACCAAACCGTAACAGGCAACATTGCACCACCAAAAAAACCGGCGCCTCAGGCGCCGGTTTTTTTTGTCCGTTCGAGCGCGATTATTTGCGCACGGTCTTCGGCTTGGCCTTGATGGTCGACAGGATCGACGGCTTGACCTTCGACGGCGGCGCCATGAATGGCGTGGTGGCCGGCGTACGGTCGGTGCGGCCGCGTAGTGCGCCGGCGCCCGTCGTGCGCTTCGGTGCGCCATCAGCTGGCCGCCCTTTCGGCGCCATGCCGGGACCGCGGCGCTCTTCGCGCAGCGAACCGCTGGCCATCTCGCCGCCCGGGGCCGGGATCAGGTGCCGGTCGCTGTTACCGATCAGGTCGCCACGACCCATGCGATACAGGCCCTCGCGCAGAATCGGCCAGTTCTCGGGATCGTAATAGCGCAGGAACGCCTTGTGCAATTTGCGCGTCTTGCCGCTCTTTGCCGTCTCGACGATTTCCGAATCCTCGGTCACCTTGGCCAGCGGGTTGCGGCGCGAGTGGTACATCGTCGTGGCCATCGCCATCGGCGTTGGCGTGAACGTCTGCACCTGGTCGAGCTTGAAGTTGTTTTTCTTCAGCCACAGCGCCAGGTTCAGCATGTCTTCGTCGGTCGAGCCCGGGTGGGCCGCGATGAAGTACGGGATCAGGTACTGCTTCTTGCCGGCTTCGAGCGAGTACTTGTCGAACATGCGCTTGAACTCGTCGTACGCACCGATGCCCGGCTTCATCATCTTCGACAGCGTGCCCGCTTCGGTGTGCTCCGGTGCGATCTTCAGCAGACCGCCGACGTGGTGCGTGACCAGCTCTTTCACGTACTCGGGCGAGCGCACGGCCAGGTCGTAGCGCAGGCCCGAACCGATCAGGATCTTCTTGATGCCGGGGATCGCGCGCGCCTTGCGGTACAGCGAGATCAGCTTGCTGTGGTCGGTGCCCAGGTTGCTGCAGATGGTCGGGTACACGCACGACAGGCGACGGCAGCTTTCCTCGATCGTCTTTTCCTTGCACGCCAGACGGTACATGTTCGCGGTGGGGCCACCGAGGTCGGTGATGGTGCCGGCGAAATTCTTGGTCGTGTCGCGAATCAGTTCGATTTCGCGCAGGATCGACGGCTCGGAGCGGCTCTGGATGATGCGCCCCTCGTGCTCGGTGATCGAGCAGAAGGTGCAGCCGCCGAAGCAGCCACGCATGATGTTGACCGAGTAGCGGATCATTTCCCAGGCCGGGATGTGCGCCTTGCCGTAGCTCGGGTGCGGCGCGCGGGCGTAGGCCATGTCGTAGACATTGTCCATCTCGTCCATTGCCAGCGGCAGCGGCGGCGGGTTCAGCCAGACGTCGCGGTCGCCGTGCGCCTGCACCAGCGCGCGCGCATTGCCCGGGTTCGATTCGAGGTGGAACACGCGCGACGTGTGCGCATACATCACCGGGTCGACGCTGACCGTTTCAAAGCTCGGCAGGCGCACGACGGTCTTGGCCGCTTTTTCGCGGGCCGCGGCCTGGCGCTGCTCGCGCGTCATGATCATGATCGGCTTGACCTCGGGCTCGGGCGCGGCGTTGTCGAGCGCACAGGCTTTCGGGTCTTCCAGCGCCATCGCGTACGGGTTCGGCTGCTTGTCGATGCGGCCCGGCACGTCCACGCGGGTGGAATTGTGCACGCTCCACTCTTCGTCCGGCAGCCAGCCCAGCGGCACCAGGAATGCCGTGCCGCGCAGGTCGCGGATGGTCTTGATGTTTTCGCCCGCGGCAATACGGCGCGTCAGGTCGACCAGCGCGCGCTCGGCATTGCCGAAGATGAGCAGGTCGGCCTTCGATTCGAACAGCACCGAGCGGCGCACTTTATCGGACCAGTAATCGTAGTGGGCGATGCGGCGCAGCGAGGCTTCGATACTGCCGGCGATCACCGGCACGCCGGGGAACGCTTCACGGGCGCGCTGGCAATAAACGGTCACGGCGCGGTCGGGGCGCTTGTTCGGTGCGCCTTCGGGCGTGTAGGCGTCGTCGGAGCGGATCTTGCGGTCGGCCGTGTAGCGGTTGACCATCGAATCCATATTGCCGGCGGTAACGCCCCAGTACAGATTGGGTTTGCCCAGTGCGCGGAACGGCTCGACCGAGGTCCAGTCGGGCTGGCTGATGATGCCGACCCGGTACCCCTGCGCTTCGAGCAGCCGGCCGACCAGCGCCATCCCGAAGCTCGGGTGGTCGATGTAGGCGTCACCCGTGATCAGGATGATGTCGCACGAATCCCAGCCCAATGCGTCCATTTCGGCGCGGGACATCGGGAGGAAGGGTGCGGTCGGGGCGCGGCTGGAGCGCTTGGCGACCGTCGCAAAGAGATTGGCAGGGGAGTTCATTGCCCGGCATTGTACCGGAAAACCATTTACGGAGCATGGAAGGCCCCGAAAAATGGCTTAAAATCAATGACTTGTGGCTATTAGCCTACTATTTCAGCAGCGCAGGTCAAATGCCCATGTTCGACAGGATCTGGCCGAGTTCGCGCAAGCCGTGCTCGACGCGCGGGTGGCGGGCGGCAAAACTGGCTGCCAGCTCCTGCGTGCGCGAGCCCAGGCCATAGGTATTCGCATCGAGCTCCTGCTCGGCGCGGCGCTCGAGGACTTTCTCGATATCGCCATCGAGCTGGCGCAGCAGCGTTTCCAGTTCGACGTCGGTGTCACCGGTTTCCTGCAGTTCGCGGTGCAGGGCTTTCAGGCGTGCCTTCAGGTCGGCATCGTGTTCGGGTTGCATCGTGGTCTCCGTGGATTGGTCGATTTCATTGTAAGGCATGGGGGGCGTGGGGGAGAACACGGCTGTGACGGTGTGCATACGGACTTGGGCTCCCGCCTGCGCGGGAGCGACGTTGTTCAAGTTTGCCGGAAGAGCCAGGTTGCACTCTTTAGCCATCATCTCAAGCACGTCGCTCCCGCGAAGGCGGGAGCCCAAGCAGCCAGCAAAGCTGCAACGTCGTTAATTACCCGTCAAGCCACGACGCTCCAGCAGCGGCTTGATATCCGCATCCTTGCCGCGGAAGTTACGGTACATCTGCATCGCGTCCAGCGTGCCGCCGCGCGACAGCAGGGTCTTGCGGAAATGGTCGCCGTTCTTGCGCGTCAGGCCGCCGTTGGCCTTGAACCACTCGACCGTGTCGGCGTCGAGTTTCTCGGCCCACAGGTAACCGTAGTAACCGGCCGAGTAGCCGCCCGAGAACGTGTGCGAGAAGTACGTGCTGCGATAGCGCGGCGGCACCAGGGCGAAGTCAACGCCGGCCTTTTTCAGCGCCTGCGCCTCGAACGCCAGCACGTCGGTCGGGATCTGGTTCGGCGCCAGCTGGTGCCAGGCCTGGTCCAGCAGCGCGGCGGCCAGGTACTCGGTGGTGCGGAAGCCTTCGTTGAACTGCGACGAGGCCTGCACCTTGTCCAGCAGCGCTTTCGGCATCGGCTCGCCGGTCTGGTAATGCTTGGCGTAGTTGGCCAGCACTTCCGGCCAGGCCATCCACATCTCGTTGACCTGCGACGGGAACTCGACGTAGTCACGCGGCACGCGCGAACCCGAGAAGCGCGGGTACTGCACGTCCGAGAACATGCCGTGCAGCGCGTGGCCGAATTCGTGGAACGTGGTGCGCACTTCGTCGTAGGTCAAGAGCGTCGGCTCGCCGGCGGCCGGCTTCGGAATGTTCAGGTTGTTGGCGATGACAGGCTTGGTGCCCAGCAGCTTGCTTTGGCCGACCCAGGCATTGGCCCAGGCGCCGCCACGCTTGTTCGAGCGGGCGTACGGGTCGAACGTGAAGATCGCCAGTTGCTTGCCATCGACGTCGAACACGTCGAACACGCGCACGTCTTCGTTGTAGCCCGGCAGGTCCTTGCGTTCCTTGAAGGTGATGCCGAATTCCTTGGTCGCGGCAAAGAACACGCCATCGACCAGCACGCGGTTCAGTTCGAAGTACGGGCGCAGCTGGCTGGCGTCGAACGCGTAACGCTCGGCGCGGACCTTGTCGCTGTAGAAGCTCCAGTCATACGCGGCGGCCTTGAAGCCACCCTTCTCCGCATCGATCACCTTCTGGATGTCGGCCGCTTCCTTCTTCGCGTTGTTCACGGCAGGCGTGGCCAGTTCGGCCAGCAGGCTGTTGACGGCGCCGGTGGTCTTGGCGGTCTGCTCTTCCAGGTTGTAGGCGGCGTGGTTCGGGAAGCCCAGCAGCACGGCGCGTTCGGCGCGCAGCTTGGCGATCTGCAGCACGGTGTTGCGGGTGTCGAATTCACCGCCACGGCTGCCGCGCGCCATCGATGCGGCCAGCAGTTTTTCGCGCGTGGCGCGGTTGGTCAGCACCGACAGCGATGCCTGCTGCGTCGTGTTGACGACCGGCAGAACGAACTTGCCATCCAGGCCGCGTTTCTTGGCTTCGGCGGCGGCGGCGTCGATGGCCTTGTCGCTCATGCCCGCCAGTTCGGCGCGCGAATCGACCACCAGCGCCGAGGCGTTGGCTTCTTTCAGGGTGTCTTGTGCGAACTTGGTCTGCAGGGCGGCCAGCTGGCTGTTGAAGGCCTTCAGCTTTTCCTTGTCGGCGTCCGACAGCTTGGCGCCGGCGCGCTCGAAGTCATTGTTGTAACGGTCCAGCAGGTAGGCCGATTCGCTGTCGAGCTTCAGGCTGGCGCGCTTGTCGTACAGCGCCTTGATGCGGGCGTACAGCTTGCCGTTCAGGCGGATCGCGTCGCTGTGCTGCGACAGCTTCGGCGCGATGTCGCGGCCCAGCGCGATCAGCGTGTCGTTGGTGTAGGAACCCGACAGCGTGCCGAAGGCAGTGCTCACGCGATTGAGCATGCGGCCCGAGCGCTCCATCGCGACGATGGTGTTCTCGAAGGTTGGCGCCGCCTTGTTGTTGGCGATCTTCTCGATCTCCGCCGCGTGCTGGCGCATGGCTTCGGCGTAGGCCGGGGCGAAGTGCTCGTCCTTGATCTTGTCCCAAGCCGGGTAGTTGTATTGCAGGCTGCTCTCTTTGGCGAACGGGTTGCTCGCGTCGAACGGCGCCGCGGCGGTCATGGGTGCAGCGGTCGCCGGTGCAGGCGCGGCCAACGCGACATTGGCAAAGGCTGCGCTAATGGCGGCGGCCAGAATGATGTGGGTAGGTTTCATGTTCTTGTGCTTTTCACGGTAAGGGTTAGGACCTGGCGGCATCAGTTCAGGCCGCGGCGCTCCAGCAGCGGCTCGATGACCGGATCGCGGCCACGGAAGGCGCGGTACATCTCGACCGCATCGACGGTGCCGCCCTTCGACAGCACCATATTGCGGAAGCGGTCGCCGTTCTTGCGCTGCAGGCCGCCGTTTTCCTTGAACCACTCGCCGGCATCGGCGTCGAGGCGCTCGGCCCACAGATAGCTGTAGTAGCCGGCCGAATAGCCGCCGCCCATCGCGTGCGAGAAGTACGTGCTGCTGTAGCGCGGCGGGACCGGTGCAAAGTCCAGGCCCGCGTCCTTCAGCGCCTGCTGCTCGAACGTCTTCACGTCGGTCGGGATCGCTTTCGAGCCCAGCTGGTGCCAGCGCTGGTCGAGCACGGCAGCAGCCAGGTACTCGGTGGTGCGGTAGCCTTCATTGAACTTTTGCGACGCGCGCAGCTTGTCCAGCAGTTCCTTCGGCATCACGGCGCCGGTCTGGTAGTGCTTGGCATAGCTGGCCATCACTTCGGGCCAGGCCATCCACATTTCATAGACCTGCGATGGCAGCTCGACGTAGTCGCGCGGCACGCTGGTGCCCGAGAAGCGCGGGTACTTCACCTTCGAGAACCAGCCGTGGGTCGCGTGGCCGAATTCGTGGAACGTCGTGCGCACTTCGTCCCAGGTCAGCAGGGTCGGCTCGCCCGCAGCTGGCTTGGTCAGGTTCAGGTTGTTGGTGATGACGGGCTTCTTGTCGAGCAGGAAGCTCTGGTCGACCAGCGAACTCATCCATGCGCCGCCGCGCTTGTTCGGGCGCGCATATGGATCGACCACGAAGATGGCCAGGTGGGCGCCGTTTTCTTCGAACACGTCATACACGCGCACATCGGCGTCGTAGGTCGGCAGGTCGGTGCGGCGCTTGAAGGTGATGCCCCACAGTTTGGTCGCAGCGAAGAACGTGCCTTTTTCGAGCACGTTGTCGAATTCGAAGTACGGCTTGAGCTGATTGGCGTCGAACGCGTACTTGGCGGTGCGCACCTTGTCGCTGTAGATCGCCCAGTCCTGCGCGGCCAGCTGGAAGCCGCCCTTCTCCGCATCGATCACGGCCTGGATCTCGGCCGCTTCTTTCTTCGCGTTGCGCACGGCTGGCGCGGTCAGGTCGCCCAGCAGCTTGTTGACCGACGTGGTGTTCTTCGCCGTCTGGTCTTCGAGCGAGTAGGCAGCGTAGTTCTCGTAGCCCAGCAGCTCGGCGCGTTCGGCGCGCAGCTTGGCCAGTTGCAGCACGACGTCGCGGTTGTCGAATTGGCCGCCGCGGCTGCCGCGAATCATCGACGTGGTGAGCAGTTTTTCGCGCGTGGCGCGGTTGGTCAGCACGGCCAGCGGCGCTTGCTGCGTGGTGTTGACGACCGGGATGACGAACTTGCCATCCAGGCCGCGCTTTTTCGCTTCGGCAGCGGCCGCGTCGATGGCTTTCTCGGGCAGGCCGGCCAGTTCGGCGCGGGTGTCGACGACGAAGGCCGAGGCGTTCACTTCCTTCAGCACGTTCTGGCTGAACTGGGTCTGCAGCGCGGCCAGCTTGCCGTTGTAGTCCTTGAGCTTGACCTTGTCGGCAGCGGACAGGTTGGCGCCGGCGCGCACGAAGTCCTTGTAGTAGCGCTCGAGCAGGAACGCCGATTCGGCGTCCAGGCCGAGCGTGGCGCGCTTGTCGTGCAGGGTCTTGATGCGGGCGAACAGGGCCGGGTTCAGGCGGATCGCGTCGCTGTGGGCCGCGAATTTCGGCGCCAGGTCCTTGTCCAGTGCCTGCAGCGTGTCGTTGGTGTACGAACCGGTCAGCGTGTAGAACACGGCGCGCACGCGGCCCAGCAGCTGGCCCGAGCGCTCCATCGCCACGATCGTGTTGTCGAACGTCGGCGCCGCCTTGTTGTTGGCAATCTTGCCGATTTCAGCGGCCTGCTCGCGCATGCCTTCGTCGAACGCCGGCGCGAAGTGCTCGTTCTTGATCTTGTCGAAGGCCGGGTAGCCGTACTGCAGGGTGCTCGGCTTGGCGAACGGGTTCGAGGCTGGCAGCGCAGCGCTGGCCGACTTGGAAAACGCGATGGTGGCAAGGGCAACGCCGGCTGCGATCAGCAGCAGTTTTGGACGGTTCATGGAGTCTCTTGTACGAAGGGAGAAAAAGGTACGTCAATGGCGCAGCGCCCCGCCGGCACCGCTCGTGGCGGTGCAGACGGGGCGCTGGCATGGCATCAGTCGTTCGACGGCGTCGCGGTCAGGCCGCGGCGTTCCAGCAGTGGGCCGATGACCGGATCGCGGCCACGGAAGTTGCGGAACAGGTCCATCGCTTCTTGCGTGCCGCCACGCGAGAGCAGCGTCTTGCGGAAATGGTCGCCGTTCTTGCGCGTCAGGCCACCGCTTTCGGTGAACCACTTGACCGTCTCGGCGTCCAGGCGCTCGCTCCACAGGTAGGCGTAGTAGCCGGCCGAATAGCCGCCGCCCATCGAGTGCGAGAAGTACGCGCTGCGGTAGCGCGGCGGCACCGGCGCATACGCGACGCCCGCATCGGCCAGCGCCTTCGCTTCGAAGCTCAGCACGTCGGTGGGCACCTGGTTTGGCGTGATCTGGTGCCAGCGCTGGTCGAGCAGCGCCGCCGCCAGGTAGGCGGTGGTGGTGTAGCCCTGGCCGAACTTCTTCGACGCGACGACCTTGTCCAGCAAGTCCTTCGGCATCGGCGCGCCGGTCTTGTAATGCTTGGCGTAGTTGGCCAGCACTTCAGGCCAGGTCACCCACATTTCATTGACCTGCGACGGATACTCGACGAAGTCGCGCGGCACGTTCGTGCCCGAGAATTTCGGATACTTCACATCCGAGAACATGCCGTGCAGCGCGTGGCCGAATTCGTGGAACGCAGTGACCACTTCGTCATACGTCAGCAGCGTCGGCTCGCCATTTGGCGGCTTGGGAATGTTCAGGTGGTTGCCGATGACCGGCTTCTGACCCAGCAGGTGCGATTGCGAGACGTACTCGTTCATCCAGGCGCCGCCCTGCTTGTTGCTGCGTGCGTACGGGTCGAAGATGAAGATCGTCAGCAGCTTGCCGTCGACGTCGTACACGTCGAAGGTGCGCACGTCGGGGTCGTAGGTCGGCAGGTCCTTGCGTTCCTTGAACGTGACGCCGTATTCCTTGGTCGCGGCGAAGAACACGCCATCGACCAGCACGCGGTTCAGGTTAAAGTACGGGCGCAGCTGGCTGTCGTCGAAATTGAATTTCTCGGCGCGCACCTTGTCGGCGTACAGCGGCCAGTCCCAGCTTGCCACTTCGAATTTGCCGCCATCCTTGTTGATTGCAGCCTGGATCTCGACAGCTTCCTTCTTCGCGTTGGTGACAGCCGGCTTGGCCAGGTCGCCCAGCAGCTTGTTGACGGCGGCCGGATTGCGCGCGGTTTCCAGCTCTTGCGAGTAGGCCGCAAAGTTCGGGTACCCCAGCAGCACGGCGCGTTCGGCGCGCAGCTTGGCCAGGCGCAGCACCTGCTTGGTGGTGTCGAATTCGCCGCCCTTGGTGCCGCGCTCGAGCGAGGCTTTCATCAGGCGCTCGCGCGTGGCGCGGTGCGTCAGGGTCGACAGGCCAGGCTGGATCGACGTGTTGACGATCGGGATGGCGAACTTGCCCTTCTGGCCGCGTTTCGCGGCTTCTGCAGCGGCGGCATTGATCTCGGCGTCGGACAGCCCGGCCAGCTCGGCGCGGGTGTTCACGATCAGGGCGGCGGCATTCGCGCCCTTGAGCACGCGCTGCTGGAAGTCGGACTGCAGCGAGGCGATCTCGCCGTTGTAGGCCTTCAGCTTGGCCTGGTTGGCCGCCGACAGGTTGGCGCCGGCCCGCACGAATTCCTTGTAATAGCGCTCGAGCAGGTGCGTCGATTCGGCGTCCAGGCCGAGCGAAGCGCGCTTGTCGTGCAGCGCCTTGACGCGCGCGAACAGCTTCGCGTTCAGGTGGATTGCATCGGTGTGCGCCGCCAGCTTGGGCGACATTTCGCGATCGACGGAGTCGAGCGTGTCGTTGGTGTTGGCGCCGTGCAGATTGCTGAAGGTCGCGTTCACGCGCGCCAGCAACTGGCCGGATCTTTCCAGCGCCACGATCGTGTTGTCGAACGTCGGCGCCGCCTTGTCGTTGGCAATCGCCTCGACTTCGCGCAGTTCTTCGCGCATGCCGGCAGCGAATGCAGGCAGGTAGTGCGCATCCTTGATCTTGTCGAACGCCGGGTATTGCAGCGGCAGGCTGCTGGGCTTGGCGAACGGGTTGGAAGCGTCGAGGGCGGGTGCGGCAGGTGCTGCGATGGCGGAACACGCCAGCGCGACGCTGGCTGCCACGATGAGCAGTTGAGGACGGATCATGAGGTCTTTCGCTAACACTGAGGAAGGGCGCTGTCGCCAACGGCTCGACAGCAGTGCGCTGAAGATCATAGCAGGCTTGCATGGCGCTTGTAACAATTAAAAAGTACCGCAATGTATCAATCCCCAGCCCCTGTATTGACGTGCATACGGGGCGCGCCGTGCTAGCATCGGGGCCCCTTTGCAGCCCCTTTGCAGCCGCTTTGCAGCCCATTTCCATGACCCTTTCTTCCTCTTCCTTCGACGCCATCGTGGTCGGCACCGGCCCCGGCGGGGCCAGCGTCGCGCGCGAACTGGCGCGTGCCGGCAGCCGGGTCCTGCTGCTGGAACAGGGCAGCGCGGCGCCGCTCGCCGGCACCGTCACGCAGATGGCATCGATGGCGGCCGTGCCCGGGCGCGGCGCTTTCATCCACCGCGATGCGTCGCTGCTGGTGGGCGGCACGACGCTGGGCGGCAGCTCGGCCGTCAATTTCGCCACTGCGGCCGCGCCGCCGGCGGCCTACTTCGCCGCGTACGGCATCGACCTGGCCCCGAGCTTGGCCGCACTGCGCGCAGAATTGCCGCTCGCGCCCCTGCCCGATACGCTGGTCGGGCCCATGGCCACGCGCATCATGATGGCGGCGCATGCGGCCGGCATCGACTGGAAAAAACTCGACAAGATGATCCGGCCGGCGCTGTGCCGCAGCGGCTGCTGGCGTTGTACCTATGGCTGCCCGTACGGCGCCAAATGGAGTGCCCGCGATTTCGTAGAACAGGCGGTGGAGCTTGGCGCCGTGCTGCAGACAGGCAGCCGCGTCACGCGCGTGCTGCTGGAGGGAGGCCGGGCCAGCGGCGTCGAGGTCAAGCATGGCGGGCAGCTGCAGACCATCCACGCGCCGCTGGTGATTCTGAGTGGCGGCGGGATCGGCAGCCCGCGCATCCTGCATGCCTCAAGGCTGGGGCCGCGCGATGCGCCGTTCTTCAGCGATCCGGTGGTGGCGGTGATGGGCAGTGTGGCCGACATCGATGGCGGCGCCGAAGTGCCGATGGCGGCCGGCTGGCATGATCCGGAAGCCGGCATCGCGCTGGCCGACCTGACCTTGCCGCGTCCGATGTACCAGGCCTTTGCGACGCAGGTCGGGCGCGTGGACCGCCTGTTCGCGCACCGGCGCACCCTCTGCATCATGGTCAAGATTCGTGACGACATCAGCGGGCGCGTCGGACCGCGCTGGGCCGACAAGCGCCTGAGCGATGGCGATCGCGCGCGCCTGCAGACGGGCGAACGGCTGGCGCGCACGATCCTGCAGGCGGCCGGTGCGCGGCACGTGTTCAAGAGCTGGCATTTCGCGGCGCACCCGGGCGGCAGCGTGCGCATCGGCGCCGGGGTCGATGCGAACCTTCAAACGAAGGCGCCGGGTCTGTATGTGTGCGATGCGTCAGTGATCCCGCAGCCATGGGGCTTGCCGCCGACACTCACCCTGCTGTGCCTGGGCAAGCGCCTGGGGCAGCACCTGGCGCAAGTCGGGTGACTCAATAGTGCGGGGGCCGTTCGTTGAGTGGTGCCTGGCCGGCGTCGCGCAGGGAGCGCAGGTGGTCGGCCAGCTTGCCGACCATTGCCTCGAGCTCGTCGATACGGCGCTCCTGGCGGTAGATGGTCTTGTTCAGCTCATCGAGCAGGTCTTCCTGCTGGGAGAGCTTGATTTCAAGATTGACGAAACGTTCTTCCTGGTCCACGGCGCACTCCGGTAAAGCCGGCATTATGCCAGCATGACCGGGTGCACCGCGCACCTGGCCGGTCAGGCGTAGGGAATGAAGTCCAGGCCCTTGCCGACCGTATCGATGACGAGGGCCTGGTTTTCCGGGCTTTCCGCGAAGTCGATCAGCGTCTGGGCGCGGCCGTTCTGGCCGATCGCCTGTGACCAGTACAACTGGCCACCGACATCCGGTTCGCGACCGAGCACATTCAGATACAGCGCCTCGATGAACCGTTCGTCGGTCGGGTTCTGGCCATACAGTGTATAGAATTCGGTCTGCTTCATGAATTCGGCTGCAACCTGTTGCAACGAGGTGCCGCCGTCCATGCGCCAGTTCCAGTAACCAAGGCCAGCTTCCTCTGCAGGACGGTCAAGCACTGCCGCATACAGGCGGAAAATCTGGGCCGAGGTGTCATCGATGGCTTTCCAGCCATTGTCGAACTTGATGCGTTCAACGTTGAACAGGCCATCGACGTCGCCGTTCGGCGCAGTCACCGAGTGACCCCAGGTTTCCTTCTTGATCGTGTAGGCCTCGCGCGCGCCGCCATACACCGCGACATCGAGACCCGCGCCGCCATCGAAGGCATTGCTGCCTGCATTCATCGTCACCTGGTCGGCACCGGCGGTGCCTGCCTGGAAGCTGTTGTTATTGATCGTCAACGCACTGGTCAGCTGTCCTGCGCGCGCATTGCCAGCGCCGTCGACTGACGCGACGATGACGTTGTAATTACCGTTTGGCAGCGGCTGCGCAGCGAACGCCCAGTTGCCATCTGCACCCACCTTGGTCGTGCCAATCTTGGTGAAGTCGCCATCGCGGTACAGCTCGATCATGCTGCCTGCTTCCCCGGTGCCGGTGAACACAGGACGATTACCGCCACCCGCCAGTGCGACGTTCATTGTCGGGACCGATGGCGGCGTCGAATCGATATGGAACAGCACCTGATTGCTGGCACCAGATACATTGCCTGCCGCATCGGTCGCCGTGGCGAAGGCGCGGTAACCCAGCGCATCGGGCAGCGCGTCCGTCGCGCGCACACTCCACAAGCCGGCTGCATTTGCCACCGTCGTCGCGATCACCTTGTCGCCGATATAGACTTTGACTGTCGAGTTCGCCTCGGCACTGCCGTTCATGGCAAGAATGTTGCCAGTCGTCGCGTAATTCGCGCCATTCTGCGTTACCGCCATGACCGGTGCCGACGGCGCCGTCATATCCGCCGCCACATTCGCGCGCTCGACGCGCATGTCGGCAAACTGCAGCCATTCGACGTTGCGCAGCGTATCGGTGCCATCGGCCCCCGACACTGCCAGTGCGCCATCGGCCAGCGTGGAGAATGCATACGCACCACGATTGCTGTTGAAAATTACCGTATCCGTTCCTGCGCCGCCGTCAATCATGTCGTTGCCTCCGTTGCCCTGCAATGTGTCGTTGAATTGGGTGCCATTCAGGACGTCGTCCTTGTAGCTGCCCGTCAGATAGCGTCCACCCGTCGTGCTGTTGATGCCGAGCTCGCCACGCAAGCCATCGCCGCCATACAGCCAGTTCAGTGCCGCGATGTCGTAGGGCCGGTAGGTGCTGTGCCAGCCGCCGACGCTGGTGTACGACATGATCGTATTGCTCGTGTTGTCTTCGCTGCCGGGCAGCACGGCCAGTCCTTCGTCACCCGATTCCGCGAACGGGTGCTTCAGACCAAGGGCGTGGCCCAGTTCGTGCAGCAGGGTTTCGTAACCCTGGGTACCGACCGTCAGGTTCTGCGTCATTCCACGCCATTCGACGTTGTCCAGATACACGTAGGCATTCGCGTTGTATGCGGTCAGCGTGGTTTCAGTGCCACTGCGTTGCGATATCCAGCTGTTCAGGCCCGTCGTGTAGGCGCCGTCCAGGTCGAGATTGGCCAGATGGAACTGGGCGCTCGTGCCGGACGTCGTTTCCTGGAACTGAATCCCGGTCACTTGCTGCAGATAGCTGAACGCAGTGCGCGCATTGGTTTGCTGGGATGCGCTGAACGCTTCCTGGCCAGTCCGGCCGTTCTCATTGCCCGCGGTAATCGAGAACGTGTAGAACAGGACGTTGGCGTTGTTATTGCTGAGGAAGTTCCAGTCCGGGCCCTTGTCCAGCAAGGCGTCGATGTGGTTCAGTCCGGTAAGCGGGGTGACAGTGATGTCGGAAGGAGTTGCCATGAATCAGCCAATAATCGTTGCAGCAAGGTAAATGCCGTGGGAATTTAGATATCAAAATCTCGTTATCCGGCAAGTATTTCTTGCTCGACACATGAAGTCAAATAGCATTTCAATCGTGCGCACGACTTGCCGATCCATCAAGGCTTGCGCACAACGGTTTACTCCGGAACCGGCCTCGGTGTTGCCAACAAGGCTTTCAAACTTGCCAATCTTGCCTTTGGACTCAGGATTTCCGACTCCATTGGCGCGGCCTCGCCAACGTCCAGCGCCATTTCCTTGATAAAGCGCGACGGGTCGCAATTGACCAGCTCGCCGGCGCGTTTTCTCCGCTTGCACCAGCTCACGTGCAGCGTGCGCTGGGCGCGCGTGATGCCCACGTACATCAGGCGCCGTTCTTCCTGGATGCGGGCCGAGATCGTTTCGATGGAAGCGTCCGGGTCGCCCTTGTGCGGCAGGATGCCCTCTTCCACACCGACCAGATACACGTGCGGATACTCCAACCCTTTTGACGCGTGCAGCGTCGACATGCGCACGGCATCCTGCTCCTCGTCCTGGCCCTCGAGCATCGACATCAGCGCCACCATCTGCGTCAGTTCGAGCAGGTTCTTTTCTTCGCCATCGCGGTCGCGCCCGCCACGGCCGCGGTCCTTGAGCCAGTTGGTAAATTCGAGCACGTTCTGCCATTTGGCCTGGGCCGCGCGGTCGTCGAAACCCTCGTACAGGTAATGCTCGTAATTCATTTCCTTCATCATGTCGTCGAGCACCTCGGCCGCATGGTCGCCGGCGCCCAGCGGGCCGGGCCGCGTAGCGCGGTCTTCCAGCTCGCTGATGAAGTGGCAGAAGTTGCGCACCGATCCCAGTTGCCGCTCGGCCAGCTTGGCCTCGATGCCGCCCTTGCGCGCCGCCTCGAACAGCGAGCAATTCCACTGCTTCGAAAATTCCCCCAGCACTTCCAGCGTGGCCATGCCGACCCCGCGCTTGGGCGTCGTAATGGCGCGGATGAAGGCCGGGTCGTCGTCCTGATTGGCGATCAGGCGCAGGTAGGCAATGATGTCCTTGATCTCGGCCTTGTCGAAGAAGCTCTGGCCGCCCGACATCGTGTACGGGATGCGCTCCTTGCGCAGCGCCTGCTCCATCACGCGCGCCTGGTGGTTGCCGCGGTACAGGATCGCGAAATCGGACCAGTTGTTCTTGCGCTGAAAGTGCTCGGACGAAATCAGCATCGCGATCTGGTCCGCTTCCTGGTCGTCGTTCTGCATGCCCATCACCTTGATCGGCTCGCCCAGGCCGTGCTCGGACCACAGCGACTTCTCGAAGATTTTCGGGTTGTTGCCGATCACGGCATTGGCCGCCTGCAGGATGCGGGTGGTGGAGCGGTAGTTCTGCTCGAGCTTGATCACGCGCAGGTCGGGGAAATCGACCTGCAGCGTTTTCAGGTTCTCGACCGAGGCGCCGCGCCAGGCGTAGATCGCCTGGTCATCGTCGCCCACGGCGGTAAACATCGGCTTCTTGCCCAGGCCCGTCACCAGGAGCTTGACCAGCTCGTACTGGCAGGTATTGGTGTCCTGGTATTCGTCCATCAAGAGGTAGCGCAGGCGGCGCTGCCAGCGGTCGCGGATCGGCTCGTTGTTACGGAACAATTCCACCGGCAAACGGATCAGGTCATCGAAGTCGACCGCCTGGTAGGCCTGCAGCGTGGCCACATAGCTGCGGTAGACGCGCCCGGCCTGGGCTTCGTCTTCGTCGCGCGCGGCCTTGATCGCATCTTCCGGATCGACCAGGCCGTTTTTCCACAGCGAAATCGTGTTCTGAATGCGGCGGATCTCCTGTTTATCGGTGCTCAGCGCCAGGTCGGACACGATCGTGTAGCAGTCGTCGCTGTCCATGATCGAAAACTTGTCCTTGAGCCCCACCCCGGCCGCTTCCTGGCGCAGGATGCGCACGCCCAGCGAGTGGAAGGTCGACACGGTCAGTTGCTTGGCCTGCTTCGGCTGCTTGAGCAGCTTGGCGATGCGCTCCTGCATCTCGAGCGCCGCCTTGTTGGTAAAGGTCAGCGCGGCAATGGTGCGTGGATCGTAGCCGCAGTGCTCGATCATGTAGGCGATCTTTTGCGTGATCACGCGCGTCTTGCCGGACCCGGCGCCAGCGAGCACCAGGCAAGGGCCGTCCAGATACAGCGCGGCTTCGCTCTGCGGCCCGTTAAGGCCGAACTTTGGTGCGTTTGACATGGGGAAGTTTTCGGTGGGACAGAGAGCGATTGTAACAATCTGGCGGGCGCAGCGGGCGATGACGCGCTTCCGGCAAGGTTGGATTGCAACAAGCCGCGGTCCGGCTTTGCTGCCCGGCATGCTCCTGCGAGTCAGCCGGGGATCGGGTACCATGCGACCTTTGCCAGCGAGACGCCAGACGCGACGCTGCAGCCCCATTTTTCTGGAAATCCGCCACATGAAATTCGAACATCTCGTCGAAATCAACGATCCGATGAACCCGCTGCTCGACACGCTCACCCGCGAGCAGTTGTGGCACGGCCTGGTGCTGCGCGCCGAGCAGCCAAAACTGTTCATTCCGCACCTGGATGCCTGCGACATCCTTGAGCGCGACGCCGGCGTCATGCGCCGCCGCCTGACCTTCGGTCCGCTGGTGATCGAAGACAAGGTCACCCTGACCCCGCTGCAGGAAGTGCATTACGACGTGCCGGCCCAGGGCGACATCGCCGCCTCGACGCTGCGCATGGTGATCGAGGCGCCGACCAGCGCCATGCTGCTGGTGCGCTTCTGCTACGACGACGGCATGGGCGAACATGTCGACCAGGCCAATGCGATGTACGACGAATTCAAGAAGTCGGCCTACGAAGAAGCCGACATCGACACGGTGCGCGTCCTGCGCCAGCTGGCCGGCCAGGGCAAGCTGGCCACCACGCTGCTCAACTGATTCAGCGGTCCGGCGATCCGGCGGCGCAGTCTACAGACCCGGCTGGGAGTCGGCTGCGAGGGTGCTGCTCTCGCCCTGCGCCAGGTTGGTCGCCAGGTCGCGCAGCGCCGTGCGTACGCCTTCTTCGATGACCGGATGGTAGAACGGCATCTCCAGCATCTGGTCGACCGTCATGCGCATCTGGCAGGCCCATGACAGCAGGTGGGCCAGGTGTTCGGCGCGCGGCGCGATCATCTCGGCGCCCAGGAACAGGCGCGAACCATACTCGGCATACACCCGCAGCATCCCCTTGTTCTGCAGCATGACGCGGCTGCGGCCCTGGTTCTCGAACGACACGCTGCCCACGGCGAACTTGGGTTGGCCGCTTGCGGACAGGGCGCGATAACTCTTGCCCAGCGTGGCGATGTTCGGCTCGGTGAAAGCCACCGCGATCGGCGTGCGGCGCAGGCCCGGGCGCACGTCGGGGTAGCGGCCCGCATTGTCGCCGGCGATCTTGCCGTGGTCGGCCGCATCGTGCAGCAGCGGCCGCTCGTTGTTGGCGTCGCCCGCGATGAAGATATGGCTGCTGCCGCACTGCATCGTGCGTGCGTCAAAGGTCGGGATGCCGTCGGCGCCCCGCTCCAGGCCGGTCAGTTCGAGGCCCAGGTCATGCACGTTCGGCGTGCGCCCGGCCGCCATCAGCACGTACTGGAAGCGCTCGCTGCTTTCCTTGCCCAGCGCATCGCGCACATGCAGCACCACCTCGTCGCCGTCCTGCACCGCTTTCACGATCTCGCTCTGGAACGCGATGTCGACTTCCTCGCCCAGCACGCGCGCCGCGCAGCGCAGCACTTCGGGGTCACTGATATTGGCAATGGAGCCGCCGCGCGCGTAGAAACGCACGCGCACGCCGAGACGGCTCAGGGCCTGGCCCAGTTCGAGGCCGATCACGCCTGTGCCGATCACGGCGACCGAGGCCGGCAGGTCGTCCCAGTAAAACACGTCGTCGCTGGTGACGATGCCGGGGCCGACGTTCTCGAGCTGCGGCAGGCGCAGCGGCGTCGAGCCGGTGGCGATGACGACGCGCCCGGCGTGGATCTCGGTATGGTCGTCGACCTGCAGCGTGCACGGGCCGGTAAAGCGCGCGTGGCCCTGCAGGCGGTCGTGGACGGGGATGGCTTCCACCGCCTCGAGCACGAAACCGACGAAGCGGTCGCGTTCGCGCTGGACGCGCGCCATCACGGCCGGGCCGTCGATCCGCACCTCGCCGGCATGCACGCCGAACGGAGCGGACGTGTCCAGCGCGTGCGCAGCCTCGGCGGCGGCGATCAGGAGCTTGCTCGGCATGCAGCCGACCCGGGCACAGGTGGTGCCGTAGTGCGCGCCCTCGATGACCACGGTGCGTGCGCCCTGCGCTTTTGCCGCGCGATAGGCGGTCATGCCGGCAGTGCCGGTGCCAATGACGGCGACATCCACATTCAATTGTTTCATGGTGCTCTTTCGCTGTTTCTTTCGCTGTTGACAGGCAAAACGATACGCTATTTCACGCGCAACCGACTCAGATATCAAGCGGGTCGACTTCGAGCGACCATTTCACGCGGGCCTTCATGGCCCGTAGCGCTTCCATCCACTCGCGCAGAAACGCCTGTAAGGCCGGGCGCGAGCTGGACTCCACCAGCAGCTGGGCACGGTCCATATTGTGCACCCGCGTCATCGTCATCGGGATCGGGTCGTTGATCAGGATCCCGTCGTGCGCCAGGCAGTCGCGCGCACTTTCCAGAAACGCAATCGCGATCGGCAGCTCGCGCGCTTCGGCCCGCAGCAAGGCCTGGTACATATACGGCGGCAGGCCCGCTTCGCGCCGTTCGTCGAGCAACTGGCCGGCAAAGCGCTCGTAATCGTGGCGCATCACCGCGCCGTACAGCGGATGCTGCACGTAGCGCGTCTGCACCAGCACCTCGGACGGTGCCCCGGCCCGCCCTGCCCGCCCCGCCACCTGCATCAACTGCGCGAACAGGCGCTCGCTGGCGCGGTAGTCCTGCGAGAACAGCGCCGTATCCGGATTCAGGATGCCCACCAGCGTCAGCTTCTTGAAGTCGTGGCCTTTGGCGACCATCTGGGTGCCGATCAGGATATCGACCTCGCCCCGGTGCACGCTGTCGAACGCCGCCTGCGCACTGCCCTTCAGGCGCGTGGAGTCGGCATCGATGCGCAGGATGCGCGCCTCGGGGAACATCGCCCGCAAGCCTTCTTCGACGCGCTGCGTGCCCCTGCCCAGCGGCTGGATGTCGACGTTGCCGCAGGTCGGGCATGAGCGCGGGATGCGCAGCTCCAGGCTGCAGTGGTGGCAGCGCAGCCGGTTCTCGGGCTTGTGCAGCACCATGAAGGCGGTGCAGCGCGTGCAGTCGCTGATCCAGCCGCAGGCGTCGCACGAAATCACGGGGGCGTAGCCGCGCCGGTTCAAAAACAGCAGTGATTGCTCACCGCGCTCCAGGCGCAGGCGCAGCGCGGCAACCATCTCGGCGGTCAGGCCGTCGCGCCCGCGATCGCGCTCCATGTCGATCAGGCGCACGCGCGGCAGCACCGCATCCTGCACGGCGCGCTCGCGCAGGTCGAGCCTTGTATAGCGTCCCGAGCGCGCGTGGTGCCACGATTCGAGCGATGGCGTGGCCGAGCCCAGCACGATCGGAATGCCCAGCTGGTGCGCGCGCCAGACGGCCAGGTCGCGCGCCGAATAGCGCAGGCCTTCCTGCTGCTTGTACGACGGGTCGTGCTCTTCGTCGATCACGATCAGCTGCAGGTGCGGCAGCGACGCCAGCAGCGACAGCCGCGTGCCCAGCACGATGCGCGCCTGCCCCAGGTGCGCCGCCAGCCAGTGCAGCATGCGCTCGCCCTCGGACAGGCTGCTGTGCAGCGTGGCGAGCATCATGCCCGGGAAGCGCGCCCGGATATTGCCTTCGAGCTGCGGCGTAAGGTTGATCTCGGGAACCATGATCAGGATCTGCGCCTGGGGATCGCGCGCCAGCACCTGGGCGCAGGCTTGCAGATAGACCTCGGTCTTGCCGCTGCCAGTCACGCCCCATAACAGGAACGGTTTGAAACCGGTGGCGCCGCCGATGGCGTCGGCTGCCTCCTGCTGGGCCGTGTTCAGCACGGGCATGCCCACTGCGGTCGCGTCCTGCCCGGCGTCGAGCTTTGCCAGTTTTTTCAGCGCGCGCCCCAGTGCCACTGTTTTGGGCACCCGCAGGTTCTTCGGCAAGCCGGGCAACGCGACTTCGCCAAGGGGGCGCTGGTAGTACTCGGCGGCGAACCGCGCCAGCGCGAGCCAGCGCCCGGACAGCGGCGCCAGTTCGCCCCGCACGGCCAGCGCATCCTTGAGTTTTTCGGGCGGCACGTCGCTGGTGGACTTGACTGCGACGATCAGGGCCATCACCTCGCGCCGTGCAAACGACACCAGCGCCAACTGGCCGGGCAGCGGTTCGTCCCCCGGCTCGCACGGCCAGCGGTAGTCGAAACTGCTGTTGAGCGGCGTATCGATCACGACTTCGAGGAAGCAGTGCGGTGTGACCGGTGCTTGGTTGCTGGTTGACAATCTAGGCCCTGTGCAAATCTGTGGAGAACTTTGTGAATAGTCGGGGACTTGACCCCATCAAAGGTTTACGTTAGATCAAGTCCGTAACGATAATTCCTCAATTCAAGACAATTTTAGTCTTTGTAATCAATGACTTGAAAAACCAGCCAAAAACCTGTTAACAACCTTGACCACATTCGGCTGCTTGTGCATAACTCTGCAATTTTCCGTGGAAAACTCGCTGCGATGCGTCATACAGTTAAGGCAATACATGAAGTTTCACGCTAAGTCCCGGTAAACCAAGTACTTTTCCCCACGCTGGCAGCGCCTGTTGATAACTTTGTGAACAAGGCCCCGAATCTCGCCGAATTCTCTTGAACAACGTTCATGGGAAAACCAGCCAGATCGCATAAGGCTGATAAAAAGCGCTTACGAATCATCGACTTACGCGTAAACACGAAATGCCGAGATGTCCACAGGAAGCTTTATCGGATTTGCGGAAGTTGTGAACAAGTGATGGTGTCGGCTTGCAATCGTGCTTTCGCGAAACGAGTGCAAGCCGTGACAGGATTACTGGGCGCGCTGCTTGCGGCTGAAGCTGTGCACAGCCTCGACCATTGCCGTGACCGATTCCGGCGGGGTAAATTGCGAGATGCCATGGCCCAGATTGAACACGTGGCCGTGGCCGTTCGATGGCGTGCCATAGGCCATCAGCGAGCGCTCGACTTCGGCTGCGATCTGGTCCGGCGCGGCAAACAGGATCGCCGGATCGAGGTTGCCCTGCAGCGCCACGCGGTCGCCGACCAGCGCGCGGGCAGTGCCCAGGTTCACGGTCCAGTCCAGCCCCAGCGCATCGGCGCCGATGTCCGCCATCTGGTCGAGCCAGATGCCGCCGCCCTTGGTGAACACGACGGCCGGGATGCGCACGCCATCCTTTTCGCGCTGCAGGCCGGCCAGGATCTGCTGCATGTATTGCAGCGAGAAGGTCTGGTAGGCGCCATCGGCCAGCGCCCCGCCCCACGAATCGAAGATCATCACGGCCTGCGCGCCGGCATCGATCTGCGCGTTCAGGTAGGCGGTGACGGCCTTGGCATTGATGTCGAGGATGCGGTGCATCAGGTCCGGCCGGCTGTACAGCATCTTCTTGACTGTGTGGAACTCGCGCGAACCGGCGCCTTCGACCATGTAGCAGGCCAGCGTCCATGGGCTGCCCGAGAAGCCGATCAGCGGCACGCGGCCATTGATGGCGCCGCGGATCTGCGTGACGGCCTTGAACACGTAGTCGAGCGAGGCCATGTCGGGCACTTCCAGCGCGTGGACCTGCTCTTCGGTGCGCAGTGGGCGCTCGAACTTCGGGCCCTCGCCGTCGGCGAAATACAGGCCCAGGCCCATCGCGTCAGGCACGGTCAGGATGTCCGAGAACAGGATCGACGCGTCCAGCGGGAAGCGGTCGAGCGGCTGCAGCGTGACTTCGGTGGCGTAATCGGGATTTTTTGCCAGGCCCAGGAACGAGCCGGCGCGCGCGCGGGTGGCGCGGTATTCCGGCAGATAGCGGCCCGCCTGGCGCATCAGCCAGACCGGGGTGTAGTCGGTCGGCTGGCGCAGCAGCGCACGCAGGAAGGTGTCGTTCTGGAGCGGGGCAAATTGTGGCATGGGAGGCATCGGTTTGATAGGCAGACGCCTATTATCGCATTCTTGGGGGCGCACTATAATGCTCGTCCACCCTTCGAAAAAGCCCCTCTATGACCGTTGCCACCAGCAAACAAGCCACGCCATGCGGCGCCTGGACTTCCCCGATCACTGCTGCCGTCGTTGCTGCCGGCGCCGTGCCACTGGCGCAGCCGATGCCCGACGGCGCCGCCATCGGCTGGCTCGAGGGGCGCACCAGCGAAGGCGGGCGCATGACGCTGATGGTGCACGACGCCGACGGCACGCGCGAACTGACGCCGGCGCCGTTCAATGTGCGCAGCCGCGTGCATGAATACGGTGGTGGTGCGTACCTGCTCAGCAGCGGCGGCGCCTGGTTTTCGCACCATGCGGACAACCGCCTGTACCGGGTCGAGAACGATGGCCAGCCGGTCGCGGTCACGGCGGCCGACACCGGCCACCGCTTTGCCGACTTCGTGCTCGACGCCGGGCGAAGCCGTCTGGTGGCGGTGCGCGAAGACCATTCACTGGGCGCGACTTACCCGGTCAACACGCTGTGCACGGTGGGCTTTGATGGCGCCGAGACCGTGCTGGTCGAAGGCAGCGACTTCTATGCCGCGCCGCGCCTGTCGCCCGATGGCCGCCAGCTGGCCTGGCTGTGCTGGGAGCTGCCGCACATGCCGTGGGAAGGCACCGCATTGTGGCTTGGCGACGTGGCCGCTGACGGCGCGATCATCAACCGGCGCCTGATCGCCGGCGGGGCAGACGAAGCGATCTGCCAGCCCGAATGGTCGCCAGGCGGCGTGCTGCACTTCGTGTCTGATCGCAGCGGCTGGTGGAATCTGTACCGCTACGCCGCTGACGCTGTCGACGCCCTGTGCGAACGCGCGGCCGAATTTGCCGTCCCGCAGTGGAACTTCGGCGGGTCGCAGTACGCGTTCCGTTCCGAAGAACAGATCGTCTGCGCGTATATCGAGATGGGCGTGAGCCACCTGGGCATCGTCTCCACCCACGACGGCAGCTTGACGCCGCTGGAAACGCCCTATGAAGACATCCGCGATGTGAAAATCAGCGGCGACATCGTGACGCTGCTGGGCGGCGCGCCAACCATCGCGCCCGAACTGGCGCGCATCGACCTGGCCGGCGCGCCGCTCGAGGTGCTGGCGCACTCGATCCCGCAACTGCCGGCCACGTCGTACCTGGCCGTGCCGCTGGCAATCAGCTATCCAAGCGCCAACGGTCGCACCGCGTACGCCTTCTACTACGCGCCGGCCAATCCGGATTACGCGCCGCTGCCGGATGAGCTGCCACCGCTGATCGTGATCGGCCACGGCGGCCCGACCAGCATGGCAACCAGCACGCTGAAGCTCTCCACCCAATACTGGACCAGCCGCGGTTTCGCGGTGCTGGACGTGAACTACGGCGGCAGCACGGGCTTCGGGCGCGATTACCGCAACCTGCTCCAGCACCAGTGGGGCGTGGTCGATGTCGAGGATTGCGTGGCCGGTGCACGCCACCTGGCGGCCATCGGCGCGGTCGACCCGGAACGCCTGCTGATTCGCGGCAGCAGCGCCGGCGGCCTGACGGTGCTGTCGGCGCTGGCCTTCCACGGCGTGTTCAAGGCCGGCGCCAGCTATTACGGCGTGTCCGACCTGGCCGGGCTGGATGCGGATTCGCACAAGTTCGAGTCGCGCTACAACGCCTACCTGACCGCGCCGCCCGAGCGCGCCCAGGCCGTGTACCGCGAACGCTCGCCGATCCACCATAGCGACAAGTTGCGCAGCCCGATGATCTTCTTCCAGGGTCTGGACGACAAGGTCGTACCGCCGCAGCAGTCCGAAAGCATGGTCGACGCCCTGCGCGCGCAAAAGCTGCCGGTGGCCTACCTGACGCTCGAAGGCGAAGGCCATGGCTTCCGCAAGGCCGACAGCGTGGTGCGCACGCTCGAAGCCGAGCTGTATTTCTACCTGCGCGTGTTCGGCATTGCCGTGCCGGCCGACCTGCCCGCGATCGAGATCGAGAATCTCGACGCATGAAGGGTGGCCCATTGCCAGGCGACGTGCGGGCGCAACTCGCGGCCTGCAGCGCCGAAGAACACGCGATCCTGACGCTGCTGGCGATCGCCGGCGAGCCGATGGGCCGCCAGCGCATCCTCGAGCACATGCGGGCGCTCAACGCCCCCCTGCCGGCCGCGCAGTGGGCCGACGAACTGGCGCGCCTGAAGGCCGAAGGCCTGCTGGTCGACGCCAACGAACGCGGGCTGGCACTGGCCCCGGCGGCCAGCTGGCCCGTGCTCGACTTTGCCCTCGACAGTGGCCTGTTCGACGTCGTCGCGGGCGCGTATGGCGCGGTATCGACCGTGCGCCGCGACTGGCAGGGCCACCTGATGCTGCGCAGCTACCGCCAGGGCCTGGCCCTGCTGCGCATCGCGCTGCTGACGCGGCAAGACATCGATGTTGTCACGCCGCTGCTCGACGCCTGCCTGGCCTGCCATGAAGCGAGCTACCTGCATCCGCTGGTCGATGTCTGCGCGCGCCCGTTCACGCCGGCGCTGATCGAGCGCATTCATCCGCGCCTGCTTGAGACCGTCCTGCACGTGCTGGTCGTGCATGTGCGCAGCGAGCCGGCGCTGGCCCCGGCGGTGCGCGCCTGCGCCGAGGGCTACATCACGCGCAGCAGCCCGGAAAGCCTGCTGCGCCGCGCGCTGGGCGAGCACTACATCCTGTGCGGGCGCCTGGACGATGCGCTTGAACTGGTCGCAGACATGACCGATTCACCGGGCCTGTTCCTGCGCAGCGTCGTGCAACTGCTGCGCGACGATGTGGACGGCGGCCTGGCGGGCGTCGAAGCGGCACTGAAGCAGCTGCGGCGCGAGACCGGCAAGCGCAAGGCCACCTTCGGCGGCCATTGCGCGCACATCGCGGTGGCCGCCCTGCTGCGCAGTACCGAACCGGCGCACCGCAAGCTGGCCGATGCCTGGCTCGAGATCGAAACGCGCGCCGTGCAGCGGCCCGACAACGCGGTCTGGTTCCAGCTCGGCATGCTGCATGAAATCCGGCGCGGCACCGTCGACGCCGGGCTGTTTGCCACCCGCAGCTGGGAACTGTCGCTGGAGCCGACCGTGTTTCGCGCGCTGATCCATTACTGGCTGGCGCTGCCCGCATTGAACAGCCAGCGGGCGCGCCTGGAAGACATGCTGGCGCAATCCGAGCTGGCCGGGTTCGACCTGTGGTCGGCCCAGCTGGCCGGCGTGCTGGCGCAGATGGGCCAGGCGGGCTATCTGATTCACGAGGCGCGCGCGGGCGAACTGCGCCAGCGCCACCGCTTGCCCGACATGGCGCTCTGGTTCACGCGCGAAGAGCCGTGGGAGCGCCAGCTCAATGCGCTGATCAACCTGCAGCCCGCCCTCACGGTGGAGCAGGTCAAGGAATCGCGCCTGGTCTGGCTGATCCGCCATGACCCGCACCTGGGCGTGCAGGAAATCGAACCGCGCGAGCAGAAGCGCGATGCGCAAGGCGCGTGGAGCCGCGGCCGCGCGCTGGGCCTGAAACGCCTGGCCGAAGAAGGCGCGCAGCTCGAGTTCCTTACGGCGCAGGACCTGCAGGCGATCAATGCGATTGCCGGGCGCCGTTACTATGCCGGCAGCGGCATCCGCTTCGAGCTCGAAGTGCACAAGGCGCTGGCCGCGCTGGTCGGCCACCCGCTGCTGTTCTGGATGGCCTCCCCCGGCACGCGCGTCGAACTGCTGCCGGGCGAGCCGGAACTGCTGGTGAAAAAACAGGGCGACAAGGTGTCGATCGCGCTGTACCCGCCGATCGACAACGAGGACGGCGACGTGGTCATCACGCTCGAGACGCCCACGCGCCTGCGCCTGGTGCGCATCAACGACGAACACCGCCGCATCGCCGCCATCGTCGGCGCCGGGCTGGACGTGCCGCTGTCGGCCGAGCGGCGCGTGCTGCGCGCCATCGGCGCGGTGGCCTCCAGCGTCACCGTGCAGTCGGACATCGGCGCGAGCAGCGCCGACATCGAGACCGTGCCGGCCGACGCGCGCATGCACATTCACCTGCGGCCCTACCAGCAAGGCCTGCGCATGCAGTTGCTGGTGCGCCCGCTGCCTGGCGGCGCCTATTACGGCCCGGGCGAAGGCGCGGCCAGCGTGATCGCCGATGTGGATGGCATCCGCACCGAAGCGCAGCGCGACATGAATGCCGAGCGCGAGGCCGAACGTCAGCTCGTCGGCGCCTGCCTCGTGCTCGAACAGGGCGAGCAGGAACACGGCGAATGGCTGCTCGGCCAGCCGATGCTGGCACTCGAACTGGTCGAGGAACTCAGGGCACTGGACCCGGCCTCGATCGTCGTGGCCTGGCCCGAAGGCGAATCGTTCCGCGTCACCAAAAAAGCGACCTCGAAATCGGTGCGGGTGCAGATCCGGCGCGAGCGCGACTGGTTTGCTGCCAGCGGCGACATCGTCATCGACGAAGGCCGCGTGATGAGCCTGCGCACGCTGCTGGAAAAGCTGCGCGAGAGCGGCAGCCGGTTTGTGGCGCTGGGCGAGAACGATTACCTGGCCCTGTCCGACGAACTGCACCGGCGCCTGATGGAGCTGGGCGCGTATGGCGAACTGCATGGCGACGGCATCCGCACCCACGCGCTGGCCAGCTTCGCGCTGGGTGAACTGGCGGGCGAAGCCGGCAGCGTCGACGGGGACACCGCCTGGCAGGCGCACCTGGTGCGCATGGCCGACAGCGCCGCCTTCACGCCCACGCTGCCGTCGACGCTGCAGGCCGAGTTGCGCGACTATCAAGTCGAAGGCTTCGAGTGGCTGGCGCGCCTGGCCCACTGGGGCGTGGGCGCTTGCCTGGCCGACGATATGGGTCTGGGTAAAACGCTGCAGGCGCTGGCGCTGCTGCTCACGCGCGCCAAGGACGGCCCGGCGCTGGTGGTCGCGCCGACGACCGTCTGCCTGAACTGGATCGACGAGGCAGCGCGCTTTGCGCCGACGCTGAACCTGAAACTGTTCGGGCCCGGCGAGCGCGCCGCGACGGTAGACGACGCGGGGCCATTCGACGTCGTCATCGTCAGCTACGGCCTGCTGCAGCAGGAGGCGGCGCGCTTCAAGGGCCGCCGCTGGCACAGCATCGTGCTGGACGAGGCGCAGGCGATCAAGAACATGCACACCAAGCGCTCGCAGGCCGTGATGGCGCTGCAGGGCGACTTTAGAATGGCGGCCACCGGCACGCCGCTGGAAAACCACCTGGGCGAGTTGTGGAACCTGTTCCGCTTCATCAATCCGGGTTTATTGGGCAGTGCCGAGCAGTTCCAGCTGCGTTTTGCCGGCCCCATTGAAAAAGCCCAGTCCGAGAAAGTGAAGGACCGGCGCGCCGAAGTCGCCGCCCGCGCGCGCCTGCGGCGCCTGACCGCGCCATTCATCCTGCGCCGCACGAAGGCGCAGGTGCTGGCCGAACTGCCGCCGCGCACCGAGATCGTCATCCCGGTCGAACTGAGCGCCGAGGAAAGCGCGCTGTACGAATCGCTGCGGCGCCAGGCGCTCGACAAGCTGGCTGCGCTCGAGGCGCCCGAAGGCCAGAAGTCGATCGAGATCCTGGCCGAGATGATGCGGCTGCGCCGCGCCTGCTGCAATCCCGAACTGGTCGCGCCTGGCGCCGGCATCATCAGTAGCAAGCTGGCCGCATTCGCGCGCCTCACGGCCGACCTGATCGAAAACCGCCACAAGGTGCTGGTGTTCAGCCAGTTCGTCGACCACCTGAGCCTGATCCGCCAATATCTCGACGCCCAGGGCGTGCGCTACCAGTACCTCGACGGGTCGACGCCGATGCAGGAGCGTAAGAAGCGGGTCGACGCGTTCCAGGCGGGCGATGGCGACATGTTCCTCATCAGCCTGAAGGCGGGCGGCGTGGGCATCAACCTGACGGCGGCCGACTACGTGATCCACATGGACCCGTGGTGGAACCCGGCGGTGGAAGACCAGGCCTCGGACCGCGCGCATCGCATGGGGCAGCAGCGCCCGGTGACGATCTACCGGCTGGTCGCGCGCGGCACGATCGAAGAAGGCATCGTCGACCTGCATCGCCACAAGCGCGACCTGGCCGACAGCCTGCTGGAAGGCACCGAGATGGCCGCGCGCATGTCGCCAACGGATATGCTCGACATGCTGCGCTCGGGACTGGGCAGGTAGCGCTGCCTTGATAGAACAGTAATATTGCACTTTGTCCCGTTCGTGTCGGAATGTTTCATCCGTCCGCAAACGGCGGGTTTGATGCTAACCTGCACGCGATTCGCGCCGTTGCGGATCACGAATTCACACTTGTTACAGGGCCGAATACGATGATAAAAACGAAAATCGCGCTGGCAGCCTTGCTGGCCTGCTTCGCACTGGCGCCGGCCAGCGCCGCCACCAAGCCAGCCAAGAGCAAGGCGAAGTCGACGAAGGTCGTCAAGAAGTCGACCAAGGCCAAGAAGGCCGTCGTCGGCGCCGCCGCCATTGGCGCGACCGCCGCTGTTGCCAGCAAGAGTGCAAGCGCCAGTGACAGCGCCGCGCCGGCGAAGGCCAGCGAAGGCCGCCTCGATCGCCGCATGTCCACGCTGAGCATGCAGTACCTGACCGCGCTGTGGCGCGTCGACCCCGAAGGCGGCATCTATGTGGGCAAGTTCGACCAGGCCGCAAACCTGACGTTGCCCGACCCTGCCACCCGCGCCAAGCAGCTGGCCTTTGCCAACGAGTGGCTGGAAAAATTCGGCAAGCTCGATCCGAAGCAGCTCTCGCCACGCTACCGCACCGATCTGGTTCTGCTGCTCAACAAGCTGGAAAAGGACCGCTGGGCCTTGACCACCTGGCGCGAGTTCGAGTGGAACCCGTCGGCCTACAACATCGCCGCGCCGCTCGACCTGATCCTCAATACCGATTACGCGGCCAAGCCGCAGCGCCTGCGCACGATCCTCAAGCGCCTGACCGACGTGACGGCCTATTACGCGGCCGCGCAGGCGTCGATCAAGACGCCGACGCGCGAGCACACCCAGCTGGCGATCAGCCAGGCGCCGGGCACGCTGGCGGTGCTGGCCGATCTGGGCAAGGCGGCCCAGGAATCGATCCTGACCACGCAGGAAAAGACCATCTTCGCGCAGCGCATCGCCAACGCCGGCACCGCGGTGCTGGGCTACGTCGACTTCTTGAGCGACATGGAAAAGCGCCAGGCCGCCAATGGCCAGGCCCGTCCGTTCCGCATCGGCAAGGCGCTGTACGAGCAGAAGTTCGCGCTCGACATCCAGTCGTCCAGCAGCGCCGAGCAGACCTACCGCAAGGCCCTGGCCACGCGCGAAGAGCTGCTCACGCACATGGACAAGATCTCGGACGAATTGTGGCCGCGCTACATGGCCGGCGTGACCAAGCCAGCCGAGCGCTTCCAGAAGATCGGCATGATGATCGACAAGCTGTCCGCCCGTCACGTCAAGCGCCAGGACTTCTTCACCGAGATCCGGCGCCAGATCCCGCTGCTGCAGGACTGGGTCATCAAGCATGACCTGCTGACGCTCGACCCGAGCAAACCGCTCGAAGTGCGCGAAACGCCGATGTACCAGCGCGGCGTGGCCGGCGCCAGCATTGATGCGCCGGGTCCGTACCGCTCGAAGGACAAGACGTACTACAACGTCACGCCGATGGACAGCCTGACGGACGCCCAGGCCGAGAGCAGCCTGCGCGAGTACAACGAATGGATCCTGCAGATCCTGAACATCCACGAGGCGATTCCGGGCCACTATGCGCAGCTGGTGCACGCGAACCGCTCGCCGTCGCTGATCAAGTCACTGTTCGGCAATGGCGCGATGGTCGAGGGCTGGGCGGTCTATGGCGAGCGCATGATGCTTGAATCGGGCTATGGCGACAACGCACCCGAGATGTGGCTGATGTACTCGAAGTGGAACCTGCGCAGCGTGACCAACACGATCCTCGACTACAGCGTGCACGTGAACGGCATGAACCAGGCGCAGGCGATTGACCTGCTGACGCGCCAGGCCTTCCAGACGCGCCAGGAAGCCGATGAGAAATGGCGCCGCGCGACGCTGACGTCGGTCCAGCTGACCAGCTACTACAGCGGCTACGAGCAGATCATGGAACTGCGCGAACGTCGCAAGGCGCAACTGGGCGAGCGTTTCAACCTGAAGGCGTTCCACGATCAGTTCCTGAGCTACGGCAACGCGCCCGTCAAGATGATTTCGGAACTGATGCAGTAATGGTGCAATAGCATCCGGTACGTCGTTCCCGCGAAGGCGGGAACCCCAGTTCGTCGCGTCGTGCCGGCTTTGGCTTACGCCGCAGGGCACGCCTGCTGACTTGGGTTCCCGCCTGCGCGGGAACGACGTGGGTTGGGGTGCGGCGACGATGCCCGGCTGCGGGTTTCTGTTACGCCGTTTCTTCGGGTGCGCGCGTGGCGCGGGCGAACATCGGTGCAACCATCAGGCCCAGCTCATAGAGCAGGCACATCGGGATGGCCAGCGCCAGCTGGCTGACCACGTCCGGCGGCGTGACGATCGCCGAGATGACGAACGCGCCGACGATGACGTACGAGCGCACTTCGCGCAGCTTCTCGATCGGCACGATGCCCATGCGCACCAGGATCACGACGACCACCGGCACTTCGAACGAGGCGCCAAACGCCAGGCACATCGACATCACGAAATCGAGGTAGTTTTCAATATCCGGTGTGACGGCAATCGACGTCGGCGCAAACGCGCTGATGAAGTGGAACACACGGCCAAACACGAAGAAATAACAGAACGCCACGCCGCCGATGAACAGCAGCGACGACGAAATCACGAGCGGCATCACCAGGCGCTTTTCATGGGCATACAGGCCCGGCGCAATGAAGGCCCAGGCCTGGTAAAACACCCAGGGCAGCGCCAGGATGAAGGACAGCAGCAGCGTGACCTTCATCGGTACGAGGAACGGCGAGATCACGCCGGTGGCGATCATGGTCGAGCCCGGCGGCAGCGACGCGATCATTGGCGCGGCGATCAGGTCATAGATCTGGGACGGGCCAGGCCATGCCATCAGCGCGGCGCACACGATCGCAATGCCGATCGAGGCCTTGACCAGACGGTCACGCAGCTCGACGAGGTGCGAGATGAAGGTATCTTCGCCGGCGGCTTGTTCAGTCATCAGCTAGGCGATCAGAAAAAAGAGGAAGTGGAATTCGTGCCGGCACCGGGACGGTACTTGCGCACGCGGGCCGCGCCCGACATCACATGGCGCTTGGTGCCATGGCGGTTCTTGTACCAGGCCGGCACGCTGGACGTGCGCACCAGCTTCTTGCGGCGAAAGTCCTTGGCCTTGCGGTCGATGTCGGCCACGGTGGGCGTGATGACGTGCGCGCTTTCATGCGAGCCGCGCTCGTCCCACAGCGCTTCGACTTCATCGACATGGCTGGTCACGGACGAGCCGAATTCGCTCGTCGCCGATTCGACATCGTTCTTGAACGACTGCGCACGGTCCTGCACTTCCTTGTGCAGGTTGCGCAGTTCGTCCAGTTCGATTTCACGGCTGACCTCGGACTTGATGTCATGCAGGTAACGCTGGGCACGCCCATAGAGCGTGCCAGCCATGCGCGCCACCTTGGGCAGCTTTTGCGGCCCGATCACGATCAGCGCGACAACGCCGATGATCGCGATTTTCGACAGTCCAAGATCGATCATGAGGACGCCGGGTTACAGGCGGGTCTTGTCGCGGGCTTCCACGTCGATGGTCGACTTGTCGGCCACCTGCTGCGTTGCCTGGACACGGGCGGCTTCTGCTTCGGCAGCGCGCTCTTCGTCACCCTTGACACCATCCTTGAAGCCCTTGACGGCCTTGCCCAGATCGGAACCCATATTGCTGATCTTCTTGGTGCCGAAAATCAGCATCACGACCACGAGCACGATGACCCAGTGCCAAATACTCAATCCACCCATGTTGTTCTCCTGATGGCGCCTGGCGCCTGAAAAATTAGTGAAGCGCAAACTGCATACACACCGAGTATATGCGATGCGGGAGCGCACTGCTCCTAATCGAACTTAACCCGAACTTAACCCAGACTTAGACGCTGCCTACAGCCCCAGCCCGCGCCATGGACGCGGACCGCCGTACATGTGCAAGTGCAGGTGATACACCTCTTGCCCGCCATCCGGACCGGCATTGATCAGCGTCTTGAAACCGCCGCTGGGCTTGCCACCGGCGTCCATCTTGACCGCAATACCATTTTGCTCGGCAAGCTTCGGCGCCAGCGCCAGCATCTTGCCCAGCAGCGCCGCATGTTCATTGGTGCAATCGGACAGCGTGGCCACGTGCACCTTCGGAATCACCAGCAAGTGCACGGGCGCTGCCGGATTGATGTCCTTGAACGCCAGCACGTCATCATCTTCATAGACGATGGCAGCCGGAATCTGCCTGGCAACGATCTTGCAAAAAATGCAGTTATCCATTCGGTCTCCAGATGATTACATTGCATGACATGCAAGCGAGCATGGGCATCCTACCAAGGCTCCATGACATCGGCATGACGACGAGGGACTGATTATGACACCGGTTCGGCGGGTTGGCACGCCAGCCATGCACGCGGGCCGGCGTACAGGATCTAGGCGTCGGTGCGGGCGGCTTTCTCGTCCAGCCCCGACACGCCTTCGCGCCGCGCCAGCTCGTCGAGCACCTGCTGCGGCGAGAGGTCGAACTTGGCCAGCAGCACCAGCGAGTGGAACCACAGGTCGGCGCATTCATACAGCACCTTGGCGGCATCGCCATCGATGCGGGCGTCCTTGGCGGCCATCACCAGTTCGGTGGCTTCCTCGCCGATCTTTTTCAGGATGGCGTCGTCGCCCTTGGCGAACAGCTTGGCAACATACGATGCGGCCGGGTCGCCGCCATTGGCGGGTTTGCGCGATTCGATCACGGCCGCGACGCGGGCCAGGGTAACGCTCATGGGGTCTTCTTGTCTTTTGAGTAAATCGTGTCGGGGTCCTGCAGCACCGGTTCGACGCTGTGCCAGTCGCCGTTGTCGTACTTCTGGAAGAAGCACGAGTGGCGTCCGGTATGGCAGGCGATCCCGCCGACCTGCTCGATCTTGAGCAGAACGACGTCTTCGTCGCAGTCCAGGCGGATCTCGCTCACCTTCTGGATGTGGCCGGACTCTTCGCCCTTGTGCCACAGCTTCTTGCGTGAGCGGCTCCAGTACACCGCTTCGCCCGATTCGACGGTGCGGGTGAGTGCTTCGCGGTTCATCCAGGCGAACATCAGCACGTCGCCGCTGGTTGCTTCCTGCGCGATGACGGGCACCAGGCCCTGTTCATCCCAGCGCACCTTGTTGAGCCATTTGGCATTCGTTGTCATTGCGTTACTCCAGGCGCATCGGGATACCGCGGTCATGCATGAAGCGCTTGGCTTCCCCGACCGTGTGCTGCCCATAATGGAAAATGCTGGCCGCCAGCACGGCGTCGGCGTGGCCCTGCAAGATGCCGTTGGCGAGGTCTTCCAGGCCACCGACGCCGCCCGAGGCGATCACGGGGATGCCCACGGCGTCGGACACGGCGCGGGTCAGGCCCAGATCGAACCCCGACTTGGTGCCGTCGCGGTCCATCGACGTGAGCAGCAGCTCACCGGCGCCGAGGCTTTCCATCTTGCGTGCCCATTCGACGGCGTCCAGCCCCGTCGCATTACGCCCGCCGTGGGTGAAGACTTCCCAGCGGCCCGGCGCGATCTGCTTGGCGTCGATCGCCACCACGATGCACTGCGAACCGTGCTTGTGGGCGCAGTCGAATACCAGTTGCGGGTTGGTGACGGCCGACGTGTTCATGCTGACCTTGTCGGCGCCGGCGTTGAGCAGCCGGCGCACGTCTTCCACCTTGCGCACGCCGCCACCGACGGTGAGCGGAATGAACACGGTCGAGGCGACGGCTTCGATGATCGGCAGGATCAGGTCGCGGCCATCGCTCGAGGCGGTGATGTCCAGAAAAGTGATTTCGTCGGCGCCTTGCGCGTCATAGCGGCGCGCGATTTCGACCGGGTCGCCGGCGTCGCGCAACTCGTTGAAGTTGACGCCCTTGACGACCCGGCCACCGGTGACGTCCAGGCAGGGGATAATGCGTTTTGCGAGCATAGAAATCTCTGCGTTAGCTTATGCACGTCATCCCCGCGAAGGCGGGGACCCAAGTCTGCAAGCACATCGACTGCGCTTGAGGGCTTGGGTTCCCGCCTTCGCGGGAACGACGGCTTGGGGGCGGTAGGCCCGGCTTTACGCCTGCGTCCCTTCGGTCAGTTCATCGGCGCGATCCTGGGCCGAGGCCAGGTCGAGCGTGCCTTCATAGATCGAGCGGCCGCAGATCACGCCCTCGATGCCTTCGTCCTGCACCGCGCACAGGGCTTCGACGTCGGCCAGCACGTGCACGCCGCCCGAGGCGATCACGGGAATCTTCACCGCGCGCGCCAGCTTGACGGTCGCGTCGATGTTCACGCCGCCCATCATGCCGTCGCGGCCGATGTCGGTGTAGACGATCGATTCGACGCCGTAGCCTTCGAATTTCTTGGCCAGGTCGATCACTTCGTGGCCCGACATCTTGCTCCAGCCGTCGGTGGCGACCTTGCCGTCGCGCGCGTCCAGGCCCACGATGATGTGGCCCGGGAAGGCGCCGCAGGCATCGTGCAGGAAGCCCGGGTTCTTCACGGCGGCGGTGCCGACGATGATGTAGCTGATGCCGTCATCCAGGTAGCGCTCGATGGTGTCGAGGTCGCGGATGCCGCCGCCCAGCTGGACCGGGATCTCGTCGATGCCGTTGTCTTCGGCGTATTCCTGCACGATCTGCAGGATCGACTTGATGGCCGATTCGTTCTTCGGTTTGCCCGCGAATGCGCCGTTCAGGTCGACCAGGTGCAGGCGCCGCGCGCCCTGCTTGAGCCAATGCAGCGCCATTTCGGCAGGATCTTCGGAAAACACGGTGGCGAGTTCCATATCGCCTTGTTGGAGGCGAACGCAGTGACCGTCTTTCAGGTCGATGGCGGGGATCAGCAGCATGGTCGTTGTCGGTAGAGTTAACGGGGGGTTGAACAGAACGAATTTAACGCAAATGCGTCAAGGATTCCAGTGAATGAAATTGCGGTACAGGCGCAAGCCCGCTGCCGCACTTTTCTCCGGGTGGAACTGGGTGGCGACGATATTATCGCGGCCGACAGCGCAGCAGAACGGGCCGCCGTAATCGGCTTCGCCGATCACATCATGCGCGTTTTCGGGCGCTGCGTAATAACTGTGCACGAAGTAAAAATAGCTGTTGTCGTCGACGCCGTCCCACAGCGGGTGAGCGCGCGACTGGCGCACGCGGTTCCAGCCCATTTGCGGGACCTTGAAGCGCGAGCCGTCGTTCTGCAGTTTGCCGTCGAGCTGAAAGCGCACGACCTTGCCTGGCAACAGGCCCAGGCCGGGCGTGCCGCCGTTTTCCTCGCTGGCATCGAACAGCATCTGCTCGCCCACGCACACGCCCATGATCGGGCGCGTTTTTGCGGCGCGCAGCAATGCGTCCTCCAGGCCCGATTCGCGCAGGCTGCTCATGCAGTCGCGCATGGCGCCCTGCCCCGGCAGCACGATGCGGTCGGCCGCATCGAGGTCGGCGGCCGAGCTGGAAACGAGGACGTCGGCTTCAGGCGCGGCGGCGCGCAGCGCCTGGACCACCGAGCGCAGGTTGCCCAGTCCATCGACCACAACAATTTTATTGGCCATGTCGCGTCTCGCCTTACAGGCTGCCCTTGGTCGACGGGATGATGCCGGCGGCGCGCTCATCGAGCTCGCTGGCCATGCGCAGCGCGCGGCCAAACGCCTTGAACACGGTTTCGCACTGGTGGTGGGCGTTCACACCGCGCAGGTTATCGATGTGCAGCGTCACGCCGGCGTGGTTGACGAAACCGCGGAAGAATTCGCCGGTGAGGTCGACGTCGAACGTGCCGATCATGGCACGCGTGAACGGGATGTGCATTTCCAGGCCCGGGCGGCCCGAGAAGTCGATCACGACACGCGACAGCGCTTCGTCCAGCGGCACGTAGGCGTGGCCGTAGCGGCGGATGCCCTTGCGGTCGCCAATGGCCTTGGCCACGGCCATGCCGAGCGTGATGCCGGTGTCTTCGACCGTGTGGTGCGCGTCGATGTGCAGGTCGCCCACGGCTTCGACTTCGAGGTCGAACATGCCGTGGCGTGCGATCTGGTCGAGCATGAGGTCGAGGAACGGCACGCCCGTGTTGAGCTTCTGGCGGCCGGTGCCGTCCAGGTTGATCGAGACGCGGATCTGCGTTTCGTTGGTATTGCGGGTAATGTCGGCGGTACGGGTCATTGCTCGGGCGCTTTTCAAGGTACGTGACTACGGGACGCTACTACAGGGAAGCCTTCAGGGCGGTCAGGAACTGGTCGTTTTCTTGCGGCGTGCTGACCGTGACGCGGATGCAGTTGGCCAGCAATGTGTGCATTTTACTCAAATTTTTGATCAGGACCTTCTCGCCGTGGAGAAGCTTGCAGGCGCGCTCTGCATCGGGCACGCGCAGCGCGATGAAATTGGCGGCCGACGGGAACACTTCCACGCCCGGCAGGCCAGCCAGTTCTGCGGCCAGGCGGGTGCGCTCGACATTCAGCAGCTCGGCCTGGCGGTCCAGCACATCCAGATGCTCGAGGGCGAATTCGGCCGCCACCTGGGTCAGGATATTCACGTTGTACGGTGGACGCACCTTTTCGAATTCGGCCAGCAGCGGCGCGGCCGCCGTCATGTACCCAAGGCGGATGCCGGCCAGGCCGAGCTTTGACAGCGTGCGCATCACGATCAGATTCGGGTGCTGCGGCAGGCGGTCCATGAAGCTGACCTTGGCGAACGGCTGGTAGGCTTCGTCGACCACGACCACGCCATGCTCACCCAGCGCGGTGATGATCGCTTCCATGTCGGCCGCGTCGTACAGGTTGCCGGTCGGGTTGTTCGGGTAGGCGAGGAAGACCAGCGACGGCTTATGCTCGTCGATGGCGGCCAGCATGGCCGGCAGGTCCAGCGAAAAGTCGGGCTTGATCGGCACACCGACAAAATCGGCGCCGGCAAACTGCGCCGAGCGCGAAAACATGACGAACGCCGGCACCGGCGCCATGACCACGGCGCGCTTCGAGCCGTCGCGTTCCTGGCGCGCGATGGTGGTCGCCAGGATCGTGATCAGCTCATCCGAGCCATTGCCGAGCAGGACGTCGTAGCCGGCCGGGATGCCCAGCTTGGCGCAGATGGCATCCTTCAGCGTGCGGTACGACGGCACCGGATACCGGTTCAGCGCCGCGTCGGCCAGGCGCGCACCGAGCTGCGTGCGCAGATCGTCCGGCAGCTGGTACGGGTTTTCCATCGCGTCGAGCTTGACGTAGCCACTTGAATCCGGCACGTGGTATCCGCCCACGGCGCGCACGTCGGCGCGGATGGTGTTCTCGATCAGTTTGGCGATGTCGGTCATGAAGCTTCTTCCGTGGAGAGTGTGGCCATGGCGGCCTTGGCCGCCTTGCGTTTTTTTGCCCCGGTCATTGGCACCTCCGGCGCCGCCAGGCGCTCGTGGATGATGGCGCAATACGCGGGATTGAGTTCGAAGCCGGTGTACTGGCGCCCCAGGCGCTTGGCGGCGATGGCCGTCGTGCCGCTGCCCATGAACGGGTCGAGCACGATGCCGCCCGGCGGGCATGAGGCCTTGACCATGCGCTCGATGATCTCGAGGGGCTTTTGCGTCGGGTGGTCGGCGCGCTCGGGGTGTTCGCGGTGCAGGCGCGAGACACTCCAGACGTCCTTCGGGTTGTAACCCACTTCGAGCCACTTGGCGCCGATGAATATCGAGCGCGAGCGGGCTTTCTTGGTCGCGGCGTCATACGGGATGCGTACGGCGTCCAGGTCGAAGTAGTAATCCTTGCGGTTGGCGAAAAAGCCGATCGTGTCGTGCACCGACGAGAAGCTGCGCACGCTGCCGCCCATCGACGGCACGCGGCGGTCCCAGATGATCTCGTTCATCATCGTCATGCGTTTTTTCAGCATCACGAAGATCTCGGGCGTGAAGCGCCACGTGAGAAAAATGTACAGGCTGCCGTTGGGCTTGAGCTTCGGCACCGCCGCGTCGATCCACTGCTCGGTCCAGGCCAGGTAGGCCTCGACGCTTTGCTGGTCCGAAGCGTTGCCATAGTCCTTGCCCAGGTTGTACGGCGGGTCAGTCAGGATCAGGTCGATGGACCCGTCCGGGATGCGCGCCAAGCCAAGCAGCGCATCCTCGCAGAATACCTGGTTGACCCAGTCGCTCATGATGCCTGAGGTGGGACGGGATTCAGTCGTAGTTCCGCACTGCGCGCGTGCGCCTGCAGGCCTTCGCCATACGCCAGCGTGGCCGCGACCTTGCCCAGCGTTTGCGCGCCCGCTTCGCTGACCTGGATGATCGACGAACGTTTCTGGAAATCGTACACGCCCAGCGGCGACGAGAAGCGCGCCGTGCGCGACGTTGGCAGCACGTGGTTCGGACCGCAGCAATAGTCGCCCAATGACTCGGACGAATAACGGCCCAGGAACATTGCGCCGGCGTGGTGGATCTTATCGGCCCATTCCTGCGGATTCTCGGCCGAGATCTCGAGGTGTTCGGCCGCGATACTGCTGGCGATCTCGCAGGCTTCATCCATGCTGCGCACCTTGATCAACGCGCCGCGGTCACCCAGCGACGTCGTGATGGTGGCCGCGCGCGGCATCGTTGGCAGCAGCTTCTGGATGCTGGCTTCGACCTTGGCGATGTAGTCGGCGTCGGGGCACAGCAGGATGGCCTGCGCCAGTTCGTCGTGCTCGGCCTGCGAAAACAGGTCCATCGCGATCCAGTCCGGATCGGTGGTGCCATCGCACAGCACGAGGATTTCGGACGGGCCCGCGATCATGTCGATGCCGACCGTGCCGAACACGCGGCGCTTGGCGGCGGCGACATACGCGTTGCCGGGGCCGACAATCTTGTCGACGGCCTGGATGGTCTCGGTGCCATACGCCAGCGCGCCGACGGCCTGCGCGCCGCCAATGGTGATCACGCGCGTGACGCCGGCGATTGCCGCCGCGGCCAGCACCATCTGGTTCTTCACGCCGTCCGGGGTCGGCACGACCATGATGATTTCCTTGACGCCGGCCACGTGGGCCGGAATCGCGTTCATCAGGACCGACGACGGATACGCTGCCTTGCCGCCGGGGACATAGATGCCGACCCGGTCCAGGGGCGTCACGCGCTGGCCCAGTACGGTGCCGTCAGGCTCGGTGAAGGTAAAGCCCGTTGACGATTCTTTCTGGCGCTCGTGGTACACGCGCACGCGGTCGGCCGCGACCTGCAGCGCGGCGCGCTGGTCATCGGGCAGCGCAGCCAGCGCGGCTTCGAGTTCGGCCTGCTGAACATCGAACTGCGCCATGCTCGTGGCGCCGCCGTTCGGGATGCGGTCGAATTTGTTCGTGTATTCCAGCACGGCGGCGTCGCCCCGCGCTTTTACATCGCGCAGGATGCCGGCCACGGCCAGTTCGATGGCGTCGTCGGTTTCGGCTTCAAACGCGAGCAGCGCGCTCAGCGTGGTGGCGAAGTCGGGTGCGGTCGAATCGAGCTTGCGGATCTGTACTGCCATTTTGCGTCTAGCCTTTTGCTTTGGAGGCGCGTTCGAACGCGTCCAGGATCGGTTGCAGGCGCTCGCGCTTGAGCTTGAGCGCAGCCTGGTTGACCACCAGGCGCGAGGAGATGTCCATGATTTTTTCGACTTCGACCAGGTTGTTGGCGCGCAGCGTGCCGCCGGTCGAGACCACGTCGACGATGGCGTCGGACAGGCCCACCAGCGGCGCCAGTTCCATCGAGCCATACAGCTTGATCAGGTCGACGTGCACACCCTTGCGGGCAAAGTGCTCGCGCGCCGTGTTGACGAACTTGGTCGCCACGCGCAGTCGCGCGCCCTGGCGCACGGCGCTTTCGTAGTCGAAGCCCGCATTGACCGCGACCGACATGCGGCATTCGGCGATGCGCAGGTCGATCGGCTGGTACAACCCTTCGCCGCCATGCTCGAGCAGCACGTCCTTGCCGGCCACGCCGAAATCGGCGGCGCCGTACTGCACGTAGGTCGGCACGTCGGAGGCGCGCACGATCAGCACGCGCACGCCCGGGTCATTGGTCGGCAGGATCAGCTTGCGCGAGGTTTCCGGGTTTTCCAGCACCTCGATCCCGGCGGCCGACAACAGCGGCAGGGTGTCTTCGAAGATGCGGCCCTTGGACAGCGCCAGGATCAGCTGGGTCTCGTCCGTATTGCTGGTAAAAGTCATGGTGATTCGATGTGATTACTTGATGCGGACGATGTCGGCGCCCACCGCCGACAGCTTCACTTCCATGCGGTCGTAGCCGCGATCGAGGTGGTAGATGCGGTCGATCAGCGTCGTGCCTTCGGCGGCCATGCCGGCAATGACGAGCGAAGCCGAAGCACGCAGGTCGGTCGCCATGACCGGTGCGCCGATCAAACGCGTGACGCCGTCGATGAACGCGGTATTGCCGTCGGTCGTGATCTGCGCCCCGAGACGGTTCATCTCTTGCACGTGCATGAAGCGGTTCTCGAAGATCGTTTCGGTCACGCGCGAGGCGCCGCCGGCGATGGTGTTGACGGCCATGAACTGCGCCTGCATATCGGTCGGGAAGCCCGGATACTCGGTCGTGCGGAACGACACCGGCTGCGGGCGGCCATCCATCTTGGCGCGGATGGTGGCCGTGCCGACCGTCAGTTGCAGGCCGATTTCGCGCAGTTTATCAAGCGCCACGTCGAAGATGTCGGTGCGGGTGTTGGTCAGCTGGATGTCGCCGCCGGTGGCCGCAACAGCGCACAGGAAGGTCGCCGCTTCGATGCGGTCCGAGATGACGGCGTGGCTGGCGCCATGCAGTTCCGGCACGCCCTGGATCACCAGGCGGTCGGTGCCGATGCCGTCGATCTTCGCGCCCATGGCCACCAGCAGGTTGGCCAGGTCGGTCACTTCCGGCTCGCGCGCGGCGTTTTCGAGCACCGTCTCGCCGTCGGCCAGCGTCGCGGCCATCAGCAGGTTCTCGGTGCCGGTCACGGTGATCATGTCGGTGCGGATGCGCGCGCCCTTGAGCTTCGTGGCCCTGGCGTGGATGTAGCCGCCTTCGATCGTGATCTCGGCGCCCATCGCGCGCAGACCCTGGATATGCTGGTCGACCGGGCGCGAACCGATGGCGCAGCCACCCGGCAGCGAGACCTTGGCTTCGCCGAAGCGCGCCAGCAGAGGACCCAGCACCAGGATCGAGGCGCGCATGGTCTTCACCAGTTCGTACGGCGCGACCAGGTTGTTGATCGCACTGCCGTTCATGGTGACGTGTTCGTCGTCCAGATCGATTTTCAGGCCAGTGGTTTCCAGCAGCTTGAGCATCGTGCGCACGTCATGCAGGCGCGGCACGTTGGACAGGTGCAGGTCACCTGCGGTGAGCAGGCCCGCGCACAGGATGGGCAGCGCCGCATTCTTGGCGCCGGAAATCGCGATGTCACCTTGCAGGCGTTTGCCGCCAACGATCTGGAGCTTGTCCATGATTAGCCTTTGAATTCTTCAGGGGTCAGGGTTTTCATCGACAGCGCGTGGATTTCCTCGCGCATGCGATCGCCCAGCGCGGCGTACACGATCTGGTGGCGCTGGATCGAGCGCTTGCCGACGAACGCTGGCGAGACGATCACCGCCTCGAAGTGCTGGCCGTCGCCATTGACGGTCAGGTGGGTGCATTCAAGGCCGGCGCTGAGATAGCCGTGTATCAGTTCGGGTGTGGTGGCCACGATAACTCCAAAAATTTTTAGTGGCGCAGCTTGTAGCCGCGCTTGAGCAGGTTGATCGCCATGGCCGTCAGCACCGCGAAGAACACGGACACGATGGCCAGGCTGGTCCACGGCGACACGTCGGACTGGCCGAAGAACCCGTAACGGAACCCGTCAATCATATAAAAGAACGGGTTGAAATGCGAGACGGCCAGCCAGAATGGCGGCAGTTTTTGTACCGAATAGAACACCCCGGCCAGGAACGTGGCCGGCATGATCAAAAAGTTCTGGAACGCGGCCAGCTGGTCGAACTTTTCGGCCCAGATGCCGGCGATGACGCCCATCGTGCCGAGAATCGCGGCGCCCAGGATCGCGAACACGACGATCCACACGGGCGCGACGAACGTCAGGTGCGCGAACCAGGCGGTAATCGCAAACACGCCGGCGCCGACCGCGATCCCGCGCAGCACCGCCGCACCGACATACGCCGCCAGGATCTCGGCGTGCGACAGGGGCGTGAGCAGGATGAAGACCAGGTTGCCACTGATCTTGGACTGGATCAGCGACGACGACGAATTGGCAAACGCATTTTGCAGCACGCTCATCATGACCAGGCCAGGAATCAGGAACGACGTGTAGGCCACGCCTTCGAGCATCTCGACCCGGCCATCGAGCACATGGCCGAAGATGACGAGATACAGCATGGCGGTGACGACCGGCGCGGCGACGGTTTGCGTGGCCACCTTCCAGAAGCGCAGCGACTCTTTGTAGAACAGGGTACGGAACCCGATGGAGAACAGATTCATTGCTTACCCTCTTCCATGATCTGGATGAAGATGTCTTCCAGGTCGGCCTGCTGCAGCTGCATCTCGTCGATGACGGCGCCCGCTTCGCGCAGGCGCGCCAGGATCGGTTCGACGTCGGCGTAGTCGTTCACGCGCAGCGTGTATTTGTTGTTGCCGTTATTGGGTTCGTCGTGCGACACGAGCGGACGCAGTTCAGCCGGCAGCGTGCCGGACTTCAGATGCACGACCAGCTGCGAGCCCGAGACGCGGCGCAGCAGGGTGCTCATCGTGTCGAGCGCCACCACATTGCCCTGCTTGAGCATCGCCACGCGCTGGCACATGGCCTGCGCTTCTTCGAGATAGTGGGTGGTGAGCACGACCGTGTGGCCGCCTTCGCGGTTCAAGCGCGCGATGAACTTCCACAGCGTCTGGCGCAGTTCGACATCGACGCCGGCGGTCGGCTCATCCAGCACGATGACGGGCGGGCGGTGCACGAGGGCCTGCGCCACCAGCACGCGCCGCTTCATGCCGCCCGACAGCGCGCGCATGTTCACGTCCGCCTTGTCGGTCAGGTCGAGGTTGTGCATCACTTCGTCGATCCAGCCATCGTTGTTGCGGATGTCGAAGTAGCCCGATTGCAGGCGCAGCGTTTCGCGCACCGTGAAGAACGGATCGAACACCAGCTCCTGCGGCACGACGCCCAAGCGCTTGCGCGCTTCGCGAAAATCGGTCACGACATCGTGGCCGTGGATTTTCACGCTGCCGGCGTCGGGCCGGATCAGGCCCGCGATGGTGGAAATGAGGGTGGTCTTGCCGGCGCCATTCGGGCCCAGCAGGCCAAAGAACTCGCCCTCTTCGATGGAAAGGGACACGCCCTTGAGTGCCTTGAAGCCTTTGTAGCTCTTCTCGACACGGTCAATCTGGATTGCAGTCATGCGAAATGGGAGGCGCGACGCGCGATAGTCAAAACAAAACGGAGGCCGGCTGGGGAACGCACCAGGACCGTGCAGGGAAACAGTCCATTATAGGTGAAATCGCCATGTCAAGCGGGCCAGGCGGAGAAACCCGGCGGGACGCCGTACGGGCACCCATGGTGAAACGCGCAAAAAAAACGGGCAGCCTAAGCTGCCCGTATTCATGCTGGTGCGACCAGCGTGTCGACCCCGTACAGGGCCGCGAGCTTGCGCACGTTGTCCGGCACGTTGATGAACGTGAGCCGGTGCCCGGCGCTCAGTGCGCGGCGCTGCCAGGCCAGCAGCAGGGCCACGCCCGACGAATCGGCCGACTTCACGCCGGCCAGGTCGAACACGGTTTCGCCAGCGCTGATCGCTGCCTCACCCTGCGTCAACGCCAGGCTGGCGCTGTCGAAGGTCATGGCGTCGATCGTCAGCATGGGATTTGCCTCAGCCATTCGTTGCCGGTGCAGCCAGCGGCTTGGACGCCAGTTGCGCATTGCGGTCAGCCAGACGCTTGATCAGGCCATCGACGCCGGTCTTGCTGATTTCGCTGTTGAAGGTGCTCTTGTAGGTCTCGACCAGCCAGGCGCCCAGGATGTTGACGTCATAGATCTTCCAGCCGTTGCCGTTCTTGGCCAGGCGATAGTTGAGCGTGATCGGCTCGCCTCGCGCGACGTTGACCTGCGAACGCACTTCGACATCGGTATCGGTGGCGGCAGCGCGCATCGGCTTGAACTCGACGGTTTCGTTCTTGATGGTCGACAGCGCACCGGAGTACGTGTAGACCAGCAGGTTACGGAACTCGGTCGTCAGGCGCTTTTGCTGATCCGGCGTGGCAGTGCGCCAATGGCGGCCAGCGGCTTGCTGCGTCATTTTTTCGGCGTCGACGTACGGCAGGATCTTGGTATTGACCAGACCCATGATCTTGCTGCGGTCGCCCGACTGGATGGCCTTGTCGTTCTTGACGCTGTCGATCACTTCGGCGCTGATGCGCTTGACCAGCACGTCCGGCGCTTCGGCGCTGGCGGCAGGCTGGGCGATCACGCTCGTGGAAAAGGCAGCGGTGACTGCGGCGGCGGCGATCAGGTGCATGAATGGTTTCATCGTATTCCTTTCAACTTACTTCGTTTCGGAAGGTGCTGGCTCGGCGACGTCATCAGCCTGGCGCGGCACATTGCCGTCGTACACCTGGCTCTGGCGGCGCTGCAGATAGCCGTCGCGCAGGAACTCGTAGCGGTCCAGTGCGGCGTCTTCCATCAGGCCCGAGGCGTCGAGCAGCGTGGCGCGTTTGTCGATGATGCGAACACCGGTACCCACATTGCGCCAATTGACCGGCGTCTTGTAGGTCCAGATGTCGCCCGCGAAATCGGCTGGCAATGCTGCGGTATCACGTACCGTAGATGGGCCCAGAAGCGGCAAGATCAAGTACGGACCGCTCGGTACGCCCCATTTGCCCAGCGTTTGACCGAAATCTTCGTTGTGCTTCTGCATGCCGGCTTCGGACGCGATGTCCAGCAGGCCGAAAATGCCGAAGGTCGAATTGACCGCCACACGGCCGAAGTCGGTCGCGCCGGCTTCGCCCTTGCCTTGCAGGAAGTTGTTGATCGAGCTCCAGGCATCCGACAGGTTGCCAAAGAAATTGTTCACGCCCGTCTGGGCGAAGCCCGGTACGACCTTTTTATAGGCGGTGGCGGTCGGCTTGAGTACGGTGCGGTCGACGGCGTCGTTGAACGAATAGACGGCGCGGTTATAACCTTCGAGCGGATCCTGTGGATTGTTCGCGGTCGTCGCGCAACCGGTCAGGACCAGGACAGCAGCGGCGGCGGCACAGAGACGCACGTGCGAAAGCGTGTTGGTGTAGTTCATTGACTACCTTCCTTTCCATCAGCAGCCTTGCTGTAGATAAATTGATTGATCAAGTCTTCGAGGACTGTCGCCGACTGGGTGCGAATGATGCGATCGCCCTCAGCCAGATTGTTCGTATCGCCACCGGCTTCAATGCCAATGTATTGCTCGCCAAGCAGGCCTGCGGTCAGGATCTTCAACGAACTATCTTTTGGAAATTTATAGTCGGTATCCAAATCGAGGCGCACAGATGCCTGGAAACTCTTGTCGTCAAAGGCAATCTCGCCCACGCGGCCGACGACCACACCAGCGCTCTTGACGGGCGCCTGCGGCTTGAGGCCGCCGATATTGTCAAAGCGGCCGCTGACGGAATACGTCTGCCCGAACGACATGGACTTCAAATTGCCGGCCTGGAAGGCCAGGAACAGCAGTGCAGCCAAGCCCAGCAGCACGAACAGGCCAACCCAGACGTCGATAGTTTTGCGATGCATTTTATTACCCTAAAACCGTGTTAGTTATTTATTGAACATCAGGGCGGTCATGACGAAGTTCAGCCCCCAGACCAGCAGCGATGCGATCACGACAGTACGCGTGGTCGCACGCGAGACGTCTTCCGGCGTCGGCTGGGCCTGGTACCCCTGGAACAGGGCAGTAAAGGTCACGGCGATGCCAAAGATAAAGCTTTTAATCACGCCGTTCAGTACGTCAGCGCGCACATCGACGCCAGATTGCATCTGGGCCCAGAAAGAACCTTCATCCACGCCGATCAATTTCACGCCGACGAGGTAGCCACCCATCACGCCAACGGCCGAAAACACCGTCGCCAGCACCGGCATGGCGATCACGCCTGCCCAGAAACGCGGCGCCAGCACCCGTTGGACCGGATTAATCGCCATCATTTCCATGGCCGACAATTGCTCGCCCGCCTTCATGAGGCCGATCTGCGCCGTCAGCGAGGTGCCGGCGCGGCCGGCAAACAGCAGCGCGGTGACGACCGGACCCAGTTCGCGCACGAGCGACAGCGCGACCACCTGGCCCAGCATCTGCTCGGCGCCGTACTGGTTCAGCGTGTAATAACCCTGCAGGCCCAGCACCATGCCGACGAACAAACCGGACACGGCAATGATCACCAGCGAATAGTTACCGATGAAGTGAATCTGCTCGGAAATCAAGCCCGGGCGGCGGAACGCACCGGGCGACACGCGCAGGATGCTGAGGAACGAGCGGATCGCGAAACCGAGACCGGCCAGGCCTTCGCGCACCGAGCAACCGATATAACCGAGGAAGCGGGCGATCATGTGCGCGCTCCCAGGCCCAGGTCATCAGCCAGCGTCTTGCCGGGATAGTGGAACGGCACCGGACCGTCCGGCTCGGCGTTGACGAACTGGCGCACATACGGGTCAGTCGACACGCGCAATTCGGTCGGCGTACCTTCTGCAACGATCTTGCCAGCGGACATGAAATACACGTAATCGGCAATCGCGAAGCACTCTTGCACATCGTGCGAGACGAGGATCGAGGTCGAGCCGAGGGCGTCGTTCAGGTTGCGGATCAGATTCGCGGTCACGCCCATCGAGATCGGGTCGAGGCCGGCGAACGGCTCGTCGTACATGATCAGTTCCGGGTCGAGCGCCACAGCGCGCGCAACGGCCACACGGCGAGCCATGCCGCCCGAAATCTCGGCCGGCTTGAGGCGGTGCGCATTGCGCAGACCCACGGCGTTGAGCTTCATGAGCACGAGGTCGCGGATGAGTTCTTCGGGCAGGTCGGTGTGCTCGCGCAGCGGAAACGCCACGTTATCGAACACCGACAGGTCGGTAAACAGTGCGCCAAACTGGAACAGCATGCCCATGCGCCGGCGCAGGCGATACAAGCCCTGCGTATCGAGGCTGTGCACGACTTCGCCGCCAATGCGGACTTCGCCACGCTGGGGGCGAATCTGGCCACCGATGAGGCGCAACACCGTCGTCTTGCCGCAACCGGATCCGCCCATGACAGCAATGAGCTTGCCACGTGGGAAATCCATGCGCAGATTCGACAGAATGGAACGCTCACCGTAAGCAAAATGCAGATCGCGGATTTCGACTAGGTTCGACACAGCATCATTTGAGGTTAGGGAATCCGGTATTGTAGTGCAGAAAGCTATTTACCCGCTTGAGGGACCCGATTTTACCCCCGGCAGACGACGTGACATTACAACACTAATAACTGTTCAGTCAGCTATTTAACGTTGTAAGCGATTGTTTTCATTGGATTATGCATACATGACAATATTGCGATTCCTTGTTAGGAATCAATATAATTGAAACATATTTACATAAACCGCACGATACGGGCCGCGTGATAGGACGACAGCGTGCCAGGCTATTTTGCATCGCAGCATCCAATTGGGGATAGCTTTGCGAATTAGCAAGTGACAGTTTATAAATAGTTTGTCATGTATTTGTCGCCGGATTGTCTGCAACCCGGCGAGCATGGCGGTCGCATTGCACGACCGCCATTGACCATATGTCTTACCGTGGCAAGACTGATGCGCCCATCAGGAACTCATCGACCGCGCGCGCGCATTGACGGCCTTCGCGAATCGCCCACACCACCAGCGACTGCCCACGCCGCATGTCGCCTGCCGTAAATACTTTCGGATTCGACGTCTGGTAGGCCAGGTCGCCCTCGGTGGTGGCGCGCGCATTGCCCCGTGGGTCTTTCTGCACGCCGAACGCGTCGAGCACCTGCTGCACCGGCGAAACAAAGCCCATCGCCAGCAGCACCAGGTCGGCTTTCAGTTCGAATTCCGAGTCCGGCACTTCCGTCATCTTGCCGTCCTTCCATTCGACGCGGCAGGCGATCAGCTTGTCCACCTTGCCGCCCTTGCCTTCCAGGCGCTTGGTCGCCACCGCCCAGTCGCGCTCGCAACCTTCTTCGTGCGACGACGAGGTGCGCAGGCGCGTCGGCCAGTAGGGCCAGACCAGCGGCTTGTTTTCGTGTTCCGGTGGTTGTGGCAGCAGCTCGAATTGCGTCACCGACGCCGCGCCATGGCGATTGGAGGTGCCGACGCAGTCCGAGCCGGTGTCGCCGCCGCCGATGACGATCACGTGCTTGCCGGTGGCTTTCAGCTGGTCCTTCAGCTTGTCGCCGGCGTTGACGCGGTTTTGCTGCGGCAGGAAGTCCATCGCAAAGTGCACGCCCTTGAGCTGGCGGCCCGGCACCGGCAGGTCACGTGGCTGCTCGGCGCCGCCGGCCATGATCACGGCGTCGAATTCTTTTTCCAGGTCTTCCGGGAAGATCGTGTCGCGCGCCATATTGCTGACGGCTGCCGGGAAGTCCTTGCCAATCAGGACACCGGTGCGGAACGTGACGCCTTCGGCCTGCATCTGTTCGACGCGGCGGTCGATCAGGTCCTTCTCCATCTTGAAGTCGGGGATCCCGTAGCGCAGCAGCCCGCCCAGACGATCGCTCTTTTCAAACACCGTCACATCATGGCCGACGCGCGCCAGTTGCTGGGCCGCGGCCAGGCCGGCAGGCCCGGAGCCGACGACGGCGACCTTGCGGCCCGTACGATGTTCGGGCGGCTGCGGCACCACCCAGCCGTGCTCCCAGCCGGTATCGATGATCTTGCGCTCGATCGACTTGATGCCGACCGGGTCGTCGTTGATCCCGAGCGTACAGGCCGACTCGCACGGCGCCGGGCAGATGCGGCCGGTGAACTCGGGGAAGTTGTTCGTCGAGTGCAGATTCTCCAGCGCGTGGCGGTAGTTGCCATGGAAGACCAGATCGTTCCAGTCCGGGATGATGTTGTTGACCGGGCAGCCCGTGTTACAGAACGGGATGCCGCAATCCATGCAGCGCGCGCCCTGTACCTTCGCCTGCGCGTCGGTCAGCGTGATGACGAATTCCTTGTAGTTCTTCAGACGCGCGACCGGTTCGAGATGATCCTCTTCCTGCCGTTCGAATTCCATGAAGCCGGTAATTTTGCCCACAATATTTTCCTTGGTCGTTGGTCCGCGGCTGCTTACGCGGCCTGATCGATCTTGTCGTTCGCTTCTTCCATGCTCGAGAAGTGCATCTCTTCGAGCGCGCGCTTGTAGTCGGTCGGGAACACCTTGACGAACTTGCTGCGGCTATTGGCCCAGTCGTCGAGCAGGTTGCGCGCACGCGTGCTGCCGGTGTACTTGAAGTGGCGCTCGATCAGGCGGCGCAGGATCGCTTCGTCCGACTCGCGCTCGCTGGTGCGCGACTGGCTGTGCCAGGCTGCCGGGTCGGTCTGGTCTTTCGACGCCAGCACCCGCTCGAGATTGACCATCGTCGTGTTGCAGCGCGCTTCGAATTCGCCCTTCGGGTCGTACACGAAGGCCACACCGCCCGACATGCCGGCGGCGAAGTTGCGGCCCGTATCGCCCAGCACCGCCACGGTCCCGCCGGTCATGTATTCGCAACCGTGGTCGCCGCAGCCTTCGACGACGGCCGTGGCGCCCGAGTTGCGCACCGCGAAGCGCTCGCCGGCCACGCCATTAAAGAAAGCCTCGCCCGAGATCGCGCCATACAGCACGGTGTTACCGACGATGATGTTGTCGACCGCCCAGCCACGGAACTCGGTGTTCGGCCGCACGATGATGCGCCCGCCCGACAGGCCCTTGCCGACGTAGTCGTTGCCTTCGCCGACCAGGTCCATCGTGATGCCGCCGGCCAGGAAGGCAGCAGCGGACTGGCCCGCCGTGCCTTGCAGCTGGATGTGGATCGTGTCGTCCGGCAGGCCGGCATGGCCGTAGCGCGTGGCGACTTCGCCCGACAGCATGGCGCCGACGGTGCGGTTCAGGTTCTTGACCGGCGAGATGAACGAGACGCGCTCGCCCTTTTCAAGGGCCGCCTTGGCTTGCGCGATCAGCTTGTGATCGAGCGCTTTATCCAGGCCATGGTCCTGGCCTTCGGTATGGAACAGCGCGCGCTGGCTCTCGACTTTCGGCTGGTAGAAGATGTTCGAGAAGTCCAGGCCCTGCGCCTTCCAGTGGCCGATCGCCTTGGATTTGTCGAGCAGGTCGGCGCGGCCAATCAATTCGTCATAGGTGCGGATGCCCAGCTGCGCCATGATCTGGCGGGCTTCTTCGGCGACGAAGAAGAAGTAGTTCACGACGTGCTCGGGTTTGCCCTGGAATTTCGCGCGCAGCACCGGGTCTTGCGTGGCCACGCCCACCGGGCAGGTATTGAGGTGGCACTTGCGCATCATGATGCAACCTTCGACCACCAGCGGCGCGGTGGCAAAGCCCACTTCGTCGGCGCCCAGCATCGCTGCGATGACGACGTCGCGGCCGGTGCGCATCTGGCCATCCGCTTGCAGCCTGATACGGCTGCGCAGGCCATTGAGCACCAGCGTTTGCTGGGTCTCGGCCAGGCCCAGCTCCCACGGGGTGCCGGCGTGCTTGACCGACGACAGGGGCGAAGCGCCCGTGCCGCCATCGTGGCCGGCAACGACGATGTGATCGGCCTTGGCTTTTGAGACGCCAGCAGCGACCGTGCCTATGCCCACTTCCGACACCAGCTTGACCGAGATCGAGGCGCGCGGGTTCACGTTCTTCAGGTCGTGGATCAGCTGCGCCAGGTCTTCGATCGAATAGATGTCGTGGTGCGGTGGCGGCGAAATCAGGCCGACGCCCGGCACCGAGAAACGCAGGGACGCGATGTACTCGGACACTTTATGGCCCGGCAGCTGGCCGCCTTCGCCCGGCTTGGCGCCCTGCGCCATCTTGATCTGGATCTGATCGGCCGAGTTCAGGTATTCGGCGGTGACGCCAAAGCGGCCCGACGCCACCTGCTTGATTTTTGAACGCAGCGAGTCGCCGTCTTCGAGCGGAATATCGACCACGACGCGGCCATCGCCCAGGCGCGACGCCAGGGACTCGCCCTTCTTGATCGCGATGCCCTTGAATTCATTCATGTAGCGCGCCGGATCTTCGCCGCCCTCGCCCGTGTTGCTCTTGCCGCCGATGCGGTTCATCGCGATGGCCAGCGTGGCGTGGGCTTCGGTGCTGATCGAGCCGAGCGACATGGCGCCGGTGGCAAAGCGCTTGACGATGTCCTTGGCCGATTCGACTTCTTCGATCGGGATCGCCTTGTCGCGGTCGATCTTGAATTCGAACAGCCCGCGCAGCGTCAGGTGACGACGCGTCTGGTCGTTGATCAGCTGCGCGTATTCCTTATAGGTCGAGAAGTTGTTGGCGCGCGTGGCGTGCTGCAGCTTGGCGATCGTGTCCGGCGTCCACAGGTGGTCTTCGCCGCGCACGCGGAAGGCGTACTCGCCGCCCACGTCCAGCGCATTGGCCAGCACCGGATCGGCGCCAAAGGCCAGCGCGTGCAGGCGCAGCGCTTCTTCGGCCACTTCGAACAGGCCGATGCCTTCGATGTTCGACGAAGTGCCCTTGAAGTACTTGTCGACCAGCGATTTGTTGAGGCCCACGGCTTCGAAGATCTGCGCGCCGCAGTACGACATGTAGGTGGAGATGCCCATTTTGGACATCACCTTCATCAGGCCCTTGCCGACGGCCTTGATGTAGTTGTAGCTCACCGTCTCGGCCGACAGTTCCTGCGGCAGGCCATGCGCCAGTTCGGCCAGCGTTTCGAGGGCCAGGTACGGGTGCACGGCTTCGGCGCCGTAGCCGGCCAGCAGCGCAAAGTGGTGCGTCTCGCGCGCCGAGCCGGTTTCGATCACGAGGCCGGCGGAGGCGCGCAGGCCGCGCGCCACCAAGTGTTGGTGCACGCTGGACGTGGCCAGCAGCGCAGGGATCGCGACCAGGTCGGGCGACATGCGGCGGTCTGACACGATCAGGATGTTGTGACCCGATTTGACGGCATCGACCGCTTCGGCGCACAGCGAGGCCAGCGACGCTTCGATACCTTCCTTGCCCCAGGCGACCGGATAGCAGATGTTGAGCTCATAGGCCTTGAACTTGCCGCCGGTGTGCTGGCCGATATTGCGCAGGCGCGCCATGTCGTCGAAGTTCAGGATCGGCTGCGCGACTTCGAGGCGCATCGGCGGGTTGACGTTGTTGGTGTCGAGGATGTTCGGCTTGGGGCCGATGAACGAGACCAGCGACATGACCATGCTTTCGCGGATCGGATCGATCGGCGGATTGGTCACTTGCGCGAACAGCTGCTTGAAGTAGTTATACAGCGGCTTGAGTTTGTTGGACGTAACGGCCAGCGGCGAATCGTTGCCCATCGAGCCGGTGGCTTCTTCGCCCAGCACGGCCATCGGCGCCATCAGGAACTTCAGGTCTTCCTGCGTGTAGCCGAACGCCTGCTGGCGGTCGAGCAGCGTGAGCGCCGGCTTCTCGCCCTGCGCATCCTTCGCGCGGCCGGCGGCCAGCTGCGATTCGGTCAGCTTGATTTCATTAAGCTTGATGCGCACCGACTTGATCCACGCCTTGTACGGCTTGGCGTTGGCGTAGGTGTCTTTCAACTCTTTGTCGTCGATGATGCGGCCGGCTTCGAGGTCGATCAGGAACATCTTGCCCGGCTGGAGGCGCCACTTCTTGACGATGCGCGATTCGGGAATCGGCAGCACGCCCGATTCGGACGCCATGACGACCAGGTCGTCCTCGGTGATGACATAGCGCGCCGGGCGCAGGCCGTTGCGGTCGAGCGTACCGCCGATGTGGCGGCCATCGGTGAAGGCCATCGCGGCCGGGCCGTCCCACGGCTCCATCATCGCGGCGTGGTATTCGTAGAAGGCGCGGCGGTTGTCGTCCATCGACGCGTGATTTTCCCAGGCTTCCGGGATCATCATCATCATCGCCTGGGCGATCGGGTAGCCGGCCATGATCAGCAGTTCAAGCGCGTTGTCGAAGCAGGCGGTATCCGACTGGCCTTCATAGATCAGCGGGAACAGCTTGTTCAGATCGTCGCCCAGGACGGCCGACTTGAGGATGCCTTCGCGCGCGCGGGTCCAGTTGAAGTTGCCCTTGACGGTATTGATCTCGCCGTTGTGGGCGATCAGGCGGTACGGGTGGGCCAGCGGCCACTCGGGGAAGGTATTGGTCGAGAAGCGCTGGTGGACCAGGGCCAGGGCCGAGATACAGCGCGGATCCTGCAGATCCTTGTAGAACACGCCCACCTGGTCGGCCAGCAGCAAGCCCTTGTAGACGACGGTGCGGGCCGACATCGACGGCACGAAGAATTCCTTGCCGTGCAGGAGTTTGAGGGCCTGGATCGCGTGGCCGGACGATTTGCGGATCACGTACAGTTTGCGTTCGAGTGCATCGGTGACCATGATGTCCGGGCCGCGACCGATGAAGATCTGGCGAATCACCGGCTCCTTGGCGCGCACAAACGGCGACATCGGCATCGTCCCATCGACCGGCACGTTGCGCCAGCCGAGAACGACCTGGCCCTCGATGCGCACGGCGCGTTCAATCTCCTGCTCGCACGCGATGCGCGACGCATGCTCTTTCGGCAGGAACACCATGCCGACGCCGTACTCGCCAGGCGGGGGCAACTCGACGCCCTGGCGCGCCATCTCGTCGCGGTAGTACTGGTCCGGAATCTGGATCAGAATCCCCGCCCCGTCGCCCATCAGCGCATCGGCGCCCACGGCGCCCCGGTGGTCGAGGTTCTTCAGAATCAACAGACCCTGTTCAACAATCGAATGACTCTTGTTGCCCTTGATATGGGCGATGAAGCCAACACCGCAAGCATCGTGTTCATTGGCGGGATCATACAAACCTTGGGCAATCATGCGACATTCTCCACATCTTTACGGGATCGAATGCCGAGAATAGTGCAATGCAAAATCCCCCGTCAACCTCAATAATTAGGGTCAGAGTCGAATTGTTTGACAACTTTTTGAGAAACACGATAATTGGGGACAGAGTCAATCTGGTTTGTGGCTGTGCTCTGCAACCGAACCTAAGCGCTTGATTTCAAATATGTTTTTGTAATAAAAAACGGCACGAATAACCGTGCCGTTGTGTCGGGAATTGCCTTGTTTCAGGCTTGTGCGAACGGTGGAAGGGGCGGATTAAAAGGTCGGCCACGCTTGGCTGGCAAGATCTGGCGTTGTGTTTTTTGCTCCAGCTGGCTCTTGAACGAGTCTGACCCTAATGGCTTGTTTCGCAGAATCGAGGTGGTGATGAAATCTACCTCCTCCGATGACAAACCCTGCTGGACCATGTCGATATACGCCGCCTCCCGCTGGAATGGCGTGTTGCCCAATGCCCAGAACAGGCTGTGGTCGCTAACGAGCGTATCCAGTCGCGCGCCGGCATGGTGGGCGTAGCTCGACCATGGATACTCGCCGGGGCCGACGGACAGTTGCGCGCGTACGGGATTGAGCTCGATGTAGCGGCTGCAGGTCATGAAATACCGGTCCGAGTCGATCAGCGAGGTACGGAAACGCCCCTCGAACAAGCCACCGCTGCGCTCGTACTTGTGGTTAAACCATGGCACATAGAGTCGGCCAACCTTCTGCATCATCAGCGCCAGGCCGGTGGCGTCGCTCGGCGTTGCCAGCAGGTGAACATGGTTCGGCATCAAGACATAGGCATGGATGGCCACGTCATAGAACCGCGCGCCTTCCTTGAGCCAGACGAGAAATCGCTGGTAGTCCGCCTCTTCCCTGTAAATGATCTGGCGGTTATTGCCGCGCTGGATCACGTGGTGCGGTTGCTCGGGAACGATGAGTCGAGGTTGGCGTGCCATGGCGTCGGATGTGCGTGAGGAAGCCGAATTCTACAATGGAAAATGACTCTGTCCCTAATTAAACGCAAGAGGTCGCGAAATCTGCTCGACTCTGTCCCCAATTATTCGAAAATAAGTCCACGCGCAATTTATCGCCCGACTTTTCAGCCCCAATTGTTTAACCTAGCCAATTTCCCAAAAAAAATTGGCCAATAATTCGACTCTGACCCTAATTGTCTGAGTGGAAATTGGCCAATAATTCGACTCTGACCCTCATTGTGGGAGGGTAGAGGCGGGGTCAGGAGAGGGTGAAGCCGGCGGAGAGGCTGTAGCCTTCGCCGTAGGCGCTGCGCAGGGGGAGGTCCTGGCCGAGGCCAGAGCGGGCTTTCTTGCGCAGGCGGTAGACCAGCATGTCGACGCGGCGGCTGGCGTCGGGGTCGTCGCCACCCATGCCGGCGACGATGACGTGGCGCGGCACCGGGCGCGTGTTGATCGTCAGCAGGTGCAGGAAGTTGCATTCCTTTTCGGTCAGGTCGACCACCTTGCCCATCAGCTCGAGCTGGCGCGCGCTTACACGCAGCATCCACTTGCTCGGGGCCGGCGCCGGGTCCTGCGGGCGCACCCGGCGGTCCAGTGCCTCGATGTGGGCAGCCAGTTCCGGGAACTTGATCGGCTTGGTCAGGTAATGGTCGGCGCCCAGGCGCAAGCCCAGGATGCGGTGGTCGAACGCCACCCGGCCTGTGAGTACCAGTAACCCGATTTCGGGGTATAGCTGGCGCATGCGCGGGATGACATTAAAGCCATCTTCGTCTGGCAGCCCGAGGTCGAGCACCACGACCGCAGCCGGCGTGCGCGTTAGCGCCGCCCACATTTCACTGGCGGTCCGGGCGATCGTGACGTCGTGGTCCAGCTCCTTCAGGAACTCGGCCATGTCGTCGGCGTATTCGCCATTGTCTTCAACAATCAGTATCTGCGTCATGCCCTTGCCATATTAGTCACCTGCCCGTCGTTGATACCGATGGTAGCGTTATCCACGCCGAAGCGCGGTCCCGATTATCACTGCTGAGGCTACCTGAAGCAAGGAGTTATTCCTCTATAACCTCTATAAGACCAGCGCCGGCATCCAGAGCCGGAACTCGGCGCCGGCGCCCTGTTGCCCTGGTGCCAGACTCAGCACGCCACCGTGGACTTCGATGATCGAGCGCGCCATGTACAGCCCCAGACCACTGCCCGGCAGGCCCGCGGCGTTGCGGCCACGATACCCTTTGTCGAAAACGCGCAACGCATCGTCCGGCGGCACGCCAGCGCCACCGTCGAGGACCGCGATCTCGACGCCGCCACCGCTGCGCCGCACGCGCACCGTTACCTCGGCGGTGGGCGGTGAAAACGCGAGTGCATTGTCGATCATGACTTTCAGTGCCAGGCGCAAGCCTTCCGGTTCGCCGCGCAGGATCGAGGCAACATCGTCGAGCTGCAGTACAGCCGTGCGGCCGGCGGTGCGGATCTGGGCAGCGCCCGTTTCAACCAGTTCCCCGACCGTGATGGTGTTGGGCTGGCGGGTGCGCCCGAGTGTGGCCATGCGATCCGGCGACAGGTATTCGTCGAGCATCCCGATCAGGCGGTCGACTGCCGCGCCGATCTTGCGATAGCGGGCGCGCACCGATTCCTCGGCATGGGTGGACGTCGCCTCCAGCCGCTGGATCGCGCCATCGATCGTCGCCAGTGGCGTACGGAACTCGTGATTGAGCATGCTGGCAAAGCGTTTGTATTCGCTGTCGTGGCCGCGCCGCGCCGACAGGTCGCGCAGCAGGCCAACCAGGGCCGATCCGTCATCGGCTGGCACGATGGCCAGCGCTTCCAGCGCCAGCGGGCGGCGCTCGACATCGAACAGATCGAATTCGCGCCGGTTGCGCACCCCCGGCTTGCCGGCGGCCATCGCGCGCAACCACACTGCCAGCGGCGCCAGCGGCGAGGCGCTGTCGCCATCGAGCGCGCTCTGAAGCGTCGCGGCGTCGTAGCCACTCAGGGCCGCAAATGCCGGGCTCAGATAGCGCACGGTCCCCGCCGGCAGTGCAATGGCAAAGGCCACGTCGTCGCCCAGTTCGGCGATCGTGCGCAATTGCCGCCCGGTGAGCATCTCGGCATCGCCGGCAGGGACCGGCATGGCAGACGTGGTGGCGGCAATCGGACTGGACTTCATTGGACCTCTTTCTTCACCAACAGTTACGGGCGATGTATCGACCAGCTAGTATATCGCGACCGTCACTTGTCTGTGACATATTGCTTTGCAAAATGCAAAATATGGTTTCAGGAGGGAATGAAAGAAGGCGATCCGGCATGGAATCCACGTGGCAAACGAAACAATTGCGCCATACCGACAGGGTTTGGGCGATAATTTCACCACTATGAACGATACCGCTACCCGCCCCCCGCTCCCAGACCGGCTCTCGATCGATCCGAGCAGCCCATTTCATAACCGTGACGTCTTCCAGCACGACGTCGGCATCCGCTTCAACGACAAGGACCGTACCGACGTCGAAGAGTATTGCATCAGCGAAGGCTGGATCAAGGTCGCCGCTGGCAAGACCCTCGACCGCAAAGGCCGCCCGATGCTGATCAAGCTGAAAGGCAAAGTCGAAGCGTATTACGCGTAAACCTTTGGTCGATACAACAATGGCGGGCTCGCGAGCCCGCCATTTCTTTATATATACCAGCGCCAGCTTGCGCTGCGCTTACTAGCCCTCCCGGATCGATTACTCCGCCAGCGGCGCAAAGATCGCCTGCAGGTCTTCCTGCGTCAATGCCATCTTCTGCGACTCGCCTTCGGACAGGATCGAGTGCGCCAGCTCCGACTTCTTCTGTTGCAGCAGCTGGATCTTTTCTTCCAGCGTGCCCTTGGCAATCAGCTTGTAGACGAACACCGGCTTGTCCTGCCCGATGCGCCAGGCGCGGTCGGTCGCCTGATTCTCGGCCGCCGGATTCCACCACGGATCGTAGTGGATCACGGTATCGGCCGCCGTCAGGTTCAACCCCACGCCGCCCGCTTTCAGGCTGATCAGGAAGATCGGCACCGCGCCCTGCTGGAATGCCGCCACCTGCGCCGAGCGGTCGCGCGTCTCGCCGGTGAGCAGCGCATACGGAATCTTGCGCAGCGCGAGTTCTTCTTCGATCAGCGCCAGCATGCTGGTGAACTGCGAGAACACGAGAATCTTGCGGCCTTCGCCCAGCAGGTCTTCGACCATCTGCATCAGATCGGTCAATTTGGCCGATACCGCCGCCGTGTTCTTTTTGGACGGCATCGACTTGACCAGGCGCGGATCGCAGCACACCTGGCGCAGCTTGAGCAGCGCCTCGAGAATCACGATCTGGCTGCGCGCCACGCCCTTGCGGTCGATCTCGTCGCGCACTTTCTTGTCCATCGCCAGGCGCACCGTTTCGTACAGGTCGCGCTGCGGGCCGGACAGCTCGATGCGGCGCACCATCTCGGTCTTTTGCGGCAGCTCTTTGGCCACATTGTCCTTCGTGCGGCGCAGCAGGAACGGCCGGATGCGGCGATTGAGCAGCGTGCGGCGCACCGGGTCGTCCTGGCGTTCGATCGGATGACGGAACTGGGTATTAAAGGTCTTTTCGTCGCCCAGCAGGCCCGGGATCAGGAAGTGGAACTGCGACCACAGCTCGCCCAGGTGATTCTCGAGCGGTGTGCCCGACAGGCACAGGCGGTGGCTGGCGTCGAGCGAGCCGGCCGTCTGCGCTGCCTTGGAACGGGTGTTCTTGATGTAGTGCGATTCGTCCAGGATCACCAGGTGATAGTGGTGCTTGCGCAGTTCTTCTTCGTCGCGCGGCAGCAGCGCATAGGTGGTCAGCACGATGTCGGCGCCGTCGATCTGGTCGAACGACTCCATGCGCTCCTTGCCCTGCAAGAGCAGCACTTTGAGGCTCGGGGCAAAGCGCGCGGCTTCGTCGAACCAGTTGGCCATCAGGCTCGTTGGCGCGATCACCAGCGCGGGACTGGTCAAGCGGCCCGCTTCTTTTTCGACCAGGATGTGCGCCAGCGTCTGCACCGTCTTGCCCAGGCCCATATCGTCGGCCAGGATGCCGCCCAGGTCATACTCGCGCAGGAACTGCATCCACGCCAGGCCATCGAGCTGGTAGTCGCGCAAGGTGGCCTGCAGGCCGGCCGGCGCTTCGACCTTTTTCACGGCGCCGAACTGGCTCAGTTTGCGGCCAGTCTCGCGCAGGCGCTCGCCACCGGTCCATTGCAGCTCGACGCCGCGCGCCAGCTCTTCGAGCCGCGCTGCATCGAGCGTCGACAGGCGCAGGCGCGCCTTGATCTTGTCATTGAAATACAGCTCGCCCAGCGTGGCCAGGATAGGCTTGAGGCGGCCCCACGGCAGCGCTACGCGCTCGCCATCGGGCAGCACGGCCAGCATCTGGTCGGACTCGGCGTGCGCGGCCAGCACGCTCGGATCGAATTCGAGCGGCGCGCTGCGAATCAGCTGCACCAGCACCGGCAGCAGCGGCACGCGCTTCTTGGCCACCACGATGCCCAGCTCCAGCTCGAACCAGGCATTGCCTGCTTCGGCCGGTTCGTCGATGTCGGCGTACCAGTCTTCGACCGGCACGACATCGTAGCGGTACTTGGGCGATTTTTGCAGGTGCCAGCCGGCGTCGGACAGCGCGTCGACCGACTGCTCGGCAAAGCGCAGCCAGTGCGCCTGGCTCTCGAGCTGCAGTGCGCCGGCCATCACGTTCAGCGGCGCCGTCGCCGGCTTGCGGAAACCGATCTCGCCCAATTTGTCGAGCGCGTGGCTTTCGAGCTTGGGGTCGCGTTCGATGATTTCGGTGAGGTCGCCCACCTGGCGCACGACGCGCTGCGACGGGTCGAACGAGACGCGCTGGCCGTCGTAATCAAACGCCAGCACGGCGAAGTCCTGCCAGCGCGCGGCGCTGCCGTCGGCCAGCTGCACCGCATCGAGCAGCAGGTGCGGGATCGGTTTGACGTCATTGCGCAGGCGCTGCGTGAGCGGCTGCGGCAGCGGCATCAGCTGCTGCAGGCCGTGCGCGAGCAGCAGTTGCGAGACGCGTTTTTTATCGGTGCCGGTGAGCGTGGGCGCCTGCGCCACCAGCGCCTGCAGTTCGGCCAGCGAGATGTCGATGCCGCCGCGATTGAGCTCGAGCGGCCCGCACGACAGATTGTCGATGTACCACGGCGGATCGGTCGGCAGCATGTAGTCGATCTGGTCGGCGGCGCTGTGCGCGGCCGCGCCACCCACGGGTTCGACCGACCAGCCGAGTTTTGCGACGCGGCCTTCGTCGCGCCAGGCCAGGCTGGCCAGGCGGGTCGGGCCGCCCTGCAGCGGGTAGACCAGGCCGCCGGCCATGTCGGCCCACGAGTTCGCCCACAGCAGCTTGCCCTGTTCGAGCAGCATCTGCAGCAGGATCGCGCCGACCTTGCCTTTCGGTTCAGTGGCGCTGGTGCCTTGCGCCGACCCACTGCGCATGGCGATGAAAAAGCGCACCAGATCGATGTCGTCGCCCTCGAGATAAGCGGGCGGCGCCGACAGGAGCGAAAAGACTTCGCTGACGGGACTGGCCGCGGCGACGTCGCCGTTCGGTCGCAGGCGCGCCTTGCACAGGCACAGCGCGACGTGGCGCCCGCCGCTGGTGGGCGCCATCACGTAGACGAACTTGTACTGCGCGGCCTTGGGGTCGACCACTTCGTCGGTCAGCTTCGGCTGCGGATGCGCAGCTGCTTCGACCCGCTGCAACCAGCTCACGACCGGCGCCGGCAGGGCCGGTGAACGTGCGGGCGTGCGGGCTGCGGGTGCGTCGCTGGCTTTCTCGCGAAGATAATCGACTGTTGTCATTGGGTCTCGTGGCAGGGTATTAAAAACGGCAATAACGACTATTATCTCGCATACGAACACTTCCGATTTGTTCGTAATCGCACCTTGCAGACAAATGGTGCGCGCACGCAACGCGTGTGTCTTCTGCCAACCGACTGTTCTCTCATGTTCGACTGACGCTGTCAAGACTGGCGTATCGGCGCTGTTTGCGTATCATTGGCCGCTTGGTCCACGATCCCCGCTTCACCACTGCCTATGCTGCCTTCCATCGAACAACGCCTCGCCAAAGAACTCGCCGCCAGGCCAGCCCAGGTGGCCGCCGCCATCGCCCTGCTCGACGAAGGCGCCACCGTGCCGTTCATCGCGCGCTACCGCAAGGAAGCCACCGGCGGCCTGGATGACATCCAGCTGCGCCTTCTCGAAGAACGCCTGCGCTATCTGCGCGAGCTGGAAGACCGGCGCGCGTCGATCATCGCGTCGATCACGGAGCAGAACAAGATGACGCCGGCGCTGCTGGAGTCGATCGCACTGGCCGAAGACAAAACGCGTCTCGAAGACCTGTACCTGCCGTACAAGCAGAAGCGCCGCACGAAGGCCCAGATCGCGATCGAGGCCGGTCTTGCGCCGCTGGCCGAGACCCTGCTGGCCGACCCGCAGCAGGATCCCGAGGCCATCGCAAAAGATTATCTGCGCGACGCATTCACCAACGCCGACGGCGGCGCCAACCCCGGCGTGCTGGATACCAAGGCGGCGCTGGATGGCGCGCGCCAGATCCTGATGGAGCGCTTTGCCGAAGACGCCGCGCTGCTGCAGACGCTGCGCGAATACGTGCAGGAACACGGCGTCGTCGAATCGAAGGTCGTCGCGGGTAAGCAGGACGAAGGCGAAAAATTCGCCGACTATTTCGACTACAGCGAGCCACTGGCCGCGGTACCGTCGCACCGCGCGCTGGCGCTGTTGCGTGGCCGCCGCGAAGGCATGCTGGACGTGGCGCTGCGCCTGGATTCCGAGCCCGAAAAGCCGAAGTGGGACGCACCGCTCAACCCGTGCGAAGGCCGCATCGCGGCGCGCTTTGGCATCAAGGCGCAGGGCCGCCCGGCCGACAAATGGCTGCTCGATACGGCGCGCTGGACCTGGCGCGTGAAAAGCTTCATGCACCTGGATACCGAGTTGATGGGCGCGCTGCGCGACAAGGCCGAACTCGATGCAATCGGCGTCTTTGCGCGCAACCTGAAAGCCCTGCTGCTGGCCGCGCCGGCCGGTCCGCGCGCGACGATGGGCCTCGATCCTGGCCTGCGCACCGGCGTGAAGGTCGCCGTGGTCGACGCCACCGGCAAGGTGGTCGATACCGCCACCGTCTACCCGCACCAGCCGCGCAACGACTGGGACGGCGCGCTGCACACGCTTGGCCTGCTGGCGGCGAAACACAATGTGTCGCTGGTCTCGATCGGCAACGGCACCGGCTCGCGCGAGACCGACAAGCTGGCGCAGGATCTGATCAAGCAGCAACCCGACCTGAAGCTGACGAAAATCGTTGTCTCGGAAGCCGGCGCATCGGTCTATTCGGCATCCGAATTCGCCTCGCGCGAGCTGCCCGACATGGACGTGTCGCTGCGCGGCGCGGTCTCGATCGCGCGCCGCCTGCAGGATCCGCTGGCCGAACTGGTCAAGATCGATCCGAAGTCGATCGGCGTGGGCCAGTACCAGCACGACGTGTCGCAGAGCCAGCTGGCGCGCTCGCTCGACGCCGTGGTCGAGGATTGCGTGAATGCCGTTGGCGTCGACGTGAACACCGCGTCGGCGCCGCTGCTGGCGCGCGTGTCCGGCCTGTCGTCCACGGTGGCGCAAGGCATCGTCGCGTATCGCGACACGCATGGTGCATTTGCCTCGCGCGCGGCGCTGAAAAAAGTGCCGCGCCTGGGCGAGAAAACCTTCGAGCAGGCAGCGGGCTTTTTGCGCGTGATGAACAGCGCCAATCCGCTGGATGCGTCGGCCGTGCACCCGGAGTCGTACCCGCTCGTCGAAAAAATCCTGCTCGACGTCAAGCGCGACATGAAAGCCGTGATCGGCGACGGCGCACTCATTAAAAGCCTGAACCCGGCCAGGTATGCGGACGACAAGTTCGGCGTGCCGACCATCACCGATATCCTGAAAGAGCTGGAAAAACCGGGCCGCGATCCCCGGCCCGAGTTCACGACGGCCACCTTCAAGGATGGCGTGGAGCAGATCTCGGACCTGCGCCCGGACATGATCCTGGAAGGCGTGGTCACCAACGTCGCCGCCTTTGGCGCGTTCGTCGACATCGGCGTACACCAGGACGGCCTGGTGCACATCTCGGCGCTGTCGAACACGTTCGTGAAAGACCCGCACACGGTGGTCAAGGCCGGCCAGGTGGTCAAGGTCAAGGTGCTGGAAGTGGACCCGAAGCGCAAGCGCATCGCGCTGACGATGCGCCTGACGGACAGCGCGCCGCAGCCGGGCGCGCAGCCGGCGCAGCGCCCCGACCGCAACGACGCCAAACGCGTGCAGCAGCACCAGCGCCAGGAACGCACGGCGGCGCCGGCCGGCGGCGCGATGGCCGATGCGTTTGCCAAGCTGCGCAAATAACAGGCAGCCGATGCTGCGCGTCGTCCACGTCGATCCGGATCACGCCGACGCGCGGCGTGTTGTAGCAGAACTCGATGCGGCGCTGTCTGCAATCACGGGCGAAAGCGGCGCGGCCTCGTTCGATCCAGAGGATTGCCGGGGCGCGGGCGCCTGCTTCGTGCTGGCCTACGACGCCGATGGCAGCGCGGTGGGCTGCGGCGCCGTGCGCGCGCTTGCGGGCGATATCGGGGAACTCAAACGGATGTATGCGCGGCCCGGCAGCGGGGCCGGCGCGCACGTGCTGGCGGCACTCGAGCGGCACGCCGCGGCATGCGGCTACCGCCAGTTATGGCTGTCGACGCGGCGCGTGAATGCGCGCGCGGTGGCGTTCTACGAACGGCACGGTTATGTGCAGGTGGCACCGTACGGCCGGTATGTCGGCCGCGCGGTATCGGTCTGTCTCGGGCGGCGCCTGCTCTGACGCCGTTGCTTCAGCTGTGCTTGATCAGGATGCCGATCAGGTAGACACCCAGGCAGCCAAACCCGATCAGCAGCATCTTGTGCTGCGGGATCGCCGGCGCGCCCGTCTTCTTGATGTGCATTGCATCGCGCACCAGCAGCAGCGCGTAGATCAGCGCGGCGAGTCCCGACAGGATGTCGCCCGGGCTCGGGCGCGTGAACCCCGTATAGATATTGAGGATGCCGGGAATGCCCAGCAGGGCGGCGATCACGAGGTTCGCGTTCGGCGATGGTACGCGGCGGCGGGGTTGCTGCATCGGGTGCTCCGGTGGATGGTGACAAACGGCGCGATCATACCGCAATGCCGGGCGCATGCATTGATGCAGCAGCCAGGCGCTCAGGCGAACAGGGTCGTGTTGCGCAGCACGAGCTTGATCAGGAAGCACCCGGCAAAGGCGCCAAAGCAGATGAAGCCGATCAGCGTGACGCGCGGCGAGGTCAGCAGTGCCAGCCGGCCGGCGCGCCGCTGCAGCGCGCACCAGGCCAGGAACAACGCCATCATCAACGGGCCGATCTGGACGAAGACGTCGACCGCGCGGCCGCTTCTCAAGGCATTGGCGCCGTCATACAGTGCCGGCAAGCCCAGCAGCGCGGCAAAAACCCACAGGGCCGCGATGGGCAAGGTAGCGAACGTGTTCTTCATCGTGTTTCCCGTCATCTTGAACCGGGGCATGATACCGCAGCGCCGTGATGGTCACCGATGCCGTCCACGTCGAATTCTTATAGAATGGCGCCATCTACCCATTCCTCTCCAAAAGGCACACATCAAATGAGCGACGTTCAAACCTGGATCAAAGACACCGTGACCTCGACCCCGGTCGTGCTGTTCATGAAAGGCACTGCCCAGTTCCCACAGTGCGGCTTTTCCGGCCGTGCCATCCAGCTGCTGAAAGCGTGCGGCGTCGACAACGTCGCCACCGTCAACGTGCTGGACGACGCTGAAGTGCGTCAGGGCATCAAGGACTACTCGAACTGGCCAACCGTGCCGCAGCTGTACGTGAACGGCGAGTTCATCGGCGGCACCGACATCATGAACGAGATGTACGAATCGGGCGAACTGCAGACCCTGCTGAAAAACGGCTGATTGCATGACTGAGCGCCCGCGCCGTATTGTTGTCGCCCTCACCGGCGCGACCGGCGCAACCTATGGCGTGCAGCTGCTCAAGCGGCTGCACGCAACGCCTGGCATCGAGAGCCACCTGATCATTTCCGACGCCGCCACGCTGACCCTGCACCAGGAACTCGGCCTGCAGCGCCGGGACGTCGAAGCGCTGGCCCACGTCGTGCACCGCAACCGCGATATTGGCGCATCGATCGCCAGCGGGTCGTACCAGGTCGACGGCATGGTCGTCGCGCCGTGCTCGATGAAAACCCTGGCCGCCGTGGCCCACGGTTTCTCGGATAACCTCGTCACGCGCGCTGCCGACGTCATCCTCAAGGAACGCCGGCGCCTGGTACTGATGGTGCGCGAAACCCCGTTCAACCTGGCCCACTTGCGCAATATGACGTCGGTGACCGAAATGGGCGGCATCATCTTCCCGCCATTGCCGAGCTTTTACCACCGGCCTGCGTCGATCGCGGACATGGTCGAGCACACGGTGGACCGTGTCGTGGACTTGCTGGGGATAGAAAATACCCACGCCGCGCGCTGGGGCGGCATGAAAGCAGAACAGAACGACGTGGCAGGATGAACCGGCATGCCGGCTCGCGCCGGCATGGGTTGTCTCAGCGTTTGTCGTCGTAACGGTTGTCTTCAGACTTTTTCAAGTCCCGCGCTTCTTCGAGCATTCGCCGCCGGGCGTTGCGTTCTCGCATCAGTTCAGCATGACGCGCTGCCGTCATCGGCGGCACCGTCATCAAATCCTTGAGCTGGGCGGTATTGGCGTAGTTGTTTCGCATGCGTCAGCTGCTCCTGGGTGAACCTGAAACGGTGGCGGAAACTGCTACCACCTGATCAGATTATGGACCAGACCAGCCTATTTGTACTGTTCTGCACGACAAAAGTGCAAACCAGCAATAACGCTACTGCGACCGACGTTTACTTCGCGTCCGGCTTCGTGTGATTCACACGCACGAGCATGCGAATGAATTCGCGTGCCAGCTGACGGTGGTGCTCATCGAGGCGCTGCAGGTCGGCGATCAGCTTGACGTCGGCCGATTCAAAGCGCGCGCTGGCAGCACCGGTCTCGCCGGTCGCCTGCTCGGCGCCGCCGAAACGCAACCAGTCGGCAGGCACGCCCAGCCACTGGGCGATCATGCGCAATTTTTCCTGGGTGGGAATGGCTTCACCGACCAGCCACTTGCGGGCGGCATGGACCGTGATCGGTCGACCCTCGAAACGGATATTAAATTCTCGCGCCAGACGCGTAGGGCTATCGGGCGAGTAGTGAGCGTTCTTCAGGGCATGTTGGAGGCGTTCGCTGAAGCTCTCCCGTTCATTGGTTGAATTCATTGCGGTACTTGTTATTGGACAAAGGGAGGTTCTTCCAGACGAGAAACCTCATCTTTACACTATACAACTAATAAGTAACAAAGATGTGGTTTTTTAATAGTTTTTACACGCAATTTGTGTTATTCCCAACAGCAATTCTCACAAGAACGGTTGTCATTTAAAAGCGTCTGATCGGGAATGAAACAACTACGTACTATTATTTAGAACGATTCCACGGAATGCACGTGCTGTTCAGTATGTATCCGATGGTGACATATTGGATGTTAGTTTCGCGTGAAAACTATCACCCCATCGGCATTTGTCACGCGGGTCAATTGACCGTCATACCAAAGCTGGTGCAGGTGTGCGAGCGCTTCGCCCAGTGCAAAACTGAGCTGGTGGGCATCGAGCGGACGCCGGAACATGATCGGCACGATCTCGGCCGCCGAACGGGGCACGGCGCAGGCAGCGAGCACCTCGGCCAGCCGGTCAACATGGTGCTCGCGCAATTGCCGGATGCGCGTGTGCAGCCCGCGAAACGGCTTGCCGTGGGACGGCAGCACCAGGACGTCGTCGGGCAGGTCGGCGAACTTGCCCAGCGAGTCCAGATACAGTTGCAATGGGTTGCCATCGGGCTCCACGGCAAACACCGAGACGTTCGTCGAGATACGCGGCAAGACCATGTCGCCGGATACCAGGATGTTCAGGTTTTCGCAGTACAACGAGGCGTGTTCGGGCGAGTGACCAAAGCCGGTGATCACGCGCCACAATTGCCCCCCAATTGTGACATCTTGCTTGTCCTGCAACCGGGTGTACGCCAGCGGCACGCTCGGCACCAGTGACGGATAGTAATTGCGACGGCTGCCCATCTGATCCAGCATCGCCGCGTCGCGCAAGCCGTGGCGCGCGAAATGCGGGATGGCCGACGGCCCGTCCACGCCCGGCAGCGCGGCTGCCATCATGCGCATGAAACCGAATTCGCCCGTCGTGGTCCAGAACGGCGCAGCGAAGCGCTCGCACAACCAGCCCGCGAGTCCGACGTGATCGGGGTGGCAGTGGGTAGCGATGACACGTACCAGCGGCTCCCCGGCCAGCCCGTCGGCCAGCAGCTGTTCCCAGGCGGCGCGGGTGGCGTCAGTCCCGGCACCGGTGTCGATCAGGCTCCAGCCGGTGCCCGTCGCACCGCTCTGGTCGTCGGCATCCTGCAGCAGCCACAGATTGACGTGGTCCAGCGCGAATGGCAGCGGCATGCGGGCCCAGCGCAGGCCAGGGACGATCTCGACCACGGCCCCCGGTGCAGGGATTGTCTCGCCAAACGCATACGACAGTTGGGACTCAAGCGCATTCATGCAAATCTTCCTTTTCTGGGGGAACGGCGGGCGCGCTACAATACGACGCAACGACAATTTACGTAAACGGAAGTTACTGCTTGTTTCGATTTTACGCGATTATTGGTTGTTTCCCAACCGCTACAAAACCTCATGCCGACTACCTATACCATCGCCGAACTGGCGCGCGAATTCGATATTACTGCACGGGCCATCCGTTTCTATGAAGATCAGGGCCTGCTCAGCCCCAAACGCGAAGGCGTGGGCGGCCGCAACCGTGTCTACACGCCGCGCGACCGGACCCGCCTGAAACTGACCCTGCGCGGCAAGCGCCTGGGTTTGACGCTGTCCGAGATCAAGAGCATCGTTGACATGTACGAGTCGCCGAAAGACACGCAGGCCCAAATCGACCGCTTCCTTGCGGTGCTGGGCCAGCAGCGCGTGACGCTTGAACAGCAGCGCGCCGATATCGAGATGGCGCTCGAAGAAATCGTTGCCCACGAAGACGAGTGCCGTCGCCTGCTCGGCGGCAATCATGGCAACGGTGAAGCCGGCCGCGACGCTGCCTGAGTCTCCCGGCACAACAGGCGCTGACAACTTGTCGGCGCTTTTTTTTGCCTGCTGTTTGACGTTTACGTTAACGTAATGCGCGAGTATGATTGTCGCCACCCCTTCTCAATTCACCACTGCTCACCGCGAGGACGACATGCTGCACCTTCCAGGCCTGACTTTTGACCATGGCGACGATATCGCCGCGCTGCGCGAAGCCGTCCAGCAATTTGCCGCCAGCGAAATTGCGCCGCGCGCCGCCGAGATCGACCGCAGCGACCAGTTCCCGATGGACTTGTGGAAGAAGATGGGCGAACTCGGCCTGCTGGGCATCACGGTGAGCGAGGAATACGGCGGCGCGAACATGGGCTATCTGGCCCACATCGTGGCGATGGAAGAAATCTCGCGCGCTTCGGCCTCGGTCGGCCTGTCGTACGGCGCCCACTCGAACCTGTGCGTGAACCAGATCAAGCGCAACGGCACCGAAGCGCAGAAGCAGCGCTACCTGCCCAAGCTGATTTCGGGCGAGCACATCGGCGCACTGGCGATGTCCGAGCCGAACGCCGGCTCGGACGTGGTCAGCATGCGCCTGCGCGCCGAGCTCAAAGGCGACCGCTACGTGCTCAACGGCACCAAGATGTGGATCACCAATGGCCCCGACGCCGACACGCTGGTCGTCTACGCCAAAACCGACCCCGAGGCAGGCGCGCGCGGCATGACCGCCTTCCTGATCGAAAAAGGATTCAAAGGGTTCTCGATCGCGCAAAAGCTCGACAAGCTCGGCATGCGCGGCTCGCACACGGGCGAACTGGTGTTCCAGGATTGCGAAGTGCCCGTCGAGAACGTGCTGGGTGGCGTTGGCAAGGGCGTCAATGTCCTGATGTCGGGCCTGGACTTCGAGCGCACCGTGCTCTCGGGCGGCCCGCTCGGGATCATGTCGGCCTGCATGGACGTGGTGGTACCCTACATCCACGACCGCAAGCAGTTCGGCCAGGCCATTGGCGAATTCCAGCTCATGCAGGGCAAGATCGCCGACATGTATTCGACCATGATGGCGTGCCGCGCCTATGTGTACGCAGTCGGCCAGGCCTGCGACCGCGCCAACGGCCCGGAGCAGATCCGCGCCCTGCGCAAGGACGCTGCTGGCGCCATCCTGTACAGCGCCGAAAAAGCCACGTGGATGGCGGGCGAAGCAATCCAGACGCTGGGCGGCAACGGCTACATCAATGAATACCCGGTCGGCCGCCTGTGGCGCGACGCCAAGCTGTACGAAATCGGCGCCGGCACCAGCGAAATCCGCCGCATGCTGATCGGCCGCGAGCTGTTCGGCGAGACCATGTAATCCTTCAGATCCGGAGACCCATACCATGAACGATCCAGTCGTTATCGTCGGCGCCGCGCGCACCCCGATGGGCGCCTTCCAGGGCGATTTTTCCAGCAAGACCGCCAGTGACCTGGGCGCGGTCGCGATCCAGGCCGCCGTGCAGCGCGCCGGCGTCGATCCTGCCGCCGTCGAACACGTCTACTTCGGCAACTGCCTGATGGCCGGCCAGGGCCAGGCCCCGGCGCGCCAGGCGCTCATCAAGGCCGGGCTGCCGATGTCCACCGGCGCCGTAACGCTCTCCAAGATGTGCGGCTCGGCGATGCAGGCAGCGATCTTCGCGCACGACCAGCTGGTGGCCGGCAGCGCCGACGTCGTCGTCGCCGGCGGCATGGAATCGATGACCGGCGCGCCCTACCTGATCCCCAAGGCGCGCGGCGGCTACCGCATCGGCCACGCGCCGATGTTCGACCACATGATGCTCGACGGCCTCGAAGACGCCTACTCGCGCAACGAGAAAACGGGTGAAGGCCGCTCGATGGGCACCTTCGCCGAAGAGTGCGTGGCCAGCTACGGCTTCACGCGCGAAGAGCAGGACAACTTCGCGATTGCCTCGGTCAAGCGCGCGCAGGCTGCCGCCACCGACGGCGGCTTCGATTGGGAAATCGCCCCCGTCACCGTCACCAGCCGCGCCGGCGAGACCGTCATCGATAAGGATGAAGGCCCGCTCAAGGCCAAGATCGACAAGATCCCGTCTTTGAAACCCGCGTTCAAGAAGGATGGCACCGTCACCGCCGCCTCGTCGTCGTCGATCAACGACGGCGCCGCGGCACTCGTGATGATGCGTGAGTCGACCGCCAAAGAACTGGGCCTGACGCCGATCGCGCGCGTGCTCGGTCACGCCACGCATGCGCAGGAACCGAACCTGTTTACCACCGCCCCGATCGGCGCGATGCAGAAGCTGTTCAAGAAAACCGGCTGGACGGCGGGCGACGTCGACCTGTACGAGATCAACGAAGCGTTTGCCGCGGTGCCAATGGCGGCGATGCGCGATCTGGCCATCCCGCACGAGAAGGTCAATGTGCATGGCGGCGCCTGCGCGCTGGGCCACCCGATCGGCGCGTCTGGCGCGCGCATCGTCGTCACGCTGCTCGGCGCGCTCAAGCGCACCGGCGGCAAGCGTGGTGTGGCAGCGCTGTGCATCGGCGGCGGCGAAGCCACGGCGATGGCGATCGAGCTGGTGTAAGCCCGCCCGCGATGCGCTGCAACGATGAACAAAGCATGCGACTATTGAAGGTCTTGTTCTACCAACCCTTCACAAGGAGCACAGCATGCCCACTGTATTGATCGTCGGCGCCTCGCGCGGCATTGGCCATGAAATGGCCGCCCAATATCGCCAGGATGGCTGGCGCGTCATCGCCACCGCACGCAAGCAGGAAGACTGCGATGGCCTCGTCGCGCTGGGCGCCGAAGCGCACCAGCTCGACGTGCTCGATGCCGAATCGATCGCCGCGCTGGCCTGGCGCCTGGACGACGAAAAAATCGACAGCGCCTGGCTGGTGGCCGGCGTGTATGGCCCGGCCCACGGGAGTTTCCCGACCGGCCCCGAATTCGACGCCGTCATGCACACCAATGTGCTTTCGGCGATGCGCCTGATTCCGATCGTCGCGCCGTTGCTGGCCGACTCAAAAGGCAAGCTGGCAGTGCTGTCGTCGCGCATGGGCTCCATCGGCGAGCGCTCGGGCACCGACGGCACGCTGTACCGCGCCAGCAAGGCTGCACTGAACTCAGTGCTCAAGGATGCCTCGATCACCTACGGCGCGCAAGGCGTGACCTGCATCGCCTTCCATCCGGGCTGGGTCCAGACCGACATGGGCGGCAGCGGCGCAGCGCTCACCGTGCACGATAGCGTACGCGATTTGCGCGCCACGCTGGCCAGGGTGGACGCGGGCGCCAACGGCAGTTTCCTGAACCACGACGGCGAGCCGATCGCCTGGTAACACACGATAACGAGACCCCATGATCCTGTCCGACGAACACCAGATGATCCGCGACGCCCTGCGCAGCTTTGCCCAGGAGCGTCTGGCCCCCAACGCTGCGCGCTGGGACCGTGAGCACCACTTCCCGCGCGAAGAATTGCAGGAACTGGCGGCGCTGGGCGCCTTTGGCGTGGCGGTGCCGGAGCAGTACGGCGGCGCCGGCCTGGATTATGTGGCGCTCGCGCTGGTACTCGAAGAAATCGCGGCCGGTGACGGCGGCGTCTCGACCATCATCTCGGTCAACAACTGCCCCGTGTGCAGCATCGCGATGATGTATGCGAGCGAAGCGCAGAAGCAGCAGTGGCTGCGGCCCCTGGCGCAGGGCGAGCTGCTGGGCGCATTCGCGCTGACCGAGCCGCACACGGGCAGTGACGCTGCCGCGCTGCGCACGACTGCCACGCGCGATGGCGCGCATTACGTCATCAACGGCACCAAGCAGTTCATCACCAGCGGCAAGTACGGCGACGTGGCGATCGACATGGCCGTCACCGACAAGGCGGCCGGCAAGAAAGGCATCAGCGCTTTTTGGGTACCGACCAATACGCCCGGCTACATCGTGGCCGGCGTCGAACACAAGATGGGCCAGCACTCGTCGGACACGGCGCAGATCGTGTTCGACAATTGCCGCATCCCGCTGGAAAACCTGATCGGCGAAGAAGGCATGGGCTACAAGATCGCGCTGTCGGGCCTGGAGGGCGGGCGCATCGGCATCGCGTCGCAGGCGGTCGGCATGGCGCGCGCCGCGTACGAGGCCGCGCTGGCGTATGCGAAGGACCGCGAAAGCTTCGGCAAGGCGATCTTCGAGCACCAGGCGGTGCAGTTCCGCCTGGCCGAGATGGCCATGAAGATCGAGGCTGCGCGCCAGCTGATCCTGCATGCGGCGTCGATGAAGGATGCCGGCCTGCCCTGCCTGAAGGAAGCCGCAATGGCCAAGCTGTTCGCATCCGAAATGGCCGAGCGCGTGGTGTCCGATGCGATGCAGGTCTTCGGCGGCTACGGGTATGTCGCCGACTTCCCGGTCGAGCGCATCTACCGCGATGTGCGCGTGTGCCAGATCTACGAAGGCACCAGCGACATCCAGAAAATCCTGATCGCCCGCGCATTGTGAACGGGCCGTTGACCCTGCAGGCGCTGGTGCCGGAACAGCTGCCGCAGCTGTTCATGTACCTCGACGACCAGTTGCAGGAAAACGGCCGCGGCGCCGTGCCGCTGTTCCAGCCCATCTCTCGCGGGCAGTCGCGCCTGCCGCCCGACAAGGCAGCATCGTTTGCCGCCAGTTTTACTGTGCCGTTTGGCCAGCCGCGCTGGCGCCGCATGTGGCTCGCGCTCGATGCCCGGGGCGCGATCGCCGGCCACGTCGACCTGCGCGCGCGGCCTGAAATTGCAGCCTACCACCGCGCGCTGCTGGGCATGGGCGTGCACCGCGATCACCGCGGGGCAGGACTGGGCCGCCAGTTGGTCGAGCACGCGCTGGCGTGGGCCAGCATCACGCCGCCACTCGAATGGGTCGACCTGGATGTCCTGTCGGGCAATCTGGCGGCGCGCCGGCTGTACGAGCGCGCCGGGTTCGTCGTCACCGGCGAGGTGCATGACCTGTACCGGATCGACGGCGAGTCGCACGGCTCGGTGACGATGAGCCGGCGCCTTACGCCATACCCGAGGTAGGGTGGGCGGGTTTCCCGCCCACGCGTTCAACCCACCTGTCACAAGCCCGCGCTAAACAGCACCACCAGAAAATTCTCAGGACACCGCCGCTTCCAGCAGCGTGATCGTCTGCGCGTGCGTATCGAGCGTGGCGCGCACGCCCATGGGCAGCGTGCACTGGTTGCGGATATGCCCAATGGAATAGCCGCTCACTGCCGGAATGACCAGCGGATGCAGGTGCAATGCCAGCGTGCGTTCGAGCGTCAGTGATACGTCCTCATGTTCCGGCCCGCAGTTCTGGCAAATCCCCACCACCAGCGCAGCCGCATTGGCAAAGCCCCCGGCCAGATCCAGCTGCGTCATCCAGCGGTCGATCCGGTACGGCGCTTCGTTCACGTCTTCCAGGAACAGGATGCTGTTCTTGATATCGGCCGCATACGGCGTGCCGACCAGCGCCGCGACCATCGACAGGTTGCCGCCCATGAGCGGGCCGGTGGCCACGCCGTGCGTGAAGGTATGAATGCCGAAGTGCGGCTCCTGCGCGGCGCGTTCGGCGTTTTCTAGGGACATCGGAATCGTGTAAGTCGCCTGCGGTTCGGTCAGCACTGCCATCATGTGCTGCGTCGCATAGTCGGTCAGCGTCGACGAGGCCACCGGCCCATGGAACGTCACGAGGCCAGTCTGTTTAAAGATCGCCAGGTGCAGCGCCGTGATATCGGAATACCCGATCAGCACTTTCGGATTACGGCGGATCAGCGCGACATCCAGCCCCGAGAGCAGCGAGATGCAGCCCGAGCCACCGCGGATCGGCCAGATCGCCCTGACCTCGGGATCGGCGAACATCGCATGCAGGTCGGCCAGGCGCTGCTGGACTGAGCCTGCGTAGTTGCCGAACACCTCGCGCAGATAGGCGCCGGGTTTGACTTTGAAACCCAGCGCCTCGATATTGCGCACGGCTTTCTCGATGGCGGCATCGTTCGTGTACCCGCCCGGCGCGATCAGGCCGACGACGTCGCCTCGGCGCAGGCGTGGAGGTTTGATGAGCATGGGTCGCGAAGAAGGACGCGCAGCAGCTGATGCAGTCACAGACATGGCGGCGGCAATGGCACCGAAGTTGCGCCGGCTGATCTTCATGCGTCCTATCCAATCAAGTTATCGTCGTTCCCGCGGAGGCGGGAACCCAAGTGTGCATGCACCTCGGCTGGTCACAGCTGGGATCAGAAGAACTTGTAGGTCGCCATCATCGTGAACGAACGGCCACGCGGATCGGCCACACGCGGCTCCCAGCTGCTGCCGGCGCCCGTGTTGCTGTCGTAGGTGATCGCGAACGGTGGATCTTCGTCCAGGATGTTCTTGATGCCGGCGGTGAGCGTCAGGTTCTTGAAGCCCGTGTAGTTTGCGGTCAGGTGGAAGATCGAGTAGTCGTCCACTTTGCTGTTGTACTCGGACGGCTTGATGCGGCCGCTGGCCACGCCTGGCAGCACCTGGTCGGTGTACCCGGAGCGGAAGATATTCTGCAGCATGCCGCTCCAGTTGCCGTACTTGTAGGTCACGTACGCACTGTGCTTCCACTTCAGGCCCAGGTCACCGGTGTACAGAAAGCGGCCGATTTCGCTCTCGCCGAATTCGGCGTTCTTCGTGGCGCGCGACTTCTTCTCGAGCAGGCGCGAACCGTCGATGCCGATGCCCCAGATCGAGCCGGTGCTGAACTTGCCGGTCATGCGGGCGCCCACTTCGAGGCCGCGCGTGATGCGCTCGCCGGCATTGAGCCAGCGCTGGTCAATGAATGCCAGGTTGCCGGCTTCGTCGCGGATGAACTGGTCCTGGAACAGGCTGTAGTTCGCGATCATGGTCACCGCGTTGAACGAGTCGATCGTGTTTTCCTTGCGGATTTCCCACAGGTCGGCATTGGCCGAGAAGCCGCCCGCCGGCTCGAACACGACGCCCAGGCTGGCCTGCTTGGCCGTTTCCGGACCCAGCGTGTTCTTGCCGCCGGTGAGAATGACCGGATTGACGGCCTGGCAACCAGCGACTGCGGTGTCGACACGGCCGCTCGGGCAGGTGGCCGGATCGGCCAGGTCCTTGCCGACATACTGGCTCTCGGTCACGCCGTTGAACAGCTGATTGAACGACGGCGCGCGGAAGCCCTCGTTGTACGAACCGCGGAACATCAGTTGCGGAATCGGCTGGTAGCGGAACGAGACCTTCGGATTGGTCGTCGCGCCAAAGCCCGTGTAATCGTCGCGGCGGATGGCGAAGGTCAGTTCCAGCGCCTGCGTGACGGGCACCAGCACCTCGGCATACACGGCCTTGATGTCGCGGCTCACCTTCGGCAGCGCATTGACGTCATCGAACGGCGCATTCAGGATCGCCGGGCGCGCGCTGACGGCGCGCAGGTCGCCGTTGAATTTGTATTCTTCGCGGCGCAGGTCGGTGCCCAGCGCCATCATCACGGCGCCGGCCGGCAGCTTGAAGATTTCACCCGACAGCGCGGCGTCGAACTGGGTCAGCGTGGTTTTACCACCGTACATGACGACGCCGGCGGCCGAGGTGGCGCGGATCGCATCGATCGCGGCCTGGCTCTGGGTCTGGCCCGGCAGCAGGAACGGATTGACGATGCCCGAGCCGAGCACGTCACCCAGCGCCGCCGTGTAGTTGTAGCCGGTGCCCAGCAGCGACTCCGATTCGCTGGAGGCGCGCGACAGGCCGACGCGGTAATCGTAGCGGTTGCCGAACAGGGTCAGCGGCCCATCGGCGCCCACCAGCAGGCGGCTGGCCTTGGTCTCGGTGGTGATCTCGCGGTTGCCGCACTCCATGCAGCGCCAGCGGTACGCAATCGGCAAGCCATAGTTGGCCGAGATGCCGGGGAAGGTCTTGACCAGTGCGTTGTAGACGTCGTTGTAGGCCGCGCCCGTGCTTGGGTAGAACGACCTCGCGTTGAACGTTGATGCCGTTGGCGAAATCTGGTTCGGCGAGAAGCGCTTGGACACTTCGACACGCGAGGCGACGCCTTCAGCGAACAGCTCGTGCTCGCCGATGCGGAAGGTGGCGCGGCCCAGCGCATTGGTGTTCTTGACCGGCTGCTGCAGCACGGCGGCGCGGCCCGTATCCCAGGCGCAGCCATAGGCAGCGCCCGGCGTGTCCCACAGTTTTTCGTCGTACGCGCCCATGCCGTCGATGCTGTCGCACCCGGCGCCGCCCGGCAGGTCGAGCAGGCTGATGCCGTTGTAGGCGACGCTGCTGCCCGGCAGGGTGGGGCCGGTGCCGGTGCGCGACAGCAGCGTCGGCGCCAGCGTCGTGGCGAAGATATTGCCGCTCGGCGTACCGCGCGTATCGACCGACACGCCGCGGTTCGGCTGGAAGGTGTTGACGAAATCACGCTGGTTGCCGCGCAGCGCCTTGTTCTCGCTGTGGGAGAGCGTCGCCAGCACGTTCCAGCCTTGCGTGTCGAGGTCGCCCCAGCCGCCGGTGAGGCTGGCGCGCCCAATTTCGCCGCCACTTGCTTCGGCCACGTCGGTGAAGGCTTGCGCTTCCAGGCCCTTGTAGTTCTTGCGCAGGATGAAGTTGATCACGCCGCCGATGGCGTCGGTGCCGTACACGGCCGAGGCGCCATCCTTGAGCACTTCGACGCGCTCGACCGCCGCCATCGGGATCGAATTCAGGTCGACCGCCGAGCCCTTCATGCCGTGCGTCGCGACGCGCCGGCCATTGAGCAGCACCAGCGTCGAATCGGAACCCTGGCCGCGCAGGTTGGCGCTGGAGGCGCCGTTGTTGCCGCGCTGGGCGCCCGAGGTCACGTCGGCGTTCGAGGCCAGGTTGTCCGAGCCATTGCCGTTGATATTCAGCGTGGCGATGAGTTGCTCGGCCGTGACGATGCCCTGGTCTTCGATCTGCTTGCGCGAAATGATTTCAACCGGCAGCGCGCCCTCCTTGGCGATACGCTTGATGCTCGAGCCGGTGATTTCCACCCGCTGCATCGACGTGTCGGTTTGCGCTTGCGCCACGAGCGGCATTGCAGCGGGGGCGACCGCTCCCATCAAGGCAATCAGCTGGGCCAGTTTCTTCAATTTCACGATGTTTCTCCTTGCGTTCCGGGGCGGTCTTCGGCCGGCGCACTGTATTGGACTGCACTGCGCCGACCTGCGTGTCGCATGCCAAGTTGATTCTTGGCATTACGTTATGTTTTCAATTCAGAGTACGCTCACAATTTTGTGACAAGCCAATGAATTATCCGGAGGGGAGTATAACCAGCGGGAATATTTTCTTGCGGAAAAACTAACGGAATCTATCGCTTGCCCCTGACCAAGCGTGCCCTTTGCGCAACATCGATATCGAGGTAGCGCCAGTTCGTGAATTCGACGGGATGGCGTTTGTAGTTTTTCAACCACGGATGCCGCAGATCGCCTGATAAAACATGGGTCAACGGCACCCACGGGTTGTACGCATGGAGCAGCTGGTTCATCTCGAAATAGAGTGTGTTTCGCTCTGCACCATCCTGCAGCAAGCGTGCTTTTTCATAGCGCACATTGTATTGAGGCAGGTTGAAGCGCGCGTAGTTGGCCCGCCCTGCATTGGGCCCGTACAACAGCTGATAAAAGTTGTCGCCGTCGGGGAAATCGGCGATCCAGTTACTCTCGAACATTTGCACCGTTCCGAGGCGCGAGGCCTTGATGATCTCCGTTTTCTTGTCGGACTTGAATACGACGCGCACACCAATGGCATTCAGGCATTTTCGCCAGAGTTCGTCACGCAGGCGCCCGCCCACGGTCGCTTCGCTGTGCATCGTCAAGGTCAGCGGCTTGCCATCGGGCGCGCGCCGAAAACCATCCGGGTCGCGCCCGTTGTAGCCATGGCGGTCCAGTAATGCATTGGCCAGCGCCGGGTCGTATGGCACCGGACTGCGGTAGCGCGGATCGTAGCCGCGCACGTTCGGCGGCAGCGGCGACTCGGCCTTGATCGCAAACCCTTTCTTCAATAGCGCAATGTCTTCGGCGCTGTTGTACGCCATCGAGATCGCACGCCGCAGCGCGATCCGGTCCTTGCTGTAGCCGCCCACGACCGGGTCGGTCATGTTCATCCACATATAGTAGGTCTGCAATACCGGAAAGCGCGACAGCACGATGCCGCGCGCGGCAAGGTCAGGTTTCAAGGCGCCGTCGTGCACGACCATCTCGGTCATCGATTCGGGGATCTGTTCCAGGTAATCGTAGTCGGCATTCAGAAAGCCCAGCATGCGGCCCTGGAATTCCTCGGCGATGCGCACCTCGACCCGGTCCACGCGCGGCAGGCGCTTGCCTTCCAGTGCGGCGGCAATCGCCCGGTCCTCCGGGTCGTCGCCCGGCGTGGCTGCGAACACGGCGGTGGAATCCGGATTGGCCAGCAGCACGATCCGGTCGCTGCGTTTCCACTCCCCCAGCATAAACGGCCCGGTGCCGATCGGGTGATTGCCCGCCTGGCCCGGATAGGCCTCAATGACTTCACGCGCCACCACGCTGCTGGCCGCCGTCGCCAGATAAAACAGGAAATTGTTATCGGGCGCAGTCAGCCCAATGCGCAGCGTGTAGCGGTCCGGTGCCTGCAGGCCGGCCACCGGCACATCGGGGCCGAAGCGCTCGCGCAGCGGGGCGTCACCCGCGATTTTGCCTTCGAACATATAGGCCCAGGGCGACTTGAGCGCGGGGTCGTATAAACGCTTGAGACTGTAGACATAGTCGGCGGCCGTGACTTCGCGCTTGCGGCCCTTGAACGCGGGGTCGGGCGTGAAATGGATGCCGGGGCGGATGCGGAAGGTGTAGGTCAGGCCGTCGCTGCTGACGGTCGGCATGGCCGTGGCCGTGTTGGGGCGCAGCGTGGCCGGGCGCGCCAGGTAGTCGTAGCGCAGCAGCGGATCGAACAGGTTTTCCAACAGCGACAGCGTGGCGTTGTCAGACGCCACTGCCGGGTCGAGTCCCGTCTCGCTGGTCGAGAGGAACATGTGCAAGACCTTGTCCTGCGCCTGGACGGCCGGGCATGGCAAAAACAGGGACAGCGACAGCAGCGCGGCAGCGGCGGAGCGAAATTTCATGACGGCAGATCCTTTGGAACGTCCCATCGGGCGTGCCGTATCATAGGCGCGCTGCGCCTTGGCAAGCAACGCTCATAACTTTTGCGCATGGCGCGGCTGCATTCTTTCATCCACGCGGCTTGCCCTTGGCCCCTGGGCGCTGCACAATCGTCCGAACCCGGCGGCAACGCTTCGATCAGCACCGAGCAGCACCTCTCAGCACTTACTGGTTATCGATGGCACTCAATTACATCTGGACAGGCTTCTTCCTCGTCGGCTTCCTCGCAGCAATGGCGCAGTGGCTTTTCTTAGGCGACACCGAAATCTTCAAGCGCATCATCGACGGCACCTTCGACTCGGCCAAGATGGCCGTGATGGACATCGCCCTGCCGCTGGCTGGCGTGATGACGTTCTGGCTCGGGATCATGAATGTCGGCGAGAAGGCCGGCGCCATCAACCTGTTCGCGCGCGTGATCGGCCCGTTCTTTTCGCGCATCTTCCCCGGCGTGCCCCGCAACCACCCGGCCAACGGGCACATGGTAATGAACTTCTCGGCCAATATGCTGGGCCTCGATAACGCCGCCACGCCGTTTGGCCTGAAGGCCATGGAAAGCCTGCAGTCGCTCAACCCGAACAAGGATGAGGCGACCGATGCGCAGCTGATGTTTTTGGTGATCCAGACCTCGGGTCTGACGATCATCCCGCTGGCCGTGATGGCCCAGCGCGCGGTACTGGGCGCGGCCAACCCGGCCGACATCTTCATCCCGACGCTGATCGCGACCTACACCGCCACCATCTTCAGCATCATCATGGTCGGCCTGCGCCAGCGCATCAACCTGTTCGACCCGGTGATCTTCGCCTGGATCGGCGGCACCGCAGCGCTGATCGCGTCGATGGTCCTGTCCTTCACGTACTTCCTCGACAAGACGCAGATCCAGCTGGTGTCGTCGGTCGCGGCCAACCTGGTGCTGTTCGGCGTCATCGCCGCGTTCATGACCGGGGCGCTGCTCAAGAAGGTCAATGTGTTCGAGGCCTTCATCGAAGGCGCCAAGGGCGGCGTCGAAACGTCGATCAAGATCATTCCCTACCTGGTCGGCATGATCGTGGCGATCAGCGTGGTGCGCAACTCGGGCATCCTCGGCATGGTCACGGGCGGCTTCGCATGGATCTTCAGTGCGCTGGGCCTGCAGACCGATTTCGTCGGCGCGCTGCCGACCGCGCTCATGAAGTCCCTGTCGGGCAGCGGCGCGCGCGCCATGATGATCGATGCGATCAAGACCTATGGCGTCGACTCGTTCGTCGGCCGCCTGGCCAGCATCATGCAGGGCGCGTCGGACACCACGTTCTACATCATCGCGCTGTATTTCGGCTCGGTCGGCATCCGCAAGACGCGCTATGCGGTCAGCTATGGCCTGCTGGCCGATCTGGTCGGCATCATCGCCGCGATCTTCGTGGCCTATCTCTTCTTCGGTTAAGGATTCACGCATGTTCAAACGCGCCCCCCTCGTCCTGTCGCTGCTGTGCGCCACGTCGCTCGCCCAGGCCCAGCTACCGGCGCCGGTGGCGCAGCTGATGCAGCAAAGCGGCATCGCAGCCAGCGAAGTGGGCCTGCTCGTGCTGCGTGGCGACGCGGCCGTGCTGTCGCACCAGGCGACGCTGCCGATGCAGCCGGCGTCGACAATCAAGCTGGTGACGACGCTGATCGGTCTCGAACGGCTTGGCCCCACGTTCCGAGGCCGCACCGAACTGCGCACGACCGGCGACGTCAAGGATGGCGTGCTGCGCGGCAGCCTGTACCTCAAGGGCGGCGCCGACGCCGACCTGGCCGGCGAACATCTCGAGGCCATGCTGCGCGCGCTGCGCTATCAGGGCATCGAGCGCATCGAGGGCGACCTGGTGCTCGATCGCAGCCTGTTCCAGCCGGCGCGGCCGGATGTCGGCCTGCCGCCGTTCGACGAGTCGCCCGACGCGTATTACAACGTGATTCCCGACGCCCTCCTCCTCAACAAGAACATGCTGCAGCTGGATATGCGCGCGACCGGCGCCACGCTGCAACTGCGCATGTACCCGGAACTCGAACGCGTCTCCGTCACGTCGGCGATGACCCTGGTCGAGCGCGACTGCGCGAAGTGGGAAGACGGCTGGCAGCTGCCCGAGACGCGGCGCGCGCCCGATGGCCGCATCGAGGTGGTCTTGCGCGGCACCTTCCCGAAGAACTGCAACCGCAGCTACAGCGTCAATGTGCTCGACCGCGACGATTACGTGGGCCGCTTCGTGCGCCGCGCCTGGACCGATCTGGGCGGCACGCTCAGTGGCCGCACGATCACCGGCGCCACGCCGCTCGATGCGCGCGTGCTGGCCGCGCACGCCGCGCGCGCCTTGCCGGAGCTGGTCCGCGACATCAACAAGACGTCCGACAACACGCTGGCGCGCCTGCTGTTTTTGAGCCTGGGCAGCCTGCAGGGCGATCCCGTCGACGGCAGCCTGGCGCTGCCGTCCGGCGACGTCACCACCTTCGCACGCGCCGATGCCGCGGTGCGTGACTGGCTGCGTGCGCAGCGCATCGACGACACCGGGTTCGTGATCGACAACGGCTCGGGCCTGTCGCGCACCGAGCGCATCAGCGCGCAGCAGATGGGCAGCCTGCTGCAGGCGGGCTTGAAGAGTCCATGGGCGCCCGAATTCCAGGCCAGCCTGCCGATCGGCGCGGTCGATGGCACCATGCGACGGCGCCTGGCCGGCACGCCCGCCGCCGGGCGCGCGCGCCTGAAAACAGGCACGCTGCGCAACGTCACTGCTGTGGCCGGCTACGTACCGGATGCGAATGGCAATCTGTGCGTGGTGGTGGCGATGGTCAACAGCGAACGGGCCGGCGACGGGCGCGGACGCGCGGTGCTCGATGCACTGGTCGACTGGGTGGCGCGGTCGGGAACGACATCGACATTAGCGGCGCAGCGTTGATATCAATTGTCACGGGATTGAACCGGGTTATCTTGCAAAATTAACAAAGTAATTAATGAACTGATACATTTTGTTAGTTTCAAGTAAGAAAACCTTGTCACAATAGTCACGTGTCCGGTGCCGCTCCCGGTGACCGGCCTGGCCGGCACCAGCACCGGAGCATTTCGTCCTGTCCGACTATCGCCGAATGATGAATCGTGTGTCGCAGGCATCATCACCTGCCGCACTGTTCATCGCATGCACATCCATTACCTGACCGGCGAATTCGCGCGCAGCGCCAGCGAAACTGCGTTCCTTTCCAACCAGATCGACCGTACACGCGCCATGCTCGGCTTCACGCTGGTGTTCTGCGTCGCTTTTTTCCTGTCGTTTTTTGTGACGGATATCGCGGTACTGGGCCTGGATACGGCCGTGCGCGACACGCTGCCGGCACGGCTACTGGTCGCGGCCGTCGCCGGCACCTGGGCCTGGCTGGCCTACCGCCGCCCCCTGTCGATCCGGGCCATGCGGCTGGCGGCATCGCTGTCCGAGGGCATCGCACTGTGCTGCTTCATGGTGGTGGCGCTGGCGCGGCCGCATGAAGTGCACTGGCATGCGATGTCGATGCTGATCATGCTGGTGGTGATCTACCTGTATATCCCGAACCGCCTGGTGTATTCGACCGCGCTCGGCACCGGCGCCTCGCTGGTGTTTCTGGCGCTGGTCACGTTCATGCTGCCGCCAAGGCCCGTGTCCGACCTGGTCACGATGGGCATGCTGCTGGTGCTGATCAACACGTTCGGTATCCTGGCGGCGCGCCGCTACAACTGGGTGGCGCGCGAACAGTTCCGGCTGCAGATGACACTCAAGCAGCTGGCCCAGCGCGACCAGCTCACCTGCTGCTACAACCGCCACTACCTGCACGATCATCTGCTGGAGCATGAGCTGCAAAGCGCACGCCAGCGCCAGCATCCGGTGTCGGTCATCCTGTGCGACATCGATCACTTCAAGCGCATCAACGACACCTTCGGCCACCACGAGGGCGATGCCGTGATCCGTACCTTTGCCGGTCTGCTGCACAAGATGGTGCGCAGCGGCGTCGATGCGGTGGTGCGTTACGGCGGCGAAGAATTTTTGCTGGTCTTGCCCGGCATCGACCTGGCGCAAGGGACCAGCCTGGCCGAGAGCCTGCGCGCGGCATTCGCGGCCAATCGGGTCGCGCCGGATGCCGACGGCCCCGGGTTGCAGACCACCGCCAGCTTCGGCCTGGCCACGTACGATTTCGCCCGCGACGACGGGCGCGTCACGCTGCCCGACCTGATCCTGGCCGCCGACAAGCTGCTGTACGCAGCCAAGCACAATGGCCGCAACCGGGTCGAAGCGATCGCGATGAACTGACGGCTACAGCACGCGCTGGAACGTGCCCCGCACCAGATCGCGGTCGCCGCAGTCGAAGTGCCACCATTCGGTTTTGATGGCCAAAAAGCCCGCTGCCAGCATCGCCTCGCGCAGCAGGCGCCGGTTGGCTACCTGTGCTTCGTTGAGGCGCCCGGCCAGCACAAACCCTTCTTCAAGCGCCGGATGCGACAGCTCGGTCATGTCGTCGAAACCGGTGCCCATGTCCAGTTCATCGCCAGCCGCGTCCACCAGCGTGAGGTCCAGCGCCATGCCGTACGAATGGATCGAGCCGCGCGCCGGATCGGCCAGATACAGGCGCAGGTCGGTGCCCGCCAGCGCATCCCACAATTGCTGCTGGACGCGCTGCGGCCGCAATGCATCCAGCACCAGCACCGTCAGGTCGGGCCGGCGCGCCGCCAGCCAGGCCACCACGCGCTCGAGCGCTGCGGCTGCCTGCACATGCAGCCAGGCGCAATCGAACGGCGAATACAGATCGCGCCCGACGAAGTTGTTGGCGGTGGAATAGCGCAGGTCGACCCGGATGCCGGCAATGCTGTCCAGGTGCCGGAATGCCGGGCTGGCGGCAATGTCTTCGCTGGCGATGAACGCGTGCATGGTGCGAAAGAATCCTAGGCTGGTTCGAGACAGGCGCGCGCGGTCGCGCCGATGCAATTGGCCAGCTCGCGCGCGCCGTGCGACAGCGGCGCGTGGCTGGCCGTGAGCAGGTACAGGTGCACGGGAATCGACGGCGACCACTGGCGGCACTGCACCTGGTTCGCGGCCGCCGATGCGGCCGTGAACGGATCGACCACCGCCGTGCCGGCGCCGGCTTCGACCAACGAACGAGCAATCTGGTACGTCTGCACCACGGTGCGAAACACCGGTTGCACGCCCTGCGCTTCGCAGGCCGCCATCACCATCTCGCCCAGTGGATCGCGATCGGCCATGCCGATCAGCTCACCTGTCAAACCATCGGCCGCAATCGGCGTGCGGCATTCGGCGTCGCTCCAGGTGCCGCGCGGCGCCATCACTGTCAGCAGGCCGTGCGCGATCGGCTCGGCCACGATGCCGGGATGGCGCGGGTCCTGCAGCGACAGGCCCACATCGGCTTCGCCCAGGCGCAGTGCATTGACGATTTCGCTCGTATGGTGCGTGGCCAGCTCGCACCGTGTTTCAGGGAACGCGCGGCGCCAGGCGGTCATTCCGGCCGGCAGCACGCTCACGGCAATGGTCGGCGTGGACACCAGGCGCACGGTTTCCACCGCGCGCCCCTTCAGGCTCGCGGCCAGGCGGCGGATGCCCTGCAGGTCGCGATGGAGCTTTTCCGTTTCGATGAACAGGCGGTGCGCTTCCGGCTTGGGATACAGCTTGCCGCGCACGCGCTCGAACAGCGGCATGCCCAGTTGCAGCTCGGCATGCTGCAGCACCTTGGTCACGGCCGGCTGCGAGATATGCAGCACCTGGGCGGCGCCGCTGATGGTGCCGACCTGCATGATGGCGTGGAATACTTCGATATGGCGCAGACGCATCGCTTATCCCCTGATTGCCGCCATCATGGCGTGGTGATGACTGGCGTGGCCGGGGCCGGGGTGGTTTCCGGCGTCGGTTCGACGGGCAGCACCGGCGTCGGCTCGGGCAAGGTCGGCATTGGCGTTGGCGTCGACATTGGCATCGGCGCTGGTGCTGGTGCTGGTGCTGGTGCTGGTGCTGGTGCTGGCATCGGCATCGTGGCCGGTGCCACGGGCGCCAGTGCGGCCGGCACCACCGGTGGCGGCGTGTTCGCCGGCGTCGTCAGCACTTCGAGCAGCGCCGCCGTCTCAGCATCGGCAACGCCCGAGATATCGCGCGGACGGTACTTCATCTGGAACGCCGCCAGCGTGGTGCGGGTCGCTTCATCGTACATGCCGCTCTGCACCAGACCGAAGCCGTGCGTGGCCAGCTTGCGCTGGAACCAGGCGACGTCCGGCAGCAGGGCCTCGAAGGCCGGGCGCACGGCGGCAACGCGGTTCGCATCCGGCCACAGTATCAGGCCTTCCTGCGCCAGGCGCTGCCACGGGAACTGCGGTCCTGGATCTTGCTTCCTCAGCGGCGCGATATCGCTGTGACCGAGGACGTTCTCGGGCGCGATGCCGTGGCGCGCCACGATGTCCTTCACCAGCGGCAGCAGCGCATCCATCTGCGCCTGCGGGAACGGCGCGTAGACGCGGCCCTGTGGCGTGTCCTTCCAGCCGGCGTTGACGATCTCGATACCGATCGAGCTGTTGTTCAGTTGCGTGAAGTTCTTCCAGCTCGAATTGCCCGCATGCCAGGCGGCGCGGTTCTCGTCGACCAGGCGGTAGATCTTCGGCTGCGCTTCATCGGTCAGCAGGTAGTGCGAGCTGACCTGCTGCTGCGTCAGGATCTTGATCGAGGCGGGCGTGTTGGCCACCGTGTAGTGCAGCACCAGAAAGCGCGCGCGGCTCGACTGGCCGACTGCGTCGTAGGTGGTGTCGTACTTCGGCGTGGTCGGGGCGGTCGTGGTACAACCGGCCAGCACGGCCAGGGCGAGAGCGGCAAAGATCGATTTCATGGGGATTCCTCGTTGATGTTCTTGTGGGTTGCGCGCGCAGGCGGCGTGGCGGCCGGTTGCAATGCGAGCCGCGCGGCGCCGTGGTGGGCGCGCAGGCCGGTCTGCGTGAGCTCCAGCCCGGCCGGCAGCGCGGCGCGCATGGTCTCGATGATCAGGGGATGCAGTTCGCTCGCGCGGCCGGCCAGCACCACCGGACGCGGGCCGAAACGGCGCGTGAGCGCCAGCGCCAGGCGCGCCAGTTCCAGGCCCGCTTCGCTCAGGATCGTGGCGGCGGCCGGATCGCGCTCGGCGCTGGCGGCAACGGCCAGCGCCAGCTTGCCGATCGCGCCGCGCTCGCCGTGATAGATGAACTGGCGCGACACATTCCAGTCGGCGCCGCCGATATGCTCGAACACGGCCTGCGCCAGCGGCGAATCGCGCCAGCAGCCGGGCTGCTCGTCTTCGTTGCGCCAGATGTGGCGCAGCGCTTCGCGCGCGATCCAGAAGCCCCCGCCGCCATCGTCGAGCAGCACGCCGCGCCCGCCGGCGCGGTGGAACACGTGGTCGGCGTCGATGTAGGCGCCGATCGAACCGGTGCCCGCATACACGAGGTAGCCGGCGCCGGGCGCGAAATTGGCGCGGTACGCCAGTTCGATATCGTTCGACAGCGTGACGGCGCTGGGCGCAACGCCCAGCAACTGGGCCAGCCACGATTGCAGCAGTTCGTCTTCGCCGCCGAACCCCGTCAGGCCGGCCTGGATGCGCAGCGGACTGGCATGCGCGAGCACTGCCGCCGCCAGTTCTTCCAGGCTCGCGCGCACCGCTGCGCGCCCGTCCGACGTGGCCATCTGCAGCGCCGACAGGCCCGCGACCACGCCGTCGGCCAGAATGGCGCCGCCGGGGGCCGCGAGCGCCCAGCGCGTCTCGGTGCCGCCGGCGTCGATCCCCAGGCCAAACCCGCTCACGTTGTCACGATCAGATGACATATCAAAATCCGCCCATAAAACCCGATGCTACCTGCATTACGCTTTGCCCCATACCCGCACGCGTGCGCCCTCGTTGCCCAGGCGGTCGACGGCGCTGACCACCACGATTTCGGCTGCGCCCAGCGTCGCGTCATCCGGCACCGACCAGGCCACGCGCACCGCCGGGACCACGGCGAAGCGCCATTGGCCACCGTGGCGCGACCAGACCGCGTACAGCGCATTGGCCTTGCCCGCCTTGAGCGTCAGATCGACCGAGCGCGCGCGGCGCGAGGCCCCCACCAGCGGCGTACCGGGCCGCTCGTTGCCCAGCCACGTCGTCGCCGGCACCAGCGCCTGGCCAGCGTAGCGGGTCGTGCGCAGCTGGTCGGCGATGCCTTTGCGGTTCTGCATCAGGGCCACCATGCTGAAGTGGACGTGGCCGGTGGACAGCGGCCGGGTACGGGTCACGTCGACCTGGGCCAATACCTCCTGCGGCTCGTAGCCCTTGGTCGCCGCGCCGATGCGGCTGGTAAACAGGCCTGGCCAGATGTGGCGGCGCTGCGGATTTTGCCTGATCCAGTAATCGAGCAGCACGTCGTAGGCCTGGCCCGGCGGCTTGATCGGCCAGTACAGCTGCGGCACGAAGTAATCGACCCAGCCTTTCTCGAGCCACAGCTCGGCGTCGGCATACAGCTTGTCGTACTGCGAAAAACCGTTGATGCCGGGCGGGCGGCGATCCGGGCGGCCCAGGCCGAACGGGCTGATACCGAAGCGCACCCAGCTCTTTTCGGCGTGGATCCCCTTGTACATCGCTTCGATCAGCCGGTTGACGTTGTCGCGGCGCCAGTTGGCGCGATCGAGCTGGCCGCCGCCGGCCAGGTAGCGGTGCCAGGCCGGATCGTCCGGGAAGTCCAGTTCGCGCGTGCCGGTGCGCCCATCGAGGGCCGCGGCGTTGCCGGCCACCTGCGGCGCGGCGTCGATCGGGTACGGATAAAAGTAATCGTCGATGTGCACGCCGTCGATGTCATAGCGGCGCACGACGTCGAGGATCACGTCGAGCGTCTGCTTGACGGCGGCCGGCTCGCCCGGGTCCATCCACATGAATTTGCCGTAGCGCTTGACGACGGCCGGATTGGTGTTGGTGATGTGGTTCGGCGCCGACTGGCCGCGCGAAGCGTCCATCCGCGCGCGGTAGGGATTGAACCAGGCGTGCAGCTCGATGCCGCGCGCATGCGCTTCGGTGATCCAGTACGCGAGCGGATCGTAGAACGGCTGCGGCGCCTTGCCCTGGATGCCGCTCAGGTATTCGGTCCACGGCTCGAGGTTCGACGGATAGATGGTGTCGGCGGCCGGGCGCACCTGCAGCACGATCGCGTTCAGGTTCATGGCCTGGGCGCGGTCGAGGATGGCGAGCACTTCCTGCTGCTGCTTGGCGGCGCTCAGGTTCGGTCGGCTGGGCCAGTCGATATTGGCGACGGTGGACACCCAGGCGGCGCGAAACTCGCGCGGCGCGGCCGGCGGCTCATTGCCACCGATGAAAGTTGCGGCGCCCGGCTTGGTGGGCTTGGTGCCGCAGGCCGCCAGGCCCAGGGCGACGGCGCTGGCCATGCCGAGCGTGAAAGTGCGTTTGTTCAGGTTGGGAAGCAAAAAAAGAACTCCTTGATGTTGCTGTACCGGAGGTTGACGCTCCGCGCCGGCGCCACGTCGGGCGCGGCAGCGCGGGCGTCAGCCGTCCGCTTATTTTTTTCCGAATTCCGGATCGATCTTGACGAGCGCCGCCACGATGAAGGCGGGAATGGTCGCAAGACAGGTCCAGATGAAGAAGTGCTGGTAGCCGAGGTATTCCTGCAGGTCGCCGCTCCACATGCCGGGCACCATCATCCCGAGCGCCATCAGGCCGGTGCAGATCGCGTAATGCGCGGTCTTGTTCGGGCCATCGGCCACCATGATCATGTACATCATCATTGCGGTAAAGCCGAAACCGTAGCCGAACTGCTCGAGCGCGAGGAAGGCAGACACGATCATCAGATCGGTCGGCTGGGTTTGCGACAGGTAGACGAAGACCAGGTCCGGCACGTGGATCGCGAACACCATAACCCACAGGCAGCGTTTCAGGCCCACGCGCGAAATCAGCCAGCCGCCGGCCAGGCCGCCCAGCGTCAGCGCGATGATGCCGACCGTGCCATAGGCGATGCCGTATTCAGAGGTGGTCAATCCCAGGCCGCCGGCGCTGATGGGGTCTTTCAAGAATGGTGCAACGAGTTTGAGCAGCTGCGCTTCACCGAGACGGAACGTGAGGATTAACGCAACGATCATCCAGATATCGCGCTTCTTGAAAAACGCGACGAAGGTGCCGACGAAGTCGCGCAGCGGGTTGTCGCTCTTGGGGACGGCATGGTCGTCGGCCGGCACCGGCAGCGCCCACTGGTGCCACGCAAAGGCAGCGAAGAACAGGCCGGCCAGCACGTAGAACACGATCGACCAGGCCTGGCGCACGTCGCCCAGGCTCACGGCCAGATAGCCGGCCAGCACCACGAGCGGGCCTTGCCCGAACAGCGTGGCCAGGCGATAGAAGGTGCTGCGCACGCCGACGAACGCGGCCTGCTGCTTCTGGCGCAGGCCGAGCATGTAGAAGCCGTCAGCCGAGATGTCGTGGGTGGCCGAGCTGAACGCCATGATCCACAGGACGGCCAGGCTGACGACGAAGAAGGTGGGCAGGTGCAGCACGGTGCCCACCGCAATGAGCGAGGCGCCGACGGCCAGTTGCAGCAGCACGGTCCAGCGGCGCTTGGTGCCAAACATGTCGACGATCGGGGACCACAGCGGCTTGATCACCCACGGCAGGTATAGCAGGCTCGTATAGAAGGCGATGTCGGAGTTCGAAATGCCCATGTCCTTGTACATGATGACCGACAGGCTCATCACGACGACATACGGAATCGCCTGGGCAAAGTACAGGGACGGCACCCACAGCCACGGGCTGTTCGCTTGCGGTTTTTGCATGACTCTTTCGTGCGCCGTGCAGGCCGGTGCTGCTGAAAGGGCGCGTGCTTACGCGAGCGCCTGGCGCACGCTGCCGTGCGCCGCTTCCAGCAGCGCTTGCGCCTGCTCGACACTGGTTTGTTTGGACAAGGCCACGATCGCGGTCTTGACGTGGAAGCCGCATTGTTCCAGCACCGCCTGCGCGGCCGCCTCGTCGGCGCCGGTGGCAAAGCTCGTCAGGCGGATTGCACGTCGTACCAGTTTGGCATTGGTGGCCTTCAAGTCTACCATCAGGTTGCCGTAAACCTTGTTCAAACGCACCATCAGGGCGCTGGAAAAGGTGTTCAGCGCGATCTTTTGCGAGGTGCCCGCTTTCAGGCGCGTGCTGCCGGAAATGACTTCGGCGCCCGTGTCGAGCGTGATGCCGATCTCGGCCTGCGTGGCCACCGGTGCATCCGGATTGTTGGCAAAGCCCACCGTCAGCGCGCCGGCAGCGCGGGCCGCGCGAAGCGCCCCCAGCACGTACGGCGTGGCGCCCGACGCCGCCAGCGCCAGCACGACGTCGTTCGGGCCCACGTTCACACCCGCGATATCCGCCGCGCCCTGCTCCAGATCGTCCTCGGCGCCTTCGACCGCGGCGAACATCGCGCCGTGGCCGCCGGCCAGCAGCGCCAGCGCGCGTTCGTTCGGCCAGGAAAAGGTGGGGTATAGCTCGACGCTGTCGAGCACGCCCAGGCGGCCCGAGGTGCCGGCGCCGACATAGACCAGGCGCCCGCCCGCTTCCATGCGCGGCAATGCGGCAGACACGGCAGCGGCGATGCGCGGGCCGGCCTTGCGCACGGCGTCCACTGCATGGAACTGGTCATCAACGAGGGCATTGACCAGTTCCGTCGTGGGGTACTGGTCGAGCGCGGTGTGCGCCAGGGAAGGGGTTTCGGTATTGAGCATCGCTGTCTCGCACCTGCACAGTTTGGTTAAAACCAGTGTAATACCACTTTGACAAGCGCTTCCATGAAAGGATCGGGCGCCGTCATGCCGCCAGGTTATGCATTCAGGCTTGCCGGCGCAGCTCGGCCACGAAATCGTAATGGTCGCTGCGGCAGTAGGAATGGGTCAATTCAACAGGCTGCCCCGATTCGAGATACCCCACGCGGGTGATGAACAGCACCGCGCGGCCTTCGGGCACCTCAAGGCGCGTGGCCAGCTCCAGGTCGGCGTTCATCGCGCGGATGTGCTGCAGTGCGCGCACCGGCAGATGGCCCGACTTGGACAGGTGCGCATACAGCGACGCGGCCACCAGCTCGGGGCGCGGCAGCACGGCAGCCGGGATCACGCTCACTTCGTAGGCCATGACGATGTCGTCGGCAAAACGCAGGCGCTCCAGACGCGCCACACGCGCGCCGGGCGACAGGCCGAGCGAGAGCTGCTCGTCGGCGTCGGCCAGCATCGTGTCGCGCCGCAGCCATTGCGAGCGCGGGGTGTAGCCGCGCTGCTGCAATTGCTCGGAAAAGCTCGACAGCGTCGACAGCGGCTGCTCGATGCGCGGCGCGATGTAGTTGCCCGAGCCGCGCCGGCGCACCACCAGCCCTTGGTCGACCAGCTGGTCGATCGCCTTGCGCGCCGTGACGCGCGAGACGTCGAGCTGCTCGGACAGCATGCGCTCGGACGGCAGCGCCTGGTCAGCCTGGTAACGGCCATCGCGCACGTCCTGCGCCAGCTTGCGCGCAAGCTGCTTGTAGAGCGGCGAATTGTCGTCGTGGTCGACCTGGAATCCTGGGCTGGGGCTGTTCATGGCGTCGTGGCGAAGGGGGCTGGCATACCATGGAAGCATACCACTTGCGACCAATGCAAAACGGTTATGCCCTGCGCACGGGTATTCATTGGTCAAGGGTTTCGCGCAGTCCGTATGCTGGACCGATAGTCACAATCACGCAACGCCAAGGGACGAACATGAATCACGGCAGGCGCACCCTGCTCGGCATGGCCATGCTGGGGACGATGGGACCATTATTTGCAGCGATGCCAACAGGCGGTGGCGCGGCGGGCACGGGCGGCGCCCTGCAGCGCCAGCTCGACGCCGAACTGGCGGCCATCGCCGACGATCCGGCCTGCCCGCTGGCGAGCCTGTCGGTGCTGGCGCTGCGCGCCGGACAACCGGTGTACGAAGGCGCGTTCGGACGGCGCACGATCGGCAACGGCCTGTTCCCCGACCGCCCGGCCACGCCGGCGACGCTGTACCGGATTGCGTCGATCTCCAAACTCGTCACCACGCTCGGGCTGATGCGGCTGCTGGAAGCGGGCCGCGTCGACCTGGACGCCGACGTCTCGGGCTACCTCGGCTTCACGCTGCGCAATCCCCATTTCCCGACCCAGGCGATCACGCTGCGCCAGCTGCTCGTGCACACGTCGTCGCTGCGCGACGATGCCGGCTACTTCTGGCCGGCCACGACGGCATTAAAGGACGTTGTCACGCCGGCGGCGCAGCCGATGTGGTCAAGCCTGGCCGGGCCGGGCGCCTATTACACCTACTGCAACCTAGGGTTCGGCATCATCGGCACGATCATGGAGCGCGTCACCGGCGAACGGTTCGACCTGCTGATGACGCGCCTGGTGCTGCAGCCGCTCGGACTGCAGGCCGGCTACAACCCGGCCGGGTTGCCAAAGGCCGCGCAGGACCAGATCGCGACCATCTACCGCAAGCGCGCCGTCGACAGCGAAGTCTGGGCGCCGAACGGGCCGTGGATCGCCCAGGTCGACGATGTCGGCGCGCGGCCACCGGCGCCGCCCCCTGGCCTGGATGGCTACGTCCCGGGCACCAATGCGACGCCCTTCAGCCCGACCGGTGGCTTGCGCATCGCCGCGCGCGACCTGGGCGTCATCATGCGCATGCTGATGGCCGGCGGCGTGCATGGCGGGCAGCGCCTGCTGCAGAGCGCGACGCTCGAGCGCATGTTCAAGCGCCACTGGTCGTACGACGGCGTTGGCGGCAATGGCAATCCGCTGGGCAGCATCCTCAGTCCGCGCGGATTCGGCAACGCCCACTATCCGGACCGCCCCGGCCTGCGCCTGGCGCCGGGCTTCGATGCGGTGGGCCACCTGGGCGACGCCTACGGTCTGCGCTCCGTGTTCGCCATGGACCGCGCACGGGGCCACGGCGTGGTCGTGCTGGCCGGCGGCACGGGAACCGACCCGGCCGCCACACCGGGGCGCGAGACGGCACTGGCGCGTTATGAAGAGCGCATCGTGGCGGCCTTGCACCGCCGCGCGATCCTCGGGCTGGCGGATTGACCGGCATGCGGGCGCGTACATATATCGCGGTTATGAGCGCGCGCGCTAGATTCATTGGCAGTGCGTGCCTGCTGCCCCTAAGCTCCCTGTCCCCACCCGAAAAAAAGAGTCCGGCATGCAGCACATAATCGTCATTGGCGGCGGCGTCGTCGGCCTGGCCTCCGCCTGGTGGCTGCTCGAAGCTGGCCACGAGGTCACGCTGCTCGAGCGCGCGCCGGACGTGGGCAGTGGCGCCAGCTACGGCAATGGCGGGCAGCTCAGCTACCGGTACGTGGCGCCGCTGGCCGACGCCGGCATCCCGCTCAAGGCCTTCAAATGGCTGTTCCAGACCGACGGCCCGCTGCGCTTCCGGCCTGAGGCCGACCTGCGCCAGTACCGCTGGCTGGCCAGCTTTTTGGCCCACTGCCGCGCCGACGTCAACCGCCGCACCACGGCCAAGCTGCTCGAGCTGGGCGAGCTATCGCGTCAGGCGATGGCCTCGCTCTCGCTGGTCGTGCCGCCCGAACGCTTTGGCTGGCGCGATGCCGGCAAGCTGGTGGTGTTTCGCACGCGCGCCGCGTTCGATGTCGCCGCGTCCAAACCCGGCGCGGGCCAGATCTGGTCGCCCGAAGAATGCACGGCGCACGAACCCGCGCTGGGCGCGGCCCAGCACCTGCTGGCCGGCGGCATCTACAACCCGGGCGAAGCCGTGGCCGACTGCCACGCCTTCTGCGTGGCGCTGGCCGAACGGCTGGGCGAGCATCCGCGCTTTCGCGGGGTCGTCAACAGCACCGCGCTGGGGCTGCGTGCAGAGCGGGGCCGCATCACCGGCATCGACACCGTCGGTGGCCTGATCACGGCCGATGCGTATGTGCTGGCCGCCGGCATCCAGAGCCGCACGCTGGCCGACACGGTGGGCATCTACCTGCCGCTGTACCCGCTCAAGGGCTACAGCCTGAGCGCGCCGATCCGCCAGGACGACATCGCGCCCGAGATCAGCGTGACCGACTTCGAGCGCAAGGTGCTGTATGCGCGCATCGGCGACCGGCTGCGGGTGGCGGCGATGGTCGACATGGTGGGCGAGGATGTCTCGCTCGACGCCAAACGCGTCGCGGGCCTGACCCGCCTGGTGCGCGAGACGATGCCGCGCGCGGCGGATTATTCGCAGGTCTCGGCCTGGGCCGGATTGCGCCCGGCCACGCCGGGCAGCGCGCCGATCATCGGGGCCACGCGCTACGACAATCTGTGGCTCAACGTGGGGCACGGGCCGCTGGGCTTCACGTTTGCCTGTGGCAGCGCAGCCGTGCTGACGGATCTGGTGCAGGGGAAGGCGCCGCCGTTTGCGCTCGATGGCTTGACGCTGCGCGGTCGCGTATGACGGAGGTGATCGCTCGTCGCCATGAAGGGCAGATTTACGCCCCTGCCATCTCACGCGGCTGTATGGTTTCCATGATCATCTTGCCTTCAGTTTGAATGGCTTTTCGCAGTTCGTAGGCCATTTGCAGGTTGAGCCAGAACTCTGGCGTCGTACCGAAGTAACGCGACAACCGCAGCGCCGTGTCTGGCGTTACGCCGCGCTTTTCACGGACGATGTCATTGACTCGAGCGGGAGTGAGCCGCAGGGCACCAGCGAGCGCATTCGAGGACATTGCCAATGGCGCCAAATACTCTTCACGCAAAATCTCTCCGGGATGGATCGGACGCATTCCGTTGATAAACATTGCACCTCCATGTGCTGCTGCATTGTTAGTGATAATCGACAATTTCCACATCTACCGGACCATCGTCGGTCCAGACAAAACATATTCGCCACTGCTTGTTGATCCTGATGCTGTATTGCCCGAGCCTGTTACCTGACAAAGCCTCGAGCATATTGCCTGGTGGTGATCGAAGATCACGCAACTCAGTTGCTGCATTGAGCATGGTCAGCTTCCGCTCAGCGGCTGCCAGGAAATTAACAAAACGCGGTATCCGCCGTCCCTCAAACAGCGCCCTGGTGTCTGCACTAGCAAATGATCGAATCATTCTGAAAGATCGGAAACCACACGACGTCTCATTTTATATCGTTTACCGATAAACAGTAAACACCCGCGTGATTAAAACTGCGGCACGCTTTCAGCGGCATATAACACCAGCTTGTCTCAGATGAATGCGAAATCGCGGATAATTGCCGCCATGCCTCCCCGCCTCACTTCCCCCTGCCCCTGCGGCGGCCCCTCGTTCGACAGCTGCTGCGGCCCGTTCCTGGCCGGCGCGGCCCTGCCGCCCACCGCCGAACACCTGATGCGCTCACGCTATACCGCCTTCACGCTGGGCGATGAAGCCTACCTGCGCGCTACCTGGCACCCGAGCACCCGGCCGCAGGAACCGATCGTCGACAACGAGCCTGTCCGCTGGCTTGGCCTGGAGATAAAAACTGCTTTACGTTTACGTCAACGTAAAGCAGAATTGCCGGACGTTCCAGGCGACCACGATCACCCGCGCGACGAAGACCACGTCGAATTCGTCGCCCGCTTCAAGGTGGGCGGGCGCGCGCACCGTCTCCACGAGCGCAGCCGCTTCGTGCGCGAAGCCGGCCCCGATGGCGCGCCACGCTGGTTTTACCTGGACGGCAGTTTCCCCGACAAGAAGTAAAGCGCTGCCAGACACCCAGGGCGGCGACAGACCAGAGGACGGCACATGCCCCAGATCGAAAGCAAACTGAACCCGCGCAGCGAGGACTTCAAGGCCAATGCCAGCGCCATGCAGGCCGTGGTGGACGACTTGCGCGCGCGCGTGGCGCAACTGGCCCAGGGCGGCGGCGCCGAAGCCAGCGCGCGTCACCTCGCGCGCGGCAAGCTGCTGCCGCGCGAGCGTGTCGAACATCTGCTCGATCCGGGCACGCCCTTCCTCGAATTCTCGCAACTGGCCGCGTATGAGATGTATGACGGCGCCGCGCCCAGCGCCGGCATCATCACCGGCATCGGCCGCGTTTCCGGCCACGAATGCGTGATCGTCTGCAATGACGCCACCGTCAAGGGCGGCACCTATTACCCGATGACGGTCAAGAAGCACCTGCGCGCGCAGGAGATCGCCGAGCAGAACAACCTGCCCTGCATCTACCTGGTCGACTCGGGCGGCGCCAACCTGCCGAACCAGGACGACGTGTTCCCCGACCGCGACCACTTCGGCCGCATCTTCTACAACCAGGCGAACCTGTCGGCCAAGGGTGTCCCGCAGATCGCCGTGGTGATGGGCTCATGCACCGCGGGCGGCGCGTATGTGCCCGCGATGAGCGACGAGTCGATCATCGTCAAAGACCAGGGCACGATTTTCCTGGGCGGCCCACCGCTCGTGAAAGCGGCGACCGGTGAAGTCGTCAGCGCCGAAGACCTGGGCGGTGGCGACGTGCACACGCGCCTGTCGGGCGTGGCCGACCACCTGGCACAGAACGATCCGCATGCGCTGTCGCTGGCGCGCACCATCGTGTCGAACCTGAACCGCGTCAAGCCGCAGCAGGGCGAACGCCGCGCGAGCGTCGAGCCGCACTATCCGGCGTCGGAACTGTACGGCGTCATCCCGGTCGATACGCGCAAACCATTCGACGTGCGCGAAGTGATCGCGCGCGTGGTCGACGGCAGCGTGTTCGACGAATTCAAGGCGCGCTACGGCACGACGCTGGTGTGCGGCTTTTCCCACATCTTCGGCATGAAGGTCGGCATCATCGCCAACAACGGCATCCTGTTTTCCGAGTCGGCATTGAAGGGCGCGCACTTCATCGAGCTGTGCTGCCAGCGCAAGATTCCGCTCGTGTTTTTGCAGAACATCACCGGCTTCATGGTCGGGCGCAAATACGAAAACGAGGGCATCGCGCGCAACGGCGCCAAGATGGTCACCGCCGTGGCCACGGCGGCGGTGCCGAAGTTCACCGTCATCATCGGCGGCTCGTTCGGCGCCGGCAACTACGGCATGTGCGGCCGCGCGTTCTCGCCGCGCTTCCTGTGGATGTGGCCCAATGCGCGCATCTCGGTAATGGGCGGCGACCAGGCCGCATCGGTGCTGGCCACCGTCAAGCGCGACGGCATCGAAGGCCGCGGCGGCCAGTGGTCGCCGGAAGAAGAAGCCGCGTTCAAGCAGCCGATCCGCGATCAGTACGAGCACCAGGGCCACCCGTATTACGCGTCGGCGCGGCTGTGGGACGATGGCGTGATCGACCCGGCCGACACCCGCACGGTGCTGGGCCTGGGCTTGTCCGCCGCCATGAACCAGCCGATCGGCGACACGACGTTCGGCGTGTTCCGCATGTAAGGGGATGACGATGACCTATGACACCCTGCTTTTGACGGTTGCCGACAAGGTCGCCACCGTCACGCTGAACCGCCCCGACCTGCGCAATGCCTTCAACGAAGGGGCGATTGCCGAACTGGCGCGCGTGTTCGATGAACTAGGTCGCAATGACGCCGTGCGCGCGATCGTGCTGGCCGCCAACGGCCCGTCGTTCTGCGCCGGTGCAGACCTGAACTGGATGAAAAAGATGGCCGGCTACTCGCATGACGAGAACGAGGCCGATGCCATGCGCCTGGCCGAGATGCTGCGCACGATCTACCTGTGCCCCAAGCCGACAGTCGCGCGCGTGCAGGGCGATTGCTACGCCGGCGGCATGGGCCTGGTGGCGGCCTGCGACATCGTCGTGGCGAGCGAGGCGGCCGGTTTTTGCCTGTCCGAAGTGAAGCTCGGGCTGATTCCGGCTACCATCTCGCCTTACGTGATCAAAGCGATGGGCGAACAGGCGGCGCGCCGCTACTTTTTGACGGCCGAGCGCTTCGATGCGGCCGAGGCGCAGCGCATCGGTGTCGCGCACGCGGTCGTGGCGCCGGAAGCGCTTGACGCGACTGTCGCCGGGATCGTCAAGGCGCTGGTGAACAACAGCCCGCACGCCGTCCGGCAGGCCAAGACGCTGGTGCGCGAGATCGTCGGCCAGCCGGTTGACGACGCGCTGCTGCTTGACACGGCCGGACGCATCGCCGCGATCCGCGCATCGACCGAAGGCCGCGAAGGCGTGGCCTCGTTCCTTGAAAAGCGCAAGCCGACATGGATTAACTAGTATTGGAACTTTATCGTGAAGCAGCAAACCACCTCCTCCGACTGGATCGCGCGCAGCCTGCGCAGCGTCTGGCATCCCTGCACCCAGATGCAGCATCACGAAGAGGTGCCGCTGATCGCGGTCAGCCACGGCAAGGGGCCGTGGCTGTACGACTATGACGGCAAGCGATACCTGGACGGCATCAGCTCGTGGTGGGTCAACCTGTTCGGCCACGCCAACCCGCGCATCAATGCCGCGCTGAAGGACCAGCTGGACAAGCTCGAACACGCGATGCTGGCCGGCTTCACGCACGCGCCGGTGGTCGAGCTGGCCGAACGCCTGGCCGCGCTCACCGGCCACGCGCTGGGCCACGCCACGTTCGCCTCCGACGGCGCATCGGCCGTGGAAATCGCGATGAAGATGAGCTTTCACGCATGGCGCAATGCGGACCAGTCGTCCAAACAGGAATTCGTCTGCCTGCAGGGCAGCTACCACGGCGAGACGATCGGCGCGCTGTCGGTCACCGACGTGCCGCTGTTCAAGGACGCCTACGGCCCGCTGCTGCGCGCCTCGCACGTGGTGAGCGCGCCCGATGCCCGCAACGCGTTCGAAGGCGAGACGGCGCAGGACGTCGCGCGGCGCGCGATCCTTGAAGTGAAAGCGCTGTTCGAAGAACGCGCTGACAAGATCGCCGCCATCATCGTCGAGCCGCTGGTGCAGTGCGCCACCGGCATGGCGATGTACGACCCGCTGTACCTGAAGCTGTTGCGCGACCTGTGCGACCAGCACCGCGTGCACCTGATCGCCGACGAGATCGCGGTCGGCTGCGGGCGCACCGGCACCTTCTTCGCCTGCGAGCAGGCCGGCATCTGGCCGGACTTCCTGTGCCTGTCCAAAGGCATCAGTGGCGGCTACCTGCCGCTCTCGCTCGTGCTCACGCGCGACGACATCTACCAGGCCTTCTACAGCACCGACATCACGCGCGGCTTTTTGCACTCGCACTCGTACACCGGCAATCCGCTGGCCTGCCGCGCGGCGCTGGCCACGCTCGACATCTTTGAAGAAGACGATGTGTTGAACCGCAACCGCGAGCTGGCCACCAGGATGACGGTGGCGCTCGCGCCGCTGGCCGACCATCCGCGCACGCGCCACTTCCGCCAGCGCGGCATGATCTTCGCGTTCGACGCCATCGAACCGGATACCGATCTTGCATCGACCTTCGCGCGCCGCTTCTTTTCGACGGCGGCCGAGAACGAACTGCTACTTCGCCCCATCGGCCGCACCGTGTACCTGATGCCGCCGTACGTGCTGGACGAAGAAGAAGTCGCGGGTCTGGCGGCGCGCACGATCAAGACGTTCGAATCCGTCATCGCGGGATGATGTGATGGATCTGATCGCCACCATCGACCGCCAGCTGGACACGCTGGCCGCGCGCAGCCTGACGCGCCGTCGCCGCATCACCGATGGCGCCTGCGCGCCGCGCCAACTGGTCGACGGCCGTGACCTGCTGGCCTTTTGCAGCAACGATTACCTGGGCCTGGCTGCGCACCCGCAAGTCATCGAGGCGCTGCGCGAAGGCGCGCAGCTGTATGGCGCCGGCAGCGGCGCCTCGCACCTGGTGTCGGGCCACAGCCGCGCGCACCATCTTCTTGAGGAGCGTTTGGCCGAGTGGATGGCGCCGCACCTCGAGCAGGCGCGCGCGCTGACGCTGTGCACCGGCTACATGGCCAACCTGGCGATCCTCACTGCCCTGGGCCTTGACGCCGATGCGATGATCTTTTCCGAGGCGCTGAACCATGCGTCGCTGATCGACGGCGCCCGGCTCGCGAAAGCGGGCGTCACGGTGTACCCGCATGGCGACGTCGAAACGCTGACACGACTCCTGGCCACCAGCAGCGCCAGTACCAAGATCGTCGTCACCGACAGCGTGTTCAGCATGGATGGCGACCTGGCGCCGCTGCCGGCGCTGCTGGCCGCATGCGAGCGCCACGGCGCCTGGCTGGTGGTCGACGATGCCCACGGCTTCGGCGTGCTGGGCCAGAACGGACGGGGTGCACTGGAACATTTCGGCCTGCGCTCGCAAAACCTGATCTACATGGGTACGCTGGGCAAGGCGGCCGGCGTCGGTGGCGCCTTCGTGGCCGCGCACGCCAGCGTGATCGAATTGCTGATCCAGCGCGCGCGCCCGTATATCTACACGACGGCCTGCCCGCCAGCGCTTGCACACGCCTTGCTCGCCAGCCTTGCTATCATGGGCGGTGACGAGGGCGCCGAACGGCGTGCGCATCTGGCACGACTGGTCGCGCAGCTGCGCGGTTCGCTGCGCCTGGAACGCTGGCAACTGGCGGCGTCGACCACCCCGATCCAGCCCGTCATCATCGGCAGCAACGACGCTGCGCTGCACGCCGCCAGCCGCCTGCATGAGCAGGGCTTGTGGGTGCCGGCGATCCGCCCGCCAACCGTGGCGCCCGGCACCGCGCGCCTGCGCGTGACCTTGTCCGCCGCCCATGCCACGGATGACGTGGCGCGGCTGGCGCAGGCGCTCAACGAACTGGAAAAGGCCGCACCATGAACAATCTGAATGAAACCGATGCACCGGTCATCGTGCAACCCGTACTGGACCCCGAGGTCGACCTGACCGAGCTCGACGAGCCGGTGTTGGAGCCTGAACTCGAACTGCGCGCCGACGATCTGCCAATGCGCTTTGCGTGCTTCGTCACCGGCACCGATACCGAGATCGGCAAGACGCTGATCTCGGCCGCCATCCTGCACAAGCTCGTGGCCACAGGCCAGCGCGCCTGCGGCATGAAGCCAGTGGCGGCCGGCGCCGAACTGAAAGACGGCGTGCTGCACAACGACGACGCCGACCAGCTGATCGCGGCCGGGAACGTGCACCTGCCGGCATCGCTGACCACGCCCTACCTGCTGCGCGAACCGGCCGCGCCCCACATCGCCGCCGCGCTCGAGGGCGTGACGATCGAGCTGGTGCCGATCCTGGCCGCCTTTGCCGAGGTCCAGGCCGCGTCCGACGCCGTCGTGGTCGAAGGCGTGGGGGGCTTCCGCGTGCCCTTCAACGATGACTTCGACAGCGCCGACCTGGCCGCACAACTGAACCTGCCCGTGATCCTCGTCGTCGGCGTGCGCCTGGGCTGCATCAGTCATGCGCTGCTGACGGTCGAAGCGATCGTGGCGCGCGGCCTGGTGCTGGCCGGCTGGGTCGCCAACACGGTCGACACGGACATGCGCTTTGCGCAAGAGAACATCGAGGCGCTGACCCAACGTATCCCGGCGCCGCTGCTGGGCCACGTGCCGCGCCTGAACGAACCGACGGCTGCTGCGGCAGCCGAATTTATCGACCTCGCCGGACTGCCAGGCTGGCCGTCCACGCGGGTCTAGTTTTTGAAGGAACCGAAATGACCAATATGAACACTGTCGCCCTGCACCGCCCAACGGCAGCCATCAAGCCGCCCGAGAATGCAACCTGGCCGCTGGCCGACGTGCTCGCGCTGTTCGACCTGCCGTTCACCGAACTGATGCACCGCGCGTCGACCGCGCACCGCCTGAACTTCCCTGATGGCGACGTCGAACTGGCGACGCTGTTGTCGATCAAGACCGGCGGCTGCGAAGAAGACTGCGGCTACTGCCCGCAGGCGGCACGCTACGACACGGGCGTGGAAGCCAAGAAGCTGCTCGACATCGACACGGTGCTCGACGCGGCGCGCGCGGCCAAGGCCAGCGGCGCGACGCGCTTCTGCATGGGCGCAGCGTGGCGCAGCCCGAAAGAGCGCGACATGGACAAGGTCGAGACGATGGTGCGTGAAGTGAAAGCACTGGGCATGGAAACCTGCGCCACGCTGGGCATGCTCGAAGCCGGCCAGGCCGAGCAGCTCAAGCGCGCTGGCCTGGACTACTACAACCACAATATCGACACCGCGCCGGACTTCTACAACAACGTCATTTCGACCCGCGAATACCAGGACCGCCTGGACACGCTGGGCCGCGTGCGCGAAGCGGGACTGAAGGTCTGCTGCGGCGGCATCGTCGGCATGGGCGAGACGCGCGAACAGCGCGCCGGCCTGATCGCGCAACTGGCGAACCTGAACCCGTATCCCGAATCGGTGCCGGTCAACCACCTGGTGCAGGTGGCGGGCACGCCGCTGCACGGCATGGACAAGCTCGACCCGATCGAATTCGTGCGCACCATCGCGGTCGCGCGCATCACGATGCCGCAGGCGCGCGTGCGCCTGTCGGCGGGCCGCCGCGAAATGGGCGAAGCCGTGCAGGCGATGTGCTTCATGGCCGGCGCCAACTCGATCTTCTACGGCGACAAGCTGCTGACCACCGAGAATCCCGAGGCCGACGACGACCGCGTGCTGCTGGAAAAACTGGGCCTCAAAACCCGCGCCGCGACGCTGGACTCGGCGCCGAAGGAAGCCTGCAGCTGCTGAATCCCCGTCGTTCCCGCGGAGGCGGGAACCTAAGTTTGCATGCGTATCAGCTACGTTTGACGTGCGTGGCCAAGCAAATGACTTGGGTTCCCGCCTTCGCGGGAACGACGTGGCAGCGCGAATGATCCGGCTGGAGAGACACAGCCAAGCATCACCCGAACAACCATAAGCGAAAGATAACGCGCATGTTCACCAAACTCCTCATCGCCAATCGTGGCGAGATCGCCTGCCGTGTGGCCGCTACTGCGCGCCGCATGGGTATTCGCACCGTCGCCGTGTATTCCGAGGCCGACGCCGGCGCCAAGCACGTCGCGGTCTGCGATGAGGCCATCCTGATCGGCCCCGCCGCCGCGCGCGACAGTTATCTGCGCGGTCAGAAAATCATCGAGGTCGCCAAGGCCACCGGCGCGCAGGCGATCCACCCCGGCTACGGCTTCCTGTCCGAAAACGCCGAGTTTGCCGAGGCCGTGCACGCCGCCGGCCTCGTGTTTGTGGGCCCACCCGCGGCATCGATGCGCGCGATGGGTTCGAAGTCGGCCGCCAAGCAGCTGATGGAAAGCGCCAACGTGCCGCTCGTGCCGGGCTACCACGGCGACGCGCAGGATCCCGCTTTTCTGCGCGAGCAGGCCGACCGCATCGGCTACCCGGTGCTGCTCAAGGCCAGCGCCGGCGGCGGCGGCAAGGGCATGCGCGTGGTCGAGCGTTCCGAAGATTTCGAAGGCGCGCTGGCCTCGTGCAAGCGCGAAGCGATTTCCAGTTTCGGCGACGACAAGGTGCTGGTCGAGAAGTACCTGATCCGCCCGCGCCACATCGAGATCCAGGTGTTTGCCGACAGCCTGGGCAACTGCGTCTACCTGCACGAGCGCGATTGCTCGGTGCAGCGCCGGCACCAGAAGGTGCTGGAAGAAGCGCCCGCCCCCGGCATGCCGCCGGAGCGCCGCGCCGCGATGGGCGAAGCCGCCGTGAACGCTGCGCGCGCCGTCGGCTATGTCGGCGCCGGCACCGTCGAATTCATCGCCAACCAGGACGGCTCGTTCTACTTCATGGAGATGAACACGCGCCTGCAGGTCGAGCATCCGGTGACCGAAATGATCACCGGGACCGACCTGGTGGAATGGCAGTTGCGGGTCGCCTTTGGCGAAGCGCTGCCAAAACAGCAGCATGAACTGGGCATCCACGGCCACGCGATCGAAGCGCGCGTGTACGCCGAAAATCCCGAGAAGGGTTTCCTGCCGTCGATCGGCACCTTGCGCCATATGGACGTGCCGCGTGCGGTCGCGTTCGAACTGGGCAGCGACGGCGCCAATCCGGCCGCCGTGCGTGTTGATTCCGGCGTGCGCGAAGGCGATGCGATTTCGCCGTTCTATGATCCGATGATCGCCAAGCTGATCGTCTGGGGCGCCGACCGCACCCAGGCGCTGGCACGCATGTCGCAGGCACTGAGCGAATTCCGCATCGTCGGTCTGGCCACCAATATCGCCTTTTTGAAACGCCTGGTTGAGGGCGAGGCGTTTGCCACGGCCGACCTGGACACGGGCCTGATCGAGCGCCATGGCGCGACGCTGTTCCCGCCTGCCGCACCGGCGCCGCTGGGCGCACTGGCCCTGGCCGTGTTCGCACTGCGTGAGAACGCCGCCAACGACGCTGACCCGTGGAGCCAGGCCAGCGGCTGGCGCATGAACGGCGACTACCGCCGCGTGCTGTCGTGGTCCGACGAATTCGGCGCCTACCGCGTCGGCCTGACCTACCGCCGCGACGGGCTCGAAATCGACCTCGATGGCCAGACGCAGCGTGTGGAACGCGTCGGTGGTGCTGGCGACGACCTGGCGCTGCGCCTCGGCGAGACGGCCGTGCAGGGCGTTGTCCGCCGCGACGGCGACGTGTTCCACGTATTTACCGGCGGTGGGCATTTCACGCTGACGTACAATGATCCGATGGCCCACGCCGGCGAAGTCGAAACGCTCGGCGGCCGCCTGACGGCGCCGATGCCGGGCAAGGTGGTCGCGGTGCTCGTCCAGGCCGGCGCCACCGTGGTGAAGGGCGAACCGCTCGTCATCATGGAAGCGATGAAGATGGAGCACACGATTGCCGCGCCGGGCGACGGCGTGGTCGAGGACGTGCTGTACGAGGTCGGCGACCAGGTTGCCGACGGCGCACCGCTGCTGGCCTTCAAGGCGGCGTAAGCAACACCCATAAAAACCACCCTACACGATGAGGGGGAGACATGCGGATTGTCCTGTACCGGGGCGATGGCGTCAGCGAGCCTTGGGAACACGCGTTTGCCAGCGTGCTGCCAGGCGTCGAGACAGTCATCTGGAAAGAAGGCGAGCAACTGGCGCACTGCGATTACGCGGTGCTGTGGAATCCGGCGCCGGCCCTGCTGGCCCAGCTGGCCCAGATGGAAAGCGTCAAAGCGATCTTCCTGATGGGCGCCGGCGTCGATGCGCTGCTCAAGTTTGGCGATGCCTTGCCCGATGTGCCGCTGGTGCGCCTGGGCGACGCCGGCATGGGCGTGCAGATGGCCGAGTATGTGGCGCATGCGGTGCTGCGCTACTTTCGGCGCTTCGATGAATACGAGCAGCAGGCCAGACACGGCGCCTGGAATCCACTGCCGCAGCATCCGAAAGAATCGTTCACGATCGGCGTCATGGGCCTGGGCCGGCTGGGCATGCCGGTGGTCGAAGCCATGCGCCATTTCGGTTTTCCTGTGCGCGGCTGGAGCCGTAGTCCAAAAGACATCCCGGGCGTGCCAACTTATGCCGGCATGGCGCAATTCGGCGACTTCTTGCACGGCACACGCGTGCTGGTCTGCCTGCTGCCGCTGACGCTAGAAACCACCAACCTGCTCGACCGCCACAACCTGGGCAAGCTGGCGCCGGGCGCGTACCTGATCAACGTCTCGCGCGGCGCGATCCGGGCCGAGCCGGATCTGATGACGCTGATCCGCTCCGGGCATATCGCCGGCGCCACGCTCGACGTGTTCCGCCACGAGCCGCTGCCGGCCCAGCACCCGTTCTGGAACGAGCCGCGCATCGCCCTCACCCCGCATATTTCGGCGCTCACCATGCGCCAGGACGCCGTGCGCCAGATCGTCGACAAGATCGACGCCCTGGAACGCGGCCAACCGGTCGACGACCTCGTCGACCGCCAACGTGGATATTAAGAAATGACACCCCTGCCAACCAAGGTCAAGATTGTCGAAGTCGGCCCCCGCGACGGCCTGCAGAACGAAAAAGAAGCGCTCGGCGCTGACGTGAAAATCGAACTGGTCGAGCGCCTGGCGCGCGCCGGCTTCGTCAATGTCGAGGCGGCAGCGTTCGTCTCGCCCAAATGGGTGCCGCAGATGGCAACCTCCGCCGAGGTGCTGGCGCGCATCGAACGCCGGCCCGGCACGATCTACTCGGCGCTGGTGCCGAACATGCAGGGCTTCGAGGCCGCGCTGGCCGGCAAGGCCGACGAGGTCGTGGTGTTCGGCGCAGCGTCCGAGGCGTTTTCGCAAAAGAACATCAACTGCTCGATTGCCGAGTCGATCGCCCGCTTCGAGCCGGTCGCGCGCGCTGCCAAGGAACACGGCCTGCGCCTGCGCGGCTCGATCAGCACGGCGTTCGGCTGCCCGTACCAGGGCGCCGTCTCGCTCGACGCTGTGGGCGACGTGGTGGCGCGCATGCGTGACCTGGGCTGTGACGAGATCGACATTGCCGACACGATCGGCGTGGCAACCGCGCGCCAGACGCAGGCCGTGATGCTGCGCGCAGCGCAGGAGTTTCCGATGGGCCAGCTCGCCGGCCACTTCCACGACACGTATGGCCAGGCGCTCGCAAATATCTATGCGGCGCTGGAAGTGGGCGTGGCGATTTTCCACTCATCGGTGGCGGGTCTGGGCGGCTGCCCGTATGCCAAGGGCGCAACCGGCAATGTCGCGACCGAAGACGTGCTGTACCTGATGCAGGGGTTGGGGATCGAGACGGGCGTGGATCTCGACCAGGTGGTCGATGCCGGGCTGTTCATCTCTGCGCAGCTGGGCCGCAAGAGCATCAGCCGCGCCGGCAACGCGCTGGCAGCCAAACGGGCTGCGTGACGCGCAGGCCCCCGCGACGCCGGGGGCTTGCTACAACGAAAGTGGCCGCACAACGAAAAAAGCCGACAACTCGCGTTGTCGGCTTTTCTCTTAATGCTGGTCGGAGTACAAGGATTCGAACCTTGGACCCCCTGGTCCCAAACCAGGTGCGCTACCGGGCTGCGCTACACTCCGAAGAAGCAAGATAATACCGGCTTGCCGTCACTTGGTCAAGGATTTCGCGCCAAAATCCTTACTCGCCCCGGATCTGCAGCGCCCGCTCATACAAGGCGTTCTTCTTGCGCCCCGTGATCTGCGCCGCCAGATTGGCGGCCTGCTTGACGCTGCATTCGGTGAGCAGGATCTGCAGTACACGCTCGGCCTCGATGTCTTCGGCGTCGCTGGCTTCTACTGCCCCCTCGACCAGGACGACGAATTCGCCCTTCTCGCGGTGCGCGTCGGCCTTGACCCAGGCCAGCGCCTCGCCCAGCGTGCAGCGGTGGATTTCCTCGAACATCTTGCTCAGTTCGCGGGCAAACACGACCTGGCGGGTCGGCTCGAACGCGGCCACCAATGCTTCGACGCAATCGACGATCCGGTGCGGCGCCTCGTAGAACACGAGCGTGGAGGTTTCGCGCGTCAGTGGCGCCAGCGCCGTCTCGCGCCCCTTGGCCTTGGCCGGCAGAAAACCGACAAAGTGGAAGCGGTCATTGACCAGGCCGCTGGCCGACAGCGCCGTGATCGCCGCCGACGGGCCCGGCAACGGCACCACGTTCAGGCCGGCAGCACGCACGGCATCGACGATGCGCGCGCCCGGATCGGATACGCCCGGCGTGCCGGCGTCGGACACCAGCGCCACCCGCTGGCCGGCGCGCAGGCGCTCGACGATTTTATCGGCCACCTCGCGCTCGTTGTGCTGGTGCGCGGCGATCGTGCTCTTGGAAAGACCAAAGCGTTGCAATAACGCGCCAGTCTTGCGCGTGTCTTCACAGGCGACGACGTCGACCAGGGCAAGCAGGTGCAAAGCGCGCAGGGTGATGTCGGTGACGTTGCCAATCGGAGTAGCCACGACATACAGCGTTGCGGTAGGATAGGACTGCTGGGCCGCCTCGCCCATGACGGGAAGTCGGGCGATGTCGATGGTCTGCTGTTCTGTCATATAGGGTTCCGATGCTGAAGAAAAAAAATCTCACGGGCTTGATTGCCGCCTCACTCACGACGCTGCTGGCCGCGTGCGGCAGTACGCCCCTGCCACCCGATACCGGTTGTGGCATGCCAGGCGGATTGTGCAGCCCAGGCGCGTCAGTGACAAGTGGCGCGCCTGCCGCACCTGCCGACTCTGCTTATACACCACCTGCGCCGCGTTCCGATAGCGGCGTCCAGACGAGTCCGGTCGAATTGCCACCAAGCGCCGACGGCAGCACGCCAAGTGCCGCGGTCACGCCAAGCGGCCCCACCGTCCGTGTCGCGCTGCTGTTGCCCCTCGAATCGCAGGCGCTGGCACAGCCCGCCGAAGCGGTGCGCGCCGGCTTCATGGCCGCGTACGACCAGCAGCGCGGCAACGTCACCGTCAACCTCGTGCCCACCGGCGACTCGTCGCAAGCCGCGCTCGACGCCTACCGCATGGCGGCCGCCGAGAATGACATCGTGGTCGGCCCGCTCGCGCGCCCTGCCGTGGCGGCCCTGGCCACGAGCGGCGCCGTCACCAAGCCGACCATCGCGCTGAACCACCCGCAGGTCGCGGCCGCGCTGCCGTCCAAGATGCTCGTCATCGGCTTGTCGCTCGAAGACGAAGCGCGCCAGGTGGCCGACTGGGCTGCGAGCGAGCAGCCATCCGGCCAGGCACTGGTGCTGACCGGGCGCGCCACCTGGCAACAGCGCCTGTCGGGCGCCTTCAGCGCGCGCTGGTCCGAACTGGGCCGCACCCAGAACACGGTCGAGCTGCCCAATGCCGGTGGGTATGTCGACGGCAATGCGCTGGCCGACCTGCGCGCGCGCCTGCAATCGCAGCCGCCGCAACTGGTCTACGCGGCGCTCGACGCCAACAGCCTGCGCCAGGTGCGCAGCGCGCTCGGCACCTCGACGCCCACCTATGGCACGGCCTCGGTCAACCCGGGCCGCGACCCGGCCAGCATCCCGCCCGAGCTGGTCGGCGTGCGCATTCTCGACCTGCCATGGACCGTGCAGGCCGATCACCCGGCCGTGGCGAGTTACCCGAGCTGGAGCAGCGGCGGCCAGGGCCTCGACCTGCAGCGCCTGTATGCGCTGGGCATCGACGCCTACCGCATCGCGCGCGAGCTGTCGCTGCGCCCGTCCGGCGCATTCGAGCTCGACGGCGCCACGGGCCGCCTGTCGATCGACATGGGCCAGGGCGCGCGTGCGTTCCGTCGCGTCGAAACCGGTGTCGTCGTGCGTGATGCGATGCCTGGCGCCGATGGCGCCGCCGTGACCGGCCGCGTGTTCGAAGCGGTCTCCACCGGCCAGTGACATGTGGCCCGGGCGCCTGTCCCAACGGCAGGCCCAGGGTCACCAGTATGAACTTGCCGCCAGCGCCTACCTGCGCCGCCGCAGGCTGGCGCCGGTGGAAGAAAACTTTCGCTGCAAGGGCGGCGAAATCGACCTGATCATGCGCGACGGCGCCACGCTCGTGTTCGTCGAGGTACGCCAGCGCGCCAGCAGCGCACAAGGCGGCGCCGCCGCCAGCATCACGCCGGCCAAGATCCGGCGTCTGGTCTGCGCGGCCCAGGTGTACCTGCTGCGCTTTGCCGTCACCCCGCCCTGCCGCTTCGACGTCATCGCCATCGATGGCGAACAGATCGAGTGGCTGCAGAACGTGATTGAAGTGTAAGCAATTTTTACCGACCTTGCCCAGTGCCCCTTGCTACTACACTATAATCCTCGGCTATGAATACACAACGCATCCTCGCTCACTTCCAGGAGAGCGCTGACCTGAAGATGAGGTCGGCTGCAACCCTGGCTCCCCACATTTCGCAGGCGGTCGAACTCATGTTCGGCGCCCTGTCCAATGGCAACAAGATCCTGGCCTGCGGTAATGGCGGCTCGGCCGCCGACTGCCAGCACTTTGCTGCCGAGCTGGTCGGGCGCTTCGAACGCGAGCGCTTCCCGCTCCCGGCCATCGCGCTGACCACCGACACGTCGATCCTGACTGCCGTTGGCAATGACTACAGCTTCCGCGAAATCTATTCCAAGCAGGTGCAGGCCTTCGGCCAGGCCGGCGACATCCTGCTGGCCATTTCCACTTCGGGCAACTCGGGCAATGTGCTCGCTGCGGTCGAAGCGGCGCTCGAGCGCGAAATGCGCATCGTGGCGTTTACAGGCAAGGACGGCGGCCAGTTGGCCAAGCTGCTGACCGACGCCGACGTCCACGTCAACGTCCCGCATTCGCGCACCGCGCGGATTCAGGAAGTTCACCTGTGCGCCATTCACTGCATCTGCGACGGCATCGACGTCGCGCTGTTCGGAGGAGACGAGAATGCGTAATACCCGCCGGCCTATGGCCGTGCTGTTGACGAAAGTCGTTCTGGGTTCGGCCCTGCTGGCATCGCTGTCAGGCTGCTTTGGCCTGATCGTCGGCGCCGGCATCGGCAGCGCCGTCTCGGCAGTCGACCGCCGCACGCTGGGCGCCCAGACCGAAGACAAGTCGGTCACGGTCAAGGCCGAGATCAAGATGCGCGAAGTCACGAATGGCAACGGCAACATCAACGTCACGAGCTTCAACCGCAAGGTGCTGCTCACCGGCGAAGTGCGCGACGAAGCCATGAAGGCCGCGGCCGAGCGCGAAGTGCGCAAGATCGAAAACGTCGTGTCGGTCATCAACGAACTGAAGATTTCGGGTTCGTCGAGCTACACGTCGCGCTCGAACGATGCGCTCATCACCACCAAGGTCAAGGCCAGCCTGGTCGACATGAAGACCGTGTCGGCGATCTCGTTCAAGGTCACGACCGAACGCGGCGTGGTCTACCTGATGGGTCTTGTGACCCCGCGCGAAGGCAATATCGCTGCCGATGTCGCCAAGGGCGTCTCGGGCGTGACGAGCGTGGTGAAGATCTTCGAGTACATCAGCGAAGAAGACGCCCGCGCCAAGCAGGCCAACGCACAGAACGCACCGCAGGGTTCCTGAGCCCCGGGTGCATCCGCACCATGCAAAAAAGCGGCAGGGCTATAATGGCCCTGCCGCTTTTTTTTATACGATCGCCGACCATGACCGCATCCCCCGCGTCCACCTCTTCCCGTTCCTGGATCAAGCCTGCCGCCATCGGCGCAGTCGTGCTGGCGCTGGCCGGCATCGGCTACGCGTCGCTGGCCAGCAGCACGCCGGCCCCGGACGTCACGTTCATCAGCATCGCCGGCGACAAGGTATCCACGCAGTCACTGCGCGGCAAAGTTGTGATGGTCAACTTCTGGGCCACCTCGTGCGTCACCTGCGTCAAGGAGATGCCCGACATGGTCGCGACCTACAACAAGTACAAGGGCCAGGGCCTTGAATTCGTCGCCGTCGCGATGCAGTACGACCGGCCCGATTACGTGCTCAATTTCGCCGAGCAACGCAAGCTGCCATTTACCGTGGCGCTTGATTCGGCGGGCGATATCGCGCGCCAGTTCGGCGACGTCACGCTCACGCCCACCACTTTCCTGATCGACAAACAGGGCCGCATCATCAAGACCTATGTCGGCGCGCCGGACTTCGGCGCGGTGCACAAGCTGATCGAGAAAGAGCTGGCCGGCTGATCCTGGTTACGCTTTCGGGTACAGGATCATCTGCGTGCAACGGAACAGCGCGATGGTCTTGCCGCTGGCCTTGTCCGTGACGGTGGCGTCCCAGATCTGCGTCGTGCGGCCCAGGTGCACGGCGGTGGCGACGCAGGCGATCGTGCCTTCGCGCGCGGTGCCCAGGTGGTTCGATTTCAATTCGATCGTCGTGAAGTTCTGCGCGCCTTCCGGCAGGTTGCTGATGCAGCCATAGCCGGCGCAGGTGTCGGCCAGTGTGACCACGCTGCCGGCGTGCAGGTAGCCGTTCGGCGCCAGCAGGTGCGGCGCGACCGGCATCTCGGCGGCCAGCTTGCCGGGGCTGACCTCAAGAATCTGGATGCCCAGGTGGCCGGGCAGGTAGGTTGCGCCGAAGGTGTTGAAGGCTTCAGGGGTATGCGGGATGCTCATGGGGTTGTCTCGGTGTTTTTATGAAAGCGGCATCGTACACCGAGACCACCCTCGGCGTCAGCGGCGCCGGCCCTCGTGGTGCTTGCCACCCTTGCCGCTACTCTTCCCGCCATGCCGCTGCCTTGCCGCCGCATTCTGCTGCTGCAGCAGTGCGTCGACCCGCTCGGACGCCTCGCGCGCCAGCTCCTGCGCCAGCGCGATGCTCGGGAAGTAGTCCGGCGCCCGGTACCCCAGCCACGCATAGGCCGAATACACGCGGCACTGGTCCTCGACCTCTTGCAGGTTCATGTAGAACAGCTGCTGCGGATTACTGTGGCCATGCAGCTTGACGACGATCTTCTTGGCCAGCGACAGGCACCAGTGTTCCCACGCCTTCTGCAGCGCCGGCACGCGGCTCGAGATTGGCACCAGTGACAGCATGAACTTCTCGGCCACTGACAGCGGCAGCGTGTCGAGCCACTCGGCGCGCTCGTTCTGGTCTTCGGTGATGCGCGGGTAGAAGAAGCCATCCGGCACGTCGATATTGTGGACAAAGCGCTTGAGCAGCTTGACCAGCGACGTCTCGCCCGTCACCGACGAAATGCGGTGCAGCTGCTCGAGCGACGGCGCCACCGCGAAGCCGCTGGTGGCCACCGCCGGGATTTTTTCCTTCATCAATGAGCGCATGACCTGATGCGTCTCGTCGTCGTAGCCGACCACGAAGCCTTCGTCGTGCACGCCGTAGCGCCCTGCCCGGCCCGCGATCTGCTTGGCCAGCGCAGCGGAGATTTCTTCTTCCTCGACGCCGTTGTACTTGACCGTGGTCGTCATCACGATGCGCGCGATCGGCATGTTCAGCCCCATCGCCAGCGCATCGGTGCCAACGACGATGTCGGCCTGGCCGTCGCGGAAGCGCTCGGCCTGCGCGCGGCGTACCTCGGGCGACAGGTTGCCGTAGACGGTGGCCACCGACAGCCCCTTGTCGGTGATCATGTCGCGCCACTTGAGCACCTCGCGGCGCGAGAATGCAATCACGGCGTCGCCGCGGCGCAGGTTCGACAGCTTGCGCACCGCCATCGGTTCCATCTCCAGGGGCCCCATCCGCTTGAGCACATGCACCTCGAGCGGCACATCGAGCCGCTCGGCCAGCGCCTCGATCGCGCGCCGCGCTTCGGGTGCGCCGACCAGGTACACGACCGATGCCGGCGCGCCGCACACGGCGGCAGTCCAGGCGGCGCCGCGGTCGCGGTCGGCCAGCATCTGGATCTCGTCGATCACGGCCACGTCGATCGGCGTTTTCGAGTCGAGCATTTCGACGGTGCTGGCGACGTGCGTTGCGCCCTCCACCAGGCGCCGTTCTTCGCCCGTGATCAGGCTGACCTTGATCGCCTCACCATGCGGGCGCGCCGCCTGCAGGCGCTCGTAGTTTTCCAGCGCCAGCAGGCGCAGCGGCGCCAGATACACGCCGCTGGGCGCCTTGGCCAGCGCTTCCATCGCGCGGTGCGTCTTGCCCGAGTTGGTGGGGCCCAGGAGCGCGATGAACTTGCGGCCCATGCGGCTGGCGACGTCGAACGAGCGCGGGTACTCGGCCAGGTTGATGCTCTCCTTGGTGCGCGCCGCGTGGCGCTCTTCGGCGTCGCGCTCGATCGCGTGCGTCAGCCGCTGCGAAATCCGCTGGAACACATACTCGGCCGGCTCGGACGTCTGCAGCTCGTCCAGCACATCGAGAAACAGCATCGGGTCGTAGCCGGCGTCGTCGGCGTCGCCCGCCAGGTCGCGCACGAATTCTTCGGCGTCCTGGTGCAGGCGCGCGAGGTCGGCGTCACCGGTGCGCTCTTCGATCAGCGCACGCCGCCCGGCCAGATCCAGCTTGCGCCACTTGCTCGGCTTGGCCAGCACGCCGCGCGACGGCACCAGGCGATACGGTACGTGCAGGCCTTCGTAGCGCACCGCGCCCGAGAAGCGCAGGAACACGCGGCCTTCCAGTTTGACCAGTTCGATGCCGCGCGCGGCCAGGCCAAGTTCGCGCTCGATAACCGTATCGTCGTCCTGCTCGGATGGGGGAAATGCTTGTTGGTCGCTCATGGGGAAAAGTCGCTATCGTGATGGCGTCACTATATCGCGCCAGCGACCAATGCACCGCCCGGCAGGGTGGCTGCAAACCGAGCGTCGACGTAACGTCAGACCCTGGATGCGCCAGCATGGAGTTCGACCCATGCCGCAAACGCGTCAATGAACTTTTTCATCAGTTGCGTGGTGAATTCGTTATTGAACTTCCCGTCCGGTCCCAGCAATTTCTGGGCGCCGCCAATATACGCTTCCGGTTGCTGCAAGAGCGGCATGTCCAGGAACACCATCGATTGACGCAGATGGTGGTTGGCGCCGAAGCCGCCCGTGGCGCCAGGCGAGACGCTGACGATCGCAGCCGGCTTGCCGGCCCATACCGACTCGCCGTAAGGACGGGAGCCGATGTCGATCGCATTCTTCAGCGCAGCAGGGACCGACCGGTTGTATTCGGGCGTGAAGAACAAGACGCCATCCTTCGACGCGATGTTCTGGCGAAAGCGGGTCCATGCTTCTGGCGCGCTGGTACCGTTTCCTTCCAGATCTTCGTTGAACAGAGCGAGTCCGTCGATCTCGACGATGTCCAGCGACAGCGAGGCCGGCGCAAGCGCGATGATTTCGTGGGCAAACTGGCGGTTCAACGATTGTTGACGCAGGCTGCCAATAACGACGGCGATCTTTTTGGGCGGCATGACTATTCCTTTATGTTGACTGGCGGGGCGAAGCTTGCATCGGTTGCCATGCGCAGCCGTGCAAGCCGTTTCAGGCGGTGACCGGACGATGAGCGCCTGGCGCTCGCAGCGTCATCCGGCCTGGTGTCATACCTTGGCGGCGCCACTGACCACCAGATGGTGACCGGACACCCAGGCGGCATCGTCGCTGGCCAGGAAGATGACGGCGCCTTCCACATCGGCGACCGAACCCAGGCGTCCGAAAGGTGACAATTGCGCCAGCGCCTGGTAGTCGCTTTCCTGCAGGTTGGCGATGACGCCGGCATCGCGCAGCGGGCCCGGCACGACGCCGTTGACGGTGATGTTGCGCTTGCCCAGTTCTTGCGCCAGGCATTCGACGTAGAGTCGGCCCGCGGCCTTGCTGCCCGCATACGCGGTAAAGCCGGCGTTTGGCACGATCGTGGTCGTCGACGAGATCACGATGATGCGCCCGCCATCGGTGACGTGCCGCGCACTTTCGCGCAGGGTATAGAACGTGCCGAACACATTGGTTTTGGTGACCTGTTCGAACATCGCGTTGTCGATCTCGGTGATCGGTGTATCGATCAGTTCACGGCCAGCATTGGCCACGACGATATCGATACGGCCGAACCGGGCCAGCACCGCCGCGAACATCGCATTGACCGCGTCCGGGTCGCTGACGTCGCCGCCGACCGCCATCGCCTGGGCACCTTCGGCGACGAGCGCCGCGACGTTTCTGGCGGCCGCAGCCTCGTCACTGTTGTAGGTCAGCGCAACGGCGGCGCCTTCTTTGGCAAAGCGGCGTGCCAGGCCCAGACCCAGTCCGCGCGACGCGCCGGTAATCAGGACGACCTTGTTGGTCATGCGCATGATCACACTCCTTCAACGGTTCGTGCGGTGGAGGCCGCGTTATCCTGCCACTCGACCAGTTCCTGCTCGATGCTGGCCATTTTGCGACGCATGCCACCCATGGCATCGGCGCCCAGGGCCGCATGCACGGGTGGATGATCCGCTTCCATCAGGTGGATGATGGCCAGCGCGCCCTTTTCTGGCACGTTCGGCTGCTTGCCTTGCAGGTTGCCGATCGCACCACGGAACTTGCCGGCAGGCGTACCTTCGTAGTCGTCGATTTTCCGCTCGGCATACGCGAGCGAGCGACCGGCAAATTGCGTCTCGAAGACGCCGATGGTCAGGACCGTGGCGGCGATGCCGAACGGCGCAAGTTCCCCTGCCAGCGCCTCACCCAGAATGCCGGTGGCGCCCTTGGCAGCGGCGTAGACACCCATGCCCGGGTAGCCGATAAAGCCGCCGATGGCGGAAAACTGGACGATGTGGCCGGAGCGCTGCTTGCGCATTGCCGGCAGCACGGCGCGAACGATGTTCAGGCCGCCAAAGAAGTTCAGGTCGAAGATGCGCCGCGCTTCTGCATCCGACATTTCTTCCACGGCGCCGACCGTGCCGGCGCCAGCGCAGTTGGCGACGATGTCGATACGGCCGAAGCGGGCCAGCACCTCTGCCACACCGGCTTGTACGGCGACTTCATCGGTCACATCGGCCAGGACGCCCAGCCCCTGCGCCGGATGCTTGCTGTTAAAGAAATCAACCTCTTGCTGCTTGCGGAACGTGGCGGCGACGAGTGCACCTTTTTCCAGAAGCTGGTGCACCAATTCATGTCCTAATCCTGACGATGCACCGGTAACGAGAACGACCTTGCCATTTACTGGTTTCATTTTCTGCTCCTTGGGGTTTCTGTTTGACGCCGCCGGGGTGGCGGTTTGGAGCACAAATAGTATGTTTTAAAAAATACCCCAACAAGCCGGTTTGGTCGGATGCATCGTCTGACCCATTGGATCATCGCCGCCTTAATTGTCCGGTTATCTGGACGCAGCTTCCCGGCACCGTCCATTGCTGGCACATCGCTTTGTAACTACCATGCGCTATTCCTGGCCGGCCGATACAGCGGACAGATTTCAATTGCGCATTCATATGGATGCCATTCACGCCGGGTATATCGGCTGGCTTTACCAGTGCAAATACCTGGCCCCTTTTAGAAAGAAAAAAATGACGATCCTGAATACCTTGAACAACAATACGCCTGCCGTGCAGACCACTGGACGCATCATGATTGCGGCGCTGTTTCTCGTCAGCGGCATGGCCAAACTGCTGGCGCCCGGGCCGACGCTGCTGTTCATCGCAGCCTCCGGCTTGCCCTTCGCGAAGCTGGCCTTCCTGATCGCCGTGTCAGTGGAACTTGGCGGCGGCCTGTTGCTCGCATTTGGCGTCCAGACACGCGCTGTTGCGCTGGCTCTGGCGATGTTCTCGCTGGTCACCGGCCTGGCATTTCACCACGCGATCGGCGATCAAATGCAATTGACTGAATTATTGAAAAATATCGCGATTGCTGGCGGATTGCTGCATATTGCGACCATTCAGGCGAACACGCCCCAACTGCAAAAAGCACCGCACGCATAATATGAAAACCCGGCCCGCAGGTATTCCAGATGCGGGCCGGCGGGCGAAATGAACGTGCATACATGAATTAGATCTGGACGCCCGCCATATAAGCCTTCAGAATCGTGGCCTGTCTTCGTAGGATTGGACCGCGCGTGAGCCGACTGGACCTGAACGATTTTTTTATTTTTGTGAATGTCGTCGATCGGGGCGGATTTACTGCCGCCGGTAATAATCTCGGCATGCCAAAATCGACGCTCAGCCACCGCATGCAGCAATTGGAAAGCCAATTGGGCGTGCGCTTGCTGAGTCGAACCTCGCGCCGTTTTGGCATGACCGAAGCCGGTGAAGAATTTTACCGGCACGCCGTGGCCACCTTGCGCGAAGCCGAGCTGGCCGAAATGTCGGTGCGCCACCGTCTGTCCGAGCCGATCGGCACCATTCGCTGTACGGCCGGCTCAGCCACCATGCACTTCGCCATGGCGGACATGATTGCCAATTTCCTGCGCCTCTATCCCAAGATCAATGTTGTCGCCCATGCGGCGGACCGCACCGTGGACATCGTCGGCGAAAACTATGACGTCGCCATCCGCGGCCACGCCGCCCCATTGCCCGATTCCGACCTGATCCAGCGAACACTCACGCCGGCGCCATGGTGTCTGTTCGCAGGGAAAAGCTATCTGGCCGAACATGGTGTGCCGTCTACACCAGCCGACCTTGCCGGGCATGCCTCGATTTTTTTTGCGCGGGCCAACGCACCGCTGCACTGGCGCCTGCGCCATGCGACGCTGCTGACAGAAGAAGTGGCCGTGCCGATCCCGCCCCGTCTGCAAAGCGAAGACATGCTCAGCCTGCAACAGGCTGCCGTCGCCGGGCTGGGGATCGTGGCCCTGCCGAGCTATATCGCGCGCGCCGCCGTCGAGCGGGGCGAGCTGCAGCGGGTCTTGCCCGAATGGATCGCTGGCGATGCCACGCTCACGGCGTTGGTCCCTTCCCGCAAGAACATGCTGCCCTCGGTACGGGTCTTCCTTGACCACCTGGCGGCGGAGTTTCCCAAGATCGTTCTGCTGTAAGTTCATCGTCCAGTTAGCTGGACACAGCGTCGCCGTTTCGACGGCTTCTCAATGGACGCCCACGGTTCTATATTCGCTCCATGACAACAGGCGCATGGAGCGACAAAATGGGCACTCAGCCTGCAAGCGAACCAACCGGCAGCAGCCCCGCACGCCTTGGGCGGGTGGATGCCGGCGTCACGCGCACGGTCGGCACGGGCTTCACCTCGCTGCAATTTAGCGCGTCGGTGTTCGAGCGTGACACCGATCCCCTCGTGATGCTGGATCATTTCGTGATGACCGGCGACACGTTCGCGCCCCACATGCACCAGGGCATTGCAACCTTGACGCTGCTGTTCGAAGACTCCCGGGGCCGGTTGATCAATCGCGATACCGTGAGTGGCACCGTGGCCCTGCAAGCGGGCGACCTGTACCGGCTGGCGGCTGGCAACAGCACCGTGCACGAGCAGCGGCCCGATGCGGGTGCGCGTATCCACGCACTCCAGCTGTTCGTCAAGCTGCCGTGCGCACTGCACCGTACGCCGCCCCATGCAGCGCATCTGCGACGCGCCGAGGTTCCGGTGACGCAAGGCCTGGGTTACCGGGTGCGTACCGTCCTGGGCGCCCACGGCGATGCCGGGACCGGTACCGCGGCCAACGAGATGCTGCTCCTGGACGGTCGTGTGGAACCCGGCGCGCAGTTCCTGCATCACCTTGCCCGCGACCGCAAAGCGTGGCTCTACGTCATGTCCGGCCAGCTCGAAACGCGCGTCGCGGACGGCGTGCGCACGCTGGACGCGGGGCAGATGACAACCGTCGGCGCCGGCCAGGCAATCGACGTCGCCATCCACGCGACGATGACGACCCGCTTCATCCTGATCGCCGTCGAGCCGGTGCAGGTGCCAGGCAGGCCGGCAACGGTGCTGCGTGCGGCCCTGCCCCTGGCAATGCCCGGCGCCCCGGCCTCACCGGCCCGCTTGCTCTCGATCGAGGAGACGACATGAACCATGCACCTTCCCGGCCACGCCTGCTGTTCAACCCGCTGTTCCGGGCCATCTGGATCGGCATCATCGCGTCGAGCCTGGGTAGCTGGCTGTATGCGGGCGCGGCAGACACGGCGCTGCTGCTCGCGGCAGTCAGGATGTTGACCAGTCTGCCGATGTGTCTGCTCGCACTGCTGTCGGTGATCGTGTCGCAGTACGGACAGCGGCACGGGCACCACCAGTTTGCGTTTCAAAAAATGGGCTCGAGCACTTTCGCGGTGAGCATCCTGACCTTCCTCGGTTGCGTGGGTCCGTGGGTCACGCTGTGCAGCGCCGTCCTCCTGGGCCTGTGCGCAGCAATTGCCGCGCTGTCCTTGCAGCCGGTGTGGTTAGAGCTGCTGAGCAAGGCCGACGTTCCCGGGAACCTCGCGTTTGGCGCGGTCGGGACCAACTTCGGACGAGCTGCCTGGAATGTGGCCAGCGGCATCCTCGCGACCGTGATCGGACCGGCCGCCATCTTCATTCTCAGCGCCCTGTCGCTCGGCGCGGCCTTCATCGCCGACAGGACCAAACGCATTCATCACGGAGTCCATCATGCACACTGAAACAGACAACCTGGCCACGCTGGCACGGCCGGCAGCATCTCTTGCACGCAAACTGGTCACGCGCACCAAAGGCAGCGGCCATGGCGGCATCACCCGCCTGGTCAGCCCGGGCGATATCGGCGAATTGATCAAGCCCTTCATTTTTGTCGACCGCTTCACGCTCGATGCGCGGCGCGGCACAATGCGCATGCATCCGCACTCCGGCATCGCCACCGTCACCGCGGTGCTGGACGGCACGTTCGCCTATCGCGAATCGACTGGCGCGCATGGCGAACTGCCAGCGGGCGGGGTCGAATTCATGAGCGCCGGCGGCGGCGTCTGGCACCAGGGCATGGCCGCCGATGGTGCGCAGGTGCTGGGTTTCCAGCTGTGGCTGGCATTACCACCCGAAGATGAAAATGCCCCGGCGCACAGCCAGTATCTGGCCCCTACCGACGTACCGCGCACTGGTCCGGCGCGGGTGCTGATCGGCACCTACGACGGCGCCATGAGTCCGATCCAGCCACGCGCCGCGATCAATTACCTGCACGTGGTCCTGGCCGACGGCGAGCGCTGGCGCTACCTGCCGCCACCCGGCCATACGGTCGCCTGGGTGGGGGTGGCCAGTGGCACGCTGCACACCGCCGGGGCCGCGCTTGATCTGGACGTGGCCGTGTTCGAAGAAAGCCAGCAAGCCATCGAGGTCGTGGCCGAGGGCCGCACCGAGTTCGTGCTCGGGTCAGCAGTCAAGCATCCGCATCCGCTCGTCTCGGGCACCTACTCGGTACACACCAGCGCCGCTGCGCTGGAACAGGGCGAGCGCGAAATCGTGCGGCTGCGCGCCGTGATGCAGTCCGCCGTACAGCCCTGACCAACCCCATTGTGTAAGGCGTCCGACGCGCCTGGCGGCCAGATCGCCAGCAGCGCGTCGCATGCGTTGGCGGGCCTTTCAGGGCCTTCCTGTCCCTTCCCTCTAGATTGCTTCACCGTCCATTTCACCGGACATTGCATCCTGCAAGACCGTCTTGCTGGGCCGGACGCCCCTGCCTACCATGGATCTGTGCCGGTCATCCCGATCGGCGAACTTGACCGGCGCAATACCGCGCCTGCTCTGGAGTAACCATGACTTTGACAATGACACGACGCACTGCGATGGCGCTCGGCGCCCAGGCAACCCTGATCGCCCTGACCGGAAGCGCTGCAGCGCTGGCGTCCGGCGCACCGCGCAGCGGTACCGCGACGCAAGCTGCTTCCCGAACCGGCAAGCGGTTTGATGTCGTGATTGTCGGCGGCGGCTCTGCCGGCGCCGTTCTGGCCGCACGCCTCAGTGCCGACCCGCAGCGCCGCGTGCTGCTGCTCGACGCCGGTCCCGATTATCGGGCCGACCAGTATCCGGCACTGCTGGCCAATGCCAACCTGGTCGCCGCCTCACCCGAGCACGACTGGCATTACCACAGTGACGACGCGGCCCGTCTGGGCCATGACATCGGCATTCCGCGCGGCCGCGTGATCGGTGGCAGCTCGGCGGTCAATGCCGCCGTGGCGATGCGCGCCCGCCCTGCCGACTTCGCGCGTTGGGCCGGGCGCGGCATCGAAGGCTGGGCCTGGCCGGAGGTGCTTGCCGCCTACCGTGCCATGGAAAACACCCCCACGGGTGACGACGCCTGGCACGGCCGCAACGGCCCGTTTCCGGTGCGCCAGCGCACTGCTGCGGAAAACACCGTCTCGATGCGCGCCTTCGTGACGGCTGCCGAGTCGGTGGGCCTGCCCCACGTGGACGACTTCAACGGCACGCGCCAGCATGGCGTTGGCCCCTATCCGCTGAATGTCGTTGACGGCGTGCGCATCAATACCGGGATGGCCTACCTGACCGCAGCGGTGCGGGCCCGCCCCAACCTGACGATCCGCGGCCGCGCCGAGACCGACCGCGTCCTGATCGAACGGGGACGCGCCGTGGGCGTGGTACTGGTGGATGGCGACATGATCCCGGCCGGCGAAGTGATCCTGTCGGCCGGTGCGATTGGCAGCCCTGCCATCCTGCTGCGCTCCGGCATCGGACCGAAAGGTCATCTGGGCGAGATGGGGATCACCACCGTGGCCGACCTGCCGGTGGGCGAGCGCCTGCAGGAACACCCGTTCTTCTACAATGTCTACGCGCTGAAAGCGTCGGCCGTGGCGATGACGCCGGCCGCCGGCGCGATTGTCTGGACGCGTTCACGCGACGCCGCCAAGGACGATCTGGACCTGCATATCTCGGGAACCCACCTGATCGATCCCAAGGCCAGCCCGACCGGCGGCGCGATCGTACTGGCCTGCGCCGTGACCTTGCCTGCATCGAACGGCAGCGTGCGCCTTGCCAGCCGCGACCCGCGTATTGCGCCGCGCATCCGCTACAACTTCTTCGAGCAGGAAACTGACCTGGACCGGATGGTCGAAGCCGTCGAACTCTCGCGCAGGATCGGGCGCAGCGCGCCGTTTTCAGAGCTGATCGACCATGAAATGGCGCCCGGTGCCAGCGTGCCCGATGGCCAGGCGCTGCGCCGGAACATCGTCGCCAACGTCGCCGGCTACCAGCATCCCACGTCGAGCGTACCGATGGGCGCGGACGGCGACAGGACCGCCGTGGTGGATGCCTGGGGCGCCGTGCGCGGCATCGCGGCGCTGCGCGTCGTCGACGCGTCGATCATTCCCGATATTCCATCGGTAGCGACCAACCTCACCACCATCATGCTGGCCGAGCGCATCAGCGCGCACCTGACGACATAAGCCGGCGCGGCGCAAGGGGACGCCGTATACGCCAACAGCGATCAGGGCGATGCATGCATCGCCCTGATCGCTGTTTCACCCACGACCAAATGGCCGAAGGCACGGGATACCGGTGGGAGTTACGCCGCCACGCCAGCGTTGTGCGCCTGCTGGTCGGCGTGATACGACGAACGCACCATCGCACCGACCGCTGCGTGCACGAAGCCCATTTCGTAGGCTTTTTGCTCGAACATCTTGAAGACGTCCGGGTGCACGTAGCGGCGCACCGGCAGATGCGAATTGGTCGGCGCCAGGTACTGGCCGATGGTGAGCATGTCGATGTCGTGGTCGCGCATGTCCTGCATCACCTGCAGGATTTCTTCATCGGTTTCGCCCAGGCCGACCATGATGCCCGACTTGGTGACCGCGCTCGGGTACATCTTCTTGAAGTCGCGCAGCAGCACCAGCGAGTGCGTGTAGTCGGCGCCCGGACGGGCTTCCTTGTACAGGCGCGGCACGGTTTCCAGGTTGTGGTTCATGACGTCAGGCAGGCCGTCAGCGAAAATGTTCAGTGCTTTTTCGAGGCGACCGCGGAAGTCGGGCACCAGCACTTCGATCTTGGTGTTCGGGCTCGAGGCACGCGTTTTCTGGATGCACTCGACAAAGTGGCCGGCGCCGCCGTCACGCAGGTCGTCGCGGTCGACCGACGTGATCACGACGTACGACAGGCGCAGCGCGGCGATGGTCTTGGCCAGGTTGGCCGGCTCGTTGATGTCGAGCGGGTCAGGGCGGCCGTGGCCGACGTCGCAGAACGGGCAGCGGCGGGTGCACTTGTCGCCCATGATCATGAACGTCGCGGTACCCTTGCCGAAGCATTCGCCGATGTTCGGGCAGCTTGCTTCTTCGCACACAGTCACCAGGTTGTTGGCGCGCAGGATGTCCTTGATTTCGTAGAAGCGCGACGAGGCGGTGGCCGCCTTGACGCGGATCCAGTCGGGCTTTTTCAGGCGCTCCATCTCCGCGATCGGCACGATCTTGATCGGGATGCGCGAGGTCTTGCTGGCGCCTTTTTGCTTTTCGCTGGCGTTGTAGACGGCTGCGGCGGCGACGCCGGTATCGATTTCGGAAGTCATAGGCTCGTTGCCCTCACGGGCTGTCAGTTGGTTTGTTCGGGTCTGGCTGGACGCCCTCGGGTGCCAGCTGATCGACCAGGGCCTGGGCCAGCGCCCGCTGTACATCGTGCAGCGGCGCCTCGACGCCCATCGTGCGCATATCGACTGTGACCAGTCCGGAGTAACCGCACGGATTGATCCAGGTGAACGGGGCCAGGTCCATCGCCACGTTCAGCGATACGCCATGGTAGGTGCAACCATTGCCGCGTACTTTCAGGCCCAGCGCGGCGATCTTGGCGCCTTTGCGCGGACCGTCTGCGATATAGATGCCAGGTGCACCGGCAACGCGCTCACCGCCAAGATTATACGCCCCTAACACATCGATCACCGCCTGTTCGATTTTTTCCACAAACTGACGCGCGTACAGCTTGCCGCCCGGCTTGTTGCGGCGCAGGTCCATTAGCAGATAGACCACGACCTGGCCCGGGCCATGGAAGGTCACTTCGCCGCCACGATCGGTCTGGATCACAGGGATGTCGTGCGGGGCCAGCACGTGCTCGCGGTCCGCGCCCAGGCCCAGCGTGAACACGGGCGGATGCTCGACGATCCACAGCTCGTCGCGCGACTCGGGCGTGCGCGCATCGGTAAAGGCGCGCATCGCCGCGAAGGTGGGCTCGTAGTCGGCCTGGCCGAGGTCACGAATCAGGGGGGAGGTCGCTGACATCGGAAGCGAACGCCGTTACAGGACCATCTTGACCATCGGATGCGTCGACAGCGTGCGGTACACCTCGTCGAGCATTTCGCGGCTGGTGGCGCGGATGGTCACCGTCAGGCCCGTGTAGTTGCCCTTGGCCGACGGCCGGGTTTCCAGCTTGCTCTCGTCGAAGGTCGGGTCGAGCTGGGTCACCAGCGCCACGATCGTCGGGGCGAAGTCGATGTGGCTCGCGCCCATCACCTTGATTGGGAAGTCGCTCGGGTATTCGATGAGGGAATCTTTGGGGTCCATGGCTGTAATCCTGTGCAAAAGCGCATTGTAGCCAATACCGGCGGTTTCGCCCTGAGGGTGGGCTGAAAACCGCCGGTACCGGTCAGCGCTCCACGCGCGACACGCCGCGCGCGTCGGTGTTGGCGCGCTGGTCGTTGTTGCGCTGCGCCGGAGTGAAGGCGGGCGCCGATGGCTGCGGACGCGGCGCCGGCGGGGCCACCATCTGCGGCGGCGCGGCAGGGCGCTGCGGCGCGTTCAGCATCGGAGCAGGCTCGGGACGCGGCTGTGGGCGCGGGTCAGGACGAGATTCTGGCCGCGGTTCAGGACGAGATTCCGGTCGCGCAAACGCCGGCGCATTGGTCGACAGGACCGGTTGCCGCTGAATGCGTTCGGCCTGCTCGCGCATGCGCTCACGCCCCATCCGTTCACGGTCGTTGCGCTCGACCTGGAACCGCATGCGGTCCATCTGGTTGCGGTTCTCGAACTCGCGCCCCATGCGTTCGCGCTCACCCTGCTCGCGCAGCGCCCGCTCCTGGCCCGCCATGCGCTCGCGCGCCAGCCGCTCGCCGTTATTGCGTTCGCGCGTGAGCCGTTCCTGCTCGCCGCGTTCGCGTGCCTGCTGTTCGAACTGCATGCGGTCAAGCGCTGGGCGCTCGAGGGCTGGGCGCTCAAAGGCTGGGCGCTCGACGCCGGTACGCCCGACGCCGGTCTGCCCGCCATTCGCGCGCTCGGGCAGGTCGCGCCGGTCGCGGTTCCAGCCGGGGCGCGCCACCAGCGGTGGTGGTGGCGCGCTGCCCGGCGTGCCCGACACCAGCTGCTCCGGACGATTCGGGCGCGGCGCGCGCGGGACGATCACCGGACCGCGCCCGCCGAACTGCTCGCGCGGCACGACGGTCAGGCCGTTGTAGCGACCTGGCTGCTGTTGCTCGCGGCGGGTGGCGTGGCGCCAGTCGTTCAGGCGGCGCAGACGCTCGCTCGACAGGCGGTAGCCCGGCACATAGCGGTCATACGGGCTCAGTGGATACCAGCCATGCGCGGCCAGATTGTGCGACTGGAAGCCCACATTCCAATTGCTGCCACCGACCCAGCCGACCAGCGCCGGCGACCAGACAGGCCGGCGCTCGAGACGCCCCGGGGCCCAGGCCCAGCGATTGCGTACCTGCACCCAGCGTCCGTAGTGGAAGGGCGCGTAACCCCACGGCGCATTGTCGACCCAGGTCCAGCCCCACGGGGCGATGAAGGTCCAGCTGCCGTCGCGGTAGGGCGTCCAGTCAGCGGCCACCTGCGGGGTCCACAGGCTGCCGTAATCCGAACTCGTGCTCCAGCTGCCGTAGCGGTCGAGTTCTTCGTAGCCGGTCATCTCGGTGCCGATATGACGCGCAGATTGCGCCGCCACCAGGGCCTGGTCGCGCGTGAGCGACCAGTCGTCGAAGTTGTCGCGCTGCGCCTGCAGCGTGTGCACGTCTTCATCGCGCACCTGGGCCGCGCGCCCGCCGCGCACGGTCAGGCTGGCGCCGGCGCCGTCGACCTGCGCTTCGCCATCGAGCACGCTGACCAGGCTCGTATCGCGCTCACGCTCGGCGTCCACGCGCAGGCGCCCCGGCTGCGTCAGGCGCACGGTGGCTTGCGCGGTGCGCAGTTCGAATTCGGGCACGACGTCGACGTTCAGCACGCGCACGCTGACGCTGCCGTAATGCAGGCGCAGGCGCAGGCTGTCGTCGTCCAGCTCCGTGACCTCGAGCGAGCTGTCGCCATCGAGCCGGATGGCGGTGGAGCCGATCCGCAGCTCGGTGCGGGCACCAGGCGCGGTGGAAATCAGGTTGCGCGACGTGATCGGCCAGTTCAGTTGCGCCGGGGACGATTCGGCCCCGACGTCGCCGCCGATGTCGACCTTGCCCTGGACCAGGGAGATGCGGCCGGCCCGGCCCGGGGCCTCGGCCAGTTGCGTGTCGTCCAGCACCTGACCCTGTTCGAGCGCGTCAGTCTGCAGCACCGTTTGCGCGGGCACGGACGTGGAAAAGGCCGCCAGTACGAGCAATGCGGCGGTCGGGGCGAAACGAGGGGTCATGGTAGTGCTCCGGAGGGGGAACGCGGACGGAAAGCGACAGGTGCATTACAACGCGCGCCCGCTGACCGGGCAACGCGGCTTACAAACAGTTGCATCTGCCGGCAGACCGGCGTGTCAGCCCGGATGACGCTTGACGAAAAACAGCATCGAGCCAATCACGACCAGCACGCCGCCGAACACGCGGTTCTGCAATTTCATGTGGCGCGGATCGCGCATATAGCGTTGCATCGACGCGGCCAGCGCAGCGTAGCAGTGCATGACGACCGAATCGATGACGACCATCGTCACGCCCAGGATCGCCAGTTGCGTGAGCAGCGGGGCGTCTTTCGAAATGAACTGGGGCAGCACCGCGACCATGAAGATGATGCCCTTCGGGTTGGTGGTGTTGGTCAGGAAACCCGTCAGCACGCGGCGGCCGAACGGCGGGTGCGCTTCCAGGCCGACGGTCGATGCGGCAGGGCCGGGCGCAGGCGCAGCGCGCCACTGGCTCACGCCCAGGTAGATCAGGTACAGCGCGCCAACCACCTTGACGATCGTGAACGCGACCGAGGACGCCAGCAGCAGCGAGCCGACACCGGCGCCGGCGATGATCAACACCAGTATCAGGCCGAGTTGCAGGCCCAGCACCGTGGCGCTGGCTTTCTTGAGGCCATAGGCCAGGCCATGCGACATCGACAGCACCGCGCCGGAACCGGGCGATATGGCGATCAGGGAACCAGCGATGACGAAGGCGATCCAGGTGGCGAAGCTCATGGTGGCGGGTAGAAAATGGGGAACAGCGGGGAGGGTGGACGACGGGACGTTACTGCATCAGCCTCGCGCGCGCGACCCGCACAGGGGCCGCGGCACAAGGCCGTGGGATGGTGCTTACTTCTTTTTGGTCGGGTTGACCGATGCCTTCAGCGTCGCGCCAGCCGAGAAACGCGGGCTCTTCGACGCCGCGATCTTGATCACTTCGCCGGTGGCAGGATTGCGGCCCTTGCGTGCAGCGCGCTTCGTCACCGAGAAGGTGCCAAAGCCGGTGATGCCGACCGTGTCGCCTTTTTTGAGGCGCTCGGTGATGATCTCGATGATCGTGTTCACGGCCACGCCAGCGGCAGCACCGGACATCTCGGTACGCTTCGCGAATTCTGCGATCAGTTCGCCTTTTTTCATAAATCCCTCCGGGGTTAAAAGAGCGGGAAGATTAGCATAAATATTGCCAAGTGCAATGCCGCGCCAGGAGGGAAATCTGCAAGGAAGCCTTATGCGACGCCAGTTTCGCCGGTTGGACCGTTCAAACGGTTGCGCAGCGCAGCGTTGATCAGGGTCTGGTATCCGGTACCGCAACGCTCGGACAGGGTGCGAAATTCGTTGAGGACTTCGTCGTCGAGATAGATGGTGATGCGGGTCTTGCGCTTGGGAGGACGGACACGGCGAACGGGAGCTGCGGCCTGGATCGAATCGGTGTTCATGGGATCTCCTTGATGGGGGACGAGGCTGCAGCACCGCAACCTTCAGCATGGACAATACGTACAACGCATCCGGGGCGCGCGGCAAAAGCGACGAGATGCAGATTGGCGGGGTTGAAACGCAAAAACCGGCGCTGAACCGTGTAGGTACTTTACGGCGCCTCGGTTACTATCATTGCAACTTAATTTTGAAGGAGCACGACCCATGGCTGGAGCAAGTTTACTGACCCTACTGGACGATATTGCCGCCGTCCTCGACGACGTTGCCGTGATGAGCAAGGTCGCCGCCAAGAAAACCGCCGGCGTCCTGGGCGACGACCTGGCACTCAATGCGCAGCAAGTCACGGGCGTGCGCGCCGATCGCGAACTGCCCGTGGTCTGGGCGGTGGCCAAGGGCTCGTTTGTCAACAAGGCGATCCTGGTGCCGGCCGCACTGGCGATCTCGGTGTTCCTGCCGTGGCTCATCACGCCGCTGCTGATGATCGGTGGTGCGTTTTTGTGCTTCGAGGGCGCCGAAAAGCTCGCGCACAAATTCCTGCACAGCCCTGAGGAAGATGCACAGCACAAGGCCGCGCACGTGGCGGCAGTGGCCAATACCGAGGTCGACCTGGTCGCGCTGGAAAAGGAAAAGATCAAGGGCGCCGTGCGCACCGACTTCATCCTGTCGGCCGAGATCATCGTGATCTCGCTGGGCACCCTGGTGGGTGTCGCCTTCGGCCAGCAGGTCGCCGTGCTGGTGGCGATTGCCATCGTAATGACGATCGGCGTGTACGGTCTGGTGGGCGCCATCGTGAAGATGGATGACGCGGGTCTGTACCTGAGCAAAAGCCAGAACGGCGCCGCGCGCGGTCTGGGCAAGGGCTTGCTGGCGTTTGCGCCGCGCCTGATGAAGGTGCTGTCGGTGGTCGGTACCGCCGCCATGTTCATGGTCGGTGGCGGCATCATCGCCCACGCCATCCCTGCCGTGCACCACTTCGCGCAAAACATGGCTGCCGGCGTGGCTGACGTGCCAGCGGTCGGCGGCGTGCTGGCGTTCCTGGTCCCGACCCTGGTCGACGCGCTCGTCGGCGTGCTCGTGGGCGCGATCATCGTCGCTGTCGTGACGCTGGTGCAGCGCATGCGGGGCAAGAAAGGCTGACGTGCTGGCGCAGCTGCGGGCATTGATGCAACCACCGGCCGGCATGGCGTTCGACTTCAGCCAGCCGGCTGGCGAACCCGCGCTGGCGCCGGCCGGTGGCATCACCTGGCAGGTGTTCGCCAACCCGGTCGCACTGTTTATCGGCGGGGTGACGGCAGTGCTGCTCGAACTGGCCGAACCGTCGGTGCGCACTGGCGTGTGGGACCACAGCAGCTTCCGGCGCGACCCGGCCCTGCGTCTGCGCCGCACCGGTTTTGCCGCAATGATGACGGTGTACGGCCCCCGCTCGGCGGCCGAACAACTGATTGCAAACGTGGTGCGTATCCACCGCCACGTGCAGGGCGCCACGCCGGCCGGCGTGCCCTACCACGCAAACGATCCGCGCCTGCTCGACTGGGTTCAGGCCACGGCCACCTTCGGCTTTACCGAGGCGTATCACCGCTACGCGCGCCGTTTGTCGGCGCTGGAGAAGGATGCGGCGTTCGCTGAAGCGCAGCCTGCGGCGCGCTTGTATGGCGCGACGGGTGCGCCGCGCTCGTGGAGCCAGTGGGAAGCCATGCTGGCGCGCAGTGCGCCCGGCCTGGAGGGATCGGCCATCCTGGCCGATTTCATTCGGATCATGGGCGAGGCGCCGATCCTGCCGGCGCGCCTGCGGCCGCTCCAGCGTTTGCTGGTACGCGCCGCCATCGAGATCACACCGGAGCCGGTGCGCTCATTGCCGCAACTTCGCGGCCACGGCCTGCGCCTGGGCGAGGCCACGCTGGTGCGGGCCCTGGCGCGCGGCGCCGGCTTGCTGCCACTGGGCGACACGCCACCGGCGCAAGCCACCCGGCGGCTGGCGACAGCCAGGCCGCACCACTAGCACACCATCACTTCGGCGGCTGATTACGCCGCAAGAACATCGAGCCCAGCGCCATGCCGACGGCAATCGACGTATAGACCACACCCAGCGACTTGTTCGACAGGCGTTTCTGGTACCCCGGCTGCAATGGCCGTGGCGTCAGCTTGTGGTCGGTGAAGGCGGCGAAGGCCGACGTTGCCGCTGCCGACGCCAGGACGGCCGACGGGTTCTTCTGATCTAGCACGCCGCCCATCACACGCTCGAACACCAGTGCCCAGACCGTGGCGCTGGCGTGGTGAATCAACAGACCGGGCACCGTGTAGCGCAGCGAGAAGCGGTTGCGGAAGCTGGCCTTGCCACCGTTCACATAGTGGCTGACGGCATTGGTTGCGGCATAGGGGCTGCCGGTTTCTTTCTTTGCGACCAGCGCCATGGCGACCGTCGAGACAATACTCGAGGCCGCACCGGAGACGAGTGCGCGCTGTATTACCGTATATTTCATACAATCCTCTTTTCGATCGCGTAAAGGGAACATCGGATGCGGATTTTGCTGACGGGTGCAAGCGGGTTTGTTGGGCAACACTTGTTGCAAGCGTTGCTGACCGAAGGCCACCACGTCGTCTGTGCGGTGCGTCATCCCGAAACGAGCGACGACCCGCGCCTCAGCTATATCCATGCTGATTTCACTAACGATAACAATAAATCAACCTGGCTGTCGCGCCTCTCGGGAATCGACGCCGTGATCAACACGGTCGGCATTTTTCGCGAGAGTGGCCGCCAGACGTTTGTCCGCCTGCACAAGGAAACGCCGCGCGCCCTGTTCGCCGCCTGCGCTGAATCGCATGACGTGCAGATGGTGATCCAGCTGTCCGCGCTGGGCGCGGATCGCGAAGGCACCACGCCGTATCACGTGTCCAAGCGCGCGGCCGACGACTACCTCGCATCGCTGCCGCTGCGTTCCTACATCGTCCAGCCGTCGCTCGTGTATGGCCGCGACGGCGGCAGCGCGCGCGCCATGCGCACGCTGGCCAGCATGCCGTTCACGCTACGCTTCGGCGACAAGCCGCAGCTGGTGCAGCCGATCCACATCGACGATCTGGTAGCGGCCATCATCGGCCTGTTCAAGCACCGGCTGCCGATGGCACCGGACGGCGGCGCGACGATGCGCGTGCCGCTGGTGGGGCCGCAAGCGATGCCCTTCACCGAATACCTGGCCACGCTGCGCCGCGCGATGGCGATGGGCCGCCAGCCGGTACTGCACTTGCCCGGGCGCGTAGCCCGTTTGGCCGCCGGTTTCGCTGGACTGCTGCCAGGCTCGCTGCTGGACCGCGACGCGCTGAAGATGCTCGATCACGACAACAGCGCCGACGCGACGCTCACGGCCAACCTGATCGGCCATCCGCCACGGCCCGTCAGTGCCTTCATTCAGGACGCCGAGTGCGAGCGGGCGCGCGCCAAGCTTGGCTGGCTGCTGCCGGTCCTGCGCTACAGCATTGCCGCGGTCTGGATCATCACGGCGATCGTCTCGCTCGGCCTGTTCCCGATCGAGGACAGCCTGGCGCTGCTGGCACAGGCGGGCGTGCCGCCGGAGCTGCAACTGCCCGCGCTGTATGGCGCGGCGGGCCTGGATCTGCTGCTGGGACTGGGCACGCTGTTTTTGCCGCGGCGACGCTGGTTGTGGGTGACGCAATTTGGCCTGATCGGCGTGTACAGCGTCGTGATTGCGTCGATGCTGCCGCAATTTCTGGTCCATCCGTTCGGGCCCCTGATCAAGAACCTGCCGCTGCTGGCGGCCATCTGGCTGCTGTACCACCTCGACGAAAAATAACGATTTCAACTGACATAGGAGCACCCATGCGGGCTTACCAAATTCTTCACGGCGCCAACATCGACGGCCTGCAAGCCATCGACTATCCGGTGCGCGACCTTGGCCTGGGCGAAGTGCGCATTCGCGTGCACGCCGTTGCGCTCAACTACCGCGACCTGATGGTCGCGGCCGGGAATTACCTGGTCTCGGTCGACGATCCGATCATCCCGTGCTCGGACGGCGCCGGCGAAGTGCTGGCCGTCGGGCCGGGCGTCACGCGCGTGCAGGTGGGCGATCGCGTGGCCGGTTCGTTCTTTCCGTTCTGGCACGAGGGTGCACCGACGCCCGCGAAAATCCGCAATGGCCTGGGCGGCGACATCGACGGCATGCTGGCCGAAGAAGTCGTGCTGCACGAGGATGCGCTGGCGGTTGTCCCGGCGGGCCTGAGCTTCATCGAGGCGGCCACGATGCCCTGCGCAGCGGTCACCGCGTGGAATGCCATCTTCGTCTCGGGCAATCACGTCAAGCCCGGCGACACCGTGCTGCTGCTGGGGACGGGCGGCGTGTCGATCCTGGGCCTGCAACTGGCGCGCGCCGCCGGCCTGCGCACGATCGTGACGTCGTCGAGCGACGAAAAACTGGCGCGCGCACGCGAACTGGGCGCGCATCACACGATCAACTACACCACGATCCCCGAGTGGCAGGACGAAGTGCTGCACCTGACCCATGGCGTGGGCGCGCAGGTGGTGCTGGAAGTGGGCGGCCAGGGCACCGTGAACCGGTCGGTGGCAGCGGTGGCAATGGGCGGCACGGTGGCCATCATTGGCGGCGTGAGCGGCTTTGGCGGCGAAGTCAATCCGGCGACGCTGCTGGCCAGCGCCAAGCGCCTGGTGGGCGTGCACGTGGGCAGCCGCGCGATGCTGGAAGACGTGATGCGCTTCGTCGACGCCAGCGGCGTCAAGCCGGTAATCGATCGCGTGTTCCCGTTCGACCAGGCGCAGGACGCGTACCGCTATCTGGCGTCCGGTGCGCACGTCGGCAAGGTCGTGATCGACGTGACGAAATCCGTATAATCAGCGGCGCAGGCGTGGCACCAGCTCGATTTCAAACAGCTTGGGCCACAGCTTGCCGGTGACGAACAGGCGCTTGCCTTTGTCGTCCCAGGCGATGCCGTTCAGGACGGCGTCGACGGATGTGGTGCCGCGCGCTTCCGGCGGCAACAGGCCGGTCAGGTCGATCAGGCCGAGGACCTTGCCGCTGTCGGGATCGATGCGCAGGATGAGGTCCGTGCCCCAGACATTCGAATACAGCTCGCCGTTCACGAATTCGAGCTCGTTCAGGCGCGGCACCGGCTGGCCCTCGGCCGTGACCTGGATGCGGCGCAGCTCCTTCATCGTCTTCGGATCGAGGATGCGGATGGCGGCGCTGCCGTCGCTCATGTACAGCTGCTTCGCATCACCCGCCAGACCCCAGCCTTCGCCCTCGTACTTGAATTGCTGTTTGAGCTTGAAGGTCTTGAGGTCAAACACATAGCCGACCTGCGACTGCCAGGTCAGGCCGACGAGGGTATTGCCGACTGCGGTGGAGCCTTCACCGAATACGTTAGGCGGCAGATCGGCCTTCTGCACCACCTTGCCCGTCTTGATGTCGACCTTGCGAATCGTCGAGTGGCCGATCTGGCCCGTGCTTTCGTACAGATAGCCGTCGCGGTAGGACAGGCCCTGCGTGAACGCTTGCGGATCGTGGGGGTAGGTGTTCTTGACAACGAAGCCATAGACCGGCGGTGCAGCGTGGGCGCTGCTGGCGACGACAAGGGCGGCAATGGCAAAGGTGGTGAGCTGTTTCAGCATGGCGGGTCGGGAGGAAAGCGGCAGGAGACTGTAGCACGAAGGCCGCGTGGCTGTTCGAGAGGCTTGCTACACATACGCCAGCAGCCGTCCGCATGCGATGACGGCCGTCCAGAGCCGCAGCGACAACGGCCCCGTGTACGATGTGCTGTCATCAACGCATCAGGAGTGGATCATGCCGATATGCCGCGCGGCCACCGCAGCCGATCTTGCGGCCTTGTGGCCGCTGCGCACACGGGCCGTGCGGGCCAGTTGCGCGGCGCATTATCCGGCGACCGTGATCGAGATCTGGTCCGCCAGCGCGCCGCCGGCGTCATTGGCGGGGCTGGTGAATCTGGGGACCGCCCTGGTGGCGGAAGAAGACGGCGCGCTGGCAGGCTTCGCGGTGCTCGACCTGGCCAGTGGCGAAGTCGATGCTGTGTTTGTCGAACCAGCGTATCAAGGGCGCGGGATCGCGCGGGACTTGCTGCGCTGGCTGGAAGTGCTGGCGCAGGGGCGCGGCGTGCAACGCCTGTTCCTGTCGGCGTCGCTCAATGCGGTGGCGTTCTATGAGCGCGCCGGATTCATGCGGGTGCGCGACGAGGTGTACGCGCATCGCAGCGGGATCGGCATCGCGTCCGTGTTCATGGAAAAGGTGCTGTCATCCGCTTGCGATGGCCCAGTACCGCTCAAGTGAACGTGAACGTCGCCTCTCGAGCTGTTCCAGCATGACTGGTCGGGAGGAAGGCACCATCAGATCATGCAGGATGCGTGGACCTCGCCAGGTAGCGGTCTTACACTGGCCTGGTGATTACTGCCATCAAGGATATGGATGCAGAATTTTTTGAAGATTCTGGGCGTCGCCGTTGCTGCGACTTTACCATGGGTCCCAGCGCAGGCGGCCTGCGAGGACTACACGAAGGAACTGCGCACGATGGTCAGCGCCGACCAGGCCTTGCGCTCCCGGCTCGATTTCAGCGAGATCAACACCCCGGCCCAGCAGAAAATCGGGGCGCACATGGGGGTGATCGACCGTGCCAACACCGCGCGTCTGAAAGTCCTGTTTGCACAGTGCGGTTTTCCTGACGCCGAAAAGCACGGCGAGCGCGCCGAGCGCGATGCCTGGCTGCTGGTGCAGCACGCCGATCACGACAGGGCATTCCAGAAGCAGACGTTGGCCTTGCTCGAGAAGATCGCCGCAGAGCGGGGCGAACCGGTAGGGCGCAACTTTGCCTATCTGTCCGACCGTGTCGCGGTGGCCGAGAGCAGGCCACAGCTGTATGGCACCCAGCTGATGTCGCTGCCAGAGCAGCCGTGCAATCTAGAGTTCGATCGGCTGGACGACCGTGAGAAAGTCGAAGCGCGCCGGGCCGCCCTGAATATGCCCCCACTCGATATCTACAAAAAGATGGTCATCAAAAACGCAAACTGTCAGGGAGATGTGCCGGAGACCAAGCCAGCGTCGCCATCATCACAGTAATTCGTGTGCAGGCTGCAGTTTCCGCGAGTACGATACAAGACAAAAAAGGCCCACCGAAGTGGGCCAGTCTTACGCTCGCATCAATCGATGAAGGTGAATGTCGCCTCTTGCGTCAGGCGCGACTTCGGCAAGCCCGCATTGAAGTCGGCTGACGACGAATAACCGAAGCTCACCAGCACCAGGCTGGTCAAGCCCTTCTCGTTCAGGCCGAATTCAGCATCGAGGATCTTCTGGTCGAAGCCTTCCATCGGCGTTGCATCGATCTCCAGCGTGGCTGCACCGACCAGCGCGGTACCCAGCGCCAGGTAGACCTGCTTCTCGAGCCACTGGGCCACGTCCTTGGTGCCGTAGCGGTGCTGGTTGACATAGCCGCGGCGGGTGGCGTCCTGGCCGGCGCGCGCCTGCGCGTCGCGGAAGCGCCCGTCGCGTTCCTCCTGCTCCAGCACTGCGTCCACGTGCGCTTCGTCCATGTCGACGCGGGCGCACAGCACGATCACGTGCGATGCATCGTTGACCTTGGCGGCGTTGTAGACGTAGCCGCCCTGGGTCGCCTTGGCAATACGCGCGCGGCCTTCGGGCGTGTTGGCGACGATGAAGTGCCATGGCTGCGAATTGACCGACGACGCGCTGTTACGCAGCAGGTCATACACTTGCTGCATCACTTCTTCGGGGATGCGACGCGCGCTATCGTAGGCTTTGGCGGTATGGCGCTTCTTGGCGGCCGACAGAATGTCCATGGTGTTCCTTTCGCTTTCGCTGGGTAATCGTGGGATTTTTCAATCCCACGATGGTAAGCGATTCCGGCGTCAGAAGTTTTCGAGGACGATTTTTCCGATGGCCTTGCCGCTTTCAATCAGCGCATGCGCGCGGCGCAGGTTGTCGGCGGTGATCGGGCCGAAGTGCTCGCCCAGGGTCGTCGTCAGGCGGCCATCATCGACCATGTCGGCCACGCGGTTCAGCAGTTCGTGCTGGCGCACCATGTCGGGTGTGCCGAACAGCGAGCGCGTGAACATCAGCTCCCAGTGCAGCGAGATCGATTTGCGCTTGAGCGGCACCGCGTCGAGCGTGACAGGATCGTCGATCAGCGCCAGTTGGCCCTGCGGCGCGAGGGCCTCGATGATGTCGGCGTAGTGATGATCGGTGTGCGTCAGGCTGATGACGATGTCGACCTGGTCGAAGCCCAGTTCGGCCAGCTGCGGCTGCATCGGGCGCGTATGGTCCACGGTATGGTGCGCACCCAGTTTGGTGACCCACGCGCGCGTGGCATCGCGCGATGCGCTGCCGATGACGGTGAGCCCCGTGAGCTGGCGCGCGAGCTGGATCAGGATCGAGCCAACACCGCCGGCCGCGCCGATGACCAGCAGCGACTTGCCGGCCCCGCCGCCTTCAGGCACGCGCAGGCGGTCGAACAGAAGCTCCCAGGCCGTGATCGACGTCAGGGGCAGGGCCGCCGCTTCGGCGAAGCCGAGCGTACGGGGCTTCTTGCCAACGATGCGCTCATCGACCGCCTGGAACTGGCTGTTGGAGCCGGGGCGAATAAGCGATCCGGCATAAAACACTTCATCGCCGGGCGCGAACAGCGTGACACTGTCGCCAACCGACTGCACGACACCACTGGCATCCCACCCGAGCACACGCGGCTCAGTCACCGCCACGCCAAGGCGAATCTTGGTATCGACAGGATTGACCGACACCGCGCGCACCTCGACCACCACATCATGCGGGCCCGGCTCCGGCATCGCCAATTCCATCTCGACAAGCGCCTTCGGATCATCAATCGGCAGCCCATTCTGCGTATAAACAATTGCTTTCATTTTTTCTCCTAAAACCAAACAATGAGGGTCAGCGTCGAATTGTTTGACAACTTCAGCTAATCAATTTCTTATTAATTCGACTCTGACCCTAATTGATTTGCAAGACATAAAGCCGAACTCAGGATTGAAGCCAGATCGAACGGAAATTGGATCAATTGCTCATTAATTCTACTCTGACCCTAATTATTTAAAGGGGTAATACGGCATAAAACTATGCCTGTAAGATACTAATTTAAATCAGGAAATTAAATCATCCCTGAACACATAAAATTCAAAGAAAATAATTAGGGTCAGAGTCGAATTGTTTGTCAATTTTTGAAAATAAATTGAAAATTAATTCGACTCTGACCCTAATTAAAGCTGGCACACATTCAAATGATTCAATACTGTTGACGCTGCAACATTTACTGGCTTGATATTGGGCTATTGCTCATTAATTCTACACTGACCCTCATTGTTAGGGGGTGAGGCGTTTGACGATGAGGCCGTTCTGGATGACGACGGCGGGGGCTTCCAGCAGGCGGACGTTGACGGTTGGGTCGCCTTCGACGGCGACGAGGTCGGCGTAGCGGCCGGGTTCGATGATGCCGACGTCTTTGCGTGCCAGTGCTTCGGCGGCGTTGATGGTGGCGCTCTGGATGGCTTGCAGTGGCGTCATGCCGTACTGGACCATGACGGCGAACTGCTTGCCGTTGCCGCCGTGCGGGTGGACGCCGGCGTCAGTGCCGAAGACCATTTTCACGCCGGCCGCATGGGCGCGCTTGAAGTTCTGGCGCTGCAGTTCTGTCACTTCGCGGTCCTTGCGCAGATTGTCTTCCAGCACGCCGTTCTTCTTGCCCTCAAGCGCCGTGTAGCTGCCGTTGTAGATGTCCATCGACAGCCATGCGCCATGCTTCTTGGCCAGGGCGATGCCTTCGTCGTCGATCAGGCTGGCGTGCTCGATCGTGTTCACGCCGGCGCGGATGGCGTCCTTGATGCCGGCGGCGCCGTGCGCGTGCGCGGCGACCTGCAGGCCCCACTGGTGCGCTTCTTCGACGGCCGCGCGCAGTTCGGCGAGGTTCATTTGCTGCTGGCCCGGCTCGGTGTTGCGCGAGAAGACGCCGCCCGTGGCGCACACCTTGATGACCTGGGCACCGTACTTGCGCAGCGAGCGCACCGACTTGCGCACTTCGTCCGGACCGTCGGCGTTATAGGGACCTTTCTGGTCCATCGATGGCGGGAAGTAGGTGCTGTCGCAGTGGCTGCCGGTCGGGCCGAACGACCAGGCGGCCGGGATGATGCGCGGGCCGCGCACCTTGCCGGCGTCGATCGCCTGGCCCAGGCCGACGTCGTTCCAGTCAGCCGAGCCGAGATTGCGCACGGTGGTGAAGCCCGCGTCGAGCGTCTTGCCCGCATGGACCACGGCCAGCGCCGACCAGAAGCGGTCGTTGTATTCGAGGTTGCTGTAGCCGCCGTAGGTGGGGTCGGCGTCGATGTGGACGTGCATGTCGATCAGGCCGGGCAGCAGCGTCATGCCGGGCAGGTCGATGCGCGTGGGGGCTTCGCCAGCGGCGACTGCGCCGCCAGCAGCCGCAGCGCCACCCACGCGCCCGATGCTGACGACTTTGCCGTCGCGCACCAGAATCTCCGGCTTGTCGATCATGCGCCCGGTTTTCACGTCCAGCAGCCGCTCGGCGCTGATGATGACGTCGGCGGCGTGTACGCCGGACCAGCCCACGGTGGCCATGCACAGGGCCATCAGTTTCAGTGTCAAACGGTTCTTGCGGTTCAAGCCAGCTCCTCGAAAATTGGATGGACAAAATGCAACTTTACACCGCCATGCACCGTGCCCATCCACTTTTTTTGCAGCCTCACCGGTCGAGCACGAGCAGCATCGCCAGCACCAGCATCACGGCGCCCGTGAGCGCCTCGATCACGCGCCACACCCCAGGGCGCGCCAGTGTCGACGCGAAGCGCCGCGCCCCCAGCCCGATCGCCGAAAACCACAGCGCCGACGCCGTGATCGCCCCCAGTGCAAACGAACTGCGCTCGCTCGCGGCCAGGCTGCTGCCCACCGCCCCGAGCAGCACGACAGTATCCAGATACACGTGCGGATTGAGCAGCGACAGCGCCAGCACGGTTGCCAGCGCCGCGCCCAGCGTCTGCGCCTGCGCTGCTGCGTCGCCGGACAAGGTCGCGCCGCCACGCCAGCTGCTCGACCAGCAGCGCAGCCCGTACCAGACGAGGAACGCCGCGCCGCCGTAGCGCGCCAGCGGCATCAGGATCGGCGACGCTTCGATCAGCGCGCCCAGGCCACTGGTGCCGGCCGCGATCAGGATCGCATCGACGACGATGCAGGTGGCGACCGTCGGCAGCACGTGCCGGCCCCGCACTGCGGTGCGCAGCACGTGCGCGTTCTGGGCGCCGATGCCCATGATGAGACCAGCGCCCAGGCCCAGCCCCTGAAGATAGATCTGTTGCGAGAACATGGCAGCCTTTCGTGCGAAAGCCGCCACTATTCCAGCCCATGGACTCCACTTCAATTATATTCATGATTATTCAGGCTACGTAAGAAGCGCTAATCATGAAGCTCGACCCTCGCCGCAGCGCCGCCTTCCTCGCCACCATCGACGCCGGCAGCCTGGAAGCCGCCGCCGCCCAGCTCAGGATCACACCGTCGGCCGTCTCGCAGCGCATCTCGGCGCTGGAGCAGGACATGGGCACGCCGCTGCTGGTGCGCAGCCGCCCCTGCCGCCCGACCGCTCCCGGCGCGCGCCTGCTGCAATACCTGCGCCGCTCCACGCTGCTCGAATCGGAGTTCCTGGCCGAGATGACGGGCGATCCTGGCCCGGCGCGCGTAACGCTGGCCGTCAACAACGACACGCTGGCAACCTGGCTGCTGCCCGTGCTGGCGCCCATCCTGAGCGACGAAGAGCTGCTGGTCGAATTCATCCTCGACAACCAGGGCCACACGTTTTCGCTTCTGGAAGGCGGCCACGCGGTGGCCTGCATCTCGGGCGAGCCGGAGCCGATGCGCGGCTGCAGCGCGAGCCTGCTCGGTGTGATGCGCTACCGGCTGGTGGCCTCGCCCGCGTTTGCGCGGCGCTGGTTCCCGGCCGGGATCACGCGCGCCACCGCGCAGGTCGCGCCGCTGATGGTCTTCGATCGCAAGGATGCGATGCAGTCGTCGTTCCTGCTCACGCAATTCGGCCTGCCGGACGGCGCGTACCCGTTTCACTACGTGCCGTCCAGCGATGCGTTCGCGGAGGCGGTGCGCCTCGGGCTGGGCTACGGCATGCTGCCGCACGAGCAGTGCGCGGCGCTGCTGCAGAGCGGCGCACTGGTCGACCTGTCGCCCGCCATCGCGCACGACGTGCCGCTGTACTGGCACGCCTGGCGCATCCAGCCCCCGCGCCTCGAGCGCATGGGCGCGGCGCTGCTCAAGGCTGCCAGCACGGCGCTGCTGCCGCTTGTGCCGCCTTGAATCATGCGAGCAGGCGCCACAACAAAAAAAGGCCGGCTGCGCAAGCAGCCGGCCCCTCAGGTCAAGCATTGATCAGATCAAGCGATCACGAACCGATGCGGCCACCGTCGTTCTTGGTGATGACCAGCGTTGCCGAACGCGGACGCTTGCCCGCGCCGTAGCCGGCGTTGGCTGGCCACTGGCTCGTGTACTTGGTCGGATCGCCCAGATTGGCAGCAGCCGTGGTCTCGCCCGGGTGCTGGATGTTGACGAACAGCGCCTTGCCGTCCGGCGTTTCGGCGATGCCGGTCAGCTCGCAGCCTTTCGGGCCCACCAGGAAGCGCTTGAGCGTGTCCGGCGTGGCGGCCTTGCCGACGTAGGTGTCGACGTTCAGGATCGAACCATCGGCCTTCACGTTCGGCACGGTGACCTTCTTGCCATCACCGACCGTGCCTGGCCGGCCGGCGAGCATCATGCAGTTGGTGACATCGGTGTAGGCGCCATCGTCGGTCTGGAACCAGCAGATACCGGTCGAGGCGGTGAAGGACATGCCGTCCGGGCTCGAGAAGTCCTGGTCAGCGGAGAGGCCCGACAGGTTGATCGTGCTCGCCGCGGCCGCCGCTTCGGCGCCGAACAGGTACACGTCCCAGCTGAAGGTGGTGGCGGTCGAACCAGCGGCATCTTCCTTCATGCGGATGATGTGGCCGTTCGGGTTGCCCGGCTGGGCAGTGGTGCCCTTCATGTCGGTGTAGGCACGCGGGTTGGCCGCGTCCACGCCCATCTGGCTCGAGCCGCTTGGCTCGGCGCGGCGGTTGCTGTTGTTGGTCAGCGTGTAGTAGATCTCGCCGTTGGCCGGGTTGACCGAGCACCATTCAGGGCGGTCCATCTTGGTCGCACCGACGGCATCGGCCGCCAGGCGGGCGTTGACGAACACGTCGGCCTGGTCGGCGAACTTGTAAGTGGCGTAGCCGGCAATCGCGGCATTGGCGATATTCAGTTCGATCCAGCTGCCCTTGCCGTCGGCGTTGAACTTGGCCACATACAGCTTGCCGCTGTCGAGGTATTTGTCGCCCGTGGCGATACGGTCGGCGGCGATCTCATCGGCTGGGTTCCACGGGGCAGTCGAGACGAATTTGTAGATGTACTCGCCGCGCGAATCGTCACCCATATAGATGGCCAGCGGCGCGCCGGCCAGCAGGCGGCCGAAGGCGGCGCTTTCGTGGGCGAAGCGGCCCAGCGCGGTGCGTTTTTTCAGTGGACGGGTCTTGTCGTAGGCATCCATCTCGACGATGTAGCCTTCGCCGTTGAGTTCATTGCGGTAGTCATCGCTGCCGTCGACCGACGTGCCCTTCTTGCTGATGTTCCAGCGTGCGTACTTGTCGTCCGTGCCGCCCGTTTCCCAGCCGTGACGCGAAGCCGCGCCCTGCGCCACGCCGTAGCGATTGAGCGATGCGACGCTCTTGTCGCCGCGCGCCGCGTTATCGGTGGCCGAGCGGGTGAAGTAGCCGGCCCAGTTTTCTTCGCCCGACAGATAGGTGTTCCACGGGGTGCGGCCGGTGCCGCAGTTGTTGAGCGTGCCGCGGAACTTGGTGCCGTCCGGCGAGTACTTGGTCTTGACCAGCGCATTGCCGCGCACCGGGCCCGAAATCTGGACCTCGGTCTGCTGGTGCACGCGGCGGTTGAAGTTCGAATTCTGCAGGTATTCCCACTTGCCGTTGGTGGTGCGCACTTCGACGATGGACAGGCCGTGCAGCGCCATCTCCTTGTCGACTTCCAGCGCCGGGCGCGGCAGCGTATTGGTGCCGCCATTGGCGTGCACGAAGAACGAGGCCAGGCCTTCGTTGGTGGTCGCTTCGTGGTTCATGGCCAGCAGGCCGCGCGTGACGCCGGTGGTCGACACGGCGCCATCGGCGGACAGCGAGAAGAATTCCATGCCGTCGTGGTGGTCGCCCGCGCGGTTCTCGAAATCGGTGTCGGTGCCGTCGTTCTTGTAGGCGGGGGTGCCAGCCGCGAGCGGATCGCCCAGTGCGTAGATCACGCTGGCGGTATAACCGGCCGGGACGACGACGGTGTCAGCCAGGCTCTTGCCGACGGCAGTGAAGCCGAGCAGCTTTTCGACTGGCGCCGGCGGCGGCGTATTGCCTACTGGTGCCGGGGCCGTCGCGACAGGATCATCATCCGAACCGCCGCACGCGGTCAGGCCGAAGGTGCTCAGCAGCGCGGTGGCGGCCGTGGCGGCGCCGCCGCGCAGCATGTTGCGGCGGCTCAGGCGGGCGTTCATGACAGTGCTGAATTGCTCGTTCGACGAAGTATTCAGGTCGATATCGTCATGGTCGATGCCATGGCGGGCGAGATCGGTCGGCTTGTTCACGGGATGGATCCTGTATTTGTTGTGGGGATAAGGGAAAGCCCGTGAATAGTAGTAAGGCAAGATGACGCCGGCGTGACAGTTTGGTCACAGTTTGATGACATGAGGGGGGAATACGCCCATTCCGGATGCACGACGTATGCATCATTACTGCAAGGTCACGCCGATCTGGGTAAAATTTCCTGTTGAAATTGTTTTAACGTTCTCCAAGTCTGGAGACATAGCCGGAAGGTCACACATGCAGGAACCCCGCGACACCATGCCGGCACAGGACGCCGTCTCCTTCGGCTGGGCATTGTTCGAAGCCATCCCCGACTGCGTGAAACTGCTCGACACGGATGGCACGATCCTCGCAATGAACTGCAATGGCCGCAGCGCGATGGAAATCGACGATGCCGATCTGCTGCATGGCCAGCCCTGGATGGCGTTCTGGCCGGCCGCATCCCACGACGCCGTGCGCGCGGCGCTCGAGACGGCGCGTGCCGGCGGTACCGGCCATCTCGTCGCTGCCTGTCCCACCGCCAAAGGCACGCCCAAGTGGTGGGACGTGATGGTCACCCGCACCGCCAGCGGTGACGGCCTGCGCGCCCACCTGCTGGTGATCTCGCGCGACATCACGCAGCAGCGCAACGCCAGCGAAGAACGCGAACGGCTGCTGCACCAGCTGCAGGCCGCGAACATCGAAAGCAGACGGGTGGTCGAGCAGCTGCGCGCCAGCGAAGAGCGCTACCGCACCCTGTTCGACTCGGTCGACGAAGGCTTCTGCATTTTCGAGATGCTGTTCGACGAGACGAACCGGCCCGTCGACTACCGCTTCCTCGAGATGAACCCGACCTTCCAGGCGCACACCGGCCTGAAAAACGCCGTGGGCCGCACCGCGCGCGAGATGCTGCCGGGGCTCGATGACTTCTGGTTCGACACCTATGGCCGCGTGGCGCTCACGGGCGAGCCGGTGCGCTTCGAGAACGAGGCGCCGGCCATGAACCGCTGGTTCGATGTCTACGCAACCCGCATTGGCGGCGCGGACAGCCGCAAGGTGGGACTGCTGTTCAACGACATCTCGGCGCGCAAGCAGTCCGAATCGACGCTGCGGCGCCTGGCCGACGACCTGGCCGAGGCCGACCGCCGCAAGACCGAATTTCTGGCCACGCTGGCGCACGAACTGCGCAACCCGCTGGCGCCGATCAGGAACGGCCTGTCGGTCATGCGCATGAGCGGCGACAATCCGGCAGCCATGGCGAAGGTGCGCGACATGATGGAGCGCCAGGTCGGCCACATGGTGCGCCTGATCGACGACCTGCTCGACATCGCCCGCATCAGCGGTGGCAAGCTGGAACTCAAGCGCCAGCGCACCGACCTGGCCGCCATCCTGGCCAGCGCAGTCGAAACGAGCATGCCGCTGATCGAGGCAGGCCAGCATGCATTCACGCTCGACGTACCCGATGCGGCCCTGCCGGTGGACGCCGACGCCACCCGCATCGCGCAGGTCGTGGCGAATCTGCTCAATAACGCGGCCAAGTACACGCCACCGGGCGGGCAGATCGCCCTGTCGGCGCAGCGCAATGGTCTTGATGCCGTGATCACGGTGCGCGACAGTGGCGTGGGCATCGCGGCGGATGCACTCGCCGGCGTGTTCGAGATGTTCAGCCAGATCGGCCGCACGGTCGACCGCTCGCAGGGCGGGCTGGGCATCGGCCTGTCGCTGGTGCGGCGCCTGGTGGAGATGCATGGCGGCTCGGTTGCCGCCACCAGCCCCGGCGCCAATGCCGGCAGCATCTTCACGGTGCGCCTGCCATTGGCCGCCGAGGCAGTACAGGCCGGGCCGGCGCCAGGCGAACCTGCGCCAGCGCTTGATAACGCGGCGGGTGGCCTGAAGGTGCTGGTGGTGGACGACAACGTCGATGCAGCCGTGACGCTGTCGATGATCCTGGAGATGTCGGGCTACACGGCGAAGGTGGCGCACGATGGCTACGAGGCGCTGGCCGTCGCGCAGGCGTTCGGCCCGCGCGTGGCGTTTCTGGACATCGGCATGCCGGGCATGAGCGGCTACGAGACGGCGCGTGCGATCCGCGCCACGCCGGGCCTGGAAGACATCGTGCTGGTAGCGCTGACCGGCTGGGGCGCCGAGAGCGACCGCCAGCGCTCGAACGAGGCGGGGTTTGACCACCACCTGACCAAACCGGTGCAGCTCGACGTGGTCGAGGCGCTGCTGGCGGGCCTGTGACACCGGCGGACCGCCGGGCCAGTCAGTTACGGCGCAGTTCGTCCTCGAGGTCGCCAATCAGCTGCGCCACCGTGGGCGTGATGCCCTTGTCACCCGGCGTATAGAACACGCCCGGCAAAACACTGTCTTCTTCGAGCTGCGGCAGCAATTCTTCGATCAGTTCTTCCAGCGAGAACGCCTGCGCGTCGTAGCCGTCCCATTCGAATTCGGCGCACAGCGTGGCGTACTCGTTGGCCGGCCACATCGGAAACACCAGGGTGCCGTCGTCCGTTTTGGCCAGCGCCCAGCCGTCCTGGTACAGGCCCCATACTTCGCGCGCCTCGGCCGCGCGCCGGATGAAATACTCGTAGCGTTCCGGTCCCGCCAGCGTCACGACGGCCGCCAGCTGCTGGCCGCCCAGCTTGATCGCCGAGATGATCTGTTCGCTCATCACCACTCCAGTCCATCGAGGCGTGATGCCCCACAGCCGTCAGGATACGCCATCGGGATGCACGGGGTGCGTTTGTCACCTAACGAACGGCTGCGACGTGGCGGACGGTGTCTTGACGACCGGGGGCGGTGTGGCATGCAGGTCGTAGCGCACATCGTGCCGGTCGCACGGCGGCGCATCGAGCACCAGAAAGGCGTCCCAGCCCAGCCGGCCCGGACTGACGGCGTCCAGCGTGGTGTTGTGGACATCGGCCGCGCGCAGCACCAGCTCGACTTCGTATTCGAGGGCGACGCCGGTAAACAGCGCCAGCACGCTTTTCAGCGCGCGCGCGGCAAGCCCGCCCGGCAGAAAAGCCTGGAAGCCCGCATGCGCGAGCGGCCCGACGATCAGGCGCAGGCGCAGCGTGCGCTGCCAGACGCGCGCGCCGGCCAGCGCGCGCGTACCGAGAACGGCGCTGTCCTGGCCCAGCATCGACTGCTGCGCGGCCGGGATGTCGTACCAGGCGCCGATGAATTGTTCGGCCACGATCGGCTGGCCGAAATATTCCGACAGCACGCGCGCGAGCTGCACGGCCGACACCGGCCGGTGCCGGACCGACGCCGCAAAATAGCCGATCGATTCATCCAGCACGGCGCCGTCGCCCACGTCGGTCAAACGCCGCCGCAACGCCGCGTCACCCAGCCCGGCAAGGCTCATCAACAGGGGCAGAAACGTATCCTGACCATCGAGCTGGTACCTCAAAGGCAGGCGGTACTTGCGCCAGGCTTCGTAGAACAGCGCCAGCGAGCGGTTCGAGAACGCATCCAGAAAAGCGCGCGGGCCGTCGTCTTCTTCCTCGTTCTTGTGGTGCGCCTGGTGCGCGGCGATGCGCTCGGTGTAATGCGCCGGCAGCACGCCGTTGCAGCCCAGCAGACCCATGAAGGCCGGCGTCAGGTGCACATGGCGCAGCGTACCTTCCTGCACCGCGTCGGCCAGCGCTGCGGCGTCGATCGGCAGCGCGAACGGCATGCCGATCGACAGGTCGCGCACATCGGCATGGATGCTTTCGAGCTGGCTGGCCGGAAAACCCAGCGACACCGAGTTCTGGAAGCGCAGCATGTCGGCCACCAGCCCATGCGCCGGCTTGCCGCGACGCCGCAGCCACAACTCGAGCACCTGCACCGCCTGGAAGAAATCGAAGCGCCACGGCTCGCGGAACAGCTGCTCGATTACAGCAGACTCAGATCGCCGCTTCGGGGTGCGCATCGCAGCAGTTCCTCGGACGATTGATGGGACACGATCACCAGCTGGGTAAAGCTGTTGGCGTGCACGTACAGCGCCAGGAAGCGTTCGATGACGTGGGCGAAGAGGTGGATGCCGCTGCCGACAAACGCTTCTTCGTCGATACTGAGCCGCACCTCGATCCCGCGCACCAGGCAATTGAAGGGATTGCCGGACAACCAGGCGCTGGTGGGCGTATAAGCAATCGCGAGGATGCCGCCGATCTGGCGCGTCGAGGCGGCCGAATGGGGCACGTCGTGCAGCGCCAGCATTTCGCGAAACGCGTCGACGCCACCATCGGCCAGCGACAGGTGGTTCAGCGACAGCAGCGAGATCAGGCGCCACTGCGCGCTGCGGCCGCGTGCGAAGCGCCAGGTGCGGGTTGGCTTGCGCAGGAACGTGATGGCGCGCGTGCCCGAGCCGCCTTCCGTGAACAGGTCGCCCCCTGGCTGGCCGTACGGCAGCAGCGATGGCAGGTCGCGGTTGGTGCAGGTCAGTTCGAGATTGAGGGTGGTCTTTTCGACCTTGGCCGGATCAAAATCGATGTCGACGATCGTGATCTGCGTTTCGAAGCCGGGGCTGCGTTCGGCCAGCGCTTCATCGCGCGCCATGGCCCAGTAATGGCCATTGTGCTGCGGCGTCTGCGCATGCTTGAGCGAGTAAAAGGGCTGGAATTTGATGATCGTTTCGCCTTGCGCCGTCTGGCGCACCATATTGACGTCGTTGATCGCATTGACCTCGTAGCCATAGGCGCGGCGCCCGTCGGCCAGCACCGGGTAATTGGCCTTGGCGTGGGTCAGCTGGATCGGTTCGCCGCGCTGGGGGAACAGATTGATCACCGGCGTGCAGCCGGTGAGCAGGTTGTTGGTCGAGAGGGTCCCCAGCATGCGCGCCAGGTTCGAGTCGCTGCGAATGCCGGCCAATGCCAGGTGCACCGTCAGCGCGCGTGTGCCGCGGGGCAGGGCGGCCGTCAGCATGGCCAGGTCGAGGTCGACGAAGTTGAATTTCTCGGGAAAGCAGAAGTACTCGGTCAGCAGGCGATACGCCGCATGCGAGCGCGCCGGGAAATCGATCAGCGCCTCGTCGTCGCCAAAGCCGGCGCTGCGTACCGGCAGCGCCGGCAGCGCGAGCCAGTGCCCGCCATCGGCCTGCACGTACGCCGCCACCGTGCGCACCAGCAGCGCGTCGCGCAGCGCCGCGCACAGCGACGGCTCGCCATCGAGAAACAGCCGTAGCGCCGGCAGCGCCAGCGCATCGAGTCCGCGCCCGTCGCAGGTGATGGCCACGCGCACGCTGATGCTGGCCGTGGCGCCGGCCGGCAAGCGCACCGTGTCGGGCGCGCCGATGATCGGGGAGAACGCCGCGCGCGTGATGGCCAGCGGCGCGACCGTCACCGGATACACGGTGCGAAACGTGCATTCCACGCCGCGCACGGGCCGCGTGTTGAATGCGGCGCCGCGACCGATCGTCGTCACGCTCGTCTGCTGGGCGGCAGCGGCGCCGGTGGCGGCGTCGGTGTTGGTGGTGATGGCGGGGCCGAGCTGCGCGATCGAGCACGATGGAAAAGGGCGCAGGTAGTGCGGGTAGAGCACGCCGAACAGCGCTTCGGTGAACTCGGGATAATCGTCGTCGAGACGCCGGGCGATGCGCGCATTGAGAAAAGCGAACGACTGGATCATGCGCTCGGTGTGCGGGTCTTCGCAGACTTCACCGCTGATCAACAGGCGCCCGGCGACGCGCGGATAGCGTTCGGCGAATTCGCGCAGGTTGTGGCGCAGGTAAGCCAGTTCGCTTTCGTAATACGGCAGGAGCTGGTCCATCTCAGGTCTCCTTCACCGGCGACGCTGCTGTTGCCATTGCTGCTGCTGCGCGGCCGGCCTTGCGGATGCTGTACTGGAGCGTGGACGGCTGCAGCACGGCGTCGAAGTTGACCGGCTCTTGCGACACGCTCCCTACCAGCACCGCCGTGATCGAAAAGCTCAGGCGATTGATCGACGGGCCGGCCGCCTCGTCGCGCAGCGCCAGTTGCGCTTTCACACCGGTCAGGCGCGGCTCATGGCGCGTGATGGCCGCTTCGATGCAGGCGCAGATGTGGGCCCGGTCCGAAGGACTCGACAGCGAGCGGTCGGCAAAATCGCACAGGCCGTAGTCGACCATCGACGTCTTGCATTCGGTGTAGCCGGCAAGTTCGCCCTCCTGGATGATGGAGCGCGTGTTCAGGAGCGCCTCGAGGTCGCGCGCCACTGCATCCTTCAACTCGTCGACATTCAGGCGCACGACGACAACGCCCTGGCGTACCGGCTGGCCGAGCAGACGGTCGAACAGATCCGGCGTGTATCCCTTCATGGAGCGTTCCTTCGCGGTAGAGCAGAGGGAGGGCGTGCGGAATGTTGCGTGGTGAAAACCAATCGCATGTTGCCATGCGGTTCGTCGCCAAACGTTGATGAACTTCACGTGGGCAACTCTATGTCGTCGCTATTGTTTCTTTCCGGCCATAACAACTGGGAAGACAGCACCATGACGAGCAAAGTTCTCTGGGGCGAAGGTCTGCTGCTGCGCCCCCAGCACTTCCAGCGCCAGGATGCGTACCACGAGCATTGCCTGTTCAAGAGCGTGAAGGCGGCCCATCCCTATGCCTGGGGCGTCGAGCTGTGCGAGATCGACCGCGAGGCGCTGGCCAGCAGCATGCTGCGCGTGACCGGGCTGGCGCTGCGCTTCCAGGATGGCGAGCTGTACGAAGCGCCCGGCAGTGACGAGCTGCCCGCCACGATCGACCTCAGCACGCTGGCGCAAACGGTGCAGGCGGTGACGTATTACGCGGCGCTGCCGGGCCTCAAACCCTTCAATGCCAACTTCGTGCAGCCGGGGCAGGCCGCGACATCCGCCGACAACGCGGCGCGCTTCATGCAGGCGAACCTGGAAGCGCCCGACCTGTTCACGCAGGCCGCGCCGGTGCAGCTGGCCTATCTGCGGCGCGCACTGCGCCTGGTGGCCGAGTTCGAGCCGCGTGACGCCTACATCCACTTCCCGCTGCTGCGCGTGCGGCGCACGCCCACCGGTGGCTTCGAGCCCGATCCGGCCCTGGTGCCGCCGGCCCTGTCGGTGGGCGCGTCACCGGTGCTGTTCCAGGGTTTGCGGCGCCTGCTCGACGCGCTGCAGGCCAAGGTCAGCGCGCTGTACGGCCACCACCGCGAACCAACCCGCAACGTGATCGAATTTCGCTCGGGCGACATGTCGTCGTTCTGGCTGCTGCACACGGCCAGTTCCGCCTACGCGGCGCTGACGCACCACTTTCATCATCCGGCGCTGCATCCGGAGCGCCTGTTCCAGTCGCTGCTGGACGTGGCGGGCGGCCTGATGACGTTCTCGAAGAACTGGACCCTGGCCGACCTGCCGGCCTACCAGCACGGCGACCCTGGCCCAGCGTTTGCGAAGCTGCACATGATCATCCGCGAACTGCTCGACACGGTGATCTCTGCCAAGTACTTCGGCATCGCACTCAACGAGGTGCGTCCGTCGTACCACATCGGGATGCTCGACTCGGGCAAGATCGACGACGCCACCACGTTCTATATCGCGGTATCGGCCGACATCGCGGCGCTCGAACTGATCGAGATCGTCCCGCTGCGCTTCAAGGTGGGCGCGCCGGACGACGTCGAGAAGTTCGTGCTCTCGGCGCTGCCCGGCGTGCGCCTGCAGTATTCGCCGCAGCCGCCGGCCGCCATCCCCGTGCGGCCCGAAACCTGTTACTTCAGCCTGGAATCAAAAGGGCCGATGTTCGAGCGCATGCTCAAGGCGCAGTCGATCTCGATCTATGCGCCGGAAGGCTTGAGGGAACTCAAGCTGGAATTGCTGGCCGTGATGGCGTGATGGGGCGCTGCCGACCCGGTGGGGATAAACCTGTGGATAAGTCTGAATACTCAGCCGTGCCCTGTATGGACAGTGTTCTTGCACCAGCAACGGCGCAACACATCGCTGCTTTTTGGCGGCTAATTTAATTCTCATTAGAAACTCTCGCGTATGATAAACGCCTTCTCCCCCTACGATTTGACGCGCAATGACCACTGCCATGGCCACCCCACCGAAGGCCGAGATGCCCCCAGCCCTGCTCGCTGAGCTGAGTGCCTGGGCCCAACAGTATGCGCACGACGCCGGCGCCGGTCTGCGCGACGCGCTGGCAACGGCCGACAGCGAGAAGCTGGCGCTCCAGGCCGATCTGGACCAAGCCCAGGCTGCGCGCGACCATGCCCAGTCGATGGCAGCAGAACGCGACGAAGAAATCCAGCGCCTGACGGCCGAGCTGCGCAATGCACGCCAGATCGCCACCGACGCCCTGGTCGGCAAGGCCAAGGACCAGCTGGCGATCGACGGCAAGGATGCGCAACTGGTCGATCTGCGCCAGCAGCTCGAACGCAATGTGACGGCCACGGCGGCCGAGTCGGATGCGCGCCTGCAGGCCCAGATGGACCTGGTCGGCGCCACGACCGAGCGCGACAACCTGATGGGCGAGCTGAAGGATTTGCAGACGAAACTCGACACGTCGCGCACCGAGCGCAGCGCGTTGCGGGCCGAGCTCGAAGCCCTGCGTTCACGCAAATAACGCACTCTGCACCCTACAACGACAAAGGCCCCGGCGCTGTGAAGCACCGGGGCCTTTGTGGTTATTACGACGGTGTTGCTTACTCTTGCGATGCGGCCGTCACGTCAAGCGTGAAGGCTTTCAGGCCCAGGACAGCGCTGCTCTGCTGACGGATCTGGTTGGCATACGCTGCATCACCATTGAGCTTGCGGCCGTACGAAGGGATCATTTCCTTCATCTTGGCTTGCCACTCCGGCGTGGCCAGCTTGTCCTTGAACGACGACGCTGCAATCACTTTCAGCATGATCGGTGCAGCGGTCGAGGCGCCTGGCGACGCACCCAGCAGGGCGGTGACCGAACCATCGTTCGATGCCACGACTTCGGTACCGAACTGCAGCAGGCCGCCCTTGGCCGGATCGTCCTTGACGATCTGCACGCGCTGACCTGCGTTGACCAGTTTCCAGTCTTCTTTCTTGGCTTCCGGCAGGTACTCACGCAGGGTTGCCACGCGGTCTTCCTGCGACTGCATCACTTGCTCGACCAGGTACTTGGTCAGCGGGATGTTGTCGATACCGGCTTGCACCATCGGACGCACATTGCCGGTGTTGACCGACGCTGGCATGTCGATCCACGAACCGTTTTTCAGGAACTTGGTCGAGAACGTCGCGAACGGGCCAAACAGCAGGGCTTTCTTGCCGTCGATGACGCGGGTGTCCAGGTGAGGAACCGACATTGGCGGCGAACCGACCGATGCCTTGCCATACACCTTGGCGTTGTGCGCCTCGACCAGCGCCTGGTTGGTGGTCACGAGCCACTGGCCACCGACCGGCACGCCGCCAAAGCCCTTGGCTTCAGGAATGCCCGTCTTTTCCAGCAGTGGCAGTGCGCCGCCGCCAGCGCCGATGAACACGAATTTGGTGCTCACGGTCGAGACCTTATTGTCCGCCAGGTTCTTGACGGTGACGTTCCACAGGCCATTCTCGCCGCGCTTGATGTCTTCGACCTGGGTACGCAGGTTCAGCGTCATCCCGTGGGTACCGGTCAGGTGCTTGACCATGCTGCGGGTCAGGGCGCCGAAGTTCACGTCGGTACCGATTTCCATGCGGGTAGCAGCCACTTTTTGCGCTGCATCGCGGCCATTCATGACCAGCGGCGCCCACTTGCGGATTTCTGCCTGGTCTTCGCTATACAGCATGCCCTTGAACAGGTTTTCCTTCTGCAGTGCGGCGTAGCGCTTGCGCAGGAAATTGATGTTGTCGTCACCCCAGACAAAGGCCATGTGCGGCACATTGTTGATGAAGCTCTGCGGCGCGCCCAGGTACTGCTTTTGCACCTGGTAGGCCCAGAACTGCTTCGACACTTCGAACTGCTCGTTGATGTCGACCGCCTTCTTGGTGTCGATGGTACCGTCCGGCATTTCCGGCGTGTAGTTCAGCTCGGCGAAACCGGAGTGACCGGTGCCGGCGTTGTTCATGGCATCCGAACTTTCGGCCGAGACCGAGTCCATGCGTTCGTACATCTGGATCGTCAGTTCCGGATCGAGTTCCTTGAGCATCGTCCCGAGCGTGGCGCTCATGACGCCGGCACCGATCAGGACAACGTCGACCGGCTTGTCATTGGATGGAGCGGGCGCTTTCGAGCACGAAGCAACGACGAAGCAAGAAAGGACGACTAATAGCGAGTTGCGCATACGAGTATCACCTGAAAAAATGTGTGCGATGGCCTGGCATGCAACATCTGATTTAAAAATTCGACGGCTCGGTAGTGGCGCATTCCGAAAGCAACAGGAAGCGCCATTAGAGAACGGGTTGTCGGGATCTGTCGCGGCAATCCACCGCAACAAGCCTCGACAACCGACGCAATAGCAACGGCGATGCATTGCTGCGATCGGGTCTCGATCGTAGCGGCATCGCGGGTTGGCAAACAAGGATATAACGCGTTGACAAGAGTGTCAGGCGGGCCAGTCAATATCCCTGGCGTCCATCGAAACTGGGGGTAACTCTTGTATAGGAGTTGGGTAAGTATAGCCCAAACAAAGTAGCCTTGCTTGGGGCTGGCCCTCTTAAAAGGCCGTCTCAGTATTCAAGCGGTAGCGTTCTGCGTACTACTACTGAGGCGGTAGCGCGACGTTTTTGCGGTGGGTTTGTTGAGGTGTGCGATGCGGGTTTCAGCAGCTTTGGGACAAGGAATGATAGATACTTTCTGTCCATCCCCACTGCTATAATTTCAGTATGCAAATGGAAAGAATGACGCGTTGCTTTGCCGCCTGGATCGCATGCATTGCGATGCTGTTTGCTGCATTGGCGCCATCGATGTCCCAGGCAATGGCTGTCATGCCGGGCGGTACCTGGACTGAAATTTGCGGCATGGGTGGTACCCGATTCGTCAAAGTCACTTCAGCGGCGGGCGACGTTTCCGATCACGCACCATCCGGTGTTGCGCATGTCGACCATTGCCCGCTTTGTGCGACGCACGCCGGCTCGTTCGCCCTGCCAACGACTGCGGGATATTTCGTCCCGCTGATCGACACCCGGGAAACCCATCCCTTCCTGATCTTCCAATCGCCGCAGCCGCTGGCGATCTGGCATCTCGCGCAAGCACGCGCGCCTCCTCTGCGTTCCTGATCCTCTGCAGCAGTTCGACGTGAAGCCATGCGCAAGCGTGTGCTGTGTTTCGCCTGCCTGAATGTTGCCGATCGTGCGTTCAGGTCCACACGAGAGAGAGAGAGAGAGAGAGATTCCCATGAAAAAATCACGCTGCACATCCACCATGCACGCCACGGCCAGCATGTTCTTGCTGGGACTGACAATCGTCGCTGGTAAGCCTGCCGTTGCGCAAGCGCAAACAAGGCCTGCAGCGGCGGAGCCGCAGGACAACGAGATGACGACGCGCACGCCAATCGTGATTGTATGGGGCCACGCGTTGCCCGATGGCCAGCGCGCCGGCACGCTCGCGCTTGGGACGAATGGTTCGTCGATGGACGTGCCGTTTTCCGTCGACAGCGTCGATGGCGAGCGCGTACGCGACCAGGCAGGCACCACGCTGCAAGATGCATTACGCAATGTTCCAGGAGCACAGGCCGATTCGGGTTTCAACGGGTCGCATACGCAGTTTTTCATCTTGCGCGGTGCAGTTGCCGATAGCGGTACGGGCTCGAACCGCATCTTGCGTGACGGCGTGCGCATGTCGAACTACCCGTATGTGCCAGGCTTCATCGACAGCGTGGATGTGCTGCGCGGCCCGGGCTCGGCGATGGGCGTGCGCAGCGAACCTGGCGGCACAGTCAATCTCGTGACACGCCAGCCAACGATGGCCAATGCCGGCGCCGTGCTGGTAGCGGCGGGAGAGCATGCCGCGCGCGAGTACACCGCCGACCTGAACCGCATCCTGTCGGCGGAAGATGCCCTGGCGGCGCGCATCATCGTGACGCGCTCGGATGCGAGCCAGTGGCGCCATGTCCCCGACCGCCTGGATGCGGTCAAGCTGGGCATCGCACAGGGCGACGGGCGCCGTTATCGCTTGCGCGCCGGTGTCGAGGCCATCAACCAGACCTATCGCCCAGACTACGGCATCCCCGCAGTCGATGGGCGCCCGGTGGCCATTCCCCGCGATCGCCAGTTCGGCGAACCATTCGGCGATTCGACAACGAAGAATCGCATTATCGATCTGCATGGCGACTTCGCGATCACCGACGCTACCAGGGTTGCCGTCGATATGACCCATCTGGCAGCGCACTCGACGTCGATCAAGAATCTGTTGAACGGCTCGCCGTTGGCGGGGCAGCCAGCCGGCACCTACGCCAGGGTGTCAGCCTGGGAGCCTGCTACCAAACGACGGATCGACAGCATCGCCATGTCGCTGACCAGCAAGCAAGAACTGGCCGGCATCACCCACAAGCTGTTCTTCGGGCTGGACAGGTACAAGGAGACGCTCGACCAGCCTGCCTTGACTGTCCCGCCAGCGACCAGCCCGCCGATCAATGTCTACGCTCCCGTGTTCGGCCGCGTAACTGCGCCGCCAGCAGGCGTGGTGTTACCGCGTTCGCGCACGAGCGAAGATCTGACCTCGCTTGCTGCCTCTGCGCAAGACCAGATCGATCTTGCTGCCTGGTCACTCGTCGCGGGCCTGCGCTACACGGACCAGCAGTTCATGTATGGCGCCGCGGGCGCGCTGCCAGTGGACGAGTCCCGCTGGTCGCCGAAACTAGGTGTGCTGTACCGTGTATCGGCACAGCACACCCTGTACGCCAATATCGCGTCCGGCATGTCGCCAAACCAGGTGTCGTCGTCATCGAACCGGTCGCTGCCTTCGCGCGTTTCCAGGCAAATGGAAATGGGTTGGAAATCGCTGTGGCTGGAAGGGGTGTTGATGGGGGATATCGCCCTATACCGTCTGCAGCAGACTAATATGATTTCGGCCGATCAGAGCACGCCGGCAAATAATTTTGACTTCACCGTCGACGGTTCGGCCCGTTCGCAAGGCATCGAGGCATCGCTGACCGGATCGGTCACCGCGAACCTGGACGTTGCGGCAACCTATGCGTACACGGACGCTGCCTATCGGCAGAATGCCGTGTATGGCGGCAAGCGCGTGCCCAATGTGGCGCGCCATGCCATGACCTTGTGGGGCCAGTATCGCTGGAACGACGCCTGGAAAACCGGTGCGGGCCTTTATTTGCAAGGTGCGCGCTTTGCCGATGAGGCAAACGGCACGACACTGCCGGGCTACGGCCGCTTCGACGCCACACACACCTGGGCCAGAAAGCTTGGGCACGGTCAGTCGATCGAGGTGCAACTGGCACTACGCAATGCATTCAACCAGCATTATTTTGTGTCGAGCCACTTGCATGTATCGCGCTGGATCATGCCGGGCGAGGGGCGCAACGTCAGGCTGACCGGTACTTACCGGTTCTAACCGGGTTAGCTTGCATTGAATCCCGTGAATGCGGGCACATATAGGATGTTTGCTACGGGATGCGATATCGATGACGACGACCACAAGTTTGCATGCCGAATCGCCACCGCAGGTCCTCATTATTGACGGCGCCAACATCCGGAACATCGCTTCATTCTATGACGAGATCAACCGCGTCTTCATGGTGGGCGAGGATTGGCAGCTTGGCGCCAGCCTGGATGGGCTGGATGACATGCTATACGGTGGCTATGGCGTCTTGCGCGGCAAGTCGCCAGCGATCGTCGTCTGGCAGCAGATGGACAGTAGCCGTATTGCCCTGGGCGTCGAGGCAACCCGCGCCTACTATCTCGCAAAGCTCGAGCAGCCGCAGGTGTTCAAACCTGGCCCGATTCACGCGGCACTGGCGCGCCTTGAGCAGGGCGGACCGACTTACTTCGACTTGGTGCTGCAGGTATTTACCGATCATCCGAACATCACACTGCGCGCGGCTGACGATAGATGCATGCCTTGGTATTGGCACAACAGGTAATTGCTCGGTGAGTGATGACTGGTACGGCTAAAGCTATGGCCAGGTTTTATTGGTTTGTGGCGCGCTTTTAGGGCGCGCCACAACAGTGCTTTTACCAGTAAACGTTTATTCCACCGTCACCGACTTCGCCAGATTACGCGGCTTGTCCACATCCGTCCCACGCGCCAGCGCCGTGTGATACGCCAGCAACTGCAGCGCAGCCACGTGGAGGATCGGTGACAGCAAACCATAGTGTTCAGGCAAACGAATCACGTGCAAGCCATCGCCCGACGTGATGCGCGAATCGACGTCGGCGAACACGTACAGCTGACCGCCACGCGCGCGCACTTCCTGCATGTTCGACTTCAGCTTTTCCAGCAAAGCATCGTTCGGGGCGATCGTGACGACGGGCATTTCTTCGGTCACCAGCGCCAGCGGGCCGTGCTTGAGTTCACCGGCCGGATACGCTTCGGCGTGGATGTACGAAATCTCTTTGAGCTTCAGTGCGCCTTCCAGTGCGATCGGGTAGTGGATGCCACGACCCAGGAAGAGAGCGTTTTCCTTGCGGGCGAAGTCGTCGGCCCAGGCGATGATCTGCGGTTCGAGCGCCAGCACGGCAGCCAGCGCGACGGGCAGGTGACGCATCTGCTTGAGGTGCTCGGCTTCTTCGGCATCGGTCAGGCGGCCATTGACCTGGGCCAGCGTCAGCGTCAGCAGGAACAGGGCGGCCAGCTGGGTTGTGAAGGCCTTGGTCGAGGCCACGCCGACTTCGACACCGGCGCGGGTGATGTAGGCCAGCTTGCACTCGCGCACCATGGCGCTCGTCGAGACGTTGCAGATGGTCAGCGTGTGTTCCATGCCCAGGCTGCGCGCGTGCTTGAGCGCGGCAAGGGTGTCGGCCGTTTCGCCGCTCTGGGTGATGGTCACGACCAGCGTGTCCGGATGCGGCACGCTGTCGCGGTAGCGGTATTCGCTGGCGATCTCGACGCTCACGGGTACCTTGGCCACCGATTCGATCCAGTACTTGGCAGTCAGGCCCGCGTAATAGCTGGTGCCGCAGGCCAGGATCAGCACGCGGTCGATTTTCTTGAACACCGCGAAGGCGCCGTCGCCGAACAGTTCCGGCATGATGCCGGTGACGCCTTCGAGCGTGTCGCCGATGACGCGTGGCTGCTCGAAGATTTCTTTCTGCATGTAGTGGCGGTATGGGCCGAGTTCGGCCGCGCCAGTGTGGGCGTGCACGGTCTTGACTTCGCGCTCGACCGGGCGGCCGTCGACGTCGACGATCCAGTAGCGCGCCAGTTGCAGGTCGACCACGTCGCCTTCTTCCAGGTAGATGATCTGGTCGGTCGTGCCGGCCAGCGCCATCGCGTCGGAGGCGACGAAGTTCTCGTCTTTGCCCACGCCGACGATCAGTGGCGAGCCCTGGCGCGCGGCGATCACGCGGTGCGGTTCTTCGCGGCAGAACACGGCGATGGCGTAGGCACCGTGCAGGCGCTTGACGGCTTGCTGCACGGTCTCGAACAGGTCGCCGTTGTACATGTGGTCGACCAGGTGAGCGATGACCTCGGTGTCGGTCTGGCTCATGAAGACGTAGCCCAGGGCGGTCAGCTCGGCGCGCAGTTCGTCGTGGTTTTCGATGATGCCGTTGTGAACCAGCGCGATGCGCGCATTGTCTTCGCTTGGCGAGAAGTGCGGGTGGGCATTGTGCGATGCCGGCGCGCCGTGGGTGGCCCAGCGGGTGTGGGCGATGCCGGTGAAGCCATCCAGATGCGCTTCCTTGACCTGCGCTTCCAGTTCAGCGACACGCGACGTCGAGCGCGAGCGGGTCAGGCGGCCGTCGAGGTGGACAGCCACGCCACAGGAGTCATAGCCCCGGTACTCGAGGCGCTTGAGGCCCTCGATCAGGACAGGGGTAATGTTGCGTTTTGCGACTGCTCCGACGATACCGCACATGGCTAACCTCACTTCAAAGATATTCAATGAGTATTATCGTAGAGCAATTACGGTGAAATAAGCGTACAGTGTGCGGTTATATTTGTCATATTATTTCACCACTACGACGCTGTGAAATCTTGTTTCATATACTCGCACTAAATACTCTTAAATTTCATGCCTATCAATGCTCTCCCTGTCCTTGACGACATCGATCGTCGCATTCTGACCATTCTGCAGACTGACGCATCGCAGACGAACGCACAGCTGGCGGCGCAAGTGCATGTGTCGCCACCAACGTGCCTGCGCCGTGTGAAGACCATGACGGATAGCGGCATCATCCAGCGCCAGGTAGCCATTGTTGCGCCCGACAAGGTGGGATCAAGCTTGAGCGCTATCGTCGAGATCACACTTGACGTGCAGGCCGCCGAGCGCATGGCCGAATTCGAGAAATTGGCGGACACGGAAGCTGCGGTGCTGCAGTGCTACCGCGTGTCGCCCGGCCCGGATTTCGTGCTGATCGTGCAAGTGGCCGACATGCCGGCCTACCACGAGCTGGCGCACCGGCTGTTCACCGCGCACGCCAATGTGCGTAACGTGAAGACCTATTTTGCCACCCACCGCAGCAAGTTCGAGACGCGTATCGCCGTGTAATCAGGCATAAAAGTCGCACGAATACCTGTGGATAACAATGTGGATGACCACAGGGAAGAACATGGGATAAGCTGGGTATTACCCTGTGTTTATCTTGTTCATTTCCTGTGATTAGCCTGTGCGCACTCAGTGGATTACTTCTTGATTTTCACTGGACGCTTCCAGCTGTCGATGGTGACTTGCTTCGATCGCGAGATGGTCAGCTTGCCGGCTGGCGCATCCTTGGTCAGCGTCGTGCCGGCCGCCAGCGTCGCGCCCTTGCCAACCGTGACCGGCGCGATCAGCTGGGTGTCGCTGCCAACGAACACATCGTCTTCGATCACGGTGCGGAACTTGTTCGCGCCGTCGTAGTTGCAGGTAATGACGCCGGCGCCGATGTTGACGCGCGAACCGATTGTGGCGTCGCCCACGTACGCCAGGTGATTGGCCTTGCTGTGCGCGGCGACCGTGCTGTTCTTGACCTCGACAAAGTTACCGATGTGGACATCTTCGCCGAGCGTGGTGCCCGGCCGCAAGCGCGCGTACGGGCCGATCTGCGAGGCGGCGCCGATCGTGGCGTCGTCGATATGGGAGAACGGCTTGATATTGGCGCCCGCGCCCACGGTGGCGTCGACCAGCACGCAGTGCGCGCCGATGCGCACGCCGTCGGCCAGCTCGACGCGGCCTTCGAATACGCAACCCACATCGATCGTGACATCGCGGCCGCAAATGAGTTCACCGCGCACATCGATGCGGGCCGGATCCATCAAGGTCACGCCGCGTTCCAGCAATGCGTGGGCAATGTTCAGCTGGTGACGGCGCTCGAGCTCGGCCAACTGCACCTTGCTGTTCACGCCCGCCACTTCCCATTCGCCGGACGGCTGGCTCGAGACGACCGGCACACCGTCGGCCACGGCCTGGGCGACGATGTCGGTAAGGTAATACTCGCCCTGGGCATTGTTGTTGGACAGCGCCGCCAGCCACTTCTTGAGATGGCGGGTTGGAATCGCCATGATGCCGCTGTTGATTTCCTTGATGGCGCGTTCGGCCTCGGTCGCGTCTTTCTCTTCGACGATACGCACGATCTTGCCGTCTTCACGCACGATGCGGCCCAGCCCGAATGGATTGGCCTGCTCGACGGTGAGAATGCCCAGCTTGTCGCTACCAGCAGCCTCGACCAGGCGGCGCAGCGTGGCGACGGTGGTCAGCGGCACGTCGCCGTAGAGCACGATCGTTGGCTGGTCGTCATCCAGTTGCGGCACGGCTTGCATGACGGCGTGACCGGTGCCCTGCTGCGGTTCCTGCAGCGCGGTATCGATCGTGCTGCCGGTGGATTCTGCCACTGTTGCGACCATCTCTGGCACCGCTGCGCCTCCATGTCCATAAATCACGCATAATTTCTGCGGATTCAAGCCACGCGCGGTATCGATGACGTGGCGCAAAAGGGGCTTACCAGCCAGTGGATGCAGTACTTTCGGCAAGGCAGACTGCATGCGTTTGCCCATACCGGCGGCGAGGATCACAACGTTCATAAGCCGTTCTCAAAAAGTTGAATATATGAAAAATTTTAGCATGCGCGATGGCGCGTTCCGACGCGTGTTTGCGCTTCTGCTGCTTGCCATGACGGTCATGGCCGCCGGTTGCAGCTCGATTCGCTTCTCGTACAACCAGGGTGACACTTTACTGTACTGGTGGATGAATTCGTATGTCGACTTCGAAGGTCAACAAGCGGATGTGGCCAAGCGCGATATCAAAGCCGTGTTCCAGTGGCACCGCAAGACGGAGTTGCGTGACTATGCTGCATTGCTGGGCACGTTCAAGCGCCAGCTGGCTGGCAACCCGACCCAGGCCGACCTGCTCGGCGACTACCGCGAAATCCGCGTGCGCGCCGATCGCCTGGGCCAGCGCGCCGTGCCGGAACTGACGACGCTGGCCATGTCGATCACGCCCGAGCAGATCACCCACATGGAGCGCAAGTTCAAGGACAAGAACGACGAATACCGTCGCAAGTTCATGGATGGCAGTGTCGACAAGCGCCAGCGTGCCCGTTTCAAGAAGTCGATGGAACAGATGGAACTCTGGTTCGGCAACTTCAGCAGCGAACAGGAGGCGACCCTGCGCCGCGCGTCCGATCTGCGTCCGCTGGACAACAACCTGTGGCTGGAAGAGCGCCAGTACCGCCAGCGCCGCGTGCTGGCCGTGCTGCAAGAGATCCAGCAAAAGAAACTCAACCGCGAACAGACGTCGGCGCGTGTCGCAGGCTTGATGCGGGAATTGTCTGCCCGCATGGACTCGCCGGAACGCAAGGGTTTCTATGACGCCAGCATCGATCACACCACCAAGTTCATCATGACAGCGATCCGGATCGCCACGCCGCAGCAGAAAGCCCATGCGCAGGAGCGTATCCAGGGCTGGATTGGCGACCTTGAGGCGCTGGCTGCAGGTAAATAAGTAAGCCAATAAGTCACTGAAGAAGTACGCAAAGGGCGGCGCACAATCGCATGTAAACCCCATGCTATAGTGCCGCCCATGCACAGAAAGTCCATCAACTCCAAGCCTGCCGGCCCCAAGCCGCACGGCGCGCCGCGCATGGCGCAGCACCAGGTCCGCATCATCGGCGGCGCCTTCAAACGAACCCTGCTCCCCGTCGTCGACGCCCTTGGCCTGCGACCCACGCCGGACCGCGTGCGCGAGACCGTCTTCAACTGGATCAATCACCAGCTCGCCAATGACTGGGATGCTGCTACCGTGCTCGACCTGTACGCCGGTTCCGGGGCATTGGGCTTCGAAGCGGCCAGCCGCGGCGCGGCGTCGGTGCTGATGGTCGACAACCATAGCCCGGCGGTACGCCAGCTGGAAGCAAACCGCGACAAGCTCAAGGCGGCCAACGTCACCATCCTGCGTGCCGATGCCCTGACGCTCGTGCGCGACCTGGCCACCCGTGGCCAGCGCTTCGACGTGATCTTTCTCGATCCGCCCTACCAGCAAGACTTGCTGGCCAAGACGTTGCCGTTGTGCGCAGCGCTGCTGAAAGAGGGCGGGATGGTGTATGCGGAAGCCGAGGCGCCCCTGCTGGCCGGAGGTGATGCAGTGCCCGAGTGGCTGGCAGGCTGGGAAGCCGTACGTGCGGACAAGGCCGGCATGGTCTACTATCATCTGCTCAAGCTGCAAGAAAAACAGGCATGAGTTGTTGAAAGGCTGTGAAAACTGCACAGCCATTGGGCAAACCCCGCCCCAGCGTGGGGCGAATGCCGGGTATTTAAGGCATAATGCGCGTTCTATCACGGTGTATTTTTCACAGGAGCCGCAATGGTTGTAGCTGTCTATCCAGGTACTTTCGATCCGCTCACCCGCGGCCACGAGGATTTGGTACGCCGCGCATCCGGCCTGTTCGACCGTCTGGTGGTCGGCGTTGCCGATAGCCGGAACAAGCGTCCTTTCTTCACGCTTGAAGAGCGCCTCGAGATCGCCAATGAAGTGCTGGGCCATTATCCGAACGTGCAGGTCGAAAGTTTCTCGGGCCTGCTCAAGGACTTCGTGCGCAAGCACGACGCCCGTGTGATCGTGCGCGGCCTGCGCGCGGTATCCGATTTCGAATACGAGTTCCAGATGGCGGGCATGAACCGCTACCTGCTGCCGGATGTCGAAACCCTGTTCCTGACCCCGTCCGACCAGTACCAGTTCATTTCGGGCACCATCGTGCGCGAGATCGCCATGCTGGGCGGCGACGTGTCCAAATTCGTTTTCCCATCGGTCGACCGCTGGCTGCAAAACAAGATCGCCAGCCTGCCCCCAGCACCGGTCGCCTGATTTACCTGGAAGTACCATGGCCCTTCTGATTACCGACGACTGCATCAACTGCGACGTCTGCGAACCCGAATGCCCCAACGATGCCATTTCGATGGGCGACGAGTATTACCAGATCAATCCGAACAAGTGTACCGAGTGTGTCGGTCACTTTGAAGAACCGCAGTGCCAACTCCTGTGCCCGGTCGCGTGCATCCCGCTCGACCCGGCCTGGCGCGAATCGCGCGAAGAACTTCTCATCAAGTACGAACGTCTGACGGCCGACAAAGCCGCCGCCTGACCGTCTCCCTGGCCGACGCCCCCTGTCGGCTCGCTTCCTCCCTGACATCGCTACACCGCCAGCTGGCTTTATCCGCTGGCGGCGTTCGCTCGCGTAATCAATTCGCGTCGCATCTCGTTTGCTCCTCCAACGTTCCACATGGTTAGCTTTCTTGATACTTTCAGTAGCAAGTTTTCCTTCGTCTTTTTTGTTACTTATAGTTTTATTATAAATTATATAGAATGTGAACTTCGTGGAACATATCATAAACAGCGTATTAATTTGCTTTTCATCGTTTAACTTTACTCATTTACGCTCATATTAATTCTCAATCTTGAACATGCAAAATTTTAGCTAACATCCTGCAAATTACCGCTTAAAGATGATTTTATTGGTGCAAATCAGTCTAAAATTCATTTTTTTGCATCTAGGAATTTCGAGATAATGTAATTCTATGTGAACTTTGTCACATTCTGACGGCGAGAAAAGTTGGGTAACACCAGGTCACCGTTGAAAACATGAGAGTTGGGCGTGCCTTGCCGGAATACAAAGCGACAGGCGAAAAAAAACGCGGCTACCGTGTCCGGTGCCGCGTTTCAGCGAAGGAGAAAAGCAGGTCAGCGATCGATTGTGATCAAGCTGACTTCGACGGCAGGGCCGATTTGCTCGGGCGGGGCCGTACCGTGAGGTACAGCGCGCGGCCAATACCAACCAGCAGGGGACGAAAGAACAGGGCGATTCCGCCGAACAGGGCAAGATAGATGGTCATGCTGAACAACAGGGTGTAGGGCACCGCGCTGGCGGTTTGAACTAGGGTGGCGGTGGAAAACATGATGTACTCGTTCTGTAATTGTGGATAACTCTAGTGCATCGCAACATATAAATCTAATTCCCATCGCTGATGGCACTTATACTGTTTGTGAATGAGTTGAGGTACACTTGTATTCACGACAGTTTTATCCTGAATTCCATGAGCTTTCTGACGCTTGACCTGAATTTGCTGCGCGTGTTCGATGCCGTCATGACCGAGCAAAACCTGACGCGCGCTGCCGGCCACCTGGCCATGACCCAGCCCGCTGTCTCGAATGCCATCAAGCGATTGCGTGAAAGCCTGGGCGACGAACTCCTGATCCGCACCGCTTACGGCGTCAAGCCGACGCCGCGCGCCGAAGCGCTGTGGCCGGCCGTGCGCCAAGCGCTGGCGGCCCTTGAAGCGGCCGTGATGCCGGAAACGTTCGATGTCTCCAAGGCGCAGGCAACGTTCCGGATGGCGATGGCCGACGCGACTGCTGCCCTGTGGCTGCCGTCGCTGATGCGCTCGATCGAAGGCGAAGCGCCAGGTGTGAACATCCGCATGGTGCCGCTGACCACGCGCGAACCGCGGCCGATGCTGCTGCGCGGCGATATCGACCTGGCGGTGGGCTTCTTCCCGGGGGTGGCGGCGCAGTTGTCGTACGAAACCGGCTCACCGATTCGCCACGAGCGCCTGTATTCAGGCGTGTACGTGTGCGTGATGCGCAAGGATCACCCGCTGGCCAAGGAAAAGCTCGATCTCGACACGTATTGCAAGGCAAACCACTTGCTGGTGAGCTTCTCGGGCCGCGCTCACGGCCTGGTGGACGAGGCACTGGGCCAGATGGGCCGCGAACGGCGCATCCTGCTGACGGTGAACCAGTTCTTCACGGCTGGCCGTGTGGTGGCCAACTCGGACCTGATCACGGTGCTGCCGAAGCACTTGCTGGTCTCGACCGGCATGGCCGATGTCCTGATCTGGAAAGAACTACCACTCCAGCTGCCGGCCGTCCACCTGGACATGCTGTGGCACGAGCGCGATGGCCGCAGCCCGGCGCACCGCTGGCTGCGCAAGAACCTCGAAGGCATGGCCGAAAGCGCTTCTAAAGGCGGCGTGCGCAAGGTCGTCTGATACGTTGTCGCCAAGGATGGCGCAGCCGCGTCATCCCTTCTCTCCTGTACGCCGACCTCCTTGCTTGGTGGCTCTGCCTACCATGCAATTCCCCAATCCATTTTGCGCGAGATCCGTCACCGGGTTTGCGCTAGCGCATCCTGAATGATTCGTCACGTTCCAGAATGGGCATGCGCCGTGCATACCGCATACGCACATACAGGGAGACAGGGAGATGACAATGCGCCATTTATCGACGGGCCAATACGGGGTGGTTGCGATTACTCTGCTGCTCATGCTTGCGCTATCCGGCGGTGCCAATGGCGCTGCAGAGGATGACGCCACTGAGCCCGAGCGCAGTAGTGGTGACATCTACAGCATTGTCAATCTCGCCGCACCAACGACCTACAACGGCTTTGTCAATGCACATGGTCAGGCTGCATTCGAGTACCCGGGGCCGGACGATCGCACCCAGGTGGCGTTCTTCAATGGCGACCGCATTGTCGATATCAGTCCTCCAGGCAATGACCGTACGTTTGTCGGCGGTCTGAACGAACAAGGCGAGGTGATTTTCAACGCACGCTTCCTTGACGCGCAAAGTCCCGGCGGCCTGCGTTACCAGCCGCTGCGCTGGTCGGCCGCGCGGGGCCGGGTCGTGCTGCCGTCGCTCAATGTGAGCGAATACGCCTCCCTGGACGCCATCAACAACCATGGCCAGATTGCGGGCCTGTCTGCCACGTCCAGCGAGAACAGCAGCGTGCGTGCAGTGCGCTGGACGTCGGCAAATCGCCTGTCATCACTGCCCGGCGTCACGGGCTTCGTTCCAGGCGCTGCCTACGGCATCAACGATCTCGATGCCGTCATCGGCTCGGGCAGCGCTGTCAATGGCAACACGACCACGCTGGTCTGGAATGCTGACGGCCGTCCCACGAATCTGGGAACATTCGGCGCGCGCAGTGCGTTTGGTATCCGCATCAATAATCAGGGCGACGTTCTCGGTTGGCGCATCGTCGACGCTGCAACTCGCGGGTTCTTCCTGTCAAGTCCCGGAAAGCCCGCAGTCAGCATCAATGCCGCCTATCCCACGACACTCAATGAAGCGGGCGAGGTCATCGGCGCAGTGCGGGGCCCGACCACGAGCGAGTTTCGCGCCTTCCGGTACTCGCGTGCGCGCGGTTTTCTCAACCTGCACCCGGCGGGCATGTTCACGTCCGAGGCCAACGCACTGAATGATGATGGCGTGAGCGTGGGCCTGGTCCGCTCCGGCATGCTCGACGAAGGCCGCGCCTATCGCTGGTCGCGCACGGGCGTGGCAACCGATCTCAATCTGCGCCTGCAGAACTCGCCAACAGGGTTGGTGCTCACCGAAGGGCTTGGTATTGCAGCCAACGGCGACATCCTGGCCCAATCCAACGCCGGCCTGGTGTTTCTGTGTCGTGGTGGCAGCGGTACCGATGCGCCGGTGCTGGGTCCGCTACAAATCCCGGCGCTGCGAGCGAACGAGCTTGCCAGGCTCACGCTGTCATTTCGCGACCGCAATGCAAGCGATACCCACACTGCCACCATCGACTGGGGCGATGGCAGCGGGCCGCTGCCGGCGGTCGTGCGCGAGCGTAATGGCACCGGCACAGTGCTGGCTGAACACAAATTTGGCGTTGCAGGGGATTACCGCGCGACCGTGATCGTCACCGATTCGGCGCGCAGGCGTACGACGATGTCTGCGTCCGTCCGGGTCGGCTTCACCGACGGCGCGCAACTGGTCGGCGAAGGGATGCTCCAGTCGGCCGCGGCCCCTGGTAGCGGTGTCTATTCGCCTGCTGCCAGAACAGCCTTCCGGCTGGCAGCGCCACTCGCGCTCAAGACAGCTGCTGGCACGCCGTTCGTGTTTCGTCTGCTGGGCAGCACGTCATTCAAAGGTGAGACGCTGGATCGGATCACGCTCGACGGCAACCGGGTCAGGCTGGAAGGCATGGGGCAACTGGCCAATCGCCCGGGCTACCGCTTCGTGATCGATGCGGTGGCGGGGGAGGGCGATGCGCTGGCCAGCGCCAGCAGGATGGCGGTGCGCATCGAAGAAGCGAATAGCGTGGGCGCGATGCGCAAAGTCATGTTTGAAGCAGGGCGCGACGCCGCTACGCCGCAGGATCTCACTCAGGCAGCCAGTCAGGCCGCGCAAGCGCCACCTGCCGCCCTTCTTTACCGCGGCGCACTACGCCTGACCGGCCAGACCAGCAAGACCGGCCAGGCTGAGCAACCATAACTCAGCGAATCGGCAGCTTGGTGGAGTTTTTCACTTCTTCCATCACCGCATAGGTGTGCGTCTCGCGCACACCTTTCTGCAGCAGCGTCTTGCCCAGAAATTCGCGGTAAGCTGCCATGTCTTTCACACGCGCCTTGACCAGGTAGTCGAAGCCGCCCGCCACCATATGGCATTCGAGCACTTCGGGAATCATCTGCACGCTCTGCTTGAAGGCATCGAACACTTCAGGCGTGGTGCGGTCGAGCACGACTTCGATGAAGACCAGCAGCGACACGTCCAGCAACTGCGGGTTGAGCTGGGCGGTGTAGCCCATGATGTAACCTGATTCGTGCAGCTTGCGCACACGTTCAAGGCAGGCAGCCGGCGACAAGTTGACGCGCGCCGCCAGTTCGACGTTGCTGATGCGGCCGTCATTCTGCAATTCGGCCAGAATCTTTTTGCTAATCTTGTCCAGCATGCTACATCTCCTTGTAAATTTTATTTGGTCAGATTGTCGCATCAAAAACTATCTATTGCCAGTATCGGTTAAATCCAGAATAAATCCAGAAGAAATCCTTCTACAATCGAATCATTTCCACCAAGTTCCAATCTGCGCCGGCTGTTGCTTACAGCACGGCGCTTTTGCTGTGCGGTGGCCCTCGTTGTGTATTTTTCTTTTGACTAGATAGCCATGCAGATTGCTGCTCACCCGGCCTCCACCTTCGTTCCGTTCGACGCCCTTCACGCTGAAATCAAGCGCGACCAGACTCCCCTGCGCGCCGCCATCACGGCCGCTTACCGCCGCGATGAAACTGAGGCGGTACAGTGGCTGCTGGCCCAGGGTTCCGGCGCCAGCCACGATGCCCAGGCCCTGGCGCACCGCCTGGTCGCCGCCGTGCGTGAAAAACGCACCCGCTCGTCGGGCGTGGACGCCCTGATGCATGAATTCTCGCTGTCATCCGAAGAAGGTGTGGCATTGATGTGCCTGGCCGAAGCACTGCTGCGCATTCCGGACAGCGAAACGGCCGACCGCCTCATCGCCGACAAGATCAGCAAGGGCGACTGGCGCAAGCACCTGGGCGAATCCCCGTCGCTGTTCGTCAACGCAGCCACCTGGGGCCTGCTCATCACCGGCAAGCTGGTGTCGACCAATAGCGAGCAAGGCCTGGGCTCGGCGCTCACGCGCATGATCGCCAAGGGCGGCGAACCGCTGATCCGCAAGGGCGTCGACATGGCGATGCGCATGCTGGGTAACCAGTTCGTCACCGGCCAGACCATCGACGAGGCACTGAAAAACAGCCGCGAGAACGAAACGCGCGGCTACCGCTATTCGTACGACATGCTGGGTGAAGCGGCGCTGACCGAACTCGATGCGCAACATTACTACGCGTCGTACGAGCAGGCAATCCATGCGATCGGCAAGGCCTCGAATGGCCGCGGCATCAAGGACGGGCCAGGCATCTCGATCAAGCTCTCGGCGCTGCACCCACGCTACAGCCGCGCGCAGTCGGCGCGCGTGATGGACGAACTGCTACCGCGCGTGCGCAGCCTCGTGCTGCTGGCCAAGCGCTACGACATCGGCATCAATATCGACGCCGAAGAAGCGGATCGCCTCGAGATCTCGCTCGACATGCTCGAGGTGCTGGCGTTCGACCCCGAGCTGGCCGGCTTCGAAGGTATCGGCCTGGTCGTGCAGGCTTACCAGAAGCGCTGCCCGTACGTGATCGATTATGTGATCGACCTGGCCAAACGGAGCGGCCGCAAGTTCATGGTGCGGCTGGTCAAGGGCGCTTATTGGGACGCCGAAATCAAGCGCGCCCAGGTGGACGGCATGCCCGGCTATCCGGTCTATACGCGCAAGGTGCACACCGATGTGTCTTACCTGATCTGCGCGCGCAAGCTGCTCGGCGCGTCCGACATTCTGTACCCGCAGTTCGCCACCCACAATGCGCATACGCTGTCCGTTATCTACACGTGGGCGCGCCTGGGCAACATCAGCAACTACGAATTCCAGTGCCTGCACGGCATGGGGGAGACGCTGTACGACCAGGTCGTGGGCAGCAAGAATCTCGACAAGCCGTGCCGTATTTACGCGCCGGTCGGTTCCCACGAAACGCTGCTGGCCTATCTGGTGCGCCGCCTGCTGGAAAACGGCGCCAACTCGTCGTTCGTGAACCAGATCGTCGACGAAAGCGTTGCCATCAACACCCTGATCACCGATCCGTTCGAAGTCGCTCGCGCCAGTGGCGGCAAGTCGCATCCGGCAATCGCGCTGCCGGTGGACATGTTCGGTACGGAGCGCAAGAACTCCACCGGCATGGACCTGGTCAACGAAGACATCCTGGGCGTGCTTGCAAGTGGCCTGTCGCAACAGCGCCGGCACGTCGCTGCGCCCCTGACCGCAGCAAAGGTCGACGCCGGCCCGCTCGCCAATGTGGTCAACCCGGCCCAGTCGGCCGATATCGTCGGCCTGGTGCAGGAAGCCTCGCGCGCCGACGTCGACGCCGCGCTGGCCGCGGCCAGTGCCTTTGCCGGCGAGTGGGCCGCCACCAGCACGACCGAGCGCGCCGCGATCCTGGAGCGCACCGCCGACCTGTTCGAGCACCATGGCGTCGAGCTGATGGCCCTGGCCGTGCGCGAAGCGGGCAAATCGCTGCCGAATGCGATTGCCGAACTGCGCGAAGCGGTCGACTTCCTGCGCTATTACGCGGTACAGATCCGCGCTGTAACTGGAGTCCAGGCAAACGTCCAGGCACTGGGCCCGGTCAGCTGCATCAGCCCATGGAACTTCCCGCTGGCGATCTTCACGGGGCAGGTCGCGGCCGCACTGGCTGCTGGCAACGTGGTGCTGGCCAAGCCGGCCGAACAAACGCCGCTGATCGCGCACCGTGCGGTGGAGCTGTTCCTCGAGGCCGGCACGCCGCGTGCTGCGCTGCAACTGCTGCCGGGCCGCGGCGAAGTCGTCGGCGCCGCGCTGACGGCCGACAGCCGCATCAAGGGTGTGATCTTCACCGGCTCGACCGAAGTCGCGCAGCTGATCAACCGCACATTGGCCAAACGCGCCGAACAGGAAGGCATCGACATTCCGCTGGTGGCCGAAACGGGTGGCCAGAACGCGCTGATCGTCGATTCGTCGGCGCTGCCCGAACAGGTGGTGGGCGACGTGTTGAGTTCGGCCTTCGATTCGGCTGGCCAGCGCTGCTCGGCGCTGCGCGTGCTGTTCCTGCAGGAAGACATCGCCGACAAGACCATCAAGATGCTCAAGGGCGCGATGCTGGAACTGCGCGTGGGCAGTCCGGATCGCCTGGCCACCGATATCGGTCCGGTCATCGATGCAGAAGCGCAGCGCAACCTGCTGGCGCACATCGAACGCACGAAGGCCACCGCGCGCAGCCACTTTGCGCTCGAGCTGCCAAGCGCCATCACCAGCTGTGGCACGTTCGTGCCGCCGACGGTGCTCGAGATCGCGTCGCTGTCGGAACTCAAGCAAGAGGTGTTTGGCCCGGTCCTGCACATCGTGCGCTACCGCCGCGCCGATCTGCCAAAGGTGATCGCGTCGATCAATGCCACGGGCTTTGGCCTGACGCTGGGCGTGCACTCGCGCATCGATGAAACGATCGACTACATCGTCAACCATGCACACGTCGGCAATATCTACGTGAACCGCAATATCGTTGGCGCGGTCGTCGGCGTGCAGCCGTTCGGTGGCGAAGGCAAATCCGGTACTGGTCCGAAAGCCGGTGGGCCGTTGTACATCAAGCGTCTGCAGCGCGGCGCGGCGCCATTGATGGACCATGTCCGTCAGGCTGACGTTGCGCTGGAAGCGCTGATCGGCTGGCTGCGCACGAACGGCCAGCAACCCGTGGTGGCACTGGCCGAAGGCTATGCGCGCACGTCGTTGAATGGCGTGGCGATCGACTTGCCGGGGCCGACCGGCGAGCGCAATCGCCTGTCGTTCACGCCGCGCGGCGTCGTGCTGTGCGCATCGGGTACGCCGGCAGGTCTGCTCAATCAAGTGGCAGCTGCGCTGGCCACCGGCAACCGCGCACTGGTGCTGACCATGTCGCCGGAGGCAATCCCGGCCAACCTGCCGCAGTCGGTCAAGGAGCGCGTGCGCTTCATTGGCAAGGACGAAGTCGATGCGGGCGAATTTGCGATCGCCCTGGTCGAATCGGGGCTGGCCGGTTCGCTGCGCACGCAGCTGGCGGCGCGCAGCGGCGCCATTGTCGGGGTGGTCGATACCGAACCACTGGCCGCGGTCGATCTGTGGCGGCTGGTAGCCGAACGCGCCGTCTGCGTCAATACGACGGCGGCTGGGGGTAACGCCAGCCTGATGACGCTGGGCCTGTAATTCACACCACATCGGCGACTTCGGTCGCCGATGTGCTTTCTAACCCAATTTCACGTCAGGAGCAGTAACAGCAGTTGCAGGAACCACACCAACAACAAGGAGACTCACCATGCTTGTAGGCGTTCCAACCGAAATCAAGAACAACGAATACCGCGTCGGCCTCACGCCTGCGTCGGTGCATGAACTGGTGGTACAAGGCCACCAGGTGCTCGTCCAGCAGGGCGCCGGCAGCGCGATCGGCTTGCCCGATGCGCAGTACGTCGCGGCCGGCGCCAGCATCGTGGGCAACGCGCAAGAGGTGTTTGCGCAGGCCGCCATGATCGTCAAGGTCAAAGAGCCCCAGGCGGCTGAATGTGCGATGCTGCGCGAAGACCAGATCCTCTTCACATACCTGCACCTGGCACCCGATCCCGATCAAACGGCAGCGCTGGTGCGGTCAAGAGCCATCTGCATCGCCTATGAAACCGTCACCGGGCCTGGCGGCGGCTTGCCGCTGCTCGCGCCGATGAGCGAAGTGGCAGGGCGCATGTCGATCCAGGCGGGCGCTGCGCACCTGGAGAAATCCAGGGGCGGCATGGGCCTGCTGCTGGGCGGTGTACCGGGCGTGGCCGCGGGCCACGTCGTCATCATCGGCGCCGGCGTGGTGGGCGCCAATGCCCTGCAGATGGCCGTCGGCACGGGCGCGCGGGTGACGGTGCTCGACAAGAACCTCGATCGCCTGCGCCAGCTCGATCTGGTCTATGGCAACCGTATCGCCACGCTGCATTCCAACGCGCAGGCGCTCGAAGAAGCCGTGCTGTCGGCGGATCTGGTCATCGGCGGGGTGCTGGTGCCGGGCGCCGCAGCGCCGAAACTCGTCACGCGCAGCATGGTGTCACGCATGAAGCAGGGCGCGGTCATCGTCGATGTGGCGATCGACCAGGGCGGCTGCTTCGAAACGTCCCACGCTACCACCCACGCCGATCCAACCTTCGTCGTCGACGGTGTCGTGCATTACTGCGTTGCGAACATGCCTGGTGCAGTGGCGCGCACATCCACTTTTGCGCTGAACAACGCCACGATCGGCCACGTGCTGGCGCTGGCCGGCAAGGGGTGGCGGCGCGCGTTGGGGGATGATCCCCATCTGCGTCATGGCCTGAATGTTTGTCAGGGCAAGGTCACGTTCGAAGCCGTGGCGCAAGCACTTGGCTACGACTACATGCCGGCCGAGTCGCTGCTGGACTAGAGCGGCGCTGCTGCCAGATCCCGGCACAGGCGCCGGGTGATGTGGAATGCGTACTGCGCGGCCACTGTCTTCACGAAGCCCATGAAGTCGTGCGCCGCGTGTTCGTTGGCGTTGTCCGAAATCGCGCGGATGACGGCAAACGGCACATTCAGTTCGTGACACACCTGCGCCACTGCAGCGCCTTCCATCTCCACCGCAACCAGGCCTGGCAGCGCGGCATTCATCGCATCGATCTTCACGGCTTCATGCACGAACAGGTCACCGCTGGCAATCAGGCCACGGTGTACGCGCGGCTGCGTCAAGCCGAATTGTTCACGGTCAGCCTGAGCGATTGCATGCGTCAGGTCTTCGTCCAGGAATGCATGCGCGGCACTCGACACCTGCAGCGATAGCCGGGCGTCCGGCTGAAAATGCGTTTGCCCCGTCAATGGCACCTCGAAACGGGGGAACAGGGGACTGGCATCCATGTCGTGCTGGACCAGCGATTCAGCCACCACGATGTCGCCAACCCGGATCGACGCATCCCCGGCGCCAGCCACGCCCGTGAACAGGATGTGGGTAACTCCGAACTTCTCCACAAGCGTTGTCGCCGTCATGGCAGCAGCAACCTTGCCAATTCGCGACAGAACGCACACGGCGTCGATTTCCCACAGCTGTCCGAGAAAGTACTCACGCTTGCCGTGGATGAGCGTGGAGGGCCCTTGCAAGGCTTCCACGAGCCCTGCCTGTTCTTCGTGCAACGCGCTGATGATGCCTAAACGCATTTTTTTTGCCGGGCCGTTGTGCATAAGCGCCGGATTGTACACAGCATTGTCAGCCATTGGAGACAAATTTACTGGCCTGGTTTTTCGTTCTGCAAAACGCTTTTTTTTGACTGCGCTGCTGTTTGCTTATTTAATTAAGTGAGTTGTATACAAAATAGTAGTAGTAAGTAAACGCACGATTTTCTGTGGATAAGGTTCGTTTACTCAACAGAATCAGCGCGTTAAGTCCTGTTTTTTACGCGGGACAACACGTGCGCGAGTCACGCACGGATCGTGGACAACAATTTGGCCGTTGCCAAAAGTCGGGGTTCTGCACAGTTGGTGCTGTGGATATGCAGGCGCTTGTCCACAGGACGCTTGCGCTTGGAAGCTGGTTGTCAGTGATCAATGCTGGTTGGCAATCTCGGATTGCTGGCGGTTTTTTTGCGCCTGCGTTCTTTTTTTTGAAAAACGCTTTTAGAACGACGCTTGGTCGTGCTGCTGGTCAAAAGTGTTCAGTGCGCGAGTTATCCAGTTTGTTTACTTAAAAGCTTGTATACAAAATAGTAGTAATAGTAAACGTGGCCGATTGTGTGGATAAGCCTGGATTTTTCCACAACTTCAACGGTTTAGGCGATTTGAAACTGGCTGGAGAACCGTGGTGCTGACGGTGCAGCGATGGTGGACAGATTTGCCGACGGTTGAAAAAAACGGGCTTTTGCACATTCCATCCTGTGGATATGCATTGGGTTCTCCACAGACCTGAAAGCGTGTTTGCAATGACCGCGTTGTTCCGATCTGCCACGGACAGAATTTTTTTTTTGAAACAGGCATCTCAGGTTTACAACCAATAACTGTATACAACATTGGTAGTAATAAGTAAGGGTGGCCACCTTCTGTGGACAACCCGGTTAACGAGAACAAAATCATCGACTTACCGCGCGCATAAGCCAGTGCACTAGTACCCCGGCTTCTTGGTGGCAAATCTGGACAAGATTTTTGCTTGTGTACAAAAGCGGAGTTCTGCACAAACCGTACCTGTGGATATCCATTTGCTTATCCACAGGTGGGGTCTGGACAGGCGTTTACGTTCTGGTAAGCTGTGTTTCATCGAGTCAGCGCCAAGGGGAGCCGCATGGAATTCGAGTCGCATTACGCCATGGTTAATGGCTTGAACATGCACTACGTGACAGCCGGTGAAGGCCCGCCGGTGATCCTGCTCCATGGTTTTCCCGACACGCATCAGATCTGGCGCCGTCAGATTCCCGAACTCGCTGCGGCGGGTCTGCGTGTGATTGCACCTGACCTGCGTGGCTACGGCAAGACCGATATGCCGCAAGACGTCGGCGCGTATGCCGTGTCTTTTTTGGCCGATGATGTATTGCGACTGATGGATGCGCTCGGTATTGACAAGGCTGCCGTGGTCGGTCATGACTGGGGCGCGTTGATCGGCTGGCACCTGGCCATGCATGCGCCGGAACGCATCGTACGATATGCCGCACTGTCGGTCGGCCATCCCAAGGCAATTTCTTCTTCAAGCCTCGGTCAGAAACTGCGGTTCTGGTACATGCTTGTTTTCAAAACGCCTGTCGTTGCGGAGGCATTGCTGAAAGCAGGGGACTGGGCTGCGTTGCGAAAAATGATCCGCAGTCGCGAACAGCAAGATATCTGGATCGCGGCGCTTGCACCCGAAGGTCGCCTGACGGCAGCACTGAATTATTATCGCGCCAATTTCAAGCCATCATCCGCGCGGGCTTGGCTGACGGTCAATGTGCCGGTGATGGGTGTCTGGAGCGAGCACGATCCAGCATTGGGCGAACAACAGATGCTCGATTCGCGCGAGCAATGTCGTGCAGGTTTTCGCTATGAACGTATCGATGGTGTTGGCCATTGGATGCAGCTCTCGGGCGCGGATCGCCTGAATGCATTGTTGCTCGACTTCATAAAGTCGCCTACCGCTTGACCGTCAGGTAAGTACGTACGGCATGTCGTAGAATTGCGGCTTCAGCACTCCTCCCGAATCCTTTCCATGATTGATGTTGTTTGGCTCGGCGGCGCCGCGTTCGCCGCCGGCCTGGTCGATGCCGTTGTCGGCGGCGGCGGCCTGGTCCAGCTTCCCGCGATGTTCTCCCTGTTGCCGAAAGAAGCGCCGGCAACCATCCTCGGTACCAACAAGCTTGCAGCAATCTTCGGCACCGGTTCTGCCGCCGTGGATTACGCGCGGCGCGTGCGGGTGGCGTGGAGTACGGCCGCGCCGGCAGCTGCTGCCGCATTTCTACTGTCGTTCGCTGGCGCCTGGACGGTAACCCGCGTGCCCGCTGATTTCGTCCGCGCCTTGTTGCCCATCATCCTCGTCGCGGTCGCGGCTTATACCTTCATGAAGAAAGACCTGGGATCCGTGCACGCACCGGTGCACAGCGGTCTGGCCGAGCGGTATTGGGCGATCGGGATTGGCGCGGCGATCGGATTCTACGATGGGTTCTTTGGTCCCGGCACCGGCAGTTTTTTGATCTTCCTGTTCGTACGCTTTTTCGGCTTTGATTTTCTGAGTGCTTCGGCTGCTGCGAAGATCGTCAACGTGGCGTGCAATTTCTCGGCGCTGATGTGGTTCGGTTACAGCGGCCATATTCTGTGGCAACTCGGACTGATAATGGCCGGCTGCCAAATCGTGGGTTCGCTGACTGGCACGCGTCTCGCAATGAAGTATGGCAGCGGGTTCGTGCGCAAGGTCTTCTTGTTTGTTGTCAGCGCCTTGATTGTCAAGACTGCCTACGATTCCTTCACAAAGTTGGGTTGGTAGTCGCCATTGTTCCACGTGAAACATCGAGAAGCCGGGTCAGCCCGGCTTTATCAATCGCGACGTTCCACGTGAAACAATCTTGATCTCCGACTTGTCCAACGTTCCACGTGAAACAAAATTCGTCGTTTTCTGGCGGTCGGAGAATCAGTCAGCACAAAAGAATCTATAATCGCGCATTAGTCTCCTCGCCTCACATCCCATCATGCTATTTCCAACTGAATTCGACGTCATCGTCGTCGGCGGCGGCCATGCCGGCACCGAAGCTGCACTCGCGTCTGCACGCACAGGTCAAAAGACCCTCCTGCTGACGCACAATATTGAAACGCTGGGCGCCATGTCCTGCAATCCGTCGATCGGCGGCATCGGCAAAGGACACCTGGTCAAGGAAGTCGATGCCCTCGGCGGCGCCATGGCCATTGCCACCGATGAGGCTGGCATCCAGTTCAGGATCCTGAATTCATCGAAGGGGCCCGCCGTGCGTGCTACCCGCGCGCAAGCCGACCGCGTCCTGTACAAGGCAGCGATTCGCTCGCGCCTGGAAAACCAGCCGAACCTGTGGCTGTTCCAGCAGGCAGTCGAAGACCTGATCGTTGAAGGCGACCGGGTCGTCGGCGCCGTCACCCAAGTGGGTCTGAGCTTCCGCGCACACGCAGTGGTACTCACGGCCGGTACTTTCCTGGACGGGAAAATCCACGTCGGCCTGCAGAATTATGCCGGTGGCCGCGCGGGCGATCCACCGGCGACGTCATTGTCGGCACGCCTGAAGGAACTCAAGCTGCCGCAAGGCCGCCTGAAAACCGGCACGCCGCCGCGCATCGATGGCCGCAGTATTGACTTCTCGCTGCTGACCGAGCAGCCCGGTGACCTCGATCCCGTGCCGGTGTTCTCGTACATGGGCAACGTGGCGATGCATCCGAAGCAGGTGCCATGCTGGGTCACGCACACCAACGAGCGCACGCACGACATCATCCGCGCCGGACTGGACCGCAGCCCGATGTATACCGGCGTGATCGAAGGTGTCGGTCCGCGCTATTGCCCGTCGATCGAAGACAAGATCCACCGCTTCGCCAGCAAGGAATCACACCAGATCTTCCTCGAGCCGGAAGGCTTGACGACCAACGAGTTCTATCCGAACGGGATCTCGACCAGCCTGCCATTCGACGTGCAACTGGCCCTGGTGCGCTCGATGCGCGGCATGGAAAACGCGTTCATCCTGCGGCCCGGCTATGCGATCGAATACGATTACTTCGATCCACGCGGCTTGAAAGCGTCGCTGGAAACCAAGTCGATCAAGGGTCTGTTCTTCGCCGGCCAGATCAACGGCACCACCGGCTACGAAGAAGCGGCGGCCCAGGGTTTGCTGGCCGGCCTGAACGCCGCGCTGCAAACGCAGGGCAAGGACGCCTGGACGCCGGGTCGCTCGGAAGCTTACCTCGGCGTGCTGGTCGACGATCTGACGACGCAAGGTGTGGCCGAGCCGTACCGCATGTTCACCAGCCGCGCCGAATATCGCCTGTCGCTGCGTGAAGACAATGCCGACATGCGCCTGACCGAAATCGGTCGTAGCTTGGGTTTGGTTGACGACGCACGCTGGGCGGCATTCGAGACCAAGCGCGAATCCGTCGCACGTGAACTGGAACGACTGCGCTCGGTGTGGGTCAACCCGCGCATCCTGGCCGCGGCAGAGTCGGAACGCATCGTCGGCCAGCCGCTCGAGCGCGAATACAATCTGGCCGATCTGCTGCGCAGACCGGGCGTGAACTACGACACCTTGATGACGATGAGTGGTCTCGAAGGGCAGAGCCTGGCCGGTCCGGGCGTTGAGGATCCCGCTGTCAAAGAGCAGGTCGAGATTCAACTTAAATACTCCGGCTACATCGATCGCCAGGCGCGTGAAGTCGAGCGTCACGATCACTACGAAAACATGAAGCTGCCCGAGAACCTGAACTACCTGGACATCGAAGCGCTGTCGTTCGAAGTGCGTCAGAAGCTCGACAAGCAGCGGCCCGAAACCCTGGGCCAGGCCTCGCGCATTTCGGGCGTGACTCCGGCCGCGATTTCGCTGTTGCTGGTGACGCTGAAAAAACGAGGCGCTAAAGGTTTCACTACGACTGCAGCGGAGGTGGTCGAATGAAATACAACTTCGACCACGATGCGCTGGCGGCCGTACTGGACCAGGGCATCAAGGACATGACACTGGCCATCACGCCCGAACAGCAGACCAAGCTGATGGGCTATCTCGCCCTGATGAACAAGTGGAACGCCGTCTACAACCTGACGTCACTGCGCGATCCACTGCAGATGGTCACGCACCATCTGCTCGACTCGCTCGCGGCGGTGCCGGCATTTGCCGGTGCCCGCAATGTGCTGGACGTGGGGGCAGGGGGTGGATTGCCAGGCATTGTCCTGGCGATCGTGCGGCCAGACATGAAAGTGTCGATGATCGACACGGTGCACAAGAAAACCGCATTCCTGAACCAGGTGAAGGCAGAACTGAAGCTGACCAACGTCAGCGTGCACACGATGAAGGTGCAGGATCTGGTCGTGAGCGAACCATTTGACGTGATCACCTCGCGTGCGTTTGCTGACCTGTCCGACTTCGTCAACTGGTCGGGCCATCTGCTGACCGAGGGCGGCAAATTCATCGCGCTGAAAGGCGTCGCGCCAAGCGAGGAACGCGAGCGCTTGCCACAGAACTGGAAGGTCGTGGACCTGCAGCCCTTATGGGTGCCAAGACTGCAGGCAGAGCGACACTTGGTATTCATCGAGCGAGCCGCATAAAAGCTACCAATAGTACATACTATATAAATCATACGAACTGTACTAACCGTACTATCAGTATTAACCGTATAAACAGTTTATATCGTTTAGCTCATATAAACCAATGAAACGGTTTTATCGTATGAACGATATGATGCCTTGTAGTCGCATCCAGGAAAGGAAAAGATGGCGAAGATTTTTTGCGTTGCGAACCAGAAGGGTGGCGTAGGCAAGACCACCACCAGCGTCAACCTGTCCGCAGGTCTGGCCAAACTGGACCAGCGCGTGCTGCTGGTCGACCTCGACCCGCAGGGCAATGCCACGATGGGCGCCGGCATCAACAAGGCCGAGCTGGCCGCGTCGATCTACCAGGTGCTGCTGGGCGAATCCGATGTGGCCACGGCGCGCGTGCGCTCGGAAGCAGGGCGCTTCGATGTGCTGCCTGCCAACCGCGAGCTGGCCGGCGCCGAAGTCGAGATGGTCGCGCTCGAGAACCGCGAGCGGCGTCTGAAGGAAGCACTGGCCGCAGTGGCCGATGACTACGACTTCATCCTGGTCGACTGTCCGCCCGCGCTGTCGCTGCTGACCTTGAACGGGCTGTGCGCCGCTGACGGCGTGATCATCCCGATGCAGTGCGAATACTATGCGCTCGAAGGTTTGTCCGACCTGGTCAACACGATCAAGAAGGTGCACGCCAACCTGAACACCGACCTGAAGATCATCGGTCTGCTGCGCGTGATGTTCGATCCGCGCATGACGCTGTCGCAGCAGGTCTCGGGCCAGCTCGAGCAGCATTTCGGCGACAAGGTCTTCAAGACGATCATCCCGCGCAATGTGCGGCTGGCCGAGGCGCCGTCGTACGGCATCCCCGGCGTGACGTTCGATCCGTCCTCGAAAGGCGCGCAGGCATACATCGCCTTCGGCGCCGAGATGGTCGAGCGCATCAAGAGCATGTAATCAATCAAAAAGCTGACAAAGAGATGGCAACCAAAAAACTCAAGGGACTGGGCCGCGGCCTTGATGCCCTGCTCGGCGGCGATCTGGACGCCGCACCGGCCGTGCCGAACACGCCGTCCGTGCTCGCCGTGACCCAGATCCAGGCCGGCAAGTACCAGCCCCGTACGCGCATGGACGAAGTAAGCCTGTCGGAGCTGGCCGCCTCGATCAAGACCCAGGGCATCATGCAACCGGTGCTGGTGCGCCCGTTGCCGCCGGGTAGCAGCACGCCCTACGAGATCATCGCCGGCGAACGGCGCTTCCGCGCGGCGCAGATGGCCGGCCTGGATGAAATCCCGGTGCTGGTGCGCGATGTCGACGACCAGGCTGCTGCAGCGATGGCGCTGATCGAGAACATCCAGCGCGAAGACCTGAACCCGCTTGAAGAAGCGCAGGGTATCAACCGCCTGATCTCGGATTTCAATTTCACGCACGAACAGGCTGCCGGCGCCGTGGGCCGCTCGCGTAGCGCGGTATCGAACCTGCTACGCCTGATCAACCTCGCACAGCCGGTGCAGACGATGCTGATGGCCGGCGACATCGACATGGGTCATGCTCGTGCCCTGCTGGCGGTCGACAGCGCGCACCAGATCACGCTGGCCAATCAGGTGATCGCCAAGCGGCTGTCGGTGCGCGAAACGGAAAAACTCGTGACGCGCGCGCTCGACGAACACAACGCGCCGGCGCAAGCCGCCCGTGCGAAAGACAAGTCGGGCGACATCGTGCGGCTCGAAGAAGAGCTGTCAGACAAGCTGGCCACCCCGGTCGTGTTCAAGATGGGCCCGAAGGGCAGGGGCCAGATGATCATCGATTTCGCCGACCTTGACATCCTCGACGGCGTGCTCGCGCGGCTGCGTGGCTGACCGGCAGCGCCCTGCAGACAGGGTAGCCGGTGACCGGACTACCCTGCAATGTGACACCCACCGCCTACACCATCTGGCGTTAAGTTGTTGAAAATAATGCCCTATCCACCAGCAACGTGTCACATTTTCGTCATCTTTACAGAGCAGTTATAAGTAGGGAATCGTTTGACTCACATCCGTATAACCACTTATAATTCCGGCGATTCATGTAATTACCACCACGTAGTACGTCCACTGCGGCAGCGAGAAGACCAAAAAATATGCTGCGCATCGTTTCCCTGCAATTGATTGCAACAGTTGTCGCCGGAATCATCGCCGCGCTTCTGGGGGGATGGCCTGCGATGGTGTCGGCTGTGCTGGGTGGTTTGTGTTGTGTCGTACCCAACGGGATCATGGCAGTGCGCTTGTTTGCGGCGTCCGCGAGTGGACGAGCAAGTCCCGCGACATTTTTCATCTGGGAATTCGTAAAGATTGCATTGACGCTGGCGCTTCTGGGCGCGACGGCGTGGCTGTACCGCGATCTGAACTGGCTGGCATTGATCGTCGGGTTCATCGTGGCGCTGAAAAGTTACATCATCTTATTATTTAGGCATTGACGACATGGCGACTCCAATTGACGGCGCAGCGCACGCGCCCACCGCATCAGAATATATCAAGCACCACCTTGGTCACCTGTCGAACGGTCACCAGGTAGGTCCGGTTGATTTTTCGATCATCAACTACGACACCATGTTCTGGTCGATCGCCATGGGCATCACCGGCTGCCTGGTGATGTGGTCTGCCGCGCGCAAAGCCACCGCTGGCGTGCCAGGTCGTTTCCAGGCTTTCGTCGAGATGCTGTTTGAGATGGTCGATGACCAGGCCAAGTCGATCGTGCATGGCGACCGCAGCTTCATCGCGCCAGCTGCCCTGACCGTGTTCGTCTGGGTTGCTCTGATGAACTCGCTGGACTTGCTGCCGGTCGACATGTTCTCGTGGGCATTTGCTGTCTTTGGTGTGGAACACATCTTCCCGTATCATCGCGTGGTACCAACCGCCGACCTGAATGGCCCGATGGGCATCGCTCTGGGCGTGCTGGCGCTGATGTTCTATTACAGCATCAAGATCAAGGGCCTGGGCGGCTGGATCCACGAGTTGTTCGCAGCGCCATTCGGTATCTGGATGGCGCCGTTCAACCTGCTCCTGAACATCATTGAATATGCAGCAAAACTGGTGTCGCTCGGTATGCGACTGTTCGGCAACATGTTTGCCGGTGAGCTGCTGTTCCTCTTGATCGCACTGCTGGGCGGATCGGCCACCATCTTTGGTTTTGTTGGCCACGTCATTGCCGGTTCCATCTGGGCGATCTTCCACATCCTGATCGTACTCCTGCAGGCATTCATCTTCATGATGCTGACGCTGGTGTACCTCGGTCAGGCTCACGATAGCCACTGATCGGCGCCGCAAGCATCGAACAAGATAGTGGTTGTAAAGAAGTTGTAGTTTTTAATCTAGTTTTCAATTTAACTTTTGGAGTTACACATGACTGACCTTTCTTTTGTTGCACTGGCTTGCGGTTTGATCATCGGCCTGGGCGCTATCGGTGCTTGTATCGGTATCGCGATCATGGGCGGTAAGTACCTGGAAGCCAGCGCACGTCAGCCAGAACTGATGAACACCCTGCAGACCAAGATGTTCCTGCTGGCTGGTCTGATCGACGCTGCATTCCTGATCGGTGTTGGTATCGCTATGCTGTTCGCGTACACCAACCCATTCGTCGCACCAGTCGTCTAAGCCATCGGCTCTCGATGTCTTGAAGGGCCGAACCATTCCTGGTTCGGCATCCGTGTTTCTGTAAGAAGGAAAAAACCGTGAACATTAATGCAACCCTGTTTGCTCAGTTCGTGGTCTTCTTCATCCTGGCACTGTTCACGATGAAATTCGTGTGGCCGCCACTGATGAAGGCGCTCGATGAGCGCGCCGCGAAAATTGCAAGTGGCCTGGCTGCTGCTGACCGTGGCAAGGCCGATCTGGCTGCTGCTGAAAAGCGTGTCCAGACCGAACTGGCTGGCGCCCGTGACGAAGTCCAGAAACGCATCACCGACGCTGAAAAGCGCGCTGCTGTGATTATCGAAGAAGCCAAGCGTACTGCCGCCGATGAAGGCGCACGTATCGTTGCCGCCGCCAAGGCTGACGCCGAGCAGCAAGTCAACAGCGCACGCGAAGCACTGCGTGGCCAGGTTGCCGCCCTTGCGGTCGCCGGCGCCGAGCAGATCCTGAAGCGTGAAGTGAACGCAGCGGCCCACGCCGACCTGCTGTCGCAACTGTCGACCGAGCTCTGATCATGGCAGAACTCGCAACCGTCGCCCGCCCCTACGCCGAAGCGCTGTTCCGTGTCGCCCAAACCGGCGACATGAACACGTACTCGGCCATCGCGTCGGAACTGGGCCAGATTGGCGCCAGTGCCGACGTGCAGACCTTCGCCAGCAACCCGATCGTCACGCACGCACAACTGGCGGACACGATTGCGTCCCTGGTCAAGTCGCCGCTGAATGCTGAAGCGAAGAACTTTATCGCGATGCTGGCCCAGAACGGCCGCATCAACCTGCTGCCCGAGATCAGCACCCAGTTTGCGCTCCTGAAAAACGCGAACGAGGGCGCTGCCGATGCGATGATCCATAGCGCGTTCGAGATCTCGGCCGACCAGCTGGCGCAGCTGGTCGCCACGCTGGAAAAGAAATTTGGCCGCAAGCTCAACCCAACGGTAACAGTGGATCCTTCGCTGATCGGTGGTGTGCGCGTGGTCGTCGGTGACGAAGTGCTCGATACCTCGGTTCGCGCCAAGCTGCAACGGATGCACGTTGCGCTGGCCAACTAAATACGACGTATCGACTGGCACGCGCCGGCGTTCCCGCCCTTGCCCTACGCATCAAGAAACTATAATTGGAGTTAGCAAGCATGCAACTTAACCCATCTGAAATCAGCGAACTGATCAAGAGCCGGATCCAGGGCCTCGAAAGTTCGGCTGACGTTCGCAATCAAGGCACGGTGATCTCGGTCGCCGACGGTATCTGCCGCATCCATGGTCTGTCGGACGTGATGCAGGGCGAGATGCTGGAATTCCCAGGCAACACCTTCGGCCTGGCCATGAACCTCGAGCGCGACTCGGTCGGCTCGGTCATCCTGGGTGCTTACGAGCACATCTCGGAAGGCGACATCGTCAAGACCACCGGCCGTATTCTGGAAGTGCCGATCGGTCCTGAACTGTGCGGCCGCGTTGTCAATGCACTGGGCCAGCCGATCGACGGCAAAGGTCCTGTCAACGCCAAGCTGACCTCGCCAATCGAAAAGATTGCGCCGGGCGTTATCGCGCGTGAATCGGTCTCGCAGCCAATGCAGACCGGTATCAAATCGATCGACGCAATGGTGCCGATCGGCCGTGGCCAGCGTGAGCTGATCATTGGTGACCGCCAGACCGGTAAATCGGCTGTTGCAGTCGACGCGATCATCAACCAAAAAGGTCAGGGCGTGACCTGCGTGTACGTCGCGATCGGTCAGAAAGCATCGACCATCAAGAACATCGTGCGCTCGCTGGAAACGCACGGCGCGATGGAGTACACCATCGTTGTTGCTGCATCGGCGTCGGAATCGGCCGCCATGCAATACATCTCGGCCTACTCGGGCTGTGCGATGGGCGAATACTTCCGCGACCGCGGCGAAGACGCACTGATCGTATACGACGATCTGTCGAAGCAGGCAGTCGCCTACCGCCAGATCTCGCTGCTGCTGCGCCGTCCACCAGGCCGCGAAGCGTACCCAGGCGACGTGTTCTACCTCCACAGCCGCCTGCTCGAGCGCGCAGCACGCGTGAACGCCGATTACGTGTCGAAGTTCACCAACGGCGCCGTGACCGGCAAGACCGGTTCGCTGACCGCACTGCCGATCATCGAAACGCAAGCTGGCGACGTCTCGGCATTCGTGCCGACCAACGTGATCTCGATTACTGACGGCCAGATCTTCCTGGAAACGTCGCTGTTCAACGCCGGTGTCCGTCCTGCGATCAACGCCGGTATCTCGGTGTCGCGCGTCGGTGGTGCTGCTCAGACCAAAGTCATCAAGAACCTGTCCGGCGGTATTCGTACCGACCTGGCCCAGTACCGTGAACTGGCTGCGTTCGCGCAGTTCGCATCGGATCTGGACGAATCGACCCGCAAACAGCTGGACCGCGGTGCGCGCGTGACCGAACTGCTCAAGCAGCCACAGTTCTCGCCACTGTCGACCTCGCTGATGGCCGCATCGCTGTTCGCCGTCAACAAGGGCTACCTGGACGATATCGAAGTCAAGAAAGTGCTGCCATTCGAGCACGGCCTGCACGCCTTCCTGAAGTCGGGCCATGCAGCGCTGCTGGCGAAGATCGACGAAACCAAGCAACTGGACAAAGACGGCGAAGCAGCACTGGCCGCGGCCGTTGCTGATTTCAAGAAATCCGGCGCATATTAATCTGTGGGCCGGCGTCGCCCCATGGCGATGCCGGTGCCTGGAAGGAGTAAGGACTCATGGCAGCAGGCAAAGAGATTCGTGGCAAGATCAAGAGCGTAGAGAATACGAAGAAGATCACCAAGGCGATGGAAATGGTCGCCGCATCGAAAATGCGCAAGGCGCAGGAACGTATGCGCGCCGCCCGTCCCTACAGTGACAAGGTTCGTAACATCACCGCCAATCTGGCCACTGCAAACCCGGAGTACACGCACGCATTCATGGCGCAAGCCAAGGACGTGCAGGCAAAGGCAGTTGGTTTCATCGTTGTCACGACCGACAAGGGTCTGTGCGGCGGCATGAACACCAACATCCTGCGTCAGGTAACCGTCAAGGCGCGCGAACAGGAACAGGCGGGCAACCGCGTCGAGGCAGTTGCCATTGGCAACAAGGGCCTGAGCTTCCTGAACCGTGTCGGCATGAAGCTGGTGTCGCAAGCCACCCAGCTGGGCGATGCACCGCAACTGGACAAGCTGATCGGACCGGTCAAAGTGATGCTGGACGCGTACCAGGAAGGCAAGCTCGATGCTGTCTACCTGTGCTACACCAAGTTCATCAACACGATGAAACAGGAAACCGTGGTCGAGCAACTGCTTCCGCTGTCAGCCAATTCGCTGAAAGCCGATGCAGGCGCCACCAGCTGGGACTACATCTACGAGCCGGAAGCACAGGTCGTCATCGACGAACTGCTGGTGCGTTACGTGGAAGCGCTGGTCTACCAGGCAGTGGCAGAAAACCTGGCGTCCGAGCAATCGGCACGCATGGTCGCAATGAAGGCCGCGAGCGATAACGCCGGCAGTGTCATCAGCGACCTCAAGCTGGTCTACAACAAGACCCGCCAGGCGGCGATTACCAAAGAACTCTCCGAGATCGTGTCGGGCGCCGCAGCTGTTTAACAGCGCCGCCCGTGGGGATGGCGTCAAGCGGGTTAGGCCCGCTACGCTGTCCCCGACCGATCAAAGCAAAAAAGAATTTAACTAAATATCTGAAGGAACGAACATGGCTGATGGCAAAATCGTTCAGTGTATCGGCGCAGTGGTTGACGTGGAATTCCCACGTAATGCCATGCCGAAAGTGTACGACGCACTGAAAATGGAAGGCTCGGATCTGACCCTGGAAGTCCAGCAACAGCTGGGCGACGGCGTGGTCCGTACCATTGCTCTGGGCAGCTCGGACGGCATGCGCCGTGGCATGATGATCCAGAACACCGGCAAGCCAATCATGGTCCCGGTCGGCACCCCGACCCTGGGCCGTATCATGGACGTGCTGGGCAACCCGATCGACGAATGCGGTCCGGTCAGCCACGAGCGCATGGCGTCGATCCACCGTGACGCGCCAGCCTACGACGAACTGTCGCCATCGACCGACCTGCTGGAAACCGGCATCAAGGTGATCGATCTGGTCTGCCCGTTCGCCAAAGGCGGTAAAGTCGGCCTGTTCGGCGGCGCCGGCGTCGGCAAGACCGTCAACATGATGGAACTGATCAACAACATCGCCAAGGCACACTCGGGTCTGTCCGTGTTCGCCGGCGTGGGTGAGCGTACCCGTGAAGGTAACGACTTCTACCACGAGATGGCCGATGCAAAAGTCGTCGACCTGGAAAACCCTGCCAACTCGAAAGTGGCAATGGTCTACGGTCAGATGAACGAACCACCAGGCAACCGTCTGCGCGTCGCGCTGACCGGTCTGACCATGGCGGAAGCGTTCCGTGATGAAGGCAAGGACGTTCTGTTCTTCGTCGACAACATCTACCGTTACACCCTGGCCGGTACCGAAGTGTCGGCACTGCTGGGTCGTATGCCATCGGCAGTGGGCTACCAGCCTACGCTGGCCGAAGAGATGGGCCGTCTGCAAGAGCGCATCACCTCGACCAAGACCGGTTCGATCACGTCGATCCAGGCCGTCTACGTCCCTGCGGATGACTTGACCGACCCATCGCCAGCAACCACCTTTGCTCACCTGGATTCGACCGTCGTGCTGTCGCGTGACATCGCCTCGCTGGGTATCTACCCTGCAGTCGACCCACTCGATTCGACCTCGCGCCAGCTGGACCCGCTCGTCGTCGGTGAAGAGCACTACGCCACCGCGCGTGCTGTGCAGAACACCCTGCAGCGCTACAAGGAACTGCGTGACATCATCGCGATTCTGGGCATGGACGAGCTGGCACCGGAAGACAAACTGGTCGTGGCACGCGCACGTAAAATGCAGCGTTTCCTGTCGCAGCCATTCCACGTCGCTGAAGTGTTCACCGGCGCGCCGGGCAAGTACGTTTCGCTGAAAGACACGATCAAGGGCTTCAAGATGATCGCATCGGGCGAACTGGATCACCTGCCGGAGCAAGCGTTCTACATGGTCGGCACGATCGAGGAAGCTATCGAGAAAGCCAAGAAACTGGCTGCTGGTTAAGTCGCTTTCTTCCACTGAAAGACACACATGGCAAACACATTTCAAGTCGACGTCGTCTCGGCCGAAGAGCAGATCTTCTCCGGCCAGGCTGAATTCGTCGCGTTGCCGGGTGAAGCGGGTGAGCTGGGTATCTACCCGAAGCACACCCCGTTGATCACGCGCATCCGCCCGGGCGCCGTGCGCATCCAGGTTGCCGGTGGCGGTGAAGAGTTCGTCTTCGTCGCCGGCGGTATCCTCGAAGTGCAGCCGAACGGCGTGACCGTGCTGGCCGACACCGCGATCCGCGGCGCCGACCTGGACGAAGCGAAGGCGACGTCCGCGAAGAAGCAGGCTGAAGACCTGATGCTCAATCAAGAGTCGAAGATCGACTACGCAAAAGCCCAGGCCGAAATGGCTGCAGCAATTGCGCAGTTGGCGGCAATTCAGCGTCTGCGTTCGAAAGGCCGTTGAGCTTAGTACAAGCTTGGCAACAAAGAGGCAGCCTGCGGGCTGCCTTTTTTTTATCGTTGGCGTCTGGCCACAAAGGGCGGCAGCCTGTTGCACGACGATGCCAGCATGCGCAAAATAAAACAAAAATTAAACATTCTGAAATAACTAAAAGCAAAATTGATTGCGATAAAAACAAAAAACTGGCAGACTCCAGATCGCAATCAACATGACGAATTATTATTATTTCAGTACAGGTTACCAATGAATATCGCAAACGCCGGGATGGCAACCGATCAGTCTTTACCAACAGATTTGCCTGGATCGACGTCGTCCGCGCATGCGACCCGCTCATTTGGCAATCTCAGGATTGCCGTCGTGTTGCCTTGCTATAACGAAGGTCTTGCGATCCGCGCTGTCGTCAAGAAATTCCAGCAAATCCTGCCAACCGCCCACGTCTACGTCTACGACAACCGCTCGACCGACAACACCGCCAGCGAAGCCCGCGCCGCAGGTGCGTTCGTGCGTCATGAACCCTGGCCTGGCAAAGGCAATGTGGTGCGCCGCATGTTCGCCGATCTCGATGCCGACATTTATCTGATGGCCGACGGCGACGGCACGTACGATGCCGATCGCGCACCAGCGATGATTGCGCGCCTGATCGATGAGCAGCTCGATATGGTGGTTGGCACCCGGGAAAACGTTTATGAAAATGCGCACCGCGCCGGTCATGGCTTCGGTAACCGCTTGTTCAATGGCCTGTACCGGCGCTTGTTTGGCCGCCTGTTTACCGATATCTTTTCGGGGTACCGGGTATTCTCGCGTCGATTCGTCAAAACCTTTCCAGCCGTGTCAGCAGGCTTTGAAATCGAAACCGAAATGTCGGTTCATGCCTCGCAGCTCCGCATGCCAATCGTCGAAATGCCGACTGCCTACGGCAAACGCCAGGAGGGTAGCACCAGTAAATTGAACACGATTCGCGACGGTATCCGGATCCTGCTGACGTTCCTGCTTCTGCTGAAGGAAGTCCGTCCCGTGCAGTTCTATGGGAGCATCGCCCTGTTGTTCATGCTGGTCTCGGTCGTGCTTTCCATTCCGCTGTTGGATACCTATGTGCAGACCGGCACGGTGCCACGCTTTCCGACCGCCATTCTCGCAACCGGGTTGATGCTGCTTGGCGGGATGTCGCTCATGTGCGGCGTGATTCTCGATAGCGTCGCCCGTGGCCGTCTTGAGCAAAAGCGCATCCAATATCTGCAGGTACCGCGCTTCAAGACCGAACAGAGCGAGCAAGAGTGATCCTGCGCTTTCTCGTGGTGGGAGGACTCGGTTTCGCGATCGACCTCGGATGCACCGCGCTACTGGTCTGGAGCGGTGTGTCGCCGTTTTATGCGCGCCCGCCCGCCATGGTGGTCGCCACCCTGGTGACCTGGATTGCCAACCGCAGCTTTACTTTCCAGGTCAAGGAAAAGACATCGCTGGCCGAAGGCCTGCGTTATGCGGCGACTGCGCTGGCGGCTGCGGCCGCCAACTATGCCATCTATTCTTTACTGGTATGGAAGGACTGTCCTCCATTGCTGGCGGTCGCCATTGCCTCCGTGCTGCAGGCGGGTGCGAGTTACGTTGGCTACCGAAAATTTGCATTCCGGATCGATACGCCAAAATGAACGACACCCTCTCCCGGACGTCCCCGACCGTCATGGACAAGATCCGTCAGCACAGCCTGCCGCTGATGGGGATCCTGGTCGGCCTGGCGGCAATGATCCATTACTTTGCCATGCGCGGCTCGCTGTGGGAAGACGAGCTGATTGCGTTGACCCATACCTTCCAGCCGCTGCCGTCCTTCTTCATTGAAATCCTGCGCAACGATATCCATCCCTTCTTCTATTTTCTGGTCCTGAAGGGCTGGATGCTGCTGTCACCCGGCAGTAGCTGGTGGGCGCTGGCAAATTCGTTCGCCGTGACCCTGCTGTCGGCCGTGGTCGTGTACCGGGTCGGGCGCGCGATCAGCGGCACCAGCGCTGCGCTGTGGGCGACCGCGATCTTCCTGTTACTGCCGACGACGGTCTGGGGTGCTGCCAACCTGCGCATGTACGGTTTGATGCCGGCGATGCTGGTGGGTTTCTGGTACCTGAATGTCCGCTTCCTGCAACAGCCATCGCGCTGGGGCGGCGTCGCACTGGTGCTGCTCGGGATCTGCACGGCCTACGTGCACGCAATTGCATTCATCTTCGTTTTCTTTATCTTCCTCGCGGTCGCCATCGAGCAGTTCAAGGTCGCTCCACGCAAGACATTCAGAAACTGGTTCTTGCTGCAGGTCGTCGCCGGCATCACGATTCTGCCGCTGCTCGGTACTGCGCTGATGCGCGGCACCGAACCACTGCCGGCAAGTTCGTGGGACAGCATCGTGATGATCCTGGGGCAGACTGTTGCAGGCAATGGCGGAGGCCCCTATCGCACCATACTCATGTGGGCTGGCTTCGTGGTGTTTTTGTCGCTCCTGTACTTTGCCCTGCAGAGCAAGCGCTGGCGCGTGCCGGTACTGGTTATCCCGGTGGGCGTGCTGGTGGCCGTGTATGTCATCGGGTTCCTGGGTAAACCGATTTTCAAGTCGCCACCGTTTTCGGCAGCCCTGCTGCCGTTCCTGGCGCTGGGCGCGGGCGCCGGTATTGCGCACATCATGACGCTGCCGCGCCGCCTGCCTGCCGCCTTTGCAGCGACATTTATCGTCGCGCTCGCGGCCGTAACCATTCCGTGGTCGGACAAACTGCTGTCATTCGGTAGCTACGAAGCGGCCGCCGCCGAGGTAAAAAAACATGCCGTCGCGGGTGATGTCGTGATTATTCCGCACCTGAGCGTGTATTGGGGCGTGCTGTTCTTTGCCGAAGGCGCCAATTGGGGCCTGCCACTGGAAGTGCGCCCGCCGGACAATCAGCAGTGGCGCAAGGTGACCGACAAGCTCGGGCCTGAACTGGCCAATGCCTTGTCGCTGCTGCCCAAGACGCAGTTTGTCGAGTTCAATGGGATCAAGTACTGCGTCGGCACCGATGTTGCCGCTTGCGCCAGCGGTGCCCGACGTGCGTGGGTAGTCGATCGTCGCAGCTACAACAATGGCGTGGAATTTGGCCAGCGCATGGCGCCGCAAAAGCCGGTCTATATCCACGAGCTCGTGGTGACGCAACTTCTGTCTTCAGAGCAAGGGCAGAAGCGTTTCGACAATCCTTTCCTGTCCGATCGGGAGATTGAAGGACAGGAAACGTCCTACTGACCAGAAGGCCGACGCCGCGGCTGACATCGCCGCGGAGATCCGACCTTCATCTCTTGCTAAGCTGCTCGTCATCACAACGACATTCACGCCCAGCCACCATGCGCACCATTGCCCGGATTCTCGAAGAAAGCACCACCATCGCCATCGTCGGCCTGTCGAACAAGCCGGAGCGGGCCAGCCACGAAGTGGGCGCCTACCTGCAGCAGCACGGCTACCGCATCCTGCCAGTGAACCCCCAGTACGCCGGCGAGACGATCCTCGGCGAGCCCGTGTTCGCCACGCTGCAGGACGCTGCCGCCTCGCTCGCAGAGAGCGGCCAGCGCATCGACATCGTCGATTGCTTCCGCAAGTCGGAAGACATCGGCCCGATCGCGCGCGATGCGATCGCCGTGGGGGCAGGGTGCCTGTGGATGCAGCTCGAGATCGAGAACCAGGTTGCCGCCGATCTGGCGCGCACCGCCGGCCTGGATGTGGTGATGAACCACTGCATCAAGATCGAGCACCGCAGCCTTCAGGCAAGTGCCTGAAAAGCGGCGCGTGGCGTCGCTGCCCGCGCTACAATCGCTGCTACTTCCACCTCGTCAATACCACGCCATGATCAAGACCATTGCCCTGCTGCTCGCCGCCAGCGCCGCCGCCAGCTTCATTCCGCCCGCAAGCGCGCAGGCTGCACCTGCTGCACCAACGCCGGCATTGAACAAAACGCCGGCCGCCTGTCCGGCAGTGCTCAAGCACAGCTTCAAGCGCCTGCAGGACGAAGCGCCGCAAGACCTCTGCCAGTACAGCGGCAAGGTGGTCCTGGTGGTCAACACGGCCAGCTACTGCGGCTTTACCAAGCAGTACGAAGGCCTGGAAAAGATCTACGCGAAATACGGCAGCCGCGGCCTGGTGGTCCTGGGCTTTCCGTCGAACGACTTCGGCCAGCAGGAACCGGGCAACGCGAAAGAAATTGCGGACCTCTGCTACAACACCTACGGCGTGAAGTTCCCGATGTTTGCCAAGACGTCGGTCAAGGGACCGGACGCCAATCCACTGCACGCGCAGCTGATCAAGGCAACGGGCAAGGAACCGAAGTGGAACTTCACCAAGTACCTGATCGGGCGCGACGGTAAAGTGCTCGAGTATTTCCCGAGCAAAGTGACGCCGGAAGACCCGCAACTGGTCGGTCAGATCGAGAAAGCGCTGTAACCTTACTGACAATATGGTCATTTTGATGTGGATCAACGTTTTTTTGGGTCCACATCAATAAGCTTACTTTCGTGGCAGTAATTTAAAAACGAAAGGTAAGAACCAATGACAACGATGTTGAAATCCGTAGTGGTGGCCCTGATCGCCGTGGCGTCCGCGCAGGCGCTGGCGCAGGAATCGCCGTGGCTGGTGCGTGCACGCGCCATCCAGATGGAGCCGGACAACAAGTCGAGCCCGGTTGGTGGTGTGGGCGCGGCAGACACGATCAAGGTCAGCAACAAGACTATCCCCGAGCTGGACATCAGCTACTTCTTCACGCCGAATTTCGCGGCGGAACTGATCCTGACCTATCCGCAGAAGCACAACGTAACGCTGGCCGGCACCAGGATCGGCAGCTTCAAGCACCTGCCGCCGACGCTCAGCGCGCAATACCACTTCGCACCGGGCGCCACGTTCAATCCGTACGTGGGCGTGGGCGTGAACTACACGCGTATCTCGAGCGTCAAGCTGCTCAATGGCGCGGCTGACCTGGAGAATGACAGCGTCGGGCTGGCGCTGCAGGCTGGCGTCGACTTCCGCCTGGACGAGCACTGGTCGCTCAACGCCGACATCAAGCGCGTGAACATCCGCAGCGACGTGATTGTCGGTGGCGCCAATATCAGCCACCTGAAAGTCGATCCGATGCTGTTCGGCCTGGGTGTCGGTTACCGCTTCTGAAGAAGTACGGCGCGCAGCGGCCCACGCAGCGCGTTGCAGACGACGATGTCGTCGGCCGCTTCGAGCATTGCGCGCGTGATCACGCCTTCGCGCGCATGCCATGCGGGCGCTGCCAGCAGCACGCCCCGCATGACGCCTGGCAGCACGCCACAGGCCAACGGCGGCGTGATCCACGCATCCCCCATGCGCACGAACACATTGCTGCGCCCACCTTCCGTCAATTCACCGCGCTCGTTGAAGAACAGCGCATCGAACGCGCCGCGCGCTTCGGCCGCCTGCCAGGCCGCGTCGTAGCGGCTGCGCCGGCTCGTCTTGTGACGCAGGAAGATGTCGCTACTGGTCGTCGGTTCGTCGGCCAGCACCACCAGCACCGGCTCCTGCAGCGGCGCCAGCACGCCCGATGTGATGGTCAGCGCGCCGGTCGCATCGACGGCCAGGCGCATGCGGTACGTGCTGTCGGTCGGCAGCGCCAGGCAGGCGGCGTCCAGGGCCGACTGCGCGGCGCCGGGGTCAAATGGGACACCGAAATAGCGGCACGAGGCACGCAAACGCTCGAGGTGCTGTTCGACGTGGCCGCAGCCGTGGTCGCGTGAGGCGCGCAGCGTTTCGAAGATCGTGACATCGTTGGCCAGCCCGGTCAAAAAGCCTGCCTTCAACTGGCACTCCGCGAATTCGTCGTGCGCTTCGCTGTCGTGGACGATGCCGGCGCCCACACCCAGTTCGCCGCGCCGTACGCCATTCTCTGGTGCTGCCAGCGCCAGCGTGCGGATCGGCACCGACAGGCAGAAGTCGCCGAACGCATGGCCCTGTGGCGCCGGATCGAACCAGCCGATCGCGCCGGTATAGACGCCGCGTGCATCGGGTTCGAGCTCGTGGATGATTTCCATCGCGCGGCGTTTGGGCGCGCCCGTGATCGAGCCGCACGGGTACAGCGCGTCAAACACATCCACCAGCGCCGCATCGGGCTTCAGGCGTGCCTGCACCGTGGACGTCATCTGCAGCACGGCGCCGTAACGCTGCACATCAAACAGCACGGGGGTTTGCACGCTGCCCGTGACGGCCACGCGGCCCAGGTCATTGCGCAGCAGGTCGACGATCATCAGGTTTTCGGCGCGGTTCTTGGTGTCCTGCGCCAGGTCGTGCGCGCGCGCAGCATCGATGGTGGCGTCACCGCTGGCGCGCGCCGTGCCCTTCATTGGCCGCGCCTGCAGGACGCCATCGGCGTGGCGCACGAACAGCTCGGGCGAGAACGACAGCAGCGCGCGGCCATCCGGCAGCGCCACCAGCGCGCCATACGGTACCGGCTGACGTGCACGCAGGCGCGCATACAGGGCGACGAGCGGGCCGAAGGCATCAAAGCGCAAGCGATACGTGTAGTTGACCTGGTAGGTGTCGCCCGCCTCAATGAGTGCGCGGATGCGGCCGATGGCCTCGACGAATTGGGATTCGTCGACATTGGCCGTGATGCCGGCCACGCCGGCAATCTGGTCCGGGCCGGCGCTGCGCGTGGCGAGCCATGATGCGACCTGCTCGCCCGTCAGGTGGTCGCAGTGCGAAAACAGCAGCACCTGCGCCAGCGGTCCGTCGAGGGCGCGCGCCGGCAGGTTCTGCAGGTGCGCGCCAAGTTCGTACGTCAGCAGCGGCACCGCATACAAACCCTGCTGCAGCGCGGTTTGCAGGGCCGCCAGCAGCGGCGGCCAGCCGCTGGCATCATCACAGGTCAGCGTGCCGGCATGGCCGCGGTAGAGCCGCGAACGGGCTTCGTGCGTGGCGCGCGCATCGTCGAGCAGTGCAAAGACTTCACCAGTATCCATCCCCGGATTTTACGCTGCCAGCAGCAACGACAGGTGCAGCGGCGTGCCTTCCACGGGACTGATCTTGAAGCCGCTCTTGGCAAAGCGGTGCCAGCGGCCGGTGACGTAATTCATCAACAGGCTCGCGCGGCCGGCGACATCGGCTTCCTGGCCATGGCCCTGCGTGACGGCCACGCGCAACGCCCCTTTGAATGCCAGCTCGACCTTGTCGTAAAACGCATTCATGCGGTGCTGCAGGCGTTCGTCTTCGTTCACCAGCGCGTCGCCGATCAGCACGCGCGTCATGCCCGGATTGTTCGCGGCAAAGCCGAGCAGCATCTGCACGATCGCGCGCGTCTGATCCAGGCCGCCTTCTTCGTTTTCAGTAATCTGGTTGATGACGCCGAATACCGAGGTCTCGATAAACTCGATCAACCCCTCGTACATTCGCGCCTTGCTGGCAAAGTGGCGGTACAGCGCCGCTTCAGAGACGCCCAGGCGCGCGGCCAGGGCGGCGGTGGTGATTTTCTCGCCCTTGGGCTGCTCGAGCATCGCGGCCAGGGCCTGAAGGATTTGCAGCTTGCGCTGGCCGGGCTTCGTGCTTGCCATGGGATCCCTAGGTGGTTAATCGATTAACGCAGCCTCGACAGCCGCGCAGGAAGTTGCCGCACGGATTTTACTTTGACATTGACGTAACCGGGGCATTTCAATGTCCTCGGCAGGGGGGCGGTGCCAATCGGATCGCTCACACGCAGGTATTGGGTGACCCAGACAGTGCGCAGGCCCAGCTGGCGCGCGGTGCGCAGATTGGCCAGCGTGTCTTCGACCAGGATGCAGCGCTGCGCGGCCACGCCATGCTTGCGCAAGAGGCGGCGCAGCATCAGCTTGGACGGCTTGGGCCGCAGCTGGCGGTGCACGTGCATGTGCTCGATCGCCACGTGGTGCGAGAAATGGTTGTGCAGCTTCAGGCGGCGCACGATCTCGGTCGAGTACGAGTTGGGCGCATTGGTCAGCAGGATCTTGCGGCCCGGCAGGCGGCGCAGCAGGCGCCCCAGGCCGCGCTCGAAGCGCAGCAGCTCGGCCAGCGGGCCGATATCGTGCGTCTCGCGCAGGAAGTCGGCCGGGCAGACCTGGTGATGGCGCATCATGCCGAGCAGGGTGGCGCCGTAGCGCTTCCAGTACCCGACGCGCGCGGCATTGATCATCGCTTGCGTGGCGGTCTCGCCGTTCTGGCTCAGCACGCGCGCGATATAGGTGTTCATGTTGGCGCTGATTGCCGGAAAAATCGCATGCGATGCGTCGTGCAGGGTGTTGTCGAGGTCAAATAACCAGACAGGTGCGCGGGGTAGGGAAGTGGCCACGGTGCGAGGCGTTGGTAAAGCAGAGGGGAGGTGAAGCGATGGTGCCCTTTACGTGGATTGAACACGTGGCCTCTCCCTTACCAAGGGAGTGCTCTACCACTGAGCTAAAAGGGCGGTACTGGTTTTTCTGTGGCGATTGTTTCCGCCACAAAAAATTTAATGAGACCGGATCATAGTGCCAAAAGCCTGTTCGGTCAAGACTTCGAGCAGCAATGAGTGTTCGATCCGGCCATCGATGATGTGCACCGTGTTCACGCCCGATTTGGCAGCGTCGAGGGCTGATGAAATCTTGGGCAGCATGCCGCCCGAGATCGTGCCGTCGGCGAACATCTCGTCGATCTCGCGCGCCGACAGGTCGGTGACGAGGTTGCCCGATTTATCTTGCACGCCAGCGATGTTGGTCATCATGATCAGCTTTTCGGCCTTCAGGATTTCGGCGATCTTGCCGGCGACGACGTCGGCATTGATGTTGTAGGCCTGGCCGTCCTGGCCAAAGCCGATCGGCGAAATGATCGGGATGAACGCATCGTCCTGCAGCGCCTTGACGACGGCCGGGTTGATGGCGTCGATCTCGCCAACGAAGCCGATGTCGAGGAACTCGCCCGGTTTTTCCTTGTCAGGCATGGCCATGCGGCGCGCGCGAATCAGGCCGCCATCCTTGCCGGTCAGGCCCACGGCCTGGCCACCGTAGTGGTTGATCAGCATGACGATGTCCTGCTGGACTTCGCCGCCCAGCACCCACTCCACCACTTCCATGGTTTCTTCGTCGGTGATGCGCATGCCCTGCACGAACGTGCCTTGCTTGCCGATTTTTTTCAGCGCGTTGTCGATCTGCGGGCCGCCGCCGTGCACCACGACCGGATTCATGCCCACCAGCTTGAGCAGGATGACGTCGCGCGCGAAGCCGTGCTTGAGGCGCTCGTCGGTCATGGCGTTGCCGCCGTATTTGATGACGATGGTCTTGCCGTGGAAATTACGGATGTACGGAAGCGCTTCGGCCAGGATCTGCGCCTTGATCGCCGGGGAGACGCCCGCGAGGTCGTTTGGTTGGTCGTCGGTAGTCAGGCTGGTCACTTGAGCGTTCATGGAGAGTCCGAAATAATTGTCGCGAGATTTTACAGCCAAATGCCGTAAAAACAGCGTAAACCTTGTGGGGAGTGGGCGGCGTTTCGTTGTATTTTATAGCAGTACCCACCACTCTACTCCTGCCATGCCATTCCCGCCGTTCGCCATCCATCGTCAAGGCCGTTGAGACCATGAGTCATTGCACGCGCTGCGGCGCCACGTTCAGCTGCGCCATGGCCGATGGCGACAGCGCGCCGTGCTGGTGTACGGCATTGCCGCCAGCGGTGGCGGTGCCGCAGGAAGCGGTCGGCTGCTGGTGTCCGGCCTGTCTGCGCGCGCACATTGCCGCGCAGGACCAGCCCCCAGCGGCCGCACCGCCCTGACGGCTTAGCGCTGGGTACGGAAGAAGCGCATCATTTCGCGGCTGGCATCAGGCCCCTTGCCGTCGGTATAGCTGCCGTGTGCCTGGCCACCCGACCACGCGTGGCCGGCGCCATGCACCAGCCAGTGCTCGGCTTGCACGGTGCCATCGGTGGCCGGATACAGCGTGCGCGTGTAGGCATGGCCGTCCGGCACGTTGCCCGGTTCGGTCGTGCCCGGCTGCGGCAAATGGCGTGCGCCCTGCGCTACCACTTCTTCGCCATTGGCCGGGTGCACTGTCGTATCGCGGTCGCCATGGAACACGATGACCGGCAGCGGCTGGTTCTCGAGCTGGCTGCGCCGGAAGTCGCCCTTCATCGCTGCCAGGGCCGACGACAAATCGTTGGCCGACGCAAATGGCAAGCCGGAATGCACGCCGACGGCGGCGTACAGGTCGGGATACAGCGTACCCATGATGGTGGCCATCGCGCCGCCGGCGGACAGGCCGGCCACATACACCTGGCTCGCATCGACGCTGTAGGTGTCCATGATCGCCTGCGTCATGCCGGCGATGAGCGACGGCTCGCCTTCATCGCGGCGCTGGTCGACGGCGTTGAACCAGTTCCAGCAGCGCGACGGGTTGGCGCTTTTACTTTGCGCCGGATACAGCACCAGGCAGCCGACCTCTTCGGCCAGCACGTTCATCCCGGTGCCGGCGGCGAAGTCATCCGGGTCCTGCGTGCAGCCGTGCAGCATCACCACCAGCGGCGCTGGGCCGTCCGTGTAGGTGGCCGGGACGTAGAGCTTGTAGTCGCGCGTGCCGGCGGCGTTCGTGTGGCTGCCGGCGATGAAGGTGCCGGTCAGCGGCGCGCTGGCCGTTGCTGCGGGCGCGGCAGCAGGCGTGGCGGCGGGCGCAGGGACCGGCGCGGATGCCGAAGCGGATTCCGACGGCGTCACCGTCAGCGTGAAGTCACGCATCTGTTGTCGGGCGACCCGGTGCAACGCGTTGACGTTGCTCATCGCTTGCCGTACTGCTGCGCCTGGGGTCACCGGACCCGAACGCCAGAGCGTTCGGGTAGCGCTGCGCATTTGCGCGAGCATGAGTCGGTTGAGTTTCATGGCATTCCTTTTTTGTGCACTGCACCAATTTCAGGCCATGAGCTTACACGAACCTTGCCAGCGTTGCCGAACGGCCCTTATATATGCTGCTGCGTTAGATACGGAACATTGATCTATGTGATCACATCAAGCGCCAACGCATGCTCAACCGCAGGTTTCCACGTACTCCACAGCCGGTTTAAGGCCTGCGCGCATGCGCTGCAGCTTGCCCTTGCTTGCTTCAAAGATCAGCGCCTTGTCCTTGCCCTGTGCGAGCGTCAGGTACTGGCCGTTTTCGTCGTATTTGTGGGGCCCGACCTGCAACGCCGGGCGATGGCGCTGCGCCTCCTTCACCGACATGCGCGCCGTGATGCCGGCGCTGTTGCGCACGATCCAGTTGGCGTCCGCGCGCGTGATCACGCCGTTTTCGACCATGAAGCGCACATCGGGATACCGTTTGAAGGTCACCATCGAACAGGCAGGGTCGGCCGGGCGCGGCGCGGCGCGCTGGCCCAGCTGGCGCTCGACGACGCTCAGCCGCTGGCCGAATCCGATCTTGCCGTAGCCGTCGGGAGAGAGGATCTGGCCAAAGGCGGTCGTGGACACGCCGAACAGGCCAGCCAGCAAAACAGAGCGTAATTTCATGGGCACCTCATGCAAAGTCGCGTTGTCCCAGTATAGTAAAAGAGGGGCAACACGCGGCGCTGGACTGCCAGCCGCGCGATAATGCCACTTTATTTTCCACCACTGCGAACGATGGCTCCCGAACTGCAAACCCCTGTACCGTCGCCCTGTATCAATATCTGCCAGATGGTCCCGGAGACGGGCTTGTGCCAGGGCTGCCTGCGCACCATTGATGAAATCGTCGCCTGGGGCACGGCCACGGATGATGCCAAACGCGCGATCTGGGCTGAGATCCGGCGCCGCGAGGGCGAGATCGACTGGCAGTAACGGTCGTTTAGAGGCAGGAATCTAGCACGGTCGTACTTTTTTCAGGGCTATAATCAGGCCCATCCTCCATCCACCACCGAGAGCTTCCATGACGATGCCCGCCGCGCTGCAAAACCTGTCCCTTCCTGTCATCGCTTCGCCGATGTTCATTGCCAGCGGGCCCGCGCTGGTGGCAGCCCAGTGCAAGGCCGGCATCGTCGGCTCGTTCCCGGCACTCAATGCCCGGCCGGCCGAGATGCTCGACGTCTGGCTGACCGACCTGCAGCGCGAACTGGCCGACTACGCCGCGGCCAATCCGGGCAAGAAGGTCGGCCCGATCGCCGTCAACCAGATCGTGCACCAGTCGAATGACCGCCTGGCGCATGACGTCGAAGTCTGCGTCAAGCACCAGATACCGATCATCATTTCGTCGCTGCGCGCGCCGCCGCGCGAGATGATGGACGCCGTGCATTCGTATGGCGGCATCGTGCTGCACGATATCGTCTCGATCCGCCACGCCGAGAAGGCGCTGGAAGCGGGCGTCGATGGCCTGATCCTGGTGGCCGCTGGCGCTGGTGGCCATGCAGGCGCGCTGTCGCCGTTCGCGCTGGTGGGCGAAATCCGCAAGATGTTCAAGGGCCCGATCGCGCTGTCCGGCTCGATTGCCACGGGCGATGCGATCCTGGCCGCGCAGGCGATGGGCGCCGACTTTGCCTACATCGGTTCGCGCTGGCTGGCGACGAAGGAATCGAACGTCAGCGACGACTACCGCGATGCGATCGTCGAATCGACGGCAGCCGACGTCGTCTACACGAACCTGTTCACAGGCGTGCACGGCAACTACCTGAAAAAATCGATCGTCGCGGCCGGGCTGGACCCGGACAACCTGCCCGAATCGGACAAGAGCAAGATGAGCTTTGGGTCGGGCAGCGCCAAGGCCTGGCGCGACATCTGGGGCGCAGGGCAGGGTGTCGGCCTGATGGACGACGTGCCGACGGTGGCCGACATGGTCGCGCGCTTGACCGCGGAATACATGGCGGCGCGCGCGCGTCTCGCGCTTTAAATAGATGGCGACACGCGCTCGCCGCGTGCTATCAAAACATGGTGGCACGCGCGCGCCTCGCGTCATGAATACATGGTGGCGTACGCGCGCCTCGCGTTATAAAGACATGGTGGCGTACGCGCGCCTCGCGTTATAAATACATGGTGGCGTACGACCGCCTCGCGCGTAGGGTGGACGGGTTCCCCGTCCACGCGTTCAAACCAGGTTGGCGCAGAGGTTTGTCGTAGCGAAGGGAAGCCGTTGGTTGAACGCGTGGAAGGCGTAGCCTTCCACCCTACGGCATCGGCACAGGCATCAGCACCGACACCGACACGGTCCGGCTCAGCCTGCCAATTCCGGTGCTGCCTGTTTCAAATCCTCGGGCCGGATCGTCCACAGTCCCGGCAGGTTGCGCCAGTAGCCGTACACGTCCATCCCGAAGCCGACGACGAACTTGTTCGGCAAGCTCAAGCCGATCAGGTCGGCCGTGATCGGCTTGGCGCGGCCCAGGTCCTTGTCGGCAAACACCACGACCATCACTTCGGCCGCGCCCATGTCCAGCAGGCGCTGCTTGACGTGGGCCAGCGTCTCGCCTTCGTCGAGGATGTCGTCGACCAGCAAAATCGTGCGGCCCGCCACGTTCTGGCGCGGGATCACTTTCCACACCAGTTCGCCGCCACGGTCATCGTCGCCGTAGCGGCTGACGTGGATGTAGTCGAAGTCGAGCGGGAAGGCCAGTTGCGGCAGCAGGGTGCCGGTGAACACGACCGCGCCGCCCATCACGCCCAGCACGAGCGGAAATTCGGTGGCGCCCGGCGCGGCAAAGCGCGCATTGAGCTGGTCGGCGACGCTGGTAACAGCGGCCTGGACTTCAGTGGGCGTGACGATCTGCGTGGCGTTCGCCAACAGCGCGCGGGCGCGCTCATGATGAAAATCGAGCATGGGTCTCTATGTCTGGTGGATGCCGCGCCATTATGCGTGATCCCCGGGCTGGAGGGTGTTCCGGTTGGGGTGCCCCGCGTATGTCGGCGACGCCAAATGGGGCGTATCATACGCAGCTTGGAAAACAAATCGACGCCTTCGCCCATGTCCGCAGCCACCGAACAAGACCGCACTTCCCTCGATTCCCAGACCCTCCGCGCCGACCGGCTCGCGCAACTGCGCGCCGCCATGGCGCGCCACGGCATCGACGCCGTCATCGTGCCGTCGAGCGACCCGCACCTGTCGGAATACCTGCCCGGTCACTGGAAGGGCCGCGAATGGCTGTCCGGCTTCACGGGCTCGGTCGGCACCTTCATCGCCACCGCGAAATTTGCCGGTGTCTGGACCGATGGCCGCTACTTCACGCAGGCCGACACCGAACTGGCCGGCACCGAGATCGCGCTGATGAAGATTCCGGGCGCGGCCAGTCAGCTGCACGTCGACTGGCTCGCCGCCAACCTGGCCGCCGGCCAGACCGCCGCCGTCGATGCGCGCGTGCTGGGCCTGGCCGGTGCACGCCTGCTGGCCGACGCGTTGCAGGCCAGGGGCATCGTGCTGCGCACCGATCTCGACCTGCTGGACGATGTGTGGACCGAGCGCCCGGCGCTGCCGGCCGACGCCGTGTTCGAGCACCTGCCGCCGTTTGCCACCGTCACCCGCGCCGACAAGCTGCAGGCCACGCGCGCGGCGATGGAAGCGCATGGTGCCGGCTTCCATTTCGTCTCGACGCTCGACGACATCGCCTACCTGTTCAACCTGCGCGGCGCCGACGTCAGCTTCAATCCCGTGTTCCTGGCCCATGCGCTGATCGGCCGTGGCGACGCCACGCTGTTCGTTGGCGACGGCAAGGTGCCGGCTGAGGTGCGCGCGCGCCTGGAAGCCGACGACGTGCACCTGGCGCCATACGAAAACGCCGTGCATGCGCTCGAAGCGCTGCCGGAAGGCGCGACGCTGCTGCTCGATCCGCGCCGCGTCACGGCCGGCATGCGCGCGAGCGTGGCCAGTGGCGTGAACGTGGTCGAGGCGATCAACCCCACCACGTTCGCCAAGTCGCGCAAGCTCGATAGCGAGGCCGTCAACGTGCGCGCCACGATGGAGCAGGACGGCGCCGCGCTGTGCGAATTCTTCGCCGCGCTCGAGCCGCTGCTGGCGGACGCAAACCGTAGTGCAATCAACGAAGTCGACATCGACACGCGCATCACCGCTGCCCGCGCGCGCCGCCCGAACTTCGTCAGCGCGAGTTTCTCGACCATTGCGGGCTTCAACAGCAATGGCGCGATCATGCATTACCGCGCTGAAGGCGCCACCTGCGCCACGATCGAAGGCGACGGCCTGCTGCTGATCGACTCGGGCGGCCAGTACCTGGGCGGCACCACTGACATCACGCGCGTGATCCCGGTCGGCACGCCGAGCGCCGACCAGCGGCGCGACTACACGCTGGTGCTGAAAGGCCTGATCGCGCTGTCGAGCGCCCACTTCCCGCGCGGCACCCGCGCACCGCTGCTCGACGCGATCGCACGCGCCCCGATCTGGGCCGCCGGCATCGACTACGGCCACGGCACCGGCCATGGCGTCGGCTACTTCCTGAACGTGCACGAAGGTCCGCAGACGATTTCGCCGGCCGTGCCGCCGGACCCGCATACCGCGATGGAGCCGGGCATGATCACGTCGATCGAGCCAGGCATCTATCGCCCGGGCCGCTGGGGCATCCGTATCGAAAACCTGGTGCTCAATGTCGCCGCGAACAAGACCGAATTCGGCGAATACCTGGCCTTCGAGACGCTCACCCTGTGCCCGATCGACACCCGCTGCCTCGATCGTTCGCTGCTGCGCCCTGACGAAATCGTCTGGCTCAACGACTACCACGCCACCGTGCGTGCGCGCCTGACGCCCCACGTCGAAGGCGCCGCGTTCGAGTGGCTCATGCTGCGCACGGAGGCAATCTGACATGGCAAGTTCCCGTTCCACACGCGCCAGCAGCGCGGTCGATCGTCTCAAGCAGCGCACCGGTAATCCGCTGTATTCGATGGCGCGCACCGGCGATGGCCACTTCTACCTGTCCGAAGCGCCCGGTAGCCCGCCGCTGTGCGCACCGATGGAGCTCGACGACTTCGTCACCTTCGTCAAGGGCCTGGGGCCGCAGGAGCAACCGCGCATGAGCAAGAACGACATCGCGTTCGAAAAGCAGCTGGTGCGCAAGAAGCCGCCGGCCTGAGCGCGCCCGCTCACTGACACGCTGACACGCTGACACGCGCATGACGGAACGCGACCTGCTCTCGGCCTACTGGTCCGGCCGGGAATTGTTCACCAATGGCCTGATCCTTCTGCATCTGGTCGGGGCCTTGCTGCTCGGGCTTCTGGTCGGCTACGAGCGCGCCTACCATGGGCGCGCGGCCGGCATGCGCACCTATGGCCTCGTGTGCATGGCGTCGGCAGCGCTGACGATCCTCGCGGGCTACCCCGAGATCTGGTACGGCGGCCATGCGGGCATGGTCGCCGTCGATCCGACCCGGATCATCCAGGGCGTGGTCACCGGCATCGGCTTTCTCGGCGCCGGCGTCATCATGCGCGAAGGCTTCAATATCAGCGGCCTAACGACGGCCGCGTCGATCTGGACCTCGTCGGTCATCGGCATCCTGGTCGGCATCGGCTTTTATCTGGCCGCGATGGGGCTGGCCTTTCTGGCGTCGATGATCATGATTTACCTGAACCGGCTGGAGACGCTGCTGCCGTCGCGCCACGCGGTGGCGGTGCGCATGCGTTTTCGGCCTGAATTCCTGCCGCGCGAAGCGGCGATCCGCGAACTGGCGCTGTCGCGTGGCTATGAAATCGCCGGCAGTTCGCTCACCATCAGCAGTGACGATGGGCGCCAGGAATGGCGCTTCGTGGCGCTGGCGCTGTCACGCAAGACCGGCGCACCGCTGTCGGAACTGGCGCGTGAGCTGGGCGCCACCGAGGGCGTCGAAGCATTCCAGCTGTCGCACGCACGTAACTAATAAATATCTGCTGCATCACCATAACAATACCAACGGGGTTTATTCATGGACGCACAAGAAGTTCTCGATTTCTGGTTCCTGCCAGCTTCCCATCCTGACCATGGCAAGGCGCGCGCCGAGTGGTACCGCAAGGACCCCGCGTTCGACGCCGTCATCCGCGAACGCTTCGGCTCGACGATCACGCACGCGATTGCGGGCGGCCTGCGCGAGTGGGACGAGCAGGGCGCGCGCGGCGTGCTGGCGCGCATCCTGGTGCTCGACCAGTTCACACGCAATGTGTATCGCGGCGCGCCGGAATCGTTCGCTGGCGATGTGCTGGCATTGAGCGCAGCGCGCCAGATGGTCGACGCCGGCGAGCACATGGCGCTGGCACCCATCGAGCGCCAGTTCGTCTACATGCCGTTCGAGCATGCGGAAGATGCCGGTATGCAGCAGCTCGCCGTCGACCAGTTCACCGCGCTGGCCGCCGACCACGAAGGCTTCGACGAAGTGCTCGACTCCGCGCACCGCCACCGCGGCGTGATTGCGCGCTTCGGCCGCTTCCCGCACCGTAATCCGATCCTGGGGCGCGCCTCGACACCCGAAGAACTCGACTACCTGAGCCAGCCCGGCGCCGGTTTCTGACGTGATATCGATGCTGACCCCGACGCTGAACCTGGTCGGCGCAGGCCATGTCGGCCGCGTGCTGGGGCGCCTGTTTGCTGCCAGCGGCGCGTTCGCGCTGCAGGATGTGCTGACCCGTTCGCCCACCAGCGCGCAGGCGGCGGTGGCGTTCATCGGCGCTGGCCACGCCTGCACCGATGTTGCGCAGCTGCGCCCGGCGCAAGTCTGGTTGCTGGCGGTGAGCGACGATCAGATCGAGCCGGTCGCTGCGCAGCTGGCGCAGACGCACGACCTGACTGGCGCGGTGATGTTCCACTGCAGCGGCGCGAAAGCATCGACTGCGCTGCAGGCGGCGCGTGCAGGCGGCGCACTGGTGGCCAGCGTGCATCCGATCCGCAGCTTTGCCGATCCACAGCAGGTGGCGCGCGAATTCGCCGGCACCTTCTGCGGCATTGAGGGTGATGCAGCAGCGCTGGCGTTGCTCGGACCCGCATTCGAGACCATCGGCGCGCGCCTCGTGCCGATCGACGGGGCGGCCAAGACGGTCTATCACGCGGCGGCCGTGTTTGCGTCGAACTACCTGACCACGGTGCTCGACGCGGCGCTGCGCGCCTATCAGGCCGCCGGGATTCCCGAAGCCGTGGCGCGCGAACTGGCGCAACCGCTGGCCACCGAGACGCTGGCCAATGTGTTTCGCCTCGGGCCTGCCGCAGCGCTCAGCGGCCCCATTGCGCGTGGCGACCTTGCCACCGTGGCGCGGCAGGAACAGGCATTGCTGGACTGGGACGACGCCACGGGCCGCCTGTACGGCGCGCTGGTGCCACCCACGACCGACCTGGCGCGGCGCAAGCACGGCGCCACCTGATCACCACAACGTTTCACGACGCTCATCGCAAAGGAACACCATGATCTTCACCGCCTGGACCACGCTGGCCATTCTTGCTGTCTATTTCTGGACTTGGGGCAATGCTGCGCGCGCCCGCATCCAGTTCAAGGTGCCGGCCCCGTCAATGGATGGTCCCGAAGGCTTTTTGCGCGCCCATCGTGTCCAGATGAATACGCTCGAATTGCTGCCGTTGGTGCTCGTGCCCCTGTGGCTGTGCGCCATGTTCCTGGGTGACATGTGGGCGACTGCCGGGGGCTTGCTGTGGTGCGTTGGCCGGATTTTGTATGCGTTGGGTTACTACCGTGATCCGGCCAAGCGCGAAATCGGCTTCATCGTGAGCATGCTGGCCAGCGCCGCGTTGATTGGCGCCACAGTTTTCGGCCTGGTCATGCGGTAAACCGGATAAAGCGAAAACTTCGGTCGACAAAGTTCCCATATGGAAATATGCTGGCAGGCTGATTAACTGAAAAGCGATCCGCGAACTATCTCGCGGGTCACTAGCGCGCCAGGAGCACTGTGATGCTGTTTTTGAAAAGTACGACCGCCACCAAGGCGCCTGGGATCTACGAAGTGGATGTCGCGGCCAAGCCGCCGGGCAAGACCTTCGGTGTATTCCTGGCCACCGATCCGGACAATCCGCCACATACCGTGCTTGCCGGTCTGGCCGAGCTGGGTTTCCAGAACGTCCATCAGCAAAATTATATTCACCGCGACAGGGGCAAGGTGCTGGAGCTGCATTTCCAGAAAGATGGCACCGACCTGTTCAAGGGCTGGAAGACGGACGAGTGCAGCGCCAATCTGGCGGCGCTCGATGCCTTGTTCGGCAATGTCGGCATCAAGATCGAGCCACGCGTCATGAGCCTGGCGGAAGCTTACGCATAAGCCATGCGAGAATGACGCCATGGTGGCCTTCACCATGCCTGGCGTGATTGTCGATGGATTTATTTGCACCGCAAGCGGGCCTGCTCCCGCTGCCGCTCGAAGATGGTGAACTGGGCTGGATGGCCCAGTTGCCACTACCCTGGTCCAATGCCGAAGTCTTCGCACGCCTGTTGGCCGAAACCGACTGGCGCGAAGAAACCGTGGTCGTGTACGGCAAGAGGCACCTGCAACCCCGGCTAAGTGCATGGTACGGCGACAAAGCCTATGCCTATTCCGGCCTGCGCTTGCAGGCGACGCCATTCACACCGTTGCTCACGATGTTGCGCGATGCCGTCGAGGCCGCGACGGCGCGCACCTTCAATAGCGTCCTGCTGAACTATTACCGCAACGAGCGTGACAGCATGGGCATGCACAGCGACGATGAGTCTGAGTTGGGACCGCAACCCGCAATCGCGTCACTCAGTTTTGGCGCGGAACGCACGTTTATCCTGAAACATAAACACAATAAACAAACGGTTCGGGTACCGTTGACCGATGGCAGCCTGCTGCTGATGGCGGGCGACACGCAACAATATTGGTTGCATGGGATCAATAAGATGACAAAATCGTTACAAGCCAGAATTAATCTAACTTTCCGGAACATCGTCTAAGTTCTCAGTAATATCGCTTAAAGGATGGCAAATATTACTTACTGATGGGTCATTTAGTTACACTTTCTTACAGTTCTTACGGAATCGCGACGGACTTGATCTTTCGACAGTGTTATCTTGACCCTATCGCGATTCATTGTGAATCACGAACTAGATGAACAAAAAGAGGAATTTAGAGATGAAAAAGCTGATCGTCGCCCTGCTCGCCACCACCGCCGCTGTGTCGGCTGTGCAGGCCCAAGAATTCACCCCGCGCGCCTACGTCGGCGCCGGTGCAGTCGCTACCGACTATGAGTCGCGCGTTCCAGGCGCAAGCCGCGCTGATGTCGATACCATCAAGGCATCGGGCAAGATCTTCGGCGGCTACGAGTTCACCCCGAACTGGGCTGTTGAAGTCGGTCACACCGATTTCCGTAGCGCCGACGTGTACTACACGCTGGGCAATGTGAACGCCAGCGGCCAGGCCGACGGCCGTGCCAGCTACGTCGCTGCCAAGTTCAGCTCGCCGCTGACCGAAAAAGTTGTCGGCTACGCCAAGCTGGGCGCATCGCACAACGTCAATGAACTGAACGCGATCAACTCGCAGCTGAACCAGCGCGAAAGCAAGAACACCGCCTACGGCGCCTTGGGTCTGCAGTACAACATCAACCAGGACGTGTCGGTCATCGCTGAATACGAACGTTATGGCAAGAGCCGTGACTTCGGCGTCCAGCCAGATGCACTGACCATTGGTGCAAAATACTCGTTCTAAACAGACCGTGTAGCCAATAAAAAAGCCCTGCCGGGATTATTCCCGGCAGGGCTTTTTTTTGAAGCCGACTTGCATTCTGATCGAACTCTGTGGCCCGGTTGAACGTCAGCCGGGCCATTTTTCAAGACAGGGGCTGGTGCAATGGACGATCAGGTCTTGGTGATTGCTCACTGAACAAGCGAGTGAGAATGTCTTCCCACTGCGTCAGGACCTCAGCCGACAGCCTGCGGTGACTGGCGTTCTGGAGCGCGTTGGCCTTGATGGTCGAACGCATTGCCTCATTACGCAACATGAGATCCATCGCGCCATGCCAGCCGTCTGCCGTATTTTCACACAGCAGTCCGGTAACGCCATGCAGCACGCTGTCAGCGTAGGGCCCTACGTTGCTATAGATCGCAGGAACCAGGCCAAAACCGTAATCAAGTGTCTTGATGTCTGACTTGGCGGAATTGAACTCGTTATCTCGCAACGGTGCGATCGCCATGGTCATATAGGAACACACGGCGCGGAACCAGCGGACGAACTCCGGATATTCTCCCTCGGGAGGCGCGATGTCACGCGCACCCGGCAGAAGGGCGCCACCGCCGATCTGGATAATTTCCAGGTCGGGATAGTCTTGACGCAAGCGTTCGACTGCCGGAAATATCAGTTGCAAGTCGTGCGAATGCGAGATGGTCCCCATATACAGAAGCTTGAGGTTGGGACTCATCAATCCATTGTCCTTGCCTATTTTTTCTACAAAGCTGGCAGGCAGTGGATCCGCCCAAATGGTCTCATCCAGGCCATTGGGCAGGATCGTCACGGTGCAGCCTATGGATTGCAGTATCTCTGCCAGGCGCCCGGTCGATACGGTAACCATGGCCGCTGCGCGGGCGAGTTGCTGCATCGAGCCTTTGTGCGCCTCCTTGATACCATGATCGAGATGGTCCGCAGGAAGATTCCAGAGCCAGTCATCTATCTCATAAATCAGCGGGATGTTCGCGGAACGCAGTGTATCGATGAGGGCATTGGTCATTTCTGGTGGCAGGGCATCGCGCTGCACCAACACGGCATCGACCTGAGCTGCTCCGCCATTCAACAGCCAGGCTGCCGTGACAGCGCGCGAGTCGACCGACATGCGCTGTCCAAGCATGCGAAAAGCGCGCAGTACCCGAATGTGTGCCGTGGCAGGGTGTGCATTCTTGCCCTTGATGACAAGCGCCACACGACGCACCGGCCTGGAACTGCCCCGCAATACCCCAGAGAATCCACGGGGCAGGAACACCGGCCCATGGTGACGCCATAGAAAATAGATGTTTCTACGTATCCGCTTTACAAGCAACGCAGCATGCGCCTGCATCTGGCCACTCATACGCAGCTTTCAGGAAAAACATCGGGTCGGTGTACAGGCATCGGATAAGTCAGAAGGGTAGTTAGTGCAGATAAAAAATCAATACTGCAGTACGATACCATTTTTAAAAGAAACTCTAGTTGTTAAATTTTCTATTGTGTAAAATGAAAGAATGTGTCTGTATGGGCACGTGGCATCCGCGCTACACCAGATGACACATCAATTTAGTTAATCTATCGCGTTCTCCAAGAACAGAACTGTCGGATCAGGTTCCAAGTAAAGTCGAAACGTCCAGAGTCATTTAAGGAAATCAAGATGAGCGCCAGGGTGTTCGTTGTAATCGTCACCTATAACGGAGCGAAGTGGGTCGAGCCGTGTTTTTCCAGTCTCCGCAAGTCGACTATCCCACTTGAAACGATTGTCATCGACAACGGTTCGACCGATGACACCCTGGCTCGAATCGAAGCAGGTTACCCCGAAGTGCAGATTGTCCGGACCGGGAAGAACCTGGGCTTTGGCAAGGCCAATAATGTGGGCATGGAGTTGGCTTATCAGCAGGGCGCCGATTATGTCTTTCTGCTGAACCACGATGCGTGGATCGAACCCGACGCGGTTGAACGACTGGTTATGGCACACCGCACCCATCCGGCCTACGGCGTCATCAGCCCGATGCACATGAACGGCGCTGGTGATGCGCTCGACTATGGCTTCTCGAACTACATCGCACCGAACAAATGCCATGGCCTGTATTCGGACATTTTCTTCGGCAAAGCTGGGGAGATCTACGACGTGTTGTTCGTGAATGCTGCTGCCTGGCTCATGTCACGCGAGTGCCTGGAAAAAGTGGGCGGTTTCAGTCCTTCTTTCTTCCATTATGGCGAGGACGACAACTACACCAATCGCTTGCAGTACCATCGCCTGAAACTCGGTGTCGCGCCGGGCGCGCGCATTTCTCATGACCGCGAGCAGCGTACCGTGAGCAAATTTTTTGAAGATGGCGAGGTGTACAGGCGTGAGTTGGTGCAGCGAAGCTCAGACCCGAACAAGGCCATTTCGTTTACGCGCGAAGCAGTCACGCTGTATGCCCACCTGGTACTCGGATTGCTCGGGCGCGACAGTAAGGCCGTCAAGCTGCAAATACGCAAGCTCAAGCTCTTCTCGGCAATGGACAAGAAGATGATCATCGCCAACCTCGAACGCAGCAAACAGGGCGATGCAGCTTTCCTGAACCTGCGCAACAGTGCGCCATAGCCGCTTCAGCGCCTGACCTGTTTCAGATCGCGTAGGCGTAGCAAAAAAAGGGTCGTTCAGAACGCAGTTGTCGCGAAAATTGGACACCCCGAACATGAAAAAGCCCGCCAAATGGCGGGCTTTTGCTAAGGGCGCATCGTCCCCGCGTCGATCAGGTCGTGAGCGGCTTGTAGCGAATCCGCTTCGGCTTGGCGCCTTCTTCACCCAGACGTTTCTTCTTGTCGGCTTCGTATTCCTGATAGTTACCGTCAAAGAAGGTCACTTGGGAATCACCCTCGAACGCCAGGATGTGGGTCGCGATGCGATCCAGGAACCAGCGATCGTGGGAAATGACCATCACGCTACCAGCGAACTCGAGCAGGGCGTCTTCCAGCGCGCGCAGGGTTTCGACGTCCAGATCGTTTGACGGTTCATCGAGCAGCAGCACGTTGCCGCCTTGCAGCAGCGTCTTGGCCAGGTGCAGACGGCCGCGCTCACCACCGGACAGGTTGCCGACGATCTTTTGCTGGTCCGAACCCTTGAAGTTGAAGCGGCCCAGGTAGGCGCGTGACGGCATTTCGAAGCGGCCGACGCTGAGCATGTCGGCGCCGCCCGAGACGTCCTCGAACACGCTCTTGGCATTGGCCAGTTCGTCGCGGTGCTGGTCGACGATGGACACGCGCGCGGTCTGGCCGATCTTGACCTCGCCGCTGTCCGGCTGCTCTTTGCCGGTGATCATCTTGAACAGCGTCGACTTACCGGCGCCGTTCGGGCCGATGATGCCGACGATCGCGCCTGGCGGCACGGTGAACGACAGGTTGTCGATCAGGAGACGGTCGCCAAAGGCTTTCGAAACGTTCTTGAATTCGATGACTTCATTGCCCAGGCGCTCGGCCACGGGAATGAAGATCTCCTGCGTCTCGTTGCGCTGCTGGTATTCGTACTCGGACAGTTCGTTGAAGCGCGCGAGGCGGGCTTTCGACTTGGCCTGGCGTGCCTTCGGATTCTGGCGCGACCATTCGAGTTCTTTCGCCAGGGCTTTCTGACGGGCCGATTCGGTCGATTCTTCCTGCTTCAGGCGCGCCTGCTTCTGGTCCAGCCACGACGAGTAATTGCCCTTCCATGGAATGCCGCTACCGCGGTCCAGTTCCAGGATCCATTCAGCAGCATTGTCGAGGAAGTAGCGATCGTGGGTGATGCCGACCACGGTGCCCGGGAAGCGCAGCAGGAATTGCTCGAGCCACTCGACCGATTCTGCATCCAGGTGGTTGGTCGGTTCGTCGAGCAGCAGCATGTCGGGCTTCGAGAGCAGCAGCTTGCACAGCGCCACGCGGCGCTTTTCACCGCCCGACAGCACAGCGATCTTGGCATCCCACGGCGGCAGGCGCAGCGCGTCGGCGGCCATTTCCAGTTGCAGGTTCAGGTTGCCGCCGTCGGACGACGAGATGATCGCTTCCAGGCGTTCCTGCTCCTTGGCCAGCGCGTCGAAATCGGCGTCTTCTTCGGCGTAGGCCGCGTACACCGCTTCGAGCTTGGCTTGCGCTTCGAACGCCTCGCCCAGGCCCGATTCCACCTCCTGGCGCACGGTTTTTTCAGGGTCGAGCTGCGGTTCCTGCGGCAGGTAGCCGATATTCAGGCCCGGCATCGGACGGGCTTCGCCCTGGATGTCGGTGTCGATGCCGGCCATGATTTTCAGCAGGGTCGATTTGCCCGAGCCGTTCAGGCCCAGCACGCCGATTTTGGCGCCCGGGAAGAAGGACAGGGAAATGTCCTTCAGAATCTGGCGTTTCGGTGGGACGATTTTGCCCACGCGGTTCATGGTATAGACGTAATTGGCCATGCTTGTACTCTGGTGTTGTTCGAGGTGCACAGGATACGACAGAACCCGCAGCCAACACAGGATTTCTTGGCAAATCTGCCCTGCATGCGCCCGCTCAGGCCTTGGCCGCAGCGGGCTGCCGGCGCAGCAATCCTTCCCCGGCGAACAGCGCCAGCGCCCTCCAGATCAGCACGAAGCCGACGAGGCGATCGGCGGAGAACGCTTCTTTGAACAACCACACGCCGAGCAGAAATTGCAGCGTCGGCGACAGGTATTGCAACAGGCCCAGGATCGACAGCGGGATCTTGCGCGCACCGGTGGCAAACAGCAGCAGCGGGATCGCCGTGAGCGGACCGGCCATGATCAACAGCCAGCGCGTGGTGTCCGACGCCGTATTGATGAACACGTTCTGGCCGTGCACCGTCAGCCAGATCACGTAGCCGGCCGCCAGTGGAAACAGCACGATGGTTTCGAACGACAATCCCTCGAGTGGTCCCAGCGCGGCCGTCTTGCGCAATAAGCCATAGCCGCCGAACGACAGCGCCAGGAACAGCGCGATCCATGGCACCGTGCCGGCCTGCCAGGTCAGCCAGGCCACGCCCAGCGCGGCCACGCCGATGGCAGCCCACTGCAGCGGGCGCATGCGTTCCTTCAGGATCAGATAACCCAGCACGATATTGACCAGGGGATTGATGAAATAGCCGAGGCTCGCCTCGATCACATGGTGGTTCATCACCGACCAGATATACACGAGCCAATTGGCGCTGAGCAGTAGGGCGGACAGCACGAAACTGAAGAACACGCGCGGCTGGCGCACGACCTGCAGCCACTTCCAGTCGCGCCGCAGCAACAGCAGGATCAGGAGAAAAGCGAGTGACCACAGCATGCGGTGCACCAGGATCTGCAGCGGCGGCACCTCGCCCAGGGCATGGAAATAAATGGGGAACAGGCCCCAGCAGAAAAAGGCCAGGGCCGCGTAAATAATGCCGGAACGCATGGGGAGGGGAGGCGAGGTTGCAGGGCCGACATTATCACTGAATACCTGGCACGCTGCTGGCGCCCACCGGTTTTACACAGGTGTATGATGCACAACCGAATCTTCTTGCAATTCCAACCACTTCATTTTTTGGTGCGCCGCACCAATACTACAGCGATGGTGACTCTTGACCTCAGATAACAAGAAAAGCAGCCTGGCGGCCCTTACCCTGGCAGCGGTCGGGATCGTCTATGGCGACATTGGCACGAGCCCCCTGTACACGCTGCGCGCAGTGTTCGACGAAGACCACGGCCTGCCGCTCAACACGCCGAATATCCTCGGCATCATCTCGCTGATCTTCTGGGCCCTGACGCTGATTGTCTCGCTCAAGTACGTGATCCTGGTGCTGCGCGCGCACAATCGCGGCGAGGGCGGCATCATGGCCCTGATGGCGCTGGCCACCAGTTCGATACCGCGTACCTCCAAATGGAGCTTCCCGCTGCTGGCGATCGGCGTCATCGGCGCCACGATGTTCTACGGCGACAGCGTGATCACGCCGGCGATCTCTGTGCTGGGCGCCATCGAAGGGATCGAGGTTGCCGCGCCCGGCATGTCGCAATACGTCGTGCCGCTGGCGGTCGTGGTGCTGGTGGCGCTGTACAGCGTGCAGCGCCATGGCACGGCCGGCATCGGCCGCTTCTTTGGCCCGGTGATGGCGGTCTGGTTCCTGGTGCTGGCCGCAATGGGCATCGTCAATATCATCGAAGCACCGGTGATCCTGAATGCGCTCAATCCATGGCATGCACTGAGCTTCATGCTGGAAAATAAAATGCTGGCATTCATCGCGCTGGGCGCGGTGGTGCTGGCCATCACCGGCGCCGAGGCACTGTACGCCGACATGGGTCACTTCGGCGCCAAGCCGATCCGCTGGGCCTGGTTCCTGATCGCGTATCCAGCGCTGACCCTGAACTACCTGGGCCAGGGCGGCCTGTTGATCATGCAGCCGGCCGCGGTGGAAAACCCGTTCTATTACCAGCTCGGCGCGTGGAGCGTGATTCCGCTGGTGATCCTGTCGACGATGGCCGCCGTGATCGCTTCGCAGGCAACGATCTCGGGCACCTATTCGATGACCAAGCAAGCCATTGCGCTGGGTCTGTTGCCGCGCATGCGCATCATGCACACGTCGGAAAGCGAGATCGGTCAGATCTATATTCCGGCCGTCAACTGGCTGCAACTGGTGGTCGTGCTGATCGCCGTGATCGGCTTCGGCTCATCCGACGAACTGGCCGGCGCCTACGGCATTGCCGTCACCGCCACCATGATGGCCACGACGATCCTGACCTTCTTCGTCACGCGCTACCGCTGGCACTTGCCGCTGTGGATGTGCTTAATGGCGACCGGCTTCTTCCTGACGATCGACATCATGCTGTTTGCCGCCACCACGACGAAGCTGTTCCACGGTGGCTGGTTCCCGCTGTTGATGGGCAGCGTGCTGCTGACCCTGATGCTGACCTGGAAACGGGGGCGCGAGCTGGTGTTTGCGAACCTGCAGAAGCACGCGATCCCGCTGGAAGCGTTCATGGAGTCGCTGTTCGTGGCGCCGCCGACGCGCGTGCCCGGCACGGCCATCTTCCTGCGCGGCGAAAGCGATGGCGTGCCGCACGCGATGCTGCATAACCTGTCGCACAACAAGGTGCTGCATGAGCGCGTCGTGTTCCTGACGGTGCACATGCGCGAAGAGCCGTGGGTGCCGGCGGACGAACAGATCGTCATCAATGACCTGGGCCACAACTGCTACCAGCTCAACATCCATTACGGCTTCAAGGACGAGGCCGATATTCCGGACATCCTGCAGCGCAGCGCCGCACTGGGCCTGGAATTCGAAATGATGGAAACGTCGTTCTTCATCGCGCGCCAGACTGTGATCTCGGCCCCGGGCGGCGGCATGGCGCCATGGCGCGAGCACCTGTACGTGGCAATGTCGCGCAACGCCCGCAGCGCGGCCGACTACTATCAGATCCGGACCAACCGCGTGATCGAGCTGGGTACGCAAATTGAAATTTGATAGACGGAAATTTGCTTAACTACAATTTTCAGACAAAGTCGGGACAGTTTCATGTGGCTGATTCGATAAGGTACGAGGTTTCGTAATACCCGGTTCTTCGTACCTATTTCGTGTAATTTTTCAGTCAAGGATGTCCCATGATGAAGCGCCCCCTGATCGCCGCCTTTGCCGCCATGCTCGCCCTGAGCGCCTGCGGCGGTGGCAGCGATGATTCACCTGCCCAGCCCGCCGTGAGCAGCCCCGCTGCCCTGACCAAAACCGACAACGTTGTTGGCACCGGCGCCGAAGCCGTCGCCGGCAAGCGCGCCACCGTTGCCTATACGCTGTGGCTGTACAGCGCGACCGCGAGCGACTTCAAGGGCACGCGTCAGGAAGCCAGCGAATTTGCGTTCACCGTGGGCAGTCGCGATACGATCACCGGCTTCGACCAGGGCGTAACGGGCATGAAGGTCGGCGGCAAGCGCACGCTCCTGATCCCGGCGGCACTGGCCTACGGCGCAGCCGGCCGCGGACCGATCCCGTCGAATGCGGGCCTGGTGTTTGAAGTGACGCTGAACAAGGTCGAGTAAGCCACACATGTTGAACGCGTGGACGGCAAACCCGTCCACCCTACCTGGTTTGTTGGCTGGCCGTGCCCTGGTCGTCGTCTGTGTGGCATCCACACCAGCGGCGGCGCGCACGGCTGATCCGGCGCACGGGGCGGCGTTTGCCCATCGGCGATGCTCGGGACTTTGCCGCCACGAGCCCGCCATGCCGCCTTTCCTGCCAATCCTCGGCGCGTTACCATTCCTTGTTCTGCCCTCATCTGGCGCCGCCATGCCCGCACCGGCCCTTGTGGCGTCTGCCTGCGTGGTTGCCACCACCAAGCCCATTGGACACCACGAACCGCCGGCCTGGCTGCTGCTGGCCGGCGCGGTCATCCTGCTTGGCGCCGGCCGGGTGGCGGCATCCTGACACGTATAAAAGCGCCTAGCGCAGCATGTCGATGTGCATGATCCCGTCTTCGTCGTACGGCGCCGACACCGTCTGGAAGCCGAAGCTCGCATAGAAGCGCTCCAGGTACTGCTGGGCGCCGATGCGGATGCGGTGGCCCGGGTGCAGCGCTTCGGCATGCGCGATGCCCTGGTCGAGCAGCGCGCGGCCGGCGCCGCTGCCACGCGCGGCCGGCGTGGTGACAACGCGGCCAAGCGACATCTCGTCGTACTTCGCGCCCGGCGCCAGCACGCGCAGATAGGCGGCCAGCTGGCGCTTGCCGTCCACGTCGCGCCAGCCGAGCAGGTGATGCGCCTCGAGGTCGTAGCCATCGATGTCCGGATACAGGCACGTCTGCTCGAGGATGAAGACGTTCTGACGCGCCGCCAGCACGTCATACAGGTCGAACGGGGTCAGGTCGGCGAAGCGGGAGAAGTGCCAGTCGATGGGGCTGGGGGAGGTCATGGGCAGATACGGGTCAATGAAAAAATGGGACGGGAGTGTGCTATTCAGCGGCGGTCTCGAAGCCTTCGAGCACGTTGACGGTATGGATGCCCAGCTCCGGGCTGACGGCGCCGCCTTCGAAAATGAACACGGTCGGTAAACCCAGGTGCGCGATGCGCTCGCCGATGCGCAGGAAGTCGCCACCCTGCAGGTTGAAGCGCGGGTCGTTGCCATGGGCGAAGGTGTCGACGCCCAGCGAGACCACGAGCGCCTGCGGGCGCGTCATCGCGATCTTCACGCACGCCGTTTCGAGCGCCGCAAACCAGGTGGCGCTGCTGCTGCCCGGTGCGAGCGGCAGGTTCATCGTGTAGCCCGTGCCTGCGCCGCTGCCGGTTTCGTCGGCGTGGCCCAGGTAGAACGGGTACGCGACGCGCGGATCAGCGTGGATGGAAATGAACAGCACGTCGCTGCGGCCATAGAAGATGCTCTGGGTGCCGTTGCCGTGGTGGTAGTCGAGGTCGAGGATGGCGACGCGGTCGCGTCCGTCGTCCAGCAGATGCTGGGCCGCCAGTGCCGCGTTATTCAGAAAGCACGAACCGCCGAAGAAATCGCTGCCGGCGTGGTGGCCGGGCGGGCGCGTCAGTGCAAAGGTACCGCGCTCGCCGCGCTGCAATGCATGGGCAGCATTGACGGCGCAGTCGGCGCCGGTTTTGGCTGCGATCCAGGTGCCGGCGGTGAGCGGCGTGCCGCAATCCATCGAATACAGACCCAGGCGGGCGCAGAAGTTCTCGGGTTCGATGTCGCTGCGCAGCGTGCGCACCGGCCACACTGCAGGAAAAGCATCCTTGCCGGCGTTGGCCGGATCGAGCGCGAGCCACTCGCTCCAGGCCGTGCGCAAAAAGTGCAGGTAGCGCGGGCTGTGCACGCGCTCGAGCGTCATCAGGGGCACGCCGTGCGGCGTGACAATGGCGCCCAGGCCGCGCCGCTCGCACTCCTTCAACACCATCGCCACCCGCTCGGGTTGTTCCGAACACAGCGCCAGCTCGCCGCGCCCGATTGCGGCGCGGCCATCATGCTGGGCGTGGTGTTCGTTATAAAACGTGAGCAAGTGGTCCTCGTGCGTCGGAGCAGGTGAGGCGGGCGCTGCAGCCTCAGTTATTGCCGCACAGTGTACTGCTGTTGTACGCCGCGACGAAGGCGTCGAAGTTGCCGGTATCGGTTTGCTCGATGATCATCTGGTCGGCGATCGAGACGGCGGCCATCTCATTGAACAGCATTTCTTCGGCGGGCATCAACGGGCTGTCGCGGAACGACGCTGCGTGCAGCGTGCTTTGCTGCACGCCGAATGCCGCGGCCGAGCCCAGCGCGCGGATCTCGTCCAGTACGCGTGCCGATGGCGTCTGCGCCGGATCTTCGATCTTGGCTTTCTGACGGCCTAGCGAGGCGGTGTGCACGTCGCCTTCGTTGTGCCCGTCGTCCAGCAATGCCGCCACGGGCCGGATGCGCTCGATCAGCTCGAGCGCCCAGGTCGCAAGCGGCACTTCCAGGCCGTCGCGCGTGAGCGTCAGGCCCGGCCGGCGGCCTTCCTTGACCGTGCGCGCGAAATTGCGGGCGTGCATGGCGCTGTCATGGTCGCTGATCATAGGGCTTTCTTCGAGGGCGCAGAACAGCAGGAACGCATCCAGGAAGCGGCCCGTTTCGAGCGAGATGCCGACCGGCTCGTACGGATCGACGTCCATGCAGCGCACCTCGATGTACTGCACGCCGCGGTTGCACAGCGCCTGCACCGGACGCTCGCCGCTGCGGATCACGCGCTTCGGGCGGATGGTCGAGTAGTACTCGTTCTCGATCTGCAGCACGTTGGTCGACAGCTGGATCCACTCGCCATCTTTCTTGGTGCCCAGTTCCTGGTACGGCGGATACGGGCGATTGACCGCATCCATCAGGCTGGTGACGTAGCTTTCCAGGCTGTTTTCGTGCGGGCGCAGGCCCGACTGCGCATCGTTCTGGTAACCGAGGTCGCTCATACGCAGGCTGGTCGCGTACGGCAGGTACAGCGTGTCATCGGACAGCGTCTCGAGCGCGTGCGGACGGCCGCGCAGGAAGCTCGTCGTCAAGGCCGGCGTCGCGCCGAACAGGTACATCAGCAGCCACGAATAGCGGCGGAAGTTGCGCACCATCGCGATATAGCTCTCGGACTGGAAATCGCGCAGCGCATGACGGCGTTCCTCGACGATGCCTTCGTCCTGGGCAAACACCTGCCACAGCTTTTCCGGCAGCGAGTAGTTGTAGTGAATGCCCGCGATGCACTGCATTGCCTTGCCATAGCGCAGCGCCAGGCCGCGCCGGTACACGTGCTTCAGCTGGCCGATATTCGAGGTGCCGTAGTAGGCGATCTCGATGTCTTCTTCAGGCGGCAGTTCACCCGGCATCGACACGCCCCACAGCATCTCGTCGCCCAGCTTGGTGTACGCATGACGGTGGATCGCATCGAGGCGGTGCAGCGCCAGCGAGATATCGTGTTCGACCGGGGTGATGAATTCCATCAGTGCTTCGGCGTAGTCGGTGGTGATGCTGGGGTGCGTCAGTGCCGAACCGAGGGCAGGGGGATGCGGGGTGCGCGCGAGCTGGCCGGCAGCGTCCACGCGCAGCGTTTCGCGCTCGATGCCGCGCAGGCCCTGGCCCAGCAAGGCGCGGTGTTCGTCGTCGCCCAGCAGGGCCAGACGGCGGTTGAATTGGTTCGACACGGTGTTTCCTTTCTTATACTGCCTGTTTCGGCTGGTGCAGAGATTAACCGAAAATCGGACTCCACGTTCGGGCGCTCATCATTCGCGCCAGGGCGGCGCCCGGTACGACGGCGCGGCGGGTGGCGGTGCGGGTCTGGCAGGCGGTATGAAATCAGGCGCCGGGCCGGGTTCGAGCCCGGGCGCGACTTCGCCGTCGAACGTGAAGTCAAATTCGAACACCGGTTCAAGCACCGGGACAACCGATTCGAATTCGGCATTGAACGTGTCGTCCCGCGGCGCTTCCAGCATCGGCGCCGAGATTGGCGTGTCCGGGGCCGCGATCCAGCGCTCGACCTGGCGTTCCAGTTCGCTCAGGGGCAGCGCGCCATTGCCCAGCACCGCATCATGGAAACGCCGCGCGTCGAACCTGGCGCCCAGCGCCGCGCGCGCCTTGTTGCGCAGCGCCAGGATGCGCAGCTGGCCGATCTTGTAGCTCAGTGCCTGCGCCGGGCGGGCAATATAGCGATCGACTTCGGCCTCGTTGTCCGCCGGCGGGTTGGCCGTGTTCGCGGTCAGGTAATCGATCGCCTGCTGGCGCGACCAGCCCAGCGTATGGATGCCGGTATCGACCACCAGCCGCGCGGCGCGGAACATCTCTTCGTTCAGGTGCCCGAACAGCGAGAACGGGTCCTTGAACAGGCCGAGCTCCGGGCCCAGGCCCTCAGCGTAGGTGGCCCAGCCTTCGCCGAACGCGTCGTACCAGCCGTAACGGCGAAACGCCGGCAGCGCCAGTTCCTGCGCGCGCGCCACCTGCAGGTGGTGGCCGGGCACCGCTTCGTGCAGTGCGATGGTGTCGACCTGCCACATCGGCCGCGCGTCCAGGCGCACATTGTCGACCACCAGCGCGGCGCTGCGCTGCGCGCTGCCGGCTTCGTAATACGCAGCCGGCTGGCCGCTGCTGTTTGCGCCCATCGGCTTGACGACGATGCCGGCCGCCGGCACGCTGCTGACCACACGGCCCAGGCGTGCCTGGGTCAGCGCCAGCGTGCGCCGGTAGCGGTCGAGCAGGGCGTTCGGATCGGTGAAATACAGGCGCCGGTCGCTCCGCGCGAACACGATGAACTCCGCAAAACCACCGCGAAAACCGGTGCGCGGAATCACGGCCTCGATCGCGGCGCGCAGGCGCGCGACTTCCTGCCGGCCCAGCGCATGCACCTGGGCCGGCGTGAGCGCCGTGCTGGTGCTGGTGCGTACCAGCTGGGCGTACCAGTCGGCGCCGCCCGCTTGCTGGCTCGCGCCGATCGTCGTGCGTGCGCCCGGCAGATAATCCTCGCGCAGGAATGTTTCGAGCGTGCGCAGGCTGGGCGCGACGGTATTGGCAAGCGCGGCCGCGCCGGCGGCGCGCAATGCATCGCGGCTTTCGGGTGCAATCGATGCGGGGATGCGTTTGAACGGCGCGCCCAGCGGGCCATCCTGCAGGCCCTCGCGCAGCACGCGCAAGGCGTCCGGCACCGGCGCCAGCGCCGCCTTTGGCGTGGTCCAGCCGGCCTGGCGACCGGCGCGCAGCTGCTCGATCAGGCCATCGACGTGGGCCGGCAGCGCTTGCAGGCGCGCCAGATACGTTTGGTAGTCGGCGTCACTCGTGAACGGCATCTGCGCCACAAGGCGCGGCAGTTGCACGTGCAGGCCGTCGTAGGCGGTGAGCGGTTGCGGATCGAACGGCATCAAGGCAGCGCTGGCCAGCGCGCGCTGCTTGTCGGCGCTGAACAGGTCGAGCGACAGCCCGTCCTGGCCCGACAGTGCGCTGCGATCGATCGCGCGCGCCGCGGCCAGCATGGCGCGCTCGTGCTCGATCGCCTGCGCGCGCGCAGCCAGCGAGGTGTCGGTGAGATAAGCGTTGTAGCGGTGCTCGCCCAGGGCCGTGGCGCGTTCGGGCGCGCGGCGCAGTTGCCACTGCCAGTCGCGCTCGAACAGCTGGGCCGCTTGCGTTGCCGGCGTCTCGGTCGCGCTGGCCGGCGGCATAGCGACAGGAACAGCGACGGAAGGAAGGGCGGGCGCGGGCGCAGCAGCAACGCAGACCGGCGGCACCAGCAAAGCAAGTGAGGCGAACAGGATGCGCATGCGCTCTCCGTTGACGGGACTGGTCATTTTAACAAGTCCATCTGCGGGCGGGCGCGCCTTACGCGCTGCGCCGGCCACCGCTGACGCGTTCGATGCCGGCCAGGTCGCGCCAGCTTTGCACGTCGCCGTAGCCGCGCGCCGTCAGCAGTGCGCACACGGCGTCGGCCTGGTCGTAGCCGTGTTCGAGCAGCAGCCAGCCACCGGCCTCCAGGTGCGCGCCAGCGCCATCGACGATCGTGCGCAGGTCGGACAGGCCGTCGGCATGGTCGGTCAGTGCGTCCACCGGTTCGAAGCGTAGATCGCCTTCGCTCAGGTGCGCGTCGCCGGCCACGATGTACGGGGGATTCGAGGCGATCAGGTCGAAACGCGCATCGCCCAATCCGGCAAACCAGTCACTGCGCACGAAGTGCACGCGCGCGCCGTTGGCAGCGGCGTTGATGCGCGCGATGGCCAGGGCGTCATCGCTGACGTCGAGGGCAGTGACGGCCAGGTCGGGCCGGGTGTGGGCGGCGGCCACTGCAATGGCGCCGCTGCCGGTGCCCATGTCGAGCAGGCGCTGCTGCGGCGCCAGGCGCTCGAGGGCGAGTTCAACCAGCAGTTCGGTGTCGGGCCGCGGAATCAGCACGGCCGGCGTGACCTTGAACGGCAGCCCGAAGAATTCGCGTTCACCGACGATGTAGGCGATCGGTTCACCAGCCAGGCGCCGTTCGACGAGGCCATTGAGCAGCGTAGCTTCGGCAGTGGTCAGCTCGCGCTCGGATTGCGTGATCAGCGCCACGCGCGGCAGGCTCAATGCATGGCACAGCAGGATGCGGTTTTCCAGCGCATCGAGCGGCAGCGCCAGGCGCGCCTGGGCCAGAGTGACGCCGGCCTGGATCATGCGTTGGCGCGGCGCAGCTGGCGCATCAATACCCAGCCCAGCAGCACGGTGAGGATCACGAACCAGACGGCCGACCATTGCGGAATCGCCAGGCCCAGCACCTTGTCGGTCGCACCTTCGCACAGGCCATCGGCGCGGAACAGCCACGGCAGGTATTCGGCCGTCGGAATCTTGTTGAGCATGGTTTCCATCGGATCGATGCCGCACGAGAAACCGGGGTTGGCGATCACGTACAGGTGCTTGCCGACCGTGATCAGGCCGCCGACGGCAGCCACCAGCCCGACCACGACGCTGCCGCTGATCTTGCCGCTAAAAGCGCCGACGAGGGCGGCCAGGCCGATGCCCAGGAAGAAATATCGCTGGATCACGCACAGCGGGCAAGGCCGCATTTCCAGGCTGTGTTGCAGATAGAGGGCAAAGCCGACCAGTGCAAAACTGATGAAGGAGATGATGAACAGGGCCTGGCGGTTGGTAGGTTGCATGATCGGTGGTTTTGTTGGCGTGGGCACGGTAGCGGCCATTTTCTCACAAACCTTCTGGCCGGCCTCCAGCCATTTTCAATCAGGCAACTTAACGGACCTTTAATCGCCCAGCGCCGCCAGTTGCTCGGCCTGGTGCTCTGACGCCAGTGCATTGGTCAGGTCGCTCAGGTCGCCATCCATGATGAAGTCGAGCTTGTACAGCGTCAGGTTGATGCGGTGGTCGGTCAGCCGACCCTGCGGGAAGTTATAGGTGCGGATGCGTTCGCTGCGGTCGCCCGAACCGATCAGGCTCTTGCGCGTGGCCGCTTCCTTCGATTGCTGCTCGCGCAGCTGGGCGTCCTTCAGGCGCGCGGCCAGCACCTTCATCGCCTGCGCCTTGTTCTTGTGCTGGCTGCGGTCGTCCTGGCATTCCACCACCAGACCGGTCGGCAGGTGGGTGATGCGCACGGCCGAATCGGTCTTGTTGATGTGCTGCCCGCCGGCGCCCGAGGCGCGGTAGGTGTCGATGCGCAGGTCGGCCGGGTTGATGTCGATGTCTTCGACTTCATCGGCCTCGGGCATCACCGCCACCGTGCAGGCCGACGTGTGGATGCGGCCCTGCGTCTCGGTGGCCGGCACGCGCTGCACGCGGTGGCCGCCCGACTCGAACTTCAGCTTGGAGTAAGCGCCGTTGCCGACGATGCGCACGATCACCTCGCGGTAGCCGCCCAGGTCTGACGTCGACTCGGACACCATCTCGACCTGCCAGCGATTGCGCTCGGCAAAGCGCGTGTACATGCGGAGCAAATCGCCCGCGAACAGCGCCGATTCGTCACCACCCGTGCCGGCGCGGATCTCGAGGAAGATATTGCGCTCGTCGTTGGCGTCCTTCGGCAGCAGCATCTTTTGCAGCTCCTGCTCCAGATCCGCCATGCGCACCTTGGCCGCTTCGATTTCTTCCTGCGCGAACTCCTTCATTTCCGGGTCCTGCAGCATCTCTTGCGCTTCGGCGGTATTGGCCAGCGCGCTTTCGTACTGGCGATACACGGCCACCAGTGGCGAGAGCTCGGCGTGCTCGCGCGTCATCTTGCGGTAGTTGTCCATATTGGCGGTGACGCCTTCGGTCATCAACAGTTCGTCCAGCTCGACCAGGCGGTTGGCAAGTTGGTCCAGCTTGGAGAGCATGGAAGGTTTCATGGGCGGTATCAGGGATGTAAGGAATCGGGCAGGCCGCGGATTGCGACCGGGTTGCAGCAGGAGGCGCCAGGCACGGCGCGGGCGGGCAGGCCGCCAGAGAACTGGTGCGCTAACGGCGACCGCGGAACAGCTGCGGCAGCAGGCTGGCCAGGCGCGCGCGTTCGTCGCCCTGGGCATGGTGCAGGGCCTGTTGCGGGCCGTGCAGGAACTTGGCGGTCAGGCCCCGGGACAAGGCTTCGAGCACGGCGTCGGCATCGTCGCCGCGCGCCAGCATGCGCCGCGCGCGTTCGAGTTCAGCCAGGCGCAGCACCTCGCTCGACTCGTGCAGGTCACGGATCACCGGCACCACGGCGCGGTCGCCCACCCAGTGCATGAACGATTCGACGCGCGTTTCGATGATGGCTTCGGCCTGGCGCACGGCGGCCTGGCGACTTTCCATGCCGGTCTGCACTACCTGGGCCAGGTCGTCGACCGTGTACAGGAACACGTCGTCCAGACGCGCGACTTCGGGTTCGATATCGCGCGGCACGGCCAGGTCGACCATGAACATCGGGCGATGGCGGCGCGCCTTGACGGCCCGCTCGACCATGCCCAGGCCGATCAGCGGCAGCGTCGAGGCAGTGCACGAGATCACGATGTCAAATTGGTGCAGGCAGTCGGGCAGCTCGGCCAGGCCGATCGCGCGGCCGTTGTAGCGGCTGGCGAGCAGCGCGCCGCGCTCCATGCTGCGGTTGGCGATGGTGACCGATTTCGGGTTCTGCGCCGAGAAGTGCGCCGCGCACAGTTCGATCATTTCGCCGGCGCCGATGAACAGCACGTGCTGATCGGCGATGCGGTCGAAGATGCGGTGCGCCAGGCGCACAGCGGCGGCGGCCATCGACACGCTGTGCGCGCCGATCTCGGTACTCGAGCGCACCTCTTTGGCCACGGCGAAGGTGCGCTGGAACATCTGGTGCAGGTAGGTGCCCAGGCCGCCGGCTTCGTCGGCGGTGCGCACGGCGTCCTTCATCTGGCCCAGGATCTGCGGCTCGCCCAGCACCATCGAATCGAGCCCCGAGGCGACGCGAAACGCGTGGCGCACGGCGTCGTCCTGCGGCAGCAGGTACAGGTGGGGGCGCAGCTCGGCGTAGTTCAGCGCGTGGTAATGGGCCAGAAACTGCGCCGACGCGTCGAGCGGGTCGGGCAGGCTGGTGGCCGCATACAGTTCGCTGCGGTTGCAGGTCGACAGGATCGCCGCTTCTTCATTGCCCGTAGAACCATTGCGCGCGAACCAGCCGCGCGCCGACTGCACCGCCGTACCGATCTGATCGGGGGCGAGCGCCAGCTGCTCGCGCAGCGAGACCGGTGCGGTCGTGTGGTTCAAGCCAACGGCGAGGAGTTGCATTCTGGGGAGGGTAGAGGGTGAATGACTGCGGTCATTATACCCTCATGGGGGAACGGCTTCAGAAGCCGGGTCAGGCGCCCAGTTTTTCCAGGCGGTAACCATAGCTGTAGACGGGCACCAGCCGAAAGCCATTCTCAGGGCGCAGATGCAATTTATTGCGCACCCGTGACACGTGCGTGTCCATCGTGCGCGACGGCACGTCATTCTCGCGGACCCAGACCGACTCGTGGATGTAGGCACGCGACAGCGGCCGGCCGATGTTACGGAAGAACAGCAGCGCCAGCGAAAATTCCTTCTGCGTCACGTCGATGACGGAGCCATCCTTGAGCAGGCGGCCCGGACGCGTCTCAAAAGTGTACGGGCCGAACTGCAGCTGCTCGGCGCTGTTTTGCGACGGGTAGGCGCGGCGCAGCAGGGCCGAGACGCGCGAGACCAGTTCGCCGCGGCGCAGCGGCTTAATCAGGTAATCGTCGGCGCCGGCGTTGACGCCGGCAATGATGTCGTCTTCCGCGTTGTTGCCGACCAAGAACATCGTCGGCGCCTGCGACGCCAGCTTTTCCTTGGCGCGGCGCAGTACTTCAGCGCCATCCATATCTGGAACGTTCCAGTCCATCACGAGCATGTCGGCGCTATCCTTGCGCAGTTGCGCGAGCAGATCGCGGGCGCTGTCAAACGATTGGCAGTTGTGGCCGGTAGCACTGAGGACCTGGCAAATCAGGTCGGCTTGCGGGCGGTCTTGCTCCAGAACAGCGATCTTCATGATGGGACAATGTGAAAGTTTGCACTGTAGGAAGACTCCTACAAAGTTAAAAACGAATATATCAGACTTTGACAAAATAGTGCTAAAGGTAAATATCGTTTTTTCGCTTCTTGTTGCAACTGTTGTGTTAAAGGGACCACGTACAGCGTCATGTCATGGGGGTACACTGGATTTCAGATGAAATCTGAATAACGAAAAGGGTGAGATTATGTTGTTTCGACGCAAAGATGTGACTGTTCCTGAAGACCGCGTGCCCGTTAGTGGCCCGGAAGTCGAGGCCACGCGCCTGCGTTGCCTGGCGTTGGTCAAGAAGCGCGCCGCGATGTCGGCAGCGGTAGCGGCCGTGCCGATTCCCGGCCTGGATCTTTTGGCCGATATTACCGGTTTTGCGTCCCTGGTCGATGAAGTCAACGCCGAGTTTGGCCTGACGCAGAAGCAGATCGAGCGCCTGAACCCGCGTCTGCGCATCATTGCCTATAAGGCTGCGGCGTCGGTTGGTGGCATGTTGGTCGGCAAGCTGGTCACGCGTGGCGTGGTGCTGCGCCTGTTCCAGCGCGTGGCAGGCCGGATGGCCGTCAAGTCGAGCGCGAAGATGGTGCCGATCGCCGGCCAGATCGCGTCGGCCGCCATCGGCTACACGCTGTTCAAGCGCATGGGTACACAGCACGTGGAAGCGTGCGTGGCCGTAGCACGCGAGCTCGAAAACGCCGGGATCGACCACAACGTGGCCGAGGACGACGATGCCGTGGGCGCGACCAGCGGCACGGCGAAGGCGCCGCTGCTGGTGATGTGATGCTGGCCGGGCGTTCGAGTTAACGATTTTGTGGCGCATTGGCGTTCGTTGAACGCGTGGACGGGAAACCCGTCCACCCTACTGCTGTGGCGCATTTGGGTTCGTTGAGCGCGTGGAAGGGGGACCCTTCCACCCTACGGCCCTGGAACAATCGTCTGCTCGTAGGGTGGGCGGCTATGCCGCCCACGCGTTCAACGAACCTGTCCTCACCACGAAAGATGAGCGCCCAAAACAAAGCCCGCGCGAAGCGGGCTTTCTCGGTCACGGGTGCGCACGTTTAATTATCCGGCAGCACCACGTTCACATCCAACACTTCCAGGTTGCCCTGGCGGTCGAGCGACACCTTGATGTCGTCCGGATTGACCTTGACGTACTTCGAGATCACCGCGATCAGCTCCTGGTGCAGGGCGGGCAGGAAGTCCGGACCGGCACGGTTGGTGCGTTCGCGCGCGATGATGATCTGCAGGCGTTCCTTGGCAGCTGTCGCGCTCTTCTTTTTTTCGGGGAAGAGAAAGGATAGCAGTGCCATCTCACTTGGCTCCGAAGATACGCTGGAACAACCCTGGCTTTTCGTAGCTGGTAAAGCGCAGCGGGCGTTCTTCGCCCAGGAAGCGCGCGACCACGTCTTCATAGGCTTCGGCCACGTCGGTTCCCTTGAAGTGAATCGCCGGGTTGCCCTGGTTCGATGCGTGCAGCACGGATTCGGATTCAGGAATGATGCCGATCAGCGGGATGCGCAGGATTTCCTGGACGTCCTGGTACGACAGCATTTCGTCGGCGTCGACGCGCTTTGGCGAATAGCGGGTGATCAGCAGGTGTTCCTTGACCGGCTCCGAGCCGCTCTGGGCGCGGCGCGATTTGGCCTGCAGGATGCCCAGGATGCGGTCCGAGTCGCGCACCGACGAGACTTCGGGGTTCGTCACGACGATGGCTTCGTCGGCAAAGGTCAGCGCCATCAGCGCGCCGTGCTCGATGCCGGCCGGCGAATCGCAGATGATGAATTCGAATTCCATCTTGACGAGGTCGTTGATCACGCGCTCGACGCCTTCTTCGGACAGGGCGTCCTTGTCGCGCGTCTGCGAGGCCGGCAGGATGAACAGGTTGTCGCAGTGCTTGTCCTTGATCAGCGCCTGGTTCAGGGTCGCTTCGCCATTGACGACGTTGATCAGGTCATACACCACACGGCGCTCGCAACCCATGATCAGGTCGAGGTTGCGCAGGCCGACGTCGAAGTCGATGACGGCGGTCTTGTGGCCACGCATGGCCAGCCCGGAAGCGAAGCTGGCGCTCGAGGTCGTCTTGCCAACACCGCCCTTGCCGGACGTCACAACAATAATTCGTGCCACAAATAAGTCCTTTACAGTATCTGTTCAATTCGAACGGTCAGGCGCGCGACGGCGCCGCGAGCGACTGGATATCGATCCGGTCGCCGACGAGCCGGATCTGCGTCGGCTGACGCGCCAGGTCGGTCGGGAAGCCTTCGTCGAACGTGCGGTAGACGCCGGCGATCGAGACCAGTTCGGGCTGCATCGACAGCGCGAAGATCCGCGCGTCGGCATTGCCCGAGGCGCCGGCCAGCGCGCGGCCATTGAGCGGCGCGTACACATGGATGCTGCCATCGGCGATCAGTTCGGCGCCGTTGTTGACCACGGCGGTCACGATCAGGTCGGTACCGCGTGCATAGATGCGCTGGCCGGCGCGCACCGGGGTGTCGATCACCAGCGGCGCCAGGGCGGGCGCGCCCGGCTGGCTGGCGGCCGGGGTCGGTTCTGGTGCAGGCGCAGGTGCGGCTGGCGCCGGGGCTGGCTCGGGTGCAGGCGCAGCGGCCGCATGCACGACGAGCGGGGGCGGCGTGGCGTGGCCGCCGGCGTGCACGCCGCCCGAGCCATCGTCCAGCGCCAGGCCCTGGGCCCGGATCGCGTCGATCATCAACGGGCTGGCGCCGCGTACGGCCACAGCGTTGAGGCGGTATTTCTTGAGCAGCGCCACGATGGCGGCCCAGTCGATCGTCCAGGCGCTCGAGGTGAAGGCGCTCACGTCGATCACCGCAAACTCATCCTCGAAAAAGTCCGACACGCCGCCCGTCATCGAGGCCAGTGCGGAATCGATCGCCTCGAGGTCTGCCGAGTGCAGGATCGTCGAAATGGCGACGACCGTGGAAATCTTGATCTCGATGGGAAGCGTGGTCTTGGGCATAAAACAGAGTGGTTGGCATTGCGCTTGTGCATTCTACTGTGAAAATTGTAGAAAAGGACAGAAGCGCACGCATCATTCCTAATGGCAATTGAACATGCATCGAGTTGGAAATTAAGTTCTGTTCTACATCAAACCCTGGCACTTGCGACCTTGTTTTCGATGAATAAACTGCTAAGATTGCCAGTGCTTAAAGATCAGCATGGGTTCCTCAACCCCCGATCGCCGCTGCTATTTTTTATGGCAGTCCGGGCATCGGGGCTTCACCATTCCCATGCGCATGGGCACCGCACCCGACAAAGCTGCGCCCCGTCCCAGGGAAGTCCTGAATAATGCCGGCCCCAGGCCGGTTGAACGGAGAATGAAATGGAAGACGTCGTCATCGTGGCCGCTGGCCGCACCGCAGTTGGTAAATTCGGCGGCACGCTCGCCAAGATCCCCGCCGCCGAACTCGGCGCACAAGTCATCAAGCACCTGCTGGACAAGACCGGCATCGATCCTGCCGCTGTCAGCGAAGTCATCATGGGGCAGGTGCTCACCGCCGGTGTCGGCCAAAATCCGGCGCGCCAGGCTCTGATCAAGGCCGGCCTGCCCGAGATGGTGCCCGGCTACACCATCAACAAGGTCTGCGGCAGCGGCCTCAAGGCCACCCACCTGGCCGCGCAGGCGATCCGCTGCGGCGACGCCGACATCGTCATCGCCGGCGGGCAAGAAAACATGAGCGCCTCGCCGCACGTGCTGTCCGGTTCGCGCGACGGCTTCCGCATGGGCGACGCCAAGCTGGTCGACACCATGATCAATGATGGCCTGTGGGATTCGTTCAACGGGTATCACATGGGCGTGACGGCGGAAAACGTCGCCCGCAAGTACGAGATTTCGCGCGCCGAGCAGGATGAATTCGCGCTGCAGTCGCAGCTCAAGGCCGAGGCCGCCCAGAAAGAAGGCCGCTTCAAGGACGAAATCATCCCGATCGAAATCGTCTCCAAAAAAGGCACCACCGTCTTCGATACCGACGAGTATCCAAAACAGGGCAGCACGATCGAAGCGCTGGCCAGCCTGCGGCCCGCCTTCAATAAAGAAGGCAGCGTCACCGCCGGCAATGCGTCGGGCCTGAACGACGGCGCCGCTGCCGTGATCATGATGAGCGCATCGAAAGCACGCGAGCTGGGCTTGACCCCGCTGGCACGCATCAAGGCTTACTCGTCGTCCGGGCTGGACCCGGCGATCATGGGCATGGGCCCGGTGTCCGCCTCCAAGCTGTGCCTGAAAAAGGCCGGCTGGACCCACGAAGACCTCGACCTCATGGAAATCAACGAAGCCTTCGCCGCCCAGGCCGTTGCCGTGAACAAGGAAATGGGCTGGGACACGTCCAAGATCAACGTCAACGGTGGCGCTATCGCGCTGGGCCACCCGATCGGCGCCTCCGGTGCGCGCGTCCTGGTTACGTTGCTGCACGAAATGATCCGCCGTGACGCCAAGAAGGGTCTGGCCAGCCTCTGCATCGGCGGCGGCATGGGCGTGGCACTGGCAATCGAACGCGACTGACGCTTTCAGTATCCAACACGGTGATGTGCGGCGGCGGCCAGACGGGCGCCGGCGCCGTCGCCGGTTTCGAGTAGCAACCAACAATAAAACTGGAGAAGACAATGGCTAGAGTAGCGTTAGTAACCGGCGGCATGGGCGGCCTGGGCGAAGCGGTGTGCATCAAGCTGGCAGCGCTGGGGTACCAGGTCGTCACCACTTTTTCGCCGGGCAATACGAAGGTCGAAGGCTGGCTCGGCGCCATGCGCGATCAGGGCTTCGATTTCAAGGCCTATGCCTGCGACGTGGCCGATTACGATTCGGCCCAGGAATGCGTGCGCCAGGTGATCGCCGACGTCGGCCCGGTCGACGTGCTGGTCAATAACGCCGGCATCACGCGCGACATGACGTTCAAGAAAATGGACAAGGTCAACTGGGACGCCGTGATCAGGACCAACCTCGACTCCGTCTTCAATATGACCAAGCCGGTCTGCGACGGCATGGTCGAGCGCGGCTGGGGCCGGATCATCAATATCTCGTCCGTCAACGGCCAGAAGGGCGCGTTCGGCCAGACCAACTACTCGGCAGCCAAGGCCGGCATGCACGGCTTCACCAAGGCGCTGGCGCTCGAAGTCGCGCGCAAGGGCGTGACCGTCAACACCATTTCGCCAGGCTATATCGGCACCAAGATGGTGATGGACATCCCGAGCGAAGTGCTGGAAACCAAGATCATCCCGCAAATTCCGATGGGCCGTCTGGGCAAGCCCGAAGAAGTTGCCGGTCTGGTTGCGTATCTGTCGTCGGATGAAGCGGCGTTCGTCACTGGCGCGAATATCGCGATCAATGGCGGCCAGCACATGTCTTGATCACGCTGGATAGCGTTCTAAAGCCGTGGCGACACGGCTTTTTTGTTTTAAGGACCACGTGACAAGCTCCTTACCGCGCGTGATTGCGCACTGCGACTGGAGCATCCACCCCGGCAAGCGCTGGATGGCGGTGGCGCTGCAAGATGGCACTGGCACTGACGTCGGCGCCGGCTGGCAGATCGGCCTGCCCGAACCGGTCGGCGTGACCGCCACGTTCCTGGAACGGCTGGCGGCGCGTTCAAAGGCGCCCGGCCCTGTGCTCGTGGGTGTCGATTTTCCGATCGGTGTGCCGGCGGCATATGGCGCGGCGACGGGACTGGCGAATTTTGCCGAGCTACTGGCCACTGTCGGCAGCGGCGTCTGGGCGCGCTGGTTCGAGGTCTGCGATGACCGCGCCGATATCGGCATCCACCGGCCGTTCTATCCGGTCCGGCCCGGTGGTCGCCGGCGCGAGCATTTGCTGACGGGCCTGGGCCAAGCCGATGCCGCCGACCTGCTGCGCGCCTGCGAACGCAAGACCGACCAGCGTCCCGCCGCGTGCAGCCTGTTCTGGACACTGGGCGGCAACCAGGTCGGCAAGGCGGCGCTGGCCGGCTGGCGCGAAGTGCTGCAGCCACAGGGCGCGCGCATCGCACTGTGGCCGTTCGACGGCGCGCTGCACGACCTGCTCGGTGGCGAGCGCACGATCGTGGCCGAGACCTACCCGGGCGACACCTACCACCGGCTCGGCATCAGTCGCCGGCCCGTGTGGAGCAAGCGCAGCCAGGCCGGGCGCGCATCCGTTGCGCCCCCATTGCTCGACTGGCTGGCGCAGCGAGGACATGCGCAGGCCGCCGGCCTTGAGGCCGCCATCCGCGACGGCTTTAGCGCGCACGCCAGCGGCGAAGACCAGTTCGATGCGCTGGTCGGCCTGTGCGGCATGCTCGACGTGGTCGAGGGCCACCGCGCCGAAGGCCCGCCGCTTGACGCGCAGGTGGGGCGCTGGGAAGGCTGGGTGCTCGGCCAGGCGGCGTGACCGTGCCGTCTCCTTCTGCATCGCATGCCCGTACGTTACAATCGATTTTCCCATTCACTGACCGTCAAAGCTCCCAATGCCAGCTACGCCGCCGTCGCTGTTCCCGCCGCTCCAGCCGCTTCGCAGCGGGATGCTGGCGGTCGACGAACTGCACACGATCTACTGGGAAGAAGTCGGTAACCCGGATGGCATTCCCGTGCTGTTTCTGCACGGCGGCCCCGGTGCCGGGCTGTCGCCGCAGCACCGCCGCTTTTTCGATCCCGCGGCCTACCGCGTGATCCTGTTCGACCAGCGCGGCGCCGGCAAATCCACGCCACTGGGCGAGTGGCGCAACAACACGACGCAGCTCTTGATCGACGACATCGAGCGCCTGCGCGCGCTGTTCGGCATCAAGCAATGGCTCGTGTTCGGCGGCTCGTGGGGCTCGACGCTGGCGCTGGCCTACGGGCAGGCGCATCCCGAGCGCTGCCTGGGCTTCGTGCTGCGCGGGATCTTCCTGTGCACGCGCGTCGAAGTCGACTGGTTCATCAACGACATGCGCTGGTTCTATCCCGAGCTGTACGACGAATTCGTCGCGCCGATCCCTTTGGCAGAACGCGATGATTTGCTAGGCGCCTACGCGCGCCGCCTGCTGTGCCACGATCCCGATGTGTTCTGGCCGGCTGCGCGCGCCTGGAGCCGCTTCGAAGGCCGCCGCGTCTTTCTGCTGCCGCAGCCCGAAGAAGCCGCCAGCGACACGCTCGACCTGGGCGTGGGCCGCCTCGAGGCGCACTACATGGTCAACGGCGCGTTCCTGGACGAAGACCAGCTGGTGCGCGACGTCGGGCGCATTGCGCATCTGCCGGCCGTGATCGTGCAGGGCCGCTACGACGTGATCTGCCCGCCGCTGTCGGCCTGGCGCCTGCACCAGGCCTGGCCGGGTTCGACCTTGCAGATGATTCCCGACGCCGGCCACGGCGCGCTCGAAACAGGCATCGCACGCGCACTGGTCACGGCCACCGAACAGTTCAAGCGCCACCGGCGCTTCGAATGAGCGGCGGCTGTTAAACTACGCCAGACACACTACATCAAGACCAACGCGTTCTCATGAATATCCAGATCAGCGATATCGGCCACGTCATCCAGCTGGCCATCGCCCCCGTTTTTTTACTCACCGGCGTGGCCACCAAACTGACCGTGCTGACCAACCGGCTGGCCCGCATCATCGACCGCACGCGCGTGCTCGAAGACCGGCTCAAGGTCAGCCCCAACACCGAATTTTCCAGCGAGCTCGAACTGCTGTACCAGCGTTCGCACCTGATCAACTTCGCGATTGCCTCCAGCACCGCCTGCGGCCTGCTGGTGTGCGTCGTCATCGCGATGCTGTTCGCGGGCGACACCACCGGCATCCCGCTCGACCAGTACATCGCCGCGAGCTTCGTGCTGGCGATGCTGGCCCTGATCAGCAGCTTCGTCTATTTTTTGCGCGAGATTTTCATCTCGTCGCGTTTCATGCGCATGCAGCACCAGCAAATCATGATGCAGCAACCGCCGGCACCGCTGCCATAAGGCGGGTGCGGCCAGAAAGAATCCCATGCACGACTACCAACGCCCCCCGACCCTGCACCGCTACGCACTGCGCACCGAACTTGAAAATTCGCTGCGCCTTGGCCAGTTTCGCCTTGAGCCCAGCGGCGGCTTTCTGAACCTGTCGTTTTCCACCGCCTGGGACAAGGCACTGTTCGACATCATCACGCCAAGCGACGCCTGCCTGGTGATCCACAATAGCGAAGAATTCGGCGAGCGCCTGCACCGCGCCGTGCAGCGCATGCTGCCCAACTGGGCCGGCATCGACGGCGCCATCGAATACGGCAGCCGGTCGCCGCTGGGCGCCGCGTTCACCAAGAGCGCGGGCCAGGCGCGCGAGAAAGAATGGCAGTTCGCATGGCGCTCGATGTCGCCGGGCGCGAGCCTGAACCCGATCGTCGTCAAGATCGGCAGCATCGAGAGCTTCGCCGAGCTGCGCGACCGCGACAGCCACCTCGCGTAACACCCGTCAGCCGTGTTTAGACGCACGGCTCGACAAAATCGCGGTGTAATGCCGCGATGACTATCTCTTCTGCCTACGCGCACCTGCTCGCGCCGCTCGACCTGGGTTTCACCACGCTGAAAAACCGCGTGATCATGGGCTCGATGCACACCGGGCTCGAAGACCGCTTCTACAACTACGGCAAGCTCGCCGCGTTCTACCGCGAACGCGCGCGCGGCGGCGTCGGCCTGATCGTCACCGGCGGCATTTCGCCCAACCGCCAGGGCTGGCTGCTGCCGTTCGGCGGCACGCTCAATTTTATCGGTGACGTGCCGAACCACCGGCGCGTCACGCGCGCCGTGCACGAAGAGGGCGGCAAGATCGTGCTGCAGATCCTGCACGCGGGGCGCTATGGCTACCAGCCGTTCGTCGTGTCGGCGTCGAACCTGAAGTCGCCGATCTCGCGCTTCAAGCCCAAGGCCCTTTCTGAAGCGGGCATCGAGTCGACGATTGCCGCCTACGTGCGCTGCGCGCGGCTGGCGCAGAAGGCCGGTTACGACGGCGTAGAAGTCATGGGCAGCGAAGGCTACCTGCTCAACCAGTTCCTGTGCGCGCGCGCCAACCGCCGCACGGACGGGTGGGGTGGGCCGATCGAGCACCGCATGCGCCTGGCCGTCGAGATCGTGCGCCGCATCCGCGCCGCGGTCGGGCCGGACTTCATCCTGATGTACCGCCATTCGGTGCTCGACCTGGTCGACGGCGGCAACACGTGGGACGAGGTGGTGCTGGTGGCGAAAGCCCTGGAGGCTGCCGGCGTGACGATTTTAAATACTGGCTACGGCTGGCACGAGGCGCGCATTCCGACCATCGTCACGTCGGTGCCGCGCGCCGCGTTCGCGCAGGTGGCGGGCCGTTTGCGGGCGGCGGTGGGCATCCCGGTGGTGGCCTCGAACCGCATCAATATGCCGCACGAGGCCGAGGCCCTGCTGGCGCGCGGCGATGCCGACCTGGTATCGATGGCGCGGCCGTTTTTGGCCGATCCCGAATTCGTGAACAAGGCGGCGGCCGGCCGCGCGGACGAGATCAACACCTGCATCGCCTGCAACCAGGCCTGCCTTGACCACACCTTCTCGAACAAGCGCGCCACGTGCCTCGTCAATCCGCGCGCCTGCTACGAGACCGAACTGGTGATCCGTCCGGCCGCGCAGGCGCGCCGGATCGCCGTGGTGGGCGCCGGCCCCGCCGGTTTGTCGGCGGCGACGGTGGCGGCCGAACGGGGACACCGCGTGACGCTGTTCGATGGACTGGACCGCATCGGCGGCCAGTTCAATGTCGCGATGCGCGTGCCGGGCAAGGAAGAATTTGCCGAAACGATCCGTTATTTCGGGCGCCGCCTGGCGTTACTGGGCGTCGACGTGCGCCTGAATACGGTCGTCACGCGCGAGGCCTTGCTGGCCGAAGGCTTTGACGACGTCATCGTCGCCACCGGCATCCGCACCCGCAAGCCGGCCATTCCCGGCATCGACCATCCGATGGTGCTCAGTTATCTGGACGTGCTGCGCGATGGCCGCCCGGTCGGCGCGCGCGTGGCAATCATCGGCGCCGGCGGCATCGGGTTCGACATGGGCGAATTCCTCGTGCACGATCCGCAGGTGCCGCTGCCAATGACGTCCGCGCACTGGATGGGCGAGTGGGGCGTCGATCCAACGGTGGCCACGGCGGGTGGTTTGACGGCGCCCCTGGCACCGCATCCGCCGCGTCAGGTCTGGCTGTTGCAGCGCAAGAGCACGCGCCCAGGTGCGGGGCTGGGCAAGACGTCAGGGTGGGTGCACCGCGCAACGCTTGTGCGCAATGGCGTGACGATGCTGGCCGGCGTGCAGTACGACCGCATCGATGACGCGGGCCTGCACATCACCGTCGGTGGGCAGGCGCGCGTGCTGGCGGTGGACAACGTGGTGGTCTGCGCGGGGCAGGAGAGCCTGGCCGAGCTGATGCCGGCCGAGGCAACTGGCAGCAGTAGCAGCAGTAGCAGCAGCAGCGGGCCAGGTTTCCACAAGATCGGCGGCGCCGCGCTGGCGGCGGAGCTCGATGCCAAGCGTGCGATCCGCGAAGGGTTCGAGCTGGCCGCGCGGCTTTGATGGTTCGTGGTGGTGGGCGGCTGACTTGGGTTCCCGCCGACGCGGGAACGACGTGCAACTAGTGGCGGCTAAATCGATACATTTGTCTCTGCACCAGCCTGAAACAACGTCATTCCCGCGCAGGCGGGAACCCAAGTGCTTGCCAGGCACACCACCACGGCTGATTACAGCTTGCGCACGACCACGCAGCCGATCGAGTAGCCGGCGCCGAACGAGCAGATCACGCCATTGGTGCCGGCCGCCAGATCGTCCTGGTACTTGTGGAATGCAATGATCGAGCCAGCCGACGACGTGTTGGCGTAGCTGTCCAGGATCACCGGCGCTTCGCCCGGTTCGGCGTCGCGGCCCAGCAGCATGCGCACGATCAGCAGGTTCATGTTCAGGTTCGCCTGGTGCAGCCAGTAGCGCGCGACGTCGTCGGTGCCCAGGCCGGCGGCAGTCAAGGTGTCTTTGATCGTCTCGGCCGCCATCGGGCAGACTTCCTTGAACACCTTGCGGCCCTGCTGGCGGAACAGCTTATCGGGCAGGCCGACGCCGGCTTCGTCGAAGCGGTTCATGAAGCCGAAGTTGTTGCGGATATTGTTCGAGAAGCTGGTTTTGAGGCGGCTGTCCAGGATTTCCCACTGGTGCGCGCCGGTGGCCGTGGCTTGCGCCTCGATGATGATCGCGGTGCAGGCGTCGCCAAAGATGAAGTGGCTGTCGCGGTCACGGAAATTCAGGTGGCCGCTGGTGATTTCGGGGTTCAGCACCAGCACCGCGCGGGCGCGCCCGCCGCGCACCGCATCCACGGCGGTGGCGATGCCGAACGTGGCCGACGAACAGGCCACGTTCATGTCGAAGCCGAAGCCGTCGATGCCGAGCGCTTCCTGCACTTCAACGGCCATCGCCGGGTAGGCGCGCTGCATATTGCTGCAGGCGACCAGCACCATGTCGATGTCGTGCGCCTGTTTGCCTGCGCGCTCCAGCGCTTCGCGCGCAGCAGCCACGCACATCTCGGCCTGCAGCGAAATCTGGTCGTCCGGGCGGTCGGCGATACGCGCCGTCATGTGGGCCGGTTCGAGGATGCCGCTCTTTTCCATCACGTAGCGCGACTGGATGCCGGACGCTTTTTCGATGAAGCCGCTGCTCGACGGCTCGAGCGCCGTCACTTCGCCGGCGGCGATGGCAGTCGCGTGTTCGGCGTTGTGCAGGTCGACGTAGGCGTTGAAGGCGGTCACCAGCTCGTCGTTCGAGATGGAATGCGGTGGGGTAAACAGGCCGGTGCCGCTGATGACGACAGGTATCATGTTCGGGAACTTTCAAGGAAAATAAGGCCGCTTGGCCGCAAGATGCGCCGATTCTACACGCTCGGCGCGAGCGTGGGAATCGGGTAGAAAGCAGGGTAGAAAGCCGGGTAGAAAGCCGGGCGGGAGCCAGGCTGCAGCGCCATACCTTCAGCGCCCCTGGCGCGCCAGCGTCGTGCCATTGGCGCGGCCAGACAGCACCACCGGCTGGCCCTTCAGGTGGCGCAGCGCCTGGGCCAGCTGGAAGTCATCGGCGCTGCCGTAATCGAGCGGTTTGCGCTGGCGCGCTGCGTTCAGGAGGCGCATCTGCTCTTCGATGTCGTCCTCGCGCGTGGCGACTTCGGCCCCGCCGCCATTGGTCAGGTGGTGCTGCAGGTCGGCTTCGCGCATGCGCAGGGCGTTCAGGCCATCGCCGTCGGGATATTCATCGACCGGGACATCGGGCAGGATGCCGCGCGCCTGGATCGAGCGCCCGGCCGGCGTGTAGTAGCGCGCCGTGGTCAGCTTGACGGCAGCGTTGCCCCCGATCGGGCGGATCGTCTGCACCGAGCCCTTGCCGAAGGTCTGGCTGCCGAGGATGGCGGCGCGCTTGTAATCTTGCAGTGCGCCGGCGACGATTTCGGAGGCCGACGCTGAACCGGTATTGACCAGCACGACCATTGGCAGCTTCTTGAATGCTGGCGGCAGGCTTGCCAGCGGATCGGCGCCGCTGCGCAGCATGTAGAACTCGGGCCGGCCATAGAAGCGCTGGCGCGAGTCGGCCAGCTGGCCGTTGGTCGAGACGATTTCGGCGTTGTTCGGCAAGAACGCAGCGGCCACGCCGATCGCGCCCTGCAGCAGGCCGCCAGGATCGTTGCGCAGGTCGAGCACTAAACCTTTGAGGTCGGGATCTTCCCGGTACAGCGCCTGCAGCTTGGCGGCCATGTCGTCCACGGTCGGCTCCTGGAACTGCGCCACGCGCAGCCAGGCGTAACCCGGTTCGACCATTTTGGCCTTGACGCTTTTCTGGACGATCTCGCGCCGCTCGACGGTGATGGTGAGCGGCGCTGGCGTCGACTTGCGCACGACCGTCAGCGTCACGCGCGTGCCCGGTTCGCCACGCATGCGCTTGATGGCGTCGTCGATCGGCGTGCCCTGCACCGGGTGGCCGTCGATGCGGGTGATCAGGTCGCCTTCCTTGATGCCGGCGTGGTAGGCCGGTGAATCTTCCATCGGGCTGATGATCTCGATGTAGCCGTCTTCGCTGACGCTGATCTCGATGCCCAGACCGACGAAGCGGCCTTCGGTGCCTTCGCGCAGTTCGCGAAATGCGCGCGCGTCGAGGTAGGCCGAGTGCGGATCGAGCGAGGCCACCATGCCGGTGATCGCCTGCGACAGCAGGGCCTTGTCCTGGACCGGCTCGACGTAACTGGTCTTGATGATGCCGACGACGTCGGCCAGTTCGCGCAACTCGGCCACCGGCATGCTCGATTCGAGCGACGGTTTGAAGGAGAGGGCGGAAAACTGCATCGTCAGGCCAACGCCGGCAACGATGCCCAGGCCGATCAGGCAGCCATTCTTGAAGGTGGAACCCATGTGATCCATTGTGGCAGCGCGCGCCGGTCGTGGAACCCGAGGCGCTGTGATCGGCCTGAGGTTGCGCAAGCGGAGTATAAACCGGTTCGCAGGCTGTTGCTGGCAGTCCCCTGGCCCCGACCATATTGCCTGACGTTGTCGAAATACCGGACATCGAATGAGTTGGCTCGAATAGCGATTTGTTACATGCCGTTAGCGAGGGTAAGCAAATGTAAGAGTGGCGCCTCGTGCAACAGTGCCCCCCTATAGTCGTGACTAGTTTTTCTCTCTCTCCACTCTTGAAGTGGTCTTGTCCCGCGGCTTTACTGCCGCGGGATTTTTTTTTGTGGCGCAGTCAGCATTATCTGTTGATGACTCCGATTGCGAGGCAGAACAATTGTGCTGCGGAACTGACCCGTTCGCCATCCAGCGCCCAGCGCCATCCCAGGTAATTGGGCAGATGGCGTGACGCCACGCCGCGAAAGCCCATCAACCAGGCCTTGAAGCGCTGGTGGTAGGCGTTCACGTTCTGCACGTGGATGGCGTGGCTGCCCAGGCGCCTGACGCGTACACCGGCACGCAGGTTCACCGCCTCGTGCGCAATGCGATGCTTGCGTGCAAATGCCCGATAAGCAGCATGGCTGTCGGTGACCAATAGCGCCTGCGGATCAAGTCTGGGGAGCAAGCTGCGCTCGAGTTGCGCAGCTGTCAGTGCGCCCCGGCCAGTGACGGCATCGATGGTCTGGCCGTTGCGGTCTCGCGCCACCAGAATGCAATCCAGATGCCGGGAAATGCCACGCATGGGCGCGTGCCCGCCACGGCGACGCGCTGGACGATCGAGCGTGCGCGAGCCTTTTTGTGATTCGAGCAGGAACATTTCGTCAGCTTCGACGATGCCATTCAGGGATGCCGGTCGGTCAAGCTTGACCCAAGCCAGAAAGCGGTGGCGCCACCGGAAGGTGGTATTGCGGTGCACGCCAACCCGGTCTGCACCTTTGCGCACGGACAGTGAATCGAGCAGCACCTGTGAATACGCGAGCCATTTGGCCTTGTGCCGGAGGCGCGCCAGCGGCGTGCCGCTGAGGTCGTTGAAGGTGCGCCCACAGGCGCAGCAGCGAAAGCGCTGCAGGTCGTTGGCGAATCCATGCCGATGGCAGCGTCCGCCACCACAGCGGGGACAGCAGCGCCCTGGTTCTCGGGCTTGCGCGATCAGTGCGACCACTTGGTCGAGCCCGGCTGCGGGATGTAGCGCGTCGAGCACTTGCCGGCGCTGCGGCTGATTCAGCGATGACAACGTTGCGAACCAGTTCTTGAAACGGGGCGCTTTCATGAGCGGCTCCTGATGCTGGGGACAGGCGTTGGACTACCTGGCTGCTCATCAGTTCAAAGCTTTCCTCTATTTAACGCTGACTGCGCCTTTTTTGTCGGTGTCATCCTGTTGTCACCTTCCAACACATGCATACGCGAGATTCCCCCGGCTGCGTGTATCGAAAAGTAAAAAAATCACCACGGCCAGCGCCGTTGCAAGTCCACCCGCTAGAATGTTCTTTTGCCGGCACGCAGCAGGCGCGACCGGTCAGACGCTGTTTATCCCTGCGAACACTTAGCAACCAAGGACTTACCCGTGAAGCGACTTCTCCTGAGTACCCTGACCCTGTCCCTGGCGGCAGCCTTTGCCGCACCGGCCATGGCCGCCGACGCCGCGCCTGCGGCCGCAGCAGCGCCGGCCACCGCGGCAGCGCCAGCCGGCGTCATCTCCGGTATCGACACCCAGTACATCGACAACAGCGTGCGTCCGCAGGACGATTTCTTCACGCACCTGAACGGCAAGTGGCTGAAAGAGACCGAGATCCCGGGTGACCGCTCGAGCTGGGGCACCTTCATGAAGCTGCGCGAAGACACCACGCCGCAACTGCTGGCGATCATCGAGGCAGCGCAGAAGGACACCGGCGCCAAGGCAGGCACCGAAGCGAAGAAGATCGGCGACCTGTATGCCAGCTTCATGGATGACGCGCGCCGCGAAGCGCTCGGCTACAAGCCGCTGACGGGCGAGCTGTCGCGCATCCGCGCACTCAAGGACAAGAAGGGCATTCCGGCGCTGGCCGCTCACCTGGGCAAGATCGGCGTGGCCAGCCCGTACGGCATCTATGTCGGCCAGGATATGCGCGAGTCGACCCGCCACGCGACCTACCTCAGCCAGAGCGGCCTGGGCATGCCCGACCGCGACTACTACCTGAAGGCAGACGACGCCAAGCTGGCCGAGATCCGCGCCAAGTACCAGGTGCACGTCGAGAAGATGCTGACGCTGGCCGGCGAAAAGAACGCCGCCGCGCAGGCCAAGGCAATCGTCGACTTCGAGACCGATCTGGCCAAGGTCCAGTGGACCAAGGTCGAGAACCGTGACCCGGTCAAGCGCTACAACAAGATGACGGTCGCCGAGCTCGCCAAGCTGGCGCCGGGCTACGACTGGAAAGGCGCACTGGCCGCCGCCGGCGTGGGCAACAAGATCGACACCATCATCGTCAACCAGCCAAGCTACTTCACGGGCTTCGATGCGCTGCTGGCCAAGACCGACCTGGCCACGCTCAAGTCGTACTTCGAATGGCAGCTGCTGCGCGAATACGCGCCGTACCTGTCGAAGGCGTTCGTCGACGAAAACTTCGCGTTCTACGGCACCGCACTGACCGGCGTGGCCGAGCAGCGTCCGAGCTGGAAGCGGGGCGTGTCGACCGTCGAAGGCACGCTGGGCGAGGCAGTGGGCAAGCTGTACGTGGCCGAGCATTTTCCGGCCGAGCGCAAGGCGCGCATGGAACAACTCGTGAAGAACCTGATCATCGCCTATGGTCAGTCGATCGACAATCTGGAGTGGATGAGCCCTGCGACCAAGAAGGAAGCACGTGCCAAGCTGGCCAAGTTCACGCCGAAGATCGGCTATCCGGACAAGTGGCGCGATTACTCGCGCCTGACGATCAAGCGCGATGACCTGGTGGGCAATGCGATGCGTGCATCGACCTTCGCCTACAACTACAACATCGAAAAACTCGGCAAGCCGATCGACCATACCGAGTGGGGCATGACGCCGCAGACGGTCAACGCCTACTACCGCAGCACGATGAACGAGATCGTGTTCCCGGCCGCCATCCTGCAGCCGCCGTTCTTCGACATGCGCGCCGACGACGCGGTCAACTACGGCGCCATCGGCGCCGTGATCGGCCACGAAATCGGCCACGGTTTCGACGACAAGGGCAGCCAGTCCGATGGCGACGGCAATCTGCGCGACTGGTGGACGGCCGAAGACCGCGCCGCCTTCAAGGCCCGCACCGACAAGCTGGTCAAGCAGTTCAACGGCTACGCGCCGCTGCCGGGCTACAACGTGAACGGCGAACTGACGCTGGGCGAGAACATCGGCGACAACGCCGGCCTGTCGATCGGCTACAAGGCCTATAAATTGTCGCTGGCCGGCAAGCCGGCGCCGGTGATCGACGGCCTGACGGGCGACCAGCGCTTCTTCATGGGCTTTGGCCAGGTGTGGCGCTCGAAGATGCGTGAAGCCCAGCAGATCAACCAGGTGAAAACCGATCCGCACTCGCCGGGCCAGTTCCGCGCCAACGGCACCGTGTCGAACATGCCCGAGTTCTACGAGGCGTTCAACGTGAAACCAGGCGACAAGATGTACCTGCCGCCTGAAGACCGCGTCATCATCTGGTAAGGTTCCATGACAAGGGGCCGGCGTCACGAGCGCCGGCCTTTTGCATTGCACTCACAAACTAACAAAGAGAGATAACATGCAACGAAAACTGATCAGTGCAGCAGCGCTGGTGTTGACCACGTCGTTCATCGCGCCAATGGCGCTGGCCCAGGCCACCGCCGCCACGGCCACCGCGCCGGCCGGTGCATCGTCCGGCATTGCGACGCAATACATCGAACCGTCCGTGCGCGCGCAGGACGACTTCTTCGAACACCTCAACGGCAAATGGCTCAAGAGCGTCGAGATCCCGGCCGACAAGTCGACCTGGGGCGCGTTCCACCAGCTGCGCGACGACACGCTGCCGCAACTGCGCGCGATCATCGAGCGCACGGCCTCCGACAAGAACGCCGCCGCCGGCAGCGAAGCGCGCAAGATCGGCGACTTCTACGCCAGCTACATGGACGAAGCGCGCCTCGAGCAGCTGGGCGCCACGCCACTCAAGGGCGAGATGAGCAAGATCGCCGCGCTCAAGAGCAAGGCCGAACTGCCGGCGCTGTTTGCCAACCTGAACCGCGCCGGCGTGACCGTGCCGTTCACGTTCTTCATCCACCAGGATGCCAAGGATTCGACCAAGTATGTCGCCGACCTGTACCAGTCAGGCCTGGGCATGCCCGACCGCGACTATTACCTGAAGCAGGACGACGCCAAGCTGGCGGACGTGCGGGCCAAGTACCAGGTGCACATCGAGAAGATGCTGGCGCTGGCTGGCAGCAAGACCGCCGCCGCTGACGCGAAAGCCATCCTCGACCTGGAAACCCGACTGGCCAAGGTGCAGTGGACCAAGGTCGAGAACCGCGATCCGATCAAGACCTATAACAAGGTCGAGTTCAGCAAGCTGGCCGCGATGGCGCCGGGCTACGACTGGAACACCTGGCTGAAAGCCTCGGGCCTGCAGGGCAAGGCAACGTATCTGATCGTCAGCCAGCCGACCTACCTGAAAGGTTTTACCGACGTCCTGAACAGCGTGCCGCTGGCGACCTGGAAAGCGTATCTGCAATTCCAGACCGTCAACAGCTATGCGAACTACCTGTCGAAAGCCTTCGTCGACCAGCGCTTCTCGTTCAACGGCACCACGCTGGCCGGCATTCCTGAACTCGAACCACGCTGGAAACGCGGCGTCTCGACGCTCGAAGGCAGCCTGGGCGATGCGGTGGGCAAGCTGTACGTGAAAGACCACTTCCCGGCCGAGCGCAAGGCGCGCATGGAAGTGCTGGTCAACAACCTGCTGGCGGCCTACAAGGATTCGATCGACACGCTCGACTGGATGAGCCCGGCGACCAAGAAGGAAGCGCAGACCAAGCTCGCCAAGTTCACGCCGAAGATCGGCTACCCGAACAAGTGGAAGGAATACACGGCGCTGACCGTCAAGCGCGATGACCTGGTGGGCAACGTGATGCGCTCGCGCGACGTCGAATACAACCGCGAACTGAACAAACTGGGCAAACCAATCGACCGCGACGAGTGGGGCATGACGCCGCAGACCGTCAACGCCTACTACAACCCGGAACTGAACGAAATCGTGTTCCCGGCCGCGATCCTGCAGCCGCCGTTCTTCGATGCGAAGGCCGACGACGCAGTCAACTACGGCGGCATCGGCGCCGTGATCGGCCACGAAATCAGCCACGGCTTCGATGACCAGGGTTCGCAGTACGACGGCGACGGCAATATGCGCAACTGGTGGACCGAAGAAGACGGCAAGCGTTTCGGCGAAAAGACCAAGGCCCTGATCGCCCAGTATGCCGCGTTCAGCCCGCTTGAAGGCTATAACGTGAATGGCGAACTGACGCTCGGCGAAAACATCGGCGACAACTCGGGCCTGGCGATCGCCTATAAAGCCTACAAGATCTCGCTCAAGGGCAAGACAGCGCCCGTGATCGATGGCCTGACTGGCGACCAGCGCTTCTATATGGGCTGGGGCCAGGTGTGGCGCACGAAGATGCGCGAACCGGCGCAGATCGCGCAGATCAAGACCGACCCGCACTCGCCGGCGCAATACCGCGCCAATGGCACGCTGAAGAACCAGCCAGGTTTCTACGAGGCGTTCAAGGTCAAGGCCGGCGACAAGATGTACCTGGCACCAAAAGATCGCGTGATCATCTGGTAAGCCTGCAGCGCAGGACACTGCGTAGTTAAAACAAGGGCCGCTTTCGCGGCCCTTGTTGTTTCCGTTACCCTGCTGCGATCAGCGCGCCTGGCTCGAATAGCTGCACGACTTGACCGTGCCTGCGATCGGATCGCCGAACACCGCATTGGTGCAGGCGGTGCGCGTCGTGAACGTCTTGGTGGCGTAGGCGCCGGGCACGCCGTAGCGCACATCACGGGTGCCGGTGAACGAGCAGGTACCCTTTTCGGCAGCACATGCGGTCCAGGTCACGGGCGTGGTCGGCGCCGGGGTTGGCGCGCTCGACGCGGTACCCGCATAGCTGCAGGTCTTGACCGTGCCTGTGATCGGATCACCGAACACGGCGTTCGAGCACTGGACATTGTTGGTAAACACCTTGACGACCCAGGAGTTGCCCGCGCCATAACGTACTTCACGCGTACCGCTGAAACCACACGTGGCGTTCTCATTGGCGCAGTTGGTCCAGGTGGACGGCGTTGGCGTTGGTGTTGGCGTCGGGGTCGGCGTCGGTGTCGGGGTGGGGGTGCCGCCCGAGGTCAGCGCTGCATAGGCGCCGATATCGCGCGCGCTTGCAGCAGCGCGGGTCTCGCCCGATGCCAAGTGCTTGTACTGTGCCACTGGCGTCAGGGACACACCAGATGCCGACACGCCCGGCGTCGAACCGGCGTTAATCACCAGCACGTTCGCGATCGGATGCAGATCGAACAGCAGGCGATTGATGAAGCCGGGCACGAGCGAACGGAAGTTGGTCCGGTCGATGGCATTGCTCTGATTGGTCACAGCGCCAGTACCGCCGAAGATATTGTTTTGCAGCAGAACCGGCGTGGTCACACTACCGCCGACCAGCACGAAGGTGCCGCGTCCGCTGTCGTCGTTCAGGAACGTGTTGTTGACCACATACAGATCCTTGCCAGGATTGCTCGCGCCTTCACTGCCATAGGCCAGCAAACCAGGATTATTGTGACTGGCCGGTTGGTGGATCACGTTGCCGATGACATACGAGGTACCGGCATTTGGCAGGTCGATCTCGTAGCTCGGTTTGCCGGTGCTGCTCGAGAAGCGGTTGTAATTGATCGTGTTGACGTTGGCGCGTGACTTGAGGTTATGACCGCCATTGGCATCGTGCGAGTAGTTGTAGCGGAACGTCAGGCTGCCGACATGCCCAATATAGACATTGTGGCTGTAACCGTCGCCCCGGCCGTTGGAACCGAACTCGGTGTTCTCGATCACGATACTGCTGTTGGCATTGGCACCGGTCAGGATACCGTTTTCGTTATCGTGCAAGTACGAAGAACGCAGCGTGAAGTTGGTGCCTTCAATACGCAGTGCAGCGCCGTTGCGGTCCGGAACCGCCGCTCCGGCCATTTCGACGTTTTCCACTGTGATGTTGCTGCCCTGGATAACCCATATGCCCTTGCCTTGGGCATTTTTGCCTTGGGCATTAATGGTTGGACGACCATTGACGCCGCGAATGGTCAGATTGCTGGCGCCGATCGCGCAAACGTCCCCGTTGTAGGATTTACCGCCATCGATCTGGATGATGTCGCCGGACTGTGCACGGGCAAAGGCAGCGCACGGCGCAGCGTAGGTTTTTCCTGGCCCCACTGAGAGGGTGGCAGCGGATGCGACGCCTGCAGCAGCGAGCGACATCAGGAAAATTGCTGACAGACGGCACGAGGCGGGCACGATGGATTGGGAGCGGAGGGACATGGTGTACTAATCCTGTAAAGATTCCATTAGGAATTAATTTCGACTGGAAGTTCTGCAGGATAAGGTATTTACCTAGCGCAATTTGTAAGCAATTGTTACTTTACTTTTCAATCAACATGTCACATATGATAAATATGGTGGTATGAAAGTAACGCAATTAGTTGTTCAATTAATATGCGTAGAGGGTCGTTCTCTGCACGTCCTCAGGCTGAGCTGGAGATAAAAATGACGGGCAAAAAAAAGCGCCGATGCCGGCGCTTTGTTGTCTTGCCGTTCCCGGCAACGGTTATTTGACTGCAGCAGCCATGTAGTCGACGGCAGCCTTGACGTCGGCATCAGGGAGCGTGGAGCCACCTTTCGGCGGCATATAACCGGCCTTTCCCTGGAACCCCTTGATGGCGTGGTCGTACAAGACCGAGGCGCTCTGGCCGATACGTGTGCTCCACGCCGCCTTGTCGCCAAACTTGGGCGCGCCTGCGATACCGGCGCCGTGGCACGCGATACACGCTGTTTCGTACGCCTTTTTGCCGGTATCGGCACTTGCCACGGCTGGACCTGCAACTGGCGCCGCTGCTGTCGCCGCTGCTGCCGCAGGACCTGCTGGCGCAGGCACCGCTGCCGCCGTGGCGGCTGGCACTGCAGCGACCGGCGCACCAGCTGTCGCCGTGGCAGCATCACCGGCAACCGGTGCGGCTGCAGCAGCGGGCGCGGGCGCAACCGGTTCCTTGAAGCTGGCGCCACTCTTGTTGGTCATGAAGACGACGGCGCGCGCCACTTCGAGATCATCCAGATCAGGATTGCCGCCTTTGGCCGGCATGGCGCGGATCCCGTTGATCGCGTGCGTGACCAGCGTATCGTAACCCTGCGCCAGGCGGGTAGCCCAGGCAGCTGTGTCACCCGTCTTGGGAGACCCGGCCATGCCGCTGTCGTGGCACGCTGCGCAGGTAGCGGTGTACACGGCGCCACCTGCCAGCAGGACACGCGGCGTATTGGCATCGCGCAATGTGAAACCTGCATCGGCGACGGGACGGATGCGCGCCGCGATCGCTTTGGCGCTTGTGGCGTCGCTGCCGGCGCCTTCCGTCGAGGCACTAGTGACGAAGGTCACCAACAGGATGATGCCGAGGACAACGACTAGGAAAAATCCCGCGACAGCAACCACGAGCTGTTTGGGCGTACGAATGAGGGATTCGTGGTCGTGCTGTGCGTCGCTCATGATTTCCTTAATTCAATTAAAAAAACCGGCCACTGAGGCGCTGCGATCTAGTGGCTTTTTTGCAAGTGCCGTCGAGCATCTTATTATAGTGTAAACCTGTATTGATGCCAGGGTTTTTCGGGCGCTGCCCATGGACGTACTCGACGAAAGACTGTATCCTTCGCTACGCTTGCCAGTGCGGCTGTAGCTCAGTGGATAGAGTATTGGCCTCCGAAGCCAAGGGTCGCTGGTTCGATTCCAGCCAGCCGCACCAATTTGGCATCTTGCCATCCCGCCCTCCCAGCATCTGGCGTTGTTTCACAACGCTTGCTCTGCAGTCCTGTACCTCCTTGTCACCACCACGTCAGTCCGGTCCTGCTGTGTCTTATTGACCACTCTCTGGCTGCAAGTCTCTGTTGTTCATCAATTATTCTGAAATCTATAGCGCACGATTACAACCTTTGCGTGGCTTTATGCATGGTCAGTGCTAAAATCCCTCGACTTTATTGCATGGTGGAACTAATGTTGTCTTTTGATGCAACTGTACTGACGAACTTACAGGGTTCAAACAGTCAATGTTGCAACAAGCTGACGGGGCAGCAGCCTGTCATTGAGTGACCAGGTGTTTCCATGCTATATTGAATGTTAAAAATATGTCAAAACAATAACTTAAAAATGATGTTGATCTTGCAAGAAACTTGTTGCGATGTCAGATCATGGAATAATTTCCCAGATTGACCTCGTCTCCATGAGGCTGGCAGGTCACCGCCTCCATGCCGGTGCCCTGAAAAGCGCATGCGCGTATTTCAACGTGTAACGTTACGTGTGGTTGCCGTTGTATTGGTTGACAATTAATCGAAGAAGTTAGTAGCTGCCAACACAGGCAACGGTGGTGTAGCGGATGCGCGGCGCGTGCATTCGGCATCTCGGCATGCAGTAAGCGTAATCATCAATTCTGGGGAATAACATGTTTCGGATCTCTAACCACTACGTGTCGAAGATCGTTTTCGTCCTGCTATTCGTGGAAATATTGATCCTGTTGGGCGCCGCCTATGCAGGCGCAGCCATGCGTTTTCTCGACATCGGCGCACCGCTCACGACCGACCAGTTCGATCACTTCCTGGCCTCGGCCGTCGCGTTTGCCGTGGCGGTCAGCTTCAGCATGAGCGCCATGGGGATGTACCAGCTCGATTTCGACGAAGGCTTGCGCCATCCGTTCTTCATGAAGCTGATGCCCGCGTTCCTGATGGGTTTCCTGATCCTGACGCTGGTGTTCTATGTGGCGCCTGACTTGTACTTCGGTCGTGGCATCCTGCTGCTGGGCTTTGGCCTTGCCGCAGCCGGCATTTTCATTGCACGCATCATCTTCTTCAAAACATCGGAACTGCGCCTGATGCAGTCGCGCATCCTGTTCCTGGGCAACGGCGCGCTGGCCAAGGAGTGCAGCGAACTGGCCGTCAACAAGAACAGCTATCACCGCTACAAGGTCGTCGGCTTCATTCCAGTGGGCAGCGACGACATGTGCGTGCCAGCCGCCGACGTGCTCAAGGTGCGCGAAGGCGACTCGCTCGTCAAATTGGCGACCCAGTACGGCGCGCAGGAGATCGTCGTGTCGGTGCAGAACCGGCGCGGCAGCTTCCCGATCAAGGAACTTCTCGACTGCAAGCTGCAAGGCGTGAAGGTCACCGATGCCGCTACCTTCTTCGAGCGCGAAACCTGCCAGATCCGGGTCGATTCGCTGCAGCCGAGCTGGCTGGTGTTCGGCGGTGGCTTCGACCAGAGCTTCATCCGTATCTTCATGAAGCGCGGCTTTGACCTGATCTGCAGCACGCTGATCATGGCGGTCACGTTCCCGATCATGCTCGGCGCAGCGCTGGCCGTGTGGCTGGAAGACCGCAACCCCGTGTTCTATTCGCAGGAGCGGGTCGGCAAGGATGGCAAAATTTTCCGCGTCCACAAGTTTCGCAGCATGCGCGCCGATGCCGAAAAAGGTGGCACGCCACAGTGGGCGGCGCAGAACGATCCGCGCGTGACGCGTGTCGGCAACTTCATGCGCAAGACCCGGATCGACGAGCTGCCGCAAATCCTGAACGTGTTCAAGGGCGACATGTCGTTCGTGGGCCCACGGCCGGAGCGTGCCTACTTCGTCCAGCAGCTGATCGAAGTGGTTCCATATTACAATGTCCGTCATAGCATCAAGCCGGGTATTACCGGTTGGGCCCAGGTGCGTTATGGCTATGGTTCGTCGGCCGAGGACGCGTTGCAGAAATTGCAGTACGATCTCTACTACGTCAAGAACAACAGCCTGTTCCTGGATGTACTCATCCTGATCAATACGCTCAAGGTCGTGCTGTTCCGTAGCGGACGCTGATCGTCCCGGATCGGCTTGCGGTGTGTGCACCGCAAGCCGCTGGCATTAACGTTTCTGTCCCGAATTTTTCAATGGTCGTTTTCATGGATGGCATACGTTGACCACCATTGCCGTCTATAGCTATAGCGTCGCCGCCATCGGTTTCTTGCTGCTGATCGGCCTGCTGTTCACCATCTGGCGCGGCCGCACCCAGGTTGCCGCCATTGCTCTGGCATGCGGATTCACCGCACTCTGGTCCGCCGCCCTGGCCGGGCAGGCCGCCACCGGCCACGAACTGTGGTCGGTCTGGACCGACACCCTCGAAATCCTGCGCAGCGCCGCCTGGTGCGTCGTGCTGCTGCTTTTGCTGGGCAACTCGCGCGATCCCGCCAGCCGCTGGCCGTTCAGCCTGCGCACGCCCATCTTCATTGGCGCCCTTTGCTATGGGATCCTGCTGCTGGTGACAGTATTCGTGCGTACCGACCTGATGCTCAATCTGGACGGTGGCCTGGTGCCCAACGTCACGGCGCGCGTGTGCCAGGCAGTGCTCGGCATGCTGCTGGTCGAGCAGGTCTACCGCAACAAGACGATCCAGGAGCGCTGGGCCATCAAGTTCGCCTGTCTGGGCATCGGCGCGATGTTCGCCTACGACTTCTATATGTACAGCCAGGCGATGCTGTTCCATGACATGCACCCGGACACCTGGGCTGCGCGTGGCATCGTCAATGCACTGGCCATGCCGCTGATCGGCACCGCCGTCAAGCGCAGCACGTCGCGCTCGACCGCGCTGGTGCTGTCGCGCCGCGTGATGTTCCACTCGACCGCGCTGTTCGGCTCGGCGATCTATCTGCTGGCGATGGGCTTCGCCGGCTACTACCTGCGTTATTTCGGTGGCAGCTGGGGCGGCGTGATGCAGGTCGCGTTTCTCTGCGGCGCCTTGCTGCTGCTGACCGGAACCCTGTTTTCGGGTACCTTCCGCGCCTGGCTCAAGGTCTTCATCAGCAAGCATTTCTACAGCTACGGCTACGACTACCGCGAGGAATGGATGCGCTTCACGCGCACCCTGTCGTCCGACAGCACGCACATCGGCGAGCGCGCGATCGAAGCGGTCGGCGCGCTGGTGGAAAGTCCGGGCGGCGTGCTGTGGCAGCGCCGCGACGGCGACGGCGGTCACTATCAGCCGGTGGCGGGATGGCAAGCCACCAGCACTGCGACCGAACCGGCCGACTCGAATTTCTGTCACTTCCTGGAATCGACCCAGTGGGTGATCGACCTGCGCGAATACGCGGCCCTGCCTGAAAAATACGGTGATCTGGTCTTGCCGTCGTGGCTCGTCGCGTTTCCGCGCGGCTGGCTGGTGGTGCCCCTGATCCTGCACGGCAAGCTGTTCGGCTTCGTCGTGCTGCAGGATGCGCGCAGCGCCGTGTCCCTGAACTGGGAAGTGTTCGACCTGCTCGAGATCGCCGGCAGCCAGGCTGCCAGTTACCTGGCGCAGCAGGATGCCGCCAACGAGCTGATGGTGGCGCGCCAGTTCGAGTCGTTCAACCGCATGTCGACCTTCGTCGTGCACGACCTGAAAAACCTGGTGGCCCAGTTGTCGCTGATGAACGCGAACGCCGAAAAGCACCGCGACAATCCCGAATTCCAGCGCGATATGCTCGATACCGTGACACACTCGGTCGACAAGATGAAAATGATGCTGCAAAAGCTCAGCCGCAACGATGCACCGGAGCGGCCGTTGCCGCTGCGCGTCGAGAACGTCGTGCGCCAGGCGATTGCGCTCAAGAGCGCGTTCGAGCCGCATCCGGTGCTGGACGTGGTCGATGCGGGCCTTTTAGTGCTGGCCGATGGCGAGCGCCTCGAGCGCGTGCTGGGCCACCTGATCCAGAACGCGATCGAAGCCACGCCGCGCAGCGGCCGTGTCAGCGTCTCGGTTGCCCGCGCGGGCGGGGAGGTCGCCGTGACCGTGGCCGATACCGGCGCCGGCATGAGCGAAGAATTCATCCGCGAGCGGCTGTTCAAGCCATTCGAGTCGACCAAGCCGGCAGGCATGGGCATCGGCGTGTTCGAAAGCCGGGAATACATCCAGGAATTGGGCGGGGCGCTGGCATTGACCAGCGTGCCCGCGCAGGGAAGCACATTTACCGTCACGTTGCCGCTGTACCGCGAGGCCAACGAGCGCGCTGCGTGATGAAAGGACAACCGTGAGCCAAAACAAACCGAAACTGCTGATCATCGAAGACGACCCGGGCCTGCAAAAGCAGCTGCGCTGGAGTTTCGATGCCTATGACGTGGTGGTCGCCGATGACCGCGAGAGCGCGCTGGCGCAGATCCGTCGCCATGAGCCGGCCGTGGTCACGATGGACCTGGGCCTGCCGCCCGACCCGGACGGTTCGACCGAAGGCCTGGCCACGCTGCAGCAGATCCTGGCGCTGGCGCCGGAAACGCGCGTGATCGTCCTGACCGGCAACCAGGACCGCGCCAATGCCGTCAAGGCGATTGCCATGGGCGCCTACGATTTCCACCAGAAGCCGCCCGAGCCCGAAGTGCTCAACCTGGTCATCCAGCGCGCATTCTTTTTGCATAATCTGCAGGAAGAAAACCGCCGCATGCAACATGGCCAGGCCGATTCGCCGATGGCCGGCGTGATCAGCCGCGACCCCGGCATGCTCAAGCTGTGCCGCAGTATCGAGAAGGTCGCCCCGACCTCGGCCTCGGTCATGCTGCTGGGCGAATCGGGCACTGGCAAGGAAGTGCTGGCGCGCGCGGTGCACGCGATCTCGCCGCGCGCCAAGGAGCGCTTCGTGGCGATCAACTGCGCCGCGATTCCCGAGAACCTGCTCGAGAGCGAATTGTTCGGCTACGAAAAAGGCGCCTTCACCGGGGCTGCCAAGCAGACCAAGGGCAAGGTCGAACTGGCCCACGGCGGCACGTTCTTCCTCGATGAAGTGGGCGACCTGCCGATGGCGCTGCAGGCCAAGCTGTTGCGCTTTTTGCAGGAGCGCGTGATCGAGCGCATCGGCGGGCACGAAGAAATCCCCGTCGACGTGCGCATCGTCTGCGCAACGCACCAGAAGCTGAAGGAACTGTGCAGCACGGGGCGCTTCCGCGAAGACTTGTATTACCGCCTGTCCGAGATCGTCGTGACGATTCCGCCGCTGCGCAACCGCCAGGGCGATGCGGCCCTGCTGGCGCACCACTTCAAGAACAAGTTCTGCGCCCAGGAGTCGCGCCCGACGCTGCACTTCTCGCCGGATGCGATCGCGGCGATCGAAGGCTATGCCTGGCCGGGCAATGTGCGCGAGATGGAAAACTGCGTCAAGCGCGCCGTGATCATGGCCGATGGCCCGACCATCGTGGCCGACGACCTGGGCCTGCCCGAAGGCGACACGCCGGTCGAGGAACCGCTGAACCTGCGCCAGGTGCGCGATGAAGCCGAGCAGGGCGCCATCGTGAAGGCACTGGCGCGTGCGGACGGCAATATCGTCAAGGCGTCGGAAATGCTGGGCATCAGCCGCCCGACGATGTATGACCTGATGAACCGCCACGGCATCAAGAGCGGGACATGAGGCCCGTCGCCCGCCTGGCGCTGGGCGCGGCACTGCTCGGCGCATGCGGGGTAGTGTCGGCACTTTTTGTGGTCGAACGCATGGGCGTGGCGCCGCGCGCGCTGGCGCCATATGTCGAAAAACGCAGCAGCGGCCATAATCCCGCCATCGTCGGCGCCGGTCAGTACGCCAGCCGCATGCTGCTGGCGCTGGACCGTGGCGAGGTGCGCCCGGTGCTGCAGGCCGAGTTGCATGCTCTGGCAATCGGCGCCCAGCAGGTGGCCGTCGGGGGCAGCGGCGGCGAGGCCGCGCAGCGCGTGGACGTAATCGATGTCGACGGGCTGCGCGCAGCCATGAAAGAGGCCGCGCCAGGCACGATCATTACGCTCGCACCGGGCACCTACAGCATCGGCGGGCGGGCGCTCGAGGCCAACCGCGGCGGCAGCGCAGAAGCGCCGATCGTGGTGCGCGCCGCGCAGCCGGGCAGCGTTACATTGGTCTCGAGCGTGCTCATGGCCGTCAAGGTCAGCGCCCCCTACTGGCGTTTCGAAAACCTCACGATTGACGGTGCGTGCCAGCGCGACGACGATTGCGAACACGCGTTTCAGGTCGTGGGCGCGGCGAGCCACTTCGCGGCGGTGAACAATACCATCGGCGGGTTCAACGCCCACTTCAAGATCAATGGCAGCGATGGCCGCTTTCCGGATCATGGCCTGATCGAAGCCAATACCCTGTTCAATCCGGCGCCACGCGCCACGCGCCAGCCTGTCACACCAATCGACCTGGTTGCGGCCAGTCACTGGACCATCCGCAGCAATATCGTTCGCGACTTCGTCAAGATGCATGGCAACCAGATCAGTTATGGCGCGTTCGCCAAGGGCGGCGGCAGCGGCAATGTCTTCGAGCGCAACCTGATCTGGTGCGAACGCGAGCTGACCGGCCAGCCGGGCCAGCGGATCGGCGTGTCGCTGGGTGGCGGCGGCACCGGCAAATCATCTTGCCGCGATGGCCGCTGCATTACCGAACAGGATGGGAGCGTGCTGCGCGCGAACCTGATCGTTGGCTGTTCCGATGCCGGCATCTATCTCAATAGTGCGGCGGGCAGCCGGATCGAGGACAACACCGTGCTCGACACCGGCGGCATCGATGTACGTTACCCGACCAGCAGCGCCCAGCTCGACGGCAATCTGGTCGACGGCCCGATCCGCGCGCGCGACGGTGCATTGCTGCGCCTGGGCGACAATCGCGATACGGGGCTGTGGAGATCGTTCGTGGGCCACCATCCGGTGCGTGCGCTGTTCGCCGCGCCCACCCGGGGCGACTTCGGCTGGGCCGGCGATGCGCCGCTGCGGGCCGATGGGCCGGCGCCGGAATCTCGCGAAGACTTATGCGGTGCGGCACGCGGCGCCACGCGGATCTATGGCGCGTTTGAAGACTTTACCGCCTGCCGGCGGCCTTAGGCCGCGCCTACCAGGATCGCAGCCAGTCGGCCGTCCAGCGCGCCACCTGGTCACGCCATTCGCGGCGCGAGAACGTGTGGTCGGCGCCGTCGATCTGGTAACGCCGCACGCGCGGCGGCGCCAGCGTGCGGCGCCAGTGTGCATCGGCGTCGGCCAGGTCGGAAAACTCGCGGGCAGTCAGGTCGGAGCCCGACAGCACCAGAAGGATCGGGCCGCCAAAGTCGCGCAGGCCGGCATGCATCCGGTCCGGCAGCGAACATGCTGGCCCCGTGGATTGCGCCGGTGCGGGCTGGCGCGCAGCCTGGCGCGTCAGCGCCACCAGTGACGACAGGGATTTACGCCACGAGAACTGGCCACTGAGCACACGCCGCCAGAAGGCGCCGTTGCGCAGCTGGGCGCGGTAGTAATGGCGCAGCGTGGCGCGTGCCAGTCCCTCGTCGGTACGCACCCATGGATTGAGCAGCACCAGGCCGGCCACGCGGGCATCGCGCGCGGCATACATGCCGATCGCCGACGCCGCGTCGCACAGCCCCCACAACACCACTTCGCGCAGCGCGGGCACGGCGGCCATCATGGTGTCGATCGCCGCGCGCAGGTCGTCTTCGACGTCGTCGAAGGCCCGCACCATGCCGCTGCTGTCACCCATGCCGCGGTAGTCGAAGCGAAACGCGGCGATGCCTTCCTGCGCCAGGCTGCGCGCCAGCAGAGTGAACTGACGGTGGCTGCCGGCCCGGTACTGCGGCCCGCCGACCACGATCAGCACGCCACGCGCACTGGGCGCCGGGGGCAAGGTCAGGATGCCATACAGCCGCTCGCCGCCGCCGTCAAACGCCAGGGCGCGTTCATCGAACGCACCACCATGGGCAGGTACCGGCAAGGTCTGCACGTCGTCAAGTTCCATCGCCGCGCGCCTCCAGCGCCAGTACCGTGGCCTCGACCCAGGCGGCGTTTTCGGTGATTTCGCTGGTCGACCAGAACGGCGCGCATGCGACCGGATGCAGGCGCAGGTCAACCCCCTTGCCCTGCCAGGCAGCTGCAGCCCGCGCGGCGCCCGGCGCCGGGCCCTGATTGCTGCCCGTGATGGCCTCGATCCAGTCGACCGGACAGGCCGGCGCAGCCGCGTCGAGTGGCTCGAGCGCATCGAGCGCCGCAGCCAGTTGCGGATGGAGGTCATAGCCGGCAATTTCGAGTACTTCACCCTCATGCAAGGCGTTGCGCAGGGCTTGCGTGCTGCCCGGCGCGCTGGCACTGGGCTCGCCTTCGGCCAGCATGGCGCCGGCCAGTCGCAGGCGCAGGAACTGGGTCAGGTGGTTCGAGCCGGTGAGCACCGGCTGCCATAGCAGCAGGCCGTCGACCGGATGGCGCGCTTCGCGTGCGTAATCGAGTGCGAGCAGTGCGCCAAGGCGCAGGCCCCACAGCCGCAATGGGCCGTCGAAGCGCTCGAGCAGCCAGCGCGCGCCGGCGGCCAGATCAGCCTTCCACAGTGCCCAGCGGGCGTCGCCAAAGTCGCCACTGCTGTCGCCGCAGCCAGCGAGGTCGATCTGGAGCACGGCATGGCCGGATGCCGCCAGCGCGCGCGCGCCGAGCGCGGCCATGCGCCGGGTACGGTTCATTTCTTCGGCAAACGGGTGCACGTACAGGACCGCGCCACGGCAGCGGCCGGCAGGCGGGTGATACAGGCAAAAGCGCTGCCCGTCTTCCATTTTCAGGAAAAACGGTTCGGCAGGCCGCGCCACGGCGACAGTCATGGGGCGCGCTTGTCGGCCACGAATGCCGCCAGGCTCCCCAGGGTGGCGAAGGTGCTGGCGCTGATGTCGTCATCGTCGATCGCGATGTCGAAGTGCTCTTCCAGCGCGGCAATGAGGCTGATCACCGCCATCGAATCGAGTTCCGGCAGCGCGCCCAGCAGGGCTGAGTCGGCAGTGAGGTGACGACCGTTCTCACCCAGGCTGAGGACGTCGGTCAGGATGGTCTTGATTTCTTCGAGATACATGCGAATTCCATTCCAGTGGGCGCCGCAGGTCGCCGGCGCACTCGGTTACGTTTATGGATTGGGGCGAAGCAGCGCCAGCCGGGCCTTGATCGGCGCTGCCAGCCGGTGCACCTCGTCCACCAGTTCATGGCGCGTCAGGCGCAGCAGCAGATACCAGACCGCTGCCAGCGGCAACGCCATGATCAGCAGGCGCAGCAAAGGCGCAAGTGTCGCTGGCACTACTGCCTGCAGCAGCAAGGCGGCGGCCCCGGTACCCAGTGCCACGACCGCGCTTGGCGCCAGCGCGCGCAGCAGATGCCGCAGCCCGAGGCCAAAATAGCGGTCCTGCATGTACAGCACCAGTGGCATGGTAACAATTGTCGCCGCACACAGTGCCCAGGCAAACCGCTCCAGCGAGCCATCATACATCAGCACGCCGAAAGCGATGCGAGCTGCCAGCGAGCCCAGTGTCGGCAGTGCGCTCAGATAGGGCCTGCCGATCGCCAGCACCGCCGGGGGAATGTAGTGGGACATCATGGCCACCGCCGCCGCCAGCGCCAGCGGCAGGATGGCCGGTACTGCCGTGACCCAGGTAGGACCATACAGGGCCGTGACAATATCCTCGCCGAGAACGGCGGTCAGGACCAGCGCAGCCCACCCGATGCCAGTCAGTAGCACGGTAGCACGGGTCAGCATCGGCACCAGCGACTCGCCACGGTGGAAAATCTGGGCCAGGTAAGAGATTGCACCGTAGTTCACTGTCGAGCCGGCGACAAGAAGGAAGATCTGCACGGTCGAGTTGGCGCGGCTGAGCAGGCCAACCTGGGCGGCCGAACCGAGCTTGCCGAGCAGGATGTCGGGAATGGAGTTGTTGATCGCCCCCGCCATGTTCGCCAGCAGCGAGCCGGCGCCGAAATGGACCACGCTGCGCCAGTGGGCGATCGACGGCAGCCATGGCAGCTTGGCCGGGCGTAACGGGATATAGGCGATCACGCAGGCCGCAATATTGATGAGGTTAGCCCAGGCCAGGCTCATGCTGCCAAAACCGAGTTTGGCCAGCAGCAGGCAGCTGACGCAGAAGCTGATGGTGCCGACCGCATTGACGATGGCCTGCTTTTCGGCGGCGAACTCGCGCACCAGCAGCGCCGAGGTGATCGAGCCAAACGGGATCAGCACAAAGCCGAGCGCCAGCACGCGCATCACCGGCACGATCTCGGGTTCTGCAAACCATTTGCCAAGGGCGTCGCTGGCCAGGAACAGGCCGAGGGCGATCAGCCACGAGGTCGTATACACCACGCCGGTGGCCGAGCGAATCTTGTCGGGGGTTAATTCGGCCTCGCGCTGCAGGTACTGGGTGACGCCGAAATCGCGGAATACGTGGGCAAAATTGACGAATACCAGCGTCATCGAGTAGACGCCGATTTCGCTTGGGCTGAGCATGCGCGCCAGGATGACGCTGACCGCGAATTTCAGTACGGTCGAGCCGGACGTCGAGAAAAAATTAATGATCAGCGAGCGACGTAGGTTCGCCATAGGGGGAGCAGAAATCGATATTGAGGGGAGGGGGCGCCGCACCGGGCGGCGCAGCGATTAAAGAAATCGCACTATGTGCTGGGCAAATTCCTTGCTGTAACGCACGACATTATATTCTTTATCCACATGCGCACGTGCATTTGCCCCGTGTTTTTTCGTGAGCGCGGGATCGTCGACATAGCGCAGCACGGCCTGCCGGAAAGCGTCGAAATCATGCAACGGGATCACCGCGCCGGTCTCGCCATCGAGGATGGTTTCGCCCGGGCCCATGGCTGCGCTGGCCACCACGGGCACGCCACAGGACATGGCTTCGACCACGGCCAGCCCGAAGCTTTCGCGCTCGGCGCCATGCACCATCAGGTCGGCCGCCTGGTACCACGGCAGAACATTGTCCTGGCGCCCGGCGAAGACGACGACATCCTGCAGTCCAAGCTCGGCCACCAGTTTCTTCCAGCCATCCACCAGCGGGCCGTCGCCCACATACACGAAGCCCAGGGCGCGCCCGGGGCGGGCCTGGTGCACCTCATGGATCATCTGGATCAGTCGCTCGACCCGCTTCTCGGCGCGCGCCTGCGATACTGCCAGGATCCAGAAGCGTTCGGGCGCGAGGCCCAGCTGCGCGCGCGCGACCGCCTGATCGCCCGGCGTGAAGCGCGCTGTGTTGATACAGTTGGTCATCAGGACCACGCGGCGGGACGGCAACATCGCGTAATTGCGCAAAAATTGCAATTGCCCCTTCGAATTGGCCAGGTGCAGATCATGCATCTGGCGCCCCAGCACGTGGCGTACGAAGTATTTCGCAACGCGCTTGGGCAGGCTGTCGCGGCGGCTGAGGTCGAAACTGTCGTTTTCGGTATTGAGCGTGCGTACGCCCAGGCGGCGCAACAGGTTCAGGCACACGGTCTCGGGCATCGCGCTCATGAACACGATGACCTTCACGCCATGGCGGCGGACGAAGTCTTCGATTCTGGCCCTGCCCTGGACCGAGTTGTCGTAGCAGTCGAGTTCGACTGCTGGCATGTGGCGCAGGGCATAACTCGGATGACCGCTCAACTTCGGGAACGCCATGTACGGCCGGGCCTTCCCCGCCAGATGGGCACTGACCTCATCGCGCAGATAGGCGATATGGTTCCATACGTAGCCGGTATCGTCCGGATAGCGCATCGTGAAGATGACACCTGGGAGTTCTTGCTGAGCGCTCATCGACTGGGCCGAGATATTAATAGAATGCAATCATATCCTATTGTGGCATTGCACAGCCACCACTTGCATGTGCAACCGCCAACGCGCCGGCACCATGCACAACGGCCTTCCACCAGGTGGAAGGCCGTTGTTGCTACGTCAGCCGTTGCGGGATATCAGCGCGGAATGATATTCCACTGAGGACCGTTCTGGTACTTCGGCTTGGCATCGCGGGTGGTGAACAGGGACCATGCCTGCTGGGCATTCGGTACCCCGGCAGTCGCCGCGATCGCCAGCGCTGGCTGCAGGTTGGCCGGGTAGCCGATCGTCGAGTCGGCGTAGCCGTCCATGCGGCGTGGACCCCAGATGAACGTGGACGAGGCATTGAACCAGTCCGCCATCGCCTGGGAGGCGCATGGCTGGTCGATGAACAGCAGGCCCAGAGGATGGGTCTTGGTACCGCCTTCGTGCGAAATGCTGGTGCCGCTGAAGTTGGCACGGTAGACCTTCTCGAACGTGTCGTAGACCGGCGACTTGTCATCGTCGCGGATTTTCAGCGAGTAGGCAGACGCCTTGATCCAGCAATACCCTGCTGCGGTCATGCGGCCGACCGGATACTTGGCTTTCCACAGCATGATCGGCTGGGCTTTGTCGAAGCCGAGCTCGGCAAGATAGCCAAAGCTCCAGGTCAGGTAATCGTCCTGCCATGGCGGCGAGCCGCCGATCGGGGCTGCGTTCGGACCCGAACCGTCGTACATGCCGAGCTGGTTCGGATTGCCGACCACGTAGGCGTCGTAGTAGAACTGCAGGTTGTTGTCGAGCTGCTTGGTGAAGTAATCCTTCAGTGGGTGCTCATCGGGTGTGATGAACGCGGCGTGGCCAAGCGTGCGCAGCGCCCATGCCTGACCGCGCACCTGATGCCAGCGCAGCAAGCCCTTGCCGCGGCCCGAGTTGCCCGGGTCGGTGCCCAGCGGATTCCAGGCGGCCCAGAACTGCAGCTCCTCGAGGTAATAATAGTCACCCGTCAGCAGGTAGGGCAGGTAGGCCAGCGAAGGCTGGTGGGCGACATCGTCAGAATACGGTGATGCGGCAAAACGCGGCGCCGGCAGGGGGCCGACCTTGAGCAGGTTGCTGTGCGTGGTCACATTACTGTTGGCCTCGTTGTCGACGCGCAGCGGCTGACCGGTGTTTTCGTCGCGCAGGTGGATTGACCATGTACCCGAGCCGTCAGCGAGCGCCATCATGGCGGCGCGTGCACGCTTGTCCAGCGACAGCAGGTAGGACACCGACCACGTCGGCAGTGGGCCGATGTCGCCGCGCCCGCCGGTCGTGCCCATATAGGCGACCAGCGGCCCGATCGTCATCGGACCGGTCGTGTTGGCATTGGTTTCCTTGGCGAACGTGGCCAGCATGGTTTCCGCAGGCTTGGTGCTCAGGTCGTAATTCGACACGGCCTTCGACGCGATCAGGTAGCTCACATTCGGACGCACATGGATGGCCGGTGCGGCAGCGCCGTTCCACCAGGCCTTCTGGTGCCAGCGCGCACGGGCGTAATGGGTGAGGCCGGTCTTGGCATAGACTGAACGGCCGCCGACGTCGACGTCGACGTCATATTTCAGTACATAGGCGCCGGACTTGAAGGTCTTGGCGTTTTCGACGGCGACATCGACCCGCGCCTGCTTTTCCAGTCCTGGATACCAGCGCACGGCGAAACTGGCGGTCAGCTGCGGGTGCTCCGAACCGTCCGCTGCCTTCAGCGGGGCCGAGACGATCCATTCGTTGGCGACGGTGCCGGACAGCCAGGTGATTGGCTTGGGGGCGACCAGGGCCTGGGCCAGCGAGGCGCTGTAGCGTACGCCGGCCACGGTGGCCACCACATTGCTCGACAGGCCGGTGGCAGCCAGGTCCTGCAGCGTGGCGCCGCCTTTCTCCTGCAGGGCCGTCTTGACCAGCTGGATTTTCTCGATCTGGCCTGCGGCCAGGGTCGGCAGCACGCCGGACACGATCACGTGGCGCACCGAGCTGTCGGGATGGCTGGCCTTGACGTCGATCTGCAGACGCAGCAGCGTGCCATTGGACAGGCGCGCGGCCAGCCCTTCGTTCCTGGCGAGTTGGCCGACCGCGACCACTTGACCGAATGTAAACGGTACGTTGGTCTGGGCCGCGCCTTCGTTCTCGATCTCGAAGTCAGTCAGTACCGCACCGGCAGTAATGATGTTTGCGCCGATCACCTTGTCCGGGGATGGGGTGGGTGGGGTCTTCTGGAGCGGCAGCTTGGTAATGGTCTGGGCCGCCGAGATGCCGGCATCTACACCGACCTGTTCGGCCATCGTCGCGTCGGCGCCGCCGCCGCCACAGGCGCTCAGCAGGGCAAGGGTAATGAGGTTGGCGCCGACCAGCGCAACGCGCTGCGGACGGGCCAAGGCAATCACGGAAACGGCTTTGCCAGCGAGCACACGGCGCGCAGGGAATTCGGTGGTGGGGGTCATGTTGGTAGGCTCGCGAAAAGTTTTCCAGGGAGAACTCAACTTTACGCTTAGAAACTGTTTCCGTCGTGCAAAAGACGACGATTTTGCTGAATTTCTGTGCAAAAACAACGGAAATAGCAAATTGAAAACGCCGAAAAACAACTGAAGTCAAGAAATATTTACGCGAGTTGTAAGATTACAGCAACTAAGATGCATTTAAATCAAAAACGTTGTTTTTTTGAATAAATATCGTCTGAGTTTGCCGATAATTTGCGTAAATAACCGGTAAAACCGGTAAAGATTAGGCGCCGCGGATGCGTGCGTGAAGCCGGCCAAGCCAGGACCAGCGATAGGCATTCAGGTGGTACAGGACGCGGAAATCGTCGCTCCAGCGCCTGTGCCATTCCATGACCCGGCCGTAGAACTCGATGCGCGCTACCTGCCCTGCATCGAAGATGTCGCGCACGGCTTCCTCGCGCATCAGCAGCGCCGGCGACAGCTGGCCTGCGCTGGCGGCAGGCAAGTCGAGGTGTTCATCGTAGGCAGTCTTGAGCACGACCAGGAAAGTGCTGCCCTCGATGCACAAGTCCATCGCTGCCAGTTGCTCGCCGATCCAGTAACGGTAGACGCGCGCGCCGCCGTTGGCCGCGAACGCTTCGAGCAGGGTGCGATAGAAGCGGCCCTGCGCATTGCCGCTGGCGACGGCGGTGCCGTCCGCGCCCTTCCAGCCGGTGCTCTCCAGGCGGCCATAATCCTCGACCGCTGTCGCCATCTCGGCCACGGTTGTGCTCAGTTGCAGGCGGGTGACGATGCCGTCGTCCGCCAGGCGCTTGCGCTGCTTGCGCAGGTTGCTGCGCAAGTTCTTGCCGCGTGCCTGCCAGTAATCGTCGAAACTGCCGGTGACATCGACATGGGCAGTCTCGATATAGTCCAGGCCGCGCAGCGCAGGGCTGTCGTCCGGGCGCGGCATGAGCAGGGGATCGCACTGGCTCAGGCCCAGCATCAGCGCTGGGCCGTGCAGGGCGCGCAGCAGGGCAGCCAGACCGGCTGGCGGGCCAAGGTCGCCGCGCTGCAGCCAGAAGCCCAGTGGCGCCTGGGCTGGCTGGAAGGTGTGCCAGACGCCAGCCTGGCCGGGTGTGAGGATGGCAATGGTGTCGATCTGGCCGTCGTGCGTATGCCAGGCCAGCCGTTCCCTGCCGCTGCCGTACACCGCCAGGGCGGCGTTCACAAATTCGAGTGCCAGCAAGGGCGAGGCGGGTCCGGCGCGGTGCACCTGGCGCCAGCGCGCGGCCATTTCGGGCGCCGCCAGCTCGCGCGCCGCCACCACGGTCCAGCTCATGGCGGCGCTCCCGCCAGGTCGTCGAGCGCGGCGCGCACCGTCGCCGCCAGCCAGGCGCGCTCGGCGTCGTCCAGCTCCTGGTGGCACGGCAGGCCGAACAACTGGCGGCCAAGCGCCGCGCTGTTGGCGCAGGTGGCGGCATCCACCCCGGGCCACAGACTGGCACCGAAGCGCACCATCGGTACGCCGGCCGCCTCCAGGCGCGCGAACAGCGCTTCGGGCTGCGCGGCCAGCAGAGGCACCACCCATGGGCAGGCACCATCCGGCAGGGTGGCGAACAGGGGGCGCCAGCCGGGGGCGCCAGCCAGCGCACGTTGCAGCGCGAGGTAGTTGCGCCGGCGGCAGGCAACGATGCGCGCACCGCCTGCCAGGCGCAAGACCGCACGCGAGAACCACGACGAGCGCTTGTCGACCCAGCGCGGGTCGAACTCGAAGCTGCTGTCGGACGAGGCCGGCGCCAGCGCCGGGCCAGGCCGGGCAGCATCGGTGCCAATGCCGGTGCCGGTGCCGGTGGCTGCACTGGCACGGCGCCGCTTGATATGCGTCCACACGGTGCTCTTGAGCTTGAGCGGCAGCGCCAGCGCGGCCCGCAGGGGCGCCAGGCGGCCGTGGGCAAACGCCAGTTCGAGCGCGGTCAGCGCAGCCTTGGCTTCAAAACCGGCGCCGCCGCCGTGCAACTTCCCGGATAGCCGGTGTCGGCGCGACACCAGGCAGCCACCTTCGAAGATCGGGAAGAATTTCATGCTGCTGCCAATCGCGTAGTCACCGGCCGCGCCCACTGCAACCCCGTTTCGCTCGCCAAAGAAACAGTGGGCACAATCTTCGACCAGGCCAATCCCATGGGCGTCGCACAGGGCGCGCAGGGCCGACAGGTCCTGGGGAAAGCCGAAGAAGTGGGTGGCCATGACGGCTTTCACGCGCGGGCCGAGCAAACGTGCGATATCGTCCAGGTCGGGCGTGGTGTCCGGATGGATGCGGTAGAAGACGACCGTGGCGCCGCGCCAGTGTACCGGCGGGATCATCGAGGGACTGTGGTAGGCCGGCACCAGCACCGTGTCGCCGGGGCCGACGCCCAGTTCACGCAGCGCCATGCCGATCGCAATGCGTCCGCTGGTGACCAGCTGGACCGCACCGGCATCGAGCAGCGAGGGCAGGGCAGGTGTGCCGCGACCGCCGAAGGTGGCCAGCGACAGCACCGGCACAGAGGGAATGAGGCGCCGCATTGGTTCACGCATCGCGCGCCGTCCCGGCTCAGGCAGCCTGCTGGGCGGCGTTGATCAGGCCGAGCGCCTGGCGCGTGGTCGTTTCGTACTTGCCGTTAATGAAACGCATCGATCCGATGAAATGGAAGAACGCAGTGTCCGGCGTGGCCCGGTCGGGTGTTCCGTATTTGGGGAACGGCAGCACCCGGGTGCCGGCGGCATTTGCCACCAGGTAGTTCGACGTGACCTGCTCGGTGCCCCAGCGCGCCCAGTCGTCCCCCAGCTTGGCCATCATGCGACGCGAGAAATCGGCCATGGTTTCCTGCATCGTGGACGAGCGCGGAAAACCGGTAAAGCCCGAGCAGCCGCGGACATAGCGCGCGTCCGACGGCAGCCCGACATTGACCATCTCGGTTTCGGCAATACCCTGGATGTGGGCACCCGGGCGCATCCACGGCAGCGCATTCTCGCGCACAGCCGGCAGCTGGCGGATCGGGGTGTCCGTCGCCTCGCCGATCACGAAGCCGTGACCGGCCTGGATCGCGGCCACCACCTCGGGAATCGCCTGCACGGTCAGCGTGTCGGCATCGAGCTGCACCACATAGTGATCGCGCGTCAGGCCGGCGATCGCATACAGCCGCTCCCAGGTGCCGCCGCGCGGCATGTCGGGATGGGTGAACTCGTCAGCATGGCGCAGTTCGATATGTGGCACATGGCGCTGCAGCAGCGCGCGGTCCTCGTCGGTGATCGACGGATCGCACACCACCACGATGCGCTCGGGATTGGCGAAATGGATGAACGATTTAAGCGCGACCAGGTACGGCACGACATCGCGCGTCTGCACCATCGAGAGAAGCAGGAAGGGCAGTACCCCGCGCGTAGCCGGCCTGGTCGCCAGCACCTGGCGCGCCACCTTCTGGTAACGCGCGCGGAAGTGGTCGCGCTTGAGACGCTGGATCACCCTGGTGAAGAACGACATCCTTGCTGGCTCCTGTGTTGTATGAGTGAAGTGGAATGAGTTATTGCTTAATCGCACAACATTATAGTACGCATTTCCGCATACACATTTCCATTTCAACAATCAAACAGACAATCTAGCGCGCCCGATTGCGTGTTTTGCCTGTCGCTACCGGCGCTGTACGCGGCACGATCGCCCATTGCGGGGCGGCGGCATAGTTCGGCTGATTGGCGCGCGCCGTGAACACCGACCAGGCGCGCCCGGCGTTGGGGATGTTGTAGGTCGCGGCCATGGCCAGCGTCGGCTGCATATTCGCCGGGAATCCCATCGGCGAGCTGGAGTAGCCGACCATGCGGCCCCGCTCCCAGCGTTGCCCGGTGGCGGCCGACAGCCAGTCGGCCTGGGCCTGGCTGCCACACGCCTGGTCGATATAGCGCAATCCCTGCGGATGCTGGACCGGCTTGTCGTCGATGGTGAGCTTGTCACGGTCGAAATTTTCGCGGTAGAGCTGGGCGAAGGTGTCGTAGGCGGGCAAGCCTTTGTCTTCACGGAATTTCAGGCTGTAGGCCGAGCCCTGGATCCAGCAATAACCGGGCGCAGTCATGCGCCCGACCGCGTACCTGGCCTTCCATTGCAGGATCGGCAGCGCCTTGGCGAAGCCGAGTTCGGCCAGGTGGCCGAAGCTCCAGGTGAGGAAGTCGTCCTGCCAGGGCGGCGAGCCGTTGACCGATGCCGCGCGCGGGCCGGAGCCGTCGTACAGGCCAAGCTTGTTCGGGTTGCCGACCACGTAGGCCGCATGATAGAAGGCCAGGTTATTGTCGACCTGCTTGGTGAAATAGGCCTTGAGCGGGTGGGCGTCGGGCGTGATATAGGCGGCGTGGCCGAGCGTACGCAGCGACCATGCCTGGCCGCGCACCTGCATCCAGCGTACCAGCCCCTGGCCGTCGCCCGAGTTGCCCGGATCGGTGGCCAGCGGATTGGAGGCAGCCCAGAACTGCAGTTCTTCGAGATAGTAATAGTCGCCGGTGAGCAGATAGGGCAGGTAGGCCAGCGAGGGCTGGTGCGAAGTATCGTCCCCGTACGGCGACTTGCACGAGCTGCCCGGTGCGCTATCGCAGCGCGGTACCGGCAGCGGCCCCCGGTGCGCCAGGTTGTTGTGGGTCGAAATGCCCTTGTTGGCAGCGTTGTCCGTGCGCACCGGGTAGCCGGTGTTGTCGTCGCGATAGTGGATCGACCAGCTGCCCGATCCGTCTGCCGCCGCCATCATGGCGGCGCGCGCGCGCGCATCCATCGACAGCAGATAAAGGACGGAAAAGCCCGGCAAGGGCCCGATATCGTGGCGCCCGCCTGCAGTCGGCATGTAGGCGGTAAGCGGACCGATCTTCATCGGCCCGACAGTGTCGGCGTTGAGGCCCTTGCCCAGCGCGCCGAGTGCCTGCTCGTCGGGCTTGAGCGTGCGGTCATAGTTCGGTACGGCGCCAGTGGCGATCAGGTAATCGGTATCCGGTTGCAGGTGCACGGCGGGGGCGCGTTCGGCATCCCACCAGGCGCTGTGGCGCCAGCGTGCATGGTGGTAATGGGTCAGCCCGACCAGCGCATACGCGGGGCGACCAGCGATCTCGACCTCGACGTCGTACACCAGGTTGCGCGCACCGGCCGCAAAAGTTTTGGCGTTCTCGACCACGACGTCGATGCGCGCCTGCTTTTTCAGCGTGCGATACCAGCGTACGTCGAAGCGCACGGTCAGCAGGGGATGGACCCGGCCGCTGGCGTTCTTGAGCGGCGCGTCGAGCAGCCATTCGCTGGCGATCGGACCAGCCAGCCAGGGGCGCGCCTTGTCCGTGGCCAGTGCCTCGGCCAGCGATGCCGTATAGCGCGCGCCGTCGACCACGATCGTCACCTTGCCGTCGAGGCCAGTTGCAGCCAGTTCGCGCGGGCCGGCCGGCCGTGCCGCCGGGGCTGGCGCGGCGGCGGCGACCAGTTGCAAGCCGGCGGGCTGGCGCGATGCGAGTTCTGGCAGCACGCCCGACACGATCGCATGGCGCACCGAGCCGTCGCCATGGGTGGCCTTGACGTCGACTTGCAGTGGCACCACGGTGCCACTGGCCAGGCGGCCGCCCAGGCCCTGGCCGGGCTGCAGGTGGCCGGCTTCGAACACCTGGCCGAAGGTAAACGGCACGTCAGAGCGGGCCTCGCCCGTGTTCTGGATGCGTATCGAGGTGATGCCAGCCTCGGGCGCAGCGATGGCTGGCGCGCCAGTGCACAGCGCTGCCGCCAGCAGTGTGGCGCTAAAGAAATACGATATTTTCATCCTGAAATCATAGACGATTGCGGGGAAAGCGCGGGTTATCTCAGTATTTTCACATGCTCCATGATGCTCGACGGACGCGTGTCACCCTATAAAATACCATTGTGCGCGCCGTATAAGCGTGCAACACCTTGTGTTAGGATTGCAATATTTTGTTACGGCAGCTTGCCGCCCGTTTACGCCCGAAGGCAAAGAGTGTCCCCCCAATCACTAATCCGCACCACCGGCGAGCCGGCGCCGTCAGGCACTGATCCGCAGGTGCCATGCCGCATCTCGGTCATTGTCCCGACGCGCAACCGCCATGTCCTGCTCGAGCGAACCCTGGCGGGCATTCTTGCACAGGCCTTCGACGCGTTCGAAGTGATCGTGATCGACGATGCTTCCGACGCCACCACCCGCGCCGCCTACGCCGCTATCTGGCAAGGGCTGGATGCCCGTTTCCGTCTGGTCCAGCTGGGCGCCACCGGCGGCAGCGGCAGCGGCCCGTCGCAGGCGCGCAATGCCGGCATCGAGCTTGCGCGCGGCGACATTCTCACCTTCTGCGACGATGACGATTTCTGGACCTGCGCCGGCCATCTGTCGGCCATGGCGGAGGTCTTCGACGCCGGTCTGGCGGTCGACCTGTACATCGCCGACCAGGTCGCGGTGACCCATGACGGCACACGCGAGCGCGCACACTGGCTGCCGGCGCTGGCTGCGCTGGTGGGCGGGCGCAGCCGCGACCACGCACGCGGCTACCTGCTGCCGATCGACGACCTGGTGCGTGCCGGCGGCTTTGCCCAGCTCAATATCCTGGCGGTCTCCAAAACCACCACGGCCGCGATCGGCGGCTTCTGGACCCGTACGTCATACGAGGAAGACCGGGACTTCTTCTGGCGCGCTGCCGATGCTGCGCGCGCCCTGTTTTTCAATCCCGATATCGTGGCCCAGCACAATGTTCCCGATGCTTCACGCCAGAACAACCTGTCGCGCAGCTTTTCCCAGGCCGAGCGCTGGCTGCTGTCGGTGCTGGTGTCCCAGCATATCGCGATGACAGTGCGTAGCAGCGCCATTCGCACCATGTGCCAGGCCTATGAAGGCGACATCCTGCGCCGCCTGTCGCAATACTGGTCGGGGCAGGGCAGGCACGCGCTCGGCCTGCAGTACGCGCGCCGCGCGCTGGCTGCACGGGTCTCGTTCAAGTGGGCCATATATACAGCGGGACTGGCAACGCGCCAGGTGTTGCGCGGGAGGCAGGCATGAGCCAGGTTACGACGCGTGAAAAGGTGCTCGTCATCGGCGATGACACCCGCAGCTTCCTGGCCACGGTGCGCTCGCTCGGACGCCAGGGCATCGAGGTGCACGTGGCGCCGTTCGATTTCCGCGCGCCGGCCCTGGCCTCGCGCTACATCCACGCTACCCATTTCCTGCCCTACTACCTCGATGGTGGCCAGGCCTGGCGCGACGCCATGGAAGCGCTGCTGCGCGAACACCAGTTCGCGCTCGTGATCCCATGCGACGAGCGTGGCCTGCTGCCGCTGTGCCTGCACCGCGACATGCTGTCGACCCTGACCGCGCTGGCGATTCCGTCGCCCGAGGCGCTCGACATCTACTTCGACAAGGTGCGCACGCGCGCGCTGGCGCAAGCGTGCGACGTGCCGGTGGCCGGTGGCCGCCTGCTGGTGCCTGGTGACAGCGTCGACTCGATCGTGGCCGACGTCGGCCTGCCGGTGGTGGTCAAGGAGCCGATGTCGTATGCCTTGCCCGAGTTGTACGTGCGCACCAGCACCCGTATCGTGGCCGATCGCGCGGCGCTGGCGGCCTGGCTGGCGCGCCACGACCATGCATCCGGCCCGATCCTGCTCGAGCAGATGTTCCCCGGCTACGGCGCCGGGGTGTCGGTGCTGTGCCACGAGGGCGAGGTGCTGCAGGCCTTCGAGCACCACCGTGCGCATGAACTCAACGGGAGCGGTTATTACCGCAAGAGCGCACCGCTCGACCCGGGCCGGGTCGCCGCGGTCGAGCGCATGGTGCGCGCCAGCCGCTACACCGGCCTGGCCATGTTTGAGTTCAAGATCGACCCCGCGAGCGGCGGCTGGATCCTGATCGAGGTCAACGCACGTCCCTGGGGCTCGCTGCCACTGCCGGTCTCGATTGGCGTCGATTTTCCGTATCGCCTGTTCCAGCTGCTGGCGCGCGGCCAGAAGACCGCGCCGGTCGACTATCCGGCCGGGCGTTATTGCCGCAATCTGGTGCCGGACATGTGGCAAGCCCGCTCGGCGGCCGCGGGGCTGGCGCGCCAGCCGGCGCGCCTGGCTGCCCATTGCGTCGGCTGGGCCTGGAACTTCCACCGGGTGCTGCTGGGACGTGAGCGCAACGACACCCTGGTGCTGGACGATCCGCGCCCCGGCCTGCAAGAGCTGCGCGAATTGTTCACCGCTCGCTTTGGTGCAGCGCGCGAGCATGCCGGCAACGGCCTGCAGCAGCGCCTGGCCGAACTGGTGGCAAAGGCCAACGGACGCAGGATCGAGGTGCTGTTCGTCTGCCAGGGCAATATCAACCGCAGCAGCTACGCCGAACTCAAGTCCAGTCAGCTGTTCAGCCCCAACCTGCACTTTTCCTCGGCCGGTATGCTGCCCCGCAACCAGCGCGGTTCGCCAGCCGTCGCGATCGGCGCCGCTGCGCGCCACGGCGTGAACATGGCAGGCCACCGCTCGCGCCACGCCAGCGCTGAGCTGCTGGAGAACGCCGACCTCGTGATCGCCTTCGACCGCATCAACCTCGACGCCATCGCAGCGCGCTATCCAACGCTGCGCCAGCGCATCTACCTGCTGGGCGAGGCGGCGCCGACACAGGGCGCAGACGCCCAGATTCGCGACCCCGAGGGCCGCGACGAAACCACTTTCCTGTCGACCTACCAGCGGATCGACGCCTGCCTGGCCGTGCTGGCCCAGGCCGCGCCGGCGCCGCTGTTGCAAAAGTCCTCCCCATGCTAGGCACCACCAACCATGTACCGGCGCGTCTCGCAGCCGGCGAACCGCCGGTCCTGCTGATCGTCATCGACACCGAGGAAGAGTTCGCCTGGGACGGCCCATTCGACCGCGCCAGCGTCGGCACCACCTCGATCGCCGGCCAGCCACTGATGCACGAGCGCGTGTTCGACCGCCTCGGCATCGTGCCCACCTACGTGATCGATTATCCGGTGGCGACCACCCCGGCGTCGGTGGCGGTGCTGCGTACGCTGATGGAAGCGGGCCGCTGCGAGATCGGCACCCACCTGCATCCCTGGGTCTCGCCGCCTCATGACGAAGAGGTGACGCGCTTTAATTCCTACGCCGGCAATCTGCCGCGCCAGCTCGAATACGACAAGCTGCGCGTCCTCACCGCGGCCATCACCGAGTCGTTCGGACGGGCGCCGGTCGCGTTCAAGGCCGGCCGCTACGGCATGGGCCCGCACACCGCGGAGTCGATCGCCTCGCTCGGCTACCGGATCGACGCCAGTGTGGTTCCCTACAGCGCCTTCCTGGATGATGGCGGCCCGGACTTCCGTGCCTTCAATGAACATCCCTACCGTTTCGACGCAGGCGCCACCACGCTGCTGGAACTGCCCGTCACCACCGGCTATGCTGGCTGGCTGCGCCAGCGCGGCACGGCGCTGTACGAGCTGGCCCAGCAACCGTGGGCGCGCACGATGCGTCTCGGTGGAATACTGGCGCGCGGCGGGGCGCTCGAACGTATCCGCCTGAGCCCCGAAGTCGCCAGCGGCGACGAAATGCGGCGCCTGACATCCAGCCTGCATCGCGACGGCTGCCAGGTGTTCTCGCTGACGTACCACAGCCCCTCGATGGTAGCGGGCCACACGCCCTATGTGCGTACCGAAGAAGACCTGGAGCGCTTCATCGCCACGGTCCATGACTATTGCACCTGGTTCCGGGACACCCTGGGTGGCCAGTTCATGAGCATGTCCCAGCTCGCCGCGCGGCTGCAGGTGCCGGCGCAGCAGCCGGATGTGCGCGAAGGTGGCGCGCCCGCCAAGGCGTCGCTTGTCGATCCGAAGCTGACCTGAACTGGTAAGATGGCAGTTGCGCCGCGCCATCTCCAGGCCGTGCGGGCACAATGACATCGCGATGAACTACCTGATCCACGACAGCATTTTCAATAGCGCCGCGCGCACGCCCAACGCCGAGGCGCTGGTCTATGGCGAGGTGCGCTGCACCTATGCCGCGCTGGCGCTCCAGGTGCGCGCTGCTGCTGCCCTGTTCCTGGCCCACGGCCTGGAGCCGGGCGAGCGGGTGGCGGTGTACATGGAAAAGCGCATCGAGAACGTGGTCGCCATGTTCGGCGCGGCTGCCGCCGGCTGTGTGTTCGTGCCGGTCAATCCACTGCTCAAGCCGAATCAGGTGGCCTATATCCTGGCCGACTGCAATGTGCGGCTGCTCGTGACGACACCGGAACGCCAGGCGCTGCTGGCGCCCGTGCTGGCCTCTTGTCCCGACCTGCGTACGCTGCTGCTGACCGGGGCGATACCATCCGGGCCGTCAGCCGGGCAGCCCCCGGCGACCGTGGGCTGGCCACAGCTCGAAGCACTGGCGGGCACGCCAGTGCAGGGCCACCGCCGCATCGATACGGACATGGCGGCCATCCTGTATACATCCGGCAGCACCGGCGAGCCCAAGGGCGTGGTGCTGTCGCACCGGAACATGGTGGCCGGCGCCGCCAGCGTGGCCGGCTACCTCGGCCTGGAGGCTTCGGACCGCCTGCTGGCCGTGCTGCCCATGAGTTTCGACTATGGCCTGTCCCAGCTCACCACCGCCTTCCTGCGCGGCGCAGCGGTGGTGCTGATGAACTACCTGTTCCCCAAGGATATTGCCGCCGCCGTGCGCGCCGAACGCATCACCGGCCTGGCGGCTGTCCCGCCGCTCTGGATCACACTGGCGCGCCTGGAGTGGCCAGCCGACTGCACCCTGCGCTTCATCACCAATTCCGGTGGCGCCATGCCGGTCGTGACCGTCGAGGCGCTCCGGCAGGCGCTGCCGCGCGCCGAGATATTCCTGATGTATGGCCTGACCGAGGCCTTCCGCTCGACCTACCTGCCGCCCGCCGAACTTGCGCGCCGTCCCGATTCGATCGGCCGCGCCATCCCCAACGCCGAGGTGCTGGTGGTGCGTCCCGACGGCACCCTGTGCGAGGCCGACGAGCCGGGTGAGCTGGTGCACCGCGGCGCACTGGTGTCGCTCGGCTACTGGAACGATCCTGCACGCACTGCCCAGCGCTTTCGTCCGGCGCCCGGCAGGGAGAGTGGCCTGCCGCTGCCCGAGCTGGCCGTGTGGTCGGGCGACACGGTGCGGCGTGACGCTGACGGCTACCTGTACTTCATTGGCCGCAATGACGAGCTGATCAAGGTGTCCGGCTACCGCATCAGTCCGACCGAAGTCGAGAGCGCGCTGTATGCGAGCGGCCTGGTGAGCGAGGTCGCGGTATTCGGTATCGACGACATGCAGCAAGGCCAGGCAATCGTGGCGGTGGCGGTGCCTGCTACGGTGCAGGTCGACCGCGCCGGCCTGCTGGCCGAGTGCCGGCGCCGGCTGCCGGCATACATGGTGCCGGCCCATATCGTCCTGCGCGAGCAGGCATTGCCGCGTAACCCGAACGGCAAGATCGACCGCAATCTGCTGCGCCACACCTTCCAGTCCGGCGCCTGACGCCGGCATCCAACATCCCCCGCGACTTTCCATGACCAGCACGAAGCCCCAGCACGCTCCCCAGATCCATTTCCCGGTGGTCGACGACGTCCTCCAGGTGGGCGGCATTCCCCTGCCCAGGTTGGCCGAGCGGGTCGGCCGTACGCCGTTTTATGCCATCGACCGGCGCGTTTGCAGTGCCCAGGTCGCCACACTGCGGGCGGTGCTGCCGCCCGCAGTCGCGCTGCATTACTCGATCAAGGCCAATCCGATGCCGGCGCTGGTGCAGCACATGGCGGGCCTGGTCGACGGGCTGGACGTGGCCTCGGGTGGTGAACTCAGGACGGCGCTCGATACCGGCATCGACCCGGCCCGGATCAGCTTTGCCGGCCCGGCCAAGGTCGAGGGTGAATTGCGCCAGGCGATCGCCGCCGGCGTGTGCCTGAACATCGAGTCGGGCAACGAGCTGGCCAATGCCGCCCGGATCGGCGACCTGCTGGGCATCACGCCGCGCGTGGCGCTGCGCATCAATCCCGAATTCGAGCTGAAATCCTCGGGCATGCGCATGGGGGGCGGTGCCAAGCCGTTCGGCATCGATGCCGAGCAGGCCCCGCAGGTGCTGCAGCAGGCCGCGGCGCTGGGCCTGGATTTCCAGGGCTTCCACATTTATTGCGGTTCCCAGAGCCTGCGCCTCGACGCCATCATCGAAGCGCAGTCGCGCAGCATCGAACTGGCCCTGCGTCTGGCTGGCGACAGCCCGCTCACGGTGCGCCAGCTCAATATCGGCGGCGGCCTGGGGATTCCGTATTTTCCGGGCGAGGCGCGGATCGACCCGACGCCGCTGGGTGAACACCTGGCCGGCTGGCTGCCACGCCTGGCGCAAGCGTTGCCAGAGGCGCGCCTGGCGCTTGAGCTTGGCCGCTACCTGGTGGGCGAGGCCGGGGTGTACGTTGCGCGCGTGATCGACCGCAAGGTCTCGCGCGGCGAGGTGTTTCTGGTCCTGGATGGCGGCATGCACCACCACCTGGCGGCCTCCGGCAACCTGGGCCAGGTCATCCGCAAGAATTATCCGGTGGCGATCGGTAACCGCATGGCGCCGGATGGCAGCCTGGCTTCGGCCACCGGTCCGCTGTGCACCCCGCTCGATATCCTGGCCGACCGCATGGAACTGGGCCATGCCCGGATCGGCGACCTGGTCGTCGTGTTCCAGTCGGGTGCCTACGGCGCCAGCGCCAGCCCGGCCATGTTCCTGGGCCATCCGCCGGCGCTGGAAGTGCTGGTGTGACCGCCTAGCGCGGAAACGCCGAGCGCGCCTTGCGCTGCGCCGTGGCCGCGGCCTTGGCGCGGGCGCGTTCGCGGTACCGCTCGACCAGACCGATCCGCATCGGCGGCGTATTGTCGGGCTGCGGATAGCGGATCAGCACCTTGTCGAGTACGACCAGGATCGTGATCACGTAGTAGATCAGATCGTAGTACGCCAGCGTCAGGAAGGCGCCAGCCGTCATATAGCCGATCATGCTGACCTGGCACATGCGTGCCAGCATCGAGGCCCATTCCAGTTCCTCCTTGCCGCGGCAGAACCGTACGATTTTCGATCCGAGGCGCCAGCTGACTGCGAACAGGGTGAGGAACAACGCCAGTCCGAAGTAACCGAGTTCGCCGAGTACCTGGAAATAGATGCTGTGGGCGTCGTAGTAGCGTTCCGGATTCGGCGCGTACAGCATGAACATATGGGGCGAGAACACATTTGGCCCCCCGCCTTGCGGAAAGGCGTTTGCCACGTTGAGGGCGAACATCCAGGAATTGATGCGCCCGGTGGCCGATTCGTCTTCCTCGTAGGTTTCGATCGTCTGCATGCGGCCGGTCCATTCCGGCGGCATGCTCAGCAGGACAATCGGCACCAGCACCGCGATGGCCAGGCCGGTCTTGAACTTCTGACTCGACTTGAGCCACAGGAAGAAGCCCATGGCGCAGGCGCCCAGCAGCGCGCCGCGCGAATAGGAGCCGATCGCCGCCAGCGCGGTCAGCCCCGCGATCCCCATCACGCCCCGCTTGAGCCACTTGGAATCCACCTGGGTGATCAGGTAAGCGATCAACGGCGTGATGGTCACCAGTGCCAGCGCCAGCGTGTTGTTGTCACCGATGAAGCTGCTGGATGGGCCCTTGAGGCCTTGACCACCGCCGCTGAGGAGCACGAAGATGCCGCTCTTGACGCCCCAGAAGCCGAGCGACAGCGCCACCGTCAGCGCCAGCAGCTTGACGTCACTGACGGTACGCACGGTCAGCATGGTCACGAAGATCATCAGCACGATCTTGCTGAACCGGTCCCAGTCGAACCAGGCCGCGGTCGGGTCCTGCGCCAGCACGGCACCGATCGTGTACCAGGCAAAGAACAGCATCAGCACGATGACCGGCGGCGACATCGGGAGCTTCTTCTTCTCGCGCGATATCAACAGTGCCAGCAGCGTCGCGATGCACAGGTACATCGCGAACGGGAAGAAGGTCGCGGCGCCGTAGGTCAGCCGGTGCGGGTTCATCAGGCTGACCAGGGCGTAGGCCAGGGTGCCGACCACAGGCCGCTTGAAAATGAAGGGGATGATCGCCAGGAAAGCGGCAAACAGGATTAGATCACGCACGTTTCTGCAGTCTCTCGAAAAGGGCGACAACGCGGCGCGCATTGGCGCGCCAGGTCAGCTGCTGCTCGTCGATGGCGTCGCGCGCGCCTTGCGCCACACGGGCGCGCAGCAGCGGGTCGTCGCACAGGCGCTTGACCGCGCCGGCCAGGCCACCTGGCGCATCCGGGTCGAACAGCACGGCGTTGTGGTCGGCGCGCAGGATCTCGCGGATATTCGGCTGGTCCGGGCCGACGATCGCCTTGCCCAGTGCCAGGTATTCGAACAGCTTCAATGGTGAAGCATACTTCACCACGGCCGGTTGCAGTGCAATGTCGAACGCGGCCACGTAACGCGCCACGTCGTCGCGCCCGATGATGCCGGTGAACTGCACGCGGTGTTCGATGCCCAGGTCGCGCGCCTGCTGCTCGAGCGTGGTGCGCACGGGGCCGTCGCCGACGACCAGCAGGTGACGCCGTGCATCCGGCGGGTCCTGCGCGATCAGCTCGATCACCTTGTCCAGGCCATGCCAGTCGCGGACAAAACCGGTAAAGCCCAGCACCAGCACATCCTGCAGGCCCAGCGCGCGCTTGGCCTGTTCCACGTCCGGCGCGCCGGCAAAGCGTTCGGGGTCGATGCCGTTCGGGATCACGTCGATGCGTTCCGGCGGCACGCCGTAGGCCCGCACGATATCGCCCAGCACGTGCGTGACCGGCAGCACCATGTCGGCGTTACGCCAGGCATAGGCCTGCGACCAGCGGCCCAGCTTCGTCAGCGCCAGGCCGTCGTAGCGGGTGCGCTCTTCCAGGATCGGGGCATTTACTTCGAGCAGCATCGGCAGCTTGTACTTGCGCGCCAGCCAGATGCCCGCTGGCAGGAACAGGTTGTAGCGTTCATACAGCACGTCCGGGCGGTGCTCCTTGACGGCCTTGGCCAGGCGCCGGTACGCGACCAGCGAATACGACAGCTCCATCAATTCATAGAAGGTCTTGGGCAGGTGGCGCTTGAGCCAGGCAACCGGGCCGGCGTCCGAACCGAACGATTCGGTTTCGGCGCTGGGCGGGGCCACGATCACGACCTCATGGCCCTCGGCGCGCAGTGCGCGGATCATTTCTTCGATGTGGACGTACTGGCCGTCCTTGGAACGGGTACGGTGGTGATAAAGGATTTTCACGCGGCTTTTCTCGCCAAGATGGAGTGGAACAGGTCGATCTGGCCCTGGGTGGTCGGTTGCCAGCCAAAGTCTTCGGCGTAGCGGCGGGTGGCGCTGTGCGCCGGGTAGTTGGCGCGCAATTGGCCCAGCGCCGCGACCAGGCCTTCGGGGGTGCGCTGAGGCATCAGGACGCCGGCGGCCGGCGCCGCCACCACTTCGGGCGTGCCCCACACATTGCTGGCCACCACCGGGGTGCCGCACGCCATGCTTTCGAGCAGCACATTGGCCCAGCCTTCGCGGCTCGACGCCAGCACCAGGGTGTCGGCAGCGTTGTAATACGTTTTCAGTTCGGTCTGCGGCACGCTGCCCAGCAGCTTGACACGGTCCTGCACGTTCAATTCACGCGCCAGGCGCTCCAGATTGTTCTTTTCAGGGCCGATGCCGGCGATCAGCAGGTCGACGTCCGGCAGCTGGGGCAGGGCGCGGATGATCAGGTCGTGCGCCTTGCGCGGATCGAGCAGGCCGACCGACAACAGCGTGAAGCGTCCCGGCGCCAGCCCGACGGCGGCGCGCGCGGCGACGCGGTCGATGGGCGCAAAGCGCTCCAGATCGACGCCGTTGCGAAGCGGGGTGATGTTATCAGGCGCCACGCCCAGGCCGACCATCTCGTCCTTGAGCGCCTTGCACACGGTAATGATGCCGTCGGCGTCGCGCGCCGCATCCAGGATCAGCTGGCGCGGCCGCGCGAACTGCGGAATCAGGTTGATGTCGGTGCCGCGCGCGGTGATCACCACCGGTTTCTTGAAGTACTTGCCGAGCATGACCGCTGCCACGCCGTCCGGATAGAAATAGTGGGCGTCGATGGCGTCGAAATCGTAGCCGCTGTCGAGGATGCGGCCGATTTCCCGTTTTGCCGCATGTGCCAGTGTGTAGGGCGTGACGTTCATGCCCACGCGCGGCAGTACCAGGTAGCGTGGGTGCGTGACGTCGATGCCGTTGCGTGTTTCGCGCCGCGGTACCTTGGCAAGAGTGCCATAATGGCCGAAACGTTCTCCCTTGAGCGGGAACCATGGCACTGGCGCGACGACGCGTGACTCGACCTGCCCGCTGGCAATCAGGTAGCGCAATCGGGTTTCCACAAAGATACCGTGGTTCGGTTGCTGCGAATTGGGATACAGGGTGCTAAAAGTGAGTAACTTCATTGTGTCGTGCCGGGTGCTGATCGGTGCACCGCCGGATGGTTTGATCCGGGAGTGGAAGTGTTGTACTGCAATGTCGTGATTATGCGAAAAATTTTGCCAGAGGGCAGCACAATTAACGAGCAAACGCATAAATTTTTGACAACCATGATACTATAATTCAAGTTTTGCACGCATTTGTTACGTGTGGCAATTATTTTCCAATCTGTGGAAAAATAGCCTGGTTCGCCGTGCTGCTCTGCCCGGTTCTATTTTTCAGTTACTCGTTCCTCAATATAAATCATGAAGATCACCATCATTGGCACCGGCTACGTCGGGCTCGTTTCAGGCGCTTGCTTCGCCGATGTCGGCAACACTGTACTGTGTCTCGACGTCAACGAAGAAAAAATTGCAATGCTCAAGAACGGCGTCATTCCGATTCACGAGCCTGGCCTCGACAACATGGTCGAGCGCAACGCCAACGCAGGTCGCCTGCTGTTTTCGACCAGCTACGACGAAGCCGTCGCGCACGCTGACTGCGTGTTCCTGGCCGTGGGTACGCCGCCTGACGAAGACGGCAGCGCCGACCTGACCCACATCCTGGCCGCCGCCCGTTCGATCGGTCAGCGCATCGACAAGCCGGTGGTCGTGGTCGACAAATCGACCGTGCCAGTTGGCACCGCCGACAAGGTCCGCGCCGCCATCCAGGGCGAGCTCGACAAGCGCGGCAGCACGCTGTCGTTCTCGGTGGTGAGCAATCCCGAATTCCTGAAAGAAGGCGCAGCCATCGACGACTTCATGCGGCCGGACCGTATCGTCGTCGGTAGCGACGACACCGTCGCTACCAAGCTGATGCGCCAGCTGTACGCACCATTCAGCCGCAACCACGAAAAGCTGGTCGAGATGGACGTGCGCAGCGCCGAGCTGACCAAGTACGCCGCCAACGCCATGCTGGCCACCCGCATCAGCTTCATGAACGAGCTGGCCAATCTGGCCGAAGTGCTGGGCGCCGACATCGAAGCCGTGCGCCACGGCATGGGCCTGGACCCGCGCATCGGTTCGCAGTTCCTGTACGCCGGCATGGGCTACGGCGGTTCGTGCTTCCCGAAAGACGTGAAAGCGCTGGTCAAGACCGGTGGCGATCATGGCCAGGTGCTGCACATCCTGGAAGCGACCGAACTGGTCAACGACAACCAGAAAAACGTGCTGTTCAAGAAGCTCACGCGCTTCTACGGCGGCGTCGAAGGTCTCAAGGGCAAGACGGTCGCCGTGTGGGGCCTGTCGTTCAAGCCGAACACCGATGACATGCGCGAAGCCCCGAGCCTGGTGCTGCTCAAGGAGCTGTTCGACGCCGGCTGCCACGTGCGCGCCTACGATCCGGTCGCCAGCAGCGAAGCGCTGCGCGTCTTGGCCCGCGAACACGGTGCTGCGCGCGTCGAATCCATGCTGACGATCGTCAGCTCGGCTGCCGCGGCAACCGAAGGCGCCGATGCGCTGGTCCTGGTCACCGAATGGAAAGAATTCCGCGCGCCGGACTTCGCCGGCCTGGCCACCATCCTGCGTGACAAGGCGATCTTCGATGGCCGTAACATCTACGATCCAGCTGTCGTCGCTGCCGCTGGTCTGGCCTACGAAGGGATTGGCCGCGTCAGCCGGACGGCCGCTTGATGACACCCCAGCGGATCCTGGTCACGGGTGCTGCCGGCTTCGTCGGCAGCTTCGTGGCCGCGCGCCTGGCGGCCATGGGCCATCAGGTGACCGGCTGCGACAACTTCAACGATTATTACGATCCGCGCCTCAAGCATGACCGGGTGCGCGCACTGCTCGCACCGGCTGGCGTTGCCTGCCACACGGTCGAACTGAGCGATGCAGCGCAAGTTGCCGCACTGTTCGAACGCGAGCGGCCGCAGCTGGTGGTGCACCTGGCGGCGCAAGCCGGTGTGCGCTACTCGATCGACAATCCGTCCGTGTATATCCAGTCGAACCTGGTGGGCTTCGGGAATATCCTCGAAGCCTGTCGCCAGGGCGTCATCGAGCACTTGTTGTACGCCAGCAGCAGCAGCGTGTACGGCAACAATGCCAAGGTGCCCTTCAGCGAGGATGACCAGGTCGATGCGCCCGTGTCGCTGTACGCCGCCACCAAGAAGTCCAATGAATTGATGGCGCACTCGTACAGCCACCTGTTCAAGTTGCCGGCCACCGGCCTGCGCTTCTTCACGGTCTACGGTCCCTGGGGCCGGCCCGACATGGCGTATTTCAGCTTTGCCGAGAAAATGATGCGCGGCGCGACGATCCCCGTGTTCGCCGAAGGCCTGCTCACACGCGACTTCACCTATATCGACGACATCGTCGAAGGGGTGGTGCGCCTGCTGTTCAAGCCGACGCCGGCCACGGCCACGAGCGCGCCGCATACGGTGTTCAACATCGGTAACCACAATCCGGTGCAGGTGCTCGAGTTCATCCGTACGCTCGAGTCCGTAATGGGCGTCGAAGCGCGCAAGGAATTCCTGCCGATGCAGCCGGGCGACGTGCCGGCCACGCATGCATCGATCGCCAAGCTCAAGGCCTGGGTCGACTTCGCGCCGACCACGCCACTGGCGACGGGCCTGGCCAGTTTCTGGACCTGGTACCGTGACTGGGCGCCGACGCGCGCATGAATGAAAAGGCCGGTTGCAACCGGCCTTTTTTTTCGTGCAGTCAACGTTGAACAGGGCCTAGCACTGACCTTATGGGCGGTTGGCGCTCACCCGCAAGAAGGTCTCGAACATCAATACCGACCATAACGGCGCGCTGTAATCCTTGCTGCCGGCGATATGCTGGTCCACCATCTCGCGCAAGAACTTTTCGTTGAACATGCCGGTGTCGAGCAGCAGCGGCGACAGCGCAGCAGCGCGCAGCTTGTCGCGCAGCGGGCCACGCAGCCAGGCCGCCAGCGGAATCGAAAAGCCTTTCTTGGCGCGGTACAGCACGTCGTGCGACAGGTACGGTTCGAGCGCCTTCTTGAAAATGTACTTGCCTTCGCCACCACCGAGCTTGATGTCCGGCGGCAGGCCGGATGCCCATTCCACGAACGTATGGTCCAGCAGCGGCACGCGCACCTCGAGCGAGTGCGCCATCGCGGCGCGGTCGACCTTGGTCAGGATGTCGCCCGGCAGCCAGGTCTTGAAGTCGAGGTACTGGATCAGCGACAGCGGGTCGTCCGTCGGCGATTTTGCAGCGTGGCCAAGGAATACCTCGATCGCGCTGTAGCCCTGCAGCTCGCGCTTGAACGACTCCGAGAACAACTGCGCCCGCACGCGGTCCGGCATGATCGACACGCCGTGGAAATAACCCTCGACCGTGTCGCGTGCCAGTGCCTCGAACGTGGTCTTGGCGCGGAACATGCGCGGCGCCCAGTCGGCCTTCGGATACAGCTTGCCCAGCGTGCCGAACACCGGCTTGCGCAGGCTGGCCGGCACCTTGTCGCGCACGCGCTGCTCGGCCATCGCATAGCGGTAGCGGCGGTAGCCGGCAAAGCTTTCGTCGCCGCCATCGCCCGACAGCGACACGGTCACGTGCTTGCGCGCCAGCTGGCACACGCGGTAGGTCGGGATCGCCGAGCTGTCGGCGAACGGCTCGTCATACAGGTGGCCCAGCGTGTCGATCAGGCCGTAGTCGTCCTTGTCGACGATCTGCGCGTGGTGGGTCGTGCCGTAGCGCGTGGCCACCTCGCTGGCGAACTTCGATTCGTCGTACTCCGGGTCGTCAAAGCCGATCGACAGCGTGGTCACCGGATCGGGATTATTCTGCGCCATCATCGCCACGACCGCGCTCGAATCGACGCCGCCCGACAGGAACGCGCCCAATGGCACGTCGGCCACGGTCTGGCTCTGCACGCATTCGCGCACGCGCTCGATCAGCTCCTGCTCGATTTCCTGCATCGGCCGCTGCGGGGCGCGCTTGAATGGCACATCCCAGTACTGCTCGGGCGTGACCTCGCGCGCGCCCGCCTTGATCACGATGCGGTGGCCGGGCGCCAGCTTGTAGGCGTTATGGAAGATGGTGTGCGGCTCGGGCACGTAGCCGAACGCGAAGTAGTCCTCGACCGCGCGCGGATTGAGTTTGCGCGACAGCTCGGGGTGGGTCATGATCGATTTCAGCTCGGAGCCGAACACGAACAGGCCATTCGGGAGCAGCGAATAGAACATCGGCTTGACGCCGACATGGTCGCGCGCGAGGAACATCGTCTGCTTCTTGCGATCCCAGATCGCGAACGCAAACATGCCGCGCAGGCGGTGCACGCAGTCCGGGCCCCAGGCCTGGTAGGCGTGCAGCAGCGACTCCGAATCCGACTTGGTGCGAAACACAAAACCCAGCGCTTCCAGTTCGACGCGCAGCTCGCGGTAGTTGTAGATCTCGCCGTTGAAGACCATCACCACGTCGCGCTCGGCATTGACGATCGGCTGCTGGCCGCTGGCCAGGTCGATCACCGACAGGCGGCGGTGGCCCATGCCCATGCTCGGTTCCAGATACAGCTCGCCCTCGTCGGGGCCGCGGTGGTGCTGGCTTTCGTTCATGCGGCCCAGGGCCGCGCGGTCGATCTCCTGGTTGCCGAGGGTATCAAAAATGCCGACTATTCCGCACATGCTGTCTGGTTCCGCTGAAGTTAAGAGTTGACGATGGGACGCAGCCGCGCCGGCGCCTTGCGCGCACAGAGGCCGTCGTACAGCGCGGTGTACGCGCCGAGCATGGCGGCCATGCTGTACTTGTCTTCGATGCGCGCGCGCGCTGCCGCGCCGTGGCGTGCCCGCAGGGCCGGGTCCTGGACGTAGCGCGCAAGCGCCTCGGCCAGCGCATCGACCTCCACCGGCACCAAGATACCATGCACGTCATCGACGACGACTTCGGGGATGCCGCCCACGCGCGAGCACACCGACGGCAGGCCGCAGGCCATCGCTTCGAGCAGCGACACGGGCGTGCCTTCGGCCAGCGAGGGCAGGGCGAAGATGGTGAAGCCATGCAGCAGGTCGGCCACGTCGGCGCGTGCGCCGGGCAGCCACACGACATCCTGCAGGCCGGCTTCTGCGACCTGCGCCTGGATCTTGCCGAATAACGGGCCGTCGCCGACGATCGACAGGCGCAGCCGGTCGCGCAGGGCCGGCAGGCGCTCGCGCAGCAGCGCAAACGCGGCCACCAGGCTGGCGTGGTTCTTGACGTCCTGCACGCGTGCCACCGCCCCGATCACGATGTCGCCGGCGCCCCACGGCGCGGCCGTCACCGCTTGCGCGCGCGGAGCGTAGCGGTCGGTATCGACGCCATTCTTGATCAGGTGGTTCTTGGCCGCAGGGATGCGGACAACCTCCGCAAACCAGCGCTGCAGATCGTCCGACACCGGCACATAGCGGTCGATGAACGGCGCGAGATGGCGGCGCAAGAAGTTGTGCTTCGGGTTCAGGCCGTGCGGATCGGAGGCGTCGCGGCCATGCTCGGCGTGGATGCGCACCGGCACGCCGGCAGCGGCTGCCGTGAAGCAGTACTCCATCGCCGACAGGTTGTAGGTGTGCAGGATAGTGGGCCGCAGGCGCCGCATCAGCTTCCAGAAGTCGACGTGCACGCGTAGTCCGTTCCCGGGTGGCTTGTTCAGCGCATACAACTCGACGCCCGGTTGCGTGATCTTGTCCGCGAACGCGCTGTAGCGGGTCAGGCAGACCACCGCATGCCGGTATTTGTCGGCCGGCATGCGGTTGATGCAGTCGACCAGCAGCGTTTCCAGCCCGCCCACGTCAAGGGAATACACCAGGTGCACGACGAGGGGTCTTTGAGCGTTCAACACCGCCAGATCACTGTGCATGGTCCGTGCGTTCCCGTTCAATGCGTGCGCGCGTGCTCGATGGCACGCTCGATCGCCTGGCCCTGCACCGCCATGAAGGCGCGCAGTGCAGCGCGCGCGGCGTCGGGGTTGTCACCCACCGGCGCCGACAGCAGCACGACAGCGCCATCGTCGCCGCGGAAGCGCAGCTTGGCCTGGGCCTGCAGCAGCTTGCCGACGTAGTTGTTCGAGGTCAGGTGGCCGTCGATCGACATCCATTGCCACACCAGGAACTGGCCGTCCGGACCGGTCATCCGCGTTTCGCGCAGCGTCACCGGCTTGCCGTCGATCGTTTCGCTGCGCGCCGAGCCACCCAGCGCATGCCAGGCGTCGTCGGAGGTCGCCAGCGTATTGACGGAGCTGATCAGGGCCTTGCCGTTGCGCTGGTTGCGGTAGTACATGATGTCGAGCGAAACCGGCGCCGCAGCGTCGGGGTTGCGGATGGTCGCGCGGTACGCGGCATCCGGCGCTACCCAGCGCGGCGTCCAGCCAGTAAATGGCGCCACCTGCGGCCAGCCGACCGCCACGTTCGTCAGCTGTACCGGCTGGGGATTGAGATTGGCCGCGTCGTTATAGCGGGCAAAGCCCGGCCACAGTGCGGCAACGGCCACCACGGCAGCGCACATCGCCGCCATGCGGGCCATGCTGACCGGTGGCACACCATCGCGGCGGGTACGCGCCGCCACCGGCAATTCGGCCGCCGGCAGCGGATCGTCGTCGCGCCAGAAGCTGCCGATCCAGAACATCAGCAGCATGACCAGGCCGAAGAAGACCCAGCCATAGATCAGGTGGTCGACGCCGGTGGCCAGTTCCATGCCCGACAGGTGGCCGATCATCACGATCATGTAGGCGCGCAGGCCGTTGGCGATGATCGGCACGATGATCGACACGACCACAAAGAGTAAACGCTTTTTTGTCGACTGGTAGGTCAGGTAGGCGTACAGGCAGCCGAGCGTGACCGACGAAATCAGGTAGCGCACGCCGCTGCAGGCTTCCACCACCGACCATGAACCGGTCGGCAGTTCGAAGCGGGTGCCATTGCGCAGCACCGGGATGCCGGTGGCCTGCACGGCCCACACGGTGAAGTCGGCGGTCAGGTTGATCAGCGGGGCGACGAAGACTTCGCCGAACGGCACCGCCAGCAGCAGAAACAGGAGCGGAAACGCGAGCGCCCCGGCCAGGCGCGGTCCGAGCATGGCCAGCGCCACGATCGGGAACATCGCGACAAACGCGTACTGCATCACGACCTGCACTTCGCCCATGCGCGCCAGCAGCCAGCCGGCCCCCAGCACCGCCAGGAGGAGCAGCGCAGGCGCCCACGGGCGTGCGGGAATCGCATCGAACACGTCGCGCCGGCGCCAGATCAGCCACAGGCTGATCGGCAGGATGGCGTAGCCGTGGGCGAAGGTCTCGGAGCTGTTCCAGATCGCGACCAGCGATTCGGCGGTGCCCAGATACAGAAAGAAAGGTGCTAGCAGCGCCAGCGCGATCAGCATGGCGCTCGAGCGCGCCAGTGGCGTGGGAGCGGCGTCCAGATTGGCGCCGGCAATGCCGGATGGGGGTGTCACGTGCATTCCAGTCGCTCCTCGATGCAGGCCAGGTTGCTTGGCCAACTATAGTGCTGTTCGACGCGCGCGCGTGCGGCGCGGCCCATGCTTGCGTTCTGTTCGTGCTGGCGCGCCAGCAGCGCGCCCACCGTCTCGATCCAGGCCGGCGCGCCATCGGCCACGGCCAGCTCGCTGCCCGGTGCGGCATCGATGCCTTCGAGCGCCTGTGGCGAGACCACCGTCGGCGTGGCCATGGCCATCGCTTCCAGCACCTTGTTCTGGATGCCGCGTGCAATGCGCAGCGGCGCCACCGCCACGCAGCCGTGGCGGATATACGGGCGCACGTCAGGCACGGTGCCCGTTACGGTCACACCCGGCAAGGCGCCGAGCGCCTGCACCTGGGCATTCGGGCGCGAGCCGACGATGTAGAAGGCCAGCGCCGGATCCTGCGCGCGCAGGGCCGGGAAGACCTCGTCGCAGAACCACTGCACGGCATCGACGTTCGGCCAGTAATCCATCGCGCCAGTAAACACCAGGGCGCGTTCGCCGGCGGCGTACGGACTGGCAAACGCGTGCTCGGGCGAGAAATACTCGGTATCGACGCCGTTGCTGAAGTGGCCGATGCGCGCGACGCTTTCCGGTGCCAGCTTGCGGAACAAATCGGCCTCGGGCGCGGAGACGAACAGCGATGCGTCGTACTGGCTGGCGACCTGGCGTTCGTAGCGCAGCAACTGGCGCGCTTCGTGCCGGTACAGCCAGCTCATGGGTGGCGCTTTTTTCTCGGCATACTGGCGCCATTTATCGGAATCGACGTCGCAGAAGTCGATCACGCGGCGCGCCCCGGCCAGCTTGTCGGCGTATTGCGCCATCGGCGACGAAAACACCATCACGCGATCGATCTTGTGCGTGGCAACGGCCTGGTCGACCCAGCGCGCCATGCCGGCATCCTGGTAGTAGTCGAGCGAAAGCGAGCGGTTCTTGACGAGCGCGCCCAGGCTGCGCACCCGGGCGCGCAGCGGATCAAGATGGGCGAAATGGCTGCTGGCGCACAGCGCCTCCACCGCCGGCACGTGCTGCCAGTCGTCGGCATCGTCGACGAACGTGGCCAGGTGCACGCGGTAGTCGCGCGCCAGGTGCTTGAGCAGGTGGTAGGAGCGGATCTTGTCGCCCTTGTTGGGCGGGTACGGGATGCGGTGAATCAGCAGCAGCAGGTCTTGCACGTTGTCAGCCCAGGTTGCGCACGATGTAAGGGCCCATGAAGTTCGCCACCGGCAGCGGCAGCTTTTTCCACACCTTGATGAACAACTGGTACTTTGGGTTCAGCGGATTGTTGTCCGGCAGCGCATCGGTGGCGTACAGCTTGTACTCGTACGGCAGCGGCGTGGCGACAAAGCCCCAGTTCTTCTTGAAGTCGTAGGCACCGGTGCCCAGCTTGCTGCGGCCGAAATCGAACAGGCGGCAACCGCGCGCAGCAGCTGCCTGCATCAGGTTCCAGTACATGAAGTCGTTGCCCGCCACTTCGCGCGCCAGGTCCATGCCACCGCCGTAGTAGGGCACGACTTCGTCGCGCCAGTAGAACGACAGCACCGAGCCGACCAGGCGATCGTCGCTGGTGTAGATAGTGCGCACTTCGCATTCGGCGCCGAAAGTCTTCTGCAGCAGCGCGAAGTACTTTTTCGGGAACACCGGGGTGCCCAGGCGCAGCACGCTGTGGGCGTAGGCCGTGAACATATTGTCGACGTTGTCCTCGACCACGCCCTTCAGGCCCAGCTTGATCCCCTTGCGCACCATGGCGCGCTGCTTGCGCGGAATGGCGTTGAGGTTCTCGTCATCGACGGCGCTGATCTCTTTGCGGAACGTGACGTACAGCTCTTTGGTCAGCCAGCTCGGGTCATGCGGGTGCGCGCGCTCCATGGCGCGGTACTCGAGGTGGCCCACGCCGAGCTGGCGCGCCAGTGCATCGGCCGCGCCATCGAGCAGCACGCGCGCGCCGTCGTCGATGGCCGCCACGCCGCCGTACACGCAGAACGGCATGGCGCCCAGCGAGTGGCCGAACAGGCGGCTCTTGATCTCTGCCAGCGGCAGCACGCCCTGGATCTGGCCGTCCTGCTCGACGAAGTAGAACCAGGTCTTGATGCCGAACGATTGCTCGATCACGGACTGCCAGCCGGACAGGTGGAAGAACGTGGCTTGCGGACAGGCACGGACGAATGCATCCCAGCGCGCCGCGTTCTGCGGCGTCATCAAATGCAGCGTCTGCGGACCGGCGGCAGCGGCGACGGGCGCCGCGCGCCTGGCTTGCGCCGCTTCGATGATCGAATTCATGGCTTGTCCAGGAAGATGCGGTCCATGCGGTCCCACTTGAAATCACGCGCCAGCTGTTCGAGACGGCGCTCCATGCGGTCGATATTGACGTAGTGACGGAACTTCGCCTTGGCGCCCAGGCCGTCGGGACGTGGCTGGTCGGTGTCGATTTCCCACGGGTGGAAGTAGAACAGGGCCGACTCGCCGTCTTCGCGGTTGACCTTTTCCATCATCCAGCGCGACAGTGCGTACGGCAGCAGGCGGAAGTAACCGCCGCCACCGGCCGGCAGGTGGCGACCGGCCATCTTCACCGTGGTGATCGGGACTTCGAGAATGCCGTCCGGGCCGTTCGGGTAGAACGCAAAACGCGGCGCATCCGGCATGCCGTAGTGGTCGTGCGCGATCGGGTAGATGCTCGAGCTGTACTTGTAGCCTGCTTCGTGCAGTGCGTCGAGCGCCCACAGATTGCCGTGACCGATTGAAAAACTCGGCGCGCGGTAGCCGACGACCGCCTGGCCGCCGATGTCTTCCAGCAGCGCCTTGGCCGAGCGGATATCGTTGTCGAATTCGGCGCGGCTCTGGTCCGAGGCGCGCAGGTGGCCGTAGCCGTGGCTGGCCAGTTCGTGGCCCGCTTCGACGATGCGGCGCACCATCGCGGGATAGCGTTCGGCGATCCAGCCCAGCGTGAAGAAGGTCGCGCGCACGCCTTCGCGCTCGTACAGCGCGAGGATGCGTTCCATATTGGCTTCGACGCGGCATTCGCGCGTTGGCCAGCTGTCGCGGTCGATGTAGGGGGCAAAGGCCGACACCTGGAAGTAGTCTTCCACGTCGCAGGTCATCGCATTGCGGATTTTTTCACCCGGCGCTGGACGCGGCCGGGCTGCGGGAGCGGTCATTTTCATGGCAGGTTATTCCTGGTGGTCCGGGTGGTGGGGCGCGGCGCCGGAAGCGTTGGGTGGCGTGGCGGCGATCTTTTTCAGGATCGACAGCACCGACACGATCGATTTCTCGAGGCGCATCATGCGCTCGTCGAGCTGCTCGACGCTGGTGCGGCGCTCGCCCGGGTGCAGCTCGTTTGCCTGGCTGCCGCCGTTCGTCTGGTCGGCATCGGCCAGGTTGTCGGTATCGGGCGCGTCGAATTCTTCCGAGATGTCGCGCACCACGTCGTTGATGTGCGCTTCGGTAAAGGCCTGCAGTTCTTCGAGGTAGCCCATCAAGAGCACGCGGTCCATCAGCGTGTTGGTCTTGCGCGGGATACCGCCGCTGTAGGCGTAGATTGCACTGTAGGCGCCGTCGTCGAACGAAGGCGTGCCCTGCCAGCCGACGGTGGCCAGGCGGTGCTCGACATACGCGCGCGTCTCGGCCGCATCCATCGGACCGAGGTGGTAGCTGGCGATCACGCGCTGGCGCAGCTGCTGCATGCCGGGGCTGTGCAGCGTGGCGCGAAACTCGGGCTGGCCAAGCAGGAACGTCTGCAGCAGCGAACGTTCGTCGGTCTGGAAGTTCGACAGCATGCGCAGTTCTTCGACCGTGCGGGCATTGAGGTTCTGGGCTTCGTCGATCACGAGCAGGGCGCGCTTGCCCTGGCGGTCGACCGTGCGCAGGAACTGCTCGAGGCGATTGAGCAGCTCGGCCTTGCTCTGGCCTTCGTACGGCAGGCCGAAGCTCGACACCACCATGCGCAGCGTGTCTTCGGGATCGAGGCTGGTGTTGACGATGTGCGCGGCCACGATCTGGTCGAGCGGCAGTTTGCCCAGCATATTGCGCACGAGCGTGGTCTTGCCGGCGCCGACTTCGCCCGTGATGACGATGAAGCCCTCGCCTTGCGACAGGCCGTACTCGAGGTAGGCCATGGCGCGCTTGTGGCCCTTGGACCCATAGAAGAAATGCGGGTCAGGGCGGAGCTGGAAGGGCTTGGCCGACAGGCCATAATAGGATTCGTACATCGTGATTTACCGTTACTTTCAGAACTTCATGGAGACGCTCGCCACCAAGGCGTGCTCGGTAAAGGTGCCGCCGGCACTGGCGCCATCGGCATACCAGCGGCCAAGGCTCCCGCTACGGCGACGCAGGTCGAGCGCAGCGCGCAGGTCGCCGAAGGTGCGCGTCACGCCCACCCGCAGCGTGCGCTGGTAGTCTTCGTACTCTCTCGATGTCGACTCGTTCTTGCTGACGTCATAGCCCGCGGTCACGTTGGAACGTGAACTGAGCCGGTACGTATAACTTGCATCGAAGCCTTGCTGTTGCACGTTATCGTTCAGGCTGCCTTGCTGGCTGCCCAGCAGCGGGCTGTCGCTTTCCTGGTTCGACAGCGCATTGCTTCGCGTGGCATACAGCGAGACGACGGCATTGCTGTAGCCCCGGCGGTAGGCGACCGAAGCGCGCAGCGATTTCTGGCGTATGAAGCGGTTGCTCAGGTAGTTGACGCTGTCGGTCAGCGACGGCGGCAGGCCGTTCGCCTGAATGTAGGCGGCAACCACGCGCTGGCGCTCGGCCGGGTCCGGATAGGCGGTGGCAAACATGCTGTCGAGCAGGCCTGCGGTGTTGATCGTCGACGGCAGCAGGAATTGCTGGCGCGAGGTCGTGACGACATCGTCGTAGCTGATGTTCCAGCTCGTACTACGGGAGCGGTGCACAGCCGCCAGCGTGCCGGTGGTGCCATAGAAGTGGCGACCGAGCGTCATCTGCAGATTGGTGCGCAGCGATGGCGACCAGGCAAAGCCGAGCGACCAGTTGGCGCCCTGGTCGCCACCGCCCAGTCCTTCGTATTGGTAGCGGTCGTAGCCGGCATTGGCCAGCAGCGACAGGCGCTGGCTGACGATGTAGCGCAGATTGGTCGACAGGCTCTCGTTCGACGAGTCGCCATACTCGGCACCGCCGAGCTCTTGCCTGGTGTAATTGACGCCCCAGCCGACTGTGCGAAAGCCCGTTCCGCTGGCCAGCGAGGCCAGGAAGCTGTCACCACCGGTGCCACGGTAGCCGAGGGCATCGCCGCCGCCGACCGAGTCGCGCGTGTAGCGCAGCGTGCCCTGCGCGGCGTTGCCGAAGCGGTGCATCAGATACGGGCTGATGCTCCACGTATCAATTTCGGTGCGGTTGCGGTTCGAATACATGTCATTGCTTGCGCGCGGACCGAAGGCCGAGATGCTTTGCTGGCCGCGCGAGGCGCTCGCGTCGATAAAGAACAAATCGCGCGCCAGTTCGCCTCTGAGGCTGCCGCGGTAGCTGCGCTGGGTATTGGCGGTGTCGATGGTCTGGCCAATGACGGCAGGGTCGGCCAGGTTGCGCCGGTCGTCGCCGTGCAGGAAGGCGAACGCATGCACCTGGGCAGTGGCATCGACCGTCAGGCGCCGGCTGCGGTTGAGCACCGTGATCCCAGGCGACACCTGGGTAATCAGGTCGCTGTAGGCCGACGCGTCGTCGGTCAGGTTGACGTTGTCGGTCCAGATTTCACTGACGAGCAGCGTCGGCGTGATCGTCAATTCGGCGTGCGCCGGGAAGGCGACCAGCAGCATTGCGGCCGCCGCGAGCGGCGTCAAGCGCGGCACGGCGCGGCCCACGCGCTGCTTAGCCATAGTGGTAATCATACGTTTCTTCGATGCCAGGAATATCCCTGGTCTTGTTATACAGGAGGTTGACGTTTGCCATTCCTTCGAGCTGCTGCAAGGCTTCCTTGACCGCATGCTGGGTCGTGGTCTGGGCTTCCACGACCACCACGATCTGGCCCATGTGGCTGGCCAGCACGCGCGATTCGCTCGTGAGCATCAAGGGCGGCGAATCGAAGATGATCACGCGGTCGGGATAGCGGTGTGCCAGTTCATGCACCATCGCTGTCATCGTCGAGCTGGCCAGAAGTTCGGTTGCACGTGGCGTGCTGGTTCCTGCTGGCAGGATCGACAGTGTATCGACGTTGGTGCGCAGCATGACATCCGACAGGTCGAGGGTGTCGTCGAGCAGGATATCCATCAGGCCGCGCTGGGCTGGCAGGCCGAGCGTGCGCAGCACCGACGGGCGCGCCACGTCGGCATCGACCAGCAGCACGGTGTGATCGAGTTCCATGGCGATGCTCATCGCCAGGTTGATCGCGCTGTAGGTCTTGCCTTCGCCTGGCAGCGAGCTCGTCACCATGATCAGGTTGCCCGGATTGTCCTTGGCGCCGCGTTCGGCAAAAGCGCGCTTGAGCAGCGGGCGCTTGATGATCCGGAATTCTTCCAGCAGGTTCGTGCGCCCGCCGGCGGCGGTGACCATGCCCAGCTCGCGCATGCGCGAGAGGTCCAGTTCGATGACGCGGGTGCTGTGGCGGCCAGCCGTTGGCCGTGCGGCAGCGGCCGGCGCCAGCGCCGGCACGGCAGGCTCCGGCGCGCGCGCGTGAACGAAACCGGCATCGGGCGTGATGGGGTCATGCGAATCCGCCACGCTACTGGCGGCGGTGGTATCAGCAGCACTCTGGCGCTGCTGGTCGATACGGCTTGCTGCTTTTTCGATAATGCTCACATTTGCTCCTTGTTGGCCAACCGGCCTTACATCGTCGGGCGGACCAGGATGGCGGCAACGCCGGCACCGTACAGGCCGAACAGTACCAGCACCGAGGCTGCCAGTGCGAGCAGGCGGCGCTTGCGCAGCACGGTCTGTTCGGCAGTCCAGTTCATGCTTACCGACCCGAGGATCGGCAGGCCCGTCGCTTCACGCAGGGCAGCCTGGCTAAGGAAGGTCGGACGCAGCTGGCTCAGCAGGAATGCACCGGCCAGACCAGCGGCGAGCGCAGCCACAAACACCAGCGAGAACAAGCGCAGGCGGTTCGGACCACTCGGAATATTCGGTGCAGTTGGCGGGTCGATCACGCGGAAGGTCAGCATGTCGGTGGCCGACGACAGGTCTCCCGACAGCTTGGCCGACTCGCGGCGCTCGACGAGCTTCTGGTAGTTTTCGCGATTGACTTCGTAGTCGCGGTTCAGGCGCGCCAGCTGGGCTTCGATCTCAGGCACTTGCTCGCTCTGGCCGCGCAGGCGGCCGGAACGCGCACTGAACTCGGCCACGCGTGCCTGCAGCGAGGCGACGCGCGCTTCGGCATCGGACAGTTGCACGGTCAGCTGTTGCAGCATCGGGCTGTAGCTCGCGCCCGGATCCAGGCTCGGCTTGGTATTTTTGGCCGCTTCGGCGCGGCGTGCCTGCAACTGCTCGAGCAGGCGGCGATTGGCGACAATATCGGGATGCTGCTCGGTGTACTGGGTGCGCAGTGTATCCAGGTTTTTCACCACGGTGGCGATGCGCTCGTCCATGACCGGATCGACGAAGATCGGCGCGGCGCGATTACCGCTGCTGCCCCGGTTATCGCCCGAAATCTGGCGACGGATGGCATTGCGCGCCTGTTCCGCTTCGGCCAGCTCCAGGCGCGCCTGGTTCAGCGATTCATTGGTGGCCATCATGCGCGAACCGTAGTCGGCGCCCTGATTCGGCAGCATGCCCATGTTCTTGATCTTGAAATCCTTGAGCGCGTTCTCGGCTTCGGCCAGGCGCTCTTCGTAGCTGCGGATCTGGTCGTCGATGAACTGCACGGCCTTGTCGGAATCCTGCTTCTTGCCACCGAAGCTGCCTTCGACAAAGATGGTCAGGAAGGCCTGGACCACGTCCTTGCCTTCGCGCGCGCTGGTGCCGGTGTAGGTGATGGTATAGATGTCATCGCGCTCGGTGCCGGCGATCTTGATGTTGGCCATCATGTCGTCGACCAGCTTGGTCATTTCCTTGGCATCCTCGGCTTTGACGTCGAGGTCGACCTCGCGTACCACGCGTTCCACGTTCGGACGGCTGATCAGGGTGCGGCGCATGAAAAGGACTTGCTGCTCCAGGTTCGGCAGCATGGTCATGCCCGACAGCAGCGGCTTGAGGATACTTTGCGTATCCACGTAGACGCGGGCCGATGCTTCGTACTGGTTGGGCAGTTTGTAGACGACGAGCCAGCCGGCGAGCGCCACCACCCACGTGATGATGACCGCGTGCCAGCGGTACTTGCCGATGGCTTTCAATAAGTTAAGAATCTGGGAAGTAATTTCAGCCATCGTATCAGTCTCGCCGGTCAGGTCCCGGTCTCTAAAAAAACCAGGCTCACAAATAAACAATGTGCATGATCGCTTGTACCCTAAGCAATTGCAATTGAGGGTTAGGAAATCCAGCGATTCTGGGTAATTGGTAACATCTGTTTGCAACACACCCGCAAACAGTCGCAGGGAATCTTAAGTAAATTTCATTACCGCACGCTTAACTGTTGCATTATCGCAAACATTTAATGAACTTGCTCGGTGTATTTTGTGGAACGGTTGTTGCTGGACCGTGACAAAGCAGGCGCTGCGGAATGTTGCTGAAATTCAAAGGTCCTTATTATAATGGCTAAATTCCGAAACGGTTCGTACGATTGCTTCCGTTGTGCAACTACACTACATACAGAAGTCGGGAAGTCCTGATGATGCGTCGAATGATTGGATTAAAGCTGGCAACAGGGGTGCTGGCCTTTAGCATCGGCCTGCCTGCAATCGCCGCCACGCTGGTGCAGACGGTGGCGGCGGTCAAGCCGTCGATCGTGGGCGTTGGCACGCAAATGCAGACCCGGAGCCCGGCCATCGTGTTCAGCGGTACGGGGTTTGTGGTCGGCGACGGCCTGAGCGTGATCACCAATGCCCACGTCGTGCCGAACCAGCTCGACGGGGCCAAGCTGGAGCAGATCGGCATCGTGGTGCCCGATGGTGCCAGTGTGCGTTTTCGCGCGGCCCAGCTGGTTGGCCTGGATCGCGAGCATGACCTGGCGCACCTGCGCATCCAGGGCACGCCATTGCCGGCGTTGAAACTGGGTGATGCGAGCATGGCGGCCGAAGGGCAGGCGCTGGCATTTACCGGTTTTCCACTTGGCATGGTGCTGGGCCTGTTCCCGGCGACGCACCGCGCACTGCTGGCGGCGATCACGCCGGTGATGCAGCCGTCACTGAGCGCGCGCCGGCTCGATGCGCGCGCCGTGACCCAGCTGCAACGCACGCCGTTCAGTATCTATCAGCTCGATGGCACGGCTTACCCTGGCAACAGCGGCAGTCCGCTGTACGACCCGGATACGGGGCAGGTGCTGGCGGTAATTAATATGGTGTTCGTGAAAGGTTTGAAGGAATCCGCGATCACGGCGCCCAGCGGCATCACGTATGCGATTCCGGTGCGCCATGTAAAGGAATTGCTGGCGCGCTAGACGGGCCTGTCGCGTTGGCTTGTCAGGCATCGTGTTGAAGTTGCAACAAGAAAGTATTTCAATTGTGCATGGCTTGTTCCCATCCCGGACTGCGCTACAATAGCGCAGGCCATGATGGCGAAATAACAATTATTGATGCGCGCCGTACACCATGCTGGTACGTGGAGCACGCAGCGCGCTAGGGATGAACGCGATGATGACGAAACTGACGAAACACCTGGTAACCGCGGGCGCTGCTGCCTGCATGCTGATGCTTGGCGCTTGCGCTACGCCTGTGCCACCGAGCACTGCCGCGATGGCGCCCATCAACCCGGATTACCTGATCGGCCCTGGTGACAGCGTCAACATCATCGTCTGGCGCAACCCTGAAGTATCGATGTCGGTGCCGGTCCGTCCGGACGGCAAAATCACCACCCCGCTGGTTGAAGACCTGCCGGCCGCTGGCAAGACCTCAACCCAGCTGGCGCGCGATATCGAAGGTGCCCTGGCGAAGTTCATCCAGCAGCCCGTCGTCACTGTCGTGGTCACCAATTTCATCGGCAACTTCAGTGAGCAGATCCGTGTGATCGGTCAGGCTGCACGGCCGCAGGCGCTGCCATACCGCCGCGACATGTCGGTGATGGATGTCGTGATCGCCGTCGGCGGTGTGACTGAATTCGCTTCCGGCAACAAGGCAAGCATTATCCGCACCGTCGATGGCAAGCAGGAAAAGCTCGTTGTCCGTTTGGACGACCTGATCAAGGACGGCGATATTTCGGCTAACATCATGATGCGTCCAGGCGACATCCTGGTCATCCCGGAGAGCTTTTTTTAAGTTCTTGTCGATGGTTTTTACACCCCAGACCGGCTTCGGTCCTACAATGGGTGTGAATCGCGCTTGACAAGCGCTTAAGTTATTGTTTTAAGTGAATTATTCCCGCAGGAACTTTATTAGGCGCGAATCTTGCTCCCCCATCTGCGTGCGCAATTGAAATCGAGGACTCTCCGTGGCTAATGATCAACAACAAAGCGGTAGCGAGCCGCAGCAGCAACAAATTCCGCAGGCGCCGGCAATGCCCAAGCATGGCGCAACCCGCCGTCGCCTGGCCAAGGCTGGCATCGGTGCGGCTGGCGTGCTGTGGACGCTCGAAAGCCATGCCACGCTGAAGAGAACCGGTTTCGTCTGCGAATCGGCTTCTGCCCATATTTCGGCTGGCATCAGCAACAACGCCACGGAGCAGCGCTGCAATCCACTGTCGCCTTCGGTGTGGTGCGCCATTGCCTACGGATGGCCATGCAACAAGACCAAGAAGTTCCACGATATCTTCACGTGCAACGAGCGCCGGTTTGCCGATACGTATTACAAGGCCAGCCTGCTGGACGTCATGAACGCCAAGTACGATAGCTACAATATCGGGCGTCACCTGGCAGCTGCCTATCTGAACGTGATCTCGAAGCGCATCGACTTCCTGGACGTGCCGACACTGCAGCGCATGTGGAACGAACTCAAGGTCAGCGGCCACTACAAGGTCAGCGCCAATCAGTACTGGACTGTCGGCGAGGTCAGGAACTATCTTGTCGCAGTTCACGGCTGGTGATCGACCCGGGTTCTGGCGTCGTCCGGGACCTGCAACACTGCACTACCGGCAATGGCAGGATGAAGTGGTGTTGTTTAATGACATCTCCGGTGCCACCCACTTGCTGACGCTCGAGGCGCTCGTCGTCCTCGAACATATGGGCACCACAGCTACCTCGGAAACGGCGCTTGCCGCAGTCCTGCGCGAACACTTCGACGTCGAAGACGCCACCCTGTCCGACGATGTCGCCGACCTGCTCGGACAACTCTCCAGCCTGGATCTGATCGAACCATGTCCCTTGTAGCCGATCTGGGCCGCGCCGAACTGGTGCGGCGCCTCGGCGGCCCCGGTCTGTTGCTGCGCACCGGGCCTTTCGTCAGCCGTGTTCAATCAAATATCTCCCTCGTCGCCGATGGCATCGGGTCGCTGTACCGCGACTACCCGGTCGAGGCGCCGGGCGGCTTCGCCGATTTCCAGGTGCGCCTGCTGCACTCCACCGGGCTGCGGCGCTGGTGGCACCCGCAGGTATGCTTCGACTATGACGGCCGCGAACCTTTTGCCCCGCTGCCGCTGGCCCAGGCCTGGCCAATGTTCGAGTGGGTGATGAACTGGTGCGTGTCGAACCGCGCCCACCGCTACCTGATCGTGCACGCCGCCGTTGTTGAGCGCAATGGTTGCGCGGTTGTCCTGCCGGCTCCGCCCGGCTCGGGCAAAAGTACGCTGTGTGCGGCGCTGGTGTGCCGCGGCTGGCGTCTGTTGTCGGATGAATTGACGCTGATACGGCGCAGCGATGGCATGCTCGTGCCGCTGGCGCGCCCGGTCAGCCTGAAAAACACCTCGATCGACGTCATCCGCGCGTTTGCGCCCGATGCCACCTTCGGCATGCCGGTGCCCGGCACGACCAAGGGCACGATCGCGCACCTCAAAGCGCCGTCCGGGAGCGTCGCCCGCGTCGGCGACGTGGCCAGGGCGCGCCACGTCGTGTTCCCGCGCTATCAGGCGGGCGCTGCCACCACACTGACGCCGCTGTCGAAAGGGCAGTTATTCATGCGAGTGGCTGAAAACGCGTTCAATTATTTTGTGCTCGGACCCGATGGTTTCGATTGCCTGGCGAATCTGGTCGACGACTGCGATGGCCACGAGTTCTGTTACAGTCAGCTCGACGAAGCCATTGCCCTGTTCGACGGCCTGGCTGGCGAGGCGTCATGAGCGCGCCCGTACCATCGTTGCTGGTCGAGGTCCTGTCCCGACCCGCCAGAGTGCAAACTCTCGACCTTCCGGGCTGGGAGCGCCTGCTGCGCCAGGCCGACAGCGCCAATGTCAGCGCAATCCTCGTTTATTTGCTCGAGGAGCATGGTTTGCTCGATGGCGTGCCGATGCAGCCGCGCGAGCACCTGGACGCGATGCGCATCGTGGCCCTGCGCCACCGGCGCCTGACCGGCTACGAGGTCGAGCGCATCCGCAGCGCCCTGGCCCAGCTCGGGTTGCCCCTGATTTTGCTCAAGGGCGCTGCGTACGCAATGGCCGGCCTGCCGTCCGGACGCGGCCGTTTGTTTTCGGACATTGATATTCTGGTGCCCAAGGACAGCCTCGACCAGGTAGAGCGCGCGCTGATGCTTCACGGCTGGGCCAGCGCCCACCATGACGCCTACGACGAACGCTATTACCGTACCTGGATGCATGAGCTGCCCCCAATGGTACATTTGCGCCGCGGCAATGCGATCGATGTGCACCACGCAATCCTGCCCGAAACGGCGCCCGTGCGGCCCGATCCGGCATTGCTGCGCGCGGCAGCGCGGGCGATTCCTGGTGAGCAGGGCGCGCTGGGCATCTACACGTTGTGCCCACACGACATGTTCTTGCACAGCGCCGTGCACCTGTTCTTTGGTGGCGAATTCGACCAGGGCTTGCGCGACCTGTTCGATCTGCATCGCCTGGCGCTGCATTTTGACACCGAGCCAGGGTTCTGGGATGGCCTCGTGGCGCGTGCCGATGCGCTGGAACTGACGCGCCCGTTGTTCTACGCATTGCGTTACATCACCCACACTTTTGGCACGCCGGTGCCAGCGGCAACGCTGGCTGCCGCCGCGCCATTTGGTCCAACAGGCTTGTTGTTGCCATCGATGGACGCGCTCTTCCTGCGCGCACTGTCGCCGCTGCACCCGGAATGCGCCACGCGCTTCGATGGCGCAGCGCGCTTTACCTTGTATGTGCGCGGAAACTGGCTGCGTATGCCACCGGTGTTGCTCGCGCGCCACTTGTTTCACAAGGCTTTCTTGTCGCCACGTACCGCAGAGGCCGCTTGAGCTGCTACTCTTTGCTTTCTGACGAGTTTAGTAGCCCTATTACCAGAAAAAGTTCATTCTAGTAATAAAATTTATAAATTGTAATTATTGATGCTATGATGATCACATTTCATCAATGCATTACATATCGGTTTCGCCTGGAGGAAGTATATGATCGAGACATTAGCGCCAGCAGTTCCTTGCGCAAGTCTGGGCAGCGATGACTTCGCTAACGGCGGAATGAATCCCAGCATCATCGACGTCACCATCAACGAACGCGTATTCGGCATTCGCGCGGCTGATATTGACACCCAGCGTAACTCCGCGAGCATGCTCATCAGTAAGATGTATGCCTGGCGCGGCTATAGCGGCAATCATCAGATCGGTAACGATCCAAACCGGATCACGCTGACCGCCTCGGACCATGGACAGGTATTCGGCACCTTGAGCCTGGGCCTGGATTCCGAGATCGGCCTGATGGCCGACCAGGTATTTGCCGACTACGTCGATACCCAGCGCAACAGCGGCAAGGTATGCGAAATCATCAAGCTGGCTGTCGATCCGGCGATCAAGTCCAAGGCCGTGCTGGCCTCGCTGTTCCACGTGGCCCTGATCTATGCCCGCGACCTGAATGGTTGCACGCACATCTTCATTGAGGTCAATCCACGTCACCGTCGTTTCTATGAAGCCATGTTGGGTTTCCAGACAGTGTGCGAAGCGCGGCCCAACCCGCGCGTTCAGGCGCCGGCAGTGCTGCTCAGCGCCGCCACGGCCTACGGGACCGAGCAGGTGGCCAAGTGGGGCGGCATGCAGGACAAGGCAGTGGGCGAGCGCTCGCTGTTTCCATGGTTCTTTTCGCAGCGCGAAGAAGCCGGTATCATCAACCGCCTGCGCCAGCTCGGTTAATCAGTCACCCTTCTGCGGTCCCTTCCCAAGGGCCGCGGCAGCCCGCCATACTTTCTCTGTTGCATTTGTTCCTTGCCTGCTTGGCAGGAACGTCCTATATTCAGCGCTCTTGTATTTGACAATGAGGGTGCGCCATGACGACAGGTAAAACCAGGGACGAAATCGCCGAAGCCTATTCCTCCGAGCCGTGGTGGTACGACCTGCGCGGTTTCTTCATTCTGACCTTCGCTTATAACAGCACCATCGGCACCCAGATGCGCTTCTTCGGACCGAACTTTGGTCCGGAACACCTGGAAGTGGCATGCGGCACCGGAACGCTGCTCGAGATGGTGCTGAACTGGCGCCGTCGCCGCAAGCTGCCGCAAGTCAAGGTGACTGGTATCGACTACGCCCCGTCGATGCTGGCCGGTGCCAAGCGCCGTTTTGCCAATAATCCTCAGGTTGTTGTCCAGCACGCCGATGCGGCACAGCTGCCGTTTGCCGACAACAGCTTCGACACGGCCAATATCGCCAACTCGATCCACTGCTTCCCGACGATCGATGGCGCCTTGCGCGACATCCTGCGTGTGCTCAAACCAGGCGGCACGATGGCAGCGAACGTGTTGTTGTACCCAACCGGATTCGCACCGCTACGCTGGGCAGCGCAGAAAATTAATGACTGGGGCATCCGCAAGGGCATTCTGTACAGCCCATTCCACACCGAAGAACTTCGCGCCAAGATGTTGGCGGCAGGTTATGAAATCCACTCCGAATTTACTTCGGGAAATACTTGGAATGTCGTGGTACGCAAGCCGGTGTAGGAGCAATCTGACAGCATCGTCTTCAGGGAGGAAATATGCTGTCGGTATTTTTTACAGTGATGTTTGATCTCGAACAGTCTGAATCGCTAACTGTTTGATTTAAAACAAATCTCTTGAGCTGGCACGGTGATTGCTTATATAGCCTCGTGAGCAGTACCCCAGATAACCCAGGAGATTTACGAAATGAACGCCTTCAAGAAAACCATCGTCGCCGCATCGATCGCAGCTGCTTCCCTGTTCAGCGCAACCGCAAGTGCTGGCGTGTTCGAAGTCAACCCGACCGGCAGCTACGCGAACTTCACCGCTGACCGTATCGGCGGCACCTACACCGAAATCGCAACGTTCAACCAGGCAGCTGGTACGTTCAATGTCTCGCTGTACTGGGATGCTACGTCGTTCGTCAGCAACGGTGTTTCGGTCAAGGCCGGCACGACGGGTCTGGGCGTTGGTTACAGCATGTACGCACTGTACAAAGCAGCAGGCACCTTCGTGACCACGGGCGCTGAGACCGTGTTCACGTTCCTGCCAGGCACCGGTGGCCTGTCGCTGTTCCTGGATGCTGGCAACAACACCGTCAAGACCGCCAACGCAACCACCGGTTCGGGCAACTTCACCTTCGCAAACACGGCTGATGACGTCGAACTGGCTACCGGCATTGCACTGGCTGGTGAAGGCAACCTGGACCCAACGCTGAGCACCTGCGGCACCGGCTCCGGCGTCGGCATCAACTGCGGCAGCTTCGGTTCGGACACCACCTTCAACCTGACCGGCCCAGGCGCAAACTTCTTCGTTTCGCCAAACCCGTTCTACAACCTGTCGTTCCAGTCGGGCCAGCTGACCCGCTTCTCGCCGACCGCAACCCAGACCATCACCGGTTCGCTGGACGTCGTGTTCGAAGGCCAGCCTTCGGAAGTGCCAGAGCCAGCATCGGTTGGCCTGCTGGGCCTGGGCATGCTGGGTCTGTACGCAGCACGTCGCCGCAACAAGAAAGCTGCCTAAGAATGACGGGCCTGCTGCGCAGGCCTGATTCTCAAGCAAGAAAAAAACCACTACCGGTAACGGTAGTGGTTTTTTTTCGTTGCCAGATTCGTCGGCGCGACGCGCCAGCAAATCGCCGCGCCAACGGTTCAGCGACCGGCGGCGGCCATGCGGGCAAACTGGCGCCGCCCGATGGCAATCGCCAGGCGCTGGATTGGATGCCGGTTGCCGCCCGGCCGCCACGTGCGCTTGAGCTTGTTGCGGTAGGCGTCGAACTGCATGCCCCAGGGCGCCGCCAGCACGTCGCCGCGCCCCAGCAGTATCTTGAGCGACTCGGTGGCAATGATGCCGGCGCACAGCTGGCAAGCCATAAAGGTCGATGGACCGCGCCGCTCGGCGAAGTTCACCGAACCAGGCACCATCAGGTAGTTGCGGTGCAGACCAGCCGGCGCCAGGCCGACCACGAAGCGAATCGCCTTTTCCTGCTCCGGCAAATCGCCCCAGCCGAAATACTCCTCGAACGTCATCTTGCCCGGCATGAAGTTGAGCAGGGCAGCGCCCATGCCCAGTGGCGCAGCCGTAGTGGCCGGGATACCGAGCCGTGCGCAGGCAGCAAACGTCTGCTGGCGCGCATCGAAGGCGAAGAAGTCGAGCGCATCGACGTACAGATCGACGCCGGCCAGGAATTCATCAAGATTGTCGGCATGGACGCCTTCGGGAAAGATCTTGATGTCGATGTCGGGGTTGATGTCGCGCGCCATGCGCGCCAGTACGTCGGCCTTGGGCTGGCCGACGGTCGACATCATCGCGCCCACTTGGCGGTTGAAGTTGGGGATGTCGAAGGTGTCGAAGTCGGCAATATGAAAATGCGTGACGCCCAGACGGGCCAGCGTCAGCAGGTGCACGCCACCGACGCCACCGCCGCCCGCAATGGCAATGCGCTTGCCACGCAACTGCTGCTGTTCGGCGGGCGTGACCCAGCCAATATTGCGTGAAAACGCCTGCTCGTACTGGAACGGATTGCTCATCGGGGACATTGCGAAAAAGTAGGGACAAGCTGGTCGGCGCCGCAGGAAGAGCAGGGCGCGTACCGGCGGCGCAGTCGCTTACGCCGGATGTGACTCATCCATGCGCAGCAGGCGGTTGATGATACCGCGTTCCTCGCGGGGCGAAAAGAAGTATGGGTAGAACGAGCGCTCTTCGGTTTCGCCATCGGCGGCAAAGGTGCCGCCGAAAATACTGATCTGCTCAGTTACGTAGTTGAGGTTCACGCGCAGCAGGTAGGCCGGCGCATCCACCCGCGTGTTGACCTTGAGCTCGCCTTCTTTGCGGAACCCCAGCATGCGCTCGTAGAAACGGCGGTGGCGCGGATTGACCTCGATGATGATGTCGGTGCAGCCATGCATGTCGCGGGCGTAGATGACGGCCAGGTGAAACACGTTGGCCAGCGCGGTTTTAGAGCGCACTGACGGATCGAACGCAAATTTGGTGAACTCGCAGAGGCGCGCGCCATTGGCGCGGTGGGCGTCGAGCTCAGCGCCGAAGACTTCATCGGCCATCAGCCCGACCTCGGAATCGATGCCGATACTGAGGGTGCCGACGACGTCGCCCTTGTCGGTGGCGGTCAGCGTGATGCGATTGGGGTCGTTACTCGGCTGGTGATCTCCGGAATAGCCACGCCAGGCGTACATCCTGTTGATCAGCATGCTGGCCGAGTTACGACCGTCCGAAGTATCGGTAAGCCGGATTCCGTATGAATCGTCGTTCACGATAAACATCCTTATTTATGTCATGACATCTTATCTCGACATCAATAAATTGAGCGTTCGATAGGATGAATAAATATCATCGCCAGGATGCTGTATGCAACGGTAAAACAAGGCCGCCGCAAGCCATGCGATGGCATGCGGCGGCAGCGTGCCACATTACAGCGTCTTGAGCAGTGCGCGTGCCTCATCGGCTTGCGCGAATGGCGTGTTCGCTGACAGCAGCTTGTCGAGCTCACGCTTGGCGCCAGCCTTGTCGCCACTCTTGTTCAGCGCCTGTGCCAGGTGATAACGAATCTCCATGGCGTTCGGCGCCTGGGTGCTGGCTTTTTGCAGCAGTGGCAGGCCGCGTGCGACATTGCCCTGCTCGACCAGCATCCAGCCCAGCGTGTCCATCACGCCCGGATTGTCGCCGCCAACCTTGAATGCCTGCTCGGCAGTTGGCAGCGCACGCGGATCCTTCACCTGCTGGTAGGCCCAGGCCAGATTGTTCAGCACCATCGGGTTGTCCGGCGCCGTCTTTTGCACGGATTCCAGACGGGCGATGGCTGCTTTGTAATCCTTGCCCGCCATATTGATCTCGGAGACCATCATGGCCATGCGTGCATCAGACGGGTTCTGGGCCAGCCACTTTTCGGCGCGCGCCAGCGCTTCCTTGCTCTTGCCGCCGGCCTGCATCGCCTGCACGACCTTGGCGTTCAGTTCTGACGACGGCGCCAGCGCCACGGCCTTTTCATACGCCTGCAGGGCAGGCGCGCTCTTTTGCTGGCTCATCAGGATGTCGCCTTCGAGCACGAAGCCCAGTGGCGCTTTTGGCGCGACCTGCTGCGCCTGGCGCGCTGCTGCCAGCGCATCGTCCGGGCGCTTGGCGCGCATTGCCGCATCCACCTGCATCAGGCGCGCAGGCATGAAATCAGGCTGGAGGTCGATCGCGCGCTTGATGTGGCCGGCGGCTGCGCTGTCGTTCTTGAGCAGGCGCTGCACCTCGGCCAGGCGAATCTGAGCCGGTGCCGATTTTGGCAGCACATTGGCCAGCTTGCTGTAGGTATCGAGTGCGCCGTTCAGATCCTTGGTGGCGACCTGCGACTGGCCCAGCATTTCGAGCACGCCGGCATCGGTCGGGTTCGTGGTCTGCAACTTGCGGGCCAGCGTCAGCGCTTTTGGTGCCTGGTCGGTGCGCAGGTAATGCGCGCCCAGCTTCAATGCCGGGGCCGTTGCCTGCGGATTGGCCGTGCTGGCTTTTTCGAACCAGGTGGTGGCTTCGGCCGTGTTCTTCTGCAGCAGCGCCAGCTCACCCAATGCCGCCATGGCGTCGGCATTGTTCTTGTCTTTCTCGAGGAAGGCCGTGAAGCGCGCTTTGGCAGCGTCCGGCTTTTTCTCCTGCATGTCCAGGCGTGCCAGATTGGTGACAGCCGGCAGGAACGTCGGCTGCAGCTGCACGGCTTTCTCGAATGCCGTGCGTGCCGGCGCATTCTTGCCCTGGACCATGTACACGGCGCCCTTGAGCTGCTGCACCTGTGCACTGTCAGGCTGCTGCTTTTCGAGCGACGCGACGGCGGCCTCGGCCCGGTCGTAGCGCTTCATGCCCATCTCGGTCTGCACCAGGGCCATCGTGGCCTGGATCGATTTCGGATCGAGCGTGGCGGCCGCTTCGAGTTCGCTCAGGCCACGGGCCTGGTCACCCTGCGCCAGGCGCGACAGGCCAAGCGAGGTGCGCACGGCGGCAGCTTGCGGCGCCAGTGTGGCGGCCTGCTGGAGGTAGCTGCTGGCCTTGTCGAAGTCACGCACCTGCATGTACGACTCGCCTGCCAGGGCCAGCAGTTGCGCATCCTGCGGCGCATCCTTCAGGGCCGGCGCCAAGGTCGCGGCGGCATCGGCTGGCTGCGAATTGCGCAGTTGCGCCTGGGCCAGCAGCTTGCGGGCGTAGACGTTGTCCGGATTGCTTTGCAGGTATTTGCGCAGGTGCTGCTCGGCCTGCTGGGTGCCGCCCAGGTTCAGCTCGGACGCGCCGGCCAGCAGGATGCTCGGCTGGTGATCGGGCGCGATCTTGAGGATCTTGGCCAGCGCGTCTTTGGCTGCCGAGTATTTACCTTGCGAGAACTCGAACAGGGCGCGCGTGTACACCACCAGCAGGCTGCCCGGCGAATTCTTTTCCGCTGCTTCGACTTCGATCTTGGCCGCATCGAACTTGCCGCGCGCGATCTCGACGTACGCCTTTTCAATGTGGGCGCCGCGGTGATCCGGCTTGAGCTTGAGCGCCTGGCTATAGGCCGCCAGGGCTTCGTCGGGCTTGTTCATCATGCGCAGCATCGAGCCCTGCATCATGTAGACTTCCGGGTTCTTCGAATCCTTGGCCACAGCATCTTCGACGTAACGCGTGGCTGCTTCACGGTCGCCTTTGGCGGCAGCCATGCGCGCCATGCCCATCAGGGCCTCGCCCGAATTGGCATCGGCCGTCAGCGCGGCGGCGTAGGCCTGCTGCGCTTCTTCCGGCTTGCCGCTGCCCAGCAGCGCGTCAGCGCGCAGGCTCAGCAGTGGGGCCGAACCGGCCGCCGCTTCGGGCGTGATCTCGGTCAGCACTTCCTTGAACTTGCCTTGCTGCGTCAGCGCCTGGCCGAGCAGCGGCAGCACGCGCGCTGCCGGGATGCCCAGCGAACGGGCGCGGCCAAATTCTTTTTCAGCCGACACGGCGTCGCCAGTCGACAATTGCAGGGTACCCAGCGCCATGCGCGCTTCGCCATTTTCCGGGCTGTTGGCCACGGCATTCTTCAACTGGATCAGCGCCGCCTTGATATCGCCCTTTTTTTGATAGTCAGTGGCTTCGGCCAGCAGGGTCTCGGTCGACTGGGTGCGGTTGCAACCGGACAGACCGGCAGCAAGGATGGCGCCGGACAGCAGGGCGGTAAGAGTAAGCTTGGTAGCGTGGCGCGACATGTGGGATTCCTCAGGCAGTGGAGTTCGTTGTTTCGCCAGATAGCGAAATTCCTCAACAACAAATAATACCTGAAGGAACAGCGTCGCCAACGTGCAAACGGATGCAATTGTTGCAAATTCCAGCCACAGGTAACAGCAAAAAAGTGAGAGCAATTGTTACCAAGACTGGAAGCGGCGGGCGCAGCCCTTGTCACTCGTCGTCGCTGCCGGGACCGCCCCGCAGACGTTGTAGCAAGGCATCGACATGTTCGCCCACGGGCAAGCCATGCCGCCGTAATAACTGTACGTGGAGCACGAGGTTTTCCAGCACCAGCTTGGCCGAGACGGCAAGCAGCGTCATCAGGCGATCTTCCTGGCTGAAGTTTTCCATGGCCGCCGCCATCTCGCACAGGTGGCTGGCGACGAGGTCGCGCAGTTCGTCTTCGGGAAAGGGGAGGTCGGCGAAGTCGATCGGGTCTTCCTGTTCGACTTCGCGCATCAGGGTGGCCAGTTGTGCGGGGCGGATTGGCATGAATGACTCCGTGGTGTTCACGAAGCCATTCTAGGCCGTTTGCCCCCGCCGTTATTACAATTACATATTGCGCCGGTACTGCCCACCCACTTCGAACAGCGCCGTCGTGATCTGCCCCAGCGAGCACACGCGCACGGCATCCATCAGGTGCGCAAACACGTTCTGGTTGTCGATTGCTGCCTGGCGCAGGGCGGCCAGGGCGGCTGGCGCGGCGTCCGCGTGGCGCGTGTGGAAGGCGTCCAGGCGCTGCAGCTGCGACTGCTTTTCGTCGTCGGTCGAGCGCGCCAGTTCGATGGTTGCCGGTGCGCCCGAGCCCTTCGGGTTGCGGAAGGTATTGACGCCGATGATCGGCAGCGTGCCGTCGTGCTTCTGGTGCTCGTACAGCATCGACTCTTCCTGGATCTTGCCGCGCTGGTAGCCGGTTTCCATCGCGCCCAGCACGCCGCCGCGTTCGGCGATGCGCTCGAATTCCTGCAGCACCTGCTCTTCGACGAGGTCGGTCAGTTCGTCCATGATGAACGCGCCCTGGTTCGGGTTCTCGTTCTTGGCCAGGCCCCATTCGCGGTTGATGATCAGCTGGATGGCCAGCGCACGGCGCACCGATTCATCGGTCGGCGTGGTGATCGCTTCGTCGTAGGCATTGGTGTGCAGCGAATTGCAGTTGTCGTAGATCGCGATCAGCGCCTGCAGCGTGGTGCGGATGTCGTTGAAGTCGATCTCTTGCGCGTGCAGCGAACGGCCCGACGTCTGGATGTGGTACTTGAGCTTTTGCGAGCGGTCGTTGGCGCCGTAGCGCTCGCGCATGGCCACGGCCCACAGGCGGCGTGCGACGCGCCCGAGCACCGTGTATTCCGGGTCCATCCCGTTCGAGAAGAAGAACGACAGGTTCGGCGCGAAGTCGTCGATGTGCATCCCGCGCGCCAGGTAGGCTTCGACGAACGTGAAGCCGTTCGACAGCGTGAAGGCCAGTTGCGAGATCGGATTGGCGCCCGCTTCGGCAATGTGATAACCCGAGATCGACACCGAGTAAAAATTGCGCACGCCGTGGCGCACGAAGTATTCCTGGATGTCGCCCATGACCTTCAGCGAAAACTCGGTCGAGAAGATGCAGGTGTTCTGGCCCTGGTCTTCCTTCAGGATGTCGGCCTGCACGGTGCCGCGCACGCTGGTGAGCACCCAGGCGCGGATTTTTTCGCTTTCTTCAGGCGTGGGCTGGCGGCCGTTGTCGTGCGCGAACTTGTCGATCTGCTGGTCGATCGCCGTATTCATGAACATCGCCAGGATGGTCGGCGCCGGGCCGTTGATCGTCATTGACACCGACGTCGACGGGCTGCACAGGTCGAAGCCGTCGTACAGCACCTTCATGTCGTCCAGCGTGGCAATCGACACGCCTGAATTGCCCACCTTGCCGTAGATATCGGGCCGCAGCGCCGGGTCGGCGCCGTACAGCGTGACCGAATCGAACGCGGTCGACAGGCGCTTGGCATCCATCCCCGTCGAGACGAGCTTGAAGCGTTTGTTGGTGCGGAACGCATCGCCTTCGCCCGCGAACATGCGGGTCGGGTCTTCGCCTTCACGCTTGAACGGGAACACGCCAGCCGTGTACGGGAACGCGCCCGGCACGTTCTCGAGCATCAGGAAGCGCAGGATTTCGCCGTGGTCTTCAAAGCGCGGCAGCGCGACCTTGCGGATCGGGTTGCCCGACAGGGTTTTTGTGACCAGGCGCGTGCGGATTTCCTTGTCGCGCACGTGCGTGACGTAGTCGTCACCGGCATACGCGGCCTGCAGCGCGGGCCAGGCCGCGACGAGGTTTTTGGCTTCGCCATCCATCGCGTTGTCGCGTTCGGCCATCAGGCCGTCAAGCGCGTCCCCCGCGGCGGCGCCCTGGCCGGCGGCCAGCAGCATGCGCTTTGATTCGCCCAGTTGCTGGCGCTCGCGTGCGAGTTTCACCTGGCGCGCCACGTGGCGGTGGTAGCCGCGCACGGTGTCGGCGATTTCGGCCAGATAGCGGCTGCGCGCCGGCGGGACGATCACGTTCTTGCCGCTCGAGTAGCGCAGCGCCGGCGCGGGCAGGCTGCTCGTATCGATTGGCAGGCCAAGGGCCGCGAGCCGGGGCAGCAGTCCGTGGTACAGCGCCGTTACGCCATCGTCGTTGAAGCGCGATGCCTGGGTGCCGAACACCGGCATCTGGTCCGGGTTCTGGCTCCACAACTCGCGGTTGCGCTGGTACTGCTTGGCCACGTCGCGCAGCGCGTCGAGCGCGCCCTTGCGGTCGAACTTGTTGATGGCGATGAAGTCGGCGAAATCGAGCATGTCGATTTTTTCGAGCTGCGAGGCGGCGCCGAACTCCGGTGTCATCACGTACATCGACGTGTCGACGTGCGGCACGATGGCGGCGTCGCCCTGGCCGATGCCGGACGTCTCGACGATCACGAGGTCGAACCCCGTCACCTTGCAGGCGGCGATCACGTCGGGCAGCGCCTGCGAGATTTCCGAGCCGGCGTCGCGCGTGGCCAGCGAGCGCATGAAGATGCGCGTCTGCCCGTTCCACGGACTGATCGCATTCATGCGGATGCGGTCGCCCAGCAGCGCGCCGCCGGACTTGCGGCGTGACGGATCGATCGAGATCACGGCGATGTTCAGGCGGTCGCCCTGATCGAGGCGAATGCGGCGGATCAGTTCATCGGTCAGCGACGATTTACCGGCGCCGCCGGTGCCGGTGATGCCCAGCGTCGGCACGCGCAGCGTTGCGGCGTGTTCGAGGATCTGCGCGCGCAGCGCGGCGTCGACCTTGTCGTTTTCCAGCGCCGTGATCAGCTGCGCCAGCGGGCGATGGCGCGCGGCCAGCTCGCCCTGCTGCAGCGCTGCCAGCGTGGTCGGGGCATACGGCGACAGGTCGACGTCGCAGGCTTGCAGCATCGCGTGGATCATGCCGACCAGGCCCATGCGCTGGCCGTCTTCGGGACTGAAGATGCGGGTGACGCCGTACGCGTGCAGTTCGTCGATTTCGTGCGCGACGATCACACCGCCACCGCCGCCGAATACCTTGATGTGCGCGCCGCCGCGCTCGCGCAGCAGGTCGATCATGTACTTGAAGTATTCTACGTGGCCACCCTGGTAGCTCGAGATGGCGATGCCTTGTGCGTCTTCGGCCAGTGCCGCCGTGACGACATCATCGACCGAGCGGTTGTGGCCCAGGTGAATCACCTCGGCGCCGTTCGATTGCAGGATGCGCCGCATGATGTTGATCGAGGCGTCGTGACCGTCGAACAGCGAAGCGGCGGTGACGAAGCGTACCTTGTTGGCCAGTTGCGGGGTAGCAGGGGCGGGGGCGGCCAGCGTGGCGGCGGCGGTTGTATCGTTCATGGATAGCAGTCCTTGTAGGCGGGAGGACGAGGGGTGCTGGTACGGTAGCTGACGTTAACGTTAACGTCAAGTAGTGAACAAATGAACCGGTTTCATGAAGTTTACTAAAGATAACATTAAGTGATTTATTGCAATCATTTGGTATACTTCCTGCATAGCGCGTGGACACACCCGCGCCGGTTACCAGAGGGGTACGTCAGATGTTGAAAAAAGTGGATGCGTCACAGCTCAGGGTTGGCATGTTCATCCACGATCTCGATTGTGGCTGGATGGAGCATCCATTTGTGCGCAGTCAGTTCCTGCTGTCCTGTGAGAGCGAAATCCAGAAAATCCGCGATGCGCGCATTCACGGCGTCGTGATCGATTGCAGCCGCGGCATGGATGTCGACGCGCCCACGCTGGCCCAGGCGCAGGCAGCCACCGAAGCCGAAGTGACGGCGCTGGCCACCACCGCGACCAGTCGGGTACGGATCTCCGTTGGCGAGGAGCTGCAGCGCGCGGCCACGGTGCAGCGCGAAGCGGTAGGGGTGGTGCGCACGGTGATGCAGGACGCGCGGCTGGGCAAGGCCGTCCACCTCGACGAGGTCGGGCCGGTCGTGCAGAACATCACCGAATCGATCCTGCGCAACGCGGGCGCCTTGCTCGGCCTGTTGCAGATCAAGAACAAGGACGATTACACATTCCTGCATTCGGTGAGCGTGTGCACGCTGCTGGTGGCGTTCTGCCGCTCACGCAATCTGGACGACGAGCGCATCTACCAGGCCGGCATCGGCGGGCTGCTGCACGACACCGGCAAGGCGCTGGTGCCGGATGCGATTCTCAACAAGGCAGGGCGCCTGACCGACGCCGAGTTCGCCATCGTCAAGCGCCACCCGCGTGACGGCCACGACATCCTGCTGCGCACGCCCGGCATCGGCGCCATACCGCTCGACATCACGCTGCACCACCACGAGCGGCGCGACGGCAGCGGCTATCCGGACCACCAGGCCGGGGCCGCGATCAGCGAACTTGCGCAGATGGCGGCCATCGTCGACGTATACGACGCGATCACGTCGGAGCGCTGCTATCACAAGGGGGTGGCGCCGGCCGAAGCGCTGCGCAAGCTGTATGAGTGGAGCAAATTCCACTTCGATCCCGCCCTGGTCCAGGAATTCATGCGCTGCGTCGGGATCTACCCGGTCGGCACGCTGGTGCTGCTGGAATCGGGCCGCCTGGGCGTGGTGGTCGAGCCGCACGAAACGAGCCTGCTCACGCCGAAGGTCAACGTGTTCTTCCATACCCGGGAACAGCGTTACATCAAGCCCGAGACCGTCGATCTGTCACGGCCGCTGGGCTTTGGCGGCGGTGACCGCATCGTGCGTCACGAGTCGGCCGAGAAGTGGCAGGTCGAACCGCTGCGCTTCATGCAGGTCGCCTGAGCGCAACGCGTTCAGAAGAATTCGGCGGTGTCGTTGGTCGTGACGGTCTGCAGCAGGCCGCCATCGACCAGCGCTTCGTAATGGCAGACGCGGTTGCGGCCGTTGGCCTTGGCGAAATACAGCGCCTGGTCGGCGTGGCCGAGCGTGACGACCGGCGAATCGGCCGCGCTGACGCCCGTGAAGCCGATGCTGACAGTAACTTGCCCCACCTGCGGGAAATGGTGGCTTTCGACATCGAGACGAAAGCGTTCGATGATGCGGCGCGCGTTCTCGAGCGTCGTCGAACGCAGCAGCACCACGAACTCTTCGCCGCCAAAGCGGAACACCCGGTCCTGCGTACGGAAGGACGACTGCAGCAGGTTGGCGATCAGGATCAGGACCTCGTCGCCATACAGGTGGCCGAAGCGGTCGTTGACCGTCTTGAAGTGGTCGACGTCGACCACGGCGAGCCACTGCGCCTCGGCCCCGTGCTGCCCGCGCCGCTCGGCCAGGCCGGGCATGACGGGATCGGCGTCCGTTGCCAGCAGCATGCGCGCCAGCTGGTCGTCGAAGGTCTTGCGGTTGAGCAGGCCCGTCAGCGAATCGCGTTCGCTGTAATCGAGCAGATTCTGGAAATTGCGGTACACGCTGACGATGCCGCTGACCATGTACAGCGCTTCCGGCGTGAACGGGGTGTCGTGGGCGATCTCGAGGCAGGTATCGGCGCGCTCGCCAAACCAGATCGGCAGCCACAGGCGGCGCAAGCCGTCCTGGCCCATGCCTTCGGCGCGCGTGGCGTGCTGGCGCAGGCACGCCTCGAGTTCAGGATAGGTGGCGATCGGCTCGCCCGGGCCGCTGTCCTGGGGTTCTTCCGGACAGGCGACGCCGCCGGCCTGGATGCAGGCGCGCGAGCGCACGAACAGCTGGTCGGCGACGCTGGAAATGCCCAGGACCCGGGTCTGGTTCGCGCCCGATAGTTCCTGGACCGCCGAGATCACCGAGATGTCCAGCATCGCATGATCGCGGTGGCCGGTCATGTCCACCATGTGTCGCAGCAGGGAATCCATGTCGTCGTTGTCAGGCCAGCCAAAGCACGAAAAAAAAGACCCTGCAGATGGCGTGGGATGACGCGCAAGAGGGCCGGAAGTGCCGCATTTTTCAGCGGCCAAGCAAAACAGCATAATGCTTTTTTGTACTAGCGGCAACTATTCTTGGCGATTTTTCTCCTGCGTCATCGGGTCGCGCCGCAGCGGCCCGTGAACCTTGTTTTTCCTCAGTCAAAAATATTTCCATGTGGAAAAACTGAGCACCATCAAATTGCCGCTCGGCACTAATACCTATAGTCAACTTACTGGCACACGTCACATAGCAGGGGCGGCCGGGCCCGGTCGCAGCCAGTATTTTTCAACCACTAAAGGAGTTTTGTCATGAGCACGATTACCTCCGCCATCAAAGCCTTCATCGCAGACGAAAACGGTGTGACTGCCATCGAGTATGGCCTGATCGCTGCACTCATCGGCGTCGCAATGGCCACCGTGGCTGGCGAGGTCGGTACTGGCATCAAGGAAACGTTCGAGTACATCCGGGATCAGCTGAACACCGCTAACCCGACTGCACCGTAATCCGTGTGCCCCCCAGGTCGCAGTCCGGCCCCGGGGGGCATTTTTTCTGGAACCGATCATGGATATCGCACCCTACCGCGACACGCTGCTGCTGCTGCTGGTGACCGCCGCTGCGATCAAGGACCTGGAAAGTCGGCGCATTCCCAATCTTCTGCTGCTCGCCGGCGTACTCGGCGCGCTGCTGCTGCACCTGCTGTCGCCCCGGCCGGTGACGGCGCTCCTATCCGCATTGGGCGGCTGCGCGACCGGTCTGGCCGTGCTGCTGCCGTTCTATCTGCTGCGCGGCATGGCCGCCGGCGACGTCAAGATGATGGCCGCCGTCGGCGTCTTCACCGGCGCGGGCGACGCGCTGCGTATTGCGATCCTGGCCTGGTGCGCAGGCGGCGTGATGGTGCTGGTGGTTCTCATTGTCAAAGGGCGGCTGCGCCTGGCCCTGGCCAATCTGTGGGCCATGTTGCTGCCCATCCTGCTGCGCCTGCAACGCTTGCCGAGCCCGGAGAACAGCGGCCGGCCCAGCGCCGGCGCGATTCCGTATGGCGTGGCCATTGCTGCCGGGACGATCGTGCACCTGGTCAGTCGTTACGGCGCCACGCCCCTCGCCTGATCGCTGCGGCTGCTCTTGTCAGACATCAAGTGCCGCAAATAGATGCTCGTTAGAATCAATTGAGGTTTTCCCAGAACCAACTTCAGCAGCAGGAGACGTCATGATCGGAGTGTTATCGGCCGCCGCGCCGACCGGACCGGATGCATCGTCGTCCCTGTGTGCGCCGGGTTTTGATGCGGATGGCAATCTCGCCGCAGTGCTGCCGCGCCAGCCACGTACGGTGCGTGACACGGGGCTCGACGCGCGCCTGGTGACGGCGCTCGTGGTCAAGACCCTGCATGCCGACGGCAAGACGCCGCTGTCCCAGTTGACTGGACGCCTGCGGCTGTCGGTCAGCGTGCTGCGCGAAGTGTTGCAGGCCCTGGTGGGCACCCAGCAGGCCGAAGTCGCGTATTCGGGCGACAGTGACCTCGATGTGCACTACCAGTTGACGACCCTGGGCCAGCGCGCGGCGGGCGACTACCTGGCCGAATCGCGCTATGTCGGCCCGGCGCCGGTGACGCTGGCAGCATGGCGCGCCGTGGTCACGCGCCAGTCGCAGCGCCAGCCCGATGCGGCGCGCGTCACGCGCACCGAGCTCAATGCGGTGCTCGACGGCGACGGCCTGGCGCCGGCCATTCGCGAGCAGATCGGCGCTGCCCTGTATTCGGGCCGTCCGCTGCTGTTGTACGGGCCGTCCGGCAGCGGCAAGACGTCACTGGCGCGCAAGCTGGCGCGCCTGCGCCAGGACCCGATCGCGGTGCCGTATGCGGTGCTGGTCAACCACGAAATCATCCAGCTGCACGACCTGACGCTGCATCCCCTCCCGCTGCACGTGCGCGCCCTCGAAGAGCGCCGCAGCGGCGATGCACGCTGGGCCCTGAGCCAGCGTCCGCTGGTGCATGTGGGGCCGGAGCTGGCGCGCGACATGCTGGAGCTGCGCACTGATCTGGGCAGCGGTGTGCTGCACGCGCCGCCCCACATCCTGGCCAACAACGGTTTGCTGGTGGTGGACGATGTGGGCCGCCAGCGTGTGCCGCCGGGCGAACTGCTGCACCGCTGGCTCGGCGCGCTCGAAGCGGGCCTGGACCATGTCACGGTGCCGGGCGGCGCCACGCACGTCCTGCCGTTCGATGTGAGCCTGGTGCTGGTCACCAGCCTGGCGCCGGAGTCGGTGCTCGACGACGCCTGCCTGCGCCGCATCGGCTACCGGATTCCGGTGGGGCCGCTGTCGGAGCAGAGTTATCGCGCGCTGCTGCGGCGCCAGGCGCGGCAGCGCCGGATCGACCTGGATGACAGCGCGATCGCGTTTCTGATCGAGCACCTGCACCGTCGCACCGGCCGTGCGTTGCTGGCCGCCTATCCGCACGAGCTGCTGGGCCGGATCGCCGACTTCGCGGGCTTCTCCGGCCAGGCCCCGTGCTGCGACGTCGATGGCCTGACGCGCGCCTGGTACAGCCTGTTCGGCGAAGGGGACGCATCGTGAAAAACCAACGAGCCGTGATCATGATGGCGCTGGCCGTGGTGCTTGGCCTGCTGGCCGTGGCGCTGGCCGCGCGCTGGCTGCTCAATGCGCCGGTGCCCGCTGCCGGCAGGATCGTCGTCGCAAAAAGCGATATCGACATCGGCCAGCGCCTGACTCCCGCGCTGTTCATCGTGGTGGACTGGCCTACTGCCAGCGTGCCCAAGGGCGCGTTCACCGAACCCCAGCCGCTGAACGGCCGGGTCTTGCGCAGCAGCCTGCTCGCGGGCGAACCGGTCAGCGAAGCCAAGCTGGCCCCGGCCGGTACGCTGGGCGGCCTGTCGGCCCTGATCACCGAAGGCAAGCGCGCAATCACGGTGCGCGTCAACGACGTGATCGGCGTGGCCGGCTTCGCCCTGCCGGGCAACTATGTCGACATCATCGTCAGCACCGAGACGGCGCCCGATTCGAACGCCCCTCAGGCCCGTGCGCACAGCATCTCGAAGATCGTCCTGGAGCGCATCCTGGTGCTGGCGGTGGCGCAGGAAGTGGGGCGCGACGAGACCAAGCCCAAGGTCGTCAATGCCGTCACGCTCGAAGTCACGCCCGAACAGGCCGAAAAGCTGGATCTGGCGCGCAACGTCGGCACGCTGTCGCTGGCGCTGCGCAACCAGATCGATCCTGCCGCCACCGCCACCACCGGCGCGACCAAGGAGAACCTGCTGCCGGCAACGCCCGCCGCGCCGGTCGTGCTGCGCGCTGTGGCACCACCGCGGGTGCAGCTGGTGCGGGCGAGAGCGCCGGCGTCGGCGCCGCACCGCGAATGCATCAGCGTCATCAACGGCCTGCACGCATCGCAGGAATGTTTCTGATGTCTTCGACTGGACCGATCATGCAACGACAACCCACGATCGCACTGCGCGCCTGCCTGGCGGCCATGCTGGCAGGCCTGAGCGCGCTGGCCCTGGCTGCCCCGGCAGGCAAAAAAACGGTATCGTCTGACGCGGCAGCGCAGCCCGGGCTGCGCCTGAACGGCGGCTGCCAGGGCGAGGCCGCGCGCCCGGCCACCATGGCGCTCCAGATGGGCAAGTCGACCATGCTGCGCCTGCCCGAAACAGTCACCCGGCGCAGCGTCGGCAACCCGGCCGTCGTGCAGGCGATGCTGGTGGCGCCGGACACGCTGTATATCGCCGCCGTCGATGTCGGGACCACCAACATGATCGTGCAGGGCCGCAGCGGCGCGTGCAGCGTGATCGACATCACGGTCGCGATGGACCCGGCCAGCCTGCAAGCGATGCTGGGCCTCGCCATGCCGCACGAGAAGGACATCCGGGTGATGGCCGCGAATGACACGCTGGTGCTGACCGGTACCGTCAGCGACGCTGCCGCCGTCAATCGCGCCGTGGAACTGGCCGGCGCCTATGTGCGCCGCCCGCTGCGCCAGTTGCCGGCGGCCGACAAGGACAACGCGACCGACGGCGTGATCCAGATCGGCAATGGCAGCGGCGGCGGCGCGGCTGCCGGGGCAGGTGGCGCCAGCGCCCGCGTGATCAACCTGCTGGCGGTCAGCGCGCCCCAGCAGGTGCAGCTCGAGGTCAAGGTGGCCGAAGTCGCGCGCACGCTGCTCGAGCGGCTTGAAACCGGGGTGCGCCTGAGCTTCGGGTCGGGCAGCTGGACCACCACGCTGGCCACCGATTTTCTTAGCGGGCTGGCGCGCGGCGGCCTGGCCGGCCTGAAGACCAACGGCAACCGCTTCGGCATCGACACCGACAAACTCGATGGCCTGGTGCGCATCCTGGCCGAGCCGAACGTGCTGGCCATCAGCGGCCAGGAAGGCGCGTTCCTGGCCGGCGGCAAGTTCTTCATCCCGGTGGCGCAGGACAATAACAAGGTGACGCTGGAAGAGAAGGAATTCGGCGTCGGCCTGCGCTTTACCCCGACGGTGCTGGGCGGAGGCCTCATCAACCTGAAGGTCGCGCCCGAAGTGTCGGAGCTGTCGCGCGAAGGGATCGGCATCAGCGCCGCTGGCATTGCAGGCACCGCGATCATGCCGCTGTTGACCACGCGCCGCGCCAGCACCACGGTGCAGCTGCACGATGGCCAGAGCTTCGCCATCGGTGGCCTGGTGCGCAACAATCTGGTCGCCAACCTGAAAGGCCTGCCGGGACTGAGCGACGTGCCGATACTGGGCGCGCTGTTTCGCAGCACCGACTTCCAGCAGGAGCGCACCGAACTGGTGTTCGTCATCACGGCGCGCCTGGTCAAGCCGCTGCCGGCCGGCAGTCTGAGCTTGCCGACCGACCGGTTCGATGCGCCGTCGCGCGCCGGCGTGCTGCTTGGCGGTCGCCTCGAAGGTACGCCCGCCGTTGGTACGGCGCCTGTCCCACCCGCACCGGCGCCGGCCGCCGGCGGCCCCGAACCGGAATAGGAGAGCAGCATGGCATCCACATTCACACGCCGGGCGACGCTGGTGCTGCTGGCCTGCGGCGCGCAGGGCTGCATCTCGAGCACGCCGCACTGGGACAGCCAGTTCGGCGCGGCGACCCGCGCCAACCTGGCCGCGCAGACGATCGACCCGGCTGCGGGCGCCAGCCGCAATCCTGCCGCGGGGCTCGATGGCCGGGCCGCGCGCGCGGCCATCGACAACTACGAGCGCTCGTTCGCCCAACCGGACACCGGCCAGCCGGCGCCCATGATCCGTGCGCAGTAAGCGCGCGGCACTACCTTCATCGAGGACTTCATGAGAGCGCTCCTGATCAGCCGGGACAGCCACCTGTACGCGGAACTGGCCGCCCAGGGCGCCGCGCGGGTGCCGCCCCTGCACCTGGGCGCGACCCGCGCCGGCCTGCGCGAGGCACTCGACCGGCCCGATCCCGACGCGCCGCAACTCGTGATCGTCGATGCCAGCAACCTCGAACCGTCCGAAGCCAATCTGCTCGAGCGCCTGGGCCGGCAGTATCCGACAGCGCAACTGATGCTGCTGACTACCCAGCACCAGCCCGACCTGTTGATTACCGCGATGCGCGCCGGCGTGCGCGAGCTGCTGCAACTCCCGCTGGTGCACCGCGCCTTTCATGAGGCGATGGACCGGATTGCGAGCGCCGCCGGCATCTCGACCATGCGCGACGGGAAGGTGCTGGCCTTCATCGCCTGCAAGGGCGGCAGCGGCGCCACCTTCATCTCGACCAATTTCGGTTACGCGCTTGCCTCGCTGGCGGGCAAGAAGGTGCTGCTGATCGACCTGCACGGCCAGTTCGGCGACGCCGCCCTGTACGTGTCGGACCAGAAGCCGGCCATGACGATGTCGGACGTGTGCGCCCAGATCGCCCGCATCGACGGGCCGTTTCTCGAATCGTGCCTGGTGCACGTCACGCCCGGCTTCGGCGTGCTGGCGGCGGCCGACGATCCATCGCACGAGCGGCAGGCCAAGCCCGAACACATCGACACCATCCTGCGCGTCGCGCGCCAGCACTATGACTACGTACTGCTCGACGTGGGGCGCCAGATCGATGCAGTGTCGCTGCGCGCGCTGGACGTGACCGACACCATTTACCCGTTGCTGCAACTGGCGCTGCCCGATATCCGCGATGCGCGCCGCCTGCTCGACATCTTCCGCTCGCTCGGCTATGTGCTCGACAACATCCGCCTGATCGTCAACCGCTACGAAAAGGGCGGCAAGCTGCGCCTGCAGGACCTGCATGCGGCGCTGGGCTGCGAAGTGGTGCACACCTTCCCCAACGACTACATCGCGGTCACCGATTCGGTGAACCAGGGCGTGCCGGTGCTGCAGTTGTCGCGCTCGAGCGCCGCCGCGCGCAGCCTGGCCGATCTGGTCGAACTGGTGACCGCGCAGCGGGTCCACGAAAGCCGCGGCCTGCTGGGGCGCCTGTTCGGGCGCCAGGATCACGTCGACTGACCCGCTCCTCACGTTTGAACCACGCACCGGAGACATCGATGTCCCTTCGCGAACGCCTTGCGCTGCCCGACCCCGAACGCCCGAGCGGCGCCGAATCGCACGACGCCCCCAACCAGGCCTACCAGGAGCTCAAGAAGCTGATGCACCAGATGATCCTCGACCGGATCGACCTGGAGCGCCTGAAGCGCCTGACCGCCGAACAGTTCAAGCACGAGCTGGCGCTGCTGGTCCAGCGCATCATCGAAGACGAGCGCATCGTGCTGAACCAGCACGAGCGCCACCACCTGGTGCTCGACATCCAGCACGAGATGCTGGGCTTCGGCCCGCTCGAGCCGCTGCTGGCCGATCCGACGATTTCAGACATCCTGGTCAATACCGCCAGCAAGGTCTGGGTCGAGCGCCACGGCAAGCTCGAACTGACCGACGTCACCTTCCACGACAACGCCCACCTGATGAAGATCATCGAAAAGATCGTCTCGCGCGTGGGGCGCCGGGTCGATGAATCGAGCCCGATGGTCGATGCACGCCTGCCGGACGGCTCGCGCGTGAACGCCATCATCCCGCCGCTGGCCGTCGACGGGCCGATCCTGTCGATCCGCCGCTTCGGCGGCAGCCCGCTGACGGTGCACAACCTGCTCGAGTACAAAAGCATGGCGCCACCGATGATCCGGGTGATCGAAAGCCTGGGTACGGCCAAGGTCAACATCCTGATCTCGGGCGGCACCGGCAGCGGCAAGACCACCTTGCTCAACCTGATCTCGGGGTTCATCCCGGCCAGCGAACGGATCGTGACGATCGAGGATGCGGCCGAGCTGCAACTGCGCCAGCCGCACGTCGTGCGCCTGGAAACGCGCCCGCCGAATATCGAGGACAAGGGCGAAGTCACGCAGCGCGCGCTGGTGCGCAACGCGCTGCGCATGCGGCCTGACCGCATCATCCTGGGCGAGGTGCGCGGCGCCGAGGCGCTCGACATGCTGCAAGCGATGAACACGGGCCACGAAGGCTCGCTCGCCACGATCCACTCGAACACGCCGCGCGACGCGCTCTCGCGCCTGGAAAACATGGTCAGCATGGCCGCCGTGAACCTGACGCCGCGCGCGATCCGCCAGCAGATCGTCTCGGCGGTGACGGTGGTGCTGCAGGTCTCGCGCCTGACCGACGGCACGCGCAAGCTGGTGAGCATGCAGGAGATCACCGGCATGGAAGGCGAGGTCATTTCGATGCAGGAGATCTTCCTGTTCGAACAGCGCGGCGTCGACCCGCAGGGCAGGGTGCTCGGCCACTTCAGCGCCACCGGCGTGCGGCCGCGTTTTGCCGACCGCCTCAAGCTGTTCGGGGTCCCGGTGCCGGACGACACGTTCGATCCCGACCGCGTGTTTGATTGAAGGAGCGGCCATGGACATCCTGTTCTACGGTTTCGTCGTGGTGCTGTTCGCCGCCGTCATCCTGGCGGTCGAAGGCTTCTACCTGTGGTGGATGAGTACCCGCGGCGCCGCGGCGCGCCGCATTGCACGCCGCCTGCAGGTCATGTCCGGCGGCGCGCAGACGCGCTCGGGCGAACGCATCTCGATCCTCAAGCAGCGCCCCTTCAGCCGCCGGCCTGCACTCGACCGGCTGCTGCACCGGGCAGCCCTGGCCCAGCGCATCGATGCGCTGCTGGTGCAGGCTGGCGCGCCCTGGACCGTCAGCCACTTCATTGGCGCCACCTTCGGCTGCGTGATCACGGTCCTGGTGGCGGGCAGCGTCTGGACGTTGCCGCTGCAGGCGCGCCTGCTGCTGTGCGTGGCCAGTCCGGGCCTGCCCTGGTGGCTGCTGCAGCGGATGCGCAGGCGGCGCCTGATCCGCATCGAGCACCAGCTACCGGAGGCAGCGGACTTCATCGCGCGTGCGCTGCGCGCCGGGCACTCGTTCATCAATGTGCTGCAGATCGTCGGTAATGAAATGCCCGAGCCGCTGGCCGGTGAATTTCGCATCGCGCGCGAAGAGATCAATTACGGCGTACCGATGAACGAAGCGCTGCACGGGCTGGCCGCGCGCATTCCGCTGACCGACCTGCGCTACCTGGTGATCGCGGTGCTGATCCAGCGCGATTCGGGCGGCAACCTGGCCGAAATCCTCGGCAATATCAGCGGCATCATCCGCGCCCGCCTGAAACTCGTGGCGCAGGTGCGGGTGCTGTCGGCCGAAGGCCGCATGTCGGCCTGGATTCTGGGCTTGCTGCCATTTGGCGTGATGGGCGTGATGACGGTCAGCAGCCCGCATTACGTCAGCATGCTGTGGACCGACCCGAGCGGCCAGCGGCTGCTGTGGTACGGGCTGGGCATGATCATCTTTGGCGTGCTGTGGCTGCGCCGGACCATCCGCATCCGCATATGAGGCCGCGATGAATACCATGCAACTGTGGTTCTTGCTGATCGTCTTTATGGTCGTGTGCGCGGTGTGCTGGGTCGCGCTGGCCCTGTTCGCGCCGGTCGCGCTGCGCGAGCGCCTGCGCCGTCTTCTCGGCCAGCGCGCAGTGGCGGGCGTTGGTGACGCGCCGCGCCTGCGCTGGATCGAGCGTGTCGCCAGCGTGGCCCGGCCGCTCACCCGGCTCTCGATCCCCGAAGAAGGCTGGGAAAAATCGACGCTGCGCACCCGCTTCATGAACGCCGGCTGGCGCAACCCGGCGGCGCCGACGCTGTACTTCGCGGCCAAGACCGCGCTGGCGCTGCTGGCGCCCGCCGTACTGGCACCCGTGATGCTGTTGCGCGGCGATGCGTCGGGGCGCATGGTGCTGATGATTTTGCTGTGCGGCGCGGCACTCGGCTACTACCTGCCCAACGCCGTGCTGGCGCGCCGCGTCAAGCGGCGCCGGCGCGAGATCTTCGAGACGATTCCCGATGCCCTCGACCTGCTGACGGTGTGCGTCGAAGCGGGCCTGAGCCTGGAGCGCGCCCTGGTCAAGGTGGCCGCCGAAATCCATATCAAGAGCGTGGTGCTGGCGCAGGAGATGCAGATCGTGCTGATGGAAATGCGCGCCGGCTTCAGCAAGGAAAAGGCGCTGCGCAATTTCGCGCTGCGCTCCGGCGTCGAGGATGTCGATACCCTGGTGGCCATGCTGATCCAGTCCGAACGCTTTGGCACCAGCGTGGGCGACGCACTGCGCGTGTATGCCGATAACCTGCGCCACAAGCGGCGCATGATCGCCGAAGAAACCGCTGCGCGCATCGGCCTGAAGCTGCTGTTCCCGCTGATCTTCTGTATTTTCCCGACGCTGATGATGGTCCTTCTGGGACCGGCGGCGATCCAGATTTCCCGTGCCATGAGCGCGCTGGCCAGCGCGCGCTGAACCCAAGGAGCCGCCATGCGCCCGACCATTCACCGTAGCGCCCGATTCACGCGGTTGGCATTGCTGTGCGCCGGCCTTGCGGCGTGCGCGCCGCTGCAGACGCCAGGATCGCACGCTACCTCACACGACCTGAACGCAGCGCTACAAGCGGACGCCGGACCCGACGCCGCCCAGCGGTTTGTCACTCTGGGGAGCGCGTCTCTGCGCAGTGGCGATTACGACGCTGCCCGCGTGGCGCTGGAACGGGCATGCCTGCTTGACCCGCTGGTCGCGCACTCATGGGAGTTGCTGGGCGAAGCGCTGGCCGCGCTGGGACAGGATGCCCGCGCGCAGCAGATGCTGCGCCAGGCGGCGTCGCTGCGCCAGTACGACTTGCGCGCTGACTTCGCTGCGACCGGTGGCCACACGGGCGTCGCCGCGCTCGGCCAGGCCATGGCGGCATTGCAGCCCACCCCACAGCCCGGCTGGGCGCAAGCGCAGATCCACGTCGGCGCGGACGGCATGATGGAACTGCGCCGCATACCGGCCAGCCCGCCTGTTGTGCAGCCTGCCTTGCCGTCTGCCTTGCCGTCTGCCCTGCAGCCGCTTTCACTGCCGCCGGCCGTGGCGCGTCTTGAGATCAGCAATGGCAATGGCGTGACCGGGATGGCGCGCGCACTGGCACGCCAGATCGACGCACCGAGCCTGCGCGTCACGCGCCTGTCGAACCAGCCCGGCTTTGCAGTACGCCACACGCGCATCGAATACGACTCGGCCCACGTCGATGCGGCACAGCGCCTGGCGCAGCGCGTGGGCAGCGTGCACCTGCAGGAAGTCGGCCACCGCGCGCCGTCCAACCTGCGCCTGGTGCTGGGCCGCGACCTGGCGCCGCGCGGCGCCATGCTGCGCCTGGATGCGGAAAGGGCAGAGTCACTGGCGCTGCGCTGAACCGGTCACGGCGCCGGCGCCGCGTCCTTGCGATACACCCGCACATAATCGACCAGCATCCGGCGCGGGAACGCAGTCGTGCTGTCCGGGTAGCCGGGCCAGTAACCGCCGACAGCCAGGTTCAGCAGCACGAAGAATGGATGCTCGAACACCCAGTCGCCTTTCACCAGGGCCGGCGTGGCGGTGTGGTAGTGCACGCCGTCGCGGTACCAGCGGATCGTCTGCGGTTCCCATTCGACGGCGAACACGTGGAAGTCGTCGCCATAGTCGGCGCCGTCCAGCGCGATCGGTTTGCTGAACGCGTGCTCGCCCGAATAGCCCGGCCCGTGCAGCGTGCCATAGGCATTGCGCGGCTCCTTGCCGATGATTTCCATGATGTCGATCTCGCCGCTGCGCGGCCAGCCCACCTTGCCGATGTCGGCGCCCAGCATCCAGAACGCTGGCCAGATGCCCTGGCCCTTCGGCACCTTGATGCGCGCTTCGAAGCGCCCGTACTGCGTCTCTTTCAGGCCGGCTGTCTTGAGCCGCGCCGACGTGTAATCCTTGCCTTCGTAGCGTTCCTTGCGCGCCTCGATGACCAGGTGGCCGTCCTCCACGCGCACGTTCTCGGGCCGCGCCGTGTAGAACTGCATCTCGTTGTTGCCCCAGCCATGGCCGCCGGTTTCGAGCGTCCAGATCGTGCGGTCGAGCGCTGCGCCGCTGAATTCATCGCTCCACGCGAGCGTCCAGCCGGGTACGCGTGCCTGCGCCTGTGTAACTTGCTGCCTGAGATGCTGCATGATGTTGATGAACGTGTCAGTCCAGACCACGTCACGGTGCGCCGCCAGGTAGCGCACCAGTTCTTCATGTGCCTGGGACGACACGCTCAGGTGGTCGCCCCCGATGCCATGGAAGGTGAAGGCGACCATCGTGCCGCGTGCGACCGCTTGCTCCACCAGCGCGATCAGTTCCGCGCCGCTGGCGCCCACCGGGCCGACCGAGGCAACCTGATACGGATCGACCGCCGCCATCGATGCCGGCACGCCTGGCCCGTTACCAGCCTTGATCGCAACGAACGCCGGGCGCAGTGCGGGCAGGTAGTCGCCGTCCAGCGCCTGCACGTCGCCGCAGGGCGCCGTGTAGGTGCGTTCGCGCCGGCCGTCGATCGCTTCGAGCATCGTGTTGGCCAGCAGGACCTGGTCGACCATCTGCGCGCGGCTGGTTGTTGCGAGGTCGCGGTGCGCAGCGACCCAGCCGCGGTCCGGGCCCTTGCCCGAACACTGGTGGAACAGGCTGTGGTTGCCCAGTTCATGACCGCGGGCGGCGGCCACGCGCCACGCCGGCAGGCGCGCCGCCACCGGCGGGCTCGATAGCTGCAGATAGAAGGTGCCCTTGATGCCGTAGCGGTCCAGCGTCGGCAGCGCGTTGTCGAGTTGCGAGTCGAGCGCATCGTCGTAAGCGAGGCTGACTGCAGCGCGCGCGCCACCGGGCCAGGCAAATGCGGGTGCCGGCGCAGCAGCATGCACGCTGGCGGCACAAGTGACAAAGACAGCGACAAGCAGGGCGCCGCGGGGGACGCTGCGCGTGAGGCGGGCCAGAAAATGGTGCATGCATGCTCCAGTTTGGAAACGTTACCAAAACGTCAAGCCGACTATAGCGTGCCAAGGACACCCCGTCAATGCAGGCGGTGCGCCCAGCAACCACCCCTGGTGGAGACGGGCGGCGGTGCTGCGCGCACCAAAGTGTTGCAAAACTACGTCACACCGGTTGACGAGGTAACGGAATATTCCGTTGACAATTTATTTTCATAACTCTAAGATTCAGATCACTGCATGGAAACGTTTCCATGCGACGGAAAAATTCCCTTCGATGCCCGATTGGCGCAACCCGCCAAGGAGCCGAGGACACATGACACAGTGCAGCGCGCACCCGGCGATTCACGTAGCGAGGCCATCGGCACCAGCCGATCGGTCTCGCTGCACCACATGGTGGCGCGCCGCCGGGCAAGGAGGCGCCCGGGTTTGAAAGGCAGTACCCGGGGCAGCGGCGACGCATCCGGATGGCGGAGACACCGTGTCTGAGCACGGTCATATTTATAAAAACAGGAGAAGACATGTACTACCCAAAGGCTAAACAGACCTTGATCAGTCTGGCAGTTGCCAGCGCATGCGCGGCGTTCATGCCGGCGTTTGCCCAGGAAGCGGCCAGCATGCCGCCAGCCGAAACCGCGACCAGCGCCCCCAACCAGGCAGTCGACGCGGCCAGCAATCCCACCGCATCGATCACCGGCCCGGCCCAGAACGGCACGCAGACCGTCGTCGTGACCGGCCTGCGCGCCAGTCTCGAGTCGTCGATGAACCTCAAGCGCAATGCGCAGGGCTTCGTGGACGGCATCGTCGCTGAAGACATCGGCAAATTCCCCGATACGAACCTGGCCGAATCGCTGCAGCGCATCTCGGGCGTGTCGATCGACCGTGAAATCGGCGAAGGCTCGAAGATCACCGTGCGTGGCGTGGGCCCCGACTTCAACCTGGTGCTGCTCAATGGCCGCCAGATGCCGGTGTCGAACCTGGGCGACCGCAATGGCCGCGCGTTCGACTTCGCCAACATCGCTTCCGAAGCGATTTCGCAGCTGCAGGTCTACAAATCGAGCCGCGCCGAGACCCCGACCGGCGGCGTCGGCGCGACCATCAACGTGATCACCGCGCGCCCGCTGTCGCGCCCCGGCATGCAGGCCAGCATCGGCATCAAGGGCGTGCACGACACGTCGGCCACCAACCTGCCGGACGGTCTCCAGCACGGCAACAAGGTCACGCCGGAAGTCTCGGGCATCTACTCGAACACCTCGGCCGATGGCCGCTTCGGCATCGGCCTGTCGGCCAGCTACCAGGAACGTAACCTGGGCTACAACCGCGCGTCGGTGGCCAATGGCTGGAAGGGCCCGTTCCGCGGCGACCAGGCAACCTATGGCGCGATCCCGCTGCCAGGCCAGCCAGGCTCGGAGCTGATCACCAACCGTCCCGGCCCAAACGACCTGTACCAGACCCCGCAGAACCTGAACTACAACCTGAGCGGCGTGCAGCGCGAGCGCACCAACGGCCAGGTCGTGTTCCAGTTCGCACCGAACAAGTCGATCACCAGCACCCTCGACTACACCTATTCGGAAAACAAGATTCACACCCGCCGCAACGACATGTCGGCGTGGTTCAACTTTGGCCCGTCGTCGAGCAGCTGGACCGACGGCCCGATCGCCGGCCCACTGACCTACACCGAATTCATCCCGGCCGGTAACAGCGATATCGCGATGGGCGTGTCGGACTTTGCGACCCGCAGCGAAAACAAATCGCTGGGCTTCAACACCGTCTGGCGCGTCACGCCCGAGCTGCGCTTCGAGCTCGATGCCCACAGCTCGTCGGCCGAGTCGACCCCGGACAGCCCATGGGGTTCGAGCAACGTGATCGGCACCGCGAGCTTCAGCCGCGGCAACACCACCGCCGACTTCTCGCAGGACTTCCCGGTGCTGAGCATCCAGGGCGCCGACTACGCGCGCGCCCCGCAGCAGGTGACCGGCTCGGTGTTCGAGAACGGCTACATGAAGACCGAAGTCGACCAGATCCAGACGCACGGCAGCTGGAAAGTGCTGGAAGCATCCGAGGTCAAGTTCGGCCTGGGCGCGACCAAGGTCGATTACCGCTCGGCGTTCTCGGTGCAGCAGCGCGACACCTGGGGCGGCGCCACGCAGGCATCCGACTACCCGGCCAGCCTGTTCACGGTCGACAGCCTGGGCAAGTACTTCGACCAGGTCAACGGCAGCAACAACCCGGCCCTGTTCGACCGCTTCCACACCTTCAACTTCAGCCAGATCCGCGACATCGTGGCACAGGCGTCCGGCCTGCCGCAGCTGTACGTGCCAAAGACCACCTACGATACCGACCGCCGCACCGAAGAAAAATCGAAGAGCCTGTACCTGCAGTTCAACACCGAGTGGAACACGCGCTACCCGATCAATACCTCGCTCGGCGTGCGTTACGAGAAGACGGACGTCAGCTCCACCGCGCTGGTGCCGACCCCGATCGCGATCAGCTGGGTCTCGCAGAACGAGCTGCCAGTGGTGTTCGGCCAGTCCGGCTTCACGACGCTGAAAGGCGACTACAGCCACGTGCTGCCAAGCTTTGATGCCGACATCGCGCTGCGCGACGACATCAAGGGCCGCTTCAGCTACGGTCACACCATCGGCCGCCCACGCTACGACCAGATCGCCGGCGGCCAGGTGCTCGACACGCTGGCGCGCGTCGAAGGCGGCACCGGTTCGCAGGGCAATCCGGCGCTGGAGCCGGTCAAGTCGAAGAACTTCGACCTGGCGCTCGAGTGGTACTACGGCCGTCAGAGCTTCATCTCGGTCAACCACTTCCGCAAGCAGCTCGAGAACTATGCTGGCCAGTCGCAGATCATCGCCCAGCCGTTCGGCGTGCGTACGCCGGTGGGCGGCGCCTACTGGAATGCGGCGCTGGGCAGCTGCACGACGGCAGACACCACCTGCATCCGCAACTACATCTTCCGTAACTTCAACGGCCAGCCGGGTGTGGTCGCGGGGCCGAACAACGCGTCGGGCGATGCCACCGGTACCATCACGGCCATCGGCACCGATCCGGTCGCGAACTTCCGCATCACGTCGTACTCGAACCAGAAGAAGGCGAACATCCGTGGCCTGGAATTCAACCTCCAGCACATGTTCGGCAACAGCGGCTTCGGCGTGCAGGCCAACTACACCTACGTCAACTCGGGCCTGAAGTACGACAACGGCAGCGTGGGCGAGCAGTTCGCACTGGTCGGCCTGGGCGACTCGGCCAACCTGGTGGGTATCTTCGAGAACGACAAGTGGAATGTGCGCGCGGCCTACAACTGGCGCGACGAGTTCCTGTCGTCGACCTTCGACGGCTCGGGCCCGAACCCGAACTACGTCGAAGCATACGGCCAGCTCGATCTGAGTGTGGGCTACAACGTCAACAAGAACCTGTCCGTCTCGTTCGAGGGCATCAACCTGACTGACGAGATCCAGCGCACGCACGGCCGCACCAAGCAGCAGGTGCTGTTCGTGACGCAATCGGGTCCGCGTTACATGCTCGCGGCGCGCTACAAATTCTGATCGCGCAGCATCTGGCCGGCGCCGGTATTCGGGAGTAGACTTCCCGCACACCGGCCCTGCAACCGCAGCGGCGGGTCGGCATCAGCCGGCCCGCCGCTGTCGTTTCACGGCGTGATTCCAATGCGTGATTCCCATAACGTCAACGAGACATCCATGCCCAATATCGCCCTGCTGAACAATATCGAACACAAGGACCTGCGCATCGTCGCCGGCCACCGCCCCGGCCTGGGCAGCGAAGTCGCGTGGGTGCCGACCTTCGCCGACGAATTCCGCTCGCTGCAGGGGATCTATCCGATCATCTTCCGCCAGCTCGAAGACGGCGTGAACTTCGAAGCGATCGCGCTGCTGGGCTTTACCGAAGACGAAAACCTGTTCCTGCAAGACGGCCGCTGGGATGCGCCGCTCGTGCCGTGGATGCACGAGCGCCAGCCGTTCTACATCGGCCGCAATGGCGACGAGCTGATGATCCAGGTCGACCTCGACCACCCGCGCGTGAGCACGACCGACGGCGAGCCGGTGTTCAAGCCGCATGGCGGCAACACCGAGTACCTGGAAAAGGTCAGCACGATGCTGTCGAACATCCACAACGGCGTACAGGCCAATATCGGTTTTCTCGAAGCGCTCAAGCGCCATGATCTACTGGATGCGTTCGTGCTCGACATGGAATTCGACAACGGCGCGCAGAACCGTCTGGGCGGCTTCTTCACGATCCACGAAGAACGCCTGGGCGCGCTCGAGGCAAGCGCCATCGCCGAACTGCACGCGGCCGGCTACCTGGCACCGATCTACTTCGCACTGGCGTCGCTGTCGAACTTCCGCAACCTGATCGACCGCAAGAATCACCGTGATGCCGCCGGCCGCTAACGCCATCCGCGAGATCGCCGGTGTGACGCCGGCCGATCTCGATGCAACGATCCTGGCCTCGACCGAGCCGCTGCTGCTGCGCGGCCTGGTGGCCCGCTGGCCGGTGGTGGCCGCAGGGCGCCAGTCGCCGCAGGCAGCGCTCGACTACCTGCGCCGCTGGTGCGGCGACGCCACCGTCAATGCGATGCTCGGCCCGCCCGACATCGATGGCCGCTTCTTCTACAACGCGGCGCTCGACGGCTTCAATTTCCAGTCGCTGCGCGTGCGCCTCGATGCCGTACTCGATGAACTGGCAAAGCATCTGGCCACGCCGGCGCCGCCCGCGATCTACGTCGGCTCGACCACGATCGACGGCGCACTGCCGGGCTTCCGACGCGAGAACGATGTCGACCTGGGCCCGCGCGACCCGCTGGCGTCCATCTGGATCGGCAACCGCACCCGCATCGCTGCCCACTACGACGTGCCGGACAACCTGGCCTGCATCGCAGCCGGGCGACGCCGCTTCACGCTGTTCCCGCCGGGTCAGCAGCACAATCTGTACATCGGCCCGATCGATCTGACGCCCGCCGGCCAGCCCATCAGCCTGGTCGATTTCGCACAGCCCGACCTTGCGCGTTTTCCACGCTTTGCCGACGCGCTCGCGCAGGCGCAAAGCGCCGAACTGGGGCCGGGCGACGCGCTGTTCATCCCCAGCATGTGGTGGCACCACGTCGAGGCGCTGGACGACGTCAATGTGCTGGTCAATTACTGGTGGCGCCAGTCGCCGGACTGGATGGACACGCCCAACAACGCGCTGATGCACGCCCTGATGACGGTGCGCGACCTGCCACCGTCGCAGCGCGCGGCCTGGGCCGAGCTCTTCCGGCACTACGTGTTCGAGGCCGATGACGAGACAGCAGCGCATATCCCGCCCGGTGCGCGCGGCCTGCTCGACCCGATGGACGACAACGCCTCGCGCATGGTGCGCGCGCAGCTGCTCAAGCGCCTGAACCGCTGACACACGGCGGGCCAGGACAAAAAAATGCCCGCATCATGTGCGGGCATTTTCGTTGATGACGGCGACGTTTATTCCGTCACCACCTTCTGCTTGTGCAGGTCGGCGTATTTCACGCCGTAGTACAGGATGAACAGGTAGCAGGCTGCCGGCACCAGGAACGAGATCTGCAGGCCGATGCTGTCGGCCAGGATGCCCTGGATGAACGGCACGATCGCGCCGCCGACGATGGCCATGCACAGGATGCCCGAACCCTGGCCCGTGAACTTGCCCAGGCCATGCAGCGCCATACTGAAGATGGTCGGGAACATGATCGAGTTGCACAGGCCGACGGCGATGATTGCCCACATCGCCAGGCTGCCATCGGTGAAGATCGCGGTGAGCACCAGCGCCATCGAACCGAGTGCGGTGACGGCCAGCGACTTGCCCGGGCTGACGTAGCGCATCACCGCAAAGCCGATGAAGCGGCCCACCAGCGCGCCTCCCCAGTACAGGCTGACGTAGCGGGCCGCGTCAGCATGCGACAGCCCGGCAATGTGCGGCTCGCCGATGAAGTTGATCAGGAAGCTGCCGATACTGACTTCAGCGCCCACGTACAGGAAGATGCCCAGCGCGCCGAGCACCAGATGGCGGTAGGCCATCGCGCCGCCCTTGCCGTCGACGGCAGCGGTGGTGGTGTCCTGGAACGCGATCTTCGGCAGGCGCGCCAGTGCGAACAGCACGGCCAGCAGCGCGAGCGCTGCGGCCAGGCCCAGGTACGGGCCCTGCACAGCAGCCGCTTCGGCGGCGCGGTGCGCCATCCGCTCGGCTTCCGGCAGCAGCGCCAGCTGGTCGGCCGACAGCGCCACCGTCGACAGGATCAAAAAGCCCCCCAGCGTCGGCGCCACCGTGGTGCCGAGCGAGTTGAACGCTTGCGTGAGCGTCAGGCGGCTGGCGGCGGTGCGCGCAGGGCCAAGGACCGTGACGTACGGGTTGGCCGCGACCTGCAGGATCGTGATCCCGCTGGCCAGCACGAACAGCGCGAACAGGAACAGGCCGTAGCCGCCGTTCGACGCCGGATAGAACAGCGCGCAGCCGGTGGCGGCGACCAGCAGGCCGGCGACGGCGCCGTTCTGGTAACCGAGGCGGCGGATCAGCGCGCCGGCCGGCAGCGAGACGACGACGTAGGCGCCGAAGAAGCACAGCTGCACCAGCATCGCCTGCATGTAGGTGAGGGTGTAGATCGATTTCAGGTGCGGGATCAGGACGTCGTTGAGTGACGTGATCAGGCCCCACATGAAGAACAGGATGGTGACGATGAACAGCGCCCCGGTATGCGCATTGCGTTCGCCGTCCGTCGCTGCACTGGCCACGGTCGGGGTCTGGATGGGATTCTGCATGGTCTCTCCGTTATTGGTGCAGACTAAAAATTTGATCCGACAGCATAGCCGAAACGCCACGCAAGGCGGGATATTGTTCAGTAATCAAGTAGGTCGGTATGCGCGCGAGATAGTCGCCCAGGCGGCCCTTGTCTTCGAAGCGCGCGCGAAACGCCGATTGCTCGAACAGCACGCCCAGGCGCGGCACGATGCCACCGCCGATATACATGCCGCCGGTCGCCCCGAGCGTGAGCGCGACATTGCCGGCCACGCTGCCCAGGATCGCGCAGAATACGCGCACCGAGCCCTGGCACTCGAGACATGACCCATCGAGGGCCGCCGTGGTGATGTCGGCCGCCTTCATGCGCCGGCTGGTGCGCGCCCAGTGGATCAGCTCCAGTCCCATGCCCGACAGCAGGCGCTCGGCCGAGACGTGCCCGTACTCGCTCCACAGCGCCTCGAGTATCGCCACCTCGTCGCGGTTGACGGGCGCGAAGCTCACGTGCCCCCCTTCGCCCGACAGCGCAATCCAGCGTCCGCCGGCTGGCACCACGCCCGAGACACCGAGGCCCGTGCCCGGGCCGATCAGACCAATGGTCCGGTTGGGCAGCTCGATGCCGCCGCCGATGCGCTGGCGTCCGGATGGCGGCAGGTGCGGCAGCGCCATCGCCAGCGCGGCGAAGTCGTTCACCATCAGGAGCGTGGTCAAGCCCAGTTCCTGTCGCAGTGCTTCGATCGAAAAGGCCCAGTGGTGGTTGGTCATCCGGATCTCGTCGCCCTCGACCGGATTGGCAATCGCCAGCGCCGCATGGCGCACGCTGTCGACTGCCATCCCGCGCGCACGGGCGCCGTCGAGGTAGGCGCGGATCGCGTCGCCCAGCGTCAGGTAGCTGGCGCCGGTCAGCACCTCGACGTCGTCGAAGCCCCCAGCCGGATCGGACTGCAGCGCGAAGCGCGCATTGGTGCCGCCGATGTCGGCCAGCAGCCGCAGGCCGTGCGTCACCTCAGCCGTCATTTCAGGTCCTCGCAGCGCACGGCATCGGCCTCTTTCGCAGCGCCACCGGCGATCTCGATGTTCGCGAAGGCCGCGGTGAACGGGCCGTCGCTGGTCACGCTGAACGGCGTGTCGACCTTGGCCAGGTCCAGCCCCTTGGCCTGGAAGCAGGCGAGTGGGATCGAGACCGTGTGCTTGCCGCCATCGGCCAGGCGCTTGAACAGGCTCGTGGCATCGAGCGCGGTGTCGTTCGCGCCCTGGCGCATCGCGAGCATGACCTTGCCGGTGGGCGCCTTGGCGACCATGGTGTCAAAGCGCAGCGCGCCGTCCTTCGCCGCTGCCGCCGGCACCACCATGGCGCGCGCACCGCGTGCTTCCAGCGTGGCTGGGCCGGTCCAGGCGCCCATCTTGGCATCCTGTTGGGTGTTGACCTGCGCGGTCGTCACGACGATGCCCGGCAGCGTGAAGCTCGCATTGAGGTCGGCGCCCAGCACCGTGGTTTGCCCGCCGCTGCGGATCGCCAGCGGGAAGCTGGTGCGGTCGGCCTGGCTGAACACGGGGAAGGTATTGCCGGCGCTGCAGCCGCCTTGCGGAATCGTTTCATCGAGCTTGCCGAGCTTCGAGCGCGTGCCCGCCTTCAGGCCGTAGCCGTAGGCGAACAGCGGTGCGTACTCCTTGTCGCCGACGTTGAGCTTGACCTGGCAGGCCGACTTCGGCCACGAGAACGGCAGCGTGCCGCGGAAGTCATAGCGCTTGCCGCCTGCGATCAACAGGTCCGACACGCCCTTGCCCTCGGAGCCCGGCAGCCAGGCCGAGATGAAGGTGTCCGACAGATTCAGCAGGTCGTTGCCGTACACCGGCCGGCCCGTGACCATCACGGTGATGACGGGCTTGCCCTTGCCGGCGACTGCCTGCAGCACGGCCAGGTCTTCCGGATAGCGGCTGCTGTGGCGCAGCGTGCCGGATGGGTGGATGTCGCCATCGCCTTCCGCATACGGGCGCTCGCCGATCACGGCAATGACGGCATCAAATTGCGTCACATCGACGTCTTTCGCATCGATGCTGAAGCGGACATTGTCGCTGCCGGCCGCATCGCGAATACCGGTCAGGATCGTGTCGGCGTTCTTGAAATCGGCATTCGTGGTGGCGGTGCCCTGCCACGTGATCGACCAGCCGCCGCTCTGGTTCGACAGCTCGTCGGCGCTCTTGCCCACGACGAGGATTTTCTGGCCACGCTTTAAGGGCAGGGCCGGGCCTTCGTTCTTGAGCAGCACGAGCGACTCGCGCACGGCCTGGCGCGCCAGCGCGCGCGCCTGCATCGCATCGTCCTTGCCGGCGTACGCATTCTGGGCCGGGCTCTTGTCGAACAGGCCGGCGCGCAGCTTGACGCGGATAATGCGCGTGACGGCATCGTCGATGCGCGCCATCGGGATCTCGCCCGACTCGACCTGCTTGATCGTGTTGGCGATGAAGGCTTTCCAGTCGTCCGGCACCATGAACATGTCGTTGCCGGCGTTGACCGCCTGGGCGCAGCTGTCGTTGCGGCAGCCTTTCACTTCGCCGATCCCGTTCCAGTCGGTGACGACAAAGCCATCGAAGCCCATCTTGTTCTTGAGGATGTCGGTGAGCGCCACTTTGCTGCCATGCAGCTTGCCATGCTCGACGCCGGCCGCCGTATCGGTCCAGCTGTTAAACGACGACATCACGGTCTGCGCACCCGCCGTCAGTGCCGGGACATAGCCGGCGCCATGGATGTTGATCAGGTCAACGGCGCTGGCCTCGGTCACGCCGCGGTCCTTGCCGTTCTTGGTGCCGCCGTCGCCGATGAAGTGCTTGGCCGTCGCAATGGTGTTGGCATCATCCTTGAACGCGCCCTGCATGCCTTTGACGTACTCGCCCGCATAGCTGCGCACGACTTCGGGATGCTCGGCATAGCTTTCATAGGTGCGGCCCCAGCGATCGTCGCGCACGACGGCCAGCGTCGGGCCGAACACCCAGGCAATGCCGGTCGCGCGCACGGCCTTCGCGGTGGCCGCGCCAATCTCGCGCATCAGCTTTGGGTTACGCGCCGCGCCCAGCCCGATATTGTGCGGGAACAGCGTGGCCCCCGGCACGTTGTTATGGCCATGGACCGCGTCGGTGCCCCACACGACCGGCACCTTGATCGCCATGTCGGTCTTCATCGATGCGTCGTGGTACGCCTGCGCCAGTGCCAGCCATTCCTTCGCGCTCGCTGCCTTGTTCCCGTTCGGCCAGCTGCCGCCGCCATTGAGCACCGAGCCCAGATAGTATTTGGTCACGTCGGCCGGCGTGGCGGTCTTGATCTCGGGCTGCGTCATCTGGCCGATCTTCTGGGCCAGCGTCATCTTGCTGACGATCTCCTGGACGCGCTTCTCGAGCGCGGCGTCCTTCTTGATCGCGCTGGTCACGCGCGGCCAGTCGGCCAGGTTGGTGTCGACCGGGGCGGCATGTGCGAAGGCAGGCAAGGCAAGGGCAATCGCAAGGGCGAGCAGGGAAGGGCGAAGCGTGGCTGTCATGGTTTGTCTCGTTCGTTGTCGTTGTATGGATTCATGCATTGGAATTCATGCCTGGCGCAGGAACGCGCCGTACCATTTGCCGCTGCTCTTGAGGCGGCGTTGCTGCGTAGCGTAATCGATGTGCACCAGGCCAAAGCGCTTCAGATAACCTTCGGCCCACTCGAAGTTGTCGAGCAGGCTCCAGGCGAAGTAGCCTTTCACCGGCGCGCCGCCGTCGATCGCGGCCTTGAGCGAGGCCAGGTGGCGCATCAGGTAATGGCGGCGCTGCACATCGTCGATCTCGCCGTCGGCGCCCACCACGTCGTCAAAGGCTGAACCGTTTTCGGTCACGTACATCGGGCCCGGGTGGTAGTCGTTCTCGATGCGCAGCAGGAGTTCGGCCAGGCCTTCCGGCACCACGGGCCAGCCCATCGCGGTGATCTCGCCTTCGGTGGGCGGCAGCACCTTGGTCTCCAGCGGCGCGTGGCCGGCGGCATGCGCGACGGTTTCGGGGAAGTAGTAATTCACGCCCATGAAATCGGTCTTGACCGCGATGGCGTCCATGTCGCCCGGCGCGACGTCGGGCGCGGCCGCGCCGACCTGCGCGAGCGTGGCTTCAGGATAACCACGGCCGAACAGCGGATCGAGGAACCAGCGATAGCGCAGGCCGTCGTGGCGCTCTTTGGCCGCGATGTCCTCGGCGCTGGCGCTCGCCGCGCGCAGTGGATGCAGGCTGACGGCCATGCCGACCTGCGCATCCGGCACGTTTGCGCGGATCAGCGGCACCGCCTTGCCGTGCGAGACGAGCACATTGTGCGCAACCTGCAGCGCCGCCTTCAGGTCGGTCTTGCCGGGCGCATGCCAGCCTTCGAAGTTGCCGATGATCGCCGTGCACCATGGCTCGTTGTGGGTGATCCAGTGCTTCACGCGGTCGCCCAGCGTGCGCGTCATGGCGTCGGTGTACTCAAGGAAGGCATCGATTGTCGCCCGGTCTTCCCAGCCACCCGCATCCTGCAGCGTTTGCGGCAAGTCCCAGTGGTACAGCGTGGCCCACGGCTGCAGGCCCCGTTCGAGCATGCCGTCGACCAGACGCGAATAGAAATCCAGGCCCTTCTGGTTCGGCGCGCCGCCGCCTTCGCTAAAGATGCGCGGCCAGGCGATCGAGAAGCGGTAGGCGTTCAGGCCCATGCCGCGCGCGATGTCGAAGTCTTCCGGCCAGCGGTGGTAATGGTCGCAGGCGACCAGGCCGTTGGAGCCGTCGCGGATGGTGCCGGGCGTGGCGGCGAAGCGGTCCCAGATCGATTCCACGCGGCCGTCGTCGCGGCCGGCGCCTTCGATCTGGTAGGACGATGTGGCGCAGCCCCACAAAAAATCGCGGGCAAAATCGCTGCGCTGCGGCGCTTGTGGCTCGGGGCGGTTGGCAGTGGTCATGGGTTTCGCTCTATCTGGTCAATAAGGTCTGAATGAAAATTTTCGGGAAAACATCCAAGTCATTTGGAAAGCTTTCCAGTTCGTGTCCAAAAAAATGGCCGCGCGCGGCCGGTGCTGGCTGGGCCAGCGATGTCATGTTTTCTTGCCCTCGTGTTTGGCCTTGGCTTTGGGTTTGGCCTTGCTGCCTGCGGCCCTGGCCAGCGATGCGCGCATCGTCACGCTGACGGGGAACGTGCGCGCCACCGGGCGGCCCAGGTCATAGCAGCGATTGAGCAGGGCGTTGATGCCGGCCAGCGTCATCTCGCGCCATGGCATGTGCACCGACGTCAGGCGCGGCGCCGCGAATTCGGCGCTGGGCGTGTCGTCGTAGCCGATCACCGACAGGTCGCGCGGCACGCTGATGCCGGCTTCCTGGAAGTACGACAGCGCGCCCACCGCCATCTCGTCGTTGGCGCAGAACAGCGCCGTGCACGGCGTCTTCGATTCGACCAGCGCCTTGGCTGCCAGCCAGCCGCCCTGCGGCGAAAAATCACTTTCGGCGATCCAGACCTTGTCGGTATCGAGGCCTTCGGCCAGCAGTTCGTGCATGAAGCCATCGACACGCGCCACGTTGTCGACCAGTGCATTCGGGCCGGCGATGACGGCGATGTCGCGGTGGCCATGGTCGAGCAGCGCGCGCGCCGCGAGGCGCCCGCCCAGCGCATGGTCGACCGTGAAGCACTGGCCGGGCAGGTCGGCGAAATCGTGGTTGAGCGAGACGATCGTGCGGCGCTTGGCGCCCAGCGCGGCGATGTCGTCATCGGTCAGCGCGCTGGTCATCATGATCAGGCCATCGCAGCCGCGCTCGATCAAGAATTCGATGCCTTCGATGGCCTGGTTGCGCGCGTCGCCCAGGCCCACGCCGAAGGCCACCACCATGTGCAGGCCGGCGGCGCGCAGTTCGGTATCGATGATCTGCAGGATCGGCGTGTAGAAGGTGCCTGACAATACCGGGATATAGACGCCGACCATCCGGCTGGTGCCGGACAGCAGGGCGCGCGCCGCGTGCGACGGGCGAAAACCCAGTTCGTCGATCGCCTTGCGCACGCGCTCGAGCGTGGCGGGCGAGACCGAGCCTTTGCCGCTGACCACGCGCGAGGCGGTGCCGAGACCGACGCCGGCCAGCCGCGCTACGTCCTTGATTGTCGCCACGTGCGATTCCTGTTCGATGAGTGGATCAAAATAACCGCCAAGCATACTGTATTCATCTGACTATGGCATCCCTGATTGCAGCCGATTGCCGCTGGACTGCTCGAACAATGACACCCTGTCCGCATCGATCGCGAAACGCACCGACTGGCCGGCTGCCAGCGGCCGCGCATCGTGCACGATGGCGGACAATGCCTGGCTGGCGCAGTCGAGCCACACCACCTGGTGATTGCCCATTGGCTCGACTAGCGTGACGCTGGCCTGCAGGGGGCCATGCTCGTCGATCCGGAGATGTTCTGGACGCGCGGCCAGCGTCACGGCGCCCGCCGCGACGGGGCGCGCCAGCTGCAGCGTGACCGCGCCAGCGCTGAAGCGCCCGGCCGCATCGATGCTGCCGTCAATAAAATTCATCGAGGGCGAACCGAGAAAGCCCGCCACGAAGCGGTTTGCCGGCGTCTCGTACACCTCCGCCGGGGTACCGATCTGCTGGATGCGACCACCCTGCATCACGACGATGCGCGTGGCCAGCGTCATTGCCTCGGCCTGGTCGTGCGTCACGTAGATCATCGTCGAACCCAGGCGCTGGTGCAGCAGCTTGAGTTCGCGCCGCAGTTCGGCGCGCAGCTTGGCGTCCAGGTTCGACAGCGGCTCGTCGAACAGGTAGACGCCCGCTTCGCGCACAAGCGCGCGCCCGATCGCGACGCGCTGGCGCTGGCCACCGGAGAGCTGCGCCGGCTTGCGATCGAGCAGGGCGCCCAGCTGCAGCATCTCGGCCGTGTGGCGCACGCGGCGCGTCACTTCCGCCTTAGGCGTGCCGGCGATGCGCAGGCCGAACGACATGTTCTTCTCGACCGTCATCGTCGGATACAGCGCGTACGACTGGAACACCATGCCGATTCCGCGCTCGCTCGGATCGGCGTGGCTCATGTCGCGCCCGCCGATTTCGATGGCGCCGCCCGAGACATCGATCAGGCCCGCGATGCTGTGCAGGAGCGTGGATTTGCCGCAGCCCGATGGGCCGAGCAGCACGAGGAATTCGCCCGGTGCGATCTCCAGATCGAGGTCGCGGATGATCTCGTTATTGCCGCGGGTGATGCACAGTTTGCGCAGATGGACATTCGACATGAGGGTCAGCCTTTCACGGCGCCGGCGGCGATACCGCGCACGAACCAGCGTCCGGAGATGAAGTAGATCACCAGCGGCACGGCGGCCGTCAGGATGGTGGCCGCCATGTTCACGTTGTACATGCGGGTGCCGGTGGTGGTGTTGATCACGTTATTGAGCTGCACCGTCATCGGCAGGTTCTCGCGGCCAGCGAACACCAGGCCCAGGATGTAATCGTTCCAGACGCCCGTGACCTGCATGATCGCAGCGACCACGATGATCGGCAGCGACATCGGCAGCATCACCTGCAAGAAGATGCGCCAGAAGCCGCCGCCATCGATGCGCGCGGCCTGGAACAACTCGTGCGGCACCGACGCATAGTAATTGCGGAACAACAGCGTCATGAGCGGCATGCCGAAGATGACGTGCACGACGACGATCGCCGGCAGCGAGCCGAAGACGCCGGCATGCGCCATCATCCACACCAGCGGATAAATCATGACCTGCACCGGAATGAAGGCGCCGGCCAGCAGCACGCCGAACAGCAGGTTTGCGCCACGCGGGCGCCAGAACGACAGTGCATAACCGTTGATCGCGCCGAGCAGGATCGGGATCACGGTGCTGGGCACGGCGATCGCCACCGAATTCCAGAAGCCCTGGCTGACCGCGCCCCAGGCTGCGCGCCACGGATCGAGCGTGGCCACGCCGGGCAGGGCGAACACATTGCCCATTCTGATCTCGGCCATCGGCTTGAACGACGTGATGACCATGACGTACAGCGGCAGCAAAAAGAACAGCGCGGCGCTCAGCAAAAAAGCGTAGATGCCGATGCGGGCAGGGGAGAGTCGCGCTGTCATGCGTGCCCGCCGTTCAGGCGCGCGCGGCGGCTGCGCGCATACGCATACGGTGCGAGCAGGGCCAGCACCGGCACCAGCAGCGTCACGGCGCCAGCCGATGCCAGGCCGATGTTCGAGCGCAGGAACAGATGGTCCATGATGAACTTGGCCGGCACTTCGCTGGCGATGCCGGGGCCGCCCTGCGTCATCGCGACGACGGCGTCGAACAGCTTGACGACGGCGGTCGAGAGCAGCAAGAACACGGTCGCCACCGTGGGGCCGAGCATCGGCAGCACGATCTGCAGATACACGCGCCAGGCCGGAATGCCATCCAGCCGCGCAGCCTTGTAGATCTCGGGATCGATGCCGCGCAGGCCGGCCAGCATCAGCGCCATGACCAGCCCCGAAGCCTGCCATACGGTGGCGATGACGACGGTGTAGATCACCAGGTCCTGGTGCACGATCCAGTCGAACGAAAACCCGGGAAAGCCCAGCTGGCGCACGGCGCCTTCGATGCCGCTGCCGGGCGCCAGCAGCCATTGCCACACCAGGCCCGTGGCGATGAACGACATCGCATACGGATACAGGAACACGGTGCGCAGCAGCCCTTCACCCTTGACGTTCTGGTCGATGAACACGGCCAGCAAAAACCCGATGACCATGCAGGCGACGATGAACACCGCGCCGTAGACGGCCAGGTTATGCAGCGAGAGCAGCCAGCGCTCGTTGTCGAACAGGCGCATGTACTGCGCCACGCCGATGAATTTCTCGGACGGGAAGGTGCGCGACGCGGTGAACGACGTGCGCAGGGTCCACAGCGCGCCGCCGACGTAGGCCAGCAGCACCGTCAGCGCCATCGGCAGCAGGGCGATATGGGGACTGAGGTGCCGGGAGAGTCGGGATGCGTGCATGGCGTCAGTACTTCAAGGCGCGGGCAATGCTGCGCTGGACCTTCTCGACGCGCGTGTCCATATTCCAGTACGCGGTCAGGATGTCCTGCATTGCCCCGTTCTGGTCGGGCGTCAGATAGACCTCGGTCACGCCGACCTGGCGCGTGCGGTCCTTGATGATGGCCACGCCCTTTTGCGCGCACAGGTCGAGCTCACTGGACTGGGCATCCAGGCGCACGGGGATCGAGCCTTTCAGCTTGCTGAAGGCGATCTGCAATGCGGGCTGCGAGACGACTTGCGCCAGCAGTTGCTGGGCCTTGATGGCGTCCGGCTTGTCGGTGCGCGGAAAAACGAAGACGTCGCCCTGCATCAGGTACGGCGTGTCGGGCTTGAGGCCGGCGATGCAGCCGTAGTGCTGGCCGGGCAGCTGGCCGGCGTTGGTGAATTCGCCCTTGGCCCAGTCGCCCATCACCTGGAAGCCCGCACGGCCACTGATGACCAGTGCCGTCGCGTCATTCCAGTTGCGGCCCGGCGCGCCGGGATCGACGTACGACTTCATGCGCTTGAAGGCCAGCAGCACGTCGCGAAAGGCGGGCGAGAGGATCGTGGCCTGGTCGCGGTCGCGGATCACTTTCAGGTACAGATCGCGCCCGCCGATATTGGCGAGTAAAGCCGAGAACAGCACGGTCTCCTGCCACGACTGGCCACCGTGGGCGAGCGGGATGAGACCCGCGGCCTTGAGCTTGTCGAGCGCAGCAAAGAGTTCCGGCATGCTTGCCGGTTCGCGCGTGATGCCGGCCTTCTTGAAGGCGGCTTTCGAGTACCAGATCCACGTCTGCATGTGGATATTGAGCGGCACCGCGTAGTAGTGGCCATCGTGCTTGATGACGTCGATCAGCGGCTCGGGCAGGATGCGGTCCCAGTCCTGGGCTTTCGCGACGGCGTCGACATTGTTGAGCATATTCTGCTCGATGACATCGGTGAACTGCCTGGAGGTGTTGAACTGCGCAGCGGTCGGCGGGTTGCCGCCGATGATGCGGTTGATGGTGACGGCGCGCGACTGGTCGCCGCCCGCGATGGCGCTGTCGACCCACACGCCGCCGGCATTGCGAAACGCCTGGGCGACCTGCTTGACGGCGTTCGATTCGCCGCCGGAGGTCCACCAGTGGATGACTTCAGCTTTCGGTGCGGCCGCACTGGCTGGCGCGCTACCGAGCACGATACTCAGCGCACCTGCAGCGGCGCACAACCATGCGCAGGCTGCTGCCAGGTTGCGGGATTTGACCATCTTGTCTCCGTTCAGTGCCATGTTTTTTTGGCACGTTGGAAACGTTACCATTGGCTTTGCCCGACTATAGCATCGGGTCAATTGACGGTCAAACTAAACTTGCGGATTGGGGCAGCGATCGAAGCGGAAAAAACGCACATGGTTTTCTTCCTCGTGTAGAGTAATAGTTAATATTTCAAGCGGCGGAAAAGGTGGTTGCCGCACCTGGCGGTTGCACGACGCTTCGGAGGCATGTTGAGAAATTCAAGAATATTTCCACGTGAACGACACCCCGGCACCCACGTTGATCGAGCAGGTCTGTTGGTTCGACTCGCCGGCGCAATATCGACTGCGCTGGCCTTTGCGCATGGCAGTAACCCATGAGTCGCCCAACCATTTTACTTGTCGACGATGAGCCCGCCAACCTGGCCATGATGCGCAAGGTGCTCAGCGATGACTACACCCTGGTGTTTGCCCGCAACGGCGCCGAAACCATGGCGGCGCTCCACAAGCATCGACCGGCCATGGTGTTGCTGGACATCGGCCTGCCAGACATCAACGGTTACGATCTCTGCCTTAAAATCAAGCAGAGCGATACGACCGGGACCATCCAGGTCATTTTCGTGACGTCCTACGCCGACCCAGTGAATGAAGCCGCCGGGTTCTTTGCTGGCGGCGTCGACTACATCACGAAACCCGTGTCGCCGCCGATCGTGCGCGCGCGCGTCGCCAGCCATTTATCTCAGGTGCGCGCGGAACTGCTGGCCAGGAGCTACCGCGAGGCCATCTCGATGCTGGGTCAGGCAGGGCATTTCAACGATACCGATACCGGTGCGCATATCTGGCGCATGGCCACCTACGCAAAGGCGCTTGCCAAAGGAGCAGGGTGGAGCGCCGAAGACAGCGAGCAGCTCGAACTGGCCGCGCCGATGCATGACACCGGCAAAATAGGGATTCCCCAGTCCATCCTGCGCAAACCCGGTCCATTGGACGACGCCGAGTGGGCCATCATGAAAACCCATCCACAGATCGGCTACGACATTCTGAGCAAAAGCGCCGCGCAGGTGTTCCAGCTTGCCGCCGAGGTGGCGTTGTATCACCATGAGAAGTGGGATGGCAGCGGCTATCCGGCCGGCCTGGCTGGCGAGGCCATCCCCCAATCAGCGCGCCTGGTGGCGCTCGCCGACGTGTTCGATGCCCTGAGCATCAAGCGCCCGTACAAGGAACCCTGGCCTGTCGACAAAATCGTGGCCTATGTGGATGGCCGCTCGGGGACGGATTTCGATCCGGCCCTGGTGGCGGTGTTTCACAGGACGCTGCCGGAGTTGCTCGACATACAGCAGACGTGGGATGCGCGGGATGGTGAACTGGATGGTGCGTCGCGGCTGATCCAGAAAAAAAGCACATGTTGAAGACGGGCTTTTTGAACATGGTGACGAAACACATGGCGTGGTCGCCACTGAGAGCCACTGAGGATAACGTCCAACACTGAACCGCATTTGTCTGGCTTTTGCTACAGCGCGCCAAGCTAATGATGTTCCGGTGAAACTTTCCCGTGAGAAATTGAGATAAGCTTGGGACATCGTCACCGCTGACATTCACGCGCTGGGACATTGATGCCACGAGTGCTTTTTCGTATCTGCTGCAATCGCAGCGTCTATCCAAATCTGCCCCCTGTTGGAAATTCATTGGGAACGCCGAGCGTTTGTTTCATGCCGGCTTTCTAATGTTTCTTCTAATTTGACAAGTTCCTAAAAACGCTCTGGTTTCACGAACATAAAATCGGCCTGTCGGTCGGTGCCATTCCTGTAGGGGAATAAACGTCCGACAGCGTGGTACTTTTTAATTCGGGGTCATCATGTACTTTTTTAATCAACGTCTTAGTCGACAACTGACCATCGCTTTTGCGACGCTCGTCTCAATTATTGTGGCCATATCTGCGCTTGCAGTATTTAGTTTGAGTGAAGCCCAATCCAACTTTGACGGGTTTGTTGGTGATGAGTTCAATCGCGGCAGCGTTGCGCGTGATGTCAGGTCGGCAGTGAGCGCAAGGGCAATCGCAGCACGCAACCTTATTCTATTGAGTGCACCTGCCGACATCGCTGCAGAAAAGGCTGCAGTGATGGCCGCCCATGAGCGCGTCAAAGACCGTATGGCGCTGCTCAAAAAATTGCTCGACCTGGATAACAAGGCAACGCCAAGAGAGCATCAACTCTACGAAGAATTGGTCAGTATCGAGCAGCGTTATGGCCCGATTGCGCTGTCGATCGTCGAGATGGCACTAAACGGAAAGAAATCTGAAGCGACTGAAAAAATGAATGCCGAATGCCAGCCGTTGTTGAAACAGCTGATTGCTACGGTGGGCGAATATGCAAAATTGATTGCCAGCTCCGCAGAAGGTGAAATCCAGAAATCAGCTGAGAAATTCCGCGCCAAGCGTTTGTTGTTGATCTGCGTGTCGCTGGTTGCCGTTATCACGGCGATTGCCCTTTCACGTTTGATAAAACGCAGCTTGCATCGCTCTTTGGGCGCCGATCCGCACGATTTGAGAAAAGCCGCGAATCAGGTCAGGTCCGGCGACCTGGGTACGTTACCGGAAGCCGCGACCGCGCCGGCAAACAGCGTCATGGCGTCACTTGGGGAGATGCAGCAATCATTGGCAACGATCGTACATAGTGTGCGTCGTTCCTCCGATACGATCGAGTGTGGTTCAACGGAGATCGCTGATCGAAATAAAGATTTATCGGCGCGGACTCTGGAGCAGGCAAAGCAGTTGCAGGAAAGCGCAAACGCGATGGAGAAAATCACCGGGACCATCCGGGTCAATGCCGACACGGCAGCCCGTGCCAGTGATCTGGCCTTGAGTGCGCGCGCCGCTGCTGAAAACGGCGGCACTATGGTCGATGAGGTCGTCATCACCATGCAAAAAATCACGGCAAGCTCCAAGAAGATCGAAGACATCATTTCGGTGATTGACGGAATCGCCTTCCAAACCAACATCCTTGCGTTGAACGCAGCAGTCGAGGCGGCCCGTGCGGGTGAGCAGGGCAGGGGTTTTGCGGTTGTGGCGAGTGAGGTTCGCGCATTGGCGCAACGCAGCGCACAAGCGGCCAAGGAAATCAAAGTACTGATTGTTGACAGCGTCGGCATGATCGGCTCGGGAGCGGGCATGGTGTCAAACGCGGGTGAGGCAATGACCGCGATCGTCAGCGAAGTAAAGAGCGTTGCCGAGCTGATCAGCGAAATCAGCACGGCCACCCGTGAGCAGACCATGAGCATCAGCAGCGTTGGCGAGACTGTCATGGCACTGGATCGCGGCACCCAGCAAAACGCGTCACTGGTCGAGCAGATGGCCGATGCGGCAGATGCGCTGAATCAGCAGGCGCATAGTCTGGTGTCGGCAGTGTCCGTATTTAAAGTTGCAGGGGGCAGCGATATGACCAGTGGAACAGGCAAGGAGGCGTCCAAGCGCCGGCCACAGTCGCTACTGCAGCTGCAAGCAGTGGCATGAATGTGTTCCCTGGGCCAATCCTGATCTCGCGTTGAGGCAGAGCGCTAAACAGCACCCAGAAAGCAAAAAGCCCAATCCTGAGGATTGGGCTTTTTGTTGAACTACTGGTGCCGGCTGCCGGTTTCGAACTGGCCACCTGATGATTACAAATCAACTGCTCTACCAAATGAGCTAAGCCGGCGTGATCTTTAGAGCAAGAATTATACGCTATTTGATCCGCGTGAGGGTCGGTCGTCCACCCTTCTTCGGTGGTTCGTCATCCCCACCCGACGGAGGGGCAGACACTTCCGTATCCGGCACCACCGGTGAATCCACGCCCTTCGATGGCACCGCCGACAGCGCTGGCCCCGCAGGCGCCGTACCCACTTCTGGCGCCGATCCATCCGACGACGCAGCAGGCAATGCACCCACTTCGAACGCCATTCCCTGGCCATTCTCATTGGCATAAATCGCCAGCACATTGTGCACAGGGATGTAGATCTCGCGCGACACGCCATTGAAGCGTGCCCGGAAGTGAACTGCGTCGTTATCCATCTTCAACGCCGAGGTGGCGCCGAAGCTGATGTTCAGGATGATCTCGCCCTTGCGGACGTATTCCATCGGCACCGTCGTCGATCCATCGACCTTGACTGCGAGGTAAGGCGTAAAGCCACTGTCGGTGCACCATTCGTAGATGGCGCGCAGCAGGTAGGGTTTGGTGGAGATCTCTGACATGGTAGTATGGGCTAGCAATACAGGCAAAACGGGCGTTCGCGCCAGTCTATCGGATTCGCCCGAAGAACGTCCGATTCCGGCGCGTACGGTGCGGCTGAGGACAGGGGCGGCAACAAGCCCGCCCCAGGTCCATCAACGACGCATCACTTTCTCGGACGGGGTCAGCGCCTCGATGTAGGCAGGGCGGGAGAAGATGCGCTCGGCGTACTTCATCAGCGGTGCAGCCGTCTTCGACAGTTCGATGCCATAGTGGTCCAGGCGCCAGAGCAGCGGCGCGATGGCCACGTCGAGCATCGAGAACTCGTCACCCAGCATGTACTTGTTCTTCAGGAACAGCGGTGCCAGCGTGGTCAGACGGTCGCGGATTTCAGTGCGGGCCTTGTCGTGGATCTTGTCGTTCGACTTGTTGCGCTCGCTTTCCAGCGTGTGCACGTGGACGAACAGCTCTTTTTCGAAGTTGAACAGCATCAGGCGGGCACGGGCGCGCATCAGCGGGTCGGCTGGCATCAGTTGCGGATGCGGGAAGCGCTCATCGATGTACTCATTGATGATGTTCGATTCGTACAGGATCAGTTCGCGCTCGACCAGGATAGGCACCTGGCCGTACGGGTTCATCGTCGAAATATCTTCCGGCTTGTTGAACAGGTCGACGTCGCGCACTTCGAAGTCCATGCCCTTTTCGAACAGGACGAGGCGGCAGCGTTGGGAGAACGGGCACGTGGTGCCGGAGTAGAGAACCATCATGGTTTATAGTTCCTTAAGAAACAAAGGGGTGCAGCGCCGAGCACTCACCCCAGAGAAATGATTGCCCGTATTATAGCCAACCGGACAACGAAAGCGAATTACTTCACTTCTTTCCAGTACGATTCATTCAATCGCCAGGCCAAAAAGGCGAAAATCGTCAGGAACAGGAGCACGAATGCCCCCAATCGCTTGCGTGTTGCCTGGGCCGGCTCGGCCATCCAGACCATGTAGGCGACCAGGTCGGCCGTGGCGGTGTTGAACTCCTGCTGGGTCATGGTGCCGGGGCTGACTTGCTCGAAGCCGGCGAAGGTGTGGACCATCTTGCCGGCTTCATGCGGATCGGGCTGCTCCGTGAACTTTGCCGTGCGGATCCCCTGCTGCAGCCACATGGCGTGCGGCATCGCGACATTCGGCACCACCATATTGTTCCAGCCGGTCGGGCGTGTGTCGTCCTGGTAGAACGTGCGCAGATAGGTGTACAGGTAGTCGGCGCCCGAGCCGCCCGGTGATGCCTTGGCCCGCGCAATGACCGACAAATCCGGCGGCACAGCGCCGAACCAGGCCTTGGCATCGTTCGGGCGCATGGCCGTGGTCATCATGTCGCCGACCTTGTCGGCAGAAAACAACAAGTTTTGCCGGATCTGGTCGTCTGTGAGGCCCAGGTCGCGCAGGCGGTTGTAGCGCATCGATGCGGCCGAGTGGCAATTCAGGCAGTGGTTGACGAACAGCTTGGCGCCGTTTTGCAGCGACGCCAGGTCGGCGCGGTCCGGGGCGCGGTCGAGCGGGAAGCTGCCTTCGGCGGCGAATGCCAGGCCGGGCGCCAGGGCCAGGATGGCGAGCAATTTTTTCACAAGCAATGTCATGGGATGTCCTTGTGCGCGGGTCCGAAGGCGTCAGTGCGGGGTGAAGGTGACACGGGTCGGCACCGGCTTGAAGGTGCCCATCGTGCTCCACCACGGCATCAGGAGGAAGAACCCGAAGTACGCCAGCGTGCACACTTGCGAGATCAGCGTGAACGCGGCCGTCGGCAATTGCGTGCCCAGGTAGCCCAGCGTCACGAACACCACGGCAAACACCGCATACACCCACTTGTGCCAGTCGGGACGGTAGCGCAGCGAGCGGGCCGGCGAGTGATCCAGCCATGGCATGCCGGCAATGATCATCACCGATGAACCGAACAGCACCACGCCCCAGAACTTGGCGTCGAGCACTTGCGGGAGCATGCCGATGACCAGCAGCAGCCCGACCACGGCAATGATCGCCTTGGTTGTAAAGGCCAGGCGCGACTTGAACCAGATGAAGACGACGTAGGCCGCGACCGCTGCCATCAGCACATACATGAAGTCCGCCGTGGTGGCGCGCAGCACCGAATAGAACGGCGTGAAGTACCAGGTCGGCGCGATGTGCGACGGGGTCTTCATCGAGTCGGCCGGCAGGAAGTTGTTGTACTCGAGGAAGTAGCCGCCCATCTCGGGGGCGAAGAACACGACCGCCGAGAACAGCAGCAGGAACACGCTCACGCCGAACAGATCCTTGGTGGTGTAGTAGGGGTGCGACGGGATCGTGTCCAGTGGATAGCCGTCCGGGCCGATGTGGTCCTTGACTTCGATGCCGTCCGGATTGTTCGAACCTACCTCGTGCAGCGCTGTCAGGTGGGCCACCACCAGGCCGATGATGACCAGGGGCAGGGCGATCACGTGGAAGGCGAAGAAGCGGTTCAGCGTGGCATCCGACACCACGTAATCGCCGCGGATCCACAGCGACAGGTCGCTGCCGATGACGGGAATCGCGCCGAACAGGTTGACGATCACCTGCGCACCCCAGTACGACATCTGGCCCCACGGCAGCAGGTAGCCGAAGAAGGCCTCGGCCATCAGGCATAAAAAGATGCCGAAGCCGAACAGCCAGACCAGCTCGCGCGGCTTGCGATACGAGCCGTACATGAGCCCGCGCGCCATGTGCAGGTAGACGACGATGAAGAAGGCCGAGGCGCCGGTCGAGTGCATGTAGCGCACCAGCCAGCCCCACGGCACTTCGCGCATGATGTACTCGACCGAGCCGAAGGCCAGCGCCGCGTCGGGCTTGTAGTGCATCGTGAGGAAAATGCCGGTGACGATCTGCAGCACCAGCACGAGGGCCGAAAGCGAACCGAACAGATACCAGACGTTGAAATTCTTGGGCGCGTGGTACTTGCCCCACTGATCGTTCCACAGCTTGGTGGCCGGAAAGCGGTCGTCGACCCAGGCCAGTGCCTTCTGGGCCGCCGGTGCATCGGCGGGCAGCTTTGTCTCCTTGAACGCGCCCATGGTTATGCCTCGCCTTTCTCGTCTTTGCCGATCACGATCCTGCTATCGGAGAGATACATGTACGGGGGAACGTCCATATTCGTCGGCGCCGGCTTGTTCTTGAAGACGCGTGCGGACAAATCGAAGGTCGAGCCATGGCACGGGCACAGGAAGCCGCCGGGCCAGTTGTCGGGCAGGTTCGGCTGCGGGCCGGCCGCCAGGCGCGACGACGGCGAACAGCCAAGGTGCGAGCAGATGCCCACGGTGACCAGCACTTCCTTGTGTTCGACGCGCGAGCGGTGGGGATTCTTGCAGTATTCCGGCATGTCGAGCTGGAATATCTTTTCGGAGGCGGGGTCGGCCAGTTCAGCCTGGTCTTTGTCGAGCGTGGCCATCATGGCGGGGGTACGGCGCAGGATCCAGACCGGCTTGCCGCGCCATTCGACGACTTTCATTTCGCCGGGGGCGACGTCGCCGATATCGACTTCAACCGGCGCGCCTGCTGCCTTGGCGCGCTCGGATGGCTGGAAGGTGCTGACCAGGGCTCCCGCCGTGGCCACGCCGACGACGCCGCCTGCTGCGCATGTCGCGACCAGCAAGCCCCGTCGACCAGGATCGACCTGCTTTTGAGTACTCATACCAACCCCACTCCGTGAATATACGAATTATAAGAATTAAGTCCGAGCTTCCAGCTTGCAAAATTATATGTGAACGGCAACACCTATAGAAAAAATATTGTCTCGCCTACACGCCTTGCGAAAATGGTCTTTTGCACCATCCCGGCGCCCCGCTAGACGCCGCCGCCGAGAGGCATCGGTTATCATGCGATTACTTATTTCAACAACAATGAGAGGGGTTAATCATGGCAATGATGGACGAATTCAAGAAGTTTGCGATGCGCGGCAATGTGATGGACTTGGCCGTCGGCGTGATCATCGGTGGGGCCTTCGGCCGCATCGTCGATTCGCTGGTCAAGGACGTCATCATGCCGCCGATCGGCGCGATGTTCGGTGGTCTTGATTTCGCCAATTATTACATCCCCCTCAATGGCCAGGGCTATAACCTACCACTTGCCGAGGCGCAAAAGGCGGGTGCCGTGCTGGCGTACGGTAATTTCTTGACGATCATGCTGAACTTTATCCTTCTTGCATTTGTCATCTTCCAGATGGTGCGCCTGATGAACCGCCTGCGCGGCCCGGTCGAAGCGCCGACACCGGCCGCCACGCCCGAAGACGTACTGCTGCTGCGCGAGATCCGGGACGCCCTCAAAAAGTGAAAGATGACATCGTCCGCGACATAAGGCCCCCGCATCCGTTGCGGCGCTTCTGGGTCCGTTCATGGCTGCTGTTTGCGCAAACGGTCACGGTGGTGCTGGCCATCTGGTTTGTCGTGGCTGCGTTGCGGCCGGCCTGGCTCGAATCGACGCCGGCGCCAAAGCAAGTGCAGGTGGGCGCGCCGGGAAAACCGGTGCCGATGCTGCAGGCGCCGCCCCGGCCTGCCACCGGCAGCTACCGCGACGCTGCTGCCAAGGCGATGTCGTCGGTGGTCAATATCTACACGAGCAAGGCGTCGCGCGAAGCGCACCCGCTGCTGAAAGACCCGCTGTTTCGCCGCTTCTTCGGCGGGGACCGCGCGCCGCAGGACGAGCAACTGGCCAGCCTCGGCTCGGGCGTCATCGTCAGCAGCGACGGGTACATCGTCACCAATTTCCATGTGATCGATGGCGCTGATGCGATCGAGGTGGGCCTGGCCGATGGCCGCAAGGCAGCGGCAACGCTGGTCGGCACCGATCCAGAGACCGACCTGGCCGTGATCCGCATCAAGGAGCGCAATTTGCCGGTGATGGTATTGGGCGACCCGGAACTGGCGCGCGTGGGCGACGTGGTACTGGCCATCGGCAACCCGTTCGGTGTCGGCCAGACGGTCACGATGGGGATCATCTCGGCGCTGGGGCGCAACAACCTGCACATCAACCACGTCGAGAATTTCATCCAGACCGATGCCGCGATCAACTTCGGCAACTCGGGCGGGGCGCTGGTCGATACCAATGGCCACCTGCTGGGCATTAACTCGGCGATCTATTCGCAGAGCGGCGGCTCGGTGGGCATCGGGTTTGCCATTCCCGTGTCCACCGCCAAGAGCGTGCTGGACGCCATCGTCAAGAACGGTGAGGTGGTACGCGGCTGGATCGGCATCGAGTCACAGGACATCACGCCCGAGATGGTCGAGAGCTTTGGCTTGGCCAAACGCAGTGGCGCCATGATTGCCGGTGTGGTGCGCGGCGGGCCGGCCGAGCGTGCCGGGATTCAGCCGGGCGACATCCTGGTGGCAGTTGCTGGTAAAAAAGTGGCTGATACGAGCGAGATGCTCAAGCTGGTGGCCCAGCTCGAGCCGGGCGCGTCCGTACCGATGACGATCGTGCGCCAGGGGCGCGAAACAGCGATCGCTGTCAAGGTCGGCCGCCGTCCACGCCAAACGCCCTGAACTTCTTGAATTTTATTTTCGGACCCACATGCACCTGCGCGACCTGACGCAATACCTGAACGAACTGACCGAGAGCAATAACCGCCCCTGGTTCATCATGAACAAGCCGCGCTACGATATCCTGCGCGAAGAATTCCAGGAGGTCGTCACCGAGCTGATCCGGGCCATTACGGCCTTCGACAAGCAGGTTGCGGCCTGCAACCCGAAGAAGGCGATGTTCCGCATCAACCGCGACATCCGCTTTTCAAAGAACAAGACGCCGTACAAGACGCGCTTCTCGGCCGGCATCACGCCGAACGACAAGCGCCGGCCCAGTGCCGGCGGTGGCTCGACCTATTATTTTCAGATCGATGCCAACGGCAAGCTCGGTTTTGGCGTCGGCGAATACCTGCCGCCACCGCCGCGCCTGAAGGCCATTCGCGAGCACGTCGTCAACGATGCGACGGGTTTTGGCAAAATGTTGAAGAATAAGCATCTCCGCGCCACCTATGGTGACCTCCTGGACGAGGACAAGTTGCAGCGTCCACCAAAGGGTTTCGATGCGGATCATCCGCATGTCGAATACCTGAAGCTGAAAAGCTTCTTCGTGTGGACCGAAGTCGATCTGGCGCTCAATGCGCCGGAAAAACTGGTGCCGCAACTGGCGCAGGGATTCAAGGACGCGTTTGCGCTGGTCACCTGGCTGCGCAGCGTTCCAGAACAACACGACGAATAGAGGAGGGCGACATGGCCTTGCATCACGCTACATCCGGCGAGAAAATCGCATTGCAACGCGGCGATAACGATATCGCCCATTTCACCTCGGTGGCCCTGGTCAAGACCGAGCATATGGAACTGATCCGGCTGGTGCTGCCGGTGGAACGCCCCATCCCCGAACACCGGGTCGATGGCGAAGTGACGGTGCTGTGCCTCGAAGGCGAGATCGCCGTCGATGCGCACGGTGCGACGACGTCGCTGCAGCCGAACGAGATGGTGTATCTGAGCGGCGGTGTGCCGCACACGGTGCGCGCCGTGAAGGACGCGGTGGCGCTCATGACGATCTTGATCGGGCCGCAGCAAGCTGCCTGATACGCGGCTCCAACAAATTGCTTGGTGGCTTACGACACGCCGCAACAAATTGCTTGATGCGTAGGGTGGACGGCTACGCCGTCCACGCGGTGATGGTTGGCCGCGAGATCATACGGCATGTAAGCGGCGCTGGTATCGACCGCCGCGTGGACGGGTAACCCGTCCACCCTACGCCTGATGTGTACGGTGGCCGGCAACGCCGCCCACCGTAGGTTTTACGCCACTTCAATCCTCGGATCGCGCGCCAGCAAGCCTGCCGCCGTCCGCGCAGCATCCACCCCATCAAACAGCACGCCTGCCACCGCCGCGGTGATTGGCATATCCACGCCCAGCTTGTGCGCCAGCTCGCGCACGGCCTTGGCACACGGCACGCCTTCGGCCACATGCCCTAGCTCGGCCACGATGGTGGCGAGCGCCTTGCCCTCGGCCAGCGCCAGACCCACGCGCCGGTTGCGCGACAGATCGCCCGTACACGTCAGGATCAGGTCGCCCATGCCACTGAGGCCCATGAACGTGCCCGGCTGCGCGCCCAGCGCCAGTCCCAGGCGCGTGATCTCGGCCAGGCCGCGCGTGATCAGCGCGGCGCGGGCGTTCAGCCCCAGGCCCAGGCCGTCTGAGGTGCCGGTGGCAATGGCCATCACGTTCTTGACGGCCCCGCCGACTTCCACGCCGACCAGGTCGTCGCACGAATACACGCGCAGGTTGTCGCCGTGCGCCAGCGCGACGACACGTTCGCGCAAGGCGCGCGAGCTCGACGCCACGGTCAGCGCGCACGGCAGGCCGCGTGCTACTTCCTGGGCGAACGATGGGCCGGACAGCGCTGCGCCCGGCACGGCGTCGCCCAGCACCTGCGCGACCACCTGGTGCGGCAGCAAGGCGGTGCCAGCCTCGAAGCCCTTGCACAGCCAGACGACGTTGGGAATCGAGCGGCCGCGCAATTGTTCGAGCAGGGGGCGCAGGCCGGCCACCGGGCAGGCCAGGATCAGGAGCGGCGTCTCATCCGGCGCGCTCGTGGCGACATGGGCCAGCGCTGCGTCGAAGTCGGCGCTCACGCGCAGGGCGGCCGGCAGCGGATGGCCCGGCAGGTAGGCGCGGTTGTCACGTGCGGCCTCGATCTCTTGCATCTGCTGGGGATTGCGGCCCCACAGCAGCACGTCGTGGCGCGCCGCCAGGGCGATGGCCACGGCAGTACCCCAGGCGCCGGCGCCCAGGACAGTGATTTTGGTGAGCTTATTCTGTTGCATGGAACTCCTGCAGAGGATTACAGGCCCCAGACATCCGAGACCTCGATGTGATCAAAGGCGAATGCGCGCGGGGCGACCGGCAATGCGGCGCATGAGGCGCATGAGGCAATCAACGGGGAGCCGGCAAGACGGCGGGCGGAGAACATGGCGGGCCTGGATGGTGGTTGAAACCGGGACACCGGACATCTGGCACGAACGCGGCGTGGCGCCGCGTTCGTCGGGTACGACTGCTGCTTAGTTCGACGGCGCTGCTGCGGCTTCGGTCATGGCCTGGGCGCGCTGCTGGTAGAAGGCTTCGAAGTTGATCTCGGCCAGGTGCACTGGCGGGAAGCCGGCACGGCTGATCACGTCAGCGATGTTCGCGCGCAGGTAAGGATAGATGATGTTCGGGCAGCCGATGCCCAGCAGTGGATCCATCTGGTCAGCCGGGATGTTACGGGCTTCGAAGATGCCTGCCTGCTTGCCTTCGACCAGGAACGCAACCTTGTCCTTGACCTTGGCGGTGACGGTGATCGTCACGGTCGACTCGTAAATGCCTTCGGCGATGCTTTCAGCACCCACGTCGAGCGACACTTCGATCGCTGGCGCTTCTTGCTCCAGGAAGATCGATGGCGAGTTCGGTTGCTCCAGCGACATGTCTTTCAGGTAGACGCGTTGGATTTGGAATACTGGTTGCAGAGTTTCGTCGGACATGGAACGCTTTCTAATAATAGTGGGAAGTGGCGGGCCACTCCGGTTGCCTGGTCGAGCGCGACGTCGTGAACGGGCCGTCGGATCGAACACGACGGCAATTGTAGCAAAATCAACTTGCTTGCAATAGCAGTCTTGCCGCCGACGGCCGCGCTACGCAGTGCGCATACAGCTTACTCGCCCTTGAGCAGCGGGTCCAGGCGGCCGGCCTGGTCCAGCGCATACAGTTCGTCGAAGCCGCCGACGTGCGTATCGCCAATATAAATCTGTGGCACCGTGCGGCGACCGGTGCGCTGCATCATGACCTGGCGCTGCTCGGGATCCAGGTCGACACGGATGCCTTCGATCTCGGTGACACCCTTGGCTTCGAGCAGGCGCTCGGCGCGGACGCAGTAAGGGCAAGATGCGGTGTGGTACAAAACGACGTGAGCTGCCATGATGAATCCTTTCGTGTGCCCGATCGACTCGATGGGGCGGTTTATTTGGTGAGCGGCAAGCCTGCAGCCTTCCAGGCCGCCAGGCCGCCTTCCAGGCTGTGGACGTCCTCGAAACCGGCCGCCTGCAACTGGCGCGCCGCCTTGTCGCTGCGTGCGCCAGTCTGGCAAACCATGACGACAGTCCGGTTTTTCGACTTGTCCAGTTCGCCAATGCGAGCACCCAAGTCTGCCAGCGGGATGTGTTTCGCGTCGCGCAGGTGACCGGCGGCGAATTCTTCGCTGCTGCGCACGTCGACGATCGTGGTCTTGCCGCGGTTGATCATCTGCGTCAGCTGCAGCGGCGATGCGCGTTTTCCGCGCGGCGCCAGGGCTGGCCACAACAGCGCGCCGCCAGCGAGAACGGCGATCGCTACGAGGAAAATGTTATCGATAATGAATTTCACAAGGGTTCCGATTGGTTGAACTGAATCGGGGCATTATAAAATAGATGCTGGACCGGACATCAACCAGAAATTTTGCGAAAAGAGCTTTCATGTACAAAATCGTATTCATGCGCCATGGCGAATCCACCTGGAACCTGGAAAACCGCTTCACCGGCTGGGTCGACGTCGACCTGACTGCCAAGGGTGTGGCCGAAGCAAAGGCCGCCGGCCGTGCGCTCAAGGAGGCCGGTTTCACCTTCGACCTCACGTATACCTCGGTGCTCAAGCGCGCGATCCGCACGCTGTGGCTCGCGCTGGACGAGATGGATGCGATGTATCTGCCGGTCAAGAACGACTGGCGCCTGAACGAGCGCCATTACGGCGCGCTGCAGGGCCTCGACAAGGGCGAGACCGCCGCCAAGTTCGGCGACGAGCAGGTGCTGGTCTGGCGCCGCAGCTACGACACGCCGCCACCGGCGCTCGAGAAGGACGATGCGCGCACGTCGTTCAATGACCCGCGCTACGCCAGCCTGGACGAGAGCCAGATTCCGCTGACCGAATGCCTGAAAGACACCGTGGCACGCGTGATGCCGGCCTGGAACGACGAGATCGCCCCGGCGATCCGCGCCGGCAAGAACATCCTGATTTCGGCCCACGGCAACAGCCTGCGCGCCATCATCAAGATGCTCGACAACATCAGCGACGCCGACATCGTGGGTCTGAACATCCCGAACGGCCAGCCGCTCGTGTACGAACTCGACGCCGACCTCAAGCCGATCAAGCACTACTACCTGGGTGACCAGGCGGCGATTGCCGCTGCCATGGCCGCGGTCGCAAACCAAGGGAAGGCGAAGTAATCTTTTGCGTTTGCCAACCATGAAGGACGCCGGCAGCAAGCTGTTGTGCACACTGCTGGCGGTCGCGCTGTCCGGCGCGTTCGCGTCGGACGCGTGGGCGCAGCGCCAGACCGAACGCAGCCGCCAGAAAGCGGCGGCCGAGAAGCAGCGCGCCGGCATCCAGCAACAGCTGGCGGCCATCAAGCGCGACATCAACCAGACCGAAAACGCCAAGGAAGACGCGGCTGACACGCTGGCCGAGTCCGAGGCTGCCATTTCCGACGCCAACCGCGCGCTGCGCGATCTGGCCGAGGAACAGGATTCGACGGCAACCCGCCTGCAATCGCTGGCAAATCAGCAAGCCCAGCTGGCGCAGACCATCGGCGCCCAGCAACAGCAGCTGGCCAAGCTGCTGCGCGAGCACTATGTGGCCGGCAACGAAGACCGTATCAAGCTGCTGCTCTCGGGCGACAACCCGAACCGCATCAGCCGCGACCTGCAACTGATGGCCTACGTGTCACAGGCCCAGGCGCGCCTGCTGGATTCGGTACGCAACAACCTGGCGCAGGTCGAAGTCAACCGCGACAAGGTTGAAAATGCCCAGCAAGAGCTGGAAGAAATCGCTCAGGAACAACTCGATCAGAAAGCCATGCTCGAGAAGGAAAAGGCACGCCGCGCGGCGCTGCTAGGCACGCTGTCAAGCAAGCTGGCCGACCAGCGCAAGCAGGCCGACCGCTTGAAGGGCGACGAAGAGCGCATGTCCGGCCTCGTCGACCGTCTCGCGCGCCTGATCCGTGAACAGGCCGAAGCCGAGCGCAAGCGCCAGGTGGCGGCTGCGGCCGCGGCTGCCGCGAAAGCCAAAGCCAAGGCCGAGGCCGACGAAAAAGCCCGCCTGCTGGCGCAGGCGCGTGCCAAGGCGGCGGCCGACCGGCGCGCCGAGCGCGAACGCGAACGTGAACGCATCGCGCGCCAGAACGCGAACGCCAAGCCGGGCGTCAAGCCCGAGCCGCTGCCGGCGTCACTCCCCGCGCCGGTCAAGGAAGCACCGGTCGTGGCCGAACAGCCGCGACCAGCGCCAACCCGGCCTGATCCGGCACCCGAGGTTGCGCTGGGTCCGGCAGCGCCGTCCGGCTCGTTTGCCTCGCTCAAGGGCCGCATGAGCAGCCCGATCAATGGCAGTGTCGTCGCGCGCTTCGGCACCCGCCGCGGCGACGGTCCGAACTGGAAAGGCACCTTCTTCAAGGCGCCCGAAGGCACCGAAGTGCGCGCCGTGGCCCCGGGCCGCGTCGTGCACGCCGACTGGATGCGCGGCTTCGGCAACCTGATCATCATCGACCATGGCGGCGAGTACCTGTCGATCTATGGCTACAACCAGGCACTGCTCAAACGGCCCGGGGACAGCGTGCGCGCGGGCGAGGCGGTGGCCAGCGCGGGCAACACCGGTGGCAACGAAGAATCGGGGCTATACTTTGAGCTCAGGCGTAACGGCAAGGCGTTCGACCCGGCAGGCTGGGTCCGGTTCTAGGTCACCACAGGGTACACATGGGCATGAAAGCAAAGGGGTTCGGGCTGGTTGGCGTGGGGATGGTGTTGGGTGTGGCGGCGTCGTTCCAGTTGTCCGCCTATGCACAAAAAACCGGCACTGCCACGTCGCTGCCGCTGGACGAGCTACGCCAGTTGGCCGATGTGTATGGCCTGATCAAGACTGACTACGTCGAGCCGGTCGAAGACAAGAAATTGCTCACCGAAGCCATCGGCGGCATGGTGGCGTCGCTCGACCCGCACTCCGTGTACCTCGACCAGAAAGCGTTTCGCGACATGCGCGAAGCGGTGCAGGGCAAGTTCGTCGGCGTGGGCGTTGAAATCTCGAATGAAGACGGCTATATCAAGGTCGTCTCGCCGATCGAGGACACGCCCGCGTTCAGGGCCGGCATCAAGTCGGGCGACCTGATCACCCGGATCGACAATGTCCCGGTGCGCAATATGTCGTCCGACGACGCCATCAAGCGCATGCGCGGCAAGGTCGGCAGCAAGGTCACCTTGACGATCGCCCGTCCCGGCGACGACAAGCCATGGGTCGTGCCGCTGGACCGCCGCGAAATCAAGGTCGTCAGCGTCAAGGCCAAGGTGGTCGAGCCCGGCTATGCGTGGCTGCGCATCAGCCAGTTCCAGGAAAACACCCTCGACGAACTGGCCAAGAAAACCAAGGAACTGTACGCCGAACAACCGGACATCAAGGGCCTGGTGCTCGACCTGCGCAACGATCCGGGCGGCCTGCTGCCGGGCGCGATCGGCGTCACGGCGGCGTTCCTGCCCAAGGCCGATCAGGTCATCGTCAGCACCAAAGGGCAATTGCCCGATTCGAACCAGTCGTTCTATGGCCGGCGCGAATTCTATGCCCAGCGCGGGGATCCGCTGGCCGGGTTGCCGGCCGGGCTCAAGACCGTGCCGATGGTGGTGCTGGTCAACGGCGGCTCGGCATCGGCTTCGGAAATCGTGGCCGGCGCGCTGCAGGATTACCAGCGCGCGATCGTGATGGGCAGCCGCACGTTTGGCAAGGGCTCGGTGCAGACGCTGCGCCAGTTGTCGCCCGACACGGCGATCAAGCTGACCACGGCGCGCTATTACACGCCGAAAGGGCGGCCGATCCAGGCCACGGGCGTGCAGCCCGACCTGCGGGTGGACGAAACGGCGGACGGCGACCTGCTCAATGCCCTGCGCGTGCGCGAATCGGATCTGCAGCGCCATCTGGTGGCCGAAGGCGAGCAGCCTGCGGCCGCTGGCAAGGACCAGGCGGCAAGCCTGGCCCAGCAACAGCGCGCGCTGGCGCTGCTGAAAGACCGCAAGCCACTCGAGTTCGGCAGCAAGGACGATTTCCAGCTGGCCCAGGCCATCAACCACTTCAAGGGCCTGAAGGTGATGCTGGCCAAGGGTGAGCCGGTCGAAGAGAAACCGGCGCCGGCGCCATTGCCGGGCGCGGAAAATAAACCGCCCGAGCTGCATGCGCCAGCCAAGAAGTGATTGTAGTGGTACTTGGGTTCCCGCCTGCGCGGGAACGACGTCTGCAGAGTTACCCTGATTAACCACCGTCGTTCCCGCGCAGGCGGGAACCTAAGCTTGCAGCATCCCGCGCTTTTCCATGAACGACAACCAACTCCTGCGCTACTCGCGCCACATCCTGCTCGACGACATCGGCATCGAAGGCCAGCAACGTCTGCTGGACGCGCACGTCGTCATCATCGGCGCCGGTGGCCTGGGTTCGCCTGCGGCACTGTACCTGGCCTCCGGCGGCATCGGCCACATCACGCTGGTCGATGACGACACCGTCGACCTGACCAACCTGCAGCGCCAGGTCATGCACACGACCGGGCGCATCGGTGAGCCGAAGGTCGAGTCCGGCCGCGCCGCCCTGCTGGCGATCAATCCCGATATCGAGGTCACCGCCCTGCGCGAACGCGCCGGCCCCGAGCGGCTGCTGGAACTCGCGCGCGCCGCCACGGTCGTACTCGATTGCAGCGACAACTTCGCCACCCGCCACGCCGTCAACCGCGCCTGCGTGGCGGCCGGGACGCCGCTCGTGTCGGGCGCCGTGATCCGCTTCGACGGCCAGCTGGCCGTTTTCGACGCGCGCCAGCCGGCCGCGCCGTGTTACGCCTGCCTGTTCCCCGAGGACACTGGTTTCGAGGATGTGGCATGCAGCACCATGGGCGTGTTCGCACCGCTGGTCGGGGTCGTCGGCGCGGTCCAGGCCGCCGAGGCGATGAAACTCATCATGGCCATCGGCGAACCGCTGGTCGGTCGTCTCTTGATGCTCGACGGCAAGTACATGGAATGGACCGCGATCGGCGTGGCGCGCAACCCGGCGTGCCCGGTGTGCGCGGCGCGCCATGGTGAGAGCGGCAACACTGTTGATTAGTGGTGTCTTAACGGGCGCAGTGAAACGTGGTGTGTAGATGAACGTGACATACAATTGCGTACTTTTCGCAGGTACGCTTGTCATATTTCGGGCTTATACTGTGCCGGTTCCATCGATTCCCTTGTCATCACACAGAGCTTATGAATTTTCAACGTACTCAGCGCAACACGCGCAGCACAGGTCGTGCACGCGGTTTTACCCTGGTCGAGATCATGGTTGTCGTGGTCATCATCGGCATTCTTGGCGCGCTCGTCGTGCCCAAGCTGCTGGGCCGCACGGGTGAATCGCGCGTCACGGCTGCCAAGGTCGACATCGCCACGATGATGCAGGCGCTCAAGCTCTACAAGCTCGACAACCAGCGCTACCCGACTACCGAGCAGGGCCTGGTCGCCTTGACCACCAAGCCGACCTCGGGCCCATCGGCCAATGGCTGGAAAGAAGGCGGTTACATCGAGAAGCTGCCGAAAGACCCATGGGGTAACGCTTACCAATACCTGTCGCCGGGCGTCAAGGGCGAAGTCGACGTGTTCTCGTACGGCGCCGACGGGCAGCCGGGCGGTACTGGCGAAGACACCGACGTCGGTTCCTGGGACTAAGTTATCTCCATGCCGGCCATGCGCACAGCGCGCACACGCGGCTTCACCCTGGTGGAGCTGCTGGTCGTGATGGTCATCATCGGCCTCACGCTGGGCATGGCCACGCTCAACGCCATCCCGAGTCCACGCCAGGATCTCGACAAGGAAGCGCAGCGCCTGGCGCTGCTGCTCCAACTGGCGCGCGATGAAGCGATCGTGCGTAACCGCCTGGTCGCGTTCGAAGCCAATGGCGACCGCTACCGCTTCATGGTGCGCGGCGACGCCGGCTGGGAGCCGGTCACCCGCGACGACCTGCTGCGCGAGCGTGAATTCAAGAATTCGCCCCTGCAGTTGATTCTGGAACCGACCGGCACCGGCAGCCCCGACATGCTGCGCATCACGTTCGGGCGCGAGCCGGTCGACCGGCCGTTCGTGCTGACGATGGCCAAGGGTGGCAACACGGTCGCGATCCGCGCCGACGGCGTCGGCCACTTCACTGTCGAATGACATCCCCCGCCACCATGCGCCCCGTTTCCCGACCTGCTGCCGGTTTCACGCTGCTCGAAGTGCTGGTGGCGCTCGTCATCGTCGGCACCGCGCTGGCCGCCGGGCTGCGCGCGGTCGGCAGCCTGACCTCCAACAGCCAGGGGTTGCGCGCGTCGATGATGGCAACCTGGTCGGCCGAGAACCGGCTCGTGCAGATCCGCCTGGGGCGCGAGTTCCCCGAAGTGGGCAAGCGCAGCTTCCCGTGCCCGCAGGGCGGCCTGAACCTGATGTGCGAAGAAGAAGTCCTGACCAGTCCGAACCCGCTATTGCGCAGGATCGAAGTCTCGGTATTTGACGTCGACAAGCCCGGTCGCCGCATTGTCAAACTGATCCAACTGGTTCTGAGGCCTTCCCCGGTATGACGCGGATCCCGAGCAGCAGGCAGCGCCCTGCAGGCTTTACCCTGGTCGAGCTGCTGGTGGCGATCGCCATCCTCGCCATGGTGGCTGTGCTCGGCTGGCGCGGCCTGGACGGCATCGTCCGTGCGCGCGTGGCGCTGACTGCCGACATGGAAACCACGCGCGGCATGCAGCTCGCCTTTGCCCAGATGGAAAACGATTGCGAGCACGCGGCCGGCAACGACATCATGGCCGGGCGTCCCGCGCTGCTGTGGGATACCGACCGCCTGATCCTCGTGCGCAAGGTGTTTGTCGAGAACGAACCGTCGCGTCTGCAGGTGGTGAGCTACCGCGTCGTCGAAGGAAAATTGGTGCGGCGCGAGTCGCCCGGCACGCGCGACCTGATCCAGATCGAGCAGCTGTGGCAAGCCATCGCATCCGATGCAGCGGCCGAGAATGCGCCGTCCGTCGTGCTGCAGGTTGGCGTGGTCGGCATGCAGGTGCAAGGTTGGCAAAACAATGCCTGGCGCAACGAACCGACCGCTGTGGGCGGCGGGACGCCGGATCCCGTCGGTAACGAGCTCAACGTCAAAAACGCGCAGGATCCGACCGGCGTGCAGGTGGCCCTGACCGTGCAGGGCCTGGCCCAGCCGATGGTCAAGGCATTCCTGCTGGGAGGCACCTGATGCATTGCCACCTCACACGCCAGCGGGGCGTCGCCGTCGTCACCGCCATGCTGCTGACCACGCTGGCCATTTCCATTGTTGCCAGCCTGTTCTGGCAGCAACAGGTGCAGGTGCGCTCGATGGAAAACCAGCGCCTGCAGTCGCAGACTAAATGGATCCAGCGCGGCGCGCTCGACTGGGCCAGCGTGATTTTGCGCGTCAATTACGGCCAATACACGTCACTCGACCAGGTCTGGGCCACGCCGCTGGCCGAAACCCGGCTCGACCAGTACATCGAGCGTGAGCGGATACAGGGCGAAAACTTCGATGCGTCGCTGTCGGGGCAGGTTCTGGACGCCACGGCGCGTTACAATCTGAACAATCTGGCCAAGGGCGGCAATCCAGACAAAGACCAGGTCAATGTCATGCGCAGCTTGCTGACGAATCTGCGGCTTGAAGCGCGGCTGGCCGTGCCAATCGCCGAGTTCGTCGCCGCCGGGCAGCAGTTGGCCCCCGTGCCGGAAGGTACCGACCCCAACACGGTCGTCCGGCCGCGGCGTACCGGGGCGCCGATGCGGCTGGAGCGGGTCGACGATTTGTTGATGGTGCCAGGTCTCAAGCCCGAAGCGGTCGAGCGCCTGCGCCCGTTCGTGATCGTGCTGCCGTCGTCGGATACGAACGTGAACGTGAATACCGCGCCACCCGAAGTGCTGGCCGCCGTGCTGCCGGGAAGCTCGCTGTCCGAAGCCAACTCGCTGATCGCCCAGCGCCAGCGGACGCCGTGGATTGACGTGCAGAACTTCAAATTGACATGGAAGGGCGGGGTCGAGGGTGTGGAGCCGCGAATTACCGCCAAAAGCACGTATTTCCTCGTGCAGAGCCGGATCCGGCTCGACCGCGCTGCGCTGGACGCCGAGTCGCTGGTGCAAGTCGGCGGCAGCAACCTGATCAACCCCGGTAGTGTGAACGTGATCTGGACCCGCCAGAACTGAGAAGAAAGCGAGACAGTTTGAGTACTCTTTATATCCGGCATCCGGCACGCAGCCAGGGCGAAGGTGCCCTGTGCCGCTTCGCGCTGGTCGGCGACAACGGCGCCATCGGCCAGCAGGGCGAGGGCGTGCTGCGTAATCTGGGCGACGTCGTTGCCGCCAGCCGGCGCGTGGTGCTGGTGCTGGCCGCCAGCGACGTCACGCTGCTGTCCGTGCAGGCCCCGCCGCTGGCCGGCGCCCGCCTGCGCGCAGCGCTGCCGGCGCTCGTCGAAGAACACATCCTGGGCGACCCCCTTGATTGCGTGCTGGTGGCCGGTCCCGTGCAGCCCGACGGCCGCCGGCCGGTGGCCGTGGTGCAGCAAGCCTGGCTCGAGCCGCTCGTGCGCGCGCTGCTTGCACTCGGTGCGCGCCAGATCGCGGCCATCCCCGAGCAATTGTGCCTGCCGCTGCATCCGGGCAGCGTTAGCGCCGCCGTCGGCAACGGCGAACTGATCCTGCGCCAGAGCCAATATGACGGCCTGGGCCTGGCGCTCGACGGCAGCCCGGTAATGGCCTTGCAAACGGCGCGCGCGCTGTCGGGCGATGCGCCGCTCGTGCTGTACGTCGATCGTGAACAGCTGGGTGAATACAATGCGCTGGTGGCCGAAGCCGGCCCCGGCATCACGCTGGAAAGCGATGACTGGGCGCACTGGATCGCTGGCGCCAAAGGCAGCACCGGTCCCGTGCTCGACCTGGTGCCGGGCCTGGGCACGGCCGGCGTCGCGCAGCGCGACTGGCGCCGCTGGCGCTGGCCGATCCGCTTGGCGCTGGCGGCCGTGGCGATCAACCTGATCGGCCTGAATATCGAATGGCTGGGCCTGAAGCGCGAAGCCGATGCCGTGCGCCTGCAGATGAGCCAAACGTTCCGCTCGGTGTACCCGAACCAGCCGGCCATCGACCCGGTCGCGCAGATGCGCCAGAACATCGACCGCGCCAAGGCCGGCAGTGGCCAGGTGGCCGGCAACGAGTTCAACTGGATGGCCGCCGCCTTCGGCGAAGCGACACGCACACTGGGCGTGCCGCCTGCGATTGCATCAATCGATTACCGCGAACGGACCCTCACCGTGCGCGTCAAACCAGAGTCCACCAACCCCGGCATGGCCGACCAGCTCCGCGCGTCCCTGTCGTCACGTAACCTCAGCCTGGAGTCGCCCGATGCGACCACCTGGCTGATCCGCAGCACAGGAGCCAAGCCATGAGCGCCATCGGCAAACTGAGCGGCCTGCGCGAACGCGTGGGCGGCTACTGGAGCGCGCGCACCGCGCAAGAACGCAAGTTCCTGCTCGTCGGCGGCGGTGTGGTGGCGCTGACGCTGCTGTACCTGGTGCTGCTCGAGCCGGCGCTGACCGGTCGCGAACAACTGCGCCGCGCGCTGCCCGAGCTGCGCCAGCAAGCCGCGCAGCTCGACGCGCTGGCGGCCGAAGCGCGCGCCGTCGCGGCCCAGCCGGCGCCGGCCGTCGCACCCGTCACGCGCGAGGCGCTGGCTGCCAGCATGACGGCCAGCGGTCTGAATCCGGCGTCGCTGTCGGTCAGTGGCGAATACACCAAGGTGCAACTCAATGGCGTCTCGTTCGCCAACCTGATGGCCTGGCTCGACGCGCAACGCCGCGACAGCCGCCTGCTGGTGCAGGACGCGCAATTTACCGCCAAGGATGCCCTTGGCCAGGTTGATGCCACGCTCACGCTGCGTCAAAGCACCGAGCCGGCTGCATGAGGCGGGCGCTGACGTGGGGCCTGCTGGTGGCGCTGGCCGTGGTAATCACAGTGCTGGCATTCCTGCCGGCGGCCTGGCTTGGCCCCATGGTCGAACGCCAGACCGGCGGTCGATTGACGCTGGGGGATGCGCAGGGTACGCTTTGGCGCGGCTCGGCCTTTATCGGCGGGGCGCCGGGCCAGGGCGGTGCGGTTACGCCATTGTTGCCAGGCCGTTTTGCCTGGACCCTGTCGCCACTGGTGGTGCTGGGCAACGTGAACATGACGCTCGAGAATCCGCAGGCGCTGGCCAATCCGGTGCGCGTGCAGGGCAGCTGGTCGCAGTGGCAGGTCAATGCCGGCGAACTCCTGCTGCCAGCCGAGGGGCTGTCTGGCCTGGGCGCGCCGCTCAATACGCTCGCGCCCACCGGCCGCATCCGGCTTTCCTGGAATACGCTTGACCTGCTGCGCCAGCAAAACATCGTGACGCTGCAGGGTCGTACCACGCTGTCGATGAGCGACATGGGTTCGCGCATGTCGCCCATCAAGCCGCTGGGCAGCTACGAAATGATCATGGACTGGCGCGGACCGCAGGCCGATCTGACGCTGCGTACCGTGCGCGGCGCCCTGCTGCTGTCGGGCGCAGGTACATTGCAGAACGGCCGCCTGCGCTTTTCAGGCCAGGCAGCGGCCGCCGATGGCTATGAAGACACTCTGGGAACCATGTTGAATCTGCTGGGACAGCGCCGGATGGTGAACGGCAAAAACGTAATCGCACTCGAGTTCAGATAATGAAGAAAACAGACCACACCACCTTCGCGCACCTTGAACTTCCGGCCCTGCGCCGTCTTGCCGCCGGCGCCATGCTGTGCTGCGCCGCTTCCGCCGTCGTCACGACCCTGGCCCTGCCATTGCCGGCCTCCGCGCAAGAGACTGCGAACGCCGCAGCGCTCAGCTTCGTGAATGCCGACATCGAATCGGTGATCAAGGCGATCGGCCACTACACCGGCATGACCTTCATCATCGACCCGCGCGTCAAGGGCACGCTCACGCTCGTATCCGAAAAGTCGCTCAGCAAGAGCGAAGCCTTTGGCCTGCTCACGTCGACCCTGCGCCTGCAGGGCTTCGCGGTGGTCACCAGCGGCGACGGGTATGCCAAGGTGGTGCCCGAGGCCGAAGCCAAGCTGCAATCCTCACCCACGCAAGTGGGCGGTGTGCGCTCGAGCAAGGCCACCGGCGACCAGATTGCCACGCAGGTGTTCTACCTGTCGTACGAATCGGCTGCCAACCTCACCGCCGTGCTGCGGCCGCTGATTTCGCCGAACAACTCGATCATGGCCAACCCGGGCAACAACACCCTGGTCGTGACCGATTACGCCGACAACCTGCGCCGCCTGGCACGCATCATCGCCGCGCTCGACGCGCCGGTGGCGGCCGATCTCGACGTGATCCCGATCCGCAACGCCATCGCCAGCGATATCGCGCAACTCGTCACGCGCCTGATGGAACCGGCTGCCGGCGGTGACTCGGGCCGCGTCACGGTGCTGGCCGATCCGCGCACCAATGCCGTCATCGTGCGTGCGCCGTCGCAGGCGCGCGCCAACCTGGCCAAGAGCCTGATTGCGCGGCTTGACCAGGAAAGCTCCACCCGCGGCAATATCCACGTCGTCTACCTGAAAAACGCCGACGCCAGCCGCGTCGCGCAAACGCTGCGCGCCGTCGTCTCGCAAGATGCCTCGGCCGTGCCGGTGCAGCAGCAGGGCACGTCGGGCAGTTCGATCACGTCGGCCACCGGCAGCGGGCAGGGCGGCAGCGGTGCCGGCGGCCTGGGCGGCCAGCAAGGCCAGCAGAGCAGCACCGGCATGGGCGGCACCGGCAACACCTTCGGCCAGCAAAGCCAGCTCACCGCCAATGCGGGCGGCGCGGGCGGTGGCCAGGGCTCCGGCTTCATCCAGGCCGATGCCTCGACCAACAGCCTGATCATCACCGCGCCGGACGCCGTCTACCGCAACCTGCGCTCGGTCATCGACCAGCTCGACGTGCGCCGCGCCCAGGTTTATATCGAAGCGCTTGTGGTCGAGGTCACGTCCAACAAGGCGTCCGAATTCGGCGTGCAGTGGGTTGGCGCCACGGGTGACTCCGACAGCAAATACCGCTTCGGCGGCGTGCAGAACTACGTCGGTGGCAGCTCGAGCAACAGCATCGTCAACCTGGCCCTGGCTGCCAGCCAGGGTACCAGCGCCACGACTGCGCCGAGCATCCCGACGGGCCTGACCTTCGGCCTGTTCCGCCAGATTGGCGGCGAGCTTGGCCTGGGCGCCGTGGCCCGCGCACTGGAAAACGATGGCAACGCCAACATCCTGTCGACGCCAAACCTGATCACGCTCGACAACGAACTGGCCACCATCAAGGTCGGTCAGAACGTGCCGATCATTACCGGCTCGTACACCACGTCGGGCAATAACAGCGGCAACCCGTTCCAGACCGTCGAGCGGCAAGACGTCGGCCTGCTGCTCAAGGTGCGCCCGCAGATCTCGGAAGGCGGCACCATCAAGATGGCCATCTACCATGAGAATTCGAGTGTCGACGCGGCCACCCGCAACCTGGCCTCGGGCCTGACGACCAATGTGCGCGCCATCGAAAGCAATGTCCTGGCCGATGATGGCCAGATCATCGTGCTGGGCGGCCTGATCGAAGACAGCGAAGGCGACGGCGAAGAAAAAGTGCGTGGCCTGGGCGACATCCCGGTGCTGGGCAACCTGTTCAAGTACCGCACCCGCTCGCGCACCAAGACCAACCTGATGGTGTTCCTGCGTCCGGTCGTGGTGCGCAGCAAGGATGCATCGAACTCGATCGCGATGGACCGCTACGAATTCATGCGCGCTGCTGGCGCTGCCGGCCGGCCAGAAACGTCGCCGCTGCTGCGCGACCTGGGCGCACCGCTGTTGCCGCCGCTGGTGGGCGGTCAGCCGCCGGCAGGTGGCGGCATGGCCACCGTGCCGGTCCAGGCGCCGCCACCGGCCAACGCCGCGCCGGGCGCATCGAACGATGGCGCAGCCAATCGTCCAGGCGCCTCGCGTTCGAGCTCGGCGAATCCTGCAACCAATCCTGCAGGTGCCACATCGGGCGCAGTATCTGGCGCAGTATCTGGCACGGTATCTGGCGCCCCCGTGCCAGCCTCGCAATTTCGCCCGGTGACGCCACCGAACCGGGAGTAATCACATGACCAATCTCTTGCCCTACGCGTTCGCCCGTGACCACGTCGTCCTGGCGCGCGGCACTGGCGAACCGGGCCAGAGCGTCGAAGTGCTGGTCTCCAGCGCGACCGCGCCGGCCGCCATCGCCGAGGTGTCGCGCCGCTTCGGCCGCATCCAGCTGCGCCGGATGGACAAGGACGAGCTCGACACCGTCATCGCCGGTGCGTATGCCGGCGGTGGCAACGACGCCTCGCAGGTGGTCGACGAGTTCGACGCCGACCTCGACCTGACCAAGCTGCTGCAGGATGTGCCAGCGATCGAAGATTTGCTCGAATCGTCCGACGACGCGCCCGTGATCCGCATGATCAATGCGCTGCTGACGCAATCGCTGCGCGAGGGTGCATCCGATATCCACATCGAACCGTTCGAGCAGACGTCGGTCGTGCGCTTTCGCATCGACGGCGCGCTGCGCGATATCGTGCGGCCAAAAAAGGCCATCCACGCGTCGCTGATCTCGCGTATCAAGATCATGTCGCAGCTCGACATCGCCGAAAAACGCCTGCCGCAGGATGGCCGCATCACGCTGCGCGTGGGTGGCAAACCAGTCGACGTGCGCGTCTCGACGCTGCCGACCGGCCACGGCGAGCGCGCCGTGCTGCGTCTGCTCGACAAAGAGGCAGGGCGTCTTGACCTGTCGCACCTGGGCATGGCCAGCGACCTGCTGCCGCAGTTCGACCGCCTGATCAACCAGCCGCACGGCATCGTGCTGGTCACGGGCCCGACCGGCTCGGGCAAGACCACGACGCTGTACGCGGCGCTGTCGCGCCTGAACGCGGCGACGGCCAACATCATGACGGTCGAAGACCCGATCGAGTACGACCTGAACGGCGTCGGCCAGACCCAGGTCAATGCCCGCATCGACATGACGTTCGCGAAAGCGCTGCGCGCCATCCTGCGGCAAGATCCTGACATCATCATGATCGGCGAGATCCGCGACCTGGAAACGGCGCAGATCGCTGTCCAGGCATCGCTGACGGGTCACCTGGTGCTGGCCACGCTGCACACCAATGACGCAGCCTCGGCCGTGACACGCCTGCTCGACATGGGCATCGAGCCGTTCCTGCTGTCCTCGTCGCTGCTGGGCGTGATGGCCCAGCGTCTCGTGCGTAAGCTCTGCTCGCAGTGCAAGACCTTCGACGGCACGACCTGGCACGCGGTTGGCTGCGAGCGCTGCGGCCACACGGGCTACCACGGCCGCGTCGGCGTCTACGAACTGCTCGAGACCACCGACCAGATCCGCGCCCAGATCCACAACCGCGCATCCGAAGCCGACATCCGCGTTGCGGCGCTGGGCGTGGGCATGAAGACCATGCGCGAGGACGGCGAACGCTGGCTGCTCGATGGCACCACCACACGGGCCGAAATCGTGCGCGTGACCAAGGACTAACCGATGCCGGCATTTCGTTACGAGGCCGTCGACAACGGGGGCGCCACCCGCAAGGGCGTGGTCAACGCCGACAGCCCGCGCGCCGCGCGCGCCGACCTGCGCGCGCAAGGCCTGACGCCGCTGAGCGTCGAAGCCATTGCAGCCCAGCTCGACGCCGCCGGCGTGGCCCGCTCGCGCGGCATCGGCGAACGCCTGTCGCAAAACGAACTGGCCCTGTTCACACGCCAGCTGGCCAGCCTGCTGGAAGCCGGCCTGCCGCTCGAACAGGCGTTTACCGCCTTGCTCGAACAGGCCGAGCGGCCGTATGTGCGCGACCTGGTCGCGTCGATCCGCGCCGAAGTCATCGGCGGCTCGGCCTTTTCCACCGCCCTGACGCACCACCCGCGCGACTTTGCCGAGATTTACCGGGCGCTGGTCGGCTCGGGCGAGCAGATCGGCCAACTGTCGCGCGTGCTCTCCCGCCTGGCCGACTACATCGAGCGGCGCAATGCCCTCGTGCAGAAAGTGCGCCTGGCGTTCACGTATCCGGCGATCGTCACCGTGGTCGCGTTTGCAATCGTGATTTTCCTGCTCACCTATGTGGTGCCGCAGATTGTCTCGGTGTTTGCCAACACCAAGCAAAAGCTGCCATTTCTCACCGTCGTCATGCTGGCCGTGTCCGACTTCGTGCGCGCGTATGGGATTTATGTCGGCATCCTGATTGCCGGCGCGTTCTGGCTGTGGCGGCGCGCGCTGCGCAATCCCGTGCTCAAGCGCCGCTGGCACACGTGGCTGCTGACGGCGCCCATCTACGGCAAGTTCGAGCGCAGCCTGAACACGGCGCGCTTTGCCAGCACGCTGGCGATCACCACCGGCTCGGGCGTGCCGATCCTGCGCGCGCTCGACACCAGCCGCGAGACGCTGTCGAACGTGGCGATGGCCGAACTGGTCGAGCAGGCCACGGCCAGCGTGCGTGAAGGCGTGAGCCTGGCGCGCGCGCTGTCGGCGCAAAAGCTGTTTCCACCGATGCTCGTGCACATGATCCGCGCCGGCGAGATCACCGGCGAACTGCCGGCCATGCTCGAGCGCGCCGCCAATTCGCAGCAGGCCGATCTGGAGCGGCGCACGCTGACCATTGCCGGCCTGCTCGAGCCGGTGCTGATCCTGGCGATGGGCCTGGTCGTGCTGCTGATCGTGCTGGCTGTGCTGATGCCGATCATCGAAATCAACCAGCTGGTGCAATAAGAATCGCGCAGCGATGCCAATGACCGAGATGCGAAAGACACCATGAACAAGCGTTTGCCCCTTCTTTTAACCCTGCTGGCCCTGCTCGTGCTGGCCGCATCGGGCGCCTATTGGATCCTGCAGCTGTACAAGCCCGAGCAGCGCCCGCTGGCCGCAGCGCCAATGGCGACCCAGCCCGCGCCGAGCCCGGAAGCCGCGGCAACGCTGTTCGGCGGGCAGCCAACGGTGGCAATTTCCAGTTTCCAGCTGACTGGTGTGGTCTCGGCCGGGGCCAACAGCGCCGTGATCCTGGTGGCCGACGGGTCGCCGCCGAAAGCGGTGCGCATCGGCCGCGAGATCGCGCCCGGCGTCGTGGTGGCCGAAGTGCATCGGCGTTATGTGATGTTGTCCGATAGCGGCGTCATGAAGCGCGTCGAACTGGCGCCCGATGCCGGGCAGTCGAGTGCGATCAGCCAGCCGGTGCCGCGCGCAATGTCACCGCAGCCGGTGATGGAACCGCAAATGGCCCCGGGTGTGGTCAGCGCGCCGCCGATGATGCAGAGCGCACCGCCGAATGGCAATCCGCAAGGGATGCAGGGCCAGCCCCGCGATCCGCCGCCGGAGCAGGACAACCCGAGCCAGCAAGGCCAGCCGCAGATGCCACAGAACGCGCAGCCAATGAACGGCGAGCGGCCGGTGATGTAATCGGCCTGGTGTTGGCAGCAGTAGCCGCTCAGCGCCGCAATGCCGTAAACGCGGCCAGTTCCCACGACCTGAAACCCAGCAGCAGCGTATGTCCCTTGCGCTCGTCGGCCGGCAGGCGCCGGTCATTGCGGTGCAGCCGCGCCAGTTCGGCCGCCAATTGATCGATCTTCAGCGACAGTTCGAGCGCACTGGCTGGCGACAGCCGCGCGGGCAGGCACAGCAGCGCTTCGCCCGCCCCATCGAAGCGGCCCGAGAAATAATCGTTCACCACGTTCTCGCGGAAGAAATGCTGCACCGGGCCATCCGGCAGCCAGCGGAATGCATTCGATACCCGCAGCAGGTAGCGGTTCAGCGGTTTCAGTTCAATCAGCCCCAGCCGGTCGAGCTCGGCAAGCAGCGTGATGCATTCGGCCTCGGTCAGGTCGTAGGTCTCGATGATCTGTTCGATGCTCCAGTGGCCCAGGCAACAGATCGCCATCAATAGCAGGCGCGGGTTGGCAACGATGGAGCGTTCCTGCGTCAGGCTCAGCGCATCGAGCTGGGGCCGCGCCTCGATCGCCCCGCGCAGCAGGTCTTCCAGGCCAATGCCGGTGGCCTGGCAAATCTCCGCCAGGCGCGACAGCGCCATATCCTTTTGCCCGAACATACGCTTGACGCTCGATTCGCTCACGCCAATGCGCTCGGACAGCGTTTTATACGTGATGCCGGCGGCGCGCAAGCGTATGCGCAGCGCGTCCAGGATCAGATCGGGTGAACTCATTGGCGATCCAGAGAAAATGACAACGGCTGACTTTAACGTTGAATCACGGTGCGGACAAGGCGCGTACACCGGAATGGCGCCCCTGGCCAAAAAAACGGACACCGAAGTGTCCGCAAAGAGTGTAAGCACAGCTTGCCTGGGGCCGGTTCAATCGTCGTCGCCCGCCACCAGCTTGACCTTCCTGAGCGCCTGCTTGGCGGCAGTGCGCTCGCTCGAGAGCGGCTTGGCATGCGGGCCGGCGGCGCGCGCCTTGGCCAGCGCGGCGATGGGATTGCGCGGCTTGCCTGCTTGCTGCGACGGTTCGATCCGCAACCGCATTTTTTGCCGCGTCGCCAATGCCTTGTTTGCCATGCCGGCCTCCCGCAAGAAATTACAGCACGTAGCGTGACAGGTCTTCGTTGACCGCCAGCGCGTCGAGTCGTTCGTTGACAAAGGCTGCGTCGATGCGCACCACCTGGTCTTTTTCCGACCCGGCAGTAAACGAAATTTCCTCGAGCAGCTTTTCCATCACCGTGTACAGGCGGCGCGCGCCGATGTTCTCGGTGCGCTCGTTGACCGAGAACGCGATCTCGGCCAGGCGATGGATGCCTTCGTCCAGAAACTCGACCTGCACGCCTTCGGTGGCCAGCAGCGCCTGGTATTGCTTGGTCAGGCTGGCGTGGGTCGACGTCAGGATGCTCTTGAAGTCTTCGATCGACAGCGATTCGAGCTCGACGCGGATCGGGAAGCGGCCCTGCAACTCGGGGATCAGGTCCGATGGCTTGGACAGATGGAACGCGCCCGACGCGATGAACAGGATGTGGTCCGTCTTGATCATCCCGTACTTGGTGTTGACCGTCGTGCCTTCGACCAGCGGCAGCAGGTCGCGCTGCACGCCGGCGCGCGAGACATCGGCGCCACCATGCTCGGAGCGGGTCGCGATCTTGTCGATCTCGTCGAGGAACACGATGCCGTTCTGCTCGACGTTGGCAATCGCCTTTTGCTTGAGCTCGTCTTCGTTGAGCAGCTTGCCAGCTTCTTCGTCGATCAGGATCTTCATGGCTTCCTGGACCTTGAGCTTGCGCGGCTTCTTGCGCGCGCCGTTGGCGCCAGCAAACATCGACTTGATCTGCTCGGTCATTTCTTCCATGCCTGGCGGCGCCATGATTTCCATCTGCGGCGCAGCGTCGGAGACTTCGATCTCGATTTCGCGATCGTCGAGCGCGCCTTCGCGCAGGCGCTTGCGGAAGGTCTGGCGCGTGGCGTCGCCTTCCTTGCTGTCCGGCGTATTGGCGGTGTTGAAGCCAAAGTCGCGCGCCGGCGGCACCAGGATATCGATGATGCGGTCTTCAGCGGCGTCTTCGGCGCGCTGGCGCACTTTCTTCGCTTCGCTGGCGCGGGTCTGCTTGATGCCGATGTCGATCAGGTCGCGGATGATGGTGTCGACGTCGCGTCCGACATAGCCGACCTCGGTGAACTTGGTCGCTTCGATCTTGATGAATGGCGCATCGGCCAGCTTGGCCAGGCGGCGCGCGATCTCGGTCTTGCCGACGCCCGTCGGGCCGATCATCAGGATGTTCTTCGGCGTGATTTCGTAGCGCAGCGGTTCCTCGACCTGCTGGCGGCGCCAGCGGTTACGCAGCGCGATCGCGACGGCCTTCTTGGCCTTGCCCTGGCCGACGACGTGCTTGTCCAGCTCGGAGACGATTTCGGGTGGGGTCATGTTCATGAAGCTGTTCATATCAGTCCAGGGTCTCGATGATGTGGGACATGTTCGTGTAGATGCACAGTTCGCCTGCAATGGTCAGCGCTTTCTTGACCACTTCGGCAGGCGCCATGTCGGTGTTCTCGTACAGGGCCTTGGCGGCCGACTGCGCATAGATGCCGCCGGAGCCGATCGCGCCGATGCCGTCTTCCGGCTCGAGCACGTCGCCATTGCCCGTGATGATCAGGGTGGATTCGCGGTCGGCCACGAGCAACATGGCTTCCAGGCGGCGCAGCACGCGGTCGGTGCGCCAGTCCTTGGCCAGCTCGACCGAGGCGCGCAGCAGGTTGCCCTGGTGCTTTTCAAGTTTGCCCTCGAAGCGATCGAGCAGCGTAAAGGCGTCGGCGGTGCCGCCGGCGAAACCGCACAGGACCTTGCCCTGATACAGCTTGCGCACCTTGCGGGCCGAGCCCTTCATGACGACGTTGCCGAGCGTGACCTGCCCATCGCCGCCGAGCGCGACCTGATTGCCGCGGCGTACGCTGACGATGGTTGTACCGTGAAATTGTTCCATTTTTACCTCGTGATTGTCTGGCTACCAGCAGGTGGGGACCGTGCGCGGGATTGCAAGATTATCCGAACGGGAAATACGGATGCGCTATTACAGCCAGGGTCAGTAGCGGTGTGGATACAGCCGCACGCTATCGCCGGCGCCGAGCAGCCGCAGCAGGGCGGCCACAAGATGGTTCAGTTCGCGCAGCTCGACCGTGCGGCCTGCTGCGGCCTGTGCATCGAGCCGCGCCAGCAGGCTGCCGGCGCCGGCGTACTCGATGCGCGCCAGCCGTGAGCAGTCGAGCACGAGTGCGTCGCGTTCTGCGGCGTAGGCCTCGATGGCCCCCGTCAATGCCGGGTCCAGGCTGCTGATCACGGCGGGCAGCATGAAGCGGTCGCCGTGGCTCGGGGCCGGTGCGGCGGTCGAGACATGGCGGGGCGCTTCGAACGAGGGCGGCGAGACTTCGTAGGTGACGCAGTAATCCATCGCCGCTTCTTCGAAATCCTTCTCGCGGTTGGTCAGCAGCAGCAGTTCGAGCAGCAGCAGCCATGGCGCCGGGCTGGCCCCGCGCTTGCCGATGACGAGCATCGGGCGCAGCGTCGTGATCAGGGTGTCGGCGCCGGCCAGCACCAGGCCGCGGTCGCTCGCGCGCAGCGTCTGCAGGGCGGGCAGCAGGCAGTCGGCGCCGTCCGCATCGATGCTGCGCACTTTGCCGAAGTCGAGCCGCACGTTCGGCGCCTGCGCCTCGAGTACGCGCCGCAGCCGGGGCGCGACGGTTGCATCGAGCAGCGTGTCGAAGGTTTCAGTGGCGGTCAGCCCCTGCGCCGGCTGGCTTGCCACCGAGGCGGGCGCGAGCGGCTTCCAGGTGGGTGGCGAGGTTTCGAAATGGCTCGCGTAATCGATCGCAATGCTCTCGAACAGTTCTTCGCGGCCATCGGCCTGGTACAGATCGAACAGCATCCACCATGGCAGGCGTTCGTGGCGGCCCAGCGTCGCGAGCGATTCGCGCAGCAATTGTTCGGCAGCGGCGCTCTGGCCGTTGGCGTACAGGATGGCGCTTTCGTCGACCGCCGGGGCGCTCGCGGGCGCAGCGGCCTGGTCGGGGATGTCGTCGGGATCGGGCGCGGCGGCCGTCGTGACGCCGTTGGCGGGGCGGCGGCCACTGTCCCAGGCCGGCTCGTCGTCGAACATGTCGGACGCAAATTCGAGTTCGATCTCGTCGATCTTGGCAGCGGTGGCGCGGGCGATTTCACGCTGGCGTTCGCGCTCGGCGTCAGACGCCAGGCGTGACGGTTCGCTGCGCAGGCGCGACTCGGGTGGCGGCCAGCTGGGCGCGGCCACCGCATCGTTCTTTTTCTTCAGGAAGGAAAAAAGCCCCATGCTCACCGTTGTCTCGATAACGTGTCCACCATGACCTTAGCACGGACCCTGGCGACGGATGCTGAGCACACGTGGCCGCGCGTCAGTGTAGCCGAAGGGCAATGTTGGTAGGATATTGAGCAATTGTAGCGTGCGCGCATGGCCAGGACGGCGGCTGTCATGCGTCGTTACAAACATCAGGAAATGGTGTCTGCATATAAAAAAAGCATGCGACAGGTCGCATGCTTTTTTGCTGGCGCTGAATCAAGGTTCAGCACACTCATCGATCAGTCGCCGTACAGCTTCTGCTTGAGTTCGCGGCGCTGCTGGGCTTCCAGCGACAGCGTGGCGGTCGGGCGGGCGATCAGGCGTGGAATGCCGATTGGCTCACCGGTTTCTTCGCACCAGCCGTATTCGCCGCCGTCAATCGATTGAATCGACTGCTGGACTTTCTTGAGCAGCTTGCGCTCGCGGTCGCGGGTACGCAGTTCGAGCGCATGTTCTTCTTCGATGGTTGCGCGGTCGGCCGGATCGGGAACCAGCACGGTTTCGCGCAGGTGTTCCGTGGTTTCGCCGGCGTTCTTGAGCAGTTCGCGCTCGAGTTCCTGCAGGCGGTTCTTGAAGAATGCAAGCTGGGCCGCATTCATGTAGTCGCCCTCGCTCATCGCGCGAATCTCGTCTTCCGTCAGGAGGCGTTCGTCGGACTGGGCGGTATTCGGTTTCGTTGTTTTAGTCATGATGCCTTCGATACGACAGAGGTTTGCATTTTATCAGCTTGCCCATCAGTAACACCGCACAAATGGGTGCATGCCGGGCAGGCTGCCTTGATGACGACGGTACGCCATCCTATCTCCGTCCGCGCCGCATGGGCGGCAAGGGCGGTTCACCACTGGCTGTTTGAAGCGCGTCGTGGCGGTCCGTGCGGCCCGGCCTGGCAAACTGTCGACGCATGGCGCCGGACATGCCTGCATGGCCAGTCAAACTGATGCAGTTTATACCAAACACTGTTCCAGTCCGCGGATAAATACGTCTTTTGGTAAATTTTTACCAATAAAGACCATCTTGGTGGCGGGCGTTTCATTCTCCCCCCATTTCGGTCCCACGTCGCTGCCCATGATCTGGTGCACGCCCTGGAACACGACCTTGCGATCGACGCCATCCATCCGCAATACGCCCTTGTAGCGCAGCATTTGCGGCCCAAAGACCTGGACCAGGCTGCCAAGGAACTGTTCCAGACGCTCCGGGTCGAATGCGCGCTCGCTCTTGAATACGAACGCGGCGATGTCGTCGCTGTGGTGGCTGTGATGATGGTCGTGGCTGCACGACGCATCGTGCACGTGGTCGTGGCCGTGGTCGTGGCCACAATCGGCGCCATGTTCGTGCTGGTGATCATGGTCGTGCCCGTCTTCACCCTCGACACGCAGGAAATCGGGATCGATGTCCAGCTTGTCGTTCAGGTTGAAGCCGCGCAGGTCGAGCACGTCGGCAATCGGCGCGCGGCCGAAGTCGCTCGTGGCGATCGGTGCGCGCGGGTTGATGCGCTGCAGGCGCGCCTTGAGCGCATCGACGGCGGCGGCATCGACCAGGTCGGTCTTGGACAGCAGGATCTTGTCGGCAAAGCCCACCTGGCGCTGGGCTTCTTCGTGGGCGGTCAACTGTTCCATCGCGTGGCGGGCGTCGACCACGGTCACGACGGCGTCGAGCAGGTAATGGGCGCCAACTTCTTCATCGACGAAGAAGGTCTGGGCTACCGGCCCCGGATTGGCCAGCCCCGTCGTTTCGATGACGACGCGGTCGAAACTGATCTCGCCGGCGGCGCGTTTCTTTGCCAGGCTGTTGAGTGCTTCGATCAGGTCGCCACGCACGGTGCAGCAGATGCAGCCGTTGTTCATCTCGATGATCTGCTCGCCCGAGTCCTGCACCAGGATGTCGTTGTCGATGTTTTCTTCACCGAATTCGTTCTCGATGACGGCGATGCGCATGCCGTGGTCTTCCTGCAGGATGCGGTTGAGCAGGGTGGTCTTGCCCGCGCCGAGAAAGCCGGTGAGGATGGTGCTGGGGATCAGGTCCATTGGTTCGCTACTCGTGGTTGACATCAAGGTTGGACAAAAGAACCGGGGGATTATGCCGCAATTCTTGCAACCTCACCATCTGGCGTGTCGCGTGCAGATCGTGTTCAAACCATGGACGAACTTCTGGCCGGATTGGCAGGGTGTCTACTGCTTGCCGGCCGCCTCGTCCGCGCGTGCGGTGTCGGCCGCAGCAATGACCTGGGCAATCGCGGCAACCACGAGCTGCGGTTGTTCCTGGTGAATGTTGTGGCCGCTATCGGGTGTCACCACGTGGCTGCCGCGCCGGAAGCCGCGAAAGAAGCGTGCATGCAGATCGCGCCAGACGTCGACGGCTGCCGGGGTCTCCAAAAAGAGCTGCGGCTGCTCGCGGCGCTGGACGGATGTGAGCACCACGACCGGCACATCCGGCAAGGGCCCGGCCAGGGGCAGGTTGCCGCTGTCGAGAATGGCCTGCACCTGGGCCAGTTCGGGCTGGAACTTGGGCGGCATGTATTGCACCAGCAGGCGGGCGTCGTTGTCGACTGCGGCGGCATCGAGCTTGCGCAGCTCGGTGCTCTGATGCTCATCGCTGGGGTCGACGAACACCATGCCGGCGATCTGGGCCGGATGGCGTGCGGCGTAGCTGCGAATCAGGAAGCCGCCGTAAGAATGGCCAACCAGCACGAAGGGCGGACGCACCCCTGCCACTGCGATCACTTGTTCCAGTTCATCGGTACGGCTGGCCACGGTGGGCGTCCCGGGGCGTGCCTCCGAGCGGCCATGGCCGGCGCGTGAGTACGTGATCACTTTGTTCGATCTGGCCACCTGCGGCGCCACATCGCGCCACACGTTCAGGTCGCGCCCGAAGCCGGATTCGAAGATGACGGTATAGGGCCCGGTGCCCAGGCTAGCCAGCTGCACCCGGTAAGTGCCGACGTCCAGCAGTTCCGGTGCGTCCTTTGGCATGGCAGCAGGCGTCTGGGCGCTGGCAAACGTGCTCAGTGCCAGCAGGACGGCACCGACGGTGCGGGCCAGATAGACCATATTGACTCCATTAAATGCGTTGTCATCCTGTCTGCATGCGGCGACAATTGGATGTGAAGCAATAGTCTAAGAAACGCGGCAAGACACCGGTACTGTCAAATATGTCAGTCGGGCAGCGGGCTGGGGATGGGGGAAGCGGTGGCAAACGAATCGATGGCGCAATGGCGTGCCCGTCATCTGGACGCAATGGGCCGGGCCGTGGATGCGGATGGCCTGTTTGCGGTCGTCGCCAGCGCCGCGCGCGAACTGGGTTTCGACTATTGCGCCTACGGCATGCGCAAGCCAATGCCGCTGTCGAAACCGTCGACCGTCATGATGAACAATTACCCGGATGTATGGCAGGCGCGCTATGCCGACCAGGATTATCTGGGGCAGGATCCCACGGTCCGGCATGGCGCCGCATCGCTGTTGCCGCTGTTGTGGAGCGAGCCGGTATTCGCGCAGGCGCGCCCGCTGTGGGAAGACGCGCGTGGCCATGGTTTGCAGGTGGGCTGGGCGCAGGCGTCGCGTACGCCGGATGGTTGCGTCGGCATGCTGACGCTGGCGCGCTCGCACGATGCGCTGTCCGAGACCGAGCTGGACCAGAGCGAAGCCAATATGTCGTGGCTGGCGCATGCGGCGCACCAGGGACTGGCCCGCCTGCAGCGGCCGGCGCCAGGTGCGCCGATGCTGGCGCTCAGCGCGCGGGAAGCCGAAGTCTTGCGCTGGATGGCTGACGGCAAGACCTCAAGCGAGGCCGGCACCATCCTCAGCCTGTCCGAGCGGACCGTCAACTTTCACGTTGCCAATGCCCTGCTCAAGCTGGGTGCGGCCAACAAGACCGCCGCCGTGGTCAAGGCCGCGTTGTTCGGCCTGCTTTAAAAGGCCTGCTTTAAGAGGCCTGTGCGAGACGCCGGCTCAGGACTCCGGCTTGGCTTTCGCCCGCGGGTGCGCCGCGTCATACACTTTGGACAGGTGCTGAAAGTCCAGGGCCGTATAGATTTGCGTGGACGTGATGCTGGCGTGGCCCAGCAATTCCTGCACCGCGCGCAGGTCGCCCGACGATTGCAGCAGGTGCGACGCGAACGAATGGCGCAGCACGTGCGGGTGCACGTGCACCGGCGTGCCGGCGCGCAGCGCGTGCTGTTTCAGGCGGGTTTGCACGACGCGTGGCGTGATGCGGGTGTCGCGCGCCGACAAAAACAGCGCGGCGCCCCCGTCGCGCGCGGCAGGACGCACTGCGAGCCAGCGCGCCAGCGCCTCGCGCGCCGGGCCGCCCACCGGCACCCGGCGCATCTTGTTGCCTTTGCCGGTCACCACCACTTCGCCTGCCTGCAGGTCGAGCCAGCCCAGCGAGCCCGGCTGGCCACCGCGCGCATCCTGCCAGGCCACGTCCAGGCCCGCCAGTTCCGACACGCGCAGCCCGCTCGAATACAGCAGCTCGAACATCGCGTGATTGCACAGCTCGAACGGCTCGAGGTGGCCGCGCTGGTTTGCTTCCATCAATTGCACGGCGTCGTCGACCGCCAGCGCCTTCGGCAGGCTCTGCGCGCGCTTCGGGGCGCGCACGCCGTCGACCGGATTGGCGGCAAGCGTCGTCTGGTGCGACAGCCATTCATAGAAGCCACGCCAGCCCGAGAGCTTGCGTGCAATGGAGCGCGCGGACTGGCCACCGGCATGCAGCTTGCCGGCAAAGCGGCGGATGTCGGCGTGCACCAGCCGGGCCCAGTCGCTGTGGCCGGCCAGCTCCGCGAGCTCGGCCAGGTCGCGCCGGTAGGCCGCGATCGTGTGCGGGGACAACTGGCGCTGGGTGGCCAGTTCGCCGAGGTAGCGCGCGGCCCAGTCGGTTGGCGGCTCGCGCGTGTCCATGCCGGTCAAGCGCGCAGCGGCGCCAGCGCGGTGGTGGCGGTGGCAGCGATGTGGACCAGGAAATCGGTCGCCATCGCGGTGGTAAAGCGCGCTGGATCGGGCGAACCGAGCACCAGGAGGCCAAAGCTCTGGCCCGGCGCGCCGAGCGGCAGCATCACCGTCGAGCGGATCGATTCGGCGTCGTCCAGCCAGCGCACCGCTTCGAAATCATTGTTCGGACCGCAATATGGCGCGCGCAGGCTGTTGGCGAAGATGCGTGCGTCGTCCGAGACATTGCTGGCAAACCAGGCATCGGCATGTTCCGGGGCCACATGCCACAGGCGCAAGGTCACTTGCGGGACGGTGAAGTGGGTGCGTAAACCCTCGGTCAGGTCGCGCGCCATCGCGGCGCCGCCTTTCGAGACCAAGAGGGCCTGGGTCCAGGCGTGAAAGCGGTTGGCGATGCCGGCGTTTTCTTCGGCGCGGCGCGACAGGTCGGACAGGCGCAATTCAAGCGCGCGGTACTTGTCGCGCATCACTTCCATCTGGCGCTCCTGGAGCGACACGGTGCGGCCGGTCAGCGGACTCGATAGTTTCACTTCGCCCAGCAGGCCGGCTTGCTCCTGGAAGAACTCCGGGTGATCGGTCAGGTATTGCGCAACAGTGCTGGCGTCCAGTGGTGCAGTGCTCATGGGGAATAAGGTATTGAAATGGATCGGATCATTTTAACCGACGCCGGGCGTTGCACCGGAGAACAAAAAAGACGCCCGCAGGCGTCTTTGCGTGAACGCGGGTGCGGTCAGAAGCGGTGACGGATACCCAGCTGCAAGGCGCGGCCATCCGCGCCCGGCGCTTCGGTAAAGCCGCCCGGATTGCCCGAGGTGCCCGGCGAATACTGGGCTTCGTTGTCGTTCTTGATGAACGCCAGCGCCGTGTACAGGTCGGTACGCTTGGACAGGTAGTAGTTGTAGCCCAGCGCGTACAGGTTGGCATCGCTGTTGGACGCGGTGCGGTCGTTCTGGTGCGCGTACGACGCGACGACGCGGCCATTGCCGATCTTGTAGTGGACGCCGACCTGGTAGCTGTTGGCGTCCTGCTTGGTGTTGGCCGAAATCGCGTTGGCGAAGATACCGCGCAGGGCCAGCTGGTTTGGCAGTGGAATGCCTTGCGCGGTCAGTGCTGGTGCCACGGCTTGATCCCAGCCATTCAGGTAATCCGGGATCAGCGCCGAGTTCTCGTTGCGCTGGCTGTGGAAGCCGGCGAAGAACTTCCAGCTCTCGCCCAGCGCGTAGGAGCCGCCGACGGTCAGCGTGCGCAGGCTCGGCCGGTTTTGCTGGTCATAACCATGGTTGTAGCCGACACCGACGTCGAAACCGTTAGCTTTGTACGTCACCGCGCCGGCGCGGAACTTGTTGTAGCGGCCGAGGTAACCGGAATTGCGCGCGCCGTACATCACCGAACCGCCCAGGCCGTTCGGTAACGCAATGCGGTACTGGATGGCTTCCTGCGAACGGATGTCCGCGCCCAGTGCGGTGAAGCCGGCGGTGCCGCCCGTGACGTGGCCCCAGGTGCCGGCCGTGCCCGATTCAAAAGCATCGGCCATATTGAACACTTCGTAGCCCGGCGTGTACATGCGGCCCAGCAGCACGGCGCCGATCGGGGTGATCAGGCCGACCATCGACGTGCGGTCGAACAGGGCTTTTTCCTGGTTGACGGCAGGGCCGCCCGGCGGCTGGATGGCCGCTTGCAGGCGGTCGCGGATCGCGACCGGAATGCGTTCCATGCCGCGCAGCAGGTAGCGGCCCGGATTGTCGTTCATCAGCGTCGGCTGCTGCGAACCGGTGTCGAGTTCGACGCGGGCTTCAAGATTGAAAATCGCCTTGTAGCCATTGCCCAGGTCTTCGGAGCCGCGCAGGCCGAGGCGCGAACCGTCGGCGCCGCCGCTGTAGATCTTGGTCGGGCCGCCTTTTTGCCACATCACGCCGGCATCAGCAATGCCGTAGATCTGGACGCTGGTCTGGGCCAGAGCGGTGCTTGCGAAGGTCGCGCCGAGCAGGGCGGCGATAAGGCATTTTTTCATGGTGTCTCCATATTATTTTCTTGTCGCGTGGCATGAGCCCGCTACGCAAATATGCCATTGCCTTGCTGCACTGTACAGAACGCTCGTTCGGATGGGGCCTGGTGGCGCGTTGTCGTTGTGAAAAGGCTACAGAGCGTCGCATGCGACAAGGGCGAACACCGTTGCCGGTGTCCGCCCTCGACCAGTTGCTGACTGCTGCAGGTATTTTAGAACGTGTGGTGAATACCGATGTCGTACTGGTTGATCGTGCCAGGGGCGGCCGGGACGCCTTTTTTGCGCGACACGTCAAAATACAGGTAGGTGCGCTTGGACAGGCTGTATTCATAGCCCAGCGACAGTTGCTTGACCTTTTCCAGGCCATCGGTGTCCTTCTGACCATAGCCAGCGAGGAATTTCCCGGGGCCGACCGTGTAATTCGCGCCCACGACCCACGAACTGGTGTCGGTATTGAACAGGCGCGTATTGTCCTCGTCGAGCCGCGTGAACGTGCCCATCAGCTTGAGTTCGGGCGTCGGGCTGACCGATGCACCGATCGACCAGACCTTCGATTCGACGGCGTTGCGCTCATAAGCGGCCATCAGCGCAGCCGGGCCGTTGTTGTAGGTGCCGGAGATGGAGAACGGATTGGTTGAGGCTTCAGTACCGGCCGCATACTGCGGCGCTGCTGCACTGCCACGGCCGATGATGGCGACGGCGCCATTGTTTTCTTTGGTGGCGATGGCCGTGTTGAGCTGGAAGCCGTTCACGACCGGCGAGTTGTACCAGACCGCGTTCGACCAGCGGTTGGCGGTGGAACCCACCGGGTCGAGGGGCTGCGAGCTGTAGCCGGCCACGCTCAGATCGGTATAAAAGCCGCCCGCGGTTTCGATGGCGTGGAACGGCTCGAAGGCGCCGATGGTTTCGTGGAACGGGGTCAGGCCGCGGCCGATGCGCAGCATGCCGAAGTCGCCCTGCAGGCCGACGCGGCTCTGGCCCTGGAACAATCTGCGTCCATTGCCATCGGGCCCGACTTCGGCGCTGCCGGTGTCCGGCTCGTAACGGGTTTCAAGTTGGAACAGGGCCTTGAGGCCATTGCCCAATTCTTCGGTGCCCTTGAAGCCCAGGGTGTTGGCCGAGCGCTTGCCGATGCTGACGTTCTGGCTGCTGCGTTTGACGATGCCGGCATCGAGGTTGCCGTAGACCTGTACTGACGTCTGCGCATGGGCCGCACCGGCGCAAGCGCCAAGCAGTGCGACAGCCAGGAGAGAGGTCTTCATCGGGGTAATCCTGTCAATAAAGTGAACACGTACATCTGGAGCGTTGAGACCTGGCTGAACGCGCGATACGTGCACCTTAAATCTTTCAAACGTCAAGACTAGCTAATCCGTCAATTATCGGGGGGCCGCCGCGCTCCTTGCCAATAAATCGAACCGTGCTGTTGTATTTTTGAAACGACCGTCAGAAATCGGGGTAGTGCAGCACCTGTCGACGGTGCAACCCGACGTTACCGGCCTCGGCCTGACCGTTTGTCTTGCGCATATCCGAAACAGTTTCATCGGATTCGTGCTGTTTTGTGACCTCTCAATCGGCTCCGGAATCCAATCGAATCGCCATCTGCCACGGCGTAGACTTTGGCCTCGTTCGCACAGCAGCGCCGCATGGTGCCGATAGCTTGTATATTTGCAACTTCCACGTTGCCGCTGTGTGTCGCAGGCACACTTTCCATGGCTTTCACGTCATGTCTTTCACGTACTCCAACGATGGCTAACCGCGAAGAACTGGCAATCATCCGCAATGCCCGTGCCGGCCAGGTGGCGGCCCAGCTCGCGCTGGGCAAGCTGTACCTGTTTGGCAGCAGCAGCTTGCCGCAAAGCCTTCCTACGGCGCTGCACTGGCTGGAGCGCGCGGCGCGACAGGATTGTCCGCCAGCGTGGCAATTGATCGGCAATCATATCCCGCTTGAACTGGCGCAGCGCGATGCAGCAGGCGTGTCGCAATGGTACGAACGCGCGTATGACGATGGCAGCGTGCATGCGGGCCTCGTGTTTGCGCAACTGGTGCTCGATCCCCTGGCGCCGGTCGCGCAGCAGCAGCAGCCCAAAGCCGTGCGCGCGCTCGAAGACGCCGCGCGGGCCGGGTTTTCGCATGCACAGGTGCTATTGACCCGGCAACACGAGCAGGCCGCCAGCAGGGCGGCACCCACGCCGGCCATGGCGGCGCGTACGCAGGCGGTGCATGGCGCGCAACATGGCGCACGACTCTCGCCCGCGCAGTCCGCCGCCATGGCCCAGCATGCCGGCCTCGACGCGCTGTGGTTCGCGCGGCGCTGGACCGACTATCTGCGCATGGCGTTGCCGCAGGCGCGGGCGCTGGTCGATGAACACGGCGAGCCGGGCGAACTGCGCCGGTTCGCGCCGGATGAGATCACGCTGCTGTCGCGCTGCGCGCGTCTGCTGGATCCTGCGCTCGATGGGGTTTATGGCGTCGGTGGCGCCGGTGGCGTCGGTGACGTAGGTGAGGCGGCCGGCGCGGCGCCGGCGCCCTGCGATCCCGGTGAGCTGGCCATCTTCTGGGAACTGGCTGCCGCCGAACACGATCCCCACGCGCAACTGGCGCTGGGCCTGCGCTCGGCCCGCATGCGGGTGGATGGCCGGCGCATTGGCAGTGGCGATGCGCATGCCGCGCACGTGGCCAATTTCAAACGGGCGATCCGTTGGCTGACACTGGCGGGCGAGCAGGGGCTGGCCGAGGCGTGGTACGCGCTATCGCGCATCTGTATCAAGCCAGAATTCTCACAGCGTAATGTGGCCGATGCCCAGCGCTACCTCGAACGCGCGGCCGAGATGGGATATCGCGATGCCCAGCTCGAATGCGGCCACAACGCCTGGCGCGCGCGCCGCGAAAACGAGAACAACGATGTGCGGGCCGTGTACTGGCTGCAAAAGGCGGCGCAGCAGGATGCGCCTGACGCAGCCGGGCTGCTGCACAAGATCGCGCCGCGCCTCTACACCACGCCGTACACCGACACGGGCGCCTTGCTGGCGCTGCACGCCGGGGCGCTGGCGCCGCATGCGTTGCTGGCGGCACGTCTCGAACTGGCGCAGCTGTTCAATCTGTCGCGCCCCGAAGCCTTGCTGCTCGATGTGGTCGCCGCGGACCAGGGCCACTGCCTGGTCATCGATATCCGCGCCAGTTACGGGCGCAGCAAGCGGCGGCTGGTGGTGGTGGCGCCAGGGCCCGAGCGCCAGACGCTCGACCGCATCGTGCGCCTGTTCGAACCGGTCGATTGTGGCCCGGCCGGGCCGGAAGGCAACTACCGCCAGCGGCTGTACCGGCTGCGCACGCTGCTCAACATCGCGCAGCCTGACAGCGACGACGGGGCCGGGACCGACGTCGAATTGGCGGCCTGACGCGCACGTCGTTCAATCAATGGCACGGCCGCCTGACTTGGCGGCATCAGGCTCAGATCTCGACTTCGCCTTCAAACACCGACACGGCCGGGCCGCTCAGATACACCGACTGGTCCGGGCCGGCCCAGGCGATGCTGAGTTCGCCGCCACGGGCCGAGACGCGCACCGGCGAATCGAGCAGGCCGCGCCGGATGCCGGCCACGACCGCGGCGCAGGCGCCGGTGCCACAGGCCAGCGTCTCGCCCGCGCCGCGCTCGAACACGCGCAGGCGGATATGGTGCCGGTCCATCACTTGCAGATAGCCGGCATTGACGCGTTTTGGAAAGCGCACATGGCGCTCGATCAGCGGACCCGTCTCTTCCACCGGCGCCGCATCGACATCATCGACCACCTGCACCGCATGCGGATTGCCCATCGACACGACCGACACGAAGACGGTCTCGTCGCCGACCGGCAGCGGCCACAAGGTGTCGTCTCCCTGGACCATGCCGGCCAGGCCGGTCTCGTCGAACGGCACCTCCGCCGGCACGAGGCGCGGGGCGCCCATGTCGACCGTGACGCTGCCGTCGTCTTCCAGGCGCGGGGTGATGATCCCCGACATGGTCTGCACGCGGATGCTGCGCGCCTGTGTCAGCCCCTTGTCGACGACAAAGCGCACGAAGGCGCGCGAGCCGTTGCCGCACTGCTCGACCTCTCCGCCATCGTTGTTAAAGATGCGATAGCGAAAATCCACCCCCGCGTCCGTCGGGCGTTCCACGACCAGGATCTGGTCGGCGCCGATGCCGAAGCGGCGGTCGGCCAGGCGGCGCCATTGATCGACGCTCAGGTCGACTTGCTGGCTGATCGCGTCGACGACGATGAAGTCGTTGCCGGCGCCGTGCATCTTGGTGAATTTCAGTTTCATGGCTTCAATCGTACAGCGAAGGTTCACCCGGCGGCCGGGTTTTAAAACGTTTGTGGGTCCAGAAATATTGTTCCGGCGCCTCGCGCACGCGCTCTTCAATAAAAGCGTTCATGCGGCGAGTCGCTTCAACCATATCGTCGCCCGGGTAGTTTTCCCAGGCCGGATAAAAGCGCACGCGCCAGCCCTGGTAATTCGGCAGGTAGGTGGCGATCACGGGGATGACCTTGGCGCCGGTCGTGCCGGCAATGCGGCCCAGCGCGGTCAGCGTCGCGGCCGGCACGCCGAAGAACGGCACGAACTCGGCATCCTTTTCGCCGAAGTCCATGTCGGGCAGCATGAAGTAGGGCAGGCCATCGCGCAGTGCGCGCAGGATCGGCTTGATGCCTTCCTTGCGCGTCACCAGGCGCACCGGGCCGTAGCGTTCGCGGCCGTGACGCAGCAGGCGGTCGAAGTCTTCGTTTTTTTGCGGCACGTACATGCTGCACACGGGAATCACACGGGCGCCGATGCCGGCCACATCCAGGCACACGAAGTGCGGACACAGCAAAATTGTCGGGCCGTCCTGCATGGCGGCCAGCGGCACCGATGGTTCGATCTGGATCAGGCTGCGCACGCGTTCTTCCGGTGCCCACCACAGGATCGAGCGCTCGAAGATGCTGCGGGCGTAAGCGCGGAAATGCTGCTTGGCGATCGTGCGGCGCGCCCGCTCATCGAGCTCGGGCAGGCACAGGCGCAGATTGGTCAGCGCGATCTTGCGGCGCTTGCCAAGAATAAAAAACATCAGGCTGCCGATCGCTTCGCCGAAGCGGCCCAGAATGGGCAACGGCAAGAAATGCAGCAACCACATAAATCCCAGCAATACCTTCATGGTGCGGCCCCGCTGTCCGGACCCGCTACGCCGTCCGGCTGCTTGTAGCGGTTATAGCTCCAGAAATACTGGGCTGGCGCACGGGCGATCAATTGCTCCATCGCGCGGTTGATCGCCGCTGCCTGCTCGGCGCCGGTGCCGGACAGGTCGCCATCGAATTCGACGAAGCGCACGATGTAGCCGGCGCCATGCGGGCGGCGCTCGGCGTACACCAGCAGGATGTCGGCCTTGCCGAGCTGGGCCAGCTTGGCCGGCAGCGTCATCGTGTAGGCATTGCGGCCGAAAAATGGCGCCCAGACGCCTTCGCCTTCTTGTGGTACCTGGTCTGGCAGCAAGCCGATCGGTTGGCCGCCCTTGAGCGTCTTGGCCAGGATGCGCACGCCCGACAGATTCGCCGGTGCGAGATGCAGGTTATGGCGCGCACGGGCGCCTTCGACCAGCGGCTTCAATGCACTCTTGCGCGGCGGGCGATACATGACGGTCAAGGCCGTGCGCAGCGCGATTTGCTGCGCCGTCATTTCAAAGCAACCCAGGTGTGGCGTAAGAAAGACAATCCCGCGGCCGGCGTCGAGCCGGGCCTGGACCAGGTCCCAATTCTCCACCGTGGCATGCCTGGCAACCCGCTGCGGATTGGCGCACCAGACGAATGCGAGCTCGATCGCGGCCTTGCCGGCCTCGGCGACGGCCGCGCGCCAGTGAGCGTCATAGCCGGCCTGGGCCAGATTGGCACGCAGGCGCTTGCGATACGATGGCGACAGGCCATACACCAGCCAACCCATCGCCGCGCCCAGGGCGTGCAAGAGTGGCAAGGGAAAAACGGAAAGTATCCGGAAAAGTACAACTAGCATGTCGATTGTTGGGTAGCGGACGCTACGCGCGTTTCCACACCAAAATTCCAAGGAAGCGTAAAATACCACTTTATGCTGGATCCGCCGAGTTAACAGACAACTTGCGAAGCGGAATATAAATGTCGCTAAAGCGTCGCAGGCTCAGTTTGCTGCGGCAGAATTATGACCCGTAACAGGAGCCTTCATGTCGAACGACTATCTCTTTACCTCTGAATCCGTTTCCGAAGGCCACCCAGACAAGGTGGCTGACCAGATTTCCGACGCCATTCTCGATGCGATCCTGACCGAGGATCCAACTGCCCGCGTCGCTGCAGAAACGTTGTGCAATACCGGCCTCGTCGTTCTCGCCGGTGAAATCACCACCCACGCCAACGTCGACTACATCAAGGTCGCACGTGACACCATCAAACGCATCGGCTACGACAACACCGATTTCGGCATCGACTACAAGGGTTGCGCCGTCATGGTCTGCTACGACAAGCAGTCGCCGGACATCGCCCAGGGTGTCGACGAAGGCAAGGGCATCGACCTCGACCAGGGCGCCGGTGACCAGGGCCTGATGTTCGGTTATGCCTGCGACGAAACGCCAGAGCTGATGCCAGCTGCCATCTATTACGCGCACCGCCTGGTCGAGCGCCAGTCGCAGCTGCGCAAGGACGGCCGCCTGCCATGGCTGCGCCCGGATGCCAAGTCGCAAGTCACGCTGCGCTACGTCAATGGCCGCCCGGTGGCCGTCGACACCGTCGTGCTCTCGACCCAGCATCATCCTGACGTCACGCACGCGCAGATCGAAGAAGCCGTCATCGAAGAAATCATCAAGACCACGCTGCCGCGCGAGTGGCTCAAGGAAACGCGTTTCCTGGTCAACCCGACGGGTCGCTTCGTCATCGGCGGTCCGCAGGGCGATTGCGGCCTGACTGGCCGCAAGATCATCGTCGACACCTACGGCGGCGCAGCCCCGCACGGCGGCGGCGCATTCTCGGGCAAGGATCCTACCAAGGTCGACCGTTCGGCTGCGTACGCTGCCCGCTACGTGGCGAAGAACATCGTCGCCGCCGGCCTGGCGCGTCAGTGCCAGGTGCAGGTCAGCTACGCGATTGGCGTGGCGCGTCCGATCAATATCACCGTGTACACCGAAGGCACCGGCGTGATCCCGGACGACAAGATCGCAGCGCTCGTCAACGAGCACTTCGACCTGCGCCCGAAAGGCATCGTCCAGATGCTCGACCTGCTGCGTCCGATCTACACCAAGACCGCCGCCTACGGCCACTTCGGCCGCGAAGAGCCGGAATTCACGTGGGAACGCACCGACAAGGCAGCCGAACTGCGCGCAGCGGCCGGCATCGCCTAATTTCCTGGCGCGCGCACCGCGACCGCACAGCGAGCCCCAAAAATTGCCTTGCAGTTTTTGGGGTTTTTTCTTGCCCATTGCCATACAAGGACGCCATGCAGGTACTACCCATCTATCAAGTCGATGCCTTCACAGACCGGCTGTTTGGCGGCAATCCGGCCGCCGTCGTCGTGCTGGACGCGTTTCCCGACACGGCGCTGATGCATGCAATCGCTGCCGAAAACAACCTGTCCGAGACAGCGTTTCTGGTACCGCATGACGGGCAGTACCGGCTGCGCTGGTTCACCCCGGTGGTTGAAATGCCGCTGTGTGGCCATGCGACGCTGGCGAGCGCGGCGGTCGTCATGGAACGGCTCGAGCCCGGTCGCACCGAGGTCGTGTTTGACACGGCAAGCGGCCCGTTGCCGGTGCGGCGTCCAGCAACCGGCTATGTGCTGAATTTCCCTGCCCGCACACTGGTGCCGGTGGCGGCACCGCCCGGTCTTGAAGCCGCCTTGGGTTGTCATCCGCACGAATTGCTCGACGTCCTCGACGATGGATTCGGTTATACGGTGGTGCTGGCAGACGCACGCGCCGTGCGCGAACTGGCGCCGGACTTCAATGCCATCGGGCGCCTGCCGCGCACTGGCCTGGCCGTGACGGCGCGGGGCGACGGCGACTACGATTGCGTCAGCCGCTACTTTGCCCCGGCCAAGGGCGTGCCGGAAGACCCCGTCACGGGCAGCGCCCATTGCGCGCTTGCGCCATACTGGGGCGAACGGCTGGGCAAGACGACACTGCGCGCCTTCCAGGCATCGCGCCGCGGCGGCGAACTGGCGTGCCGGCTGGTCGACGGCCGGGTCGAGCTCGAAGGTGGATGCGTGTTGTATCTCGAAGGCCGCATCACCGTTTGAATTACCCGCTTTCAATTCACAGGAGACCCCATGCTGAAAATTCTCGGAAAAGCTGCCTCGCTCAACGTGCGCAAGGTCTTGTGGACCTGCAGCGAACTGGACATCCCGTTCAAGCGCGAAGACTGGGGCGCAGGCTTTCAGTCGCCCCAGCAGGAAGCCTTCCTTGCGCTTAACCCCAATGCGACGGTGCCGGTCATTGTCGATGGCGACTTCGTGCTGTGGGAATCGAACGCGATTTGCCGCTACCTGTGCGCCAACAGCGCCGAACAGCACCTGCTGCCGCCCACGCCGCGCGCCCGCGCGCTGGTCGAGCAATGGATGGACTGGCAAGCCACCGAATTGAACAATGCCTGGCGCTATGCGTTCATGGGACTGGTACGGGGCAGCCCGGCGCACCGCGATCCGGACCAGATCGCAGCGAGTATCGCCAGCTGGCACCGGCATATCGGCATCCTCGAACGCCAGCTGGCCAGCACCGGCGCCTACGTCACGGGCGCGCAATTCTCGCTGGCAGACGTCGTGATCGGCCTGTCGGTCAACCGCTGGCTGCTCACGCCGATGGAGCGGCCGGACTATCCGGCCGTGCTCGCTTACATGGAACGCCTGAATGAACGTTCAGGATTCCGGACGTTCGGCGCTAACGGCGAGCCGTGAGCCGGTACACGTGCCGCAACAGCCATTCTTGCTCCGGCAAGCGGCTCGAGCGGCTGATGGTCAAGGTGTCACCGCGCCGCAACACGACCAGGCGCAGCTCGACCGCCTGACCATTTTCGACGCCGCTGCCGAGCGCGACCAGGATCAGATCACCGTTCTCGTTCCCACGGTAAAGACTGACTTGCAGCGGTTCGCTGGCCTTGCCCGGATTCAGGGCCACCCCATCGAACGACCATTGCTCGCTTGATCGCACCGTCTTGCCCGGGCCGTCGTCGTAGGTGAAGGCGAAGCGCAACCCATCCTCGATGCTCACCGTCGTTGGCAGCGTAACAGCCTTGTCCGAACTGTAATCGCGGTAGTGCAGGGCGCCGCGCCACTGGCCGGCCAGTGCCTGGCTCAGGCGCTCGGACGGCGCGGCGTGCGTGATGTCGCTGACCTCGGGCACGGTAGCAGCTTGGGCCCACGATGGGGGTGGTTCGGCTGCGACGGACGCGTTGAATAGCAAACTGAACAACAAAGCGAGTGCACAAAAAAGCGGCATATTGACTCCGGAATACGGCGCAGGACCATCCCGCGCTTCTATCCGTATTCAAGCCTGCCGCGCTAACGATGTCGCCTCAGAAGCCGGGATTTCAAGGCTTTTCGTGATGTGAGTCGCGCGCCAGACGCTTGGGCTCACGCCCGTCTGCTCCCGAAACACGCGGTTGAAGCTGGCTTTCGACGAAAAGCCGCAGTCCAGACCCAGTTTCAGTAATTCGGCAGTCGGGTCGTCGCGCATGCCCGCTTGCACGGCATCGACCCGCATTGCGTTGATTGCACTATTAAAATTGCGCCCCAATTCCTGGTTGAACGCGCGCGAGACATAACTTTCGTTCGTGCCGAGACGTTGCGCCACATCGGTCAGGGTCAGCCCGGGCTGGCGCCACCAGCCTTCTGCGCGAATCCGCGCATGCCACTCATCGGCTGTCGCTTGCCAGTCGCGCCCGGCGGGCGCTGGCGGTGCCACCCGTCGCATCTGTGGAAAGTCTCGTCCCGCATGGCGCCAGCCTTCCAGCCCGAGCCACAGGATGATGGTAGAGAACGCCACGTATTGCGGGAATCGGTCGTAATACGTCAACGGCGTCACGAGCGCGCTGTACAAATCGAACCCGACCGACACGAGCAGCCACAGGCCAAGCGCGAGCAGGACGCTGGCTACCCATGGCTGGCGCTGCATATCGCGATCGCTGGTGTGGTCGCGCAGCCAATCGAGATAGCGTCGCCGCAAGCGCGCCGCCAGCCACAGATACACCCCCAGCGACAGGGCGCCGGCCGCATCCTGCAGCGGCGAGATCCACGGGCCGTGCACCCGGGCTTCCCACAGGTGCTTCTGCTCAAGGGGCAGGGCGAACGCCCACAGCATGTAGAGCAGGTCGAGCACAGCCGGGGCCAGATGCCAGCCCCAGCGCGGCGGCAGGCCCGGGGTGGCCAGCCGCAACAGATACAGGTACAGCAGGGGCCCAATCGCCAGGCGCAGGTCGAATGGCGCGAACGAGAGCCACGGCCAGGCGTCGTAGGCGCCGGCGAAGCCCAGCACATATGGCATCAGGCGCAGCACGGCGACGATGAGCAGTGTTGCCAGCAGGCGCTGAGCACTACGGTTGCCGCGCGCGCACCACAGCAGCAGCGCGACGAGCGCGCCAAAGGCGGCGGCCAGGCCAAGCGTGGTGCTCCATGGGCCAAATTGCAGCACGCCGCGTCCCTCCGTCGTTGTCATGTCGCGCCAGTGTACCGCTACTGTCAGGGCAAGCATATCCATGGCGGATCAAGCGTGCTAAACTACTTCGTTCCGAGGAGCGTTGCGACTGAAAGACTCCTTTCAGCCAGGCTCGGATATCAGCAACTGCGCTCACGTTACTTTTTTCTAATCATTGAAAGGAGGGCGTGATGAACGCCGTACTCAAAGAAACTGCCGACTATCTGGTCGCCGACATTTCCCTGGCCGCCTGGGGCGAGAAAGAAATCCGCATCGCTGAAACCGAGATGCCGGGTCTCATGGCCATTCAGGAAGAATACGCTGCCACGCAACCGCTCAAGGGCGCGCGCATTGCCGGCTCGCTGCACATGACGATCCAGACCGCCGTGCTGATCCGCACGCTGGAAGCCCTGGGCGCCACCGTGCGCTGGGCATCGTGCAACATCTACTCGACGCAAGACCACGCTGCCGCGGCCATCGCCTCGGTCGGCACGCCAGTGTTCGCCGTCAAGGGCGAAACCCTGGACGAATACTGGGAATACACCCACCGCATCTTCGAATGGCCAGGCGACAGCCACGCCAACATGATCCTGGACGATGGCGGCGATGCAACCCTGCTGCTGCACCTGGGCGTGCGCGCTGAAACCGACATCTCGGTGCTCGACAAGCCGGGTTCGGAAGAAGAAATCTGCCTGTTCAACGCGATCAAGGGCCGTCTGGCACGTGATCCGAAGTGGTACTCGAAGCGCCTGCCAGAAATCAAGGGCGTGACCGAAGAAACCACGACTGGCGTGCACCGCCTGTACCAGATGCACCAGGAAGGCAAGCTGGCCTTCCCGGCCATCAACGTCAATGACTCGGTCACCAAGTCGAAGTTCGACAACCTGTACGGTTGCCGCGAATCGCTGGTCGACGGCATCAAGCGCGCGACCGACGTCATGATCGCCGGTAAAGTCGCCGTCATCGCCGGTTACGGTGACGTCGGCAAGGGCTCGGCCCAGGCCATGCGCGCGCTGTCGGCGCAGGTGTGGGTCACCGAAATCGATCCGATCTGCGCACTGCAGGCGGCGATGGAAGGCTACCGCGTCGTGACGATGGATTACGCGTGCGAACACGGCGACATCTTTGTCACCTGCACCGGCAACTACCACGTCATCACCGAGCAGCACATGCTCAAGATGAAAGACCAGGCCATCGTCTGCAATATCGGTCACTTCGACAACGAAATCGAAGTTGCCGCGCTCAAGAAATATGAGTGGGACAACATCAAGCCGCAGGTCGACCACGTCATCTTCCCTGATGGCAAGCGCATCATCCTGCTGGCCGAAGGCCGCCTGGTGAACCTCGGTTGCGGTACGGGTCACCCGTCGTACGTGATGAGCTCGTCGTTTGCGAACCAGACGATCGCCCAGATCGAACTGTTCATGAACACCGAGCAGTATCCGGTGGGCGTGTACACGCTGCCGAAGAAGCTGGACGAAAAAGTCGCGCGCCTGCAACTGCGCAAGCTGAACGCCCAGCTGACCACGCTGACCGACGAGCAAGCCAAGTACATCACGGTGAGCCAGGACGGTCCGTACAAGCCGGAACACTACCGCTATTAATCAGTCCTGGACTGTGCACTAGCTGTTCCGTTGTTCTGTGAAACGCCTTTCGGGGCGTTTCGTTTATCCAAATCCACGAAAGTCTGTAACGATGCGCCTGTTAATCACCTGGCTGATCAATGCCGCGGCCCTGATGGCCCTGCCTTACCTGATGCACTCCGTCGAAGTCTCGAGCGTCGGCACCGCCCTGATCGCGGCGCTGGTGCTGGGCCTGGTCAATACGCTGATCCGGCCTGTGCTGGTGCTGTTGACGCTGCCAGTGACGCTGCTCTCGATGGGCCTGTTCATCCTGGTCATCAATGCTGTGCTGTTCTGGCTGGTGGCGAACATGATAGGGGGCTTTGAAGTGGCCGGTTTCTGGTCGGCCTTCCTGGCAGCCATCCTGTACAGCATCATTTCGTGGGCGCTTTCTTCCTTGCTTCTCTCCGACAAAGATGGAAACTCCTGATTTCAGTATCGAGTTCTTCCCGCCCAAGACGCCGGAAGGCGCCGAGAAACTGCGCGTGACGCGGGCCAAGCTGGCCGAGTTGCAGCCCAGGTATTTCTCGGTGACGTTCGGCGCCGGCGGTAGTACCCAGCAGGGTACGCTGCAGACGGTGCAGGAAATCCAGGCCGCCGGCCACGACGCCGCGCCGCACCTGTCGTGCGTGGGCGCCACGCGCGAGTCGATCCGCGCCGTCCTCAAGCAGTACCAGGACAGCGGCATCCGGCGCATTGTGGCGCTGCGCGGCGACTTGCCGAGCGGTTACGGTGGCGCCGGTGAATTGCGCTATGCCAGCGACTTGGTCGAATTCATTCGCCAGGAAACCGGCGACTGGTTCCGCATCGAAGTGGCGGCCTATCCCGAAATGCACCCGCAGGCACGTTCGCCGCAGGACGACCTGCAAGCGTTCGCGCGCAAGGTGAGTGCCGGCGCTGACGCTGCCATTACCCAGTACTTCTACAATGCCGACGCGTATTTTTCGTTCGTCGACAATGTTCGCAAGCTGGGCGTGACGGTGCCGATCGTGGCCGGCATCATGCCGATCACGAACTACATGCAGCTGATGCGGTTCTCGGACATGTGCGGCGCGGAGATCCCGCGCTGGGTGCGTCTCAAGCTGGCCAGCTTCGGCGACGACAGCGCGTCGATCAAGGCCTTTGGCCTGGATGTCGTCACTGGCTTGTGCGAAAAGCTGCTGGCCGGCGGCGCGCCGGGGCTGCATTTCTACAGCATGAACCAGGCAGTGCCGACGACGGCGATCTGGCAGCGGCTCAGGCCTTGAGCGGTTGCGCCAGTGTGATTGAACGCGTGGACGGCAAGCCGTCCACCCTACATTTAGCAGCAGATCACGTAATGGCGACGTAGGGTGGTCGGCTATGCCGTCCACGCGTTCAACCCATCTTCGATATCCCCGGTTACATCACGCCTCGGTAATCACCCGATCAAGCGGCACATCGTGCGCGTCACCGACAAACTCGACCAACTGGCACGCGTACGCGATACCCACCGTACTCGGGCGCGGCTCGGGCGCCAGCGTCCGGTCATAAAACCCGCCGCCATACCCCACGCGATACCCCAAATCGTTAAACCCCAAACACGGCACCAGCAATGCCGGCGGCCGCGCCACCATGCGCAACTCGGCCGGCACCGCCACACCCATCCGGTCGGCCACGGTCGGCTCGCCCGGCAGCCACTCGGCAAATTCCAGCGCCGCATGGCGCGCCACGACCACGGGGAGCGCCAGTCGTACGCCTGCCGCCGCCATTTCCGCGTACGCTGCGCCCAGGTCCGGCTCGCCCGCGAGCGGCCAGTAGACGGCCAGCGAGGCGTGGGGATTGGCGTGCCACCAGGCCAGTACCCGCGCGCCGATGCGCTGGTCCCATGCGGCCTTGTCGGCCGGATCAAGCGCACGCCGGCGCGCCTTGAGTGTGTCGCGCAACAACGCCTTGTCTTGATGTGGTTGCTGTAGAGCACTTGTGTCTGGTGGCGGCACAGAGGCGCGTGGTATTCTTGGTTCGCCGGTCATGGTTTCAATGCAGCGTATTGTGAGAGTGGTGGATGTTTCAATCGAAATTGCCTGTCGGCGTGTTGCCGGCTGCTATTGCCCTTGTTCTGAGTCTGGCGATCGCGCCAGGCGCAGTGGCCCAGGAAGACCCGGAAGCACCCGCGCCCGAGGTAGCACTGTCTCCCGTTCCAGCGGGTGCGCCCACCGTGGCGGGCGCCGCCAGCCGCGCCGACGACGACAACTTCATGTTGCTGCGCGAAGCGGCGCGCCAGAACGACGAAGCGCGCGCCAACGCGATCGCGTCGCGCCTGCCCGTGACCAATTATCTGCTGGCGTCCTACGTTGACTATTATCGTCTGAAACCGCGCCTGCGCGATGCCATCCAGGACGAGGTGCTGCAAGTGCTGCGGCGCCACGAAGGCACGGCGGTGGCCGAACAGCTGCGCGCCGAATGGCTGATGGAGCTGGGCAAGCGCCGCGAATGGAATACCTTTGAACGCGAAGCGGGCACGCTGGCCCAGTCCGGCAGCCTGCCGATCCGCTGCTACGCGCTGCTGGCCAAAGCCGAGCGCGGCGAGCGCGTTGCCGACGAAGCGCGTGCACTGCTGAAAACCCCGGCCGGCTACGGCGACGCCTGCGGCGCCCTGATCGCACAACTGGTGGCCAATGGCCAGTTCACCGAAGCCGACCTGCTCACGCAACTGCGCCTGGCGGGCCTGGACAATGCCAGTGGCCCGGCGCGCCGCGCTGCCGTCTTGCTTGGTTTACCCGAAACCCGGGCCACCCAGGCGGTCGACCTGCCTGCCGTGGCGATGGCACGCGGGATCGGCAACAGCCGCGCCGAGCGCGAGCTGTACCTGGTCGCCGTGGGCCGCATGGCGCGCACCACGCTACGCCTGGCCGTGGCTGGCCTGGAAAAGAACAGCGCCCAATTGACGCCCGAAGAACGCGCGATCGGCTGGGCCAATGTGGCGCTGGCCGCTTCGATCGTGCTGGCGCCCGAAGCGCACGCGTATTGGGACCGTGCGAATGGCGCGCCCTTGAGCGACTTCCAGATGCAGTGGAAAACGCGCATGGCGCTGCGCCGCGGCGACTGGAAAACCGTGCGCGCCACCATTGAGAGCATGCCGCCGGCCTTGCGTGCCGACTCGACCTGGGTCTACTGGCTCGGGCGCGCGCACCAGGGCGAAGGCCGCCCGGCCGAGGCGCGCGCGCAGTGGCAGAGCATCGCAGGGCAGACGACCTTCTACACCCAGCTGGCCCAGGAAGAGCTGGGCAACCAGGTCGTCGCGCCGCCCCCGATCGCGCCGATCACGGCCGCTGAACTGGCCCAGGCCACGGCGAATCAGAGTCTGCAACGGGCCATCAAATTCTACGATCTGCGCCTGCGCGCGGAAGGCAACCGCGAATGGAGCTGGGGTCTGCGCAATCTGTCCGAACGCCAGTTGCTGGCCGCCGCCGAGCTGGCGCGCCGCAACGAGCTGCTCGACCGCATGGTCGAGACGTCGCTGCGCACGCGCACCGAACTGAGCTACGACCAACGCTTCCCGGCGCCGCACCTCGACGTGCTGCGGCCCACCGCCCAGGGCCTGAGCCTTGACAAGGCCTGGGTGTATGGCCTGATCCGGCAAGAGTCGCGCTTCATCCGCGATGCGCTCTCGGGCGTGGGCGCATCGGGCCTGATGCAGGTGATGCCTGCTACCGGCAAGTGGGTGGCGGCCAAGATCGGCCTGAATAACTTTGTCACCAGCATGCTCAACGATCTGCACGTGAACATCACGCTCGGGGCCAACTACATGACGATGGTGCTGAACAATTTTGAAGGCTCCCAAGTGCTGGCCACAGCCGCCTACAATGCCGGCCCGAGCCGCTCGCGCACCTGGCGCAGCCGGCTCGACGCACCGATGGAAGGGGCGATCTTCGTCGAAACCATTCCGTTCACCGAAACGCGCGGCTATGTGCGCAACGTGATGGCCAACGCCACCAATTATGCGTCGATCTTCGAGGGCAAGCCGCAGTCGCTCAAGGCGCGCCTGGGCACGATCACGCCGCGGCCATCCACGTCCGTGCTGGACTGACAGGCTGACCCTGCCGCGCTTCACCGTGCTGTCGGGCAAGCGCCTTGACAGCCGCGGCATTGGGCCGCAAGCTGATGTCGATTACCGCAGCCGTCCCGGGCTTTCATGCGCCGCCCGGGACGCCCTTCGCCACGTACCCGACGAGACCCCATGCAGACCATCGAACGCGACCCGATTCTCACGCACACCCTGGACCAGACCCGCAGCCCCGGCTTGACGCTCATCATCGGCAACAAGAACCTGTCGTCGTGGTCGATGCGCCCCTGGGTCGCGGCCATGGCGTTCGGGATTCCGTTCACGGAAATCAAGGTTCTGCTCGACCAGCCAGATACGTCCAACGAGATCGCACGCTACTCGCACGCAGGCCGCGTGCCGGTGCTGCTGGCCGGCGAAATGACGGTGTGGGACAGCCTGGCGATCACCGAATACCTGGCTGAGCAATTTCCCGACAAGCATATGTGGCCGCAGGACGTGGCGGCGCGCGCGCTGGCACGCTCAATCGTGGCCGAGATGCACGCCGGCTTCGGTGAACTGCGCAGCGCCATGCCGATGAATATCCAGGCCCGCCTGCCGGGCCGCGGCCGCACGCACGGCGCGCAGGCCGACATCGGCCGCGTCTGCGAAATCTGGGAAGACTGCCTGTCGCGCTTTGGCCATCACCAGTTCCTGTTCGGCGCGTTCTCGATTGCCGACGCGTTCTATGCGCCGATCGTGCTGCGTTTCCAGACCTATGGCGTGATGCTGGCCCCGGCGCTGCAGGCGTATTGCGAGCGCGTGCTGGCCCATCCGGCCGTGGCGCGCTGGGTGAACGAAGCGATGCTGGAAAATCACCCGACGCCGTTGCACGACGCCGATTTGCCGGAGTAAAACGATGCGCAGTTATGTTGTCGGCGGCGCCGTGCGCGATGCGCTGCTCGGGCTGCCGGTCAAGGACCACGATCACGTGGTCGTGGGCGCCACGCCCGAACAGATGATCGAGGCCGGCTTTCGCGCCGTGGGCAAGGATTTCCCGGTCTTTCTGCACCCGAAGACGCACGAGGAATACGCACTGGCGCGCACCGAGCGCAAGACCGCGCCCGGCTACCACGGCTTCGTGTTCCATGCGGCGCCCGACGTCACGCTCGAACAGGACCTGGTGCGGCGCGACCTGACCATCAATGCGATGGCGCAGGGCGAGGATGGCGTCATCGTCGACCCGCTGGGCGGCCGCGCCGACCTGGAAGCGCGCCTGTTCCGCCACGTGTCCGATGCCTTTGCCGAAGACCCGGTGCGCATCCTGCGCGTCGCGCGCTTTGCCGCGCGCCTGCCCGAATTCCGGGTGGCCGGAGACACCAATGTCCTGATGCGCCAGATGGTCGAGGCGGGGGAGGTCGACGCCCTCGTGCCCGAGCGCGTCTGGCAAGAGCTGGCGCGTGGCCTGATGGAACGCCAGCCGTCGCGCATGCTGGTCGTGCTGGACGAGTGCGGCGCGCTGGCGCGCCTGTTACCCGAACTCGATACGCAGCCGCACACGCTGCGCGTCATCGACACCGCCGCGCAGCAGGATCAGCCGCTCGAGATCCGTTTTGCCGCCCTGATGCGCGACGTTGGTACGGCCGCTGTCGAAGCAGTCTCCAAACGCCTGAAAGTGCCCAATGAATGCCGCGACCTGGCCCTGATGACGGCGCGCGAGCATGGCGTGCTTGCGCAGGCACGCACACTCGATGCCGAGGCGCTCGTCACGCTGTTCGAGCGCAGCGACGCCTTTCGCAAGAGCGCGCGCTTTGTCCAGATGTTGCTGGCCACGCGTTGTCACGCCAAAGATACTGAACATGACCCGGCCGGCGACTGGCTGCTGCAAGCCCTTGGCGCGGCGCGCGGCGTGGATGCCGGCGCCGTGGCGGCGCGCTGTGACCAGCGCGACCGGATTGCCCAGGCCGTGCACCAGGCGCGCGTCGAGGCAGTGGCTGCCATTTGTAATAAAGTGTGAAAAACCGCCCTGTAAAGCGTCACAGTTACATGTAGTTACACCCTGCGTACAGTGTGGGCCAGCGGTTTGTTATTCTTCCACATGGTCAATTGTTGCGTTGGAGAAAAACGGTGTTCAGGATGCTGGTACGGCGGGTAGGGAGCTGGGTACGGCGCCGCCGCCTGTTATTGGCGAGCCTGGCCGTCGTATTGATGAGCGCGCTGCTGGTCTTTCTGTACACCCGCACCGAGGTGATCGACCCCGAAGTGCGCAGCAACGTCTTGCTTAACCTGCGCGAATTCGAAAAACTCGACGCTGAATGGGACGCCAACCTGCTGCGCGCCCATACCGGCCGCGCCAGCATCCGGCCCGACCTGAGTTCGCAACTGCCGCGCATGCGTATCCTGATGGCGCGCCTGGAACAAGCCGCGCCGCTGACCGGCAGCCACGCCGCCACCCAGGCCTGTGCCGATCTGCGCACGGCGCTGCGCAACAAGGAAATGCTGGTGGCCGAGTTCGCGCGGCACAATCCGCGCCTGCGCGCAGCGCTGCTGCATATGCCACCGGCCGTGGCCGACCTGAAAACGGAAATTTCCGGCATCGAAGGCGCGCTGGCGCCGGCCCAGTTCGTCGTGCGGCTCGACACCACCCTCAATGCGCTGCTGACCGACATCCTGCGCTACAACATCGCCCCATCGCCCGTGCTGGCCAACCGCATCGAAGAAATCCTGGGCAATGTCGCCGCCCAGGAGATCGCCTTTTCGCCGGCCGTCGTCGACAAGATGGACGCCGTGATCCTGAGCAGCCGTGTGATCCTCGAAAAGCGGCCGCTGGAAAACCTGCTCGAAGCGCAGATCGCTGCCGTCGGCAGCGACATCGTCCTCGATCGCCTGGAGCAGGAATTCGAGCGTTCGTTCACCACCGTGCTGCTCGAGCGCCAGCGTTTTCGCGGTTACCTGGCAGCGTATTCCGGCCTGTTGCTGGTGCTGCTGGCCTATGCCGGCGTGCGCCTGCGCCGCAGCTACCGGATCATCGGCGTCGTCAACCGCCGCCTGCAGGCGGCCAACGAAACGCTCGAGCAGCGCGTGGCCGAGCGCACCGCCGAGCTGCAGGCGCAGTCGGTCCAGCTCGAACGCCTGGCCCAGCACGACAGCCTGACGGGCCTGATCAATTACCGGCAACTGACCCGCCTGCTGGAACGGGCGCTGGCCCGGGCCGACCGCCGCGACAGCGTGGTGGTGCTGATGTTCATCGACCTGGACGGCTTCAAGGCGGTCAACGATACCTGGGGCCATGCGACGGGCGACCTGGTGCTCAAGACCGTCGCGCGCCGCGTGCAGGCCAGGCTGCGCGCCGAAGATGCGCTGGCGCGCCTGGGTGGCGATGAATTCGTTATCCTGCTCGAAGACGTGACGTCGCGCGATGGCGCGTTGCGCGTAGCGCGCCTGGTGCTGGCCGAAATCGAATCGATCACCGAGGCCGATGGTCATGCCATCAGGATCTCGGCCAGTATCGGCATCGCCAGCGCGCGCGGCCAGATGGGCGCAGCGCGTGGACAGGAGGCGTTGTTGGCTGAGGCCGACCAGGCCATGTACGCCGCCAAGCAGGCCGGCAAGGGCCGCTTCGTGGTCAGCGAGCAGGCGCAGTGGCGCGATGAAGACGACCCCGTGGAACCAGCGCTGGAGCAGGCACGACGCGAGCGTCCGAAAGAGGACGCCGCTGGCAGCACTGGTACGGGCACAGGCACAAGCAAGGCAGACGCCGACCGGATCGGCTAAGATTTACGGGCGACATCGACTGGTTGTCGCGCACGGGAAGGTGGGAACATGCTGGACAATCCATTACGCCGCTGGTTACAGGGCTTGCGCGGCAAGAAGGGGCAGCCGCCGGTCCTGGTCAAGGAATTGCACGAGCGCGACCGCCGCCGTGTGCTGCGCCATCTGCTCGCGCTCGACAAGGATGACCGCCTGCTGCGCTTTGGCAGCATGATGTCCGACGACGGCATCACGGCGTATGTCGGCAAGCTCGATTTCGAGCGCGATATCGTCTTTGGCGTCGTGAGCAATGTGTTCCAGCTGGTGGGCATGGGGCACCTGGCGTTCGCGCCGACCGAAGGGCGCACCGGCACGGCCAAGGCGCAGGTGGCCGAGTTTGGCGTGTCGGTGTCGGCCTCGGCGCGCGGGCAGGGCGTGGGCACGCGCCTGTTCCAGCGCGCGGCGATCCACTGCCGCAATTCGGACGTCGACACGCTCTATATGCAGTGCCTGACGTCCAACAAGACGATGATGCATATCGCAAAGAAGGCCGGCATGGTCGTCACGCGCGAATACGGCGAAGCCGACGCCCACCTTGAATTGCCGCCGCCCAGCCCGGGCAGCGTGATGGCCGAGGCGTTAGAAGAGCAGTTCGCGGCGATCGATTACACGGTCAAGGCCAATACGCGGGCCGCCGTGAAGTTCTTCACGCCACGAAAGCCGCGGCAATAACTCACACCAGCGGCATCGCCGTCGTTTCCTTGATCCGCTGCAGCGCAAAGCTCGACTTCACGTCCAGCACGGCCGGATGCTTGAGCAGCGTGCCCATCATGAAGCGCGAGAAGTGGTCCATGTCGCCCACATGCACGCGCAGCAAAAAGTCCATGTCGCCCGTCATCGCATAGCAGGCGACGACTTCGGGCCAACTGCCCACCGACACCGCGAAATCGTTGCGCGGCGACGTCGCCGGCAAGCCCGGCTGGCGCGTGGTGCTGGCCACTTCGCTGTGCTTTTCCAGCCGCACGTTGACGTACGCCAGCAGGCCGAGGCCGATCTTGTCCGAATCCAGCAGCGCCACGTACTGGCGGATCACGCCCGCTTCTTCCAGCCGCTTGATGCGGCGCAGACAGGGCGACGGTGACAGGTTCACGCGCTCGGCCACATCCTGGTTCGACAACCGCCCATCGTTCTGCAAAATCTCCAGGATTTTGCGATCTGTTTTATCCAGCTCAATCTTTGACATACCTTCCCCACGTCCGTCTTTTGTATGGCAATTTTATTGCGCAATTCAAGAAGGAGGGGGAATTGTTTGGAATTTAATGCTGGGGGGGCAGGTCTATACTGGCGCAAGACGGGAGACCACTCCCGCCAAGAAGCGAGATGCAGGAAATGCACCGCTTCCGGCAACCGCCACCAGTTTCTTGGAGACACAATGAACGCACCCCTGGACCGCGCCCACCTGGCGTCGCCGCCCGCATCCGCACCCGCACAAGACATCACGCTCGACGACAAATGGACGCTCGAGCGCGGCCGTGCCTTCATGACCGGCACGCAAGCGCTGATCCGCCTGCCGATGCTGCAGCGTGAGCGCGACGTCAAGGCCGGCCTGAACACGGCCGGCTACATCACCGGCTATCGCGGCTCGCCCGTCACCTCGGTTGACCAGACCGCGATGAAGGCCAAGGCGCACCTCGACGCGCACCACGTCAAGTTCCATCCCGGCATGAACGAAGACCTGGCGGCGACCGCTGTCTGGGGCACCCAGCAAACCAATCTGTACAAGGACGCGAAGTACGACGGCGTGTTCTCGATGTGGTACGGCAAGGGCCCGGGCGTCGACCGCTGCGGCGACGTGTTCAAGCACGGCAACAACGCCGGCTCGTCGCAATACGGCGGCGTGCTGGTGCTGGCCGGCGACGACCACGCGGCCAAATCGTCGTCCACTGCGCACCAGTCCGATCACATCCTGACCCACTGCGGCATTCCGGTGCTGTACCCGTCGTCGGTGCAGGAATACATCGACTTCGGCCTGCATGCCTGGGCCATGAGCCGCTACACGGGCCTGTGGGTATCGATGAAATGCGTGACCGACATCATCGAGTCGGGCGCCGTCGTCGACCTCGATCCGGACCGCGTACAAACGGTGATCCCGACCGACTTCCAGCTGCCCGAGGGCGGCCTGAACATCCGCTGGCCGGACGCCGTGCTGGACCAGGAAGTGCGGATGAGCAACCACAAATGGTATGCCGCGCTGGCCTATGCGCGCGCCAATAAGCTCAACCGCATCATCTGGGACAGCCCGCAGCCAAAGATCGGCATCATCACCGCCGGCAAAAGCTATCTGGACACGCGCCAGGCGCTGGCCGACCTCGGCATCGACGAGCAGGCTGCGCAGGACATTGGCCTGCGCCTGTACAAGGTCGGCATGACCTGGCCGCTCGAGGCTGAAGGCGTGCACGAGTTCGCACGGGGCCTGGATGAAATCCTGGTGGTCGAAGAAAAGCGCCAGGTCATGGAATACGCGCTCAAGGAAGAGCTGTACAACCTGCCTGACGGCGAGCGTCCGCGCGTGGTCGGCAAGTTCGACGACACGGGCGAGTGGAGCAACAAGAACCGCATGGGCCATGGCGACTGGCTGCTGCCTGCGACGTACGAGCTGAACCCGGCGCAGATCGCGCGCGCCATTGCCTCGCGCATCGGGCACTACTGCGCCGGTCACCCGGTTGCCGAGCGCGTCGCTCAGCGCATCGCCTTCCTCGAAGCCAAAGAGCTGGTGCTGCGCAATATCCCGGCCAAAGCAAATCCGGAAACCGACCGCATCCCGTATTTCTGCTCGGGCTGCCCGCACAACAGCTCGACCAAGGTGCCGGAAGGCTCGCGCGCGATGGCCGGCATCGGCTGCCACTACATGGTGCTGTGGATGGACCGTGAAACGTCGACCTTCACGCACATGGGCGCCGAAGGCACGACCTGGATTGGCCAGTCGCCGTTCACCGACGAGAAGCACGTGTTCGTCAATCTGGGCGACGGTACCTACTTCCACTCGGGCATTCTGGCGATCCGCGCCGCGGTGGCGGCCAAGGTCAACATCACCTACAAGATCCTCTACAACGATGCGGTTGCGATGACGGGCGGCCAGAACGTCGACGGTCCGCTCGACCCGGGCATGATCAGCCGCCAGATCGCGGCCGAAGGCGTGACGCCCATCATCGTCGTCACCGACGAGCCGGACAAATACCCGAGCGACTATGCCTGGGCGCCGGGCACCACGGTGCGTCACCGGTCCGAGCTGATGGACGTGCAGCGCGAACTGCGCGAGATGCCGGGCGTGTCGGCCGTGATCTATGACCAGACCTGCGCGTCCGAAAAACGCCGGCGCCGGAAGAAAGGCGAATTCCCTGACCCGGCCAAGCGCGCCGTGATCAACGAAGCCGTCTGCGAAGGCTGCGGCGATTGCTCGGTGCAGTCCAACTGCCTGTCGGTCGAGCCGCTCGAAACCGAACTGGGCCGCAAGCGCCAGATCAACCAGTCCTCGTGCAACAAGGATTATTCGTGCGTGTCGGGCTTCTGCCCGAGCTTCGTCACCGTCGAAGGCGGCGGCCTGAAAAAGCCGAAGAAGGCAGCGGCGTCCGACGCCGCGCCACCGGTGCTGCCAGAGCCCGTTATTCCATCAGTTGCCACGCCATTCGGTATTCTCGTGGCCGGCGTGGGCGGCACCGGTGTCGTCACGGTCGGCCAGATCCTGGCGGTGGCGGCGCACGTCGAAGGCAAGGGCGCGATCGTGCTCGACCAGAGCGGTCTGGCCCAGAAGGGTGGCCCCGTGATGTCGCACGTGCGCCTGGCCGAACATCAGGCCGACCTGCATTCGACCCGCGTGGGCACCGGAAGCGCCGACCTCGTGATCGGCTGCGACCAGATCGTCACAGCCAGCCGCGACGCGTTGTCGCGCATGGGCGAAGGCCGTACCTGGGCCGCCGTCAATTCGAGCACCGCCACCACGGCCGCGTTCGTGAAGAACCCGGACTGGCAATTCCCGGCCGAAGGTTCGCGCGGCGCGATCGAGCAAGCCTGCGGCAAGGCCAACGTCGAATTCCTCGACGCCGGCAGCATCGCCACGGCGCTGCTGGGCGACGCGATCGCCACCAATATGTTCATGCTCGGCTACGCGTTCCAGAAGGGCCGCGTGCCGCTGCGCGAAGCCTCGCTGCTCAAGGCCATCGAACTCAATGGCGTGTCGGTTGCGTTCAACAAGGCGGCCTTCAACTGGGGCCGCAACGCCGGGCACGATCTGGCCGCCGTCAGCAAGTCGGCGATGCCGGCCAAGGTGATCGAGTTCAAGCGCATGCAGACGCTCGACGATGTCGTCAAGCGCCGGGTTGAGCTGCTCACGGCGTACCAGGACGCGGCGTATGCGGGCCAGTACACGGCCTTCGTCGAGCAGGTCAGGGCGCAGGAAGCGCGCCTGGGCAAGGGCACGCGCCTGTCGGAAGCGGTGGCCAAGTACCTGTACAAACTGATGGCGTACAAGGACGAGTACGAAGTCGCGCGGCTGCACACCGATCCGGCGTTCCGTGAAAAGATCGCCAATATGTTCGAAGGCGATATCACGCTCAAGTTCCACCTTGCGCCGCCGCTGCTGGCCAAGCACGACAAGGAAGGCCGCGCCATCAAGCAGGAGTTCGGCCCGTGGATGATGCGCGCGTTCGGCGTGCTGGCGAAATTCAAGGGCCTGCGCGGCACCGCGTTCGACGTGTTCGGCTATACCGCTGAGCGCCGCGTCGAGCGCGCCCTGATCGGCGAATACCGCGCGACGGTGGCGGCATTGCTGCCCAAGCTCACGGACGAGAACCTGGCGCAGGCCGTGGCGGTGGCCAGCATTCCCGAAGATATCCGTGGCTACGGGCACGTCAAGGAACGTCACCTGAAAGCGGCGAAGGAAAAAGAAGCGGCGTTGCTGGTGGCATTCCATGCGCCGGTGGGCGCGGCACCGCGCGCGGCTTGATGGTGTTTTGATCACGCCGGCGCGGCATACGCGCCGGCGTTGTTGGATGGATGCTTGTCGGCTTGGCATGCTTCGTTGTCGCCTGGCCTCACTGTGACATTTGGTGGTGTTGTGCAGGAAAACCGCCGTCTATAATCATCCGCATGAGCCCGACATTCTCCCTCCCAAACAAGGCAGTTTCCGTCCGTCTGATGTCAAGCGCGCTCGCTGCGCTGTTCGCTCTCGCCGGCTGTGGCGGCGGTGGCGGCTCGCCCGGCGTGGGCGCGCGGCCACCCGTGGCAGACACGGCGCCGGTCACGCCAACCCCGACCCCAACCCCCACCACCAGTGGTGCCACGCCGGAAGACCTCAATCCCAATCTGCTCGGCGACGCCTACGGCAGTTACTGGAACAAGTGCGCCGCGCCGCGCACCGGCGTCGATGCCAGCGGCAAGGCCTTCCCCGATGTGCAGGGCACATTGCTGGACGAACTCAAATTCCTGCGCGCCTGGACCAACCAGTACTACCTCTGGTACAACGAAGTCCCGAACACCTACAAGATGGCCGACTTCAAGAGCGCCATCGACTACTTCGACGTGCTCAAGACGCCGGCCGTGACCGCCACCGGGCAGGCCAAGGACCGCTACCACTTCACCTATCCGACTGCCGAATGGGAAGCAATGCAGACCCAGGGCATCGATCTTGGCTACGGCATCACGTGGTCGCGCAATGCGGGCGGCACGGCGCCGCGCACCTGGCTGATCACGGCCGTGGAACCGGGTTCGCCGGGCGCGGCCGCGGGCCTGCTGCGCGGTGACCTGTTGACGAAGATCGATGGCATCGACTTCGTCAACGCAAGCGACGCGGCATCGATCGCGCGCATCAACGAGGCCCTGTTCCCTGAGACGGCCGGCAGCGCGCACCGCTTCACGCTGCAGCGCGGCGGCGTGCCGTTCGAGGTGACGATGACGGGCGCCGACGTGCGCATCGCACCGGTCAAGAACGTCAAGATCATCGAGACCGCGAGCGGCAAGGTCGGCTACCTGACCTTCGACACCTTCAATGCGGTCTCCGAAAAGCAGCTGATCGACGCCTTCATCACGTTCCGCCAGGCCGGCGTGAACGACCTGGTGCTCGACATCCGCTACAACGGCGGCGGCCTGCTGTACCTGGCCAGCCAGCTGGCCTATATGGTCTCGGGGCCGGAGTCGACCAATGGCAAGGTGTTCGAGCAATCGCAATACAACGACAAGTTGCCGCGCGAAGCGCCACTGCCGTTCCGCTCGACCGCGTGGGGCTTCGCCTCCAGCAATTCGGTGCGCACCGGCACGCCACTGCCAACCCTGGGCCTGAAACGCGTGACGGTGCTGAGCACGTCCGGCACCTGCTCGGCCAGCGAATCGGTGATCAATGGCTTGCGCGGCGCCGATGTCGAGGTCATCCAGATTGGCGGCACCACCTGCGGCAAGCCGTATGGCTTCACGCCGGTGCCGAACTGCGGCACGACCTATTTCTCGATCGAGTTCAAGGGCGTCAACAACAAGGGTTTTGGTGACTTCACCGATGGCTTTGCGCCGACCTGCCAGGTCAGCGACGACCTGACGCGGCCGGTGGGCGACGAGAGCGAAGGCTTGCTGGCCGCCGCGCTGACCTACCGCGCCACGCAGGCGTGCCCGGTTTCGACGACGAGCCGCGCCCGCGTCGCGCCGATGGAAATCGTGCGGCCGCAGGTGAAAGAAATCGCGATCCGGCCGACACCCGGCGCACCACCGCGCTGAGCAGACCGGCCGTATTGACGGGCGGCGTGGCCAATCCGGCGCGCCGCCCTTTGTGTTTCCAGAACTTAACTTTGAGTCAAGAACACGTCTATAATCGTCGGCTTCCCTGTCACCTGCCGGAGCTTCTCGATGATTCGTTCTGCGTTACTGCTGGCCCTGCTGTCTGCATTTCCCCTGGCGCACGCCGCTACCCCCGACCTGACGACGATTTCGGAACGCTCCGGCTTCCAGGCCACCGGCCGCTACGATGAAACGATCGCGCTGTGCACCGCCTTTGCGCAGGCGTATCCGAAGCAGGTTCAGTGCATCGACTTCGGCATCACGCCGGAAGGCCGCCCGATGAAGGCGCTGGTGGCCAACAACAACGGCGTGTTCACGCCTGCGGCCGCCAAGAAGGCGGGCTTGCCCGTCACGCTGATCCAGGGCGGCATTCACGCCGGCGAGATCGACGGCAAGGACGCGGGTTTCCTGGCGCTGCGCGAGATCCTCGAAGGCCGCGCGGGCAAGGGCGCACTCGACAAGCAGGTGCTGCTCTTCGTGCCGGTGTTTAACGTCGACGGGCATGAGCGCTTCGGTAAATGGAACCGCCCGAACCAGCGCGGCCCGGTGGAAATGGGCTGGCGCACCACCGCCCAGAACCTGAACCTGAACCGCGATTACCTGAAGGCCGACGCGCCGGAAATGCAGGCGATGCTGGGCCTGGTGAATGCCTGGGATCCGCTGACCTATGTCGACCTGCACGCCACCAACGGCGCCAAGTTCCAGCACGATATCTCGATCCAGGTCGAGCCGGTGTACTCGGGCGACCCGGAATTCCGCAAGGCCGGCCTGGCGCTGCGCACCAATGTCATCAAGGACATCGCGAAGGAAGGCTCGACCCCGCAGTCTTACTACATGTCGTTCGTGAAGCAGGACGATCCGATGTCGGGCTTCGAGGACGGCGTGTCGGACCCACGTTTTTCGACCGGCTACTTCCAGCTGCGTAACCGCATGGCGATGCTCGTGGAAACGCACTCGTGGAAAGAGTACCCGGTGCGCGTACGCATCACCCGCAACACCGTGGTGTCGTTGCTGAATCAGGTGGCAAAGCATGGTGCGGACTGGCAAAAGGCGGCCTACGCGGCCGACGCGCGCGCCGCAAAACTGGGCAACAAGAAGGTGGCGCTGAACTACCGCACCACCGACAAGACCGAGATGGTGAATTTCAATGGTTACGAATACACGCGCAAGCCGTCGGAAATTTCGGGCGGCCTGATGACGCGCTACGATGAAACCAAGCCGCAAGTGTGGCGCGTGCCACTGCGCGACGAAGTCGTCGCCGACGTGGAAATCACGGCGCCGGGCGCCGGCTACATCGTGCCGGCGGCGCAAGCGGCCATCGTCGGCGAGAAGCTGCGCCAGCATGGCGTCGTGTTCCGCAAGCTGGATCAGGGCATCACGCGCGCCAATGTCGAGACCTTCCGCGCCGACAAGGCGACGCTGGACGCCGCCTCGGTCGAAGGGCACCAGCGCCTGACGGTCACGGGCAAGTGGACGGCGGAGCCGCGCGCAGTGACGGCCGGTTCGCTGTTCGTGCCGATCGCGCAGCCAAAGGCGCGGCTGGTGGTGGCGATGTTCGAACCGCAGGCCCCGGATTCGCTGCTGGCCTGGGGCACGTTCAACACGGCCTTCGAGCGCAAGGAATACATGGAAGACTACGTGGCTGAAGACGTGGCGCGCGAGCAGATGGCGGCTGACCCGAAAGTCGCCGCCGAATTTGCCCAGCGCCTGGCATCGGACCCGGCGTTTGCCAAGGATCCGCAGGCGCGCCTCGCGTTCTTCGCCAAGCGGCATTCATCGTATGACGAGCGGTTGAATCTGTATCCGGTGCTGCGTACGGATACGGTGCTGTAACCTGGTCCCTGCGGACCGACGCGCCTCAGGTGTCGGTCTGCAGGAGAGTGCGTGAATTCGCATTCGTGCGAAACACGATCGGCTGCTCGATCGCGTGGGCGTTGTCCAGCCCGGCCGGGCGCTGGCTGGCAAAGCGGATCACCTTGTCGACTTCGCCGCGCTTGGGCGACTTGCTGCAGACGGGGTCGGTCGCTGCCGCGTCACCGGCGAGCATGAATGCCTGGCAGCGGCAGCCACCCAGATCGCGCCCCTTTTCGTCGCAACTACGGCACGGCTCCTGCATCCAGTCATTGCCACGATAGGCGTTGAATGCGGTGCTGGTGCGCCAGATGTCGGCCAGGCCCACGTCGCGCACGTTCGGCAGGTTCAGGCCCGGCAGGTCGCGCGCATTGTGGCAGGGCAGCGCCACGCCGTCCGGCGCCACGCCGAGAAACACCGCGCCCCAGCCATTCATGCAGGCCTTGGGGCGGTCCTCGAAATAATCCGGCACCACGAACAGCAGCTTGCAGGCGTCGCCAATCCGCTCGCGGTATTCCGCCACCACGCGTTCGGCGTCGCGCACCTGTTCGAGCGTCGGCATCAGCTGGTTGCGGTTCTTCATCGCCCAGCCGTAGTACTGGGTGTTGGCCAGCTCCAGGTATTCGGCGCCCAGCGCCAGCGCCATCTCGATGATCTTGCCGACATGCGGCAGGTTATAGCGATGCAGCACGCAATTCATCACCATCGGGTAATCGTATTGCTTGATCAGCTTGGCGACTTTGAGCTTGAGGTCGAATGTTTTGGTGCTGCTCAGGAAATCGTTGAGCTCACGGGTGGAATCCTGGAACGACAACTGGATATGGTCCAGCCCGGCGTTCTTGAGCGCGGCGATGCGCGTTTCATTCAGGCCGACACCCGACGTGATCAGGTTGCTGTAGAAACCCAGGCGACGCGCTTCGGCGACCAGTTCTTCGAGGTCGTCGCGCATCAGCGGTTCGCCCCCCGAAAACCCCAGCTGCACGGCGCCCAGCGCGCGCGCTTCGCGCATCACCCGCACCCATTCGCCCGTCGTCAATTCATTGCGCACCGCATCGTAATTGAGCGGGTTATAGCAAAACGCGCAGTGCAGCGGGCATTGGTAGGTCAGTTCAGCCAGCAGCCAGAATGGCGGCGATACGGTGGGCGCGCCGCTCTTGGCAACATCGGTAGGCAGCATCATTCGATCCACTTGTGCTGGTGGGCGTGGGCCAGCAAGCCCTCGATATCGGTGCGCAAGCCGGTGGCCTGGAACTTGGTTTCCAGGTCGTGCACGATCTGGTCGACCGTGGTCTTGCCGTCGCAGCATTTCAGGATTTCGCCGGCGCTGCCATTCAGCTTGACCATGCCTTCCGGGTACAGCAGCACGTAGGCCTGCTGGGCGTCCTCCCATTGCAGGCGAAAGCGCCGGTTCAGGGCCGGCATCGCGGGGATGAGGGGATCGTTCATGTTGGATAGGCCTTTTCGATGGCGTCCAGCATGGCCCACAGGATGTCCAGCTTGAACTTGAGAATCTCGAGTGCGCGCTCCTGCTGCGCCCTGGTCGTGAAATAGTCGAGCGTCACGGCCAGGCCATGGTCGACATCGCGCTGGGCCAGCGGAATGCGGCTGCGGAAATAATGCAGGCCGGCCGGTTCCACCCACGGATACTGGGTGGGCCAGCCGGCCAGCCGGTCCTTGTGGATCTGCGGCGCGAACATCTCGGTCAGCGACGAGCAGACGGCCTCTTGCCACGGCGAGCGGCGCGCGAAGTCGACATATGCGTCGCAGGCAAAGCGCACGGCCGGCACCACGTGCTGCAGCGACCACAGTTCTGCGCGGGGAATGCCGGCCGCTTCGCCCAGCTGGGTCCAGGCTTCCATGCCGCCCTGGGCGTCGCCCTGGTAATCGTCATAGCCGTCATGGTCCAGGATGCGGGCGATCCACAGGCGGCGCGTCGCGCGATCGTCGCAATTGGACAGGATCGCCGCATCCTTTTTCGGGATGATGAACTGGTAATAGAAGCGGTTGGCGATCCAGCCGCGCAGCTGTTCGGGCGAGCATTGCCCGGCATTCATGCGCAGGTTGAACGGATGATGGATATGGTAGCTCTTGCCCATCGCCCGCAACTGCTGTTCGAATTCGGCGCGCGACCAGGGCGCCAACTGGTCGCTGCTATCAGGGGAGGGCGTCATAAGGTAATGTCCATGCCGTCAAACGCGACCTCGATGCCGTGCGTGGCCAGTTCGGCACGCTCGGGCGAGTCTTCACGCAGGATCGGATTGCTGTTGTTGATGTGAATGAGGATCTTGCGGCGCGCCGGCATACGCGCCAGCACCTCGATCATGCCGCCCGGTCCGGACTGCGGCAGATGGCCCATCATGTGGGCCGTCTTTTTCGACAGGCCGAGCGTGATCATTTCGTCGTCGCTCCAGCACGTGCCATCGACCAGCAGCACATCGGCCTGGCGCATCGCCGCTTCCACCGCATCGGTCATCTGACCGAGCCCGGGTGCGTAGAACACGCGTGCACCGCTGGCGCTGTCGTGCAGCATCAGGCCGATATTGTCGCCCAGATGCGGGTCATTGCGGTGCGACGAATAAGGCGGGGCCTTGCTCGACAGCGGAACCGGCAGGAACGTCGTGTCGCGCAGCGGCGCAATCGGGAACGGCTGGCCGTCAATGGCCAGCGTGTGCGGATCGACACCGCAATAATGACCAAGCACGCGCGTCAAAGGCAGCGCTTGCGACAGGTCGGCCAGCACCTCGGCGGTCGCGTACAGGGGCAGGGGCGTGCCGCGCTCGCGCAGCATCAGCAAGCCGGTAACGTGGTCGATCTGGGCATCCATCAGCAGCACGGCCGCAATGCCGGTGTCGCGCACGGCGCGGGCAGGTTGCAGGGCGGGTGTGGCGCGGATTTGCACCAGGATGTCGGGGGATGCATTGACCAGGACCCAGTCGATGCCATCGTCGCTCACGGCGATCGAGGATTGGGTGCGGCTTACAGCCTGGATGGTGCCATTGCGGATGCCATCACAGTTCAGACAATTACAATTCCACTGCGGAAAACCACCTCCCGCTGCCGAACCAAGAATGCGGATTTTCAACAGCGTATCCAACCTTTCACATGGTTATCGCTGATAACCGGAGTGGCAGGTACCGATGACAACATCGTTCATCGGTACCTGCCGGAATTAAACATCAACGGTTCAGCACGTACATGGTGATTTCAAAACCCCAACGGAAATCAATTGCTTCAGGTGTTTCCCAGCGCATGGTAAGCCTCCTAGTGAATGCATGATGGTATGTTGCGAGCGATGGTCGTCGGCTACGCGACGACATCTGATTGTGACGCAATCTTGTCGATTCTGCACGACGGCGGGCGCTGCCGTGCGGGGGTATGTACGACGGGGCCGGCGATCGTGCCAGGCCTGTCCGGAGGGCAATTAAGACGACTGGCGGGTGGCGCTGACGCGGGCCGACGTTACGGCGTTGCCGGCAAGGACGTCAACAGCACGGTCGTCACTTTGCCATCCGCACCATTGACTAGCTGATATACCCGGTCAAATTCGTTATCTCCAATCTCTGTCCCTGGCGCACCGCCGAACAGCCGCACCAGTTCCGGCAGGGTATTGGAGTGGCCCACCACCAGCACCGGCCCTTGCAGCGCCTTGACCTTGGCGACCAGCGCCTCTGGCCTGCCTGCGTCGTATTGCTGCACGGGCAGGCTGAGTGATGCGGACAGTGGTTTCGCGGTCTCGAGCGTGCGGACGGTGGCGCTGCTGAAGATGGCCTGGATGCCTGCGCGGTGCAGCATCGTTGCGATATTCTGCGCCCGTTGCCGGCCTTGCGGCGTGAGCGACGGGTCGTTGCCGTCGGCGGCTTTTTCGCCGTGGCGCACGAGGTAAATCATGTCGGGCTCAGCCATGGCGGCGCAGGGCGCGAGCAGGGCGGCGGCCAGTGCCAGATGCCCCAATAATCGTGAGGGTGGTAGAGGAAAGCGCATCGCGGTCTTTCAGCATGGATGTGGTTAAAAGCAGCGTAGCACGGGGTGATCAATTGTCGTGCGCGTTGGCGGCGCGGCCGGCCGCGACACCCGTCGTGGCGAAGCGTTCGCGATACACTTTCGGCGCAATCCCCAGCTTTTTCAGGAACACCCGGCGCATCTGCGCCTCGTCGCTGAAGCAGGCACGCGCCGCGACCGTCTTCAGTGGCAGCGCTACATCGGCCAGCAATTGGGTAGCGCGCTCGAAGCGGCAGGTTTCAATGAATTCCTGCGTGCTCATGCCCACCTCTTGCTGGAATACGCGGGCGACATGGCGCTCGCTCATCATCGCTTTGTCCGCCAGCTGGGCGACCGACAGGCGCTCGTGCAGATTCTCCAGTATCCAGGCTTGCAGCTCGCGGATCGTCGGTTTCGCTGTGCGCTCACTGAGCAGGTGCGCGCTGAACTGCGACTGGCCGCCCGGGCGCTTAAGGTACACGACCATCTCGGTGGCCACGTCCAGCGCCAGCGCACGCCCGAAGTCCTGTTCCACCAGCGCGAGGGCCAGGTCCATGCCGGCCGTGACGCCGGCCGAGGTCCACACATTGCCGGAGCGGATGAAGATGGCATCGGCATCGATGTCGATGGCCGGGAAATCGGCGTGCAGGCGATCGGCCACGCCCCAGTGCGTGGTGGCGCGTTTGCCGTCGAGCACGCCGGCGGCGGCCAGGAAGAACGCGCCCGAGCACAGGGCGCTCAGGCGTTCGAGGCGCGGGGCGGCGTCGCGGATCCAGTCGATCAGGGCGGCGCTTTCGACCAGCGCCGCCTGGATGTGGCGCGCACCGACCACCATCGCGGTGTGGGGCAGGGCCAGCGTGTTGACCACCTTCGTGGCTTCGAGCGACATCAGGGTGTCCGAGCGGATCGGCCCGGTCTTGAAGGACGCCACGCGCACATCGTAGCCGGCCGCCTTGCCTTGGCGCGCCAGGTGCAGGTTGGCGTATTCGAACACCGACATGGGGCCGATCGCTTCCATTGCCTTGAAGCCGGGGTAGACGACGATGTCGACGGTGATGGTGTCCAGAGGTGGCGCAGAAGGCATCGGCAGGGCGGTCAGTGGCGAAGATCCGGTCATTATTGCACCAAATCCTGCCATTTCCGGCCGGGCGGCGCCGGTGGCCAGGCCCGCGCCTGCAGAATGGCGGCATTCCATTTTTATTCAGCCAGAGACCATCACCATGAAAACCAAAGCAGCCATTGCCTGGCGCGCCGGCGCGCCATTGACCATCGAAGAAGTCGACCTGGAAGGCCCGCGCGAGGGCGAAGTACTGATTGAACTGAAAGCGACCGGCATCTGTCATACCGATTACTACACACTGTCGGGCGCCGATCCGGAAGGCCTGTTCCCGGCAATCCTGGGCCATGAAGGCGCGGGCATCGTGGTCGATGTGGGCCCCGGCGTGACGAGCTTGAAGAAAGACGACCACGTCATCCCGCTGTACACGCCGGAATGCCGCCAGTGCAAATTCTGCCTGTCGCAAAAGACGAACCTGTGCCAGGCAATCCGCAGTACACAGGGCCGCGGCCTGATGCCGGACGCGACCAGCCGCTTTTCGCTTGATGGCAAGCCGCTGTTTCACTACATGGGTACGTCGACGTTCTCGAACTACATCGTGGTGCCTGAAATCGCACTGGCGAAAATCCGTGAAGATGCCCCGTTCGACAAGGTCTGCTACATCGGTTGCGGCGTGACGACCGGCGTGGGCGCGGTGCTGTTTTCGGCCAAGGTCGAAGCGGGCGCCAACGTGGTCGTGTTCGGCCTGGGCGGCATCGGCCTGAACGTCATTCAGGCGGCGAAAATGGTGGGCGCGGACAAGATTATCGGTGTCGACATCAACCCGGCGCGCCAGGACATGGCGCGCAAGTTCGGCATGACCCATTTCATCAATCCAAAAGAAGTCGAGAATGTCGTCGATGCGATCGTGCAGATCACCGATGGCGGCGCCGACTACAGTTTCGAGTGCGTTGGCAACGTCAACACGATGCGCCAGGCGCTGGAATGCACGCACAAGGGCTGGGGCAAATCGTTCATCATCGGCGTAGCGGCCGCTGGCGAAGAAATCGCGACCCGCCCATTCCAGCTGGTGACGGGCCGCGAGTGGCGCGGTTCGGCCTTTGGCGGTGCGCGTGGCCGTACCGATGTGCCGAAGATCGTCGACTGGTATATGGAAGGCAAACTCAATATCGACGACCTGATCACGCATCGCCTGCCGCTCGAGCGCATCAATGAAGGATTCGACCTGATGAAGAGCGGCGAATCGATCCGCTCGGTGGTGCTGTACTGACGGCGTCGGCCGGGCCGGTTCAGGCCAACGCGGCCACGACGAAGTCGACGAAGGTGCGCACCTTGGCCGACAAGTGCTTGCGGCTTGGATAGAGCGCATGAATGCCCAGCTCGGCTGACTCCCAGCCGGGCAGCACCTGCACCAGCCGCCCGGCCGCCAGATCCTCGCCCACGATAAAGTGCGGCTGGAACACGATGCCGGCCCCGGCGAGCGCCGCCAGGCGGATCATGTCGCCGTTGTCGGCCCTGATGGGGCCATTCGTGACACATCCAGCCGGAGCGCCGCAGCGGCGAAGCTGCCGCTGTCGACCACGGCAACATAGGTTTTCATCGAGCCGAGCAAGTCCATTGGGCGAGATTGTCAATCAAATGGAAACAGTCTAACCACGTTCCCCTGCTTTATCAACGTCAGGGACATGGGTACCATGCATGCATCACTTAACGAGGTGCACCATGAATTTGCCCACGATCTTTGTCTCACACGGCTCGCCGATGCTTGCCCTGCAAGACAGCCCGGCACGCCGTTTCTTGCAGGGCCTGGGCCAGACATTGCCACGGCCGAGCGCGATTGCCGTCGTCTCGGCGCACTGGGAAACCGCTGGCGGCCCGGCCGTCTCGCTGGCCACCCAGCCGGAAACGATTCACGACTTTGGTGGCTTCCCGCAGGCGCTGTTCGACATGCGCTATCCGGCGCCGGGTGCGCCTGCTGCCGCCGAACGCGCCGCTAGGCTGTTCGACGCGGCCGGCATCCCGGTTGGGCGCAGCGCGACACGGGGCCTGGACCATGGCGCATGGGTGCCGCTCAGCCTGATGTATCCGGCCGCCGATGTGCCGGTGATGCAGATCTCGATCGTGCATGGCGCCGCACCCGCGCTGCATCAGCAACTGGGCCTGGCGCTGCAGGCCTTGCGCCAGGAGGGCGTGCTGGTGATCGGCTCGGGATCGCTGACGCACAACCTGTATGAAATCCGCGGGCACAGCGCCGATGCGCTAGCGCCAGCCTGGGTCAGCGACTTCGGCACCTGGATGCGCGAGCGACTGATGGCGAATGACCGCGCCGCCTTGCTGGACTACCGCCAGCTGGCGCCGATGGCCGCAAAAAACCATCCGACCGAAGAACATCTGCTGCCGCTGTTCGTGGCAATGGGCGCGGCCGGGCCCGATGCCAGGGCGTCCGTGCTGCACACGAGTGTCGAACATGGCGTGCTCGCCATGGATGCCTACGCGTTCAATTAATCATTTACCTTGTTTTCATCTACGAAAGAACGATCATGCAAACCACGACCACACAACTGAATACCAACAACAACGACGCCGGCAAGCTGGTGCTGCGCGTCGCCCTGGCCGCGATGCTGCTGTTCCACGGTGTTGTCAAGCTGAGCGGCGGCATTGGTTTTGTTGCCGACATGCTGGCCAAAGCCGGCTTGCCCGCGGTGTTTGGCTATGGGGTGTACATCGGCGAAGTCGTTGCACCGCTGCTCATCCTCGTCGGCCTGTTCACGCGTCCTGCCGCGCTGATCGTGGCCATCAACATGATCGTCGCCGTGCTGCTGGCGCACACGAGCCAGTTCTTCACGCTCAACGAGACCGGCGGCTGGGCACTCGAATTGCAGGGGATGTTCTTCTTTGCTGCAGTGGCGGTGGCGCTGCTGGGTGCGGGGCGTTACAGCATCGGTGGTGTCAATGGGCGCCTGAACTGAGCGGATTGGGCCAGCGCGTACTCCCGAGGTGAGAATCAACGCATTTTCTGTGGCGCTGAGAACGTTATCGTTGCTGGATGATGTCGTTCAAACCTTGGGAGTGAAAATGATGGCGACCCTGATGATGGCTTTTCTGTTGGTTGTTCTTGCCCCAGTCGCGTCGGCAGCTGACCTTTGTCCCCCCACGCATACGGGAAAGGAATGGTCAGTGCAGTGCTTCGAAGGCGAGAACGATCATCGGCGTATCAAAAGCGCATTCATCGACCGGGTGAGAACCAACGCCTATGGCATGGCAACGATCAGCATTGACGATTCCCCTGACATGCCGAGAGAAGTGATTGCTGTCGATCGTTACGGCAACGTCGTGATTCCCAATATTCGCCATACCGGCGATTTTGACTATCCGAGCGCGTATCGTGGCCTGGGCCGCTTCTCGGTCGTCAACATGGATGGTTCTGGTAAGCGTGTGGAAAAATGCGGTTATTTTCAATCACCGCAATTCCACATCCTCGTGCCGGCACAGTTCGACCAGTGTGAGGCATTCGCCAAAGAGGGCGCGTTTGCCTGCAAGGACTGCGTCGCCTATTGCTCCGACGCCGATTGCCACGTCCGTGAATTCATCGGTGGACGTGGATTCGTACTTGGCACCGACGGCACGATCAAGCGTGAATTCGCCGTCAAGACGCTGGAAACATATTGTCGCCGCGCAGAGCTGGTGCGTCTGAAGACAACCAATGACGGCACCGTGTCAATTCGTTGCGACGGCCCCGGTGACAATCCGTTCGTGATGTAACCACGAAAAGAAAATCAAAGCTGCGTCAACGAAATCGTCCCCGCCACCGGCGTCGAACACGGCTCTTCATCAAACGCGATATCCCCCAGCGGATTGGCCACGCCATCCGTCTTCAGATCCGCGAAGCCGAACAGGTTACGGTCCATCAGATGCGACGGCACGACGGTCGACAGTGACGAGAAGATGCTTTCCACGCGCCCCGGATGTTTTTTCTCCCACTCGCGCAGCATGTTCTTGATCTGCTTGCGCTGCAGGTTCTCTTGCGAGCCGCACAGGTCGCACGGGATGATCGGGAAGCCTTTTACCTCGGCATAGCGCTCGGTGTCAGCCTCTTTCACATACGCCATCGGGCGGATCACCATGTGCTTGCCATCGTCCGACACCAGCTTGGCCGGCATGCCTTTCAGCTTCCCGCCGAAGAACATGTTCAGGAAGAAGGTTTCGAGGATGTCGTCGCGGTGGTGGCCCAGCGCGATCTTGTTGCAGCCCAGCTCATCGGCGACGCGGTACAGGATGCCGCGCCGCAGGCGCGAACACAGCGAGCAGGTGGTCTTGCCTTCCGGGATCAGGCGCTTGACGATGCTGTAGGTGTCCTGGTTTTCGATGTGGTAATCCACGCCGAGCTTGTCCAGATAGGCCGGCAGGATGTCGGCCGGGAAGTTCGGCTGCTTCTGGTCGAGGTTGACCGCGACGATGTCGAAGTGGATCGGCGCGCGCTCGCGCAGCGTCAGGAGGATGTCCAGCAGCGCGTAGCTGTCCTTGCCGCCCGACAGGCATACCATCACCTTGTCGCCGTCTTCGATCATGTTGAAGTCGCCGATGGCCTGGCCGACCTGGCGGCACAGGCGCTTGTGCAGCTTGTGGTTTTCGTGGGCGATCTTTTCCTGCTTCTTGGCGTCGATCACGGGGGCGGCCTCGCCCAGCGGGAAGTCCGCCTCGGTCAGGCGCTCGATAACGGTTTCGTTCATGCTTCGTCCTTGATACGGAATACTTCGACACCGACGCCTTCGCAATCGGCATACACGTCGGGTTTCATTGTCGACACGCCCGCCGCGCGCACGCGCGGATGGGCCAGCATGGCCTCGACCATGTCGTCGCACAGTGTTTCTTGCAGGTGGATATGGCCCTTGGAAATGCGCTGGGCCACCGTCTCGCGCATGAAGTCGTAGTCGACCACTTCGGCCAATTGATCGGCCTTCGGCGTCGACATCTCGAGCGGAATGTACAGCTCAACATTGATCAGCACACGTTGCTCGCCCTTCTTTTCGAAATCGTGCACGCCGATATTGATCATCACTTCGTAATTGCGCAGGAACAGCCGGCGGCAATTGCGCAAGCTCGGGTGGGACAGGGCGGACAACATGGTTAAGCCTTTTGGATAGATGATTCGGTGCTGCGGTTGTTGGGGTCGTCGCTGCGCGGTTCGGTCAGGAACATGACGTCGCGCGTCGATGGCGTCAGGTGCTGGCCGCCATCGACCAGCAGGGTCGTGCCGGTCAACGCGCGGGCGCCCGCTGCGTAGACGACCGCATCGGCAATGTCTTGCGGCGTCGAGGAGCGCCCCAGCGGCGTGGCGCGGTGCGCCTGCGTGAAACCTTCCTCGCTCTGCTCGCCCGAGACCAGCGTGATGCCGGGCGCCACGCCCACCACGCGCACTGTCGGCGCCAGCGCTTGCGCCAGCATCGTGGTGGCCGCGTGCAGCGCCGCCTTGGACAAGGTGTACGACAGAAAATCCGGGTTGAGATTGTACAGTTTCTGGTCGAGCAGGTTGATGACGACGGCTTGCTCGCCCTGTGGCGTGGCCGCATGCAGCGCCTGCGCCAGCAGCACTGGTGCTGTGACATTGGCCGCCATATGCGCGTTCAACAGCGCCGGCGAAAAGTCGGTGGCGCTGTCGTATTCGAACAACGACGCGTTGTTGACGATGCACGTCAACGTGTCGAGCGCGTCCATGGCGCGGCCCGCCAGCAGGCGCACGGCCGCATCGTCGGCCAGGTCGCACTGCAACAGCACGGCGCGCCGGCCCAGCGCCAGGATGGCGTCGCGCGTGGCGATCGCATCCTGTTCGGAATGGCGGTAATGCAGCGCGAGATCCCAGCCGGCCCTGGCCAGGCCCAGCGCAATGGCGCGTCCGAGGCGGCGCCCGGCGCCGGTCACCAGCGCGACCCGGGGCAGGGCGGTTGGAGCTGTGTCGGTCATCATGGGTGATCAAGCCTGAACATCAGGCAGTAAATTGTTGATAAAAGCGAATCTGGCTACAATGCCGGCATGTCCCTGCCCACCCCCGACCACGACGCCCTGGCCGCGTCCCACGCCCTGCAACAGCGCATCGCTGACGAGATCGAACAATCCGGTGGGCAGATCGCGTTTTCGCGGTTCATGGAACTGGCGCTGTACGCGCCGCGCCTCGGGTATTACAGCGGCGGCGCCGCCAAGCTCGGCGCCGAGGGCGATTTCATCACCGCGCCCGAGATGACGCCGCTGTTCGGGGCAACGGTGGCGCGCGTGGCAGCCGCTATTATCGCCCAAAGCGCGCCCGACATCATCGAGTTCGGCGCCGGCACCGGCCGCCTGGCGCGCGACGTGCTCGCTGCGCTGGCGCGCCAGGGCGTGGTCGTCAACTCGTACACGATCATTGAATTGTCCGGCGAGCTGCGCGCGCGCCAGCAGGCCAACCTGGCCGATCTGCCGCAGGTGCGCTGGCAGGACGCGATGCCCGCGCACTTCAGCGGCGTGGTGCTGGCCAATGAAGTGCTTGATGCGATGCCGGTCGAGCTGGTGATCCGCACGCAGGATGGCTGGCGCCGCCAGATGGTCACGATCGAGGACGGTGCATTCGTCTTTGTCCAGGCGCCGCTCGATGCCGCGCTGCACGAGCAACTGGTGCGCCAGGTGCCAGACCACGAACAGATGATCGAAGGCTATGTCACCGAGCTGCACCCGGTCGGCGCCGGCTTCATGGGCTCGCTGGCGGCGATGTTCGCGGGCGGTCGCGGCGCGGCAATCCTGTTCGACTATGGCTTTCCAGCCCACGAGTACTACCTTGACCAGCGCATCGGCGGCACCCTGATGTGTCACTACCGCCACCACGCGCATCCCGATCCGTTCTATCTGCCGGGCCTGCAGGACATCACCGCCCACGTCGATTTCACGGCGATGGCGCTGGCGGCCCAGGATGCCGGCCTGCCGGTGTTGGCCTACATGAGCCAGGCCGCGTTCCTGATCGGCGCCGGGATCGGTGAGTTGTTGCTTGAAAACAACCCTGAGGATGCGCTGCGCTTCCTGCCGCAGTCGCGCGCCGTGCAAAAGCTCGTCTCACCAGCGGAAATGGGCGAATTATTCAAGGTGCTGGTGGTCGGGCAGGCTGTAACATTGCCCGATGCACTCGTCCAGGCTGACCGCAGTCATCGCCTGTGATAATTGTGATATCTTGCACAACGGACACAATTGCGTCTAAGCTGTACGACATTCCAGCGCCAGGGTCCGGCCATCCGCCTCGGCCGAGGACGTAGCATCAATGGCAGGCATCAGCGGGCAGATTTGACACACCATGGCCAAGATTCACACACACTATGACAACCTGAAGGTGTCGCGTCACGCGCCCCAGGAAGTCATTCGTGCTTCGTACAAGGCGCTGAGCCAGAAATACCACCCCGACAAGAATCCGGGCGACGAAAAGGCCGCCCGCATCATGGCGGTCGTCAATTCCGCCTACAACGTCCTGGCCGATCCGGTGCGCCGCAAGGAGCACGATGAGTGGATCGCGTCCGAGGAATGGGAAGTCGAGTGGCTGGAAAGCTCGAACGCCAAGGACGGCCAGCTGCGCAAGGGCGGTGACGCGGGCGACGCCTCATCACCCCACAAGCCGCGTCGCGCGCGCCTGATGCGCGATCCGCGCTGGTGGCTGGGCCTGGTTACCTGTTTCGTGGCTGGCGCCGCCACTGCCGTGCTGTTCATCGGGCCACCGGACATGATACCCGGCTCGCTGGCCTGGAGCGGCGTGCAGAAGCCCGTGAGCGTGCTGGCCAGCACGCCGCCGGCCACAGCGACGCCTGCAACTGCAGCCGCTGAGCCCGCGCCCGCGCCGGACACCTGGGCCGGCCGCGGTACGCCCGCCATTCGCACGCTCGGCATCGCCCAGCTGGTGGTGCCCGACCGCGTGCCCGATTGCAGCACCGACCTGCAAACCCTGACGGCGCCAGGCGGCGAGCCGTGGCCGGCCGAGTCGGCCTATCTGCCGGGCTACCCGGTGGGCAATGAGGGCACCGGGATGCAGGTGACGATCGACAATAGCGCGAACGCATCACCGGTGTTCGTCAAGCTGTACGACCTGGAGCGCCGCGCGAACGTGCGCCACGCCTTCGTGCAGCCGCGTGCCACATTCACGCTCGACAAACTAGCGCCCGGCAAGTACGAAGTGCATTACCAGAACGTCGTCGTCGGCGCGGGCAAGGGCGAGTGCGACAGCCGCCAGCCCGCTCCTTAAGTTGTCGTTTTTTATGCGCCGTGCCTGCCTGCGGCACTGCGCATCATGCCAATTTCATTTAATTCGTTCTGCGCCGTAATATACTGGGTCGATACTGCGTGCCCATGCAGCCGCCCCACGCCCAACGCAGGCCAATACGGACCACAATGAACGAACTGGAAGGCCTGACGGCCCTGATCATCGAGCCTCACGCAGGGATGCGCGCCAGCATCCACAGCATGCTCACGCTGTGCGGCCTGACCCGGATCGAGCACGCCAGCACGTCCAACCAGGCGATCAAGCACCTGGGCCTGCGCCAGTTCGACCTCGTCCTGTGCGAATACGACCTCGAAGGCGGCCAGGATGGCCAGCAGTTGCTGGAAGACCTGCGCCACCACAAGCTGATGCGCCTGGCCACGATGTTCTTCATGGTCACCGCAGAAGGCAACCACAGCAAGGTGGTCAGCGCGGCCGAGCTCGCCCCGACCGACTACGTCCTCAAGCCGTTCACCGCCGACCGCCTGCTCGAGCGCATCGGGCGCGCGCTCGACAAGCGCAATGCCTTCCTGCCCGTGTACACGCTGATGGAGGCGGGCGACCAGGTGGAGGCGCTTGCTGCCTGCATCGAGGGCCAGCGCCTGCACACGCGCTATGCCATCGACTTCCTGCGCCTGCGCGCCGAGCTGCACATGTTTCTGGGGCAGGCCGAGCTGGCCGAGCCGATTTATCGGCACCTGGTCGAGATCAAGGCGATTGCCTGGGCCCGGCTGGGGCTGGCCAAGACGCTGTTCGTGCGCAAGCGTCTGGCCGCGGCCAAGGACATCCTCGAAGAGCTGGTCGATACCAACCGCAATTTCGTCGACGCATTCGACTGGCTGGCGCGCACCCACGCCGCGGCTGGCGAGCTCGACAAAGCGCAGGCCGTGCTCGCCGACGCCGTGGCCGTCTCGCCCCACGCGGTGCGGCGCCTGCGCACGCTGGCCGACATCGCCTTCGATGCGGGCGACATCGACACCGCCGAAAAATCGCTGCGCCAGGTGGTGGGCAAGGCCAAGTATTCCGAGTTTCGCGATCCCGAAGACCACGTCAAGCTGGTGCGCACGCTGGTCGGCAAGGGCGATCCGGTGGGTGCGGCGGCCGTCGTGCGCGATCTCGACCGCACGATGGGCGGGCGTGCCACGACGGCGCTGTGCAGCGCGGTGGCCTCGGCCCTGGTGCACGAGTACACCGGCAACGACGTGCGCCTGGGCGAAGCGTTGACCACGGCGGTGGCGGCCTGCCAGGATGCGCCGGGCGTGTCGGTCGACATCAAGCTCGAGCTCGCGCGCACGTGCCTCGACCATGACATGGAAGAGGGCGCCTGCTCGGTCGTGCGCGACGTGATGCGCAATGCCGGCGACGAGGCCGTGATGGCGCGCGCGGTGGGTGTCATGGAAAGCGCAGGCAAGGGCGAGCTGGCCCGCTCGATGGTCAAGGAAAGCCGCCAGCACGTGGTCGACCTGGTCGCCAGCGGCGCCGCGCGCGCCAAGAGCGGCGATTACCGGGGTGCGGTCACGCTGATGTTAGAAGCTGCGCACAAGCTGCCGAACAACCCGTCGGTGGCGTTCAATGCCACGCTGGCAGTGCTACGCTGCCTGGAAGCAGGCGGCTGGGACGAGCGGCTCGGTGGCCAGGTCCCGACCCTGATCGGCAATGTACGCAAGCTCGACCCGCTCAATCCCAAGCTGCCGGCGCTGGCGGCGCTGTTCCAGCAAGTGCTCAAGCAGCACGATCAGGGCGTGCGCCAGGGGCTGCGCATGCCGCCACCCAAAGCGGGCTGACGATGGCCGACCTTCCCCACGGCGCCCAGAGCCACCCCACGTCCGGCCGGGTGCGCGATGCGCTGATGCGCAAGCTGAGCGGCACCGAGCGCATGTTCAGTCTTGGCGGCACCATGACGCGCGTGATCGGCATGGGCTATAGCGTCGACGAAGGCTCGGCTGACCTCGCGTATTACGTGATGGCCGACGTGGCGCTGACCCAGCGCATCCTGCGCCTGTCGAACACGGTGGCGTACCGCACGCAGCTGGGCGCGCCGGTGACGACGATTTCGCGCGCCATTTCCCTGCTGGGTTTTGACAATGTGCGCGGCGCCGCGCTGGCGATGCTGCTGGTCGACGCGCTCGACGTGGCCGAGCACGGCGTGCGGGTCGAACTCCAGGCGGCGCTGTGCGCCAGCCTGGTGGGCCAGGAAATGGCGCATCGCAGTCCCCATCCGGGCGCAGAAGAAGCAGGGATCTGCGCGCTGTTCAAGAACCTGGGACCGATGCTGCTGGCCAGCCACGAGCCGGAGCGCTACCGCGAGATCGCCGCCCTGGTCGCCACCGGCAAGCACACCCACGCGCAAGCCTCGCGCCTGATCCTGGGCTGCACCTTCGAAACCCTGTCCGAGGCCGTGCTGCGCGAATGGCAATTGCCTGAGCTGATCATCGAAGCCCAGGCCTCGCCCCCGCCCGGCACGCTCGCAGTGGCACCAGAGCGCGCCGAGTGGATGCGCCAGGTGGCCGCGTTCAGCCAGGACGTGGCGCGCCTGATGGGCCACCACCACGATCCGGCCAATGCGCCCGAGGCCGAAGCGCTGCTGGCGCGCTACGGCGTGGCGCTCGGGCTCGACATGCCCGGGCTGGCAGCGCTGTTCGACACCGTCCAGGAAAGCATGAACGGCATGCTGCAGAGCATGAACATGGAGCGCGCACCCAAGACCGACCCGAAGGCCGGCAGCAGCCTGCCGAACGTGCTGGCGCTGGCGATGCTGGATGCGGGTGAAGCCGATGAAGGCGAGTACTACCCCAGTGGCAAGCCGAAGAATGCGCGCGACCTGCTGCTGGCCGGTGTGCAGGATGTGTCGGTGCTGGGCGGATCTGCCACGAGCGCCAATGACGTCATCATGGCGGTGCTCGAAACGCTGTACGGCGCGCTGGGCTTTCGCTTCGCCACCATCTGCCTGCGCGACGGCCGCACCGGCACCTTCCGGGCGCGCGCGTCACTGGGGGAGAACAAGGCCGAACTGCAGGCCGGCTTCACGTTCCCGTGCGCGTTCACGCGCGACCTGTTCCACCTGGCGCTGGAAAACAATGCCGACATGATGATTCCGGACGCCTTCAGCCCCAAGATCCGCGATCTGCTGCCGGCCTGGTACAAGACGCTGCTGCCCGACGCCGAGAGTTTCATCGTGCTGCCGCTGGTGGTGGGCAAGGCGCAGCTGGGGCTGTTCTACGCCGACCGCATCTTCACGGCGCCCGAAGGCGTGCCGCCGGACGAGACGGCGCTGATCAAGGCGCTCAAGGCGCAAGTGCTGGCCGCACTGGCGCCGGCTTGACGAACAAACCAAGTTTTTTTCACGCCGCGCAAAATGACCCTTGCGGCTTTAGAGTCGGACCGTTACAATCACGCCCCGAAGCAACGCTGTCAGGCGAAGTGGAAAAACCTTCTACCCAAACCTGATTGACAGTACGTTGAGCTTGCTTCATACTCTGCGGTTCTTCGCGGTGGGGTGGCCGAGTGGTTAAAGGCAGCAGACTGTAAATCTGCCCTCTCTGAGTACGCTGGTTCGAATCCAGCCCCCACCACCAAAAGAAGATCGTGAAGTCGAATTGAAGTTGTACCTCGCGGGTGTAGCTCAATGGTAGAGCAGAAGCCTTCCAAGCTTACGACGAGGGTTCGATTCCCTTCACCCGCTCCAGTGTTTTGCGGTGTGCAAGTTGAACATCGCACCAAATCAGCCCTTGTAGCTCAGTGGTAGAGCACTCCCTTGGTAAGGGAGAGGCCACGTGTTCAATCCACGTCAAGGGCACCAGAATTTTGTACGGCAGTCGCGTTGCACTCGTCCGTCAGGTGTGCCTGGTAATTCTCAAAAATATCGTTAGATCTTAGGAGTCTGAAATGGCAAAAGGTAAATTCGAACGGACCAAGCCGCACGTAAACGTCGGCACCATCGGTCACGTTGACCACGGCAAAACCACGCTGACGGCTGCAATCGCGACCGTCCTGTCGAAGAAATTCGGCGGCGAAGCCAAGGCCTACGACCAGATCGACGCGGCACCAGAAGAAAAAGCACGCGGCATCACCATCAACACCGCGCACGTCGAGTACGAGACCGAAAACCGTCACTACGCTCACGTTGACTGCCCAGGCCACGCCGACTACATCAAGAACATGATTACCGGTGCTGCGCAGATGGACGGCGCGATCCTGGTGTGCTCGGCCGCTGACGGCCCAATGCCACAGACCCGCGAGCACATCCTGCTGGCCCGTCAAGTTGGCGTTCCATACATCATCGTGTTCCTGAACAAGTGCGACCTGGTCGACGACGCAGAACTGCTGGAACTGGTCGAAATGGAAGTGCGTGAGCTTCTGTCGAAGTACGAGTTCCCAGGCGACGACGTCCCAATCATCAAGGGTTCGGCACGTATGGCCCTCGAAGGCAAGCCGGGCGAAATGGGTGAAGAATGCATCACCCGTCTGGCC